>Ga0222644_1000009_pt1 | contig 211963 bp, 184 predicted proteins | sample AntAcemetagen291_FD_179800 | JGI IMG/M metagenome (GOLD analysis project Ga0222644, IMG submission 179800) | Saline water microbial communities from Ace Lake, Antarctica - #291 | ecosystem: Environmental > Aquatic > Non-marine Saline and Alkaline > Saline | place: Antarctica: Ace Lake...
TTGTTATGTTTTTGGTTTAACAAATTTAAGCAAGTTGTTACTTTTTCGTATTTCTCAATCCATTTCGCTACGCTCCATTACTTGAGAAATACGAAAAAGTAAAGAACAACGTGGTGCAACTAATCAGGTTATAATATAAAATAATTTATTATATTTAAACACATTATCGTAAATGATTATTTTTAAATAAAAGATAAAAGTATATTTTTAATATTTTTTTATTATATTTGCTAAATCAAGTTAGCTTAGTTTTTTTAATTTAATTTCTAATAGTCATTAATACTTTTATAAATTTAGCTAAATCAAGTTAGCTTTTGAGTGGTTTGAGTTTTAAAGAATTATATATAAATAAAATTTCAATGAATTATCAAATTTTACGTCGTTACATATTATTATTATTTCTACTGTTTTCGGTAATATTTGTAAGTTTTGGACAACAAGATTTAGGGAGAATTACCGGTACCGTTAGTGATGCTTCAACAGGAGAATTGCTTCCTAACGCATCTATAGTTATTAAAGGTTCTGTTAAAGGAGTTTCAACCAATTTTGATGGGAACTATGAACTTCAGGTTCCTTCAGGTACTTATGTATTAGTGGTTTCTTATATCGGTTATGACGAATCTGAAAACCAAGTAATTGTGAAGGCCAATGAAACGATTGAGCTTAATATTAAGTTGAGTTCTGGAGGGCAATTAAATGAAGTTGTGATTACGGTGCAGGCTAGAGGTCAAATGGCGGCGATGCGAGAGCAAGTTGCTTCTAATAAAATTGTAAATATTATTTCTTCAGAAAAGATGCTAGAGCTTCCAGACGCGAATGCGGCAGAGGCTATTGGTCGGCTTCCAGGGATATCTCTACAGCGTTCTTCAGGTGAAGCAAGTAAAGTGGTCATTAGAGGAGTATCTCCTGCTCAAAATAATGTAACGATTGCAGGGGTAAAGATGGCTTCTACAAATGCTTCAGATAGAAGTGCTGATTTAAGTATGATACAGAGTGAAATGCTTTCTGGTGTAGAGGTTTCTAAAACCTTGCGTGCCGACATGGATGCTGGTGCTACTGGTGGTACAGTAGACATGAGGCTCGCTACAGCAAATGAAAAACCAAGTTTTAACGCTATGCAAGAAGGAGGGTATAATAATTTATTCTCTAATATTGGAAGCTACAAGTTTTCTGTAGGAGGTAGTGCTCGTTTTTTAAAAAATAAATTTGGTGCAAAAATTCAAGGAACTTTTGAGCAAAAACAACTTTCTTCTCAGCGTTTTAATGCAGCGTATTCAGGTCCAGAGCTTAGAAAAGAGTTGGATTCAGATGGAAATTTAACTGGTGAAGAGTATTTCATAGCAAGAACACAGAGTGCAAGTTTAGCTCTAGTGGAAACAATGCGAGAGCGTATGGGCGTAAGTTTGGTGTTGGATTTTAAAAGTCCTTTTTACGAAGTATCTTTTTTAAACCTTGTCAATAAAAAAACAGATAATATCATAAATAGAAACGAAAATCACAATTTTGTAAATTCTGTAAATCCTTTCAGTCTTACTTCATCAGCGGGATCATTTGAAGATATTAATACTACCCATTTATTAGAAAACAAAGTTCGTTTTTTAGGAACACAGTTAAACTTGAGTTTGGCATATACCTATGTGAAAACATCAGGTTTTAACCAAATATTTCCATTTATAGAGTTTAGTAGAACAGGTTTTTCTATTGATCAAGAAGACCTAATATTCAAGCAACCTAAAGATCTTTTAGACCTTTATGGCAGAGCAAATATTTCCGACAATAAACTGGTATCCGACGATAGAAATACTTCGGAGTTAACAGATAAGAACTATGATATAAATTTAGATTGGCGTATTCCTTTTAAATTGGAAAACATGAATATAAAAGGAGTTTTCTCTATTGGGGGAAAATATCATTTATTAGAGAGAGAAAGTAATGAAGAGCAGTTGTATGTCGATTACGTGGCGGGCAGAGGGCAAGCAACAAGAGTTCAATATCTAGAACAATTTCCAAATATAGCATGGCCTCTTGGGGATGCACAAGGTATTGTTGCATCAAATTTTGTAGACGCAAATTACAATCCTGGAAAATTCCTTAATGGACAATACAATTTAAATTGGTCTCCTGATATTGATTTGATGAAAAATATTCAATCTCAACTTTATACAGAGAACCTGGGTTTATTTAGAGGAAGAGGTCAGCAAAGCTACGAAAACGATTATAGTAATAGAGAAGAACAAATGGCGGCCTACGTAATGACAGAGCTCAATATAGGAAAGCTATTATTGGTTCCTGGAATTCGTATGGAAAAAGTAAATACAGATTATATGGCTTTTGCCATATTAACAAACCCAGTGAATACCAATGGAATTACTGGTATTCCAGATTCGATTTCCGTAAAACGAAACAACCATTTGCTATTTCCATCAATCAATGCAAAATATCAATTCGGTAAATCTGTTGCTCTACGAGGGGCTGCATATAAAAGTGTTACGCGACCGGATTTTATTGCGTTATCACCAAAAACGGTGATTACTCCATCGCAACCATCTTTTTCTTCAGGAAATCCATTTCTAGAGCCTTCTACTGCCTGGAATTATGACCTTTCTTTAGAAGTGTATAATAGTAAATTTGGTTTACTAACGGTTAATCCTTTTTATAAACAGATCGATGATTTTATAGTATGGCTACCCGACTATTTCCCTCGCCGTAGCGAGAGAATTGTGGCAGCACCCGAAGGTTTTGTATCCGCATTACCAGGGGTTGATTTTTATCCTTTAGAAGACCTAGCGAGAGATGCCCGAACGGGAATTCCTGTGAATAATAATGAAAAGGCAGTGTACTATGGAATCGAAATTTCCTACCAAAAAAATTTTAGTAATATGGCTAACAGAGTCTTGAAAGGAATTGTATTGGACGTAAATTTAACAGTAATTGATTCTAAAACGAATTATCCTTATTTTAAAAATGTAGTAATTGGGATTGATAATACAGGGTTTATCCCTAAAGATATAATTGGATATGAATATAGTTTAAGAGAAGGAAAAGTAGCTGGTCAACCGAGCTTTATTTCAAATGTAATACTCGGTTGGGATTACAAAGGATTTAGCTCTCGAATATCTTACCGTTATCAAGGGAAAACACTTAGCAGTTTGGACGCACGACTTTCTTTTTCAGATGGCTATACAGACGAATTCCAGATGTTAGATATTAGTTTTACGCAGCGGATATACAAGCGCTTAGATATTTATTTGAATGCTTCTAATTTAACCAATCATATTGATAAAAATTACAGAATATACCCAGGTAATATGCGGATGCCTTTAAATGATCAGTACTACGGAACCAGAGCACAACTAGGTGCAAGATGGGGTTTTAATTAAATATTTAAAATAGCAGTTAAAAGGGGGGGCTGCTATCAGACAACTTGACCTCCATTTTTTTTTAATTTAATTTTTATATCATGAAAGTAAAAAATTTACTTAAAAGCGCCGTATTTATAGCGGTAGTATCCACATCAATGGCCCATGCGCAAGTGCCCGCAAGTCAGGATACAATTGTGATTGCTAGTGGATCTGCAAATGCAGGTTTGTTAGAAACTACAATCAATAGTGACAAGAATTCGGATAATAGCCGTATTAATCCAAACAGGGTTTACAAACTGCAAGCAGGATTCCATTTTGTTTTGTCGGCGATTACTGTGAACAATGAAACGGGAACACTAAGAATAGTAGGTGCTATAGGTGGTAAAAAACCGGTAATTATTCCATTAGTAACCGGAGACAACGGTCCTGGTGAAAATAATATTACAAGTAGTTTAGAATTAAAAAATCTTCATATCCAGAGTAAAAATGACCAAGGTGGTAATTGGGGAGGTTATGTCTTTCGACTTGTTGGTAATGATAGAAGTTTAGTTGTAAAGGACTGTCTTATCGAATTTGCAGAAAGAGGTTTTATGTTGCAGGGTGTCCCTAAAGGACTTACAATGGAGTTTAGAAATAATTATTTTAGAGACTTTTTTGTTGGTGATCAACAATGGTCTGGAAATGTATTTGATGCGAAAGGAGTGCCTGTAGAAAGCTTGATATTTGAAAATAATACAGTAACTAACGGAGGTTGTGTGCTGCTGTTACAAAATCAGATGGTAAAATATGCGCTTATCAATCACAACTCATTTATTAATACATCTACCTATCTTAATTTAAATCCTAATTTTTACGAGGCGTATATTACCAATAACTTATTTTACAATACGAATACAATGGGCCAAGATTATAATAATATTGCAAATGGTCCAGATGGAGCCGCTCATCCAATAATAGCGATTGATACTATTGATATTAAGGTAGGAAAGTTAGGTTTGCCTTTGTATGCGATGAATACAGATCAAACCGCTGTTATAGCACCATATAACAACGTAAGTAATTATAAAATATACCTAGCTGACAATATCTATTACAATGAAGCAACTTTAGATAAGTACAATAATGGATTTTACAGTGCTGCATATCCTAACGATGCTCCTGAATCATATCTTAGCTGGTATGCAGCAGGACCTCACAGGGTTTCAGTTCCTGCACAATTCACGGCAGCTAGAGAAGATGCGTTATTTGCTGGAAATGCTGGAATCAATAAAGTAAACAACACTTTTGGCCAAGATCCAGGTTTAGGTATGGTTGCAATTTCAACTGAGGCGGCTGAACAACTTGCTATTTGGCAACGAAAAAGGTATGAGGTTCCTACAGAAACAAGAGTTCCTAATATGAATTCTTATTACTTTGGTGATTTTAATCCAGCAACAATACCAGGTGTTGGCACGGAAGATGGTGATGGTATTACCAAGTTTTCTGATTTATTAGAAGATCTTTCTATTGGTGCTGCTTTTACATCGAACATCGATGGTTTAAGTGTGGGAGCATTGCATTGGACGGCTGCTATAGATAGTTATGATTCAACGGATAATTTAAATAAAATATTGGCGGCATATCAGAGTACGTTATCCATAGAAGAGGTAGGACCAATGAATGTTTTTGAACTTAAAACTTCTCCAAACCCTTTTAACACGAATACCTCCATAGCGTTTAATATGCCATCTTCATCACATGTAAAAATATCTGTATATAATATTTTAGGTGTACATATTGCTACCCTAGTTGATGGTGTTGCGGATGCCGGTCAACAGAGTGTTAGCTGGAATGCTAAAGATGTTAAACCAGGTCTATATTTCTGTAAGTTAGAATCTGGAACTTTAAGCAAAACTATTAAAATGTTAAAAACTAATTAATTATAAGATATCAGAGGGTTTCTGTTTTTTTTGGATACCTTCTGATATTTACTTTTAATTAAAAAGATAACGCTCTGTATAACTAAAGTAATGCCTTTTTTTAGGGTATTCATTGTCATTGATTCCGTTAATATTGTATTTGTAAAATAACCTGCATTTTTTTTTTAGAACTTTAGTTATTATAAATAATTAGATATCAATGCTATTTATATGAGAAAAACGAAGACACTTTCCATCAAAAACTTACTAATAATAGGCTTTCTGTTTTTATTAAGTTATTTCGCTTTAAAGGGGTTTCTTAGAGTAATTCAAGTACTACAAATATAGTGTTAATTAGTTTGGATGATAAGATGAGGTTCTATAAAATTTAATTAATCATTGAATCTAAGTTAGAAGAAAGAATAAGTATTCATAATTATCTTAGGCTTGCATTAGCTTTAAAAATGCCTATTTCATTAGGACGTTAAATTCATGAAATAGGCATTTTTAATTCTAGTAATATTAAGATTAATCAATGAATACTTTTTTTAAATTGTTAACACGAGTTAGTTTAGTGTCTAATGGTACAGGTAGAATAACTGAAACAGTAAATTTTTTAAGAATTAATAAAAGAATTTGAAATTAGAATCAAATAAGATGGCATTAAAAGATTATTACATAGGGATAGATATCGGGGGAACAAAATGTGCAGTTTCGGCAGGAACTGATCAAATGGAAATTCTACATCGTATGCAGTTTGCTACCCATCCCGAAAAAGGACCTTTTTACGCCATTGATAAAATAATAGTTAGTATTAAAGAATTAAATAAAAAATATAAAATGCTTCAGCTAAAATCGATTGGAATTAGCTGTGGAGGTCCGTTAAATAGTAAAACTGGGATTATTCATTCTCCCCCTAATTTACCAGGTTGGGATGATATTCCGATTGTTAGTATGATAAAAGAAAAAATGAAAACACCCACTTTCATTCAAAATGATGCAAATGCATGCGCGCTGGCCGAATGGAAGTTTGGTGCAGGAAAAGGTTCTAAGAATATGGTTTTTTTAACGTTTGGCACAGGATTAGGAGCAGGACTTATATTAGACGGAAGGCTTTATACAGGGACAAACGGTAGCGCGGGAGAAGTTGGGCATATTCGACTTGCAGATGATGGACCAGTCGGATTTAATAAAGCGGGTTCATTTGAAGGATTTTGCAGCGGTTCTGGCATTACTAAATTAGCAAAGTTAAAGGCAGAAGAAAAATTGAATAAAGGAGAAAAATTGTCTTATTGTGATTCGTATGACAAATTACAAGGGATTACCACTTTTCAGTTGGCAAAACTAGCCAATGCAGGTGATGAAGATGCTTTAGAGTTGTTCAATATTTCAGCAATGAAACTGGGTGCAGGCCTTTCTATCATCATTGATATATTAAATCCTGAAAGAATCGTAATTGGAAGTGTTTATGCGCGCAATCCACAGTTGTTTAACACATTGGTAAATGAAATTATACAAAAAGAAGCCTTGCAAGGAGCTGCTAATGTATGTAAAATAGTCCCAGCTGAATTGGGTGATAATGTTGGAAATATAGCAAGCTTAAGTGTAGCAATTAATGGGTATTCCTTAATAAGTATATCAAAATGAGTGAAAATAAAATGAGTGTAGATAAATTATTAAATGGTTTAATGGTTCGAAACCCCGAGTTAGGAACTGTTAAAAAAGAGATTTCAAATGCTTTTGAAGTATTGAAAATATCTTTTGAAAATCAGGGGAAATTATTAATTTGTGGAAATGGGGGTAGTGCCGCCGATGGGGATCATATTGTTGGAGAGCTCATGAAAAGTTTCTCTATGACAAGAGCCATTCCAAAAGAGTTAAAAATTAAATTAGAAAAGCACTTTGAAGATGAGGGAGTATATATTTCCACTAGGCTAGAAGGCGCTTTGCCAGCAATTTCTCTAAACGCCCATAGCGCATTGAATTCTGCTTTTGCAAATGATGTAGACGCACAATTAATTTTTGCACAACAGGTGTTAGGCTATGGAAACAGTAATGATGTACTGTTGGGAATATCGACCTCTGGTAATGCTAAAAATGTGATTGCTGCTATGATGGTCGCCAAAGCAAAAGGAATGAAAGTCATAGGTCTTGTCGGAAGAGATGGTGGAGATTTTAATAAATACTGTGATGTTTTAATCAATGTAGGTGGTGATTGCACACCTCAAATACAAGAATTGCATTTGCCCGTGTATCATATATTATGTCAAATGTTAGAATCGTATTTTTTCAAAGACAAGGAAATGGTATAAAAATTATTTATTTTTAGCATATTAAGTATTTGTAATTAAAAGAGGTCAAATTTGTGTTCAGAATCTGAGACATTTTAGCTGTAGAACCTCTTTTTAGCAGAACATTTTTGCGAAAAAGCATCAAGAAATTAACGTCTAGTGGAATTCCGGCAATTTGAAGAAATGTAACACATCCATTACGTTAAAGATTAAAGGGCGTAATTCTATTTAACAATGCCACTCGCTTACAGCACGTTAAAAGATGAAAAATTGAAATGTATAAAAAAATAAAAATTAGGTATTAAAATAAACATAATATTTTATACGAATGAAACGATTAAATAATATACTCATATTACTACTAATTATAAGCCCTTTTGTGTCGTATACACAAACATCAGAAGTTAGGTTAGCATCTTTGTTTCAAGATAATATGGTGTTACAGCAAAAAAGTGATGTTACTCTATGGGGATGGGCAGAGCCTAATTCAAAAATAACCATTTACACCTCTTGGAATCAAAAGTTTAGCAGCAAGAAAACAGATGCAGAAGGAAGATTTGAAACTACAGTAAAAACAATAGAAGCTGGAGGACCTTATAAGCTAAAAATCAGTTCTAAAAATGAAATTACACTGCAGAATGTAATGCTCGGTGAGGTTTGGGTATGCGCTGGACAGTCGAATATGGAGATGCCGCTGAAAGGATTTGGTTTGAAAGACCCAATTATGAATTCAACACAAGAGATTGCAGGTGCGGGGTATCCTAATATCAGATTATTTAATATTCCTCGCGAGACTGCATTATCTCCCCAAACTTCGGTAAAAGGCGCATGGAAGGTTTGCACTTCAGATAATGCGGGAGATTTTTCTGCAATAGCTTATTTTTTTGCTAAAAAATTAAATAATGAGTTAAATATACCTATTGGACTTATTCAAACTACTTGGGGAGGCACCCCTGTTGAAAGTTGGATGCCTATAGAGTATGTTAAAAAAGTAGAACGTTTCAAAGATATTTATTCAGATATTGCTAATGAAGATCAGTTAGCTGCTAATTATTCTAATTGGATTGAAGATATGCCAGAGCACGACTTTTCTGATTTTTCTTATCAAGAGATGAGTGATAAGTTAGATACCATAGCTCCTATTTTTAAAGAATTAGATGAAGAGGATAACAATTGGAATACACACAAATTACCCAAAAGTTTTGAAGCTCAATTCGGACAGATTGATGCCGTAGTTTGGTATAGAAAAGAGTTTATTTTTAATGGAAATCCTAATAATAAAGAATATCAGTTATTTTTAGGAGCTATAGATGATTTTGATGCTACCTATGTAAATGGTGAAAAAATAGGGGGACAAGAAGGTTGGCAAGTCGATCGAATGTATCCTATTCCGGCTGGAGTTTTAAAAAAAGGGCGAAATGTTGTTGCTATAAGGGTATTAGATAATGCTGGTGGGGGTGGCATATATACCCACGTACCGAGCATTAGAGAAGGAAATAAGGAAGTTATTTATCTAGATGGTGCTTGGAAATACAAAGTGGTTGGCTGTTTTCAAAATCCTGCAACTTTCCGTTTATTTGATGAACAAAATAATCTTGAGAATAGACCAACGGTTTCCTTTGATTATCAAAGTCCGACGGTGCTCTATAATGCAATGGTATATCCAATTATTCCTTTTACAATGCAAGGGACTATTTGGTATCAAGGTGAAAATAATGTTTGGAATCCAGAAGAATATGCAACTTCTTTTCCATTGATGATAAAATCTTGGCGCGATAAATGGAAACAAGGAGAATTTCCGTTTTACTATGTTCAGATTGCACCTTATAATTATGGTTCTGAAGGCTCTGAAAAGGCAGCGATATTGAGAGAATCACAGCGCTTAGCTATGAAGTTACCGAATACAGGAATGGTAGTAACTTCTGATATTGGTAATGTCAACAATATTCACCCAGCCAATAAACAAGATGTAGGAGAGCGCCTAGCTCTGTGGGCTTTAAATAAAAACTATAGAAAAAAAAACCTTGTTTTTTCTGGACCACTTTATAAAAACATATCCGTGGAAGAAAACAGTATAAAAGTTAATTTTGACAATGTCGGTAGTGGTTTATATTGCCCAGATAAAAAATTGACATATTTTGAAATTGCAGGAGAAGATGGTGCGTATTATCCTGCTAAAGCTACAATAAAAGAGAATCAAGTGGTGGTTAGTAGTTTAAAGGTCAGGCAGCCAGTTAATGTGCGTTTTGGATGGAGTGATGCTGCAGTTCCAAACTTATTTAACAAAGAGGGTCTTCCAGCAGCTTCGTTTTCCTCTGAAACCATTATGGACAAATAGGAGCAGATAAATAGGAAATAACTATTGAATACTTTATAAGATATGACTTTAGAGAAGAAATTAAAATTTATGACAAAGATTGCTCTTTATTAAATTTAGAATTATGAAAATCATTGTTATTGTAATATAAATTTTATGATATAATATGGATATCGTCCTATCAATACATAGTTCAATCTCTTATAGATGGCAGTGTTTTCCTTTTAGGCTGACCATTGAGTTTAATTATCCAATTAAAATCAACCGTCAAAGCACTTAACTATAAGGTTCGGAATGAAAAAAAAAGTCTTATTAAAAGACTTTTAAGTATGAGAATGAAAAACAAAGTATTAAAAAAAGTAAAATAACGATTATGAAACAACTATGCCGAGTACTATTTTTGTTGATGTTTGTAGGTGCAACTTATGGGCAAGACTATTTACAAGAGGTAAATAATAAGCCCTCTACCAAAAAGACTATTTCCTTAAATTCAGGTAAAAAATCAGAATGGATGCTGTATTACGGGGTTCAGGATAAGAATGCGCCGCAAAGTCCAAAAGAACTTTTAAAATCAGCATTTAAAAAGATTTCGGGAACCGTTCCTGGTAATGTGGAAATTGATTTAGAAAGAGAAGGCATTATCGAAAATCCAATGGTGGGAACTAATGTATATGATTTGCGCAAATACGAGAGCTATCAATGGTGGTACGAAAGAGACTTTAAAAAACCAAAAATTAAAGAAGGGGAGCGGATAGAATTGGCTTTTGATGGCATCGATTGCATTGCAGATATTTGGTTGAATGGAAAAAAGATAGCAGCAATCGATAATATGTTGGTAGAGCATCATTACGATGTGACAGATATTTTGCAGGAAAACAATGAACTTTATGTCAATATAAAATCTACAGAATTAGAAGCACGTAAATACATGCGTAATAATTTTGGTGTACGTTATGACCAACTAGGAGAGGCGGCTTCCGTTCGCAAACCTGGTCATATGTTTGGCTGGGATATCATGCCCCGCCTTTTAAGTGCTGGTATTTGGAAAGATGTAAAATTAGAAATTATTCCTGCAAACTATTTTAATTCAGTCTATTGGGTAACCAAAAACGTCTCTCCAGAGGCAAAGAAAGCCAAAATGTACATCGATTGGCAGTTTCAGACTGACAGACTAAATGTAGATGACTTAACCATGACATTTGAGTTAGAGCGCAATGGGAAATACATCCTTAAAAAAGAGATAGATATTATAACAACGGTTGCTAGAGAGCAACTTTGGTTGGACGATGTAGACCTCTGGTGGCCTCGTGGTTTTGGAGAACAGGCATTATATAATGGTACTTTGAGAATTACAGACAAGAATGGCAAGGTACTGTGCGAGAACAAGCAAAAAATAGGTATTAGAACAGCAGAATTAATAGTAACGCCAATAAATACAGTAGAAGAGCCAGGAGATTTTCATTTTAAAGTAAATAACGAGTATATTTTTATAAAAGGAACCAACTGGGTACCATTAGATGCATTGCATAGTAGAGATTTACAGCACGTAGAAGAAGGGGTAGCAATGTTGGCTGATTTGAATTGTAATATGATACGTATGTGGGGTGGAAACGTATATGAGAGTAATCGTTTTTATGAGCTGTGTGACGAAAATGGGATCATGGTATGGAACGATTTTACTTTTGGATGTACTACATACCCTCAAGATATTGAATTTAAAAACAAAGTAAAAGCGGAAGCGGACAAAGTGATTCGTCGTTTGCGTAATCACGCATCCATTGTATTATGGGCAGGTAATAATGAAAATGATGTCTCATTAGATTGGGGTGGAGATCAAAGTCATATCGACCCGAATACAGATGTGATAAGTCGTGAAGTATTGCCATTGGCAGTGCGAGAGTGGGATCCTAAAACTTCTTATTTACCAAGTTCCCCTTTTATCAGTGAAGAGGTTTTTAACATACACAAAAGAATTAGTCAAAATTTATCTCCTGAAATGCACCTTTGGGGGCCGCGTGGATTTTATAAAGCACCTTTCTATACAGAAAATAATGCACGTTTTGTAAGCGAAATAGGCTATCATGGTGCGCCAAATTTAGAAAGTCTTAAAAAAATGATGACACCTGAAAATTTATATCCTTGGGTAATCGGAGCAAAAGCAGACAGCGAAAAAGTGATAACAGTAACCGGAGAGATTAAAGAACCTGAGAATTTAGTATGGAACGAAGAATGGCAAGCAAAAGCAACAAGGTCCCATCCAAACTCAGACACCAACAAAGAACGTAATTTCTTAATGGTAAATCAGATAAAAGAAGTATTTGGAGAGTGCCCTATGGGGTTGGAAGATTTTGTAACAGCCTCGCAAATAGTGCAAGCAGAAGCTAAAAAATTCTTCATTGAATTTTGGAGAATGAACAAAGGGGAGCGCAATGGAATTCTTTGGTGGAATCTTCGTGATGGCTGGCCTATCGTTTCTGACGCCGTTGTTGACTATTACGGTGGTAAAAAACTAGCATATCATTATATCAAAAAGGTGCAAACAGATGTTTCGGTGATGATTGGAGACGCAAATACATCAGGACATCCTGTAACACTTGTAAACGATACGAGAAGTGAAAAGAAAGTAGCAATTTTGATAAAGGACAAAGATTCAGGACGTACCCTTTTAGAGAAAACGGTGACCATCGCAGCCAACGGAAAAGAGGTAGTAGAAAACCTAGCAAAATTCACAAAGAATGAATTGTGGTTGATAGAATTCAAGGTAGATGGAGAAACTTTTAAGAACCACTATGTGGCGTATGCAGCTCCGATGGATTATCAGAAATATAAGAACTGGTTGCCTATTTTGAAGTAGCCTAAATAGAAAGAAACATCCAATTAAAACATCAAAAAATGAAAATTAAATTTTTGTTTATTACCTTGTTATTTATAGGGCTTATTGGAAATGCTCAGAGTGAATTAACGCAGCAACTCTATGATAAGTTGCTCAATATTAAGGGGGAAGGTGTTTTCTTTGGAATGCACGATGCAACGGGTTATGGCGTAGGTTGGAATAATGATAACGACCGAAGCGATATTGAAAGTGTTACAGGAGACTATCCTGCTTTTGCTGGATGGGGAGCGGATTATAGTGTTGCTCAGATAGCACGAGGAGAAGGGTTTGAAGATGCTCGTTATAAAATGAGACTATTCCACGATATGGGAGGGTTCAATACATTGGAATGGCATGCACAAAATCCGTATGGAGGAAACTCCAATTGGGAAGATAATCCCTATAAAAAAAATGCAGTGAAAGCCATCTTACCTGGTGGCGAAAAACATCAAGAGTTTTTAACTCAATTAGATAATTTAGCGGCTTTCTTCAATACGCTTATTGATAGCGATGGTAAAAAAATACCCATCATTTTTAGACCGTGGCACGAACATACAGGCGGTTGGTTTTGGTGGGGCAAAGGGCGCTGTTCAGAAGCGGAATATATTCAATTATGGCAATTTACCGTAAACTATTTGTCTGATATAAAAGGGGTAGATAATCTCTTGTATGCCTATTCTCCTGATAAAATTGATAGTAGAGAGGAGTATCTTTATGGCTACCCTGGCGATGCATATATAGATATTCTAGGACTTGACAATTATGGAGATTTACGTCAATTTGCGACAAACATGCCAAGATTTGTAAAAATGCTAGAGACCGTAGTATCGCTTGCCAATGAGAAAAATAAACCTGCTGCATTGACGGAAACAGGTGCGTTCACAGTAGATGGTCAGGCCACGATGCCTGAAAACGATTGGTTTACAGAGAAATTGCTAAAAGGCATCATGACTAATGAGATAACACGTCAAATAAGCTATGCAATGGTATGGCGTAACGCCGATAAAGACCATTTTCATGCACCGTATCCTGGTCATCCTAGTGTGCCTAATTTTTTAGATTTTTACAATGACCCCTTCACTAAATTTATGTTTAATGCTCCTAAAGTGGTTATCACCACTACTGTAAACCCTAAGAGTTTAACGCTTAGTGGTGTAAACATGAATCTTGTAAGTAAGGTTATTTTTCCAGGCAACGTAGAAGTGGCTGCAGCTGTATTTACTTCTCAAACAGAAAATGAGATTGAAGTGGTTTTGCCTGCGGGCATTCAGGAGGGTTTAGCTGCTGCAACGGTAGTGCATTCTGGACGAAAAATTATGACAGATAGCTTGTATTATGGTTCATTGGAAGAAGTTGCAGAAGCTAATTATGTGTTCTTTGATTTTAATGGCAAAGGTAAAGATGTTTTTACGCATGGAAGTAAAATTAACAATATGACATCTATTGCGGCAACATCACATGATGGCACTTTCTTTTTTGACGCTGATTATATCTTTCCAGGTAACTGGGACTTTGACGCTGGCCAATTATTTTCTAAACAAGATACTGACGGCAATCCACTATTTTTTGAGGGGATAGACCCAAGCCAGGATGTGGTGAAATTTGATGTATATATTAAGGATGGCGTATCTGAAGGATTATTAAAAGTAGGTTTGGGAGGCAACTACTATTATGTTTGGGATATTAAAGATGTAAAAACTGCGGGTTGGATTACTAAGACGTGCCCAATTAATGCGTTTATACAAGATGGTACGGATACTGTGCTTGCAGACTTAGAATTAGCAAGAACCGGTTATAGTATGGTTTTTACTTCTGCTGATGAAGAGGTGGTAAACATTGCCATTGACAATTTTAGATTTGCTAAACCAATCATGCCTGTAAATATTTCTACTACTGTAAACCCCAAAAGTTTAATATTTAGTGGTTCAAGCATGCATTTGATAAGTAAAGTTATTTTTCCAGGCAATATAGAAGTGGCTGCAGCTGAATTTACTTCTCAAACAGAAAATGAGATTGAAGTGGCATTGCCTCCGGGTATTCCAGAGGGTGTGGCTGCTGCAATAATAGTATATTCTGGAGGAGAAATTATAACAGAGAACTTGTATTATGGTTCATTGGAAGATGTTGCAGATACTAATTATGTATTCTTCGATTTTAATGGCAATGGTAAAGACGTGTTCACGCATGGAAGTGAAATTGAAAATATGACATCTACTTCACAAACATCACATGATGACACTTTCTTTTTTAACGCTGATTATAGCTTTCCAGGTAACTGGAGTTGGAACGCAGGATGGTTGTTTTCTAAACAAGATGCAGACGGTAATCCACTATTTTTTGAGGGGATAGACCCAAGTCAGGATGTTGTGAAGTTTGATGTTTATATTAAGGATGGCGCATCTGAAGGATTATTAAAAGTAGGTTTGGGAGGCAACTACTATTATGTTTGGGATACTGAAGGTTTTAAAACTGCAGGTTGGATTACTAAGACGTGCCCAATTAGTGCCTTTATACAAGATGGCAGTTTTAATGTGCTTAAAGATTTAGAACTTGCAAGGACCGGTTATAGCATGGTTTGGGCTTCTAATGCAGCTGTGGACGTTAATATTGCCATTGACAATTTGAGGTTCGCTTCAAGTTCAGCCCCCCTATCAACTGACAAGCTGTTTTTAAATAATGTAGTATTATATCCAAATCCATTTTCAAAAACCATTACTATAAACGCAACTCAACAAGTTGAAAAAGTGATTTCAATTCAAATATTTAATACCACTGGGGTACTCGTAAATACGACGAGTACCAATAATGATATAACGAATATCGATACCAGTAGTTTAGCAGGAGGCATGTATTTCATAAGATTAAATTCAAATAGCGGCAAGTATGTTGTAAAGAAAATGATAAAAAATTAGTTACTAATGCGCAAAGAGGTACTTAGGGCATTTGTGTCTTTGTATCAATTGTTAAAATAATTAAAAAGATGAAAACAATTCAGCGAAGAGACTTTATAAAAACAATGAGCTTGTCAGCATTAGCCTTGTCGTCGACAAATGCTATGGGTCTGATACCAAATTTGATAAGTGGAGGTACAATCCCGCTAGAAGGTCAGAACATAAAAATTACTGGAATGAATATTTTGGTGATTGATAATATTCCTCCTTATTCTGGACAGCGTAAATGGTTGCTTATTCAGATCGAGACAAACCAGGGAATCATTGGGCTAGGTGAGCGACCTACAGGAGGTATCATTAATTTGAAACCACAAATTACGCTGCTTCAAGATTTTTTTAATCGTTTTATAATTGGAGAAAACCCTTTCGATATAGAAAAATTATGGCAGAAGCTATATGCTTCTGTTCACGACTATCGGCATCCAGGACTATATGCTACACCTGCTATTTCTGCTATTGAAATGGCCTGCTGGGATATTATAGGTAAAGTTACCGGGCAACCTGTGTATAACCTATTAGGAGGACGAGTTCATAATAAATTAAGAGCGTATGGGTATTTCGAGCCAGTGGGAGCTATGGACAGACCCGAGGTTGCTGGCGAACAAGCAATTAAGCTTGTAGAGCAAGGCATAACCTGTTGTAAAATGGATCCTTTATACAAACTAGGAGGGCCGTACGACTTTTCGCTTGACGCTATGCGCAGGGTAGCTAGAATTTTTGAATCGATAAGAAAATCAGTTGGAGACAAGCTTGAGATTGGTTTTGGAGGTCATGGCCAGTTTACTACGGCAGGTGCCATTCGTCTTGCAAGTATTCTGGAGCCCTACAATCCATATTTCTTTGAAGAACCAGTACATCCTGAAAATGTAGATGAGATGGCACGTGTAGCTGCTCATACAAATATTCCTATTGCATCTGGTGAGCGCTTGGTAACCAAGTTTGAATTTACAGAACTTTTACAAAAACAAGCCGCTCAAATTATCCAACTTGATGTAGGACAATGTGGAGGAATTTTAGAGTCAAAAAAAATCGCAGGAATTGCTGAAGCGCATTATGCTACGATTGCACCTCATATGTACTGTGGTCCTGTAGCATTTGCAGCTGCGGTTCAACTTGACACATGCTCTCCAAATTTTCTCATTCAGGAATACAATTATACTGATTTACATAGTGATATATTAATTAACCCTATAAAATATGAGAATGGTTTTATAACGCCACCAATAGGACCTGGCTTGGGGATAGAACTCAATGAAAATGTGGTTAAAAAGCAATTATCTTTCAAAATTAAAATATAAAAAAAATGAAAATTAAGTATCTAGTTCTTTCCTTTTTATTTGTAGGGTTCATCGGAAGTGCCCAGAATCCCATAAATCTCATTGAAAAAGATAGGAGTGAATTGACACAGCAACTCTATGATAAGTTGCTCAATGTAAAAGGGAAAGGTGTTTTCTTTGGAATGCAGGAAGCCACTGGTCGTGGGGTTGGTTGGGAAAATGATAACGACCGCAGCGATATTGAAAGTGTTACAGGAGACTACCCTGCTTTTGCGGGATGGGGAGCTGACCATGGTATTACTCAGATAGCGCGAGGAGAAGGGTTTGAAGATGCTCGTTATAAAATGAAACTATTCCACGATATGGGAGGGTTTAATACAATCGAGTGGCATGCACAAAATCCCTATGGCGGAAATTATATGTGGAAAGAGCATCCCGATAAATCAAAAAGTGTCGTGGAAGCTATCTTGCCTGGTGGCGAAAAACATCAAGAGTTTTTAACTCAATTAGACAATCTTGCGGCCTTCTTCAACACGCTTATTGATGACGATGGTAAAAAAATACCTATTATTTTTAGGCCGTGGCACGAACATACAGGTTGGTGGTTTTGGTGGAGTAAAAAGCACTGTTCCGAAGCGGACTATATTTCATTATGGCAATTTACGGTAAACTATTTGTCTAATGAAAAAGATGTAGATAACCTTTTGTATGCTTATTCCCCTTGGTCTTCTCTTGGGTCTAGAATTGATAGTAAAGAAAAATATCTTTATGGGTACCCGGGTGATGCATACATAGATATTTTAGGACTTGATAATTATTATGATTTACGTCAATACGGAACAAGCATGCGAAAATTTGTGAAAAGTTTAGAAATAGTTGTATCAATTGCCAATGCCAAAAATAAACCTGCTGCATTGGCGGAAACAGGAGCGTTCACAATGTTTGGTAAGGCCACTATGCCTGAAAAGAACTGGTTTACAGAGAAATTACTAAAGGGTATCATGCACAATGAAATAACACGTCAAATTAGCTACGTAATGGTCTGGCATAATGCAAGTAAAGACCATTTTCACGCACCGTATCCCGGTCATTCTAGCGTGCCAGATTTTTTAGATTTTTATAAAAATCCGTACATCTTATTTATGAGTGATATTAAAAAGAATTCTCTTAAACCATTATTCACTCCTAAAATAAAGGATTAGGAACTAATCAATTTAGATTAAATTAAGAATTATAAAATGAAACAATTACTTGTCTTAATATCTCTTATTTGTCTGTCTTCGCATGCATTCTCACAAAACTGGAATTTTGGATTGAATCAAAAGCAGGAGAATCTACCAAAATCGAATGCTGCAAAGATACTTGCAATTCCTAAAGTAAGGATGGAAAATCCGACCATTCTTACTTTAGATAAAAATAATGAATATATTATTTCTGAAGGTTGGGATATGATTGCAGCATGGAAGTTGGTTTCCAAACCTTTTTTAGAGTCTTCCTACTCCACGAAAGAGTGGTATAACGCTACGGTTCCCGGAACTGTTTTAACCACGTTGGTAGATCAAGGTGTTTACCCCGACCCTTATATTGGTTTAAATAACTTGCAAATTCCGGATACACTTTCCCGAATGGATTGGTGGTATCGAGTAAAATTCGATCTACCAAATTTAGCGAAGCAGAAGGAGTTCGCACAACTTCTTTTTAATGGCATCAACTATAAGGCACAAATATGGTTTAATGGTCATTTATTAGGGAATATGATGGGAGCATTTAAGCGCGGAATTTATGATATTGGTCATTTAGTAAAAAATAAAGACAACGTTTTGGCTGTTCAAATCTTTCCTCCTAACAACCCAGGTATTCCGCATGAAGCAAACATGGAACATTTTGGGCCGAACGGAGGAGTGCTGTGTTTGGATGGCCCAACTTTCGTTGCAACCGAAGGGTGGGACTGGATGCCTGCAATGAGAGATCGGTCTATTGGTATTTGGCAGGATGTCCGTTTGAGCCTAGGTGGACCTATACTCATCGAGAATGCACAAATTATTACGGATTTACCACTTCCTGATACCACAAAGGTTGCTATCACAATTAAGGCCACATTACACAATAAAAGTAAGATAGTGCAGACTATAAACCTAGCTGGTGAGATAGGAAGCATTCAGTTTAAAAAAGAGTATAAATTAACTGCGGGAGAGAGAAAAAATATAGTATTAACACCTGAATTATTTCCACAATTAACAATGAAGAATCCAAAGTTATGGTGGCCAAATGGTTATGGGGGTCAGAATCTATACTATTTAAAACTTTCAACAGACAAGGGGAGTGAAAAAACTATTCGCTTTGGTATTAGAGAGATGTCCTACGAATTAACAGTTGATGCTCCTGAAAAACAAGGTGTTCGGATTGATTATTCTCCAACAGATATCAAAGAAAAAAAGCCGCTCTTTTCTTACGATTCCAAATCATTGCGAAAATTAACAGAAGTCAATCCTAACGTTGTTGTTCCCCAATTACGCAAGGATGTAGATATCCGAAATTTTAATCAAAAGGAAAGTGCTAATCCATACTTATTTATCAAAGTAAATGGAGTGCCAATATTTATAAAAGGTGGCAACTGGGGTATGGATGACGCAATGAAAAGAGTTTCTCGATCACAATTAGAACCCTATTTTCGTTTAAATGCCGAACAAAACTTTAATATGGCGCGCAATTGGTTAGGGCAAAATACGGAAGAGGTATTCTATGACCTTTGCGATGAATACGGGATGCTTGTTTGGAACGACTTTACAATTTCCTCAGATTCGTCTAACTTGCGACCCTTAGATAATACACTTTTTCTTGCTAATGCAGAGGATATTGTTAAGAGGTATGTCAATCATCCTTCTATTGCAATATGGGGATGTGGAAACGAAACATACGCGCCTGAAAATTTAGAAGAGGGATTCCAGAAAATAATAGCAAGGTATGATGGCACACGCCATTATCACGGACAGTCTCGTTTTGTGAATATGGGGTCTAGTGGTCCTTGGAAATACATTAGAGATTACACCCAATATTACAGCGAAATAGCTATTGGTTTTAATTCTGAATTAGGAGCTCCGTCTGTTCCGACTTATGGCACGTTAAAGAAGTTTATACCCAAAGAGGATTTATGGCCTATGGGCGATGTGTGGTCTTATCACGACGCTATTATAAATGGTTGGGTTGGTTGGAAAGAATATGTTGAAGACATTGATAGCTTTGGCACCGAACCTTGCATAAGTGCAGAAGAGTTCTGTGAAAGGGCACAGGTTTTAAATTACAATCTCCATCGAGTAATGTTTGAGTCTTGGAATGATAAAATGTGGGATGACACGATTGGTACCTCTGGTCTGTTGTATTGGATGTCTCATCCCTCTTGGTATAGTGTAATTCAGCAAACTTACTCCTGGGATTACAAAACATTTGGTACTTTTTATGGTATCAAAAAAGCATGTGAACCTTTGCACATTCAATGGAATCTGTACAATCATAAAGTACAAGTTATTAATGCATCAACGAGTGCTTATGATAATTTAAAAGTTGAATTTGAAGTATATAACAGCAAAGGGGAAAGCCTTTTGTACCGCAAAACAAGAGTAAATGTTGTAAGTAATGGAAAGGTAAACGCTTTTGTAATCGATTTGCCAAAGACCGATGAAAAATTAATGATGGTAAGACTGAAATTGACAGATCATAAAGGTAATTTAGTTTCCATCAATGATTACTGGAGTAACGACACATACACAAACGTCCCTGAAGGTTTAAATGCTTTGAAACAAACAAAGCTAGACATCCAAGTATCCCCAAATAAAAAAGGAAATAATATTTTAGAGGTAAAGGTAACAAACCGTGGAAAAACAATAGCTCCCTATGTTGAGGTGGATATACTAGAGAATGGAGAGTCCCTTCTGCCAAGCTATTTTTCTGATTCTTATTTTAATCTTTTGCCAGGAGAACATCGCACAATAACAATTGAAGCCCCTAAACTGAATGATACAGAAAGCATAAAAATAATTGTTGCAAAAGCATTGAATACCCGAACAGAATTATCATTAACAGATGATTAAGTAAAAATGGTAATATATCTATATTTTGTTAAACCAATTAAATCGCTTGATAAAAAACTATAATGAAAATTAAATTTCTGTTTATTTCGCTATTATACGTAGGATTAACGGGGTGTGTTTAAAACACAAAAAGCACATTGTCATCTTAATACTTAAGGATGATGAAGGGAGTATCGATTTGAACTATAGGAATATTTTAAAGTCAAACTCTCCTTATTTGTAAGTATACCTCAAGGATGATATTGGAGAAACAAAAAATACCGCAGAAAAGTAACCTGAAAAATTCAATGAGTTAGAAGCTTTTTTAATGCTTGGGGAATTACAAACTTTTAAGCACGAATTAGTATTCAAAGGGGGGGCAAATTTTTAAGGGAAAAGTTTGTATCAATCAATATTAATAATCATATTTGCTAACACGAGTAAGTTATTTGTAACAGTAAATTAAATAATGTAGATAAATGAAATTTAGGGGAACCAATAAAATAAAGATGAAAATTAAAGTAACCTTTTTAATATTGATGTTTATTTGTGTCCAAAAGAGCGTTAGTCAATGTGATGCCGTCACAGTTGAAAGTGTGACTAATTTTACTCCGTTTGCATTGGATTCTATAGCAGAGTCAGAAGGCCTTCGAAATGGACCAAACTACAATGGTGCTAACGTGTTTTACCCTGTGAATGGAAATAATAGCCTAAAAAGCATCGTATTAGTTCCAGGATATACAGCAGAGCAAAAATCTGTGATGGGTTGGGCCAGGTATTTAGCTTCTCGTGGCTTCGTTTGTATGACAATCGGGACGAATTCTTTGACTGATTTCCCCTCAATAAGAGCGAATGCACTTATTGATGCTATGGAAACGATACGGCAAGAAAATAATAGACAAACTTCCCCGCTGTATCAAAAAATTGACACCAATAATATTGCAGTTGGTGGTTGGTCTATGGGCGGAGGTGGAGCCCAATTAGCAGCTAAAATAGATCCCAGAATTAAAGCTGTACTTGCAATCACTCCATGGTTATACGAAAATACATTATCTGCTTCTGATTTGAACCACAATGTGCCTGTTTTAATTATTAGTGGTGAGCTTGACCCAACAGCCCCAGCATCTAGACATGCCAATGTGCATTATAATTATACTCCGAGCGCGACCCATAAGTTGCTTTTTGAGATTTCCGGTGCAGATCATAATATTCCTTTAAATCCTTTAACAGGTAATGGAGATGTTGGTAACTTAGGGTATGCTTGGTTAAAGTTGTTTTTGGAAGGGACTAATTGTTATTGCAATATGCTTAGCGATGCTTCTTTGGACCAAAATGAAACTGCTTCAAAATATTTTACAAATCTTAGTTGTGCATCTCTTTCAGTAGCAAACATTAAAAATACAGATTTAAAGATTAAAATATTTCCAAGCCTAGCAACGGATGAAATTAGAATTGAATTTTCGAAAGAGCAACAACTTGAATATATAGTATCAAATTTATTTGGTCAGCAAATCAAAGAAGGAAAAGTTCGCTCTGGTGATACAATAAGAGTTGAAGAATTATCAATAGGAATGCATTTTTTGATAGTAGGACAAAAAGTATTTAAATTTTTAAAAACGTAAAAATGCATTACATATATAAATTATTGTGGCGATTGCTTAGCTAAATTAATTAGTAAATAGAAACTATAAATTAACTAGGAAATAAATAATATTTAAAGGCTAAAAAGAGGACCATTCTTTAGAAATAAAAGTAATATTTAATTATCTCATGATAAAAAAATATTATCATAAAACATACCGATGAAAACATTTTTTCAACTATTAAAAATTTTGATTTTTTATTTGTTTATGCCTTTTGAAATTTCTAAAGGGTCTAAAAAAAGGGTGTACAAGAAAATTAAAAAAATGAAACAAACTTGTTTTAGCAAGGATTGTAAAAAGTGAGTGAACTAGGATGTTGAATAAATTATTTGAGATTTCAGCTTTACCAGAAATTGCAATAAAGTATAAAATACAGAATAATAATACACATAAACAAACATAGTTTAAAATGAATAAACAGGTTAATCAGCAATCCGCAGATAATATAAGAGCGTTAGCAGTGGCAATGGTAGAGAAAGCAAATTCAGGACATCCTGGAGGTCCAATGGGAGGAGCAGACTTTATGCATATTCTATATTCAGAGTTTTTTAACTACGACCCGTCGGATATGGCCTGGGCATTTAGAGATCGGTTTTTTATGGATGCGGGTCATTTATCAACTTTAATGTATGCACAGTATTATCTTTTAGAAAATTACAAGAAAGAGGATTTAAAAAACTTTAGGCAATGGAATTCTGTGACACCAGGTCATCCAGAACTTGACGTTGCTAGGGGTATAGAAAATACATCTGGGCCATTAGGGCAAGGGCATACCATGGGCGTTGGAGCAGCAATTGCCGCAAAGTTTTTAGAAGCTCGTTTTGGAGATTGGATGAACCATAAAATCTATGGTTTTATTTCTGATGGAGGTGTGCAAGAAGAAGTTTCACAAGGAGCAGGAAGAATAGCAGGACACTTAGGGTTGAGCAATTTTATAATGTTTTTTGATTCTAATGATATACAATTATCAACAACAACAGATGAGGTAACGACAGAAGATACCGCAATGAAATATACATCTTGGGGTTGGAATGTAGTTACTATTAATGGTCATAATCATGACGAGATAAGAAAAGCATTAACAGATGCTAATAATGAAACCGAAAAGCCAACCTTAATTATTGGTAAAACAATTATGGGTAAAGGTTGTGTTACTGCGGATGATAAAATCTTTGAAGGCGAATGTGAATTGCACGGGCAACCTATCGGTGCATCAGGAGCAGATTATACAAAAACCTTATTAAATTTAGGAGCAAACCCTGACAGCCCGTTTGATATTTATGATGATGTTAAAGAATTTTATCAAACTTTATTAAAAGAAAAAATAGCAAACGCAACTAAAAAGAAAGCAGAAATTGCAACTTGGAAAAAATCGAATCAAGTACTTTCAGATAAGTTAGATTTCTTCTTATCAGGAAAATTACCAAAACTAGATTTTGAATCAATTGCTCATAATGCAGGACTGGCAACAAGAGCAGCTTCTTCTGGAGTATTAGCATATCTAGCAGAAAATGTAGAAAACATGATTGTTTCTTCTGCGGATTTATCTAACTCGGATAAAACGGATGGATTTTTAAAGAAAACAGATGCACTCAAAAAAGGTGATTTTAGTGGATCTTTTTTACAAGCTGGTGTTGCAGAATTAACAATGGCTTGTATTGCAAATGGAATTGCGTTGCATGGCGGAATTATTCCAGTAGTAGCAACTTTCTTTGTATTCTCTGATTATATGAAGCCTGCAATTCGTTTAAGTAGTATTCAAGAATTGGGTGTAAAATTTCTATGGACGCATGATGCTTTTAGAGTGGGTGAAGATGGTCCTACGCACCAACCCGTAGAACAAGAAGCACAAATTAGATTGTTAGAAAAATTAAAAAATCATAGTGGGAAACCAAGTTTTCTGGCATTACGTCCTGCAGACGCTGCAGAAACAAGTGTGGCTTGGAAAATGGCTTTAGAGAACACAGATTCGCCAACAGGCTTAATATTATCAAGACAAGGTATTAAAGATTTATTGCCCACAAAAGCATCTAGATATCAAGAAGCTTTAGCAGCAGAAAAAGGTGGCTATTTAGTAAAAGAAGTAGAAAATCCTGACGTCGTGTTAATTGCAAATGGTTCTGAAGTAGCAACATTAGTAGCGGCTACAGAAATTTTAGAAATTGAAAATGGTCTTAAAGTAAACATTGCATCTATTATTTCTGAAGGATTATTTAGGTCTCAATCTAAAGAGTATCAAAATAGTATCATTCCTAAAAACATTCCCTTGTTTGGCTTAACTGCTGGGTTGCCAGTAAATTTAGAAGGCCTTGTCGGCGATACGGGAAAGGTTTTCGGCTTAGATCATTTTGGGTATTCGGCACCAGCAGAGATTTTAGACGAGAAATTCGGTTTTACAGGAGAAAAAGTAAGTACAGAAATATTAGAATATTTAAAACAATTAAAAAACAGTAACAAATGAAATTTTTTATAGACACAGCAAATTTAAATGATATTGCAGAGGCCCAAGCATTAGGGGTTTTAGATGGAGTTACCACGAACCCTTCATTAATGGCCAAAGAGGGTATTATTGGCAAAGAAAACATTTTAGCACACTACAAAAAAATATGTGATTTAGTAGAGGGTGAAGTAAGTGCGGAGGTTATTTCAACTAATTTAGAAGGAATGATAACAGAAGGAGAGGAGTTGGCTGCTTTGCATCCGCAAATTGTTGTGAAGCTACCAATGATTGCGAACGGTGTAAAAGCATGTAAATATTTTTCAGATAAAGGTATTAGAACCAATGTCACTTTAGTGTTTTCAGTTGGTCAAGCCTTATTGGCAGCCAAGGCTGGTGCAACTTATGTATCACCGTTTTTAGGGAGATTAGATGATATTTCTACAGATGGTTTACATCTTGTGAAAGAGATTCGTCTCATTTATGATAATTATGGGTTTGAAACTCAAATTTTATCGGCTTCTATACGTGGCACCATGCATGTTATTAATTGTGCAAAAATAGGGTCTGATGTAATGACAGGACCACTATCATCTATAAAAGGCTTGCTTAATCATCCATTAACGGATAGTGGTTTAGCTAAATTTTTAGAAGATTATAATAAAGGATAAATTATAATCTTTGTTATAATAGTTTTAGCAGATGTGATATTGAAAGTTTTATGATAACGAAATTACAAAAGGTACTGATGTAAGGACTAAATTATTTATAAAAAAGCGTATTTACAAAAGTGAATAAGGATATGCCGTTTTCTTACAATGAAGTGTATGTCTCAAAGAGTAAGGAAATTATGATGAATACCAGACAAAAACAAGTATTTTACGTACAACTTTATTAAAACATTAAAAAATGAAAATACACATAATTTTACTATTTCTTATATGCTCTTCACTTATTACTGCTCAGGAAGTGGGGCTTCAACTTTACAGTCTTCGCAATCAATTTAAGCATGATGTGCCTGGAACTCTCAAGTTGATTCATGACTGGGGTATTAAATATATAGAAGGAGGTGATACTTATGGGCTTACTTTGGAAGCCTATAAAGAATTACTTAGTGAGAACGGATTGGAAATGGTAAGCGTAGGAGCCTCCTATCATGAGCTGCGGGAAAATCCTGAAAAAGTTATCCAAACCGCCAAGAACTTTGGAGCAAAATATGTGATGGTTGCTTGGATACCTCACGATAGTAATAATTTTGGATTTGACGATATAAAGAAGGCCACGGATATTTTCAACAACAAAGGCAATCTTTTAAAAAAGGAAGGGTTGAGCTTGATTTATCACCCCCACGGTTATGAATTCCGACCATACAAGAACGGAACCCTTTTTGATTATATGGCCAAAAATGCCAAGGATTTCACCTTTGAGATAGATGTTTTTTGGGTGAAACAGGGAGGTGCCGATCCTTTGGCGCTAATAAAAAAATATCAAAAAAAAATCACATTATTTCATCTTAAAGACCGAAAGCTTGGTACAGGATCTGATTACACTGGTCATGCCGCCGATGAGACCAATGTAGTTTTGGGATCAGGTGATGTGGGCATCAAAGATCTGGTGGCGAAAGCCAAAAAAATGGGCATCAAATATATGTTTATTGAGGATGAAAGTCCAGATGTCGTCCAACAGATACCTAAAAGTTTGGAGTATTTAAAAAGTTTGGAATAAATAATATCTTAAAATTGAATATTTGGCTTCAGTAAAATTATTAGGCGATAAGATTGGTTCTAAAGGCGAAAAAGGAAGTAAAGATATTTTAGAATATGTAAAATTAATATAAATATTACAGTAATCTAAATATTTGTGATGGTATTTAATCCAAGACGTAATGAAGATAGTGTAGATTACAATAATAAAGTAAGATAAAAATAATCAGACATTATAGCGAGAAATTTGTTTCAGATAGAGAAACATTAAATAAAATTAAAAATGACGAGTTTATACAAAAGAGAAAGATTAATAAAACAAATACAAGAAAATTCTGAATGGGATGTAATTGTAATTGGAGGAGGAGCAACAGGATTAGGAGTTGCCTTAGACTGTACCACACGTGGCTATAAAACACTTTTATTAGAGCAAGTTGATTTTTCAAAAGGAACCTCAAGTAAAAGCACAAAACTGCTTCACGGTGGTGTTCGATATTTAGCTCAAGGAAATATAGATTTAGTGAAAGAAGCTTTGTATGAAAGAGGTTTATTGTATTGGAATGCTCCACATTTAGTTCGAAGGCAATCATTTATTATTCCTAATTACAATTGTTGGGATAACTTTTTTTATGCTGTTGGGCTTAAAGTGTATGATTTACTCGCCGGAAAGTTAAGTTTTGGTAAATCTACTCGCATCAATAAAAAAGAAACTATTTCAAGATTAGAAACCATTAAAAATGAACACCTTAAAGGAGGGGTAGTGTATCATGATGGACAATTTGACGACTCAAGATTGGCAATAAATATTGCCCAAACTTGTATTGAAAATGGAGCCACTGTTTTAAATCATTTTGAAGTAAAACAATTATTGAAAAATAATAATGGCATTGTAAATGGGGTTATTGCAAAAGATATTGAAACCAATATTTCCTATAATTTAAACGCTAAAGTTGTTATCAATGCCACGGGTATTTTTACTGATGAAATTTTACAAATGGATAATGTTGGGGCGAAAAATATAGTTCGGCCTAGCCAAGGTATTCATTTGGTTTTAGACAAATCCTTTTTACCTGGAAATGATGCTATTATGATTCCTAAAACTGATGATGGCAGGGTTTTATTTTTAGTGCCTTGGCATAACAGAGTTGTTGTTGGTACTACCGATACGTTGCTAGATAATCATAGTTTAGAACCTAAAGCATTGGCTGAAGAAGTAGATTTTATCATTTCAACGGCAAACAAATATCTTAATAAAAAGGTTTGTAAAGAAGATGTTTTAAGTATATATGCTGGGTTAAGACCTTTGGCAGCAACAAAAGATAAATCAGAAAAAACAAAGGAAATTTCTAGAAGCCATAAAATTATAGTTTCAAATTCTGAATTAATTACCATTACTGGAGGAAAATGGACAACATACAGGCGTATGGCTGAAGATACGGTCAATAAAGCCATTGCAATAGGGAAATTGCCTAATGTTTCTTGTAAAACTGAAAATCTTCGAATACATGGTTCAAAAGTATCACTTAATACCACACCTCATTTAAAGGTATATGGAAGTGATCAAGATCATATTCTAAAATTAATCAAAGAGACTCCTGAATTAGAAGAAAAATTACATTTGCGGTTAGCATATACAAAAGCTGAAATTATTTGGGCAATTAGAAATGAAATGGCAAGAACGGTTGATGATATTTTGGCGAGGCGTGTGCGCGCATTATTTTTAGATGCAAGAGCAGCCATAGAGATTGCTCCTCTAGTCGCTGAAATGTTAGCAAAAGAATTAAGTAAAGATGCAGTGTGGCAACAGCAGCAAATCAAAGAGTTTAACACAATAGCAAATCAGTATGTGTTATAAGTTAAATTATGATATTTATGAATTATTTTAAAAGGATCAATTAATATGGAAAAATATATTCTTGCTTTAGATCAAGGAACAACCAGTTCCCGAGCTATTATTTTTGACAAAAAAGGAAGTATTATCTCAGTTGCTCAAAAAGAGTTTACCCAATATTTTCCAAAACCAGGTTGGGTTGAGCACGATCCCAATGAAATTTGGTCAACTCAAAATGGAGTAACAGTAGAAGTAATTGCGAAAAAAGGTTTAACTGCAGAAAATATTGCAGCTATTGGTATTACAAATCAGCGAGAAACAGCAGTCGTATGGGATAGAAAAACAGGTCAACCGGTTTATAATGCTATTGTTTGGCAAGATAAAAGAACTGCTAATTATTGTGATTCACTTAAGAAAGAAGGAAAAAGTAACCTGATTAGAGAAAAAACAGGGTTGGTTATAGACTCTTATTTTTCAGGAACAAAAGTGAAATGGATTTTAGATAATGTTGAAGGCGTAAGAAAAAGAGCAGAGGCAGGTGAGTTAATTATGGGAACTATAGATACTTGGTTGATTTGGAACTTCACGAAAGGGGAGCAACATGTAACGGATGTTTCTAATGCTTCAAGAACCTTATTGTTTAATATAAATTCAATGGATTGGGATACTGAATTACTCGAATTATTTACCATTCCTAAAAGTATGTTACCCCGAGTAAAACAATCAAGTGAAGTGTATGGCCATACCAAATCAACTTTTTATGACGCCAAGATTCCTATTGCAGGAATTGCAGGAGATCAACAAGCAGCCTTGTTTGGTCAAATGTGTACCAAACCGGGTATGGTGAAAAATACTTACGGTACAGGATGTTTTATGCTTATGAATATTGGTGAAAAGCCTTTGGTGTCAAAAAATAACTTGTTAACCACAGTTGCATGGAAAATTAATGGAAAAACCCACTATGCTTTTGAGGGTAGTATTTTTATAGCAGGGGCGGTTGTGCAGTGGTTACGAGACAGTTTAAAAATTATAAGAACTTCAGCTGATGTTGAAAAATTGGCAGGCTCTGTTGATAGTTCTGAGGGGGTTTATTTTATACCCGCCTTTACTGGATTAGGAGCTCCCCATTGGAATCAACATGCCCAAGGAACCGTATTTGGCTTAACTAGAGGAAGTACAGATGCTCACATAGCTAGAGCAGCCTTAGAGTCCATTGCTTATCAAACGATGGATGTTTTAAAAGCGATGGAAGCTGATTCTGGTATTACCATAAAAGAATTACGTGTAGATGGTGGTGCCACTGTAAATAATATACTTATGCAATTTCAGGCAGATATATTAAATATAGTTGCGGTTCGTCCTAAGGTTTTGGAAACTACAGCAATGGGTGCAGCATTTTTAGCTGGATTGGCCATTGGTTTTTGGAAAAATACTAAAGAAATTCAAGAAATATGGCAAACGGACCAATACTTTAATCCAACGGTTAAAAGACAAAAAATTGAGAAGGACATTACGGGATGGTATAAGGCAATGGATGCTTTAGAATACTGGACAAAAGAGTAGTAATCTTAAATAAAAAACAAAAATGACACCTATTATAGCAGAAATTATCGGAACGGCCCTACTAATATTATTAGGACAAGGCGTAGTAGCTAATGTTGTATTAAATAAAACCATTGGTAACAATAGTGGTTGGATCGTTGTAACGGTTGGTTGGGCGTTAGCAGTATTTGTTGCTGTTGTGGTAGCGGGTCCTTATAGTGGGGCACATATTAATCCTGCAGTTAGCATTGGTTTAGCGTTTGCAGGTAAGTTTCCATGGGCGTCCGTTCCTGGTTATATTTTAGCACAGATGATTGGGGCTATGTTGGGAGCTATCTTAGTTTGGTTACTATATAAAGATCATTTTGATGCTACCAAGGATGGTGCTACTAAAAAGGCAGTTTTTTGCACTGCACCTGCTATTAGAAATTTATTTTCTAATTTGTTTAGTGAAATTGTAGGCACATTTGTATTGGTTTTTACTATTTTATATTTTACAAATGCTTCTGTTAACGATACACAATCAGTAATAGGTTTGGGCTCATTGGGAGCAATACCCGTTGCTTTTTTAGTTTGGGCTATTGGTTTGTCATTAGGAGGTACAACAGGATATGCAATTAATCCGGCAAGAGATTTAGGACCAAGAATAATACATTCGTTATTGCCCATTAAAAATAAAACGTCAGGGGATTGGGGGTATTCTTGGGTACCAGTTTTAGGTCCAATTATAGGCGCCTCAATTGCTGGTGTATCCGCATTATTATTAGCTTAAAAATTAATTAACCAATGGAAGCAAAGAACGTTAGACGCGATTATAAGCCTTCAAACAAAATAAATTAAAAGAAAGTAATTATGGAAGTAAAAAAGAATTATACATCGAGTCTTATCATTTTGACCACTTTATTTTTCATGTGGGGATTTTTAACCTGTATGAATGATATTTTGATACCTTATTTAAAAGAAATATTTGTATTAAAATATTGGCAGGCTATGCTTATTCAGTTTTGTTTTTTTGGCGCGTATTTCATTGGTTCTTTAATTTATTATTTGCTGTCTTTAAAAATTGGAGATCCCATAAATAGAATTGGGTATAAAAACGGAATCATTATCGGACTGGTCATTTCTGGTTTAGGATGCCTGTTGTTTTTTCCCGCAGCTCAGTTTAAAATGTATGGTTTTTTCTTGGGAGCACTTTTTGTTTTAGGCCTAGGCTTTACTATGTTACAAATTGCAGCAAATCCGTATGTAGCAATTTTAGGAAGTTCAGAAACGGCATCTTCACGTTTAAATATGTCTCAAGCGTTTAACTCTTTAGGAACTACTATTGCCCCTGTTTTGGGAGGCTATTTAATATATGAATATTTCTTTTCTCATGGTTCATCTGGTGGTGAAGCTGTAAAAATCCCCTATATTATTTTTGGGCTGATTTTCTTGATTGGTGCTGTTGTTTTTAAATTTATAAAACTTCCAGAGTTTGTAAATGAAGATGAAGTGGTAAAAGGTACAGGTGCATTAAAATTCAAAAACCTTTCCTATGGCACCTTGGCTATCTTTATGTATGTTGGTGGCGAAGTGGCTATTGGTAGTTTTTTGATAAATTTCATCGGTTTAGAAAGTATAATGGGGTTGGAACATGCGGTAGCAAAAAACTTTCTGGCCTACTATTGGGGCGGGACTATGATAGGTAGATTTTCAGGAGCACTATCATTAAGTGCCATGGAGAAAACAAAAAAATATATTTTAATGATTGTTTTATCGGTGCTTTCCTTTGTTTTGATATTCTTTATTACGGGAATGAAATTTCAAACCGTACTACCTTATATTGCGATAATTGGACTTAATTTTGTGGCATTTGTTATTGGGAAAGGGATTGCAGGCAGAACATTAGGATTATTTGCTAGCATAAATATGTTTTTAATTGCATTAGCTATATTTTCATCTGGCAGTCTTGCTATGTGGTCTTTAATAGCTGTTGGAATTTTTAACTCCATCATGTGGTCAAATATTTTTACCATTGCCATTGATGGGTTAGGAAAATATACAAGTCAGGGGTCATCTCTATTAATCATGGCTATTTTAGGGGCAGCATTAGTACCACTAGCTCAAGGTATTTTAGCTGATATTATTGGTTTACAAGGATCATTTATAGTGCCGTTGCTTTGCTATATATATATCATGTTTTATGGATTTTACAGTTCAAAATGGAAATCGAAAAATACGTAAACAGTAAAGTCTAAAGCAGGGTTTCACTAAATAGTAAAAAAGAGAAATACATTAAAAAACAACAATTATAAGACCGTATATGCATTATCATAAAAATATATTTCAAAGAAATTTTATTTTCATTTCTATAATTTTATTAACTATTTATAGTTGTAAAAACAAAAAAACTGAAGTTACTAACTTCAAAGAATTGTCAGCAATAAAAACACCTAAAAATATGGTTTGGGTAGAAAGTAAAACCTTTTTGCAAGGCGCTAAAGAAAAAGATAAATATGCAATGCGTAGAGAAATGCCAGCACATGAAGTTACGGTTGATGGTTTTTTTATGGATATTACAGAAGTAACCAACAAACAATTTAAAAAATTTATTAAAGAAACTAAATATAAAACGGTTGCAGAAAGAGAGATTGATTGGGAAGAAATGAAAAAGGAACTTCCAAGTGATACACCTAAACCACATGATTCTATATTGCAACCAGGTAGTTTAATTTTTAATAAAAAAGTAAACAAAGTTGCTTCAATGGATAATTATACACAATGGTGGACTTGGAAAATTGGAGCAAATTGGAAACATCCTGAAGGACCAGAAAGTTCCATTGAGGGTAAAGATAATTATCCTTTAGTTCATATTGCGTTTGAAGATGCATTGGCATATTGTAAATGGGCAAACCGTAGATTGCCAACAGAAGCAGAATGGGAATCTGCCGCTCAAGGCACTTCAGCTAAAATTATATTTAACTCGTTTATGGAAATAAAAACTTTATTTTTTTCTATAAAAAATCGTAATACTTTAACGCTTTGAGTGGTCAAATAAATTTCTTTTTTATTAAAATACAATTTATTGGTATTTTTATAATAGACAACTTTGTATTTAGTAGCTTTATATTTTAGTATTAAAATTCTAAAGAGAACATATATTGTTATTAAGATTCCAATTAGTAATAAAATTTTGAGAAAGTAAATAGAAGTTTTATCTTTATAAAAAGTAGTTTCCTCGATTAAATCACCTCTAAATTCTGAATAAAGCTCGTTAAACACTAAATATTCAGAGTTTAAAAAATAGACAAATGAAATCCTTTTAGATTTTGGGTGATATAAAACGTTCTTTATTCCTTTATAATTTTTTAAAGCATATTTTTTAATCGAATTGTTAAATATATCTATTTCTTGAATTGCATCTATAACTTGAATAAACCTATCTTCTAACTAAAAAAAGTTCCTAATAAAAATATTATTATCTAATGATTCAAACCTTGGATTAAATCTGTTTTCCTTCTGCCACGAGAAATTTTTTAAATCTAGTCGATACACATAATTGTCGTTTAAGAATTTACTTTCGGCTGGAATTATATTAGATTTTTTTCTATTTGGGTGATGTTCATTTTTTTCTTTTCGCAGTTTAAAGTACTAATTTAAAAAAGTATATTTCTCATACAGGAAGTGTTGAGGCTATTTAGATGTGTATAAGAAACAACCTCAGTGGCTCTTAATTTTATGTTTTTCTTAGTTCATTTTATTAATTATTCAACTAAACTATTTAATTTTTTTTCGACAACTTCTTTTATTCTTTTAATTTCTTTTTCTCTCGAATTATAATAATTTGAAGACCATAATCTGTAATACAGAATCCCTGTATTAACTGAAATATTCTTTCTCCCTAAATCAAATAGATAATCATCTTGGTTATTGTAAAATCTTTTACCATCAATATCAATTACGATTAATGGAACTCCTTGTCTAAAAACACATAAATCATAATTATACCCTCCAAGATTAAACCCTATTTCTGTTTCGTAATCATTACCAAACAAAATGGTTAATTCATTTTTAATTTTCAAAGACAAATCTCCTGTGCTGTTGCCGCTTTCTTTAGTTATAGTTGAATCTGCATATTTATCTAAAGATGATAAAACTTTTAATCTTAAAGCTTCATCATTAGATGCTATAGCTTTTGAATATGACAAATAAGAATAGAAAACAGCTTTACCTGTTAATCCTTCTTTTTCTAGAGAATCAGCGAAATTTAAGTAATAATTTTCTGGAATAGACGACATTATTATCATTCTTTTTTTTGCTCTTGTTACAATAACATTAAGTAATTTATGTCCTTTATTTTTATTATTTACAGGGCCAAAAAATTGTTTAAAATTATTTTCTTTATCTAAACCAAAAGTTGTAGAAATAATAATCACGTCACGCTCATCACCCTGTATGTTTTCAAGGTTTTTTACGAAAAAATCGTTAGATTCTATAGCGAGCATTTTATCACTGAAAACTTTATCATTCTGAATAGCACTATTAATCTCATCCATTATCAAATTTCTCTGATCTAAATTAAATGTTGCAATACCAACAGATTCATTAACCTTAGCAGTTTCTTTCAGATAGTTAACAATCTCCAATGCCTCACCTCTATTTGTACGGTTTTCATATAGACTATTTACTTGATAAAATTCAATTGGTGTATAATCTTCTGCCGCTGGCAAGGCCACAAGCCTTCCATTATAAAACGCTCTGTTTGAAAATTCAATCAAATCAGGGTGTTTTGATCGATAGTGCATATCTAAATAAATATTTTCAAAACCGGCATCTACAGAAAACTCAAGAAGCGATTCTTTAAAAGCATAATCAACATCACTAAGCATATCATTATCATCTCCGGTATCTTCAATTTCTACTGATGAGAAGTATGATGATGGAGGCATTTGTTTTTGATCCCCAGAAACTATCTTAACTTTTGCTCTGTAAAGTGAAGGCACTGTATCTTCAATTCTTAACTGACTTGCTTCATCAAAGAGTACTATATCAAAAAGGTTTGGTGTTAATGGAAATAAAGACGATACAGTTGTTGGATTTGTTAATACGATAGGAAAGAAATTAGAAAACAAATCAAAGTCATAATCCACTATAGATCTTAAAGATAATTTTCTATTTTTACTTGAACTTCTTTTTGAAAATAATTGTTCTAGCTTTATATTATTTTTATCTTTAAATTTTGTAATTGTATTCTTTCTTAATTCTTTTAACGAAACTATTGTTGACCACTTTGAGCCTTCGTGAATGTTTATTAAATCATCCGAAATTCCATATAAATCCTGAGGAAAACCATTGTCAGGAACAGTCCCTATGTTATTTGCATTAAGAATTTTCCTATAGTAATAACTCTTAAATTGACTTTCAAAATTATTTTCAGTAACAAAAAGAAACAGGATTCTTTTATTTTTTTCGCTCTGTCTATTATATAGTTTGCTAAACTCTTTCAAACATTCAAAATCACTTTTACTATCAATAATCTTCCCAAAGCTTATTTCCAGAGAAACTAAACTATTAACGATCATTAAGCCATTATCAAATAGCTGTGTATTTTCTTTAAATACTTTTAATTGATTTATTTCGTGTATTTGAGATGTATACGCTTCGTATATTGAATTATTTTCTTGTAATAATTTTAACTCTTCAGTTACTGAATGAATGGAATTAATAAGTTCTAAGGGCGAAGATTTTTCTTGTATTTCAACTTTTGATAGATCACAAATATTTAAATGCTTAATATTATTTTTGTATTTATTAATTTTTACATCCAACTCTCTATAGTCCTTATTAAAATTTTTCTTTATTTTAAAAATGACACCAAAAATCTTCTTCTCTTTGTGACTAATTAATAAATTCTCAAATTCTGATAATTCTTTATAAAAATTCTCTAAATTTATATTTAAATTTAACTCAACAAATGCCTCTAATGAATCTTTGTTTTTTTTATAACGGAAGTCTTGGTTGCTACCAAATATATATTTAATAGCTGTTATTTTCTCTATTATTTGGGCCGTTTTTTCATTTAGAAAAACTTCAAATGAATTGTAATCATTTTTTAAAAAGAGGCTTTCATCAACTATATCGTAAAACGAGTCAAATGGATTGACATCAAATAGAATTAGGTTTAGTTTATCGAAATAAGATAGTAAATTTAAATATTCCCTATCCTTAAATACTAACTTAATTTTTGATAAATCATATTTTTTTTCAAAATTCAAATAATCGAACTCAAAATTAATTTTTCCTAAAACTCCTCTAAAATTATTTCCATCAAGTATTTCACTATCCAAAGTATTTTTAATATCTTGAAGTTTTTTTATTTTATCAGTAATAATATTAAGATTCTTTTCATGTTTATCTCTTATTAAACTAGCACTATAGGTTCCCTTGTCAAATTTTATATCTCTTCTTAATTTTAAATCCTCTAACTCTGATTCATTTTTTTCAATTATATCCCTAGCATTACCTACAATTTTTCTTCTATCCCTAACTGGATCTTCAATTAGAATACTATATTCACCAAGACCAACCTCATTTAAGTTTTCTTGAATAACATCTAATGCCGTTTTCTTCTCACAAACAACTAAACAAGTTTTGTTATTTCTTAAAGCAGAAGAAAGTATTGCTGTAAGAGTTTGACTTTTACCCGTTCCTGGAGGGCCGTGGATTACGAACTTACTATTGGTTTTAAGACTTGAAAGTATTTGTTGTTGAGATTGATCTGTAATAACAGGTGAAAAAGGGTTTTCTTCATAGTCGCTTAAAGTATATTCTTTAGTTACTCTCTTTTTCTTTAAAAGCTCAATATCATTTATAATAGATTCTTTTTGACTTAAGTAGAGCCCAAAAACACCAGAATTAAGAATTACAGGTACTTCAGTTATTTCATTTTCAAACTCCTTTGCAGTATTTAAGTCAAAATAATTATTAAAAAAATCGGAATCAATTTGCTGATCTGAAGAGAAAGAGCTTAAAAAATTATTAGTTAATATTTGAATCTCTGAAAGATCAATTATCCCATCATCTAGAAATTCTTTTGGAAGTTTCTCGAAGGTAACTTTATCGATAGATTCAATGTAATTTAGTAAAACTTCATTTATCTTAATTGGTGAATCCTCAGACCTTGATATTTGAAATGAATTTATTTTTCTGGAATCCTCTAATAATTCAAGATTCCAAATTAACAGTGGACTATAAATAACTTTTTTACTATTCTTTAAATCTCGTTTTGCAACAATAGGATAACCAAAACCAAAAGGCTCTAGGCCGTGTTCTAAAAAGTAATCCTTATTTTGTCTTGATAAATACTTTAACCTGTTTAATGTTTTTTTATGTTTATCCGAATCCAAATTATCAAAACTTAAATTAAACTTTAAGTTAGCAGAATATGTGAGTTTTTCAATAAACTCCTTAAAAATATCTTTTTTAGATAACTTATTCAAATCTAAGGCCTGCAATTTTAAGCGACTTGTAGACGGTATTGCATTAATATGAATAGATCTTGAACTAGATCCGGATAGTTTTTTTTTTAGAACGCTTAGTAATTCATTTGATAAAATTTCTTTCATATAATAATTTTTCTTTTATTTCTAATAAACCTCCTCATAAAATAATCCCCTTTACATTTTAAAAGAATAAAAGTAATAAGAGAGAATAAATTTATTTGTTTTTTCGCAATTTTAACTAACAAAATATGAGATCTAAATATACAAAAGTATTTTGAATCTTATATATAAACCAATCACAATTAACCAATGGCGCTATCTGTATTAAGATTTATAGCTAATAAAATAGGTTGGAAAATAGTAGTTCTTAAAAACAAAAAACCGTTGAAAATCAAACGATTAACAACGGTTATTGTACTGAAGGCGGGACTTGAACCCGCACGGCCATTACTGACCACTGGATTTTAAGTCCAGCGTGTCTACCAATTCCACCACTTCAGCATTGGTATTTTGAATAGAGCGAAAGACGGGATTTGAACCCGCGACCCCCACCTTGGCAAGGTGATGCTCTACCCCTGAGCTACTTTCGCAGTCTTTTATATTAATGAACTTTATTTACTCTATTCAGTTATTTATAACCTAAATAATTAAGTATTGAATTTTCTAATCGAAAATTTATACTTTGCTATTATGAGCGGTGCAAATATAATAAGTTTTGAGTATCTGACAAACAAATTTTGATTTTTTTATCTTTGTTTTATCTCTTTTATAGATTCATTTTTAGTTAATGATAATATCTGTTTACAAGTAGCTAATTTTTAATAATTTAGATAGTCAAGCTAGAATTATTTATCTAAGATTTTTTTATTTACCGTCATTTTTTAATATTAATTCTCACTAGCAAACCATTCTGCGAAACTTGTATCCGTTTCTTGTAATTTTATAGAATGTAATTTGATGTTACTTGGCAATCTGCTTTTTATTTTTTGAGCAAAATCAATTACCATCATTTCACTAGTTGGCTGATAGTCGACTAGAATAACATGGTGATCTCTGTCTTTTAACTCTTTTGCTAATTCTATATGAGGGGTATTTTGGTTAAAGACTGTTGCGTGATCGAATAAATCTACAATTTCTTCTTTTACAATTTTTTTTAAATCGCTAAAATCAATCACCATTCCAAACTTAACATTGCTGCTGTCTGCAATTGGCTCTCCAGAAACAGTTACCGAAAGTTTGTAAGAATGCCCATGTACATTTTTACATTTTCCGTCATAACCATACAATGCATGCCCAGTTTCAAAATTAAACTGTTTTGTAATTCTAATTGTGCTCATTTGTGTCTTGTTTTGATACTATAAGTTTGAGTAATTTCACTTTTTTGTTAAGTTATATCGAGAACTTTTGACCTTTAAAATTATTAAATAGTTATCGAGTTAAATTATTTTATTTTTTAAAAATTAACTCGAACTTACAATCCGTTAATTAAATAAATTAAAAATTATCTCCTTTTTCTAAATTTGTTGTAAAAATAAACAATAACCAATCCCATTGCTAAAACTAGAAATAAATAATCGCCTCCCATTTTGTAATTTTATGTTGTTAATCTATTATATAGTCCTCTAAAATATCAGCAATTTTTCTATTGTCCGACAATTGTGGAATCTTATTTTGTCCCCCAAATTTACCAATAGATTTCATATATTCATGAAAACCACCTTTTTTAACTTTTCTTATGATTAAAGGTCGTAAAACTTTACCTGTAATTAAGTCTAAATAATAAATGTTTTGTGCTTGCATAGAAGCATCAATTTTGGATGCAAATTCTTCTAAGTTATTTGGCTCATTTTCAAATTCTATAAACCATTCATGATATGGCAATCCTTTTTCTGGATTAACTTGCGGTGCAACTGTAAACTCGCTAATATTTATCTTTGTATTAGAAATTGAATCGTTCAAAGCTTTTTCAACTTCTTTACCAATAACGTGTTCGCCAAAGGCGGATATAAAATGTTTAATTCTACCTGTAACTTTTATTCTATAAGGTTTTATTGATGTAAATTCTACTGTGTCACCAATATTATATCCCCAAAGGCCGGCGGTTGTGTTTAAGATAATTGCATAATTTACACCAATTTTTACATCTTTTAACGAAATTCTGGTTGGATTTTCATCAAAAAATTCAGTAGTCGGAATAAACTCATAGAAAATTCCTGAGTCTAATTGCAACAACATTCCCTTTTCTGTTTGACTATCTTGATAGGCAATAAACCCTTCGGATGCAGGATACAGCTCTATATAATCTATTTTTTTACCTATTAAGCTTTCAAATTTATTTTTGTAAGGTTCAAAATTTACACCTCCATAAATAAAGAAGTTAAAATTTGGAAATAATTCTGAAACCGATTTTCCTGTTTTTTCAATCAATTTTTCAAAATACATTTGTACCCAAGACGGAATGCCGCTAATCACAGACATATCCTCATTAATGGTTTCTTCTACAATTGCATTTACTTTAGTGTCCCAATCTTCAATACAATTGGTTTTCCAACTTGGCAATCTGTTTTTTAATAAATATTGAGGCACATAATGCGCCACAATACCACTTAAACGGCCTAATCTTACGCCGTTTTTATCGCTTAAAACAGGGCTTCCTTGTAAAAAAATCATTTTACCGTCAACAAAACTTGCATCTTTTTTTTCTAGGATATAAAATAATAAAGCATTTTTAGCCGCTTTAATGTGAGTTGGCATTGATTCTTTTGTAATAGGAATGTATTTAGCGCCCGATGTTGTGCCAGATGTTTTGGCAAAATAAAGTGGTTTTCCTCTCCAAAGAACATTAGACTCACCAGCAACCATTCTATCTATATAGGGCCTTAGACCTTCGTAATCACTAATTTTTACTCGGCTTATAAAATCATCATAAGTAACAATATTTTTAAAATCGTGATCTTTACCAAAAGCGGTATTTTTAGCTTTAGAAATTAGATTTTTAAAAACTTTATGTTGTGTTTTATGCGGATTGTTTGCCCACTTTAAAACTCTTTTTGTTGCAATTTTAGCAAATGGAATTGCAAATACAGACTTTATGCTCATAGTTAAAAATCAATCAAATTTGTAGGATTGATAGCATAACCACCGCTCCAAAGTTCAAAATGTAAATGTGGCCCAGTAGAAAGTTCTCCTGTAGAGCCAACGCTAGCAATTACTTCTCCAGACTTTACGAGATCGCCTTGTTCTCTTAGTAGATTTCCATTGTGTTTATAAACAGAAATGTAATCGTAAGCATGTTTTAAAATTATTACATAACCAGTTTCTGTTGTCCAGCCAGAAAAAATTACGGTTCCGTCTGCAATTGCTTTAACTGCTGTATTTTTTTTAGCGACAATATCTACTGCTAAATGATTTTGTTTAAGATCAAATCCTTGAGAAATTGTACCAGTTAAAGGAGCGAAAAATACAATTTTTACATTCGTTAAGGCATTTTTTTGAATAGGGAAACGATCTTCAATATCAATTTTTTCTCTAAAAATAGAATCCTCTTTTGAAGCATTTAATAAACTATCTTGTATCTTAATACTTTCTAATAATTGCAGAGAATCTAATACTTCTGCTCTTATTTCTCCTGTTAAAATGGGCTGTAATGCTTTTGTGAAATCTTGTAAAATGGTTAGTCTTTTTTTTAAAGAATCTGTTTGAATCGCTAATTTAGTAGCTTTTATTTTTAATTCTGTAGATGAGTAACCAGGAATATATTGTTTTATTGGTGTAAAAGTGATAAAGAAAGTGGTAACAAAAATTAATAAAAAAGAAAGTACACCACCTAAAACAAAAACATTTAACAAAGACAATCGTAAAGAAAAACGTTCTTCAAAAGTACCTTCGTTTAAAACAACCAACCTATATTTATTGGTTAATCGTTGTTTTAATTTACCTTTTTTATTTTTATGCTTTCCCACAAAATAGTGTTTTTATTGATATTTAGATACAACGCAAAAGTAGCGAAACTATTTTTTATAAAAATTCATTTCATCAATATACTCCCAAACTTCTTTGGTTAATAAAGGTTTTACGTTTTTTTTATTTTTAATTCCGTTTCTAATCATTGTTGATGAAATTTGCACAATTGGCGCATCTACTAAATGAATTTTTGGATGATTTTTAAATTGATGTTCAAGGCTTCCTTCTGCAATTCTTGGATATACATAAACCTGATGATGTTCTAAAATGGTTTCATAATTCTTCCATTTATGAAAACTTTTTAAATTGTCTTCGCCCATAATTAAGCAAAATTCTTTATCAGGATAATTTTCTAAAATATGGGCTAATGTAAAAACTGTATAATTTGGTTGCGGCAATTTAAACTCAATGTCAGAGGGTTTTATTTTTTTGTAACTTTCTGTTGCTTTGTAAACGAGTTCGAATCTGTGATGATTTTCTAATAAAGAACTTTTCTTTTTAAACGGATTGTGAGGGGTAACAACCATCCAAATTTCATCCAAATCAGAATATTCAACCATATGATTTGCAATGACTAAATGCCCAATATGAATTGGATTGAATGTACCAAAGTATAATCCTATTTTCATTTTTTTTAAGATGATAAAAAATAGAGAAAAGATAATTCTCTATTTTCTTTATTCTTTGTTTTCTGTTGAGTCTAAAAAATTAAAAACTAATTCTTCTGCTTCTTTTAAAGCAACATCTAATTCGTAGTTTTTGATAATTTTATCAAATTGCGGTGCAGTTGCTAATTCTACAGAAGCCTTTGCGATGCGCATATTAATTTTTTCTTCACTTTCTGTTTTACGCTTCTTTAAACGTATTTTTAACTCGTCTACACTTGGTGGCTTTACAAAAACAGCTAATGTTTGTTCTGGAAATTTCTTTTTAATTCGCAAACCTCCAACAACATCAATATCAAAAATAACGTGTTTTTTAAGTGCCCAAATACGTTCAATTTCACTGTTTAAAGTTCCATAAAAACTATCTCGGTAAACTTCTTCCCATTCTAAAAAGGCATCACTTTTAATGTGGTTTTTAAACTCTTTTAAAGAAATAAAATAGTAATCAATTCCGTTTTCTTCAAAACCTCTTGCTTCCCTAGAAGTTGCTGATATAGAGAATTCTAGATTAAGTATTTCTTGTTTTAATAAATGTCTAACAATAGTTGTTTTACCAGATCCAGAAGGGGCCGAAAACACAATTAATTTACCTTTAAAATCTGACATATAATTTAGTTTTTGGTTTTTGCTTGATGGTTTTTTTCTACTAACTTAAAACGATCAACTAAAATCCAATTAAAGTACGTTTAAAATCTGTTCTTTAATTTGTTCAAGCTCGTTTTTCATTTGAATTACCGCTTTTTGCATTGGCGCAAAATTTGCTTTAGAACCTGTTGTATTTATTTCTCGTCCCATTTCTTGTACGATAAAACCTAGTTTTTTCCCGTTAGAATCTGGTGTTTCTAAGGTTTGTAAAAAGTATTCTAAATGATTTGCCAAACGCACTTTTTCTTCATTAATATCTAGTTTTTCTAGATAATAAATCAATTCTTGCTCAAAACGATTTTGATCTGTTTCTACTTTTAGATCATCAATAGCTTTTTGCAAACGTGCTTTTACGTTTTCAATTCTATCTGCATCAAAAGAATATACTTCTTCTAAATATTTTTTGATATTGGTGATGCGCTCTCTAAAATCGATTTCTAAAGAAGCCGCTTCATCAATTCTATATTGTATAATTTCTTTAATGGCTACTTCTATGTTTTGATTGATGAGGTTCCATTCGTTTTCATCTAATTCTTCGCGTTCAGTTTTTAGAGCATCAGGCATTGATATTGCCATTTTTAATAACTCTACATCATTTTCAGACCCAATAAAGTAGATACTTCTTAGTTGCTCTACGTATTGTTTTACAACGGCTTTATTTATTGTTGTAGAAGTTTCATCAGAAGTCATTTCAACATAAATTGAAAAATCTATTTTACCTCTAACTAAAGCACTAGCTAGTTTTTTACGAACGTCTAATTCCTTTTCTTTGTAATAAGAAGGAATTCTAACGTTTAAATCTAAACTTTTGCTATTTAAGGATTTTATTTCTATGGTTACCTTTTTGGTTGGCAGTTGCAACACAGATTTTCCGTAACCAGTCATAGATTGAATCATACAATCGTTGTTTTAAATGAGGAGCAAATATAAGTTTTATTTTATGGAATTTATAAGTGTAAATTATTGCCTACGTTTTTAGAGATTTTGTAGTATTTTTTACCTGTTTAGTAACTAAAAATACGCCAAAAAAGATGATGATTGTTGCAGAAATCTTTACTAAACTTAGAGAATCGCTACCAACAATTAAGGCGTAAATAGTTGCTATTACTGGCTGTAGATATATAAAAACGCTAACTGTTGTTGGTTTTAATTTTGTTAAACCATACAGATTAAAAAGATAGGTAACACAAGTTGTAAAGAGTACTACAAAACCAATATTCAAATACATTTTTATTGGTATTCCTTGCCAAACAACTTCTGTTAACTCATTGTAAGAAAAAGGAACAACAAAAATTAATCCAAATAAATACAACCATTTTACAAAAACAATTGGGTGGTATTTTGCAATTAAGTTTTTTGCTAAAACTAAATACAATCCGTAAGAAGCGGCATTTACAAAAACTAAAAAATTACCCAAATTACTATTTGCCGCACTTTCATGATTAGAACTACCGTAGGTAATTAATAAGATTGCCCCAATCAAACCAATAAAGATTCCTAAAACTTTCTGTTTTTCAATGGTTTTTTTAATTAATATACTCGAAAAAATCAGCACCATTATTGGGCTAGTTACCATCATAACAGACGCGCTTATAGGTGTTGTTAAGCTTAATCCTTTAAAAAAAGCAAGCATATTTAAGGTGATGCCAAAAAAGGAAGCTAGCAATATTTTTTTATAATCTTCTTTTGCTATTTTTTGCGATTTTATAAACAAACCGGCCGTCCAAAAAACAATAGTTGCACCAGAAACTCTTAAAAAAATAAAAGCATACGGTTTTATATACAAAGGCATTACTTCTTTTGCAATTGTAAATGTTACCCCGTAAATTAAGGTAGCAATAGAAACTGCAATTAATGCTACTATTCTTTTGTTCATTAGGTAAATAAGCGCTATTAATTAAAAGCACAAAGTTGATGATAAATTTTAAAATTGTAGCACAAAAAAAAAGAGTTTCAATAGCATTGAAACTCTTTTTACTTTGGTTATCTAACTTTTGGTTAGTCCACCAAGGGTGGAATCTTTACAACTTGCTTAATCTCTTTTTATTCGGTTTTACTAATCACGAATACTTTCTTAGAGGTATTTATAATTAATAGTTAGAGTTTATTGCAGTAGCAAGATACAAATTTTATAATACTATATTTGCTAACAGATTTTATTTAAATGGATATACACTATATTGGAGAATCAAATTCAGTTTTAAATACTTTTATAGCAGAAATTAGAGATAAAAAAATTCAAAAAGATTCTATGCGTTTTAGAAGAAACATAGAAAGAATTGGCGAGATTTTAAGTTACGAATTAAGTAAAAGCCTGTCTTATTTAAGTGTTTCTGTTGAAACGCCTTTGGCTACAAAAAACGTACAATTGCCAAATAATAATTTGGTTTTATGTTCTATTCTTAGAGCGGGTTTACCGTTGCATCAAGGCCTTTTAAACTATTTTGATAAAGCAGAAAATGCTTTTATTTCTGCATACAGACACCATCCAAACAATGATGCCGAGTTTGAAATTGTGGTAGAATATTTTGCATCCCCAGAAATACAGAATAAAACTTTATTATTAGCAGACCCTATGTTGGCAACAGGTCAATCTTTAGTAGCTGTTTATGAGGCAATTAAAAAACACGGAACTCCAAAAGAATTGCATGTTGTTGCTGTTATTGGATCTAGAGTTGGTATTGAGTTTATAGAGAAACATTTTCCAGAAAACACGCATTTATGGATTGCTGCCATAGACGAAGAACTAAATGAAAAAGGATATATTGTACCTGGTTTAGGCGATGCCGGAGATTTAGCTTTTGGACAAAAATTATAGAAAAAAACAAAAGTAAATACTACCCAATAAAAAGCCATATAAAATTAAATTCTTCACACTGTTTTTTTTGATTAATTGAATTCCGTTTGTGATAATAACCGAAGCAGGAACTAATAAAAAAAGAACTTCAGAATTATTTTTATTGGGTAATAATGCCAAAAAAAGAAGTACAACTAAAAAGTTTATTATTAGTAAAGTCCAACTTTTTCTAAAGGTGTTACTAACACTTAGCATTTTTGCAGATTTAAAAACCATAGAAAATAATGTAGCTAAAAATATGCAAACAAAAAACCAACTAAATTTTGTTTTGGTGTAAAGCTCAATATTAAAATTGGTGTTAAAATCAAAAAGTTGTGTAAATATTTCCGTTTTATTAAACCAAAAAGACTGTGAGAAGTAAATAAATAATGGTGTGATAAAACCTATAATTGGAGAAAAAAGGGTGTGTAAAGTTATTTTTTGATGCAAAGAAATACCAATAAAAATTAAAATAAAAAATAAGATAGATGTTGGTTCTAAAATAAACAAGATTCCTAGCCAAAATCCACCATCAAATAATTTTTGAATTACTTTTTTAGAGGAACGCAAACTGTATAATTTTCGTAAGAAAAACAAGTAAATTGTTACCGAAATTAAGGTGTTGTAATTGCTTAACTCAGGTAAAATACAAATTACAAAAAGTGTAAAAAGAAAGTATGCGTACAAATTATCAAGAGTAAGCCTATTCTTGCTTAGTATAAAATTATAAAAGAAAAAAATACTTAGTAAAAGAAGTAATAAAAAGAAATTTCTTAGAAGCTTATCCGCAGAAAAATCTGTGTCAAAAAAAACAAAAATTAGTGTTATTAAAGAACAAAGAAGAAAAAAAACAAGTATGCCTATAAAATTAATAGGTTTAGATTTGTCTAAAAAATTGGCTAGCATTGTTTCTTTTGTTATTTTTGCAACGTAAAGATAATTAAGTTATGATAGCAAGCAATATTTTTAAGTGGATTGGTAGTTTATTTACCGATGTTTTTTTTCTTCCTTTTAAATGGTTACGCTCTGAGATTGCTACTGCAGATTTTGGATGGTGGATTTCTAACGCAGTAAACTGGGCATTTTTAATTGTTTTATTGTTTTTATTTAGATATTGGATGAGTGAATCTCGTCGTTTTGTAAAAGAAGGAACAGAAGACAAGTCTTAAATTTATAGATTGGGAAGTAAAAACAAACTAAAGCGTTTTGAAGAAAACGAAACGTTTATTAATGTCGTTCAACCATCGAGAGAAGAAGTTGTTACTAACTTTTTTTTAAAAGGAAAATGGCAATCTTTTTTTAAAAACGACAATCCTATTGTTGTTGAGTTAGGTTGTGGTAAAGGCGAATACACGATTGCTTTGGCCAGAAAAAACCCCAATAAAAATTATATAGGAATTGATATTAAAGGTGCTCGTTTTTGGCGAGGAGCAAAAACGGCTATTGAAGAAAACCTAAACAATGTAGCTTTTGTAAGAACTCAAATTGAGTTGGTTGATTTTATTTTTGCCCAAAATGAAGTATCAGAAATCTGGATAACTTTTCCAGATCCGCAAATAAAATATCAGCGAACAAAGCATAGAATGACCAATGCTACGTTTCTTAAAAAGTATCACACTATTTTAAATGAAAACGGAATTATGAATCTTAAAACAGATTCAGAATTTATGCATGGTTATACTTTAGGTTTGCTGCACGGAGAAGGCCACGAAATTTTATATGCTAATCATACCGTTTATAAAAATGATGGCGCACCAAAAGAAGTTACAGAAACACAAACTTTTTACGAAAACCAATATTTAGAAGTTGGCAAACCCATTACATATATTAAGTTTAGATTGAAGTACTAATAACTTCATTTTGAAACTTTGTAAAGTTTAAGCAATCTTATCTACAATTCAAAATCTATATTTCACACTGTGTCTGTCGAAGTGTTTAACAGGAAAAAAACAATTATATTTTTTACAGCATATTTTATTAAAATTTGTAATGTTCCTTATAAAATCTTGTACGTCTAAATTAAATTGTCTTCGAAAAGCTCAGGCGGATATGCGTTTAAGAAATTATCATCCTAGTTACAAACCATTTTTTTTGAAACTCTGTGTAATAATTATATCTTCACTTTATGAAAGAATCTGACAATTTTTTTAACAAAGTATACCAAGTGGCACGCTTAATCCCCTATGGGCGTGTAACAAGTTATGGCGCAATTGGTAAATATTTAGGTGCTGTAAAATCTGCAAGAATGGTTGGTTGGGCTATGAATAAATCACACAATTTAGAAGATGTTCCTGCGCACAGAGTGGTAAATAGAAAAGGATTATTGACAGGAAAACATCATTTTGATGGCACAAATTTAATGCAACAATTACTAGAAAATGAAGGGGTTGTTGTAATAGAAAATCAAATTCAAGATTTAGAAATAGTTTTTTGGAATCCTATTGATGAGTTGTCATAGCGCTTGGAAAGCCTTTAAAAAATAGGGTTTTGTAATCAAAAATGCCATCGGGAAAATCCGTAAAATTTACACCTATAATTTTCACTTATCAACTAATAAATAATCACAATCTATTCACTTTAATTTCTTAATACTAAGGCGTATCTTTGCAATCAAGATTAAATAAAAATAAGACGTGAGTTTTACAAAGCAAGATATTTACAAAGCATTAGAAACTATTACGGCTCCTGGCGAAGGAAAAAGCTTAATAGAAAATAATAATGTTACAAATTTGGTCACTTTTGGTAATGAAGTAATTGTTGATGTAACGATTAGTAATCCAACTTTACAAGCAAAAAAGAAAATCGAGTCAGAAATTTCGAAAGCAATTAAGGAGAATGTTGGAAAAGAAATTGAGGTAAAAATCAATGTAAAAGTTGAAAAACCAGAACCGGCAAAAGATTCAAATTTAATTAGAGGAAAAGTAATTCCTAACATTAAAAATATCATAGCAATTGCATCCGGTAAAGGTGGCGTTGGTAAATCTACGATTACGTCAAATGTTGCAATTTCATTAGCTAAAATGGGTTTTAGTGTTGGTGTTTTAGATGCAGATGTTTATGGGCCATCACAACATATTATGTTTGATGTAGAAAGAGCAAAACCACTTTCTGTAACTGTAGACGGGCGTTCTAAAATGAAGCCTGTAGAAAATTACGGAGTAAAATTATTGTCTCTAGGGTTTTTTACAAATCCAGATCAAGCAGTAATTTGGAGAGGACCAATGGCTTCAAAAGCATTAAATCAGTTAATTTTTGATGCAGCTTGGGGCGATTTAGATTTTCTTCTAATCGATTTACCTCCAGGAACAGGAGATGTGCATTTATCAATTGTACAAGCTTTACCTATTAATGGTGCAGTTGTAGTTTCAACTCCTCAAAATATCGCTTTGGCAGATGCTAAAAAAGGAGTTGCAATGTTTCAACAAGAAAGCATTAATGTTCCTGTTTTAGGAATTATTGAAAATATGGCCTATTTTACACCAGAAGAATTGCCAGATAATAAATATTATATCTTCGGTAAAGACGGCGCAAAAAATTTAGCAATAGATATTAAAACTAAATTTTTAGGCGAAATTCCGTTAGTACAAAGTATCAGAGAATCAGGAGATGTTGGGCATCCAGTAGCTTTACAAGAAGGTACTGTTCTAGAAAAATCATTTAAAGATATTACCAAAGAAATCGTTTCAGAATTATTAAAAAGAAACTCTAATTTACCACCAACAGAAGTTGTGAGAATTACAACAATGAGTGGTTGTAGCTCAGTAAAAAAAACAAGCACATGACAGCACAAGAAACAATAGATAATGTAGAAAAAGCATTAGATGAAATCCGTCCTTTTTTAATGAATGATGGTGGCAACATCAAGTTACTTTCCATAGAAGATTTTATTGTAAAAGTACAATTACAAGGAGCTTGCACAGGTTGTTCTGTAAATCAAATGACTTTAAAAAACGGAGTTGAAGCAACTATAAAAAAATATGCGCCTCAAATTCAAGAAGTTATTAATGTTGCTTAATTTTTTCTTTAAAAAATTAAGATTTCACCAAAATGATTAAAGTAAAGTCATTGCGAGAAACTAAGTAATCTCGTTAAAAACGAGATTACCTAGTGATTCGTGTACTTAATGACGAAAAATAAGAAAATGATTATAACAGATATCTTAATTATTGGTGCGGGGCCAACAGGATTATTTACCGTTTTTGAAGCTGGTTTGTTAAAATTACGTTGTCATTTAATTGACGCTTTGCCACAAGCTGGTGGTCAATGTTCAGAAATTTATCCAAAGAAACCAATTTATGATATTCCTGCATATCCAGAAATTTTAGCAGGCGATTTAACTGATAAATTATTAGAACAAATTAAGCAGTTTCAACCTGGTTTTACTTTAGGCGAACGTGCAGAAACGATTGATAAGCAAGAAGATGGTTCTTTTATTGTTACAACAAATAAAGGAACAAAACATCACGCAAAAATTGTTGCAATAGCGGGTGGCTTAGGTAGTTTTGAGCCTAGAAAACCTCCAATTCCTAATATTACAAATTTTGAAGATAAAGGAGTCGAATATATTATTCGTGATCCAGAATTTTATAGAAATAAAAAAGTAGTCATTTCTGGTGGAGGAGATTCTGCTCTAGATTGGTCAATATTTTTAACTAATATTGCGTCATCAGTCACTTTAATTCATAGAAGAAATGAATTTAGAGGTGCCTTAGATTCTGTAGATAAAGTACAAGAATTAAAAGATGCTGGTAAAATTACCATGATTACGCCTGCAGAAGTAAAAGGAATTGTTGGTACGGATAAAGTAACGGGAGTTTCTATTGTGCAAGAAGGTGGCGAAGAATTTACGATTGAAACAGATCATTTTATTCCGCTTTTTGGTTTGTCGCCAAAACTAGGTCCAATTGCAGATTGGGGATTAGAAATAGAAAAAAATGCCATTAAAGTAAACAACGCTTTAGATTATCAAACGAATATACCAGGAATTTATGCAATAGGTGATGTAAATACCTATCCAGGGAAATTAAAATTAATTTTATGTGGATTTCACGAAGCAACCTTAATGTGTCAAAGTGCTTTTCAACGTATTTTTCCTGATAAAAAATATGTAATGAAATATACAACTGTTGGTGGAGTAGATGGTTTTGATGGTACAAGAAAAGAAGCACCAAAAGCAGTTATTAAAAAGATTGAGTAAGCTATCTCCTTATTAAGAGGTTACCAAGCACTCTTTTATTTAATTTTTCTCCTTAATTTAGATAAAAAATAGGATTATAATAGTTTTGAACTCATTTCATTTTAGTCCTTATGAATTCGGATTAGACTTATTTGGTTTACTTTGTTTTGGCTTAGGGTCTTTTGTTGTTATTTTTATATTGAATTTATATTACAACAAAATTCCAAAAAGCAATAACTCAATAAGCGAACTAACCAATCCAATATATCAAACAAAAGATATTTTGCTACAATCAAGTAGCAATGATGCTAATTTTATAATTACGCAAAGCTCAACATTAACTTTGGTTAAAATTTTGGTGTTTGTACTTATAGCTTTTGTGGTTTTCATTCCCGTAGATCAACTTTTAGGTATCGCAAATTCTATTTACTAGGTTTTTTAAAAATATACTTTCCTTTTTGTACCTTTGTTTATGTAACTAAATCGATTGAGATGTATTTAGACTTGTTAACACATTTAAAATTTCTAATAAAGCGCAATCCTGAATGAGGGTTTAATGTGTCAATTTTTAAATTTAAAAATATAATAATTGCGCTAATAAAAGCATCGTTATATTATTTTATGAACTCATTAATACATTAGTAAAATGCCTTTTTATCATAAATTAGGAGAAATCCCACCCAAAAGACACACGCAATTTCGTAAAAAAGACGGAACTTTATATTACGAACAATTGTTTGGTACCATTGGTTTCGACGGAATGTCTACCAACTCGTATCACGAGCACAGACCAACAATGGTCAAAGAAATTCGTAAACAATATTCTGTAAAGCCAAAAATTGCAAAAGCTAATAATATCCAATCGTATCGTTTCCGTGGATTTCAAGTGCCGCCAGAAAACGACTATTTAGAAAGTAGAAAAATTGTTTTAACAAACTCGGATTGTAATATTATTTTAGCGGCTCCAAAAAAAGCTACCACAGATTATTTTTATAAAAATACAGATGCAGACGAAGTAATTTTTATCCATAAAGGAACAGGAAAATTAAGAACACATCTTGGAAATATCGATTTTAAATATGGAGATTATTTAGTAATTCCGCGTGGAATTATTTACAAACTCGATTTTGACGATGAAAATAATCGACTTTTTATTGTTGAATCCTATTCGCCGGTGTATACACCAAAACGCTATAGAAATTATTTCGGTCAATTATTAGAACATGCGCCTTTTTGTGAACGAGACATAAGACGACCTTATGAATTAGAAACCTATAATGAACTAGGCGATTTTTTAATTAAAGTAAAAAAACAAGGCGAAATTATAGAAATGGTATATGCTTCGCATCCTTTTGATGTGGTTGGTTATGACGGTTATAATTTTCCGTATGCATTTTCAATTCACGATTTCGAACCAATTACGGGTAGAATTCATCAACCACCACCAGTACATCAAACTTTTGAAACAAATGCATTTGTAATTTGCAGTTTTGTACCGCGTTTGTACGATTATCATCCAAATTCAATTCCTGCGCCATACAATCATAGTAACATAGATTCAGACGAGGTGTTATATTATGTAGATGGCGATTTTATGAGTAGAAATGACATTGAGGCTGGGCATATTTCCTTGCATCCGTCAGGTATTCCGCATGGCCCGCACCCAAGAGCAACAGAGCGAAGTATTGGTCACACAAAAACCGAGGAATTGGCAGTTATGGTAGACACTTTTAAGCCTTTAATGGTTACAGAAGAAGCCATGAAAATTGCCGATGAAGAGTATTATAAATCTTGGTTGGAAGAGAATAAGCATTAGAAGCTATTTCCTGCTTTCCACTATATCTTTTTTCTGAGTTCTCGATACAAATTTGCGAAAAAGCAAATTCACTCGAACTAAGAAAAAAGGATGTCGTTTCAATCAGGGCTAAGCTTGTTTAAAACTAATGGCCTTAGTTAAAGAAATAGCTAATTTATAAACGCAAATTTTAAAACACAAAGACCTCACAGGTTTTAAAAACATGTGAGGTCCAAATAATAAATATAAATAAATAAAGATTGAAGAAAAATTTCAAGAATTTCAAAAGATGACAATGGGCTTTCAAAATAAGCTCTAATTTTCTCTATTCTTGCATTTATTCTCTCTTTTCTATAAAACAAAAAGATGTCAAAAAAAATAGAATCAGTAAACTACGGTTTAGAAAAAATATTTGAAGGAGCACAAGATTTTCTTCCGCTTTTAGGAACAGACTATGTAGAGTTTTATGTAGGTAACGCAAAACAATCTGCACACTTTTATAAAACAGCATTTGGTTTTCAATCGCATGCTTATAAAGGTTTAGAAACAGGCTCTAAAGATTCAGTTAGTTATGTGCTAACACAAGATAAAATCAAAATTATTTTAACAACTCCGTTAAACAGCAAATCAGCTATAAATGATCATATTGTAAAACATGGTGATGGTGTAAAAGTAGTAGCGCTTTGGGTTGAAGATGCAAGACAGGCTTACAAAGAAACTATATCTAGAGGCGCAAAATCGTACATGGAACCAACGGTTGAAAAAGACGAATTTGGTGAAGTTGTAAGAGCAGGAATTTATACCTACGGAGAAACGGTGCACATGTTTGTAGAGCGTAAAAATTATACAGGAACATTTTTACCAGGATTTGTAAAATGGGACTCAGATTACAATCCGCCAAGTGCAGGTTTAAAATACATAGATCACATGGTTGGTAATGTCGGTTGGAACCAAATGAATACTTGGGTAAAATTTTATGAAGATGTTATGGGTTTTGTGAACTTTTTATCTTTTGATGACAAGCAAATCCATACAGAATATTCTGCTTTAATGAGTAAAGTTATGTCTAACGGAAATGGTAGAATAAAGTTCCCAATTAATGAGCCAGCAGAAGGAAAAAAACGTTCTCAAATAGAAGAGTATTTAGACTTTTATGAGGGTGCAGGGGTACAACATATTGCAATGGCTACAGATGATATTATAAAAACAGTTTCGCAATTAAAAGCAAACGGAATAGAGTTTTTATCAACGCCACCAGAAGCATATTACAGAGCAGTTCCTGGAAGATTAGAAACCTTTAGTCACGAATTAAAAGAAGATATAGAAAAATTAAAAGGCCTAGGAATTATGATAGATGCCGATGAAGAAGGCTATTTATTGCAAATTTTTACAAAACCATTAGAAGACAGACCAACCTTGTTTTTTGAAATTATTCAAAGAATGGGCGCAAGAGGGTTTGGAGCAGGAAACTTTAAAGCTTTGTTTGAATCAATAGAAAGAGAACAGGCTAAAAGAGGAACACTGTAAAAAGCAGAATCAAGATAGATAAAAAACCAAGAATCAAGAAAAAACTTCTTAATTCTTGGTTTTTTATTTTAAAAGACTTCTAATAAAGAGTAAATAATATTTAAATTAAATAGTAAATTGCAATCAAAATCAAAAATATCTTTTTTTTTGATTCTTAAAAATTCTGATTTTAAAAAGTAATGAATAGAGAAGAAATATTAAAAGCAATAGAAGAAAAGTACGATAAACTTGGGGTTCCTGTAGATGCAATGTTAGAAGGTTTACTCTGGAGTACACCAATTACCTATTGGGATTATATCCAAACAGACGCACTTTTAGGCTTGCAAATACCAAGAACAACACAGCCAGATGAAATGGTTTTTATCATGTATCATCAAGTAAACGAGCTTTTGTTTAAAATGATTTTATGGGAAATTGATCAAGTTGCAAAAATAGAAGAAGTTTCTGCTGATAAGTTTTCTATGCATTTAGGGAGAATTAGTAGATATTTTGAGATGCTTTGCAGTTCTTTTGATGTTATGGCAGAAGGTATGGAAAAAGAGCAATATTTAAAATTTAGAAATACATTAACGCCCGCAAGTGGTTTTCAAAGTGCACAATACAGAAAAATCGAATTTGCATCCACAGAATTAATCAATTTAATTGATGCACGTTTTAGAGATGATATTGACAGAAATTCTTCATTTAAGCACGCATATAACCATCTGTATTGGCAAGCTGCGGGAAAAAATTATACTACGGGTCAAAAATCGACATTATTAAATCTTTTTGAAAAGAAATATATGGGAGATTTTATTGATTTTATGGAAGATTACAATGATATCAACCTGTCTAAAAAATTTAAAGAATTACCAAAAGATATTCAAGAAAACGAAGACTTAATAAAAGCAATGCGTCACTACGATTATACAGTGAATGTAAAATGGGTACTAGCTCATTATAACGCTGCAGGTAAATATTTAGGAGGTAAAGATAAAGATTTAGAAGCAACAGGCGGCAGTAGTTGGCGTAAATATATGCACCCAAAATACCAACGAAGAATTTTTTACCCATTTTTATGGAGTGAAGAAGAATTGAAAAATTGGGGAACATTTTAAAAAATCATAAAGTTGTATTAAAAAGTTGTTTCCAAATTATTTGAAATGATTTTTTTTTGTTTTTGGAACGGTAATTGTCATTCCTTTTTTATAAGTTTGAGCCTTTATGAAAAAACATATCCTATTACTTTTTATATTATTCTTTTTGACAGCTACTTTTAGTCAAGAAAATCCTGTTGCTTTTAAAAGCGGAGAATGGTTGCGTTATAAAATGAGTTACAGTGGTTTTATACGAGCCGGAACTGCAGTTTTAGAGGTTAATGAAAAAGTATACAATGGTAAAAAAGTATTTTATTCTAAAGGTACAGGTTGGACTTCTGGAATGATTAAATGGTTTTTTGAAGTAGATGACTTGTATGAATCGTATTTTGATAAAGACAATGTAAAACCATATCTTTTTAAGAGAAAAATTGACGAAGGTGGTTACAAAAAGCATAGAATAACTTCCTTTAATCACGAATCTAAAAAAGCGTATATTCAAGATTTTACTCTACAAAAAGACACATCAGTAGCCTTTACCAACGCGCAAGATATGATGTCTTCTTTCTATTTTTTAAGAAATACAGAGACAAAAGACTTAAAAATAGGAGATGAAATAAAATTAGATTTGTTTTTGGATGCTCAAATATACCCTTTTAAGCTTCGTTTTTTAGGTCATCAAGTATTAAAAACTAATTTCGGAAAAGTAAATACGTTGGTTTTTAGGCCCTTTGTTCAGTCAGGTAGAATTTTTAGAGAACAAGAAAGTGTAACACTTTGGATTACTGATGACGCTAATAAAATTCCAATAAAAATGATGGCTTCCTTAAGAGTAGGTTCTTTAATAGCAGAACTAGAGAGTTATAGAGGCTTGGCAAATCCTTTTCAAAGTTTTTAGAAAAATTTAATAAAATTGCTTTATTAACTTCTACTTTTTAGATTCCCAATAAATCAATTTTATTTGTACTTTTGAAATCTATCCAAAAAAACGTAAATTTTTGAAAAAAATAGCAGTTTTATTAGCGCTAATTTTGAGTTTCTCTACTTGTAAAGAAGAAAAAGAGAAATCTATCGTTAAGATTAAAAAACAAAAACCAGAAATTAGATTTGGTTATAAATTAGATGATTATAAGGTGATCCAAGATACCATCAAAAATGGTGAAAGTTTTGGTCAAATTTTAGACAGACATCATGTTTTTTATCCAAAAATAAATGAAATTGCAAGTTCAATATCAGAAATTTTTGATGTTAGAAGAGTTAGAGCAGGTAAACCTTATACCATTTTAGCAAGCAAAGATTCTACAGAACAAGCCCAAATTTTTATTTACAAACATGATAAGATAAATGCAACCGTTGTAGATTTTAAAGACTCTTTAATTACGGCAAAGCGGTTTAAAAAACCCATTAAGGTTGTAGAAAAAGAAGTAACAGGAATTATAAATTCTAGTCTATCTGAAACTATGGATGGTTTAGGTTTAAGGCCAAATTTAACTTGGACAATTGCAGATATTTATGCTTGGACTTTAGATTTTTACGCACTTCAAAAAGGAGATTCTTTTAAGTTTATTTATGAAGAAAAGTTTATAGATGATACAATTTTTGCGGGTTATGGTAAAGTAAAATCAGCAGTTTTTAAGCACAAAGGAAAAAATTTATTTGCTTTTAGATTTGTTTCGGATTCTGTCAAAGGAATTTCAGAATATTACGATCAGACAGGTAATATGTTGCGCAGCCAGTTTTTAAAGGCGCCAATAAAATTTCAATATAGAATTTCTTCTAGATATAATTTAACAAGAAGAATTGCGTATTATGGTAATAAAATAAGACCTCATAAAGGTACCGATTTTGCTGCAAATATTAATACTCCGATTATTGCAACTGCAAGTGGAACCGTAATTGAATCCGAAAGAAGAGGTGGCAATGGAAACTATGTAAAAATTAAACACAATAGCACGTATTCTACTCAATATCTACATATGAGTAAAAGAAAAGTAAATAGAGGAAATTACGTAAGACAAGGAGATGTTATTGGTTGGGTAGGAATGACCGGTAATACCGGTGGGCCGCATGTGTGTTATCGTTTCTGGAAATTTGGAAAGCAAGTAGATCCTTTAAGAGAAAAATTACCAACGGCAGAGCATTTATCAGAAAGTGCTAAACCTGCATATTATAAATTTATACAACCTTTAAAATATCAGTTAGAAAACAAAAAAGTATCAGTAAAAAAACCTCAAGTAGTTACTGAAACGATTGCAAAAAAATAAAAAATGGCTTTAAAAAACATCAACCCAACTACAACCAATTCTTGGAAAGAATTAACCACTCACTTTAACGAAATTCAAAATATTAATATTAAAGACTTAAGTAAAGAAGACAACAGAAAAGAAGAATTTTCTATTGAATTTGATGACTTATTAGTTGATTATTCCAAAAACAGAATTACAAAAAAAACAATCAATTTATTAGTAGCATTAGCCAAAGAAGTTGGATTAAAAGAAGCAATTGAAAGTCAGTTTTCCGGTGAAAAAATAAATGTAACAGAAGACAGAGCGGTAATGCATACTGCATTAAGGAGCACTTCTGATATCCCTGTTTTTGTAGAAGGAAAAAACATTAAACCACAAATACAAGCTGCTTTAAGAAAGATTAAAAGTTTTAGCAACAAGGTTATTTCTGGAAAATGGAAAGGATATACTGGTAAATCAATTACTGATATTGTAAATATTGGAATTGGAGGATCGGATCTTGGACCAGATATGATTGTAGAATCTTTACAGTTTTATAAAAATCAATTAACAACACATTTTGTTTCTAATATTGATGGAGATCATGTTTCTGAAATAATAAAGAAATTAAACCCAGAAACCACCTTATTTGTAATTGTTTCTAAAACATTTACAACGCAAGAAACTATTACAAATGCAGAAACTTTAAAAAATTGGTTTTTAAAATCTGCAACTATTTTTGATATTCCAAAACACTTTGTGGCAGTTTCTACCAATTTAGAGGCAGTAGATAATTTTGGAATTGATAAAGGCAACGTTTTTTCTATGTGGGATTGGGTTGGGGGTCGTTTTTCTCTTTGGTCGGCAGTTGGCTTGTCAATCAGTTTGTCTGTAGGTTTTGATAATTATAAAGCTCTTTTAGAAGGTGCTGAAGAAATGGATATCCATTATAGAAATGAAGATTTTGATCAAAATATTCCTGTTATTTTGGCGCTTATCAGCATTTGGTACAATAATTTTTACTTATCAGAAACAGAAGCTGTTTTGCCATATTCTCAATATTTAAAGAAGCTTCCAGATTATTTGCAACAAGCAATTATGGAAAGTAATGGAAAAGGCGTGGATAGAAACGGTGATAAAGTTAACTATCAAACAGGAACCATAGTTTGGGGAAGTACAGGTACAAATATGCAGCATGCTTTTATGCAATTAGTACACCAAGGTACAAAGTTAATTCCTGCAGATTTTATTGGTTACAAAGAATCATTATATGGTTTAACGGATCATCATAAGAAATTAATGGCAAATTTTTACGGACAAATTGAAGCTTTAGCCTTTGGTAAATCCAAAGAAGAGGTTCATTTAGAGTTAAAGTTTTCTGGTGATGAAGATAAAATTAATCAATTATTACCTTTTAAAGTTTTTGAAGGAAACAGACCCAGTAACACAATTCTTTTTAATAAATTAACACCTAGGTCTTTAGGTAAGTTGGTTGCAATGTATGAGCATAAAATCTATACCCAAGGTATTTTATGGAATATTTATAGTTTTGATCAATTTGGGGTTGAGCTAGGAAAAGAACTTGCTAAAAAATTATTAAAAACGCAATAACCTAGTCGTTTTAAAGACTGCAAATCAATAACTTAATAAATTTTTAATTATTTGTTAATAAGTTATTGATATTTAACGGGTTGATAATTAGGTGAAAACCATTTTTTTTATAAATTTATTTAACTTAATTTTACATTTAAATTTAACATTAAGTTAACACGTCAGTACTGTAAAAGAAAGAATTTTGCAGAAATTTAATAACTTATAAATAAACAATGAAAAATTTTAAAAACTTATTATTCATAGCTTTGTTCTTTGTAACAGCTACAGTTTTAGGACAAACTAAAATTTCAGGTATTATTGTTGATCAAACAAATCGACCTTTACCAGGAGCAAGTGTTTTAGAAAAAGGCACTAAAAACGGGACAACAACCGATTTTGACGGTAATTTTACATTATCTTCAAAATCTAATTCTGGTGTTCTTGTAATTTCATTTATTGGTTACACAAGAAAAGAAGTTGCTTTTTCTTCTTCTAAAACAAACATTGGTACTATTAGACTAACGGAAGATGCTTCTTTAGATGAAATAGTAGTAATGGCTACTTCATTTGCAATTGACAGAAAAACGCCAGTTGCGGTTTCAACAATTAAAGCATCTGATATCGAAAGAAAATTAGGAACGCAAGAATTTCCTGAGATTTTAAAATCTACTCCAGGGGTATATGCTACCAAGTCAGGTGGTGGTTTTGGAGACGGTCGTATTAATATGCGCGGATTTAATTCAGAAAACGTTGCCGTAATGATTAACGGAGTTCCTGTTAATGATATGGAAAACGGTAGAGTATATTGGTCTAACTGGGCTGGTTTATCAGATGTTACATCTGCTATGCAAGTGCAAAGAGGGTTAGGAGCTGCTAAAGTAGCTGTACCTTCTATTGGGGGAACAATTAATATTTTATCTAAAACTTCGGATGTAGAAAAAGGTGGTAATGTTATTGCTTCTACAGGTAATAATGGATTCCAAAAATATGGGTTTACTTTATCTACGGGTTTAATGGATAATGGTTTTGCTTCTACAGTGTCTTTTTCTAAGACTTCTGGAGAAGGTTATGTAGATGGTACTCAATTTAATGGATATAATTATTTTGTTAACTTTTCTAAAGATATAAACGAAAACCATAAATTATCATTTACAACTTTCGGTTCACCTCAAAGACATGGTCAAAGACAGAACAGAAGTACTATAGAGACGTTTAGAAATGCACAATCAGGTATTCGTTTTAATCCAGATTGGGGTTATAAAAATGGTCAAGTAACACACGTTGAGGATAATTTCTATCATAAATCTCAAACATCATTAAACCACTATTGGACAATTAGTGATGTGACTTCATTATCTACTGCCGTGTATGCCTCTTATGGTACTGGTGGTGGAGGTGGTAACGCAGGTACTAATAGAGCCTTGTTTAACCAAAGGTTAGGTGGTTTTGATCAACCAATAGATTTAGACAATATTGTTTCAATAAATAGAGCAAATGGTTCTTTAGGTTCTGAAGCAATTTTGAGAGCTTCTAGAAATGATCACGAATGGTACGGTATTTTATCTACATTTAAAACTGAATTAGCAGAGGGTCTTGATTTAATTGCAGGTGTAGACTGGAGAACGTATACAGGAAAACACTTTACAGAAGTTACAGATTTATTAGGAGGTCAATATTTTTACGATAATTCTAACGTTAATAATCCAAATGCAGCTTTAGGTGTAGGTGATAAATATGGTTATGACAATGATGGTAAAGTAGGTTGGTTAGGCTTCTTTAGTCAATTGGAGTATGGAACAGATAATTTTAACGCTTTTTTATCTACTTCTGTTCAAAGAAGTACATATCAAAGAATCGATTATTTCCAATACGATTTAAGTACAGAAGCTGGTAGAGATATAGCTACTACAGATAAAGTAAACTTAAATGGATATAGCATTAAAGGTGGTGCAAATTACAGAATAGATGATGTGCAAAACGTATTTGCAAATATTGGTTATTTTGAAAGACCTGCAAATTTTGATGCGGTATTCCAAGGGTTTAATAATACAAACGTAAATGCAAATGCTGAAAACGAAAAGATTTTTAGTATGGAATTAGGATATGGAATTAGAAGTGAGAAATTTGCTGCTAATGTAAATATTTACAGAACAGAATGGAATGACAGAAGTTTCTCAAGAACTATACGTGCAGATCCTACGGTTACTGGTTCAGAAGACTTTACTGCAAACCTTTTAGGCGTTAACGCTTTGCACCAAGGGATAGAATTTGACTTCACCTATAAGTATTCAGATAAATTAAATTTTACAGGTATGCTTTCTTTAGGAGACTGGACGCAAGCTAACGATTTAATAGATGTGCCAATTTTTGATGAAACTCAAGTTCAAAGGGGTACGTTAGATTTACTTGTTGATGGATTAAAAGTTTCTGATGCTGCACAAACAACAGCTGCTTTAGGAGTGTTGTACAAGTTCTGGGACAAGTCCTCTATTACAGTAGATTATAATTATTTTGCAGATATGTTTGCGCAAATTAACCCTTTAGATAGAGCTGATTTTAACCCAAATACACCTGCCGTTAGAGGTGGGAATGGATGGAAAGCGCCTAATTATAGTACGTTTGACGCAAGTTTACGTCATGGTTTTAACCTAGGCGAATTCGATACTACTGTTACTGTTCGTGTAAACAACTTGTTAGATACAGAATATGTAGCTGATGCTTTAGATGCTGCTGACCCTTTAGTGTGGTTTGGTTTTGGTAGAACTTTTAGCTTAGATTTAAAAATTAAATTTTAATAAATTTTAAAAAAATGAAAAAAATATTTTATTCTTTCGCAATCCTTTCTTTGTTGTTTACTTCGTGTAACCCAATGGAAGACATTTATGAAGAAATTGATGCTCAAGAAGTAGTAATTTCTGGTGAATCAGTATTCACGTTATCAGATGCAGATTATAAAGCATTAAAATTAAATTTTGGAAACTTTAGTAATTTAGACGATGCTAAAACAATGTTACCTGCTTTCTTATCTGGTAAATATCCTGCTTGGGGTAAACAATCTTTAGCAGAGGTAACATTTAAGTTATATTCTCCTAAATTAAAAGAAAGTAGTTTAGAAACCTATACAGTTACAACAGCAGATTATACTGCTAATGGATTTACTTATGGTAACTTTTCTTCTGATGCGGATATTGCAAAATTTTTAAATGCTAAATACCCTACTGCCGCTAATAGATTATTAGTTAATTTAACGTATAAATATTACTCAGGTAGTGTTTCTACACTTAACAATGGTTTTTTACGTGTAAATGGTGCTTGGGAAATGGCTTCTGGTATTAGTGATGCAGAGTATACGGCTATGGGAGAAGGTTTTTCTAATTTTTCTAATACAAATGAAGCATTAACAAAAATACCTGTATTTTTAGCTGACAAGTTTAAATATGATGGAAAAAAAGAAGGAGATATAGTAGCTATTATGTATAAACTATATGTAAGTGGTTCTGTAAGAAGTTACATTGGTAACTTTATTTATAATGGAGCATCTTGGTCTGTTTACAATAATGTAATTAATGAAACTATTAAGTTTGGTCATGACGGTACAAAATGGGTGCCAGACAATACAATTAAATATACATTAACTAATGCCGATTATACTTTAGTTGGCAATGGACAATATAATAATTTTGATGTAAGAGTAGGCAAGGTTGAAGAACCAGAATCTGTTCGAGTTGACAAGGTTAATACAATTCTATTAAATAACTTCCCTTCGGATGCTGAAGGTCAAAAATATATTGTTTCTTATAATATTTATAATGGAGCAAATGGTGTTTGGAGTTTAGCTGTTGTAAAAGTAGGAAGTGCTTACGTAAAACAATAAGTAATTACTCTTTAAAGTTTATAGAAAACCACCTCGATAGAGGTGGTTTTTTTATTTTTAAAATTAGTAACTTTACAGCATTAAAAATTAAGAATATTATTATGAAAGACGTACATTCTTATTGGGCTTATTTAGTATTGGCAATTTTAATTTTTGCTGTGGTAAATGCGGTTGTTGGGCTTACTCAAAAAAAGCAATTTAAAGATAAAGATTTACGAATTGGGTTATTTACTTTAATAGTAGCTCATATTCAATTATTAATAGGTTCAGGTTGGTATTTTATGTCTCCTTGGTTTCAAATGCTAAAAACAGATGCAGCATCAGTAATGAAAGACAAATCTGTAAGGTTATTGGCAATAGAGCATCCAATAACAATGATTTTAGCAATTATATTGATAACAATAGGTTGGTCAAAACATAAGAAAAAAACAGAAGATGCTGCAAAATTTAAGACATTCGTAATTTTTTACGGAGTGGCATTATTATTAATACTCTCTAAAATCCCTTGGAATAACTGGTTTTAAGTATGAAAATTATAAGCTACATCTTATCATCAATTTTTGCACTGGTATTTTATATTATTTTAATCATTTTTCATCCTTTACAATGGTTGGGATTAAATGTTTTTGGATATAAAGGACATAAGTTCGTTGTAGATTATATGAATTTTGTGTTAACAAAATCACTCTTATTACTAGGAACACCAGTATCCGTAGAAAACAAGCAACAATTACCTGAAAATACCACTTTAATTTTTGTTTCTAATCACCAAGGTATGTTTGATATTCCGCCAATTATATGGGCGTTTAGAAAGCACCATCCAAAGTTTGTTTCTAAAATAGAATTAGGAAAAGGGATACCAAGTATTTCATTTAATTTAAGACATGGTGGAGCGGCTTTGATTAACAGAAAAGATCCAAAACAAGCCATTTCTGCGTTAAGTGATTTTGCAAAAAAAATACATAAAAATAAGTGGTCGGCAGTTATTTTTCCTGAAGGAACAAGAAGTAGAGACGGCAAACCAAAAGATTTTGCTGTAAACGGATTAAAAGTGCTTACAAAATATAATAAAGAAGGATTTGTTGTACCTTTAACTATCAATAACTCTTGGAAAGTTTTTAAATATGGAAAGTTTCCTTTAGGAATTTTTAGTCCAATTACGATTACAACACACCAACCAATAAAAATCGATTCTTTACCATTTGATGAATTATTAGTAAAAACAGAAAAAGTGATAAAAGAACAACTAAAATGATACAATTATGTCTATAAAGAATATTAGAATGGAAGTAATGCAAACACTGGAAAAAAACATTGACAGTTTTGTAGATAAATTCTTAATTCCTGCAGAAAAAATTTGGCAACCAACAGATTTTTTGCCAAACTCACAAAAAGACACTTTTATTTCTGAGGTAGAAGAAATAAGAGAGCTGTCTAAAGAGCTACATGACGACTTTTGGGTTGTTTTAGTGGGCGATACGATAACAGAAGAAGCGCTACCAACCTACGAATCTTGGTTGTTAGATATAGATGGAATCTCACAACAACCAGATAATGGATGGGCAAGATGGATTAGAGCTTGGACTTCAGAAGAAAATAGACATGGCGATGTTTTAAATAAATACCTGTATTTATCTGGCCGAGTAAATATGCGTGAAGTAGAAATTTCTACACAACATTTAATCGCTGATGGGTTTGATATTGGTACGGCAACAGATCCTTATAAAAACTTTATATATACAAGTTTTCAAGAGTTAGCAACATATGTTTCTCACAACAATGTAGCAAAAATTGCAAAACAAAAAGGACACAAGTCGTTAGCTAAAATGTCTAAAATTATTGCAGGAGACGAAATGCGTCATCACCAAGCATATTCTCATTTTGTAAAAGAAATTTTTAAGATAGATCCGTCAGAAATGATGTTGGCTTTTCAACACATGATGAAACATAAAATTGTAATGCCTGCTTTGCATTTAAGAGAATCTTTTGGTGCAAAAGGTAGTTTGTTTGATGATTTTTCTACGGTTGCACAAAGAATTGGCGTGTATACAGGGTTTGATTATGTTGACATTCTAAAAAAATTGACGGTAAGTTGGGAAATAGATAAAATAACTAATCTTACTCCGGATGCAGAAAAAGCAAGAGATTACCTAATGAAACTGCCAGAAAGAATGCAGCGAATTACAGAAAGAATTGTAGTCCCAAATACAAAGTTTGAGTTTAAATGGATGATACCAGCTTAAAACAACTTCGATTGTAATTATTAGTCAATTCATAAAATCTTATAAACCCTTTAGATGTTAAAATCTTTAAGGGTTTTTTTATATTATTTTTTAATTAAAAGTTTATGTATTTAAGTTAATTTCAAATAAACAGACTGCATCTTTTTTATAATGTTCGGGTAAACTATCCGTGTTTTTTAAATTAAACATCCCAAGAAAATCAAAACCTGCATTTGTGTAATGTTCAATTAATTTAATGTTTTTGCCTAATGTATCTAGTCTAATAAATTGAATTCCTTTCTCGAATGCTAATTTTTTTGCCCATTCAACAATTGTAACAACATATTTATTTCCTCTAAAATTTGGATTCGTTGCAATTTTATGAATATAAATAGCTGGATCTTTGTTTTTTTCTTCCCAAATTTGAGCATCACTAAAAGTAATGGCCCAAATACACGCAACTTCGTTATTTATCAATAATTTAAATTGTCTATTTTCTGCAATTTCTGTCGTTACCAATTCCTTTTTAAATTTTGGCCAAACTATCACTTTTTCTTTCGCTTTTTGATATTCAGAAGCTATTTTATAAAGTTCAAATACCGTATCAATGTCTGCAATTGTTACATTTTTAATTTCCATAATTTTATTAAGAATAATTAATATGAAAAGAATCCATATCATTTAAAAAACCTAGTTTTTCTCTAACCGAATTTTGATTTTTTTTATTGATGCATGCACTAATAATGCCAACTTGGTTCTTCTTTAAACTAGAAAGTTCTTCGCCTAGATAGTCAATTACTAAAGAATTTCCAGAATATTCGTATAAATTAGGATCTTTTCCGGTTCTATTTACACCAACAACGTAACTCATGTTTTCTATGGCACGCGCTTTTAAAAGTGTTTCCCAAGCTTTTATTCTTGTAATTGGCCAATTTGCCATAAAAATTAAAAGATCGTAATTTTCGGTATTTCTAGCCCAAACAGGAAAACGTAAATCATAACAAATAAATGGGCAAATTCGCCATCCTTTGTGGGTAACGATCAACTTTTCTGTTCCAGAAGTGTATACTTTATGTTCGCCAGCCAAAGTAAAAGAATGTCTTTTATTGTATGTTTCAATTTTTCCGGACGGATGTACAAAAATCAATCTATTGTAATATTTTTCATCATCACTAATCACCAAACTTCCGGTTATGGCAATTTGTTTCTCTGTAGCTATTTTTAGCATCCAAGAAACTGAAACTCCATTCATTTTTTCGGCTACTTTTTCAGGATTCATTGTAAAACCTGTGGTAAACATTTCTGGCAAAACAATTAAATCTGTATTTTCTGGTAAACTGTTTATTTTTTCTTTCAAAAACGCTAAATTTTTCATTGGATTTTCCCAAAATAAATCCACCTGAATACCAACAATATGTAATTCGTTTTTCATTAAAATAAATTTAAAGATTACAGCGCTATAAATGTAAGTTTTTGTAATTTAGGAATCCAAAAAAAAGCTATGCAATCTTTTATTTCTGAAACGTTAGATGATATTTTACAAACTACAAAATCGTTTGAAAACGTTGTTTTTATATTGCCGTCACAAAGAGCAAAAGTTTTTGTAAAACAAACCTTTAAAGATAAAATTTCTGTAGGGTTTTTGCCAGAAATGCTAAATATAGAGCAATTTATTTATCAAATATCAGGCGTGCAAAAAGCAGATAATATTCAGTTATTATTTCATTTTTATACAATTTACAAAAGTACTGAGAAGAATCCAGATTCTTTTGATACATTTTCTACATGGGCACTTACCGTTTTACAAGATTTTAATGAAATTGATCAGCATCTTATAAATACAAAAGAGATTTTTACCTATTTAAGAGATATTGAACGTTTACGAAAATGGTCTGTAAAAGGCACTTTTAAGGAAACAGAATTGATAAAAGATCATTATTCGTTTTTAGAGAAACTAAATAATTATTACACTGCTTTTTATCAGTTTTTATTGGATAAAAATATAGGTTACCAGGGTTTAATGTACAGAGAAGCTTCTAAAAAAGTAGATGTCTTTTTAGATAAAAACACTGATAAAAAGTTCTTTTTCATTGGGTTTAACGCGCTTAATAAAGCAGAGGAATTTTTGTTTCAGAAAGTTTTAGGAAATGGGAACTCAGAAATTTATTGGGATATTGATGAAGCATTTTTTAACTCGAATCACCAAGCTGGTAAATTTATTAGAAAATATAAAAAAGAGTGGAAGTATTTTGAAAAAAACAAACTTAAATCTTTAGGAAACTCATTTTTAGCAGCAAAAAAAATACAAGTTATTGGAGCTGCAAAAAATAATACTCAAATAAAATATATTGGCGAAATTTTAGAAGAAAACCCTGATTTTAAAAATACCGCTTTGGTTTTAGCAGATGAAACTTTGCTGCCAATTACGCTTAGTTCTTTGCCTAAAAACATTAATGCCATTAATATTACAATGGGATACCCTTTAAAAGATATCCCAACTACAAGTTTGTTATTTTCTGTTTTTCAGTTATTCGTTTCTCAAGATAAATTGCAGAAAAAAATCACGAATGAGTTTTATTATAAAGATGTAATTCGCTTTTTTAAACACCAATCTATTTATGGATTGATTTCTAATGTTGATGTTTTTACATCAGAAATTGCAGCAGAGAATCAAACCTTTATTAGTGAAATACTGCTTGTTAAGTTTTTAGAAAATCAGCCAATAGAAGTAAAAAAGGTAATTTTAAATCTATTTAAAGCCTTTGATTCTGTATCAAATTTTATTGAGAAAATTATAGATTTAATCAATCTTTTAAAAGAGGATGTAAATGCTTTAGAAAAAGAATATTTGTTCCGATTTTACACTGTTTTTACGCAGTTAAAAACCTTGCAAAATGAGTTTGAATATTTTACAGATTTAAAAACATTATCACTCTTTTTTAGACAATTAATAGGTTCAGAAAGTTTATCATTTCAAGGAGAACCGTTAAAAGGATTGCAATTAATGGGAATGCTAGAAACGCGCGTTTTAGATTTTGAAAACATTATTTTAGCATCTGCAAACGAAGGCGTTTTACCTGCAAGTAATCAGCAAAATTCTTTTATTCCTTTTGATGTAAAAGTCGAATTTGGCTTACCAACTTACAGAGAAAAAGACGCTATTTTTTCGTATCATTTTTTCAGATTAATCCAAAGAGCCAAAAATATTTTTATTTTATACAATACAGAACATGATGTTTTTGGAAGTGGAGAAAAAAGTAGATTTGTAACACAATTAGAAATGATGAGAACAGATATTGTTCACAAAATTATTTCACCAAAAGTAGTTGCTCAAAAAACAGAATTAAAAGAAATTGTTAAAAACGAGTTGGTTTTTGAACGCTTAAAAGAATTGGCAAAACAAGGTTTTTCGCCATCTTCTTTAACCAATTATTTATACAATCCGGTTGCCTTTTATAAACAGAAAATTTTACGAATTAAAGAATTTGACGATGTAGAGGAAACTGTTGCACACAATACTTTAGGAACTGTTGTACACGAAACCTTAGATGAATTGTACAAACCCTTTATTGGTCAATTTTTAACATCTGATGATTTGTTGGAAATGGAAAAAATTGCTAAAGAGTTGGTAGTAAAACATTTTAAAATCCAATTTAAAAATGGCGATTTATCTACAGGTAAAAATCGTTTAATTTTTGAAGTAGCAAAAAGGTTTGTTACTAATTTTTTAACCCAAGAAAAATTGTTGTTAAAGGATAAAAAAAATCAGTTAAAAATTATTGCGACCGAAGAAAATTTATCTGCAGAAATAGAAATTGATGGAATTAATTTTCCTATTAAAATTCATGGAAATGTAGATAGAGTAGATGAGCTAAATGGCGAAATTAGAATTATTGATTATAAATCGGGAATGGTGCAAAGCTCGGAATTAAAAGTACTAGACTTCGAGCAATTACGTGCAAAAGAGCAGTATAAAGCAATTCAGGTCTTATTGTACGGCTATTTATTTACAAAAAGTAAAAACTTTGATAGTTCTAAAACCCTAAAAGCAGGAATATTTTCTTTTAAAAACCTAAACCAAGGATTTTTAAGCATTAACTTTTCATCAAATTATAGAAGCCCAGATTATACAATTACCCAAGAAAAATTAGAAGAATTTTTAGTTGAAATAAAAGAATATATCAAAGAAATTTACAACAAAGAAATTGGTTTTATTGAGCCCCCGGATTTGAAGTATTAATTACTTTCCTTTTAAAATCAATAAAGGTACATTTGTGTAAAATTCTTCTTTTAAAACCGTATTTTTTTCCCACAATTTTTTAAAGAAACCTCTTTTACGTCTAAAAACGCACAACATATCTGGTTGATGTTTTTGAAAATGTTCTAAAACTCCTTGAAAAGTTGTCGCATTTTCAGTTATTGTTAAAGAAGATTTTAGCTTTTCTAAATCTTTATTTATAACCAAATCTTCATCCGTATAGTCCGCCGTTTTTACTTGTAATAAGTTTACTTCGCAATTAAATTTCTTTACAATAAACTGTAGCGGTTTTAGAGCTGTTTTGCTTTTTACAATTCCTGAGTTAAACGCCATTAAAATGTTTTTAATAGATGTGTATTTATATCCGTCAGGAACAGCTAAAATTGGTAAATCTGTTTGTTTAACTAATTTACCAGCAGTCTTTCCTAAAAAAATTTCTTCTCTTATAGAATTACTTTTTGCGCCAACAATTATTAAATCAACATTTAATTCATTGTCAATAGCTTCTACACTATCTACCAAAGAACCCTTTGCAGAAATTAAGTTTACTGTTACATTTTTTCTATCGACAGAATTTACAATTGCGCGCAAATATAAATTGGTTTCGCGTTCAATAATTGTATTTACATTTATCATAACTCCAGCTTTAGATTGTACGCTATATGCTCTAAAAACTAGAATATTAGCATTTACTTCTGCTGCAAAGTCAATAGCAAATTGTAAAGTGTTTTGTGCACTTTCTGTAGATCCGATAGGTACCAAAATGTTTTTCATACTATAATTTTATAGAACGCAAAGTTACTCATTTTTCAGAAAGTAAAGCAACTTCAAACTTTTTAGATATGTACCTTTACCAAAAATATATTTTTGAAAACTAATATTAGCTTTAAGCATATTAATAAATTGGCAATTCCGGCTTTAATCGCTGGTATCGCAGAACCTTTGTTATCTATTACAGATACTGCAATTATTGGTAATATCGATCAAAATGCTACAGAAAGTTTAGCAGCAGTGGGTATTGTTGGTGCGTTTATTTCCATGTTGGTTTGGGTTTTCGGACAAATTAGAAGTGCAATTTCCTCTATCATCTCTCAATATGTGGGTGCCAATAAATTAGATGAAATAAAATCGTTGCCAGCACAAGCAATCGCGATTGTTGTATTAGGTAGTATATTAATTTTAGCAATTTCGTATCCTTTTGCAGCAGAGATTTTTCAGTTTTATAACGCATCAGGTCCAGTTTTAGAAGCGTGTGTTGTTTATTTTAAAATTAGAATTTTTGGATTTCCTTTTTCGCTTTTTGTGTTTGCTGTTTTTGGAATTTTTAGAGGATTACAAAACACCTTTTATCCTATGATTATAGCAATTGTAGGTGCTTTGTTAAATGTTGTTTTAGATGTTGCTTTTGTATACGGAATTGAAGGATTTATCCCTGCAATGAATATAGAAGGCGCAGCGTATGCAAGTCTAATTGCCCAAATTACGATGGCCATAATTGCATTGATTTTGTTGATGAAAAAAACATCGATTTCCTTAAAAATAAGCTTGCCGTTTCATGAACAAATACCCAATTTAATGGGAATGATTGGCAATTTGTTTATTAGAACAATCGCTTTAAATACGGCCTTATATTTTGCAACTTCTTTTGCCACGGGTTACGGTAAAGAATACATTGCAGCATACACAATTGGTTTAAATCTTTGGATGCTAGGGGCTTTTATGATTGATGGTTTTTCTAGTGCAGGTAATATTTTATCAGGAAAATTGTTAGGTGCAAAAGAGTATGCAGCATTGGTAATATTGAGTAATAAATTATTAAAATATGGTCTCTTTATGGGTACTACTATTGCCGCAATTTCCTTTTTATTTTACTATTCTATTGGTCAAGTTTTTACAAAAGATTCATTAGTTTTAGAGCAATTTTATGATGTTTTTTGGATTGTAATTTTAACGCAACCTATTAATGCCGTTACTTTTATTTTTGACGGAATGTTTAAAGGAATGGGAGAAATGAAATACTTAAGAAATGTTTTAATTCTTTCTACAGGATTTGTTTTTATACCCACACTTTTCCTTTTTGATTGGCTAGATTATAAATTAATGGCTATTTGGATTGCTTTTACGCTTTGGATATTAGCCAGAGGAATTCCATTAATTATCAAGTTTAGAGCTAAGTTTATACCGCTTATAAATTCTTAATTTCTGTATGGTTATCATTTTGTAAATTACCTATCTTGTACAACCAAAATAATGTTAAATTTAAACGGTAATTTTTATTTAGATTGTTTTTGGAATGCTTTTTGGTAACTTTTAAAAAAAAACTAATTTTCTTGAGAATATTTAAAAATATATCACTTAGAATACGCATCTTTTTATCTATGATTTTACTGGTGTTGTTAGCATCTGTATTAATTTTGGCAGTTACCGTTTATCAATATGACGAACAAACAAAAGATTACAATATTCAGCGTTTTGAGCGAAAAGAAGCAACAACACAAGAAACTATTCAGTTAGAGTTAACGAATAAAACTACCTATTTAGTAAATACAGAAAATTTATCAAAAATATTTCAAGAACGTATTTATGAAATTTCATCGATCAATAAATTAAATATATCAATTTTTGATTTGTATGGTAATTTGTTGGTTTCTTCAAAAACAAATGCTTTTGAAGAACTCAAAATAAAACCATTAAACAGTATTGTTTTAACTGAATTATCTCAAAATTCAAATCATAAAATATTAAAAAGCAGAGAAGATGACGGTGTTGGGTATCAAACTTCGTACTCGTATATAAATGATCCTAAATTTAAAAGAATTGGTATTTTAGAATTGCAATTTACCCAAGATAACTCCGAAATAGAAAAAGAACTTATAGAGTTTATGTACAGGTTGGCTTTGGTATATTTGCTGATGTTTATCATTGCTATTGCCATGGCTTATTTATTATCAAGTTATATAACAAGGTCAATACAAACAATTTCTGATAAAATGCAACAAACGCGTTTAAACAAACGGAATGAAAAAATAATTTTAAATGCAGCAAGCTCAGAAATCAAGATTCTAGTGGAGGCTTATAATCACATGATTGATCAACTTGAAGAAAGTGCTGTAAAATTGGCAAAAAGCGAACGGGAACAAGCTTGGCGAGAAATGGCAAAACAAGTTGCACATGAAATTAAAAACCCGCTAACACCAATGCGCTTGTCAGTGCAAAGTTTTGAGCGAAAGTTTAATCCTAAGGATGAAAATATAAGAGAAAAATTAGCAGAATATAGCAAAACATTAATTCAGCAAATAGATGTAATGAGTTCTATTGCTTCTGCTTTTTCTGATTTTGCTAAAATGCCAACTCAAAAAAGAGAAAAAATTGAAATTATTAGCGTTGTAAAATTAGCTTTAGAAATTTTTAACGAAGATTTTATTAGGTATTATCCAAAAGAAAAAGAGCTGTATGCCAATTTAGATAAAACTCAATTGATAAGAATCGTTACAAATTTGGTTAAAAATGCAATGCAAGCATCAGAAAATGAAGAAAATCCAATAATTGATGTGGTGGTTTCATCCGAAAGAAATAATTTAAAAATTACGGTTACCGATAACGGAAAAGGAATTTCAGAACAGGTAAAAGATTTAATTTTTGAACCAAAATTTACCACAAAATCAAGCGGAATGGGTTTAGGTTTACCAATGATTAAAAACATTATAGAAGCATATGATGGTACAATTTCTTTTACATCCGAAGAAGGAATTGGAACTGTTTTTACGGTAATTTTGCCCAAAATATAAAATAATAACCCTTTGTCTTAAATTATAGAATATGAAATTTGATAACATTTTAGTTGCAAAAAATAATAATATAGCACAAATAACCATTAATAGACCCAATAAATTAAACGCTTTAAACAGCGCCATAATTCATGAATTAAGTGAAGCTTTTAAAGCTTTAGAAGATGACGAAGAGGTAAAAGCAATTCTACTAACAGGAAGTGGAGATAAAGCTTTTGTTGCTGGTGCAGACATTTCTGAATTTTCTCATTTTTCTGTTGATGAAGGAGGAACTTTAGCAAGAAAAGGACAAGAAATGTTGTTTAATTTAATTGAAAATTTATCAACGCCAGTTATTGCTGTAATTAATGGTTTTGCACTAGGTGGTGGTTTAGAATTGGCAATGGCGTGTCATTTTAGAATCGCATCAGACAATGCGAAAATGGGCTTGCCAGAAGTATCTTTAGGTGTAATTCCTGGTTACGGCGGCACACAACGTTTGCCACAATTGGTTGGTAAAGGAAAAGCAATGGAAATGATTATGACAGCAGCGATGATTTCTGCTGATGAAGCCTTTAATTGTGGTTTGGTAAATCATGTTACAACGCTAGAAGAATTATTGCCTTTAGCAGAAAAAATTGCTGGTAAAATTTTAAGAAATTCGTCTGTAGCAATTTCTGCAGCAATTAGAGCTATAAACGCAAATTTTGAAGATGGCACAAATGGTTTTGATGTAGAAATTGAAGAATTTGGAGAATGTTTTGGCACCAATGATTTTAAAGAAGGAACTACGGCTTTTTTAGAAAAAAGAAAACCTAATTTTACTGGAGCATAAGTTTTTTTTAATAAAAATTAGAATAAAAAAACGAGCCAATTAAGGCTCGTTTTTTAGTTAAATTCATCATTTAACTCCAATAATCAACTATAACCTTTCTTTAAATTTTAAACTCATTTATGTAACTGTTATCATCACAATACACAATAACTTTATAGTTTCCTTTAATTTGTTCATCTAATCTGTAAGCTCTATTTATCATTTCTTCACCTTTTAGAGTTTCAGAAAAAATTAGTTCATCATCATAAAATAAGGCAATTCTTACAGGTTTTTTATCAAAATTGATTTTAGAAATTAAAACTAAGCTCTCTTCATTTCTGATAACTGGTTTAAAAATTATTTTTTCAGAATCTTCAGTCAAACAAACATTATTACCTTTAACTTCAAGGGATTTAACAATAATTAGAAATCCTTTGTGTAATTCAACTGTATAGAACCCTTTATCCAAAGATGTCAAGTCAAAGAACTTGATTAATTCTCCTTCTCTAGAAACAGTTTCAGAATAAATTTGAACACCATTTTCATCTTTAACGGCTAATAGTTGTCCTTTTTTAACATCCTTAAATACTATTTTTACTTTTTCAGCATTTATCGTTTTGTTAAAATGTTTTTCTTTGTTTGCGTAGTTAAATAATGTTCCCAACATAAATACTACTACTAATACTTTTCTTTTAATTGTTTTCATACTATAGATTTTTTAGTAATTTATAATGCAAATTTATAGTAGTACTTTAGTTTAAAAAACAACACAATTGGTGTATTTGTATTTTATTTTAACTGTAAATTTAATGTTAAATATCTTTAAGGTTAAAATAACACATAATTTGGACAAGTGTACATAGATATTTATTTTCTTCTTTTGTATTTTTGCAGAACATATGATACAGATAAAACCAACTTTAGAAAAAATAACGCCCAATTTTGGTAGTTCTTTATTGGTTAAAAAACATGAGGAGTTTTTAAAAAAGAATACCCCTTTTTGGCATTTTCACCCAGAAATAGAATTAGTGTATGTTAATAAAGGGAAAGGGAAAAGACATATTGGTAATCATATTAGTTATTTTAACAATAGTCAATTAGTTTTAATCGGCTCTAATTTGCCGCATGTAGGTTATTTGGATCGTTTAACCACCAATGGTTCTGAAACTCTAATTCAATTTAAGCCAGATTTTTTAGGAATAGCCTTCTTTAAAATTCCAGAAATGACAGCAGTCGATGCACTTTTTGAACGTGCAAAAAAAGGTATTCGATTTAATATCGAAATAAAACAAAGGATAGGAGCAAAAATTGAAGCTTTGGCAGAATTGTCTAGTGTTCAAAGAATTACGTCTTTTTTAGAGGTTTTAAATGATTTAGCAACTACGGATGATTATACGTTATTAAATGCCAATGGTTTTGCTTTTGAAACCATACCGCAAGACAGCAATAAAATAGAAGTTATTTATAATCATATTAATCAACATTTTAGCGAACATATAAGTTTAGATGAAATATCTGAATTGGTAAGTATGACGGTTCCTGCTTTTTGTAGATATTTTAAGAAATCTACAGGAAAAACGTTTACAAAGTTGGTAAATGAATATAGAGTGGTGCATGCAACTAAATTATTAGCAGAAAGTAATTCAAGTATTGCAGATATAAGTTTTGAATGTGGATTTAATAATTTTTCTCATTTTAACAAACTATTCAAAAACTTTACAGGAAAAAGTGCTTCAAAATATCGAAGTGAAATGAAAAATTTAATTCAGTAAATTATGAAAATTGTATTAGAAGATAAAATTGAAAAAGCATTGGAATACTACACTTTTAAGAGTAAGCAAATGAAAGATTTTGTAAATTCAAGCAAAGATTTAACGGTAGAGCAGATTATTGAATTCGGTCAAGATTTAGCGGTGTTAGAATACAAGATTACAGCATTGGAAGTAGCAAAAGAAAGTTAGAATTGACTTTTTAAATCTTCTTTTAACATTTTTTTGATGAGAAAGGAAATCAAAGATGAAAATTATTGCTCCCCGTTCCATTCGTTATAAAATTGTGACAAAAAGGTTTCCATAAATAGATGTCTTTCTGCAGCAATTCTTTTTCCGGTTTCGGTATTCATTTTATCTTTTAGCAACAACAATTTTTCATAAAAATGATTAATTGTTGGTGCATCAGATTTTTTATATTCTTCTTTACTCATCTCCAAATTTGGTAAAATTTCAGGATTGTAAAGAGCTCTGTTTTTAAAACCCCCATAATTAAAACAACGCGCAATACCTATAGCGCCAATTGCATCTAATCTATCTGCATCTTGCACAACTTTTAATTCTTTTGAAGTAAATTTTTTACCCGTTTTAGAAAGTGAATTTTTAAAAGAGATAAATTTTATTATATTAAGTATGTGTGTAATTGATTTGGCATCCACTTTTTCTTTTTTAAGAAATTGACCAGCCATTTTAGGGCCAATAGTTTCATCGCCGTTATAAAATTTTGGATCTGCAATATCATGCAATAAAGCAGCCAACGAAACCACAAAAATATTAACATCTTCGTCCGTAGCAATTAAAACAGTATTTTTATAAACACGCTCTATATGAAACCAATCATGGCCACCTTCTGCATTTTTTAGTTCTTCCTTTACAAATGCTATGGCATTTTGAATAATTTTTTCTTGATTCATTCTATAATCTTGAGGCGAGTTCTTTTTTAATTTTTTTCATTTCAAAAAGCATTACAAAAAACATAGGTATAAAAAATAAAGGTAAAAAAGTATGAAAGGAAAAGCCTTTTTCTACAGTCGAAACTATTGCAAAAATGAGCATTAAAAACACAACAAAACTATGAATAATTAACATTTTTTTTTGCGTCTTTAATTTTTTTAAGAGCTCATCTTTTGAATACGTTGATAATAGTGACGGCATATTTTCTGAATTTAATTAAGACAAAAAATCCACTTGATAAAGTGGATTTTTTGTTTCTTGATGCTAAATGTCTTGTTACTCTAAATCTTAACAGTGCTCATTATAAGCCGATGCAAGATTTTGTGCAATCATTTGTGCAGATCTACCTTCTATATGATGACGCTCTAACATATGAACTAAGCTACCATCTTTAAACAATGCAATTGCAGGTGATGATGCAGGAAAAGGAATCATAAATTCTCTTGCTTTTTGAGTTGATTCTTTTTCTACACCAGCAAAAACTGTTGTTAAGTTTGTTGGTACTTTTTCTGCGCCTAAAGAAGCAATTGCTCCTGGTCTTGCAGTACCTGCTGCACAACCACAAACAGAGTTTACCATAACCAAAGTAGTCCCTTCTTTTGCTATCGCTAGTTCTACATCTTCACTGGTATATAATGCTTTAAAACCAGCGTTGATTAATTCATCTCGCATTGGTTTTACTAATTCTTCTGGATACATAATTATAATTTTAGAGTACAAATATAAATATAAAAAAAGCAAAATTCAAGATGAAAATTAATTGTTATACAATAGATACATCAATAAAACTGATATTTTATTTTAAAACACCCATGTTTTATTATATTTGAGCTTAATTTTTTATAATTTTTATGGGTAGTTTTACAAAATGGTTAGGTGCAGGTTTGGGTTTTACGCTAGGTGGGCCAATAGGAGCAGCAATTGGTTTTGCAGTTGGTAGCTTTGTTGACGGGTTTTCTGAAGCAGATGTAAATGGTGAGCAAAAAGAATATCAAAAAAGAGTTGGCCAAAACAACGGAAAAATAAACACGAATTCTGGAGATTTTGAAATGAGTCTTCTAGTATTGGCATCTATCGTTATAAAATCTGATGGAAAAGTAGATCAAAGAGAATTAGACTTTGTTCGAAACCAGTTTGTTAGTATGTATGGTAAAGCAAGAGCAAATAGTGCTTTTAAACTTTTTAAAGGAATTATTAAAAAACAAATTTCTGCGCGTCAAGTTTGTATTCAAATTAGAGAACACATGCCGCATTCTTCTCGTTTACAACTAGTACACTTTTTATTTGGCATTGCTAAAGCGGATGGTATTGTAATTCTTTCAGAAATTGAAGAAATTAGAAAAATTGCTGGCTATTTATACATCAATCAAAATGATTTTGAGTCTATTAAAGCGATGTTTTATGATGAATCTGATGCAGCTTATAAAATTTTAGAGATTACAAAAGAAGCTACAGATGATGAGGTTAAAAAGGCATACAGAATCATGGCTAAAAAATACCATCCAGATAAACTACAAGATTTAGGCCCAGAACATATAAGCGGAGGACAAGAAAAATTTCAAAGCATACAATCTGCGTATGAAAAAATAAAAAAGGAGAGAAGAATGTAATCATTCCTTTTTTTTGTGACTATAAGCCCTCGTTTTCAAGAAAATCCTTAATTTCGCAATCTTATTAGAAAAGATAGAAAATGAGTGCGAAATTTCCTGAGTATAAAGGTCTTGACTTACCAAAAGTAGCAGAAGAAATTCTAAACTATTGGCAAGAGAATAACATATTTGAAAAAAGTGTAACCACAAGAGAAGGTGCAGAACCTTATGTTTTTTTTGAAGGACCTCCTTCAGCAAACGGACTTCCAGGAGTTCACCATGTTTTAGCACGCGCTATTAAAGATATATTTCCACGTTATAAAACCATGAAAGGTTACCAAGTAAAGCGAAAAGCTGGTTGGGATACGCATGGTTTACCAATAGAATTAGGTGTAGAAAAAGAGTTAGGAATTACCAAAGAAGATATTGGTAACAAAATTTCTGTAGAAGATTATAACGCGGCTTGTAGAAAAGCGGTGATGCGTTACACAGATATTTGGAACGATTTAACTCAAAAAATGGGCTATTGGGTAGATATGGAAGATCCATACATTACTTATGAACCAAAATATATGGAGTCTGTTTGGTGGCTTTTAAAAGAAATTTACAACAAAAAATTAATTTATAAGGGGTATACAATTCAGCCATATTCGCCAAAAGCAGGTACAGGTTTAAGTTCTCATGAATTAAATCAACCAGGAACTTATCAAGATGTAACAGATACAACTGTGGTTGCGCAATTTAAAGCGATAGAAAACACACTTCCAACTTTTTTACAAAACCAAGGAACTATTTATTTCATTGCTTGGACAACAACACCTTGGACTTTGCCATCTAACACAGCATTAACTGTTGGTTCTAAAATAGAATATGTTTTAGTTAATACCTTTAATCAATATACATTTGAACCCATAAAAGTAATTTTAGCTAAAAAATTAGTTGGGAAACAATTTGGAGGGAAAAATAACTTTCAAGTAGAAACTTCAGAAGCATTAAGTTCTTATATTTCAGGTGATAAAAAAATCCCTTTTTATGTAATTAAGGAATTTATTGGTAAAGATTTAGTGAACAGTAAGTACGAACAATTATTAGATTATTGTCTTCCAAACGATAATCCACAGGATGCTTTTAGAGTAATTGCTGGTGATTTTGTAACTACAGAAGATGGTACAGGAATTGTACATACAGCGCCAACTTTTGGAGCAGATGATGCGATTGTAGCAAAACAAGCGGTGCCAGAAATTCCGCCAATGTTAGTAAAAGACGAGAATGATAATTTAGTTCCGTTAGTTAATTTACAAGGAAAATTTAGATTAGAAGTAAGTGATCCTATTTATGGTTTTGCAGGAGAATATGTAAAATCAGAATATTTAAATGAGGCTGATTTTGAAGTAGAATTAAAAAATCAGCAAGAAAAATTAACCGAGGTTTTAAAAAATCAAGATAAATATTTATCTGTTGATGAAAGACTTGGGTTAAAATTAAAAAACGAAAATAAGGCTTTTAAAGTCGAAAAATACAAGCACAGTTACCCAAATTGTTGGCGAACAGACAAGCCTATTTTATATTATCCGCTAGATTCTTGGTTCATTAAAGTAACGGATGTAAAAGACAGAATGTACGAGTTGAACAAAACCATAAACTGGAAACCAGAATCCACAGGAACTGGGCGTTTTGGAAACTGGTTGGCAAATGCAAACGATTGGAATTTGTCGCGTTCTCGTTATTGGGGTATTCCTTTACCAATTTGGAGAACGGAAGATGGAAAAGAAGAAATTTGTATAGGATCTGTTGAAGAATTAAAGCAAGAAATGGCAAAAGCTGTAAAAGCTGGTGTTTTAGCAAAAGCTATTTTTGAAGATTTTGAAGTTGGAAACAATTCCGAAGAAAACTATGCAAAAATAGATTTACATAAAAATATTGTGGATGAAATTGTATTGGTTTCCCCATCAGGACAGGCAATGAAACGCGAAAGTGATTTAATTGATGTTTGGTTCGATTCTGGTTCTATGCCATACGCACAATGGCATTATCCGTTTGAAAATAAAGAAAAGATTGACGAAAACGAATCTTTTCCAGCAGATTTTATTGCAGAGGGTGTAGATCAAACACGTGGTTGGTTTTATACGTTACACGCAATTGCAACGATGGTTTTTGATTCTGTTGCCTATAAAAACGTAGTTTCTAATGGATTAGTTTTAGATAAAAACGGACACAAAATGTCTAAACGTTTAGGAAATGCAACAGATCCTTTTACAACTTTAGCAACCTATGGTGCAGATGCAACACGTTGGTATATGATTGCAAACGCCAATCCTTGGGATAATTTAAAATTCGATTTAGAAGGTATTGAGGAAGTTAAGCGCAAGTTTTTTGGAACTTTATACAACACCTACTCGTTTTTTACTTTATATACAAATATTGACGGTTTTGCCTATAAAGAACCAGATATTCCGTTAGAAAACAGACCAGAAATAGACCGTTGGATTTTATCAGAATTACACACTTTAATTAATAAAGTAGATAAATTCTATGAAGAATATGAACCTACAAGAACTGCCAGAGCAATATCAGATTTTACACAAGATTATTTAAGTAATTGGTACGTGCGTTTAAGTAGAAGACGTTTTTGGAAAGGAGATTATCAAACAGATAAAATTTCTGCCTATCAAACATTATACACCTGTATGATTACGATTGCAAAATTAGGTTCGCCAATTGCCCCTTTTTTCATGGACAGATTGTATCAAGATTTAAACTCTGTAACTGGTAAAGAAACCTCAGAAAGTATTCATTTATCAGATTTCCCGGTTTATGATGAACGTTTTGTTGATAAATCTTTAGAACGTAAAATGGAAAGCGCACAAACGATATCGTCTTTAGTACTTTCGTTAAGAGCGAAAGAAAAAATAAAAGTACGTCAGCCATTGCAAAAAATCATGATTCCTGTTGATAATCCTCAGCAAAAGGAAGAAATTTTAGCAGTTGCTAATTTAATTAAACACGAAGTAAATATTAAAGAAATTCAATTATTAGAAGATGCTTCAGATATCTTAATCAAACAAATTAAGCCTAATTTTAAAACATTAGGACCCAAATTTGGCAAAGATATGCGTCTGATTGCTATTGAGGTACAAGGATTTTCGCAAGAAGATATTAACAAAATTGAAAAAACTGGAAATATTATCCTTTATATTGATGGAAAAAATATTACTTTGGATCTTGAAGATGTAGAAATATCGTCAAAAGATATAGAGGGTTGGTTGGTTGCAAACGAAGGATCGATAACGGTAGCTTTGGATGTTACAATTACTGAAGCGCTGCGTAAAGAAGGAGTTGCTAGAGAATTGGTAAATAGAATTCAAAACGCACGTAAAGACAGTGGTTTAGAAGTAACAGATAAAATTAAATTAACGGTCTTAAATTTCGAAAACTTACAACAATCTATTGTTGAAAATAAAGACTATATCATGAGTGAAACATTAACCAAAGAATTGATTTTTGTTGACGAATTAAAAGAAGGTACAGAAATAGAATTTGATACCATTAAAAGTAGAATATTAATTGAAAAAGCTTAAGAAAATGTCAGACGTTAAAGTAAAATATTCAGAAGCAGACCTGCAAGAATTTAAAGAGATTATTAATAAGAAAATTGCAAGGGCTAAAGAGGATTTAGAATTGTTAGAGCGCGCTTATAAAAACAATTCAGATAATGGTACAGATGATACATCGCCATCTTTTAAATCTTTTGATGAAGGTTCAGAAGTAATGAACAAAGAATCAAATGTACAGCTAGCAATTAGGCAAGAAAAGTTTATTAGAGACTTAAAAAATGCTTTAATGCGTATAGAAAACAGAACCTATGGTGTTTGCAGAGTTACTGGTAAATTAATACAAAAGGAGCGTTTAAAATTAGTGCCTCACGCCACTTTAAGTATAGAGGCTAAAAGAGCCCAGTAATTAACATAATTTATATATAAAGCTTCTTTACAAGAAGCTTTTTTTATGAAAGCAATATTTTTAATATCGATTTTTTTCTTTTCAACCACACTCTTTTCTCAGAAAAAAGTTATGAAGAAGTTCGAAACTAATTTACAAGAAATTGAAATATCCACGAGTGGTTTAGATGATTTTGTGATAGAGAATTCAACTTCAAATTTTATTGAAATTACGCTTTTTACAGAAAACCCAAATGAGCAACATATTCTTTTTAATACAGAAAATGATTTTATTCAGCTTGGATTTGTAATCGAAGAATTACAATCTGAAGAAACAATTTTTACGAAATTTATTACTAAAAGATTGCAACGAGCGGCTGTTGTTGTAAAAATTCCTAAAGGAAAAAAAGTAACAATTTTTGGAGAAAACATTAATATAGAATCTAAAAATTATCAAGGAAGTTTAGCAGTTTTTATTGACGAAGGAATTGTAAAATTCAATGAAGTTCAATCAGAAACATCCATAAAGTTATATGAAGGCAGCATTTATGCAATGGTTAAAAATGTTAATATTGATGTAACTTCTAATATTGGTAAAATAAAAGTTGATGACAAATTGCATGAAAAAACATATCAAAATAAATTAGAAAATAGTCATAAAAATTTTACAGTAACAAGCTTAAAAGCTAATATTTATTTAACTACTCAAAAAACGCAATAATATTCTTATTTTTGTGTGCACAAATTCAATAAAAATGTCTAAAAAGAACATCGCAATTTTTACTATATTATGTACTATTATTTTAGATCAAGTTGTAAAAATCTATATAAAAACGAACTTTGTTTTAGGCGAAGAAGTAGTAGTTTCTGATTGGTTTAAAATTCATTTTGTAGAAAACAACGGCATGGCAATGGGCTTTGAGTTCGGCGGAAAAGCAGGTAAACTGTTTTTAACTGTTTTTAGGTTGGTGGCAGTTACGGCAATTATGTACTGGTTAATTGGCACTATAAAAACAAAAGCACACAACGCAGTAATTATCGCCATTTCATTAATTTTTTCTGGTGCAATTGGTAATATTATAGATTCTGTTTTTTATGGAGCTATTTTTGACGATTCGACCAATAAAGTGGCAACACTATTTGCAGATGAACCTTATGGAACTATTTTTCACGGTAAAGTGGTAGACATGTTTTATTTTCCTATTTGGACTGGGAATTTACCAAGTTGGATTCCTTTTTTGGGCGGTGAACCGTATACTTTTTTTCAATATATTTTTAACCCTGCAGATGCATACATAACCATTGGTGTAGCCTTACTTTTTATTTTTAGTACACAAGCTTTTCCTAAAGATGAAAATAAAGTAAAAGAATTTTCAGAAAAAAACGAAGAGTAAAAAAAGAATTCATTAAAGTTTTACGGTTGGTTTAAGTTACTTAAAAAAGTAATTATTTTTTTCCAATAAATATCTACTATGTATCAATTATAAATTATTTATGATTGATAAGTTTACAATATAAAAGCAATTTTTTATCAGAATTTGATCAAAGAATAGACTAACTTATACTCTTAAAAGTATTATTTTTGAATATGTCTGCACCTTTAGAACTTCAAGTACAAACCTTGCCAAATGAACCCGGAGTATATCAATATTTTGATAAAGACGATGTAATTATTTATATTGGTAAAGCTAAAAACTTAAAAAAAAGGGTTGCTTCTTACTTTAATAAAAACCACGAAAATGGGAAGACGAGAGTTCTTGTAAAAAAAATTGTAAACATAAAACACATCGTTGTAAACACAGAAACAGACGCACTTTTATTAGAAAACAACTTAATTAAAAAGTACAAACCAAAATACAATGTTCTTTTAAAAGATGATAAAAGCTATCCTTGGATTTGTATTAAAAAAGAGCGTTTTCCTAGATTATTTATGACTAGAAGAGTTATAAAAGATGGCTCAGAATATTTTGGACCTTATACTTCTGTAAGGACTGTGCGTGTTTTGTTAGATTTAATAAAAGAACTCTATCCTTTAAGAACTTGTAGTTTTGATTTAAGTCATAGTAACATTAACGAGGGCAAATATAAAGTATGTTTAGAATATCATTTAAAAAATTGTAAAGGTGCTTGTGAGGCATTAGAAACAGAAATACAATACAACGAATCTATCAAAGAAATTAGAAACATTGTAAAAGGAAATTTCAAAGAAAGTTTAGAAAAATTTCAAGAAATGATGACGGTTTTTTCTGAAAAAATGGAGTTTGAAGAAGCTCAAAAAATCAAAGAGAAATTATATTTATTAGGCAATTATCAGTCAAAATCAACGATTGTAAATCCGTCTATAAATAATGTAGATGTTTTTTCTATTATTTCTGATGAAACACATGGATATGCAAATTTTCTAAAGATTTCTAATGGATCAATTATTCAATCGCATACAGCAGAAATTAAGAAAAAATTAGACGAAACAGATAAAGAGTTATTAGAGTTGTTTATTGTTGAAATTAGACAGCGCTTCAACTCACAATCACCAGAAATTTATGCGCCTTTTAAGGTAAATGTTGGCGAAAGGGTAAAAGTTACCGTGCCTTTGCTGGGGGATAAAAAACGCATTGTAGAATTATCAGAAAGAAATGCAAAATATTATAGACAAGAGCAATTTAAGCAAACTAAAATTGTAGATCCAGACAGACACGTAAAAAGAATTATGGCGCAAATGAAAAAAGATTTGCGACTTTCTGTAGAACCAAGGCATATAGAATGTTTTGATAATTCTAATATTCAAGGCACGAATCCTGTGGCGGCTTGTGTTGTTTTTAAAGATGGGAAACCAAGTAAAAAAGACTACAGACATTACAATATAAAAACAGTTGAAGGCCCAGATGATTTTGCATCTATGGAAGAAGTTGTTTATAGAAGGTACAAACGTTTGTTAGCGGAAGACGAGCCTTTGCCTCAGTTAATTATTGTAGATGGTGGAAAAGGACAATTATCATCAGCCTTAAAAAGTTTAGATATTTTAGGTTTGCGTGGTAAAATTGCTATTATTGGAATCGCAAAACGTTTGGAAGAAATTTATTATCCAGATGATCCAATCCCTTTGTATTTGGATAAAAAGTCTGAAACTTTAAAAATAACGCAGTATTTAAGAAATGAAGCACATCGATTTGGAATCACTTTTCATAGAAATAAACGTAGCAAAAGTGCCATAAAATCTGAGTTAGAGCAAATTCCGGATGTTGGTACACAAACTATTACAGCTTTATTGCGTAAATTTAAATCGGCAAAACGCGTAAAAGAAGCTTCTTTTGAAGATTTAATTGAAGTAATTGGTAACGCTAGAGCTATAAAAGTGTATCAATATTATCATCCAAAAGAAGTATGAAAAAGTTTTTAGGGATTTATTTTTTATTGATTTCTGCCTTTTTTTATAGTCAGGAAAAACAACCAAAAATTGGTTTGGTTTTAAGTGGCGGTGGCGCAAAAGGTTTTGCACATGTTGGCATTTTAAAAGAAATTGATAAGGCAGGAATAAAGTTAGATTATATAGGAGGAACAAGTATGGGAGCAATTGTTGGCGGCTTGTATGCTGCTGGTTACTCTGCAGATCAAATAGAAATTATTATAGAAAAAATCGATTTTTTATCACTTATAAGAGATCAAATACCAAGAAATTCAGAAACTTTTTTCGAAAAAGAATATGGTGAAAACACCATGATTGCTTTACCTGTAAAAAAAGGAATCATTAGTTTGCCAAAAGCAATTTCTAAAGGGCAAAATATACTTAATTTATTGTTAGAATTATTTGATTCTTTAGACGGAAATCAAGATTTTTCTAAATTATCAGTTCCATTTTTTTGTATTGCAACAGATGTTGAAACTGGCGGTCAAGTTTTGTTAGAAAAAGGTTCTTTACCTCTGGCATTAAGAGCAAGTGGCTCATTTCCAACTTTGTTAAACCCTGTTGTCTTAGATGGTAAATTATTGGTCGATGGAGGAATTGCAAATAATTTTCCTGTAAGCGTAATGAAATCTAAAGGAATAGACATTGTTATAGGTGCCGATGTAGAGGGGCATTTGCATAAAAAAGACAAACTGAATTCTGCATTGTCTATAATGAATCAGATAATGAGTTATCAGATGTATAATAAAACTGAAAAAGAGAAAGAAAAAATTGATATTTATATACACCCAGATCTTTCTAATTTTAGTGTTGTAGATTTTGATAAAAAAGACGAAATTTTAAAAATCGGCAACGATGAGGCCGCAAAATATTCTGAAGTTTTTAAAGAATTAGCTGCAAAACAAAAAGTAAAAACAAAAAGGGTAGAATTAAAATTAAGTAACAAAAAGTTATTAGTTTCTAGTATTGCTATTAATGGATCAAAAGATTATACGAGAGCTTTTGTTCTTGGAAAATTAAAATTAAAAGAAGGAGACAGTCTTACAAGAAGAGAAATAACAAAGAAAATCTATTTATTATCTGCAACAAAAAATTATGATCGTATTGAATATAACTTGATTAAAAAGTTAGATAAATCTTATTTATTAAGTTTTTACTTAAAAGAAACTAATGAAAATGGAAGCTTAAAATTAGGTGTTCATTATGATTTTTTATATAAGTCTAGCGTATTAGCAAACTATAGTCAAAAACATTTATTAGTTAATAATGATAAGTTTTCTTTAGATATGATTCTGGGAGATAATTTAAGGTACAACTTAAATTATTTTGTTGACAACGGTTTTTATATCAGTTATGGCTTTAGGTCTAGATATAATCATTTTAGCTCAAATTCGAAGTTTAAGCCCATAGTGTCTCAGTTTCCTAATGTTAGCAATATCAATCTAAAATATACAGATATTACTAATCAATTTTTTGTACAAACTACTTTTGACAGGAAATTTGCTTTAGGTTTAGGGGCCGAACACAAATATATAAAAGCAACGACAGCCACAATAACTACTAATGATCAAGCGACTATTATTGATAAAAGCAATTATTTTAACACCTATGGTTACTTAAAGTTAGACACATACGACAAAAAGTACTTTCCTACAAAAGGATATTTTGCTGACTTAAATTTTAAATGGTATTTGGCTTCTTCAGATCATAATAATAACTTTCAGAGTTTTGGACAAACTAAAGGTACTTTAGGTTTTGCTAAAACATTTTGGGATAAGCTAACTATTCAGATAACAAATGAGGCAGGTTTTACATTAAAGAACCCACAGTCTAAAGTTTTTGATTTTTATTTAGGAGGTTATAATCAGAATTACATAAATACATTTGTTTCTTTTTATGGGTACGATTTTACCGAACTTTCTGATAATACATTTGCAAAGACAGAGTTTAATTTTAGATATGCTGTTACAGATAAACATTATGCTGTTTTTATTGCAAATTATGGAAGATTAGGTGATAATGTTTTTAGAAATATAGATTTATTTAACAATATTAAATCTGGGTATGCTCTAGGTCTTAGTTATAAGAGTTTAATAGGGCCTTTAGAAATTAAATATAGTTGGTCTCCAGAGATTGATCAAAGTTTTTGGTTGTTTAACCTAGGGTTTTGGTTCTAATAAAAAAACCATGAATTGCTTCATGGTTTTTTATATTAACAAGACATGATCTTTATTTTTTCATCTGTTTAGTACTTAAGTAAAACTCTTCATAAGTTTGTAATAAACTTATTAATGCACTTATTAAATCTTTAGTTTCTAATAAAACACTAAAATATAATGTTGTGTTTTTAGGACTTGTTTCATCAGTTCTAATTCTTTCAACCTGATTTTCTATTGATAAAGAAACACTCTTTAATAATTGATTTTTTTCTTTTAATAGTTTATTAAGATCATCAAAATTTCTGCTTTCAAATACTGCAGCTTCTTTTGTTAATAGCGCAGATAATTCAATATCAATCTCTTTTAAATCTTTAATTTGAGGTTTTTTTAGGTTTTTATGATTGTTGTTAACGTGTTTAAAACTAGCTCTAGAAATATAGCTAATAGATTGCGCAACGTCTTGTAAATAACCTAAAACCATTATATAGAATCTACTAGCTTGTACAGAAGTGTCATCTAAAGATTTAATAAAATAGAAAACACCGTCTTTTAAATTATCTATTTCAGTATTTAATTTTTCTACGTGCTTGTCTGTTTTGCGTAATTTATTTAAATCATGGTTTGTTAAGTCATCTACAACATTTGTATATAATTTATTTACACGATTTATTACTTCAGAAATATGATCTGCACTTTCTTCAATTACACCGTTAATTGTAATTAATTCTTCTCTTTCTATATATTGTTGTTTTTTTACTTCTTTCGATTTATTTCTAAGAATTAAAGTGTTTCTACCCATTAAAAGAGCAACAATTACTAATAAAACAGGAATCATAACCATGTCCCAACTAATTAAATAAGCAACCAAAGCGGCGGCAAAAAAAGCAACAATTGCGGTTAAAAACCATCCACCAATTACGTTAATTACACCAGCAACTCTGTAAACAGCGCTTTCGCGACCCCAAGCTCTATCTGCTAAAGAAGTACCCATTGCAACCATAAAGGTTACATATGTTGTAGATAATGGTAATTTCATAGAAGTTGCAACAGAAATTAGGATTCCGGCAACAATTAAGTTTACAGATGCTCTGATCATATCAAAAGCAGGCAATTCAAATTTTTTGTCTTTGGGTAATTTTATAACAGGTTTAAGAAATTTAGAATCTATAAAATCTAACGCAGACTTTGGGATTAAATAGCTAATACCAGTATTAATAGACATAGCTGCTCTTACCACTATTCTTGACAATCCATTAGGTTGAAATTTTTCATGTCCATCGCCTTGACGAGATAAATCGATACCTGTTTTTATTACATTTTGAGCTTTACTAGAAGTCCATAAAGTAATTACCATTACTGTACCAGCAAGTAATAGTAACCAGACATTTGAGGGTACTTTTTCTGCTAAACTACCCATAGAATAGGCGTTTGCGGCAACCCCAGAAGCCACCCAATCTTGATAAGAATTTAGGGCTGCAATTGGTACGCCAACAAAGTTTACTAAATCGTTTCCAGAGAATGCCATTGCTAAAGAGAATGTCCCAATTCCTATAATTAATTTTAAAATATTAATTTTAAAAAAGTGAATTAATATTTGCGAAATTATAGACCAAGCAACAAAACTTCCAGTTATAATAACAAAAGTATTTCCTTCTATTAAATGACTTACATCCTCGTAGAAAGGTGTTCCTTTTATTCCTTTAATGATAATAAAATAGGTAATTGCGGTTATTGCAAAACCACCAAATAGAGCGCTAATATAGGTTGCTCTTTTTTCGAAATTAAAAGTATAGATTAATCTTGAAATAAATTGTACAAGTGCACCAATAGAAAAGGCGATAACAACGGAGAGTAGAATTCCGTATATAATTTCAAATGCCTTTTCGTGGTTAATGTAGTTCCAAATATCTAAAATTGATTCAGAATCGTTTGCGTAAATTTTAAGTAAAGAAATACAAACAGCAGCGCCTAATAATTCAAAAACTATAGAAACGGTCGTTGATGTTGGCATTCCAAGTGAATTAAAGATATCTAACAAAAGTATATCGGTAATCATTACAGCCATAAAAATGATCATAATGTCTTGAAACATAAACATATTAGGATTAAAAATTCCCTTACGAGCAACTTCCATCATTCCGCTAGATGTTATTGCACCAAAGAAAACACCTAAACTGGCAATGATCATAATCTTTTTTACCGGTATAGCCTTAGAGCCAATTGCAGAATTTAAGAAGTTAACAGCATCATTACTAACACCTACAACTAAATCTACAACAGCTAAAACAGCCAAAGCTACAAGCATTAAAATATAAGGATCTCCCATTTTTATTTTTAAATATTAAACGAAACAAAGTTAGTTAGTCATTATTTTTGAGACGTTATCTTAATGTTATGAAATTTTAGTTAAAATTACATTAAAAACAGATTGTCTTAAAGGTAATTTAACTAAAAAATCTTTTGCCAAAATACTCATTTTCTCTCAACTTAGGTAACAATTACTTAACAGATTATTAACTAAATCATAATTTACAACTAACATAGAGTTTACAAAGTAAGTAGACTTTTGCAGAAGTTATTAAACGATAAAAATGAAGAAAATTTTATTTATTACTTTGTTAATTTGGAGTCAGTTTACAAGCGCTCAAGACAAAGGGACACTAAAAGGATTATTAACAGATAAAGAAACAAATAATGAATCTTTACCTTTTGCAAATGTAGTTATTAAAGGGACTACTTTAGGTGCAACTACAGATTTTGATGGTAATTATTCTATTAAAGTTCCTGCAGGAAATCATATTGTAGTGTTTAGTTTCTTAGGATATAAATCTATTGAAAAGCCTTTTTCAATTAAGGTTGGTGAAACGGTAGTAATTGATCAATTATTATCTGCAGAAGAAGGTGTTGCTTTAGATGATATTGTTATAACGTCTACTTCAAGTAAGGAAACTGCAAGTGCTTTAATTTTAGAACAAAAAAATGCAGTATCTATTAAAACAACAATTGGTGCTCAAGAATTATCTTTAAAAGGAGTTTCTGATGCAGAAGGTGCAGTAACAAAAACAGCAGGAGTTTCTAAAGGATCTAAAAATGTTATTGTTAGAGGTTTAGGTGATCGATATAATTCAACTACATTAAATGGTTTGCCCTTGCCATCTGAAGACCCAGAGTACAAAAATATTTCTTTAGACTTTTTTGATACTGGTATTATTAAAAATATAGAAGTTAATAAAGTTTTTACACCTGAGTTAGGTGGTGATGTTGGTGGCGCAAATATTAATATTTCATCTAAAGAATTAGTAAAAAGAAGTATGTTCACTATTGCTGCTTCTGCAGGTGCAAATAGCCAAACAGCTTCAAAAGATTTTTTAACAATTGCAGGTACAAATAGATTTGGCACTCAAAATGTTGGAATACCAGTAAATGATTTAACAAAGTATAGTTTTAATAACTCGTGGAAACCAGAAAGTCAAAATTTTCAATTAAACAACAGCGCTTCTTTTGCAGCAGGAAAAAAATATGACGTTAATAACGATACTTTCAGCTTTTTTATAGTTGGTGGCTTTGATGGAAATTACAACTTTACAGACGGGAATATAAAACAAACTACAAGTTCTGGTAGTATTTTTCAAGATTTTGAGTTCAAAAAATACGAATATACCGTTTCACAAATTTTAATGGCAAACTTAAATTATAAGTTTGAAGCTGGTCACAATATTGCATTTAACCATTTATTTATTCATAATAACAAACAATCTGTAGGAGACTATTTTGGATTTAATAATCCAGAACAAACTGGAGATTTAGAGTTTCTAAGAAGACAACAAACAAATAACAATGAACTATATGTAAATCAATTGATTACAAATTATAAGTTTTCTGATAGATTAAATTTAGAAGCAAAAGGGTCATTAAATTTTGTAAGAGGTAACGAACCAGATAGAAGAAGTAACAAATATTTATTTAGAGATGATTATTACAGTCCGCAAACAAATTCTGCCGGAGAAAACGAACGTTATTTTTCGAAGCTAGAAGAGAATGATTATGCTGCTGGTGGTAAATTTATATACAAGTTAAAAGAAGACGAAGATATTAGCGTTATCGAACTTGGTGGAGATTATAGATATACAGAACGATTATTTTCTGCTACTATTTTTAATCACGATTTTTCAAATAGATTTGAAATAGATATAGAAAATCCAGATGCAATATTTAATCAAAATTCTTTAGATACTGCTATTTTTGGATTTCAAACAGGAAGAGGTCGTGCAAATAACCCTAATGTTTTTAAACCTTTTACTTATAGAGGTAAAAGACAAACATTTGGCGCTTTTGCAAACTTAGTGTATCAAATAAGTGATAATTTTATTGCTTCTGTTGGTGCAAGATTTGAAAAAACTCAGCAATTAGTTACCTATAACACGAATATTGCACAATCTTCTGTAGAAGGTCCTTCTAATTTAGATAGAACATATGTTTTGCCAAGTTTCAACTTAAAGTACAACTTTAATGAGAATACTATTTTTAGAATTGCAGGAAGCCAGTCGTATACTTTTCCTCAATTTAAAGAAACTGCACCTTTTAAATATCAAGATATTAGTTTTTCATCACAAGGTAACGCAGGTTTAAAACCATCAGATAATTATAATTTTGATGCTAAATTTGAACATTATTTCTCATCATCAGAGTTAGTAACTGTAACAGGTTTTTATAAATATATACAAAATCCAATTGCTAGAAGTGAAATTCCTTCAGGAGGAAATACATTAACGTATTTAAATGTTGGTAAAGATGCAAGTGTTTATGGATTAGAGTTAGAAGCAAGAAAAAGTATCTATAAAATAGAAGATAAAGATTTAGAGATTATGGCAGGTTTAAATACTTCTTTTTTGGTTTCTAATGTAAACTTAAATAAAGCTTCTGTAGCTCAATTTACAAATACAACAAGTAATTTAGAAGGCGCAACACCATTTTTAATGAATGCAGATATTTCTATCAATAAAAAAATAGAAGACAACACGTTTATCTCTTCTTTAGTATTTAATTATTTCAGTGAAAGAGTTTATTCTATTGGTACAAGAGGTTTTGAAAATGTTTTAGAAAAAGGAATACCTACTTTAGATTTGGTTTCATCATACGAGTTTAATAAAAACTATAGCATTAAATTAAAAGCTATTAATTTATTAAATCCTGATTTTCAAATATCTAGAGCAGGGTTTGACGGTGGAGATAATGTAGTGTTAAGAAATTATAAAAAAGGTGTTAACCTAAGTGTAGGTTTTTCTTATAATTTCTAGATTTAAATCAATTTTAATAACAATTCTTTAAGATTTAGTTAAAGTAAAATAAACTTAGTCAGTTTAATTTTGCGGAAGTAAAATAAACTAAACAACTAAATAATTAATAAAACAAAATGAAAAAAACAATTTTATCAATCGTAACAATCGCTTCGTTAGTATTTACAGGATGTTCTTTAAGTAGTGATGATGCTACAGTAATTATAGATAACCCAGTTACTTCACTAAACCTAGCAGGTAATTTAACATCAGATTTAACACTACAATCTGGAGTTGCTCATAATTTAATAGGAACTCTTTTAGTTAAAGATGGAGTTACTTTAACCATAGAAGCAGGAACTACAATAAATGCTTTAGCAGGTGGTACAGATGTTTATTTATTAGTAGAAAAAGGAGGTAAATTAATTGCAAATGGCACAGCGGCAAAACCAATTGTATTTACTTCTAGCGCAACAAATCCACAAGCAGGCGATTGGGGAGGTATTATTTTAAATGGTAAAGCACCTTTAAGCCGTCAAGCTGGTTCAGAAAGTAATGCTGCAACAGAAATCAATAACTCTATTTCATTTGGTGGTTCAGATGCTGCAGATAACTCAGGAATCTTAAACTATGTAAAAATTGAATATACTGGAGCTAGAATTGATTCTGAATCAGAACACAATGGATTAACTTTAAACGGAGTTGGTTCTGGTACTACATTAACAAATATTGCAATTTTAAATGGTGATGATGATGGTATCGAATTTTTTGGTGGTACAGTAAATGTTACAAACCTTTTAGTTGTAAATGCAAAAGATGATATGTTTGATTGCACACAAGGGTATTCAGGTACTTGGACTAATATTTATGGTATTAGAGAAAATGGTTATACAGCTGTAACTTCAGATCCTAGAGGAATTGAAGCAGACGGTAATTTAGACGGAAATTCTCCATCAGATATTAATCAAGCTATTTTTACAGTTAATAAGGTAACTATTATTAACAATGCAGCTGGTGTTGAAATGACTGACGGAATTAAAATTAGAAGAGGCGCTACTGCATTAATTACAAATGCTTATATAGCGGCTGGTCCTGGTGCAATTTTTGCTGATTTTGTAGACTTAACAGATTCTAAAGGTAACGCAAATGCATCGACTAACATTTCAGTTGTTGGTAACATTGCAAATGGTGTTGATATTACAGATAATAAAACGGTTGTAGGTGCAACAATTAACGCTACAGCTGGTACAACTGGTGGTGCAGATAAAACTGTATTTGCTTGGACAGGTTATGCTTTCTAATTCATTAGAATCTTTAAACAAAAAAAGCAGACTTTAAAAGTCTGCTTTTTTTGTTTAAAATAATTTTTAACTCTTTTTATCTGCGCAACAAGCCATTTTACAATCTTTTTTACAAGCTATTTTATCAGTTTTCATTTTACAGCTTTCTTTACAAGTTTTAGAACAAATGTGTATTTTTTTAGAACTGTTAAGTTTTGCAGTAGGTTCAGAAGCTTTGTATAAATCACCACCAGCAATGCCGCTAACAAATGCAATTAAATCTTCTTTTGATGTTTTATTCGCGTCAAACTCAATGTTTGCAATACTATCGGTAAAAATAACTTTAGCATTTAAAACACCCTCTTTTTTTGATAATTTAGATTGAATTGTTTTTGCACAACCAATTTCGCAAGTCATTCCAGATATAGCTAAAGACACATTTTCTTTTTTTACTTCTTTTTCACACCCTGTTAATACAAAGCAAGCAATTGCTATCGAGAATATTAATTTTTGAACTTTCATTATACAGATTTTTAAAGGTTTTATACTTATTAATAATCGCTAAAAAATAATTATCAGATTTTATTATTGATATATTATACAAATTTATCAATAATTAAGGATGTATCTAAATAATTATTGGACTTTTGGGCAAAATTTAATCCAACGTATGAATAATCAGCAAAAAAAGTGGTTGTATTTGGTGTTACTTTCATTGGTTTGGGGAAGCTCTTTTATTCTGATGAAAAAAGGGTTAATTGGTTTAACTCCAGTTCAATTAGGTGCTTTACGGATATTAATTGCAGGCTTTTTTTTGTTGATAGTTGGGTTTAAGAGTTTAAAAGAAATCAAGAAAAGACATTATAAATACATTCTTTATACTGCACTTTTAGGTACTTTTTTCCCAGTATTTTTATTTGCATTCGCAGTTTCTAATATTGATAGTTCTATTACGGCTATTTTAAATTCGTTAACACCTTTTAATACATTTATTGTTGGTGTATTTGCTTTTGGTTTTTCTTTTAAAAAGCAACAGTTTTTAGGAATTATCATAGGTCTAATTGGTACAGTTTTATTGATTTTAAAAGGTGCTGATTTAAACCCAGATCAGAATTATTGGTTTTCAATATTAGTGGTAATAGGTTCTGTTGGTTATGCTTTTAATGTGAATATTGTAAAAAAACACTTACATGATATTAGTGCGTTAAGTATTGTTGCTGGTAATTTTTTGTTACTAGTAATTCCTGCATTTATAGTTTTGTTATGCACAGATTTTTTTAACACTTTCGAGTTTACAGAAACTAAAACTACCGCTTTAGGCTATATTATTATTTTATCCATTTTAGGAACGGGAGTAGCAAAAGTATTTTATAATAAAATGGTGCATTTGGTATCGCCTATATTTGCATCTTCTGTAACGTATTTAATACCGATTGTTGCTGTTTTTTGGGGAATTATAGACGGAGAAAAATTAGATTTACTGCAATTATTTGCTGCTGTAATAATAATGCTTGGTGTGTATTTGGTAAATAAGAAGAAGTAGGTTTAGCGATTGGAAACAAGAAATAAGACAAGAGAATAGATAGATTTGAGGCGATAACTAAATCTGTGAAAACCATTTTTAAAAAATATATTTTTAAGTTTCAAAAAATACAATTTCTTTAAAGAATATCTATGTGAACTTGTCGAAGTTTTTTACATAAAAAAAAGAGCCAAAACATTTGTCTTGGCTCTTTTATCTAATTTCTAAAAACAATTACTTAAAATCAGCATCTGTAACACCTTCATTTACTTTTATTTCTTGTATTTCAAAACTTAATTCCATTGGTCCCATTTTTTGAATTATAGAAAATGGAAATTTAACTCCGTTTACTTCTTTGTAATCCGAAAAAAGAGTAGGAATCTTAACTTCTGCTCCATCTGGACCTTTTGTAATTTTTACAGATTTTACTTTTAAACCAGTTTCCATATCATAGAAAACCTCATTGTCATTGTGTTGTAAAACAATTGTGTTTTTACCATCGATAGGCTCTATTCTAAGTAATGTACCAGATTTATAATTTAAATCACTAATAATTGCGTTGCCTTCTTTAGCTTTTTCTAAATCGTCACCTTCCATATCTGTTCGTTGACCTCTAGATTCAGAATACCCATTTACTCCATCAAAAATAGATTTCTGCATTACATTACCCATCACAGATATTTCTTGTGATGTTTTGTTTGGGGCAGAAGCTTTCATTGTCATTACTAATGGTGTGCCTTGTATAGTTGCGTTTGCAACCATCATTGTTGTTTTTACAGCCATCACTTTATCTTTACCTCCAATAGCATCAATATATTTATCAATTACATTTATAGCGGTCATTCCATCAGGAATAGGTAAAGTCATTGCTGGTTTTACTGTAGGATTACCGAATTTATCAAAATACTTAATTACATAATCTGTGTTTTCAAGATTTTTAAGAACATCAATTCCTTTCCCGGTAATAACGATTCTAGCTTTGTCACCTCTAAAATATTTAATTGCAGCGTTTTGAACATCCTCTAAATTAACTGCTTTTATATTTTTAATGTAATTTGCATAGAAGTCCTTTGGTAAATTATAGCGTTCTATATTTAAAGCAAAACTTGCAACAGTTGTTGGTTTTTGTACATCCATTACAAAGCCACCAATATATTCTTCTTTAGAATTTTCTAATTCTTCTAGAGTAACTTTTTCGTATCTAATTCTGTTAATTTCTTTTTGTAATTCTACAACAGAACTGTCTGTAACCATGTTTCTAACACTAGCAGTTGCTCTAAAAGTACCTGCATATTTGTTTTGTCTTAAACTAGCATAAGATCCATAAGTGTATCCTTTATCTTCACGTAAATTCATAAATAAACGGGCAGTTCCGCCACCACCAAGAATATTACTTGCCATTAATGCTGCGTAATAATCTTTGTCACCTAACGTTAAGTCTATATTATTGATTACTGCAATTTCAGATTGTACTGCATTTTGCATATCAATAAAATTAATTTCTGTAGTTGCAACACTTTCGGTTGCGGGTATGGTACTTGCAGGAATTTCTCCTTTTTCCCAACCTGAAAATAAATTTTTTACTAATTTTTTTATTTCTTTTGTATCAATATCACCTTCTATAACTAAATAGGCATTGTTTGGTTTATAGTAGCTGTTATAGTTCTTTTTAACATCGTCTAAAGTGATTTTATTTACACTTTCTTTTGATGTAAATTCTCCAAAAGGATGATTTTTACCAAACGTTAGTACATTTTCTACACGTCTAGCAGCTGAGGTAACATTTTTTTCATCAGATTTTAAACCGTCTAAAGTAATTTGTACTTCTTTATCAAACTCTTCTTGTGTAAATTGAGAGTTTTTAACGGCATCTGCCATTAATCCTAAAATTTCTGGAAAATATTTCTTTAATGAGGATGCATAAGCACCTGAACTAAAAAAGGATACGTTAGCGCCTAAAAAATCTACTTTTTCATTAAAGTCATCCTTAGCTATGTTTGTAGTTCCACGACCTAACAAGCTTCCCATCATACCAGAAACTCCTGCAATTTCGCCTTCAAAATAAGGTTTATTGTCAATAGTTAAACTAGCAGATGCTCTAGGTAGTTTATTGTTTTCAACCATAATTACCTTTAAACCATTTTTTAATATAAAGGTTTTTGGTGTGCCCAATTTAATTTCAGGATCTGGTCCTGGTTTTGGCATTGTGCTTCTATCTATCTGCGCATTTATAGCAACAGATACTAAAAAAAATGCTATTAATGATAAAATTTTTGTTCTCATAATTTGTGTCTTATTTTTTAAGAAATTAATTAACGATTGTATCTATATTATTTTTTTTCTGGTAAATATTCTAAAATTAATCGCTGATTAGGATTCAAATATTTCTTTGCAACGGCTTGAATATCCTCTCTTGTAATTGATCTGTAAATATCAATCTCTGTATTGATTAAATTTGTGTTTCCGTACAATACATTGTAAAGAGCCAAAGAGCTTGCAATACCTTCTACGCTAGAATTTGAGTTTACAAAATTGTTTTCAAACTGATTTTGTAATTTTTGGTAATCTCTTTCTGAGATTAATTCCGCTTGCATTTTTGTAATTTCTTCGTCAATTTCTTTTATAATATCCTCTAATTTAGTTTCACCTTGTGGTAAACCAAATAAGATGTAGGTACCATAATCTTCTTGACTAGCGTTAATAGCTCCAGCTTGTAAAGCCATTTTTTTCTCATCTACTAATTTTTTATATAATACAGAACTTTTTCCAGCACTTAGATACGATGAAATCATATCTAAAATTCTTGAATCTTTAGTTTTCATTGAAGGTGTTCTGTATGCCGCCATAATTGCAGGGATCTGAATGTTTGGGTCGTATCCTTTAGCAGTCATTGTCTCGGTAATTGGATCTTCCATTAGAAAATCTTTACTTATTTCTGCACCTCTAGGAATTGGCCCAAAATAATCTTGAATCATTTTTTTTGCAGAAGCCACGTCGATATCACCAGCAACTACTAATGTTGCATTATTTGGTACATAAAACTTTTTGTTAAATGCTAAAAACTCTTCTAAAGTAGCTGCATCTAAATCTTCCATTTTACCAATAGTTGTTCCTTTATAGGGATGTTTTTTAAAAATGTTTTCTTTTACATATTCTAAAAAACGAGAATAAGGTTGATTATCTACTCGTAATCTTTTCTCTTCTTTAACAACTTCATTTTGTGTATCAACGCCATCTTGCCCAATAATTGGATGCAATAAACGCTCGGATTCCATCCATAAACCTAATTCTAATTTATTAGACGGAAAAATTTCGTAATAGTACGTTCTGTCATCTGTGGTATTGGCATTATTTCTTCCACCATTAGAAGAAACCAATTTAAACCATTCTCCTTTTTTAATATTTTTTGTTCCTTCAAACAATAAATGCTCAAAAAAATGTGCCATTCCTGTTCTTCCTGGTTGCTCATCTTTAGCACCAACGTGATACATTACAGAGGTTACAACTACAGGAGCAGAGGTGTCTTTGTGCAAAATAACGTGCATTCCGTTATCTAAATTGTACTCTTCAAACTCTACCTTTTGTGCATTTGTAGAAAATACAAATACCATAGCAGAAGCAAGAGATAAAATACTTTTTTTCATCGATTTTTATTTAGTTAATAATTGTGTTTATTTGACGCAAAGTCTACTAATTTGTTACAATAATAAAATAAAGTAGAAATAGCTATTCTCAAAAATAATAAACAAAAAATTAAATAGCTTCTAAAAGCCATAAGAAATACCCCCTTTTTTGGCATAAAATTATTTTATAAAAACAATATTGTTCAATATTAAAAAATATGTATATTTGCAACCGCATTTTCAGCATTGATAATGCGTTAATTAAGTATAAATACGCAAAACAAAAAGTATGTACGCAATCGTAGAGATAGCAGGGCAGCAGTTTAAAGTAGCAAAAGACCAAAAAGTATTCGTTCATCGTTTACAAGGAGAGGCAGGATCAAAAATAACTTTTGATAACGTTCTTTTACTTGATAACGAAGGAAATGTAACAATTGGCGCCCCAGCTATAGAAGGAGCTTCTGTAACAGCTCAAATTTTAAGTCACTTAAAAGGTGATAAAGTAATCGTTTTCAAAAAGAAAAGAAGAAAAGGTTTCAAAAAGAAAAACGGACACAGACAGTATTTAAGCGAGATTCAAATTGAGTCTATTGCTACAACTGGTGGTATTAAATCAGAAAAAAAGGAAGTTGCTCCAAAAAAGGAAGCTGCTCCTAAAGCTGAGGTAAAAGAAGAGGCTACAATAGATTATAGTTCTATGACTGTTGCAGAATTAAAAGAAGCTGCTAAAGAACAAGGTATCTCTGGATTCACTTCTTTAAAGAAAGCTGAATTAATTGAAGCTTTAACTAAATAAAAAATTCAATTTTAAAACCATAACATCATGGCACATAAAAAAGGAGTAGGTAGTTCGAAGAATGGTAGAGAATCAGAATCGAAACGTCTAGGAGTAAAAATATTTGGAGGTCAAGCAGCAATAGCTGGTAACATCCTTGTTCGTCAAAGAGGAACAACACACAATCCAGGAGAAAATGTTTACATGGGTAAAGATCATACTTTACATGCTAAAGTAGACGGAGTTGTTGAATTCAGAAAGAAAAGAAACGACAAGTCTTATGTATCTATAACTCCATTTGAAGCTTAAGAAATTAAGATTTTAAAAAGTTATTTTAAAACACTCAAACAAGTAATTGTTTGAGTGTTTTTGTGTTAAAGCGTTTTTTTGGATGATTTTCTTTGTTGTTTCAAACTAACAAGTGTTATAATTATCATATTCTTTTTAGATACTCTTTTTTATGCTCGTTAATATAAGCAACAAACTAACTTCTATTTTGTATTTTTACCCCAATGGGTTTCATATACAACATATTTGTTTTTGTAGCAACAGTACTACTTTCAATATTTGCTTTATTTAGTAAAAAATTAAAGCTTTTTGTTGATGGAAGAAAAGAAATTTTTTCTAAAATTACTGCAGTAAAAGGCGAAAACACAATCTGGATTCACGCGGCTTCCTTAGGGGAATTTGAACAAGCAATACCAATTATAGAAACACTAAATAAAGAGTATAAAGATTATAAGATTATAGTCACTTTTTTTTCACCTTCAGGATATGAAATCCGTAAAAATTACAACTTAGCAGATGTTGTTTGTTATATGCCATTGGATAGTAAAGCTAATGCAAGAAAGTTTATAAGAGAGGTAAACCCCATTTTAGCGATTTTTATAAAATACGAATTTTGGCCTAACTTTTTAAACGAATTAAAAAAGAAAAAAGTTCCTACAATTTTGGTTTCAGGAATTTTAAGAGAGAATCAAATTTTCTTTAAGTTTTATGGTGGATTTATGCGAAAATCGTTACAAGCTTTTCATCATTTTTTTGTGCAAAACCAAATCTCAAAAGAGTTGCTTAAATCCATTAATTTTGAGAACGCAACTATCTCTGGTGATACTCGTTTTGATAGAGTTTCTAAAATTTTAGAACAAGATAATGCACTTAATTTCATTGATGAGTTTAAAAACAATCAATATACAATAGTAGCAGGAAGTACTTGGCAAGAAGATGAAGAATTATTAGTAAATTACATCAATAACAACACCTCAGAAAACGAAAAATTTATTATTGCACCACATACTATTAACCAAGAAGCAATACTAGCATTGCAGAAATCCATCCGTAAAAAAACTGTTTTATTTTCAGCAAAAGCGGATGAAAATTTAGCGGAATGTCAAGTTTTTATTATAGATACAATCGGAATTTTAACCAAAATTTATGCAACTGCAGATGTTGCGTATGTTGGTGGGGGTTTAAAAACAGGTTTGCATAATATTCTAGAACCTGCAACTTTTGGAATTCCTGTTGTAATTGGTAATAGGTATACTAAATTTAAAGAAGCAGTTGATCTTGTAAAGTTAAAAGGATGTATTTCAATTAGTAATCAAAAGGAATTCTTGTGTATTTTTGATAAACTAAAAACGGATGAAAATTATAGAAAATCAACTGGAAAAATAAATCAAAAATATATCCAAGAAAATTTTGGAGCAACTAAAATTATTATGAATTATTTAAAGGATAAAATATAAATTGTAATCAGTTTGATTGTCAATCATTTTTGCTTGATATATCGATAATAAAATTAAAAATTATGGATTTTATGTTACAGCCTTGGGCTTGGTATTTAGGAGGACCGCTTATTGCAATTTCGCTTCTAGTATATTTTTATTTTGGTAAAAACTTTGGAGCTTCCACAAATTTTGAAACTATTTGCACCATTTTTGGAGCAGATAAAGTTTCTGATTATTTTAAAAAAGACTGGAAAGATCAAAAATTTGCATTGTTCTTTGTGGTTGGTTTAATTATTGGTGGTTTTATAGCTGCTAATTATTTAATTCCAAATCAGGCGATAGATTTAAACCCAAAAACAGTCAAAGAACTTACCGCTTTGGGGTTTTCTAATGTTGGGAATCAATATTTTCCTGACGAAATATTTAGTGATGAAGTTGTCTTTTCCTTTAAAGGATTTTTAATTCTTTTGGTTTCTGGATTACTTATTGGTTTTGGAACACGGTATGCAGGAGGTTGCACTTCTGGGCATGCAATAACTGGTTTAAGTAGTTTACAATTACCCTCGTTATTGGCTGTAATTGGCTTTTTCATTGGCGGCATTATTGCTGCGTGGGTTATAATTCCAATTTTGTTTGGTTAAATAGTATAAAAAATCTTCGACAAGCTCAGACTAACATATGTTTTGTCAATTGAAATTCTGAGTGTAAAACTAAGTTTGTCGAAGTTTAAAAATATAATAAAATGAAAAACATCAAATTTTTAATTTTAGGAATTTTTTTCGCAATTGTTCTAAGTAAATCACAAGCTATCTCGTGGTATCGTTTTTATGAAATGTTTAAATTTCAATCTTTTCATATGTTTGGGATTATTGGCGGAGCAGTTGTAATTTCTATGATATTTATGCAATTGTTTAAATATGGAAAAATAAAAGACATCAACGGAAATAAAATAGTCCCAAAACCAAAGAAAAAAGGTTTTATAAGTACAATTTTAGGAGGAACATTTTTTGGTTTAGGTTGGGGTATTTCGGGCGCTTGCGCTGCACCAATTTTTGTAATTCTTGGGTTTAAATTAATCCCCGCAATTATTTTATTAATTGGCGCACTTTTAGGAGCATTTATATATGGATTATTAAGTAAAAAATTACCAAATTAAATGAGTAAACTAATAGATAATTTTGGTCGGCAAATGGATTATGTGCGATTGGCAGTTACAGATCGTTGTAACTTGCGTTGCCAGTATTGTATGCCTGCACACGGAATCGATATTGTGCCAAGACAAGAATTACTCACCTTTAAAGAAATGTATCGATTAGTTCGTGTGTTAACTGAATTAGGTGTTAAAAAAGTGCGTTTAACAGGCGGAGAACCATTTGTACGCAAAGATTTTGTAGGATTTTTAGAAATGTTGTCTTACAACGATTTATTAGATGAAATTAATATTACTACAAACGGAGCGTTAATTTCTAATCATATTTCAACAATTGAAAAGCTTAAAAAAGTTAAAAACATTAATTTAAGTATTGATAGCTTGGATAGAGAGAAATTTGCAAAAATTACAAGAAGAGATGTTTTTCCAGAAGTGTATAAAACATTTGAATTGCTCGAAAAAAGTAGTTTGAATCTAAAACTAAATGTGGTTGTTCAATCCGGTTTTAATACCGACGAAATTGTCGATTTTGTAAGATTAACGAAAGATAAGAATGTTGCAATTCGTTTTATTGAAGAAATGCCTTTTAACGGAAAAGGCCAACGTGAAATGAAAGAAAACTGGACGTTTAATAAGATTTTAAACGAGATAAAAACCGAGTTTCACGTTACGGAAGTACAATCAGAAAAATCATCAACATCTAGAAATTATTCGATAGAAAATCATTTAGGAACTGTTGGAATTATTCCGGCTTTTACGAGAACAATTTGTAATGATTGTAATCGAATAAGAATTACATCCACCGGAACTTTTAAAAATTGTCTGTTTGATGATGGTGTTTTTAATTTAAGAGATTTTATCAGAGAAGGCGCATCTAACGATGATTTAAAAGAACTTTTTTTATCGTTAGTAAAAGAAAAGCCAGAAAATGGTATTATTGCAGAAGCAAATCGAAAAGATGGTGGCGCTTCGGAAAGTATGAGCACGATTGGTGGGTAAAATGCCCATCTTGATCTTCTTAAAATTAATAATTAATTTCTCATTAGGTATTTTAAATCAGTAACTATTTGTTTTTGAATTATAATATATTAATCGGTGCAAATAATTACTATATTGCATCAAAATAGGCAAAAAATGGAAACAGTTAGAAAATCGATAACATTTACAAGTCAACAAAATGAGTGGATTCGTCTACAAATTGAAAAAGGAGATTTTACAAATGATAGTGAATACATTAGAGATTTAGTCAGAAAAGATCAAACTGAAAACATGAAATTGTTAGAATTAAAAAATGCAATAGATGAAGGGTTTAATAGCGGAGTTAGCTCAAAAAAAATATCAGATATCATAAAAGCTGTTGATAATGGCGAGTTATAAATTATCTGGATCTGCTACAAATGATATCGTTGTAATTTATAAGTTTGGAATCAAAACTTTTGGTTTAAATCCAGCAAAGGAATATTTAAATTCGCTAGAAAACTTTTTTGAAGAATTATCAAATAGGCCAGAATTAGCAAGAGATGCTTCAATTTTTGCAAATGGTTTAAAATATTATCGTTATAAAGCACATGTTGTTTTTTATCTTTTTGATGAATCAGAAAAAATTTTCATCATAAGAGTTCTGGGAAAAAGAATGGACTTTATCCAACATTTATAAAATGATTTCAGTTCAAGAAGCTTTACACATAGTTCTAAATTCAGTCCAAAATTTTGGTATTGAAGAAATTCCGTTTTTAAAATCTTTTGGTAGAATCTTAAAAGAAGAAATTACCGCGGATAGAGATTTCCCGCCATTTAACAGGGTTTCTATGGACGGAATTGCAATTAACTACCTGTCTTTTAAAAAAGGACAAAGAAGCTTTAATATTGAGGGAATTCAGGCTGCAGGAAGTGCGCAAATTACACTTAAAAATACTAAGAACTGCTTTGAAGTGATGACAGGTGCAGTTTTACCAAATAATGTAAACACAGTTATTAGGTATGAAGATGTAACTATTGAAAACGGAGTGGCAACTATTAATATTGATGCTATAAATGACGGTCAAAATATTCATCTTAAAGGTAAAGACTTTGCCCTTGGCGATATTTTGATTTCTGAAAACACAAAAATATCAGCAGCGGAAATTGGTGTTTTAGCAACTGTCGGAAAATCGTTTGTAAAAGTTGCAAAACAACCAAAAGTAATGATTGTTTCTACAGGCGATGAATTGGTAGGAGTTGACGAAATTCCGTTAGAGCATCAAATAAGAAGAAGTAATGTTTTTACGCTGGTTTCTTTGTTAGAAAAGTTGCAAATTAAATCAGAGACGGATCATATTGCAGATGATAAACCAATTTTAAAATCTAAAATTGAAACCTATTTACAAGAATATGATGTGTTGCTTTTTAGTGGTGCTGTAAGCAAAGGAAAATTTGATTTTTTACCGGAAATTTTAGACGAATTAGGTATCGAAAAACTATTTCATACAGTTGCACAAAGACCAGGAAAACCTTTTTGGATGGGAACTACAAAAACGTGTACAGTATTTGCTTTTCCAGGAAATCCTATTTCTACTTTTGTAAATTGTTTGGCGTATTTTCATCCTTGGTATTTTAAATCAGTAGGATTAGAATTAAATGAAGAAACAGCAATTTTAGGAGAAGATGTTACGTTTAAACCTAATTTAACTTATTTTCTACAAGTAAAACTAGAGCTAGAAAAAGGGTTTTTAACCGCGTTTCCAATTTCAGGAAATGGTTCTGGGGATTTAGCAAGTTTGGTAAAAACCGATGCTTTTATTCAATTATCAGATGATAAAATTGAGTTCAAAAAAGGAGAAAGCCATCCAATAATAAGATATAGATGAATTTAAAACTCAAAAAAACTCCAATTTTATTTTTATCAATTTTATTTATGCCAATATGTGTTTTTGGTGCATTTTATTATTTGCTGATAGAAAATAATGGAGGAAGGGCTTTAGCTGGAACAATATTTTTAATTGCTTTATTTGTAAATTTGGCTGTTTTGGCAATTGAACAAACTGGATTAAAGAAGGACGTAAACATAAAAAATGTTTGGATTGTTGAAACTTCATTAATTATAATTGCCTTTATTTATCTTAATTTCTTTTATTAATATGTCTAACTTTTCACATTTAAACGAAAAAAATAACCCTAAAATGGTAAATATTTCTGATAAGAAAATTACCAAAAGAACAGCAATTGCAAAAGCAATCATGTTTTTAGGAAAAGAAGTAATTGCTCATTTTACAATTGATGAGTTAATTACTAAAAAAGGACCTGTTTTTCAAACCGCAATTATTGCAGGAATTCAGGGTGTAAAAAAAACATCAGAATTGATACCAATGTGTCATCCTCTATTGATTAACGGCGTTGATATTGATATAAAAATTATAGATTTAGAAAATGTAGAAGTTCTTTGTGAAGTTACCATTGAAGGTAAAACTGGTGTAGAAATGGAAGCGTTAACTGGCGCAAATATAACGTGTTTAACTATTTATGATATGTGTAAAAGTATCAGCCAGAAAATGGTAATTAAAGAAGTAAAATTAGTAGAAAAAACAGGCGGAAAATCTGATATTAAAAATGGCTAAGACACACGCAAAACATACAAATTTAGAAAGACGAAATAACGATAATTTTGCGCCAAATGAAATTGCAATTTTGGGCACAAATTGTGAAATTATTTCTGATTTAGTTTCTAAAGTTTCTCAGAAATTATCAAATTATAAATTGGGATATTTTGATGCTTCTCATGCCAAAGACGTTGATCAAAATAAAGTGTCAGAATTCGTGTTTCATCACGAAGGAAATATACAAATTACAACCTCTGGAAATGTAAATAAGTTTCAACAGCGTTTAGATTTTGCACAATTTGATTTTGTTTTTATCAACGGAAATCATTATCAAGGAGCAAAACAAATCTTAATTTTAGACGAAGCGAAAGAAGCATCCGTTTTAAAAAGATTAGAACAATTAGATCGCATTCAGTTTGTAATAAAATTGAATTCAGAGACTAAATATTTCGATTTTTTAGAAGAAAAATATCCACAGATAAAAAACATTTCTTGCTATACAATTGATGAAATTGACAAGATTACAAATCATATTAACAATCTCATTCAAGAAAAAATTGCGCCAGTAAAAGGCTTGATTTTAGTAGGCGGAAAAAGTACAAGAATGGGACAAGATAAATCTGAACTCAATTATTTTGGAAAGCCTCAAAAAGAATTTGCCAAAGAATTGTTAGAAAACAATAAGTTAGAAACGTTTTATTCTGTTGAACATTCATCAGGAAATAATCAAGAAATTTCTGACAAATTTTATAATTTAGGTCCTTTTGGCGGCATTTGTTCTGCGTTTCAAAAAGACCCAAACTCGGCTTGGTTTGTTTTGGCAACAGATGTTCCTTTTGTAAATGAAGCAGTAATTAAATTGCTATTAAAAAACAGAAATCCGAGTAAAGTTGCCACAGCAATAAAAGGTAAAAACAAAGAATTTGTAGAGCCTTTAATTACAATTTACGAACCAAAAGCGTATCCTATTTTGTTGCAATATTTAGCGCAAGGATATTCTTGTCCGCGTAAAATGTTAATTAATTCTGATGTTGAGATTGTAGAAATTGACGATGATTTTATCAGAAATATAAATACGCCAGAAGAGTTTGAGGTGGCGAAAAAGGAGATAGAAAATTAAAAAGTTCTCGATACAATTTCGATTAAAATCTAAATTACTCGAACTTACATGGTCGTTGTCAGTTCGAGTGAAATTTCTTCTTCAGAAATTTTGTATCGAGAACACTTTGAAAAAAGTATTAAATAATGAATAAAAATCAAATCTTTAAACGCCAAATAACTTTATCGGAAATTGGTGAAATTGGGCAACAAAAACTACAAAATGCTTCTGTTTTGGTAGTTGGTTGTGGAGGTTTAGGAAGTCCGATTGCGGTTTATTTAGCGGCAAGCGGAATTGGAAAAATCCATTTAATAGATTTTGATACAGTTGATATTTCCAATTTACACAGACAAGTTTTTTATAGTTTAAAAGATGTTGGAAAACCAAAAGCTAAAGTTTTACGTAAATTTATTAAACAAAGAGCACCTTTTACAGAGGTAAATTTTACGAATCTACCAATTACTAAAGAAAATGTGTTTGAGTTAATTAAAAATGCTGATATTATTGTAGATGGTACAGATTCTTTACCAACAAAATATTTATTAAATGACGCTTGTGTTCTCAAAAATAAGCCATTGGTGTATGGTTCTTTGTATAAGTTTGATGGGTATGTTGCCACTTTTAATGTGTTGCAAAAAGACGGAACTTACTCCACAAATTTAAGAGATGCTTTTCCCGATTTCTCGACTTCGCTCGAAAGACAAGATATTCCCAATTGCGAAGAAGCAGGAACTTTAAATGCGATTGTAGGTCTTGTTGCTATACAGCAAGTAAACGAAGTTTTAAAATTGATTACAGCAATAGGAGCAACATTAACAAACGAATTATTGATTTATAATTCGCTTAAAAATACGCAACTAAAAATGAAATTAAAACCAACTGTTTTAAAAGAAAAGATAGCCAAAATATTTAAAATTCAAACCTATATAGATACAGCTTGTGCAGTTCAAAATCCTGATTGGCAAATATCTGCTAAAGAATTAAAAGAGCAATTATTACATCAAACGGAGTTTAGAAATCTTGAAATTATTGCCGTTTTAAATGGTTTGAAATTGCCTTTTGAAGTGCAACAAACCATTCATATAAATCAATTTGATACAGATAAAATTACAATTGACAAAAGTAAAACATATGTAATGGTTTGCCAGAGAGGATTTAACAGTTATAAGGCTGTGGAAAAAATGAAAAATAAATACCCCGATTTGGAAGTTTTAAGTCTAACTGGCGGAATTTTAAACTATAATTAATATTATTTCATGAACACTCCTTTAGAATTTTACACGCAGCAAAAAACTGAATTTGAGAATGAAGCCTCTTCTTTAAAAAAGAAATTAGTTAATGTTGGAATCTTAAGATTTATTGTTTTTTCAGGAACTTGCTTTTTAATCTATCTTACTTTTGGTAACTTTATTGAGCTATCTGTAATTGCTAGTATAGGGTTTTCGCTTTTTACTTTTTTGATATTAAAATACATCAAATTAAAAAGACAAAAAGAGATTGTAGAGGCAAAAATCAATAACAATATAACTGAAATTAAAGTTTTAAACAGCGTTTTTCATCAGTTAAAAACAGGAGAAGAATTTATAAATTCGGCACATTTTTATAGCAATGATATCGATTTGTTTGGTAAAGGTTCTTTCTTTCAGTTTATTAATAGAACTGCTACAATTGATGGTAAAGAAGCCTTAGCGACTATTTTAACGGAGAATAAAACAACATTCATTTTAGAAAAACAAATTGTAATAAAAGAGCTTGCTGAGAAAGTAATGTGGAGACAGCATTTTTCTGCTTTGGCAAGTTTAGTTTCTGTTGAAACTACCCCTAAATCTATTGTAAGTTGGATTAAAAATTACACTGCTGTTTTTTATAAACATTTACCAAAAATTCAAATTTGTTTTTCTGTAATTTCCATTGTTTTAATTACGCTAATTTCTTTTGGATTTATCCCTTTTTCGATTCTTGTAATTTGGTTTTTTGCGGGACTTTTTATCACTGCTACACTTTTAAAAAGAACCCAAAATTTGTACTCAAAAACCAACAAAGTTTCAGATACTTTTAAACAATACCATCAATTATTAAATGAGATTGAAAATGAACAATTTTCATCAAAAATATTAAAAGAGAAACAAGAAATTATAAAATCGGAAGACAAAAAAGCATCAACAATTTTTAAAGAATTTTCTAAAATATTAGATGCTTTTGATCAAAGAAATAATATAATTATTTCGGTTTTAGGAAATGGCTTGTTTTTATCAGAAATTTACAATGCGTGTAAAGTAGAAAAATGGCTTTTTACTTATAAACATACGGTAGAAAAATGGTTTGAAGTTGTTGCTTTTTTCGATGCACACAATTCGCTTGCTAATTTTACTTTTAATTATCCAAATTTTGTGTTTCCAGAAATTTCTGATGATCAAGTAGTTGTAAAAGCTACTAATTTAGGTCATCCATTACTTGCAGTTGATAAAAGAATTGATAATGATTTTACTATTGATAAAGAGCAATTTTTTATTGTTACGGGTGCAAATATGGCTGGGAAAAGCACTTTTTTAAGAACAATTTCATTGTCTATTATAATGGCAAATTGCGGATTACCAGTTTGCGCAGAAAGTTTTAAATACTCGCCAATAATGCTAATTACAAGTATGAGAACTTCGGATTCTTTAACTGAAGATGAATCTTATTTTTATTCAGAATTAAAACGTTTAAAGTTTATTGTTGATCAAATTGAAACGGAAGATTATTTTATTATTTTAGATGAAATTTTAAAAGGAACGAACAGTAAAGACAAGGCAATTGGTTCTAAAAAGTTTGTAGAAAAATTAACGAAATCGAAATCTACAGGAATTATTGCAACGCATGATGTGAGTTTATGTGAGCTAGAAAGCGAATTTTTAGACATTAAAAATTACTATTTTGATGCAGAAATTATAAATGATGATTTGTATTTTGATTATACCTTAAAAAATGGTGTTTGTAAAAATATGAACGCTTCTTTTTTATTAAAGAAAATGCAGATTGTTTAGCTGTATTATTGAAGAGAGAAGAGAAATAAGACTAGATGGAGTTAAGATAATAAACCGATGTTTTTTATGTGGTTGTTTCTTTTAAAATAAGAGAAAATAAATTTCACCATTATAAATAACTCATATTTTCAATTAGAGTATTTTCTTCAGAAATTAAAGTTGCTTTTTCCATTTTAAAGTCTCAATCAAATGTAAAATATCTTCTTTTATATAAGAAACAGCAGGTAGAATAGAGTCGTAGTTGGGTTTTGCGTAAAAATATAAAGAACCTTTAATAAAGTTATTTGTACTATCTGTAAAATGAAATTGTATGTGAGAAGCTGCATTTCCAGTAATTTCATATACACTCCCAAAAATTCGTCTTTTAGGGTTTGCAAAGTCTTTTGGTATAATCTGTTCTGCTTTTACAGCGTGTTTAAAAACAAGCTTTTCGGCCTCAGTTAAAAGCTCTGTTAAATTATTTTCTACAGGTCTGTAGGTAATATCGATCGATGCTTTTAGATTTGGATATTCAATTTTTAACCAATTGTTTTTATCATCAATAATTTTGGTGTTTTTTAGAACATCAAAAGTATAAGGTCTTTTTAAGGCTAGCGTTGTGTATTCTTTCTTAGGATATTCTAAACTTAAATATGCTTTTGGTTTTGGTAAAACAGCCGTATTACAAGAAATAAAAATTAGGGAAATTAAGAATAGAAAGATATTACGCATTTCTGGTTGCTTTTACTTGTTTAATGCGTTTTTTGTCTAACGCTTCAATAGTAAATGTATAGTTTTTGAAGATTATTTTCTCTCCTTTTTTAGGGAATTTACCACAAATCTCTAAAATAAATCCAGCAATCGTCTCACTTTCGCCTTTTTCTTGTTCAAAAATTTCTTCGTCTTCATCATCTAAAACTCTGCAAAAGTCTTTTATGCTTGTTTTACCCTCGAAAATATAATTATTTTCGTCAATTTTAGAATACGATAGATCCTCATCATCAAACTCATCGTTAATATCGCCCACAATTTCCTCGATAACGTCTTCTAAGGTTACTAAGCCACTTGTGCCCCCATATTCATCAACAACAATTGCTAAATGGTTTTTACGCGCTCTAAAGTCGTCTAGCAAATCATCTAGCTTCTTGTTTTCTGGCACAAAGAATGCTTCACGCACTAAATTTTGCCATTTAAAATCTTTTTTATTTAAATGGGCTAACAAATCTTTTGCAAATAAAACGCCGATAATATTATCTATATTATCTCTATAAACTGGGTTTCTAGAATACCCGTTTTCTAAAATTTTATTTAGAACATTTTCATAGGTCTCGGTATCAGAAAGTGCAAAAAGATCTATTCTAGGTTTCATAATTTGTACAGTCTCTGTGTTTCCAAAATTAACAATTCCTTGTAAAATTTTCTGTTCATCTTTTGTGGTCGCGCCGTCTGAAGTTAGCTCCAAAGCTTGCGATAAAGTTTCTACAGAAAAATTGGTATTTTTGCTGCCTAATTTTTTTTCAATAAATTTTGTTAAGGAGATTAAAGGCATGCTAAATGGAGTAAGTAAAACATTTATTACTAGTATAAACTTAGCCATTTTTTTTGAAAACGGGAGCGCATTTCTAGATGCATATACCTTTGGTAAAACCTCACCAAATAAAAGAATTAAAAAGGTAACTAAAATAACTTCGATTAAAAAACGAACCGGAACTAAAAAATAATGTAGGTTTAATTGGTAGTTGAAATCGCCAAAAATTGTCTCTGCAATAGCAGCAAATAACAAAACAATTAAAATATTGATAAAGTTGTTTGTAATTAAAATTGTGGCTAATAATTTTCTAGGTCTCTCTAATAATTTTACAATAACATTTTCTTCTTTTCCGTCATTAGAAAGTTCGTTTAAATCTTTTTGAGAAAGGGAAAAAAAGGCAACTTCTGTACCCGATATGATTGCGGAACTTGCTAATAATGCAATTAAAACTATAAAGTTAATTGCAGTTAAAAAATTAATTGAAGATAAAAATATAAATAAAGGTTCAGGATCTGGGTCCAAGTTTAAAGGTTTTAAAAATTAAAAAGGTAAATCGTCGTTTTCTGTTGTTTCAACTGTTTTTTTTACAGAGGAAACTTGTTGACTTTGTTGAGGATTATTGGTGTTTTCAAGACTTTTTTTCGTTGTTAAAAAAGTCATTTCATTTACATGTACTTCTGTTGAATATCGCTTAACACCATCTTGCTCCCATTGTTTATTTTTAAGTTTACCTTCAACGTATACTTTATCGCCTTTAGATAAATACTTTTCGCAGATTTCTGCCAATTTATTTTTAACAACAATGTTGTGCCAATCTGTATTTGTAATTTTTTCTCCTGTTTGTTTACTCGTGTAATTTTCACTAGTGGCTATCGCAAATCTTCCAATAGAATTGCCTCCATCAAAATAATGCATTTTTACAGTGTCGCCTAAATTACCAATTAAAATTACTTTGTTTACAGTGCTTGCCATTACTTTATTATTTACAGTTCAAATGTACTAAAAATATCAATTACTTTTAGCTTCAAATTCTTCTATAAAATTAGCAATCAAAACAGGAACAGGGTAGTTTTTAATATCTTTCCAGTTTGTTTTTGCTTTGGATGAAGTTGCTGTTTCTACAACCCAGAATTGGGTGTGTAGATGCTGATGTGATAATTTATGAATAATTTCTTTTTTGTTGAAAAGAGAAATAGTGGTTTCGTTAGGAAATAAATTGATGAATCTTTCGGACGTAATGATGTCAACTTTGTCGATATTGGTTTCGCTTTCAATCAATGGAAATTGATACAGACCTTGCCAAATTCCTTTTCCTTTTCTTTCTGATAAAATGGTTTTATTGTCATCCGTTTTTATCACAAGAAAATTAAAATACCTATTTCTCACTTTAACTTTCTTGTCTTTTACTGGTAGTTCTTTGGTTAATTTTTTCTCTAAAGCAACGCAGCTATCTGCAAACGGACAACTTTCACAAAGTGGGTTTTGAGGCTTGCAATGAAGTGCACCAAAATCCATTAATGCTTGATTGTGGGTTCCTGGTTTTGATTTGTTAAGCAAGGTTTGTGCTAAAATTTTGAATTCTTTAATTCCTGCGGATGAATTTATTGGGGTATTTATACCAAAATATCTTGATAAAACTCTGTAAACATTGCCATCTACAACTGCAGTTGGTTCATTAAAACAAATAGATGCAATGGCAGAAGCGGTATAATCTCCAATTCCTTTTAGTTTAATTATTTCTTTATAAGTTGTAGGAAACTGTCCATTTAGCTCATTAGCAATTTGTTTTGCAGTAAAATGTAGGTTTCGAGCACGTGAATAATACCCTAATCCTTGCCACATTTTTAAAACGGTGCTTTCATCCGCCTTGGCGAGGTCAAAAACAGAAGGAAAATTGGCTGTAAATTTGAGATAATAAGACATTCCTTGAGCAACTCTTGTTTGTTGCAGCATAATTTCGCTTAGCCAAATAAAATAAGGATTCTTAGATTTACGCCAAGGCAATTCTCTGTTGTTTTGTAACTGCCAGTAAACTAAAGTGTTAGAAAATTTCATGAATAAAAAATAGAATTGCAATATTACATTTTAAAATTAAGATAAAATTAAGTGTATATCTTTTTGGAATTGATTAATTATCATATATTTGCATCCGCATTTTTGAAAGTAATTTAATAAAAAAATAGTAAAAATAGAATCATGACGAAAGCAGATATCGTATCAAAAATTTCAGACAAATCTGGTATAGAAAAGACAGATGTTTTAGCAACTGTTGAGGCATTTATGACTGAGGTAAAGGGTGCATTAGAAAATGGTGATAACGTTTATTTAAGAGGTTTTGGTAGTTTTATCATCAAAACTAGAGCAGAAAAAACGGGTAGAAATATTTCAAAGAATACTACTATCAAAATTCCAGCTCACAATATTCCAGCTTTTAAACCAGCTAAGACTTTTACAGAAGGAGTAAAAAATAAAGTAGCGGTAAAGTAACACAATATTAATCTAAACCTTTAGGGTTTTAAAAACATCTGAACATTATGCCAAGTGGTAAAAAAAGAAAGAGAGCAAAAATCTCTACACACAAAAGAAAGAAAAGAGCTAGAGCAAATAGACACAAGAAAAAGTAAGCATCCGCTTACTTTTTCGTTTATTGTTTAGCCAAAAAAAACAAAAAGTTCATTGACATCGAGGTTCAATTAACCTCACTGGTATTAAAAATACCTGACAATATTAAACCATCTACACAATTAAGTGTAGTGTTAAAACCAGTTCAGAATGAAAACAGAATTAATAATTCGTTCAAATTCATCTGATATTGATTTTGCCTTATTAAGAGATGGAAAACTTATTGAATTAAATAATGAAACAACTGGAAACAAATTTTCTGTTGGCGACGTTTTTTTAGCCAAAATAGGAAAAGTGTTAACAGGTTTAAATGCAGCATTTGTAAATGTAGGATACCCAAAAGATGGCTTTCTACATTATCATGATTTAGGTGCGCAAGTAAACTCATTAAATTCATTCATTAAGAAAGTAAGCACAGGTAAGTACAAAGAATTCACTTTGAAAAACTTCCAAAAGGAAGAAGACATTAACAAAGACGGTAGTATTAACAATGTACTAAAAACAGGACAAAACCTATTAGTACAAATTGTAAAAGAACCAATTTCTACAAAGGGCCCAAGATTAAGCTCAGAGCTTTCTATAGCTGGTAGATTTTTGGTTTTAGTTCCTTTTTCTAACAGAGTTTCTGTATCACAAAAAATAGAAGACCTAGAAGAAAAAGAACGTTTAAAAAGATTGGCAAAGAGCATAAAACCTAAAGGTTTTGGCGTTATTTTAAGAACTGTTGCAGAAGGTAAAAAAGTAGCAGAATTAGATAAAGATTTGCAAAACTCATTAGAACGTTGGAAAACGATGTGTAAAAGTATACCTAACACAAACACACCAACTAAAATATTAAGTGAGTTAAATAGAGCATCTTCTATTTTAAGAGATGTTATGAATGAAACTTTTACAAACATTGTAACTAATGACGAAACTTTGAAAGTAGAAATTAAAGAATATCTTCAAGAAATTTATCCTGAAAAAGAAGGAATTGTAAAGTTACATAAGTCTGAAACTCCAATTTTTGAAAAATATGGGATAGAAAGACAAATTAAAACTTCGTTTGGAAAAACAGTTTCTATGAGTAAAGGTGCGTATCTAGTTATAGAACACACAGAAGCTTTACACGTTATTGATGTTAATAGCGGAAATCGTTCTAATAAAGCTGGCTCTCAAGAAGAGACCGCATTAGAAGTAAATTTAATTGCAGCAGCAGAAGTAGCACGCCAATTACAATTGCGTGATATGGGAGGCATTATCGTAGTTGATTTTATTGATATGCATAAAGTTGAAAACAGAAATAAACTGTTTCAATATTTAAAAGAACAAATGTCTTTTGATAGAACAAAACATAAAATTTTACCTCCAAGTAAATTTGGATTGGTACAAATTACGAGACAAAGGGTTAGACCGGAGTTAAGTATAAAAACTACCGAAACCAACCCAAATATAAATGGACAAGTAGAAGCTCCAATAGTATTATTAGACAAAATAGAATCTGATTTAGAGAAATTTATTTTAAATTCCAGTAATAAATCAGCCAATAAAAAGATACAATTACACATTCATCCTTTTATTGCTTCCTATTTAACAAAAGGAGTAAATTCAATTCGTTTTAAATGGTATTTAAAACACAAAAAGTGGATTACAATTGTACCTAGAGATGCTTACACATACTTACATTATAAATTTCAATCTTCTAAAGAGTAATTTATAATAAAACTAAGGCAATAATTTTTTATCAAAAAACCCCGTAACTTTAAAGTTGTGGGGTTTTGTGTTTTTAGGAGGTTCTTTAAATTTATTTTATTTCTATATATCAGTTTAAGTTTGTAAAAGACGATTTCTTTTCTTTAATCAAATACATATAAACGGGATAATGATCAGAGTATCCGCTAGTGTAAACACCATTTGAAAAACTTCTAAAAGGATATCCTTTGTATTGGCCTTTTTTAATTGTTAAAAAATGTTTGTTAAAAATCATGGCTTTAAACATTTTAAAAGTAGAGAAATCTTTTTCACCTTTGTCTAATAGCGGTTCAGAAATTAATATTTGATCGAATAAATTAATATTATCTCTGTAGCCTAAAGTATTAAAGCCTCTTCTAAACATTTCTTCATACGGATTGTAAATATCTGTTTTGCTAACTTCATTTTTCTTGCCTTTCGTTTTTAAAACCTTTTTAAAACTAGCATTTATTGGGTCGTCATTAAAATCGCCCATGATAAGAATCTTTGCTCCTGAATCGTTTTCTCTAATTTGATCAATAATTTTTGTGTTTTGATAAGCTGCTTTTTCACGCAAAGGCCTGCTTTTTTCTTCGCCACCACTTCTGGAAGGCCAATGATTTACAATAACATGTATCATTTCATCATCCAAATAACCAGAAACTAATAATTGATCTCTTGTAAAAACTTTAAAATTTCCTTTGTATATATTCGGATTAAAAACTTCGTGATAGACAGGCTTAAAGTATTTTTTCTGATACAATAAGGCTACATCTATTCCGCGTTTGTCTGGAGAATCGTAATGAATAACGCCATAATCCTTTTTTATCAAATACTTGTTTTTGACTAAATCTTCTAAAACACTAAGATTTTCAACTTCGGAAACTCCAATTATTGCCGGACTTGTATTTGCCATATCCGCACCAATTTGTGCAATTGTGCTAGCTAGTTTATCAATTTTATCCCAATAAACTTGAGATCTATTCGATTTTAGTTCCATAATTGGGCTAGCTTCATCATCGATAGTAACATCATTTATGGTGTCAAATAAATTTTCTAAGTTGTAGAAAGCAATGGTTCTAATGTGGTATTTTTTCTCTTTACTTTGAGAAAAAACAGTCGAAATCATTAAAAATGAAACCATAATAAATGCGAAGAATCTTTTCATAGCGAATAATTTTTAATCCAAATTTAGAAAATAAAAACAAGTTTTTTATTTTTTATTTTAAAATCAGTATTTACTGAAATCTGTTAAGTTTATTTAGTTCTTTTTTTATAAATTTATAAAAAAATTTATGAAAAAAATAATTCTAACACAATTAGTGTTGCTATTCTTTATTGAAGTAGTGTGCGCCCAAAATATTGTAAAGGGAGTCATTACCGAAAGTAATTCAGAAAAACCTATTCAAAATGTTTTAGTACGTGTTGCAAGTACAACTTTAGCAGCAATGACAAGAATAGATGGTGTATTTATACTTAAAAACATACCAAATGGCAACTATATTTTAGAGTTGAAATTAGTTGGTTATGAAACTCAAAATTTTCCAGTAACGCTCTCAGGAAAGGCCATAGATTTAGGGCGCATTGCGCTATACAAACAGATGATTGAAGAGCAAGACTTAAGTTTAATAACGATTACAGATGACGAGCTAAATGATGATGGAAGTTCAGCAGATAATATTTCTGGTCTCTTACAAGCTTCAAAAGATATTTTCCTAAGAACAGCTGCTTTTGAGTTTAGTTCCTCTTTTTTTAGCATAAAAGGCTTGGATTCTGGAAATGGTAAAGTTTTAATCAACGGAGTTGAAATGAATAAAATCTACGATGGTAGAGCGCAATGGAGCAATTGGGGTGGGTTAAATGATGTATTAAGAAACCAAGATTTTAGCAATGGTTTATCTCCTTCCGACTTTACTTTTGGTGGTATTTTAGGTTCTACAAATATGGATACCAGAGCTTCACAGCAACGATCAGGAATTAGAATTTCGTATTCTTCATCAAATAGAAGTTACGAGCACAGAGCAATGGCAACCTACGCTACCGGTATTTTAGAAAACGGTTGGTCTATGACATTTTCTGCAAGTCGAAGAGCAGGGAATGAAGGTTTTAATGAAGGTACTTCCTACAATGCATATTCTTTATTCACATCCGTAGAAAAGAAGATTAATGAAAAACACAGCATTAATTTTACAGGAATTTTTACGCCAAACAGAAGAGGTAAATCATCGCCGAATACCCAAGAAGTTTTCGATTTAAAAGGAATTGAATACAATGAGTATTGGGGTAATTTAAACGAAAAGAAACTAAATTCTAGAATTAAAGAAGTGGTAGAACCCATTTTAATGCTGAATCATTATTGGGATATTTCAGAAAACACAGCACTACAAACTAATCTATCGTATCAGTTTGGTAAAATAGGAAATAGTCGTTTAGATTTTAATGCCGGGGCAAATTCAAGCCCTACATATTATCAAGCATTGCCAAGTTATTTTTTAAGAAATAATGATTTAGCGGGAGCATATATTGCTCAACAAAATTTTGTGAATAATGGGCAAATGGATTGGAATAGTGTTTTTGATGCAAATACAACCAACGCAAGTGTTGGCTTAAACAATGCGTATGTGATGTATGAAGATAGAAATGATGATAAACAAGTAACGGTAAACACGATTTTTAATTCGAATATAAATTCGAACATTTTTATAAACGGTAAGTTAGAATACAAACGTTTACGTTCTCAAAACTTTGCAGAAGTTCTCGATTTACTTGGTGGAATGGGCTATTTGGATATTAATAATTTTGCAGATTCAGAAATGCAAATGCAAAATGATGTGTTAAACCCAAATAGAGTGGTTGGCATTGGCGATAAATTTAGATATAACTTTAATTTGAGTTCAGATTTGTTGAATGCCTTTTTACAAGCACAGTTTAAATACAATAAAATAGATTTTTATGCTGCAGCAAGTGTCTCTCAGATAACAAATCAAAGAGAAGGCCTGTATCAAAATGGACGTTTTGAAAATAGTTCTTTGGGCAATTCAGATAAATTAAGTTTTACTAATTACGGTGTAAAAGCAGGTGCAACGTACAAAATAAATGGGCGTAATTTAATTGATGCGAATGTTGCCTATATAACACAAGCACCAACGATTAGAAATTCATTTTCCAACTCTCGAGAAAACAACAATATTGTTGACAATCTGCAGAGTGAGCGGGTGTTTTCTGCGGATGCAAGTTACATTTTTAGAGGCTCAATGATTACTTCTAAACTTACTGGTTATTATACGTCAGTAAAAGATGCCACAGAAATTTCTTTTTATTTTGCTGATGGAATTGGTGGTGATAATACCGCTTTTGTTCAGGAAATTTTAGCTGGTATAGAAAAAAGACACCTTGGTTTAGAATTTGGACTGGAAGCCCAAGTTACATCCACTATAAAATTAAAAGCTGCAGCTGCTATTGGAAGTTTTACTTATGCAAATAATCCTGACTTATACCTTACGTCTGATGTTACCAATGATGGAATTTTTGACGAAAATGGTCGTTCGGGCAACTATACATCCAACTTAAAAAATTATAAAATTGCCGCTGGCCCGCATACTGCATATTCTATCGGTTTTGAGTATAGAGATCCTGATTTTTGGTGGATTGGTGCAACGGCAAACTTTTTCAGCAACACTTTTGTAGATATTGCACCACTAACAAGATCAAGTAATTTTTATACAGATGCAGATGGTTTAACCTTTCTAGATTACGACATACATGTTGCAAGGGAATTATTACAACAAGAAAAATTTAATGATTATAAAGTTGTAAACCTTGTAGGAGGCAAATCTTGGAAGATAGCTGGGTATTATATTAGTGCTTTTGCAACCGTAAATAATTTATTAAATACAGCGTATAAATCTGGAGGATTTGAACAAGGTAGAAACGCAAATTATAATGAATTAAGAACAGATAAATCTCTAGAAAAACCGGTTTTTGGTAACAAATATTGGTATGGTAGAGGTGTAACCTATTTTATGAATGCAAACATTAGTTTTTAAAAATAAATAAATTAACATGAAAAGAAATCAAACAATCATCGTATTACTTGCTTTTAGTGCGAGTATTTTTTTTACCGCTTGCGTAGAAGATGCTAATTTTACAGTGCCACAAAATTTGGGGGTTGAAGAAAATCTAAAATTAAATTCACTTTTAGACAGTATTCAAAACAATCAACTTGAATTAAAATCGATAAAAGATTTAAAAAACTTATACATCTCAGGCAATAATCCTGTAAAAATAGTTTCTGACATTGTTGTAAAAGGATATGTTATTTCTTCGGATGCAAAAGGAAATTATTTTAGGGAATTTTATATACAAGATGCTCCAGAAAATCCTATAGCAGGCCTTAAAATTGCTGTTAATTTAACCAATAGTTACAATAAGTTTAACTTTGGACGAGAAGTGTATATTCGGCTTAAAAACCTTTACGTGGGCGAGACTAACTCGGGCGATGGTGTAATTTCTATTGGTGGAAAAATAAAATTGACAGACCTAAGAGAAATTGAAAGTATCACTCAAAATCAGATGAAAAATCATTTATTTAGAGCTAATATAACGGAAGCAATTGTTCCTAAAATTGTCACTTTAGGAGGTTTGGATGATATTTCTAATATCGGAACTTTTGTAAGTATCGAAAACGCTTTTTTTTCTGCGGATTTAAAAGGAAAAGCATTTGTAGACCCAACGGAAGATTTTGATACAAAACGCAAAATAGAAACCTGTCAAGGCCCTAGTTTTGTTTCCTCTTTTGTAGAAACAAGTTCATTCGCTAGCTTTTCAAATAATGGTTTACCAGAAGGCGCTGGAACAATTAACGCGGTTGTTTCTAGAGATTTTGGAGGAAATTTTACGGTTTTGGTTTTAAATACTGCGGATGATGTTCAAATGGGTGATGAAAGATGTACACCTTTAGCATTATCAGATTTTTCTACACTAGTGCTATCTCAAGATTTTGAAGCTACTTCTGGTGAAATTAGGATACCAAACTGGACAAATTATAGCGAAGCAGGTTCAAAAAAATGGAGGTCTTATACAGATGTAAACACTTTAAGTAGAGCCGCAAATATTGGTTCTTATCGATCTGGTGATGATCGTACCATTTCTTGGTTAATTATCGAAGGTATAAATTTAGATGCAACTTCAGAAGAATATTTGTCTTTTGAAACATCCACTTCTTTTGCAGACGGAAGTACCTTAGAGGTTTTAATTTCTGAAAACTGGGACGGAATAGCAGCAACTATTACAAGTGCAAATTGGATTTCTTTACCAGCAAGAATAGCGTCGAATAAGGACGATTATAATAGTTTTAAAAATTCAACATTTATTAATTTATCTAATTATTTTGGCAGAGTTTATATTGCTTTTAAATATTCGGGAAATGGCAATGATAATTTTGATGGAACGTATGAATTAGATAATATCACTATTATTGCAAAATAATATTCTCATTAAATGAAAAAAATAGAACACATTGGTATTGCGGTAAAAGATCTTGAAGTGTCAAATAAATTATTTGCTTCTTTATTTGGCGAGGAACACTATAAAGAAGAAGAAGTTGTATCCGAAGGCGTAAAAACCTCTTTTTTTAAAAGTGGTCCTAATAAAATTGAATTATTGCAAGCTACAAGTCCAGAGAGCCCAATTGCTAAGTTTTTAGAGAAAAAAGGAGAAGGAATTCATCATATTGCTTTTGCGGTTGACGATATAAAATCAGAAATAAAAAGACTTCAAGGTGAGGGTTTTATAGTTTTAAATGAGATTCCTAAAAAAGGAGCAGACAACAAATTGGTTGCTTTTTTGCATCCAAAAAATACAAATGGAGTTTTAATAGAGTTGTGCCAAGAAATAGAATAGTTAAAATACTGCAAACAGTTACTGTCAACTGATTACTAATTATTATCTTGCACCGATTTTAAAAGCAAAATACAATGTCATCTAAGTTTGATTCTTATCAGAAAAGACGTTTACAATCTTCTTATATTTCTGTTGTGATTAGTATTGCTTTGGTGCTTTTTATGGTTGGTTTTTTAGGTTTGATACTCTTAAAATCGACTATAGTTGCCAATCACGTTAAAGAAAAAGTAGCAATTACTCTCTTTATAAAAGACCAAGTAACGCAGAAACAAATAGAAACGTTTAGAGAATCTCTTTTAGAAGAAGAGTTTACTAAAAATGCAATTTATACAAGTAAAGAGCAGGCCGCAGAAAAATACAGCGAAGAAATTGGTGAAGATTTTTTAGAGTTTTTAGGAGAAAATCCTCTTAAAAACGGAGTCGATATTTATCTAAAAGCAGATTTTGTAACACCAGAGAAAATGCAAGAATTAGAAACTCGATTTCTAGAAAACGCATTTGTTGCAGATGTTTCTTACGATAAACCGTTAATTAATTTATTAACGAAGAATATTAAAAGAATTAGTTTTTGGTTATTGGTTTTTAGTGGCTTTTTTGGTTTGGTGGCTATGATTTTAATTAATAGTTCTATAAGATTATCTATTTATTCTAAACGGTTTAATATAAAAACCATGCAAATGGTGGGTGCAACAAAAAGTTTTATAAGAAAACCATTTATTTTGCGAAGTATAAAATTGGGTTTCTTTGGTTCTTTTTTAGCATTATTTGGCTTAGCTTTTGTAGTTTATTATGTAGATAAGTACATACCAAGTTTAGAGCTTTTAAAAGATTACATCACCTTAGGATATTTGGTAGGCGGTGTGTTTTTAACAGCATTTATTATTACTTGGATTAGCACCTTTTTTGCTACTCAGCGTTTTTTAAATTTACAAACAGACGAACTTCATTATTAAAATTATGCAAGAAGAAGACACACAAGAAAAAGAATTTTTATTTGGCAAAAAAAATTATATCATTATGTTAATCGGTATTGTTTTTATTGCCTTAGGATTTATTTTTATGGCCGGTGGAGGAAGTGATAATCCAGAGGTTTTTAATGAAGAAATATACAATTGGCAAAGAATTCGTTTAGCGCCAACTTTAGTAATTATAGGGTTGGCCATAGAGTTTTACGCAATTTTTGCGAATCCGAAAAAATAATTTATGAATCTTTTAGAAACAATCATTCTAGCAGTAATTGAAGGAATAACAGAATATTTACCTGTTTCATCTACCGGACATATGATTATTGCATCGTCTTTTATGCGCATTGCCACAGACGATTTTACCAAACTTTTTACAATAGTAATACAACTAGGCGCAATTTTATCGGTAGTTGTTTTATATTGGAAACGCTTCTTTCAAAGCTTTGACTTTTATTTTAAATTATTGGTAGCGTTTATACCCGCAGTTGTTCTAGGCTTGCTTTTAAATGATGTAATTGATAGCTTACTAGAAAGTCCTATTACAGTTGCAATATCACTAATAATAGGAGGTTTTATTCTTTTAAAAGTAGATGATTGGTTTAAGGCAAATGAAGAATTTGATAAAGAAAATCCAACAGCACACACAGAAATAAGTTACACGACGGCTTTAAAAATTGGTTTTTTTCAATGTTTAGCGATGATACCCGGAACCTCTAGAAGTGGCGCAAGTATTGTTGGTGGTATGACACAAAAAGTGAATAGAAAAACTGCAGCTGAGTTTTCTTTTTTTTTAGCAGTACCCACAATGTTAGGAGCTACAGCCAAAAAAAGTTATGACTATTATAAAGCAGGATTCGAACTTTCATCATACCAAATTAATTATCTAATAATTGGCAATATTGTTGCTTTCGTAGTTGCATTAATTGCTATTAAATCTTTTATTGATTATCTAAGTAAAAAAGGGTTTAAAATGTTTGGCTATTATAGAATTATTTTAGGAGTTGCATTGTTAGTTATTCATTTTTTCATTTACAGATTAACTATTTAATTATTTATTGATGACTGAAGACGATTTTAAAAACGGTCAAGTTTTATTAATTGATAAACCTTTAAATTGGACTTCTTTTCAGGTCGTAAATAAGCTACGTTGGGAGATAAGACAAAGATTTAATATTAAAAAAATTAAAGTTGGTCATGCAGGTACTTTAGATCCTTTAGCAACAGGTTTGTTAATTATTTGCACAGGAAAAAAAACCAAAGAGATTGATGTTTATCAAGGTCAAATTAAAGAATATACGGGCACATTTACTTTAGGTGCAACAACGCCAAGCTACGATTTAGAAACAGAAATTAACAAAACTTTTTCAATTGAGCATATTTCTGAAGAGCTGTTAAAAGAAATTACCAAACAATTTATTGGTGATATTCAACAGAAACCACCCATTTTTTCAGCAATCAAGAAAGAAGGAAAACGTTTGTATGAGTTAGCTAGAAAAGGAGAAACTACAGAAATTAAAGCTAGAACTGTAAATATATCAGCATTTGAAATTACAAACATTAATTTACCAAAAGTTGACTTTAAAGTAATTTGTAGCAAAGGCACTTATATTCGTTCTCTTGCCTTTGACTTTGGAATTGCGCTAAATTCGGGGGCACATTTATCAGCCTTAAGAAGAACAAAAATTGGAAATTTTTCTGTTGACAAAGGTCTGTCTATTGATGAATTTATTGAAAAATTAAACTAACTTTATATAAAATTCTCCTTTAAATTTTAATTGTTAACATAGGTTTTAAAGCTTTTTTTGATAAAATTTTAGTTACACTTGAAGAAAATAAATGAGACAAACCACTTCTGCCGTGGGTGCTTAAAGCAATTAAATCTGCATCAATATCTCTAGAGAAATTTAAAATTCCCTTTTCAATAGAGGTATCATTGTAAATATTTATAGAGTGCTTTGGAAGTTTATATTCTTTTATAAATTCTTTAATTTTTTCTTTAGCATCTCGTGTGCTTTCAAAATTCGAAGCTGTATTTACTTTTAGTAGATGTATTTTACTGTTAAACTGATTTGCAAAATCAAGAAATTTTCTAAAAACTTCTTTTTTATCTTCTTTTTTAAAGTTTGAAGCAAAGACTAAATTTTTTATTTTAAATTTTTTACAATCTTTTTTTACAATAATAACAGGTCTTGTTGATGTTCTTACTACTTTTTCTGTATTAGAACCAATAAGTATTTCTTCAAAATCGGAATGACCTTTAGAGCCCATAATTATAATATCTGCATCAATTTTATCTGCATATTTTATAATACCTTGATGAGGGTTTTCAAACCTTATTGAATGATGAACTTCTATCGTTTCAGAAAAAAAATTCTCCTTGAATTCTAGAATTCTTTCTTTCACTTTTCTCAGGTACAGCATGCTTTCGGGAATGCTAAAGTTGCTTCCTGCACCCATGTCTATGATGCCACTAGGTAAGTCTATCATGTGTAAAAGATATACAGTGCTGCCTGTTTTTTCGGCAATTTTTGCTGCCATTTTTGATGCGTATTCAGATTTCTTAGAAAAATCGATTGGGACTAGTATTTTTTTCATCTTTAATTAAATTTAAATTAGAAAATCATGATATTAAAGGTATTAAAAATAATTGAATGTAACTCTATTTGGTAAATCATAAACATTTAGTATCTTTGCACCGAAAATCACAATAAATGAGGAAATGAAGGGGACTAAAAAGTCCCCTCTTTTTATACTTTATTTTAAGGTTTATATGGATCAAAAAAAGATAACAGATTTAATTGACGAGGCTTTAGCGCTAAATGAATCATTGTACTTAGTAGATGTATCGATATCCACTAACAACAAAATTCAGATTATTGTTGATGGCGATAATGGAGTTCCTTTAAGTGAGTGCATTAGAATTAGTAGAGCTATAGATAATAGCTTAGATAGAGAAACAGAAGATTTTTCACTAGAGGTTTCTACACCAGATATTGCACATCCGTTAAAATTAAAGAGACAATACATTAAAAACATCAACAGAATATTAAAAGTTAAAACTGCCGAAGAAGAAATTGAAGGTACTTTACAAGAAGCAGATGATAATAAAATTGTTTTAACTTGGAAAGCGAGAGAAGCAAAACTAGTTGGTAAAGGGAAGGTTACAGTCGAAAAAACGGTAACTATAGAGTATAAAGATATTAAAGAAGCAAGAGTAAAAATTTTATTTTAAGCAAAAAACTTAATGGAAAATATAGCATTAATCGATTCGTTTTCAGAATTTAAAGATAATAAAAGTATAGACAGAGTTACGCTTATGTCTATTTTAGAAGAAGTATTTAGAGCCGCATTAAAACGTAAGTTTGGTTCTGATGATAATTTTGACATTATTATTAACCCTGATAAAGGCGATTTAGAAATTTGGAGAAATAGAGTTGTTGTTGCAGATGGTTTTTCTGAAGATGACAACGAGGAAATAGAATTAGCTGAAGCAAGGTTGATAGAGCCAGATTTTGAAATTGGTGAAGATGTTTCTGAAGAAGTGAAATTAATAGATTTAGGAAGAAGAGCAATTTTAGCTTTACGACAAAATTTAATTTCAAAAATTTATGAACACGACAGTACAAACATTTTTAAACATTTTAAGGATTTAGAAGGAGAGTTGTATACTGCAGAGGTTCATCATATCCGCCATAATGCAATTATTCTATTAGATGATGATGGTAACGAGATTGTATTGCCTAAAAGTGAGCAAATTCGTTCAGATTTCTTTAGAAAAGGAGATTCTGTTAGAGGTGTTATAAAAACGGTTGAATTAAGAGGAAATAAACCAGCAATTATATTATCTAGAACCTCACCAGCGTTCTTAAATAAATTGTTTGAACAAGAAATTCCAGAAGTTTTTGACGGCTTGATAACCGTTGAAGGTGTGGCTAGGATTCCAGGTGAAAAAGCAAAAGTAGCGGTAGATTCTTATGATGATAGAATAGACCCTGTTGGTGCTTGTGTAGGTGTTAAAGGATCAAGAATACATGGTATTGTTCGTGAATTAGGTAATGAAAACATAGACGTTATCAACTACACTAAAAACGAACAGTTGTATATATCTAGAGCCTTGAGTCCTGCAAAAGTGACATCAATGGAAATAGAAATGTATGATGAACCTAGAAATGGTAAAAAAGGACGTGTAAGTGTTCTTTTAAAACCAGAAGAAGTTTCTAAAGCAATTGGTAGAGGTGGTGTAAACATACGTTTAGCAAGTGAGTTAACGGGTTATGAAATTGATGTTAAGAGAGAAGGTTTAGAAGAAGAAGATGTTGAGTTAACAGAGTTTAGTGACGAGATTGAAGATTGGGTTATTACAGAATTCAAAAAGATTGGTTTAGATACGGCAAGAAGCGTATTAGAAGCTAGTGTAGAAGAACTTGTAAAAAGAACAGATCTAGAAGAAGAAACTATATTAGACGTTCAAAGAATCCTTAAAGAAGAATTCGAAGAGTAATCGATTATAATAAAATTAAAGTAAAAAGCATATTTTTACAGAATTAAAGGCTAAAAAATAATATATGTCTGAAGGCAAAACAATGAGGCTTAATAAAGTTTTAAGAGAATTAAACATTTCTCTTGATAGAGCAGTAGAATATTTAGCAAAGCATGGTCATGAAATAGATTCAAGGCCAACTACTAAAATTTCTAGTGACGTCTATCAAGTTTTACAAGATGGCTTTGAAAAAGACGCAAACAAGAAAGCTGCGTCTAAAGAGGTTGGAGAAGAAAAACGTAAAGAGAAAGAGGCAATTCGTTTAGAGGTTGAAGCTAAATTAGAAAAGAAGAGAGCTGAAGAAGTTAAAAAGGAAGATGTTTTTAGAGCCAAAGCAGATAAATTAGAATTTAAAACTGTTGGTAAAATTGATATCGATAATTTAGGCAAAAAACCTGCTGATAAAACTGAAATAGTACAAGAAGCTCCAAAAGGTCAAGAGGTTATAAAAGTACAGGAAACTGAAAAAGTACAGAAAACTGAAGTGGTAGCAAATGTTGAAATTGTACAAGAAGTTAAAGAGGTAAAAGAAGAGCCTGTTAAAGTTGTCTCTTTGCCTAAAAAAGAAGAAGTTGCAGCTGAAAAGCCAAGTTTTAAAAAGACGGTTTCTGAAATAGAAAAAGAAGCTTCTAAAATAGTTGCTAAAAATGATTTTAAGAAGGATTTTTCTAAAAAAGAAGAAAAGCCAGAGGAAATAACGGCAGAAAATGCTGAGGCTATAAAAACTCAGTATAAAAAATTAGATGGCCCCAATTTTACAGGTAAAAAAATTGATTTAAAACAATTTGAAAGACCTAAAAAGAAAAAACCTGAAGTTAAAAAAGATGCGAATGCAGATGCTAAAAAGAAACGTAAACGTATAAGTAAACCTGCAATAGCACCTAGAACTGCTCCCGCTAAGAGAGTTGTTCCGGGCGCTCCTAGAACAGGTGGTGTTGGTAGACCAAGTGTATTTAGAGGAAAACCAAGTCCAAGAACACCTATTAAAAAAGAAGAACCAACAGAAGCAGATATTCAGAAACAGGTAAGAGAAACTTTAGAGAAACTACAAGGAAAATCTTCTAGAGGTAAAGGTGCTAAATATCGTAGAAATAAAAGAGATGCGCATAGAGAGCACACTGAAGCTGAATTAGAGGCGCAAGCATTAGGTACTAAAATCTTAAAAGTAACAGAGTTTGTTACCGTAAGCGAAGTAGCAACAATGATGGATGTTCCAGTAACTCAAATTATTTCTTCTTGCATGATGCTAGGAATGATGGTAACAATGAATCAGCGTTTAGATGCAGAAACATTGGTTATTGTTGCAGAAGAATTTAACCACAAAGTAGAATTTGTTGGTGCAGAAGTAGAAGAATCTATAGAAGATGTAAAAGATAAACCAGAAGATTTATTAAACCGAGGACCGATTATAACGGTAATGGGTCACGTAGATCATGGTAAAACATCTCTTTTAGATTATATTAGAAAAGCAAATGTTATAGAAGGAGAAAGTGGTGGAATTACGCAACATATTGGAGCTTACTCAGTTAATGTTGGTGATCAAAAAATCGCATTTCTAGATACCCCAGGTCACGAAGCCTTTACAGCAATGCGTGCACGTGGAGCACAGATAACAGATTTAGTAATTATTGTAGTTGCAGCGGATGATGATGTAATGCCACAAACAAAAGAGGCAATTTCTCATGCACAAGCAGCAGCAGTTCCTATCATATTTGCAATAAATAAGATTGATAAGCCAAACGCTAATCCAGATAACGTGAAAACACAATTATCTGCAATGAATCTATTAATTGAAGAATGGGGAGGAAGTATCCAATCTCAAGACATATCAGCAAAAACAGGTGAAGGTGTAGAAGCTTTACTAGAAAAAGTATTGTTAGAAGCAGAGATTTTAGAGCTTAAAGCAAATCCTAATAAAAATGCAATTGGTACTGTTGTAGAGGCACAATTAGACAAAGGTAGAGGTTATGTTACCACTATTTTAGTACAAGCAGGAACGCTTAATGTTGGAGATTATTTACTAGCAGGAAAACATAGTGGTAAAGTAAAAGCTATGTTTGATGACAAAGGGCAGAAAATGAAAACAGCGGGCCCTTCAACACCCGTATCAATATTAGGTTTAGATGGAGCGCCACAAGCTGGTGATAAATTCAATGTATTTGATGACGAAAGAGAAGCAAAACAAATTGCATCCAAGCGTTCTCAATTACAACGTGAGCAATCTGTAAGAACTCAGAAAACACTTACATTAGCAGAAATTGGACGAAGAATTGCACTGGGAGATTTCAAAGAATTAAATATTATTCTTAAAGGAGATGTTGATGGTTCTGTAGAGGCATTAACAGACTCGTTCCAGAAATTATCTACTGAAGAAATTCAAGTTAATATTTTACATAGAGGAGTAGGTGCCATTACTGAAAGTGATGTTTTACTTGCAACAGCATCTGATGCAATTATAGTTGGGTTTAATGTTCGTCCTCAAGGAAATGCAAGAATGATTGCAGATAGAGAAGAGGTAGACATTAGAACATACTCAATTATTTATGATGCTATCAATGACTTAAAAGATGCCATGGAAGGAATGTTGTCTCCAGAAATGAAAGAAGAGGTTAGTGGTAACGTAGAAATTAGAGAAGTATATAAAATATCTAAAGTAGGTAATATTGCAGGTTGTATGGTAATGTCTGGTAAAGTATTTAGAGACTCTAAGATTAGAATTATTAGAGACGGAATTGTTGTTCATGACGGAGTCTTATCTTCTTTAAAACGATTTAAAGATGATGTTAAAGAAGTAGCCAAAGGATATGATTGTGGTTTACAACTTAAAAACTATAATGATATTTTTGAAGGCGACATCATAGAGGCATACAAAGAAATAGCAGTTAAAAAGAAGTTGAAATAGACTTACTTTTAGATTAATAAAAACGCCAAAATTTAAATAATTTTGGCGTTTTTATTTTAGATTTTACCTTCCTAAAGGGATTACAATTAATCCAGAAAATTTTTCCGAGAAATTAACCATTGCTTTGTCAGCTTCCAATCTTGTTTTGTAATTTCCTACTTGAACTTTCCAGTAAGGTTGCTCGTAATCAAGTTTTGTAAATACATTAGGGTAATTAACTTTAAATTTATTTTGTAAACTTCTAGCTTTTGTTTCATCACCATAAAAAATCTGAACCCGAAAACCGTAACCGAACTTACTATTAAAAACTCTTTTTTTAGCAATTAAGTTTTTTACTTGAGTACTGCTATTAGTGTTGTTTTGGGCAGAAATTGTTTGGTTTCTAGCTATAAATAAAAATAAAAAAGACGCTAGATAAAATTTGTTTTTCATTATTAAAATATTCATGCAAAAGTAACGTGTTAGATTAGAATAAATTTCAAAAGTACGTTATTTAGAATAAGTATAAATTATTATTTATCATTCTTTTCCTTTTTCAAAATTTAGCAATATGTAGTACTTTTGTCAAAGAGTTCAAAAAGCGTTTTTTTGACCTGTTTTATACACAATACTAAAAATAGTTTGTAAATATGAAAAGTGTAGAATTGCACAATAGACTAGTCGTAACACTTCGTATAAGTTTTACATTTCTTTTACTTTTTGCTTTTAGCGTATCTTCTTTTTCTCAGGATATGGATGAAGCACGTCAAAAAGAGGGAAAGAGTTTATTTAAATCTTTATGTGCTTCTTGCCATAAATTAGATAAAAAACTAGTAGGTCCTGCTTTAGGTGGGGTAGAAGGTCGTAGAGAAAATGATTGGTTAAAATCTTGGATCAAAAATAATGCAGAGTTTAGAGCTTCTGGTAATGCAGATGCTATTGCAGTTTATGAGGAGTACAAGGGGTCTAACATGTCTGCTTTCCCTCAATTGTCAGATAAAAATATCGATGATATTTTATACTACACAACTGTAGGTGAAATTGCAAAGATAGATGTTGTTGAAGCTGGAGGCGCTGTTAGTGTTGGAGGAACTTCTTCAAGTGCTCCAGAATGGTTAATTTATATTTTAGCAGCCGCTATTATTGTTGCCTTTTTAATGATTGCTAGTTTATTGAAACAAGTAAATGAATTAAAAGGTGTTAAAAAAGAGCCATCACAGTCTAATTTAAAAAGAGACTTACAGGAACTTTGGGTAGGTGTTAAAAACAATACTTTCTTAAAAGCTTTATCAGTTGTTTTCTTAATATTGATGAGTATATATGTTCTCTTTGGAACTTTATACAAAGTTGGTGTAGACCAAGGGTATCAACCAATTCAGCCAATTGTTTTTTCTCATAAAATCCACTCTGGTGATAACAAAATTGATTGTCAATATTGTCATTCATCTGCGAAACATAGCAAGCACTCAGGAATTCCTTCTGTAAATGTTTGTATGAACTGTCATAAAAACATTGCTGAGGTTGCAGAAACTACAGTAGTTGAATTAGAAGATGGAGTTATTTTAGGAAAGGCAGAGTTGGATAAAGAAATAGCTAAAGTGTACAAGGCTGCAGGTTGGGATGTAGAGAATTTAGAATATACTGGTGTAGAGAAACCAATTAAATGGGTTCGTATTCATAATTTACCAGACTTTGTGTATTTTAATCACTCGCAACACGTAAAAGTGCAGGGCCTTAAATGTCAAACATGTCATGGTCCGGTAGAAGAAATGGAAGAGATGTACCAATATTCTCCATTAACAATGGGTTGGTGTATAGATTGTCACAGAGAGACAAATGTAGAATTGATGGAAAATGAATATTATGCTAAAATTCACAAACAGTTAGCAGACAAGTATGGTGTAGAAAAAGTTACTGCTGCACAACTTGGTGGGTTAGAGTGTGGTAAATGTCACTATTAATTAAAGAAGAAAGATAGTTTTGTGTTTTATAATAAAGAAACAAATAAACTAACAACTAATAACTAAATATAAATGGCTTCAAACAAAAAATACTGGAAAAGTGTTGAGGAACTAAAAGATAGTTCTATTGTTGAAACGTTAAATAAAAACGAGTTTGTACAAGATATTTCTACAGATGCGTTTTTAGGGGATAAAGAAACGTTAGAAAATTCTTCTACCTCACGTAGAGATTTCTTAAAGTATGTAGGTTTTACTACTGCTGCAGCTTCATTAGCAGCTTGTGAAGGTCCTGTTATTAAGTCGATTCCTTATGTTGTAAAACCAGATGATATTATCGCTGGTGTTGCAGATTGGTATGCGACATCTATGGCTGATGGATACGATTTTGCAAATGTGTTAGTAAAAACACGCGAAGGTCGTCCTATTCAAATAATGCCAAATAAAGATGCAAACGGTACAACAAGTGCGAGGGTACAGGCTTCAATTTTATCTTTATATGACGAGAAACTACGTTTAAAAGAACCAACAAAAGCAGGAGAACTAATTTCTTGGGATGATGCAGATAAGCAAATTGTTGCAAAATTAAACACTTTAAAAGAAGCAAATAAGCCAGTTGTTTTATTAACAGGATCTATGGCAAGTCCTTCTACATCTAAAATTGTAGAAGAATTTAGTATAGTATACCCAAATGTAAAACATATCGTTTATGATGCGGTTTCAGAATCTGGAGCAGCAGATGCAATGTTGGCAATGTTTGGTAAGCGTACACTACCAAACTATCATTTACAAAACGCCAAAACTATTGTTTCTTTTGGTGCTGATTTTCTTGGAGATTATCACGGAGGATTTGAAAAAGCATATGTTAACGGGAGAAAGCCAGAAACTGGCAACATGTCTTATCATGTGCAGTTCGAGAGCAATATGTCTTTAACAGGCGCAAATTCTGATAAAAGAATAGTTGTTAAGCCTTCTGATCAAGTCTTTGCATTGTTAAATTTATTTAATGAAGTTACAGGGCAAAATATTTCATCAAAAACAACTGCTGTAGACGGCGATATTAAAAAATTAGCATCAGAATTAAAAAAAGTTGGTTCTAAAGGAGTTGTTCTAACAGGATTAAATGATAAAAATGCTCAGTTAATAGCGTATGCAATTAACAAAGCAATTGGCAGTGAAATTATGGACACTGTAAATACACTAAATATCCGTCAAGGAAATGATGCAGAAGTTGCTCAGTTTGTTGCTGATATGAAAGCGGGTAAAATTGCAGGATTAATTTCTTACAATACAGATCCTGTTTATACTTTATCAAATTCATCAGATTTTTCTGAAGGATTAAAAAAATTAGAGTTAACAGTGGCATTATCAACAGAAAATAATGAAACTGTAAATGCTTCTAATTATGCATTACCAACACCACATTTTTTAGAATCTTGGGGAGACACTCAATTTGATTCTGTAACATATGGTTTAATGCAGCCAACTATTCAACCATTATTCAAAACACGTCAGGTACAAGAAATCTTATTAACTTGGTCTGGAAATACAGTACCTTACTATGATTATTTAAAAGCTTTTGCTACTGCTACTATTTTAGCAGGTAGTTCTTGGAACACAGCCTTACACAATGGTTTTTACAGTATAGGTGTTGTAGAGTCTGTCGCAGTTTCAGGAAGTTCAGAAAATACACTAGTAATTTCGGATATTGGAAATCAGTTATCAAATTCAGCAAAAAAAGCTACAGGTTTTGAGTTAAATTTATATACAAAAACTGGTTTAGGAGATGGTAAACAAGCAAATAACCCTTGGTTACAAGAGTTTCCTGATCCAATTACAAGAGCATCTTGGGATAATTATTTAACAATGTCTATGGCAGATGCCAGGGATTTAGGTTTTACTAACCCTGTAAAAGACAATGGTGCTATAGACGGTGATTATGCGAAGCTATCCGTTAACGGAAAAGAAGTTATTGTTCCTGTATTAATTCAACCAGGACAAGCTAAAGGTTCTGTAGGTTTGGCTTTAGGTTTTGGAAAAACTTTTGGTTTAAAAGAAGAAATGCAAGTAGGTGTTAATGCATATCCTTTATATAAAGGTGGCAATAACATTCAATACAATGTTAAAATAGATAAAGTTGAAGGAACGCATCAATTTGCTTGTACGCAAGTGCAAAAAACAATTGCAGGTCGTCACGATATATTAAAAGTAGCATCCTTAAAAGATTACAATACTGTTGCTCCTAAAGACCATCATCATGGTTGGAACAAACCTGCTTATGTATCTTATGATCATAAGGAAGTGGAGGCAAAAACAATAGATTTATGGGATGAACATAATAGAGAGCTAGGTCATCACTTTAATTTATCCATAGATTTAACATCTTGTACAGGTTGTGGTGCATGTGTAGTTGCATGTCATGCAGAAAATAATGTACCGGTTGTTGGTAAAAATGAAGTTAGAGTAGGTAGAGATATGCACTGGCTGCGTATTGATAGATACTATTCATCGCAAGTAGAAACAAGAGAAGAAGCCAAAGAATTAGGATTAGGTATCGCTGATACTTACAAAGCTCTAGAAACAGAAGCAGAAAATCCTGAGGTTACTTTTCAGCCTATGATGTGTCAGCACTGTAATCATGCTCCTTGTGAGACTGTTTGTCCAGTTGCAGCAACTACTCACAGTAGACAAGGCCAAAATCATATGACATACAACAGATGTGTTGGTACAAGATATTGTGCAAACAACTGTCCATATAGAGTTCGTAGATTCAACTGGTTTAATTATGCAAATAATAACGAGTTTGACTTCAATATGAACAACGAATATGGAAAAATGGTTTTAAACCCAGATGTTGTTGTTCGCTCTAGAGGAGTTATGGAAAAATGTTCTATGTGTATTCAAATGACACAAGCAACTATTTTAAAAGCTAAAAAAGAAGGAAGGCCAGTTGATACGGATGAGTTTGAAACAGCTTGTTCATCAGCATGTACAACAGGAGCTTTAGTTTTTGGAGATGTTAATAATAAAGAGGATAAAGTTACTGCATTAGCAGAAGATAAGAGAGCTTATAACGTGTTAGATTACTTACAGACGAAACCGAATGTAATCTATCAAGTGAAAGTTAAGAATACAAACCAAGCGTAATTAAAATTTAAGATATAAAAGTATGTCTCATTACGAAGCACCCATAAGGGAACCTTTAGTATTAGGTGATAAAAGTTATCATGATATTACCGAAGACATTGCAAAACCTATTGAAGGTGCTGCAAATAAGAACTGGTACATTGCATTTTATATTTCCTTAGCAGCAATGCTATGGGGGTTTGGCTGTATCTTTTACACAGTAGGAACTGGTATTGGAGTTTGGGGATTAAACAAGAACATAGGTTGGGCTTGGGATATCACAAACTTTGTTTGGTGGGTTGGTATTGGTCACGCAGGAACATTAATCTCTGCAGTACTTTTATTATTCCGTCAAAAATGGAGAATGGCAATTAACCGTTCGGCAGAGGCAATGACAATTTTTGCCGTTTTTCAAGCAGGATTATTTCCGATCATTCACATGGGTCGTCCATGGAATGCATATTGGGTATTACCAATTCCGAATCAATTTGGATCATTGTGGGTAAACTTTAACTCTCCATTACTATGGGATGTTTTTGCAATTTCAACGTATTTGTCTGTATCCTTAGTTTTCTGGTGGACAGGTTTATTACCAGATTTTGCAATGATTAGAGATAGAGCTGTGAAGCCTTTTCAAAAGAAAATATATTCTTTATTATCTTTTGGTTGGTCTGGTAGAGCTAAAGATTGGCAACGCTTTGAAGAAGTTTCATTGGTATTAGCTGGTTTAGCAACACCTTTGGTACTTTCTGTACATACAATTGTATCTATGGATTTTGCTACATCAATCAACCCAGGTTGGCACTCAACAATCTTTCCTCCTTACTTCGTAGCTGGAGCAATCTTTTCAGGATTTGCAATGGTACAAACCTTATTAGGTATCATGAGAAAAGTTACAAACCTAGAAGATTACATTACACGTATGCATATTGAATATATGAATATCGTAATCATCTTAACAGGTGGAATCGTAGCTGTAGCCTATGCAACTGAGTTTTTTATTGCATGGTATACTGGATCACCTTATGAAAATTATACATATTTATCTGTAGGTGCAGCAACAGGACCTTATAAATGGGCTTTTTGGTCATTGATTACATTCAATATCATTACCCCGCAATTATTATGGTTCAAAAAAATAAGAAGAAGTTTTATTTGGACGTTTATTATATCTATTGCCATAAATATAGGTATGTGGTTTGAACGTTTTGATATTATTGCAATTGTATTAAGTAAAGGTCATTTACCTTCAACTTGGTGGCGTTTTGAACCTACTTTTGTAGATGTTGGTATCTTCATAGGAACAATAGGATTCTTTTTTGTGTTATTCTTATTATACGCAAGAACTTTCCCAGTCATCGCGCAAGCGGAAGTAAAAACGATATTAAAATCTTCTGGTGAGTTTTACAAGAAGAGAAGTGAACAAGGCATACCAACTAAACCTGCTATTAATATAGTAAGTGCTGAAGGTACATCTGATAAAAATAATAAAGAATAATTATGGAATCATCAAAAGTTATTCATGCGTTTTATACTGATGACGAAGTTCTAATGGACGCAGTAAAAGCTGTAAAAGCAGAACATCATCATATAGAAGAAGTATTTTGCCCTTTTCCAGTTCATGGTCTAGACAAGGCAATGGGATTAGCACCAACGAGATTAGCAATTACTGCTTTTTTCTACGGAATTACAGGTTTATCATTTGCAATTTGGATGACGAATTATATGATGATTCAAGATTGGCCTCAAGATATTGGAGGTAAACCTAGTTTCTCATGGTTAGAAAATATGCCAGCATTCGTGCCAATTATGTTCGAATTAACGGTGTTCTTTGCTGCCCATTTAATGGTTATTACTTTTTATATGAGAAGCAGAATTTGGCCTTTTAAAGAAGCAGAAAATCCAGATCCGAGAACCACAGATGATCATTTTTTAATGGAAATACCTGTACATAATAATGAAGCAGAATTAACAGCTTTATTAGTTAAAACAGGAGCTGTAGAAATTAATATAGTAGACAAGCACTAATATATAGATGATGAAAAATTTTAAATTAATTATCGCCTTGATTGTTTTTGCAAGTTTTATTTCTTGTAACAACAAAAGAACGCCACAATTGCAATACATGCCAGACATGTACATATCTATACCTTATGATACAGATGGTGAGAACGGATTAGGAGGAAATCCAGTTAACTCTAAACCGGTTGCAGGTTCTATTCCTAGAGGAGGTCATCCGGCTTACGATATACCTGATACAAATGAAGGATATGAAAAAGCAAAAGCTGAATTAAAGAATCCTTACGAGGTTTCTGAAGAAAATTTAGAGAATGGACAGGCAATGTATACGATTTATTGTATTTCATGCCACGGAGCTAAAGGAGATGGAAATGGTTACTTATCGGAAGCAGAGAAATTTGTTGGGATTCCTAACTATAAAGATAGAGATATTACAGATGGAAGTATTTATCATGTTTTAATGCACGGTAAAAATTTAATGGGTTCTCACTCATCTCAATTAACATACAAAGAACGCTGGCAAATTGTACAATACGTAGAAGTATTGCGCGCAGATTTGTTAAAATAAATTACAAAAAGATAGAATACGAAAGATATGTATCAATTCTCAGGTAAATTAAAAACATTCTCAATTGCCCTAATTCTATTAGGAGCATTAGGGATTGCATTCAGTTTTTATACTGCACCAAAATCAATTGAAGACGCTAAAGAAATTATGGCGCAACAAACTTCTCATGATGGTGATCATGCAATTTCTCATGAAGAAGTTAAAGAAGAAACACATGTAACCGAAGTTAAGGGGGATTCTCTTGCTCATGGTGAAATGGAAAATCATGGCGAAGAAGTCCATCATGAAGCAACTAAAGATGCTCATGCTGCATTAGAAGTTCATGGTGAAAACCATCATGATGAACACGCAGAACATGTATATCATCAGTTAAAAAATAAACCTTGGTCTGCATTATATGTATCATTGTTTTTCTTTTTAGGTATCTCTTTATTGGTTTTAGTATTTTATGCATCACAAAGAGTTGCTCAATCTGCATGGTCCGTTGTTCTTTTTAGAGTAATGGAAGCGATATCTGCTAATTTAGTACCAACATCAATTATTATGTTGTTTGTTATACTTTCAGCGTCAGTATTACATATTAATCATATGTTTCCTTGGATGGCAGAAGGTATTTTCGATCCCTCAAGTCCAAATTATGATCCTATTATTGATGGTAAATCGTGGTGGATGAACACTCCAGGATGGACTATTAGAAGTATTGTGTATTTAGCAGTTTGGAATGCCTACAGATGGTTTATCCGTAGAAATTCTATTAAAGAAGATACTGCAAATGATGGACTTAAAACTTATAAATTAAATTACAACGTATCTGTAGGATTTATTTTCTTATTTATGATTACAGAATCTATGATGTCTTGGGATTGGATTATGGGGTTAGATCCTCACTGGTTCTCTACATTATTTGGATGGTATGTTTTAGCAAGCTTACTAGTAAGTGCTTTAACTGTAATAGCATTTGTAACAATATATTTACGTTCTAAAGGAGCATTGCCAGGCGTTAATGATAGTCATATTCATGATTTAGCAAAATTCATGTTTGGTTTCTCTATATTCTGGACGTATTTATGGTTCTCCCAATTTATGTTAATCTGGTATGCAGACATCCCAGAGGAGACAACGTATTTTGTAATGAGATTCAACGAATATAAGTTACCATTTTTGGCAATGGTCGTGATGAATTTTGCTTTTCCAATATTACTTTTATTAAACAGTGATTTTAAGAGCATTCCTTGGTTTATCGTAATAGGAGGAATCGTTATTTTAGGAGGTCATTATATAGATGTTTTTATCATGGTAATGCCAGCAACAGTGGGTGCTCAATGGTCCTTTGGGATTGCAGAAATTAGTGCATTATTGTTCTTTTTAGGTATTTTTATCTATACAGTATTTAGTGCATTTGCAAAAGCAAACCCAATACCAAAAGGAAATCCTTTCTTAAAAGAAAGTGAGCATTTTCACTATTATAATATTGAACACAGAGGAGAAGGTTCTGCAGATCATCATTAATTAACAAAGAAATTAAATAAATAAAGAAAAGATAAATATGCTAGCTCTATTTTATATTTTTATAGGTGTTGCAATAGGTGTAAGTTTTTGGCAGATTACTAGAATCATGAATTTTAGAGGTGTCATTGCTACAGATGAAGATAACACAAAACAAGGTAGAAACTCACTGTTATTTATGGCGTTTTTCTATGCGATGATGATTTACTGTTTAATCTATATGAACGTAATTATGTTGCCAGAATCTGCTTCTATTGAAGGAGAACATGACGACAACTTATTTAATATCACATTCATATTAATAGGTGTTGTACAATTTGCAATGCAATTTTTAATTTTCTATTTTACTTATAAGTATAAAGGAAGTAAAGATAAAAAAGCAAAATTCTATGCAGACAGTCATAAGTTAGAATTAATATGGACTGTTGTTCCTGCTATCGTTTTAGTCGTTTTAATTGGATATGGATTATGGCAGTGGAATAATGTTATGGATTTATCGGATGATGACGCTATTGTAATAGAAGTGTATTCTCAACAATTTAGATGGGAAGCTCGTTATGCAGGAGAAGATAATACGCTTGGCCGTGGAAACGTAAATTTCATTCAAGGTATTAATACAATGGGTGTTGATATGAATGATAAAAATGCACAAGACGATAAGCAAGTTACAGAGTTATATTTGCCAAAAGGAAAAAAGATTCATTTCAAATTCCGTTCTCAAGATGTTTTACATTCAGCTTATATGCCTCACTTTAGAGCTCAGATGAATTGCGTGCCAGGTATGGTAACAGAGTTTGGTTATACACCTAAGTTTACTACGGATGAAATGAGACAACAATCAGAAGTTATAGCAAAGACAGCAGGGATTAACAAAATAAGAAAAGCCAAAGGAGAAGACATTTATGAGTTTAATTACTTGTTATACTGTAATAAAATTTGTGGTGCCTCTCATTATAGTATGCAGATGAAAATTACCGTTGTAGAACCAGAGGAATACGATAAGTGGATTTCAGAGCAGCCAACTTTAGCAAAAGTTATTCAATAATTATAAATTTAAAAGATACAATACAAATAATAAGATTATGTCAGAACATCATCATAAAGAAACATTTGTAACAAAATATATTTTTACCCAAGATCATAAAATGATTTCTAAGCAATTCTTGGTTACAGGAATGTTTATGGGGATTATTGCGGTATTCATGTCAATGTTATTCCGTTTACAATTAGCTTGGCCAGATAAATCGTTTACAATTATCGAAGCATTTTTAGGCCCTCATCAAACAGATGGGATAATGAATCCAGATTTTTACCTTGCTTTAGTTACGATACACGGTACTATTATGGTATTCTTTGTCTTAACAGCAGGTTTAAGCGGAACCTTTTCCAATCTATTAATTCCATTGCAAATTGGAGCTAGAGATATGGCTTCTGGTTTTTTAAATATGGTATCTTATTGGTTATTCTTTATATCAAGTGTAATCATGGTCATTTCATTATTTGTTGAAGCCGGACCAGCATCTGCAGGTTGGACAATCTATCCACCTTTAAGCGCATTGCCACAAGCAATTCCAGGTTCAGGAGCAGGTATGACATTATGGTTAGTTTCTATGGCTATATTTGTTGCATCCTCTTTAATTGGTGCTTTAAATTATATTGTTACCGTTTTTAATTTAAGAACGAAAGGAATGAAAATGACAAGATTGCCTCTAACTATTTGGGCTTTCTTTATCACTGCAATTATTGGTGTTGTTTCTTTTCCAGTATTATTATCAGCAGCTTTATTACTGATTTTTGATAGAAGTTTTGGAACATCATTTTACTTATCAGATATTTTTATTTCTGGAGAAGTTTTGCATTATCAAGGAGGATCGCCAGTTTTGTTTGAACACTTATTTTGGTTTTTAGGACACCCGGAAGTATACATTGTATTGTTGCCAGCACTAGGAATTACATCTGAAATTATATCAACAAATTCTAGAAAGCCAATTTTTGGATATAGAGCAATGGTAATGTCTATTATGGCAATTGCATTTTTATCTACAATTGTTTGGGGTCATCATATGTTTATTTCAGGTATGAACCCTTTCTTAGGATCTGTGTTTACGTTTACAACCTTATTAATTGCGATTCCATCAGCGGTAAAAGCGTTTAATTATATTACCACTTTATGGAAAGGTAATTTGCAACTAAACCCTGCAATGTTATTCTCCATCGGATTAGTTTCAACATTCGTAACAGGTGGATTAACAGGTCTTGTATTAGGAGATTCGGCTTTAGATATTGCAATACATGATACGTATTTCGTAGTAGCGCATTTTCACTTAGTAATGGGTGTATCTGCAATTTTTGGAATGTATGCAGGTATTTATCATTGGTTTCCAAAAATGTATGGTAGAATGATGAATAAAACATTAGGTTATTGGCATTTCTGGATTACGATTGTTTGTGCTTATGGTGTTTTCTGGCCAATGCACTTTATAGGATTGGCAGGTTTACCAAGAAGATATTATTCAAATACTGCATTTCCAATGTTTGATGATTTAGCAGATATCAATAAAGTGATTACCATTTTTGCATTAGTTGGTGGTATTGCACAGATAATATTTATCGCAAACTTTTTCATCTCTATGTATAGAGGTGCAAAAGCAACCCAAAACCCTTGGAAATCTAATACTTTAGAGTGGACAACTCCAGTAGAACATATTCATGGAAATTGGCCTGGTAAATTGCCAGAAGTTCACAGATGGGCTTATGATTATAGTAAACGTGTAGATCCAAATGATGACGATAGTGATTATTTACATGGTCAAGATTTTGTTTTGCAAACAACACCTTTATTAGAAGGAGAAGAACAGTCTTAGTAAAATATAATATTATATAAAAAACCTTTCCAATTTGGAAAGGTTTTTTGTTATGTAACAAAAGGTACATTTAATCTGTTTCAAAATCCTTTATATTTGCAGTTATGAACGAAAACTTAAATCCGGATAATAATAACTTATCAAACGAAGATTTAGATGTAGAAAAGAAATTACGTCCACTTTCATTTGACGATTTTACAGGCCAAGATCAAGCATTAGATAATTTAAAAATATTTGTAGAAGCAGCTAATCAAAGAGGTGAAGCTTTAGATCATACATTGTTTCATGGACCTCCTGGATTAGGTAAAACAACCTTGGCTCATATTTTGGCAAACGAATTACAAGTTGGTATAAAAGTTACTTCTGGGCCTGTTTTGGACAAACCAGGAGATTTAGCTGGTTTACTTACAAATTTAGAGGAACGAGATGTTTTATTTATTGACGAAATCCATAGATTAAGTCCTATTGTAGAAGAGTATTTATATTCTGCCATGGAAGATTATAAGATTGATATTATGATCGAATCTGGTCCAAATGCCAGAACTGTTCAAATCAATTTAGAACCTTTTACTTTAATCGGTGCAACAACCCGTTCTGGATTGTTAACTGCCCCAATGCGAGCACGTTTTGGAATTAGTTGTAGATTACAATATTACTCAACAGAATTGCTAACAACAATTATACAGAGAAGTTCACAAATTTTAGGAGTTCCTATTTCTATGGAAGCAGCCATAGAAATTGCTGGTAGAAGTAGAGGAACACCAAGAATTGCTAATGCATTATTGCGCAGAGTAAGAGATTTTGCACAGATAAAAGGTAACGGAACTATAGACATAGAAATTGCAAAATATGCTTTAAAAGCGTTAAATGTAGATGCTTTTGGTTTGGATGAAATGGATAATAAAATTCTTGCAACCATTATAGATAAATTTAAAGGAGGACCAGTTGGTCTAAGTACTATTGCAACGGCAGTTTCTGAAAATACAGAAACAATCGAAGAAGTGTACGAGCCATTTTTAATACAGCAAGGGTTTATTATGAGAACACCAAGAGGAAGAGAAGTTACAGAATTAGCATACAAACACCTAGGAAGAACAAAACCAAGAAGTCAGGGAGAATTGTTTTAAATAAGTTTTAGTAAACCCCTAAAAGTCAATAGTAAGCATCCAATATAGATGAACATAAAAAAAATTATACCAATTTTAGAATGGTTACCTAACTACAATAAATCACTTTTTAAAGGAGATTTAATTGCTGGATTAACGGTTGGTATTATTTTAATTCCGCAAGGTATAGCATATGCTTTAATAGCTGGTTTACCACCCATTTACGGCTTGTATTGTGCATTAGTTCCGCAATTTATGTATGCTATTTTTGGTTCTTCGAGACAGGTAGCTATTGGCCCTGTTGCCATGGATTCGTTAATTGTTGCAACTGGTGTTTCTACTTTAGCTTTAGCTGGTTCAGATAGTTATATTTCTATTGCAATTTTACTAGGCTTAATGGTGGGAACTATTCAGTTTATAATGGGAATTTTTAGTTTAGGCTTTATTGTAAACTTTCTCTCAAAACCAGTAATTACAGGCTTTACATCGGCAGTAGCTCTAACCATTGGACTTAATCAATTTAGAAATTTATTAGGTGTAGATTTCATTCAAAGTGATCAAATTCAATATCTGGTAGAAGATATTTGGTTCCAAATTTCTACCTTTAATAAGCACACGTCAATAATTGGTTTGATATCAGTAATTGTAATTATTGTTTTTAGAAGAATTAATAAAAAAATACCAAACGCATTAATCGTTGTAATTTTTGGAATATTAATTATGAAATACTTTGGCAAAAGTTTTTCTGATGTTTCAATTGTAAAAGAAATACCGTCAGGTTTGCCTGGTTTTGGGATTCCAGAATTCGATTTAGATCAAATTAGAGAACTATTACCTATTGCATTAACATTAGTAATGGTTGGTTATTTAGAAACTATTTCTATTGGAAAGTCTTTGGAAGCTAAACAAGATGAATACAGAATTAGACCAAACCAAGAATTAATTGCTTTAGGTTTGAGTAATATGGTGGGTTCTTTATTTAAAGCCTATCCATCCGCATCAAGTTTTTCACGCTCTGCAATTAACCACGAAAGTGGTGCAAAAACAGGTATGGCCGCCTTAATCTCTGTGTTAATGGTTGTAATTACACTATTATTTTTAACGCCGTTATTTTATCATTTGCCAAAAACAGTATTAGCTGCAATTATTATTGTTGCCGTTTTTGGGTTGATAAATTTTAAAGAAGCTGCATTTTTATGGAAAGCAAATAATTTAGATTTTTGGCTAATGTTATCTACATTTTTAGCAACGTTACTATTAGGCATCGAATACGGAATTACCGTAGGTGTGGGTTTGTCTTTAATCGTTTTGATTTTTAGAACATCAAGACCGTACGTTACCGAGTTAGGCAAAGTTCCAAATTCAAATTTTTATAGAAACAAAAATCGTTTCGAAGAAGTTATCCTAGAAGAGGACATTTTAATTTTTAGATTTGATGCACAAATATTTTACGCGAATTCTGGCTATTTTAGAGATAATTTAGACGAAATGGCACATAAAAAAGGGAAGGCATTAAAATTGATAGTTCTAGATGCAGAGAGTATAAATAGGGTAGACAGCACTGGCGTAGAAATGTTAAAAGAACGCATTAAGTATTATCAGAAAAAAGACATCATTTTTTATTTTACAGGAGTTAAAGGGCCAGTTAGAGACGACTTTTTTAGAAGCGGAATTTTGCAAATTATAGATATTAATCACTTTTTTATGAGAGTAAATGATGCTGTAAAATATTACAAAACAGGTGATAGAAAACACCAAGAAAAGTATGCAAAATATATACACCAAGCGTACAAATAATAAGTAATGAAACTGATATATCAGTTTAAAAAATCTAATTTTTAAATCTAACTTTAAAAGTCAGTTATAATTCAATTAAGATATGATTATAGAACAAATTTACACTGGCTGCTTAGCGCAGGGTGCGTATTATATAGAAAGTAATGGAGAAGTTGCTATTATAGATCCGTTAAGAGAAGTACAAGATTATATACATAAAGCTAGTAAAAACCAAGCAAAAATAAAGTATATTTTTGAAACGCATTTTCATGCCGATTTTGTAAGTGGTCATCTTACATTAGCCGAAAAAACAGGTGCAAAAATTGTGTTTGGTCCAACAGCAAAAACTAGTTTCGATGCAATTATTGCAAAAGATAGTCAAGTTTTTAAGGTTGGCGATATTACAATTACCCTTTTACACACTCCAGGCCATACAATGGAAAGTTCCTGTTATTTATTGAAAGATAAAAACGGAAAAGATGTTGCGCTTTTTAGTGGGGACACACTTTTTTTAGGGGATGTTGGTAGACCCGATTTAGCACAAAAAGGAAATGTTACAGAAAAAGATTTAGCAGGTTTTTTGTTTGATAGTTTACGTAATAAAGTAATGACGTTGTCAGATGAAGTTACTGTATACCCGGCGCATGGTGCAGGTTCTGCTTGTGGGAAAAATTTAAGCAAAGAAACGGTAGGCACAATTGGTAATCAAAAAGAAACCAATTATGCCTTAAGAGCAAATATGACTAAAGAGGAGTTTGTTAAAGAAGTTACGGATGGTTTGTTGCCTCCACCTGCATATTTTCCATTAAATGTGAAATTAAATAAAGAAGGATATCAAAACATAGACGATATTATTAAAAATAGTGCAAAACCTTTATCAGTTAAGGAATTTGAGTTGATTGCGAATGATACTGATGCTGTAATTTTAGATGTTCGCCATCAATCAGAATTTATAAAAGGCTTTATTCCGCAATCTATTTTTATTGGTATTGATGGTGGTTTTGCGCCTTGGGTTGGCGCTTTAATTAAAGATATAAAGCAGCCAATTTTATTGGTAACACCAAAAGGAAAAGAAGAAGATACAATTATCCGCTTATCTAGAGTTGGTTTTGATAATGTTATTGGTTATTTAGATGGTTGTTTTGCTTCTTGGCAAAAAGCCGATAAGGAAATTGATACTTTACAATCTGTTTCTGTAACTATTTTGGAAGAAAAAATCAATAAAAATGCATTGGTTTTTGACGTCAGAAAACCAGGCGAATTTGAAAGAGAACATGTTAAAATAGCAGAAAATACACCTTTAGATTTTTTAAATGACCATATTTCTGAATTTCCTAAAAAAGGAGATTTTTATGTGCATTGTGCGGGAGGTTATCGTTCTGTAATTGCGGCATCTATTTTAAAAGCACGAGGTTTTCATAATGTAATTGATGTTGACGGTGGTTATACAGCTATTAAAAACACAACTATAGAGATAACAGCAGCGGTTTGCCCGTCAACCTTAAAATAAATAATATGAAAACTATTTTTAGCCTTTTACTAATGTGTTTCTTTTTTATAAATTGTAACTCACAAGATGAAATAAAGTCTATTTCAACATCAGAATTAAAAGTGTTGTTAGAAAAAGAAGATATTCAATTATTAGATGTTAGAAGTCTAGAAGAAATTGAACAAGGATTTATAAAAACGGCAAAATTCGCTAACTTTTTTGATACTGATTTTTACACGAAGGCAGCAATACAATTAGATAAAAGCAAACCAGTTTATTTGTATTGCAGAAGTGGAAATAGAAGTAGTAAATCAGCAAAAATTTTGAAAGAAAAAGGATACGAAGTCTACAATATTTTAGGTGGTTTTAACAAATGGGTGCAAGAAAATTAAAAAAATGGTGACAACAAACATTGATTTAGAGAACTTAAAATGTGGTGGTTGTGTTGCAAGGATTTAAAAGAATTAGTAAGCATAGAAAATATTGAAGAAGTTAGTATTAATAGAGAAAAACCAATAGTTTCTGTTATTTTAGAAAAAGATATTTCACAATACGTTAGAGAAAAATTATCTAAATTAGGCTATCCAAAAGTTGGTGATAAAAATATAGTTTTACACAAAGTAAAATCTTTTGCGGGATGCACTTTTGGTAGAACGGATTCAAAAAAAAGTAGAAATTTTACTGCTTTTTTGTGAATTAATAATGCCTATTTTATTTTCTGCAGAAATACTTAAGTTTTATTTTTTAATTTTCCATTTTTCTAGAAATAACCCATAATATATTACATAAAGCCACCCAAATAACCCATGAATAATAGCGTATAAAATAGTTTTATGGCGATCCCATGAAATAACAATTGCGATAACACTTCCCATTCCTATTCCATTTTTTATTATGGCAGTTCCTATAGTAGCATTATCATTTTCTTGACTAAAGCAGTGCAATGAAAATAGCAAGAAATATAGTATAGTCAGGTTTATTTTTTTCATTTTATATCTATTTTGATTTTCAAAAATAATTTAAACCTAAATTAAAACTTATTTTAACATTTAACTAACTTTATCACAAGTAATTTATATCAAAAGCTAGCGAAGTTAATTTTTTACAAAAAATAAATTAGCAAATCACTTTTTTGCACAATATAAAAACCCCAAGTTTTACACTTGAGGTTTAAAATAATTATTTTTATTTCTTAAAAAAGTAATTGAAGTATTACCCTAGAAAGGATTTTAAAAGACGTGTTTTAGACCTGCATTTTAAGCTTCGAATTGCTTTCTCTTTTACCTGGCGAACTCGTTCTCTAGATAAATCAAAAATTTCTCCAATTTCAGCTAAACTATAAGCAGATGGTAAGTCTATGCCATAAAACATTTTTATAACATTGGCTTCTTTGCTAGATAACGTTTCTAAGGCTCTATCTATTTCTATAGCGAGAGATTGCTTCATTAAGCCTTTATCGGGTCTTGGAGATTCATCAGACTGTATTACATTGTATAAATTAGAATCCTCACCTTCTCTAAAAGGCGCATCCATAGAAACGTGTTTGCCAGAATTTTTTAAAGACTGTTCCACTTGAATTTCAGTCATATCTAACTGTTTTGCAATTTCTTTATTGGTTGGTATACGTTGTTCTTTTTGTTCTAGACGCGCGTATATTTTTCGTATTTTATTAATTCTTCCAATTTTATTTAAAGGCAAACGCACAATACGAGATTGCTCTGCTAAAGCCTGTAAAATAGATTGACGAATCCACCAAACGGCATACGAAATAAATTTAAAACCCCTTGTTTCGTCAAAACGCTTAGCGGCTTTTACCAAACCTAAATTACCTTCGTTTATTAAATCGGATAATTTTAAACCTTGTCCTTGATATTGTTTAGCTACAGAAACTACAAATCTCAAATTTGCTTTTACAAGTTTATTTAACGCGCTATCATCACCTTCTTTTATTTTCAAAGTTAGTTCTACTTCTTCGTTAGCAGTAATAAGTCCAATTTGACTAATTTCTTGAAAGTATTTTTCTAAAGATCTTGAATCACGATTAGTAACTTGTTTAACAATTTTAAGTTGTCTCATATTTATAATAGTATTTTTTGTAAATTAATTTTAAATAAATAGGTTACCGTCATCACTCTTTTTAATTTCTAAGAAATAAGTTACCCTATATGTATGAATCGTTTTAAACGGAATGCCTAAAAAATATTTTTTGATGTACGTAACTCTTGAGTTTAACATTCCCATTGCAGAAGAATAATATTTTTGATATTTAGTTTTTCTTTTAATGTGAAATATTTTCATAAATAAGTTTTTAAAATAGTGTAAAACACTTTTTAATTAAAAATTTAAAACGGTAACGTGTGTGACTTTTTTGAAAAAAGGTGTGGTAGAAAAACTAGAAAGCAGTAGTTAAGAGTTTACCGAAATGATTTTTAAAAATAAAAAAATCAAAATTATAAACTAGAAAGTTTCTTTTATTGTAAGTGAAGTGGTTTTTCATCATCCATAAATATACGAAAAAACGAGCGATTTTCGGCAGAAAACCCTCGTTTTATTTGTTTTTTAACTCAATTTTAATCAAATATGATTAAAAAATAGTTTTTTCCTAAAATCTTAAAGTAACTCCAACTAAAAAGTTTCTTGTTGCCTGCGGAAAGTATCCTGCACCATCTAAAGTAGTTGTTGTATTTGGATCAGACCAAGTATCATCATACGTATAATAGTAACCTCTGTCTACATATTCTGCATTAAAAATGTTATTTGCCAAAGCAGAAAATACAACAGATTTAAAAACTTTAGTTGTTTTTAACTCATAAACTATATTAATATCAGATGTAAAATAGCTCTTTAAAACATCGTTGTTAGAAACTACACTGCTAAGATTACTCATCAATTGATCTCCTACATATTTTGTTAGAAATGTGAATTGTAAATTTTCTAATGGCATATAGGTAAACATATTTCCAATAATTACATCAGGAGAAAAAGAAATGTCTGTATCTCCTAAAGATTGTGGTGTCTTATTACCGTCTCTTAAAATAGAGAAATCTCTGTTTTTATTTGTGCTAAAAGCGGCATTTGGTCTAATCGAAAATTGTTCACTTAAACGAATATCTGCATCAATTTCTAAACCCAATCTATAGCTGCTTTCAGAATTTGCTCTTATTTGCTGACCAACATCATCTAAAGCACCGGTTAATACCAACTGATTTTTATAATCCATATAATAGATGTTGGTGTTTAGTTTGATGTTTTCATTCTTTAAACGCCATCCAAATTCTAAGTCATTTAAGGTTTCTGGAGTAGAAACTCCGTTTTCAAAATCATTTCTATTTGGTTCTCTATTTGCAACTGCAAAAGAAGTATATAAGCTGTTGTCATTGTCAACTTTATAAGTGAACCCAAACTTTGGGTTAAAGAAATTAAAGTTGGCATCTACATTAATAGGCACAATATCATTTGTAATCCCTTTTGTTTGATAGGCTACAAACCTTCCTTGTAAATCTAAATAACCTGCTAATTTTTCTGTAATATTAAAAGTTGCTTTTGTAAATACAGAAAAGTCTGTTTTTTTAGCGTCAGAGAAATAGTAATTATCTCTAATGTTAGTGTTTGGAGCTAAATCTGATCCCCAAATTACTTCCCCAAAATGATCTCCTGTATAATTAGAGTAAGAAATTCCGGTAATTAAATTTAGCTTATCAGTTTTGTAGTTCGTGTTAAAGTTTACTACATAAAAATCGTTGTCTAACCAGCGTCTAACAATTACATCACTTCCGTCTTTAATTAAATTACCATAATCTGCGGCATCTTTTTCTGATTTAAATTGCTCAAAAAACCCTGACCCTTTCGTATAGTTTAATCCTAAATTTGTAGACCAAGTTTCGCTAATCTTCTCATTCCAATGTAATTGATAATGATTTTGATTGTAATCATCTACTTCATTATCGTACGTATATGGGTTTTGTCTTCGATTTTCTTTTAGTTGGTCAGCGGTTAAGCCTTCCCAAGCTTGATAGGTTTTCTCTTTTCCACCAAAAGTGATGGCTTTTATCAACGTATTTTCATCCGTATAACTACCTTGTAAATAGTAGGATTTTAAATTAGCGAAAGCTCTGTCTACATAACCATCAGAAGAAATATTAGACAAACGACCTGCAATTTCTACATGATCATTAATCTTTCCTGTACTAAATTTTACAGTGTGTTTTCTTGTCCCAAAAGACCCAAAGGAATTAGAAATTTCTCCATAAGATTCTTCAGAAACTGCATCCGTTAAAATGTTTAAACTTGCGCCAAAAGCTCCAGAACCGTTTGTTGATGTTCCTACTCCACGTTGTAATTGTAAGTTTTCGGTAGAAGAGGCAAAATCGCCTAAATTTACCCAAAAAGAACCATGGCTTTCTGCGTCGTTAAACGGAATACCATTTAGAGTAACGTTAATTCTTTCTGAATTCGATCCACGCACACTCATATAGGTATAACCAACACCTGCCCCGGCATCTGAAGAAGAAACTACAGAAGGCATATAATTTAGCAAGATTGGAATATCTTGTCCTAAATTACGTTTTGCAATTTCCTTTTTTGATAAGTTAGAAAATGTAACAGGCATATCTGCGTTTACACGAACTGCAGAAACCAATACTTCTTCTAAAACTGTTAAATTTGATAGTAAAGTAAATTCTATTTCATCATTTTTGATGATAGAAATTTCTTTAGAAACCGTTTTGTAACCGATAAATGAAATTTGAATTGTGTACTTCCCTTTTTGAAGATTTAAACTGAACGCTCCATCAAAATCTGTGGATGTTCCTTTTTTAGCCTCTTTTACCAAAATAGTTGCTCCTGGTAAAGATTCATTGTTTTCATCTACTACTTTTCCTTTAAGTGTAAATGTCTGGGCGTTTACAAGTATACTTGTAAACAAGAATAAAAAAAAGATGTTTTTTTTCATTTTAAAAAAATTTAAAACGAATAAAAAGAGGTAATTATTCTTGTGATTAATATTGAATAATTAGTTTGTTGAAGCTACCGCTTCTTCACTTGCTAAAAAGATTTATTAGACCTTTTTTCAAGCTCGTTTCCTAAACAGCATTACCTGTTCTAGGTTCAATGGGTATGATCTCAGCCGTTTTTAATTCAAAGTTTAAAATTTTAAGTTTAAAGTTTTCACTGTAAACCGCAACTGCAAACTGAATACTAAAAAAAGCACCCCTTTATGAGAACGTTGCAAAATTAAGTTGGAAAAAATTAATAGGAAACAAAAAAGTGAATTATTTATTTAATCGGGTTTTGGTTTTTTTCTCAAAGCCTTTTTTACAGAGGTTCTTTGTTTGCTTTCTGCTTTCCTTTTAATGGATGCTTTACTTGGTTTTGTAGGTCTTCTCGTTTTTGGACGAAGTAAACTTGTTTTTATTAAAGTTAAGAAACGTTTGATAGCAAGGTCTTTATTTCTGTGTTGAGAACGTGTTTCTTCACAAAAAAGAATCAATACGTTTTCTTTGGTTAATTTTGATGAGAGCTTGGTTTTTAAAAGTTCTTTTTCTACATCAGACAACGAAGTTGAGTTTTCTAAATCGAACGTTAATTCAATTTTAGAGGATGTTTTATTTACATGTTGTCCTCCAGCACCAGAACTTCTGATTGCTTTGAAATCTAACTCTTTTAGGATTGTTTCTGTGTTCATTTTTTTTGGAAAGACAATAGAATATTGACGAAAGATAGCAGATATGAGACTTTTTTTTACTACTTTTCTGTGGATAAAAAATACGCATATTTAAATAATCAAAGAATCAGAGAATGAACTTAGATTTTCTTTATCTGCAATAATTTTATCAATCGCTTTAGTGGCATTTTTTAATCGAGTGTCTTTATCTCCTTTTAATACAATGTAATTGCAGTTGTTTTTTTTTAGAGCATTTTCAAAAGCAGTAAACATTTCTAAACGCAAACCAGGTCTGTCTCGTAAATCGTCTTCTTCCCAAGGTGTATCAATATAAGTTAGTAAATACAAATCATATTGATTTTTTTTAGCAGCTTTATCTAAATTTTCATCAACAAAACCCCCGTAATACTCTTCTGAATATACTTTTGTTTCTAACAAATCGGTGTCACAAATCAAAACCTTATCCGCTCTTTTGGCCAATTTATTTTCTAATTTCATTTGCCCGATTGCAATTTCTATTAAATCGTCTGCTTCACAGGTTTTACGCTCGTTATTCCATTTTTTTTGAAGATATTCTCTTGCAAATTCAGGAGCCCAAACAGTATTATAATACCGTGCTAATTGTTTCGAAAGTGTTGTTTTTCCTGTAGATTCTGGACCAAATAAAACAACTTTTACGATGTTAATGGGGTTTTGAATAAGTTTTTCTTCCATGCTAAATAACCAAATATTGCTATAAATGTAAATCCTAAATATTGAAAACTTGTAAAAGTAAATCCTTTATAAAAATATAAAGGTACAGAAATGATGTTTCCTGCAATCCAAAATAACCAATTTTCTATTTTACGTTTTGCCATTAACCACATACCAACAAAGAAAATTGCAGTTGTAACGGTGTCTGCATACGCAACCCAAGAAGTCCATCTATCAAAATACTTATAGACAACAAATACAAAAAAAAGCGTTGCGAAAAAGATGTAAATAGATGTTTTTTTCTCTTTAGGAGTAATTTTTGAAATTGGCGTAAAATGCGTTTCATCAACCTTACGAGTCCATATATACCAGCCATAAACACTCATTATAAAATAGTATCCGTTGATCATCATATCACCTAAAAGTTCCCATTTTAAGAGCAGATACACAAATATTGATGTGCTAATCATTCCTGTTGGAAACACCCAAATTTTGTTATTTTTAGAATACCAAACAGATAAGAAACCAAAAATTACTGCAATAATTTCTAAAGTAGTTTCTGTATTTGAATAGGTTTTATATTGACCAAAAAAGAAATCAAAAATTTCTGACATTTTATTTTATAGAGATTTATAAAAAATCAAAAGTAAGGAGTTCATTTTAATTTTGACCAATTTTTTCGTTACAATAGAAACAGAGAACATTTGTAAATCGAGTTAATGTAAAATAAAGATTTCTGCTATTGTCTAAAAGACAAGTTTTATAAAACCCCAACTTTGAATTTAGAATTTTTAACCTAGAACTTTTAATACCCAAAAACACACGTAAACCCTTCAAACTCTATAAACTCTATGTTGTAAGAAGTTGTTTTTCCATCAAAACGGATTTCACCAATAGTTTTTTTATCTTCAAAATTAAAATCATTTACATAAATATGATGTAAAAATAGCAGTTTTTTCTTTCCGTAAATTTTATATAAACTCTCTTTTGCTCCCCACACAATTGTTAATTTACATATTAAAGCATCCACATTTGCTATGGTTTTATATTCTTCAATTTGCGTGAATTTATGTGCAATTTTTAAAATTTTTTCCCGCTGTTTTTCAATGTCAATTCCAACAGGTATTTCATCAGAAAAAATAATGGCAGTAAATATAAAAGAATGTGTAATGGAAATATGCCTTCCGTTGGTTAAATGAGGTTTTCCAAATTCATCATAATTTATATCAGCGTCCGTTAAATTTATTTCCTTTAGTAAATGTCTGATGCTTAAAAAACCTTTTTGATGCAATTCAGACTTCATGGAATCCAATCTAGTTTTACTGTTTTTAGATAAAGTAATTCCTTTTTGTAATTCGTCAATAGATTCTTCTATCTTCCAAATAAGGACTTTAGTTGTTTTGCTAATCGTTAATGTTTTGTAAAGAGCCATAATTTTTAAAATGGATGTTGTAACTTTGCAGTCGCAAAAAATAGAATTTAAATATACAAAATATGAGCACAAAAACCGCTACTTATATCCCTTTTAAAGTGAAAGATATTTCTTTAGCTGATTGGGGAAGAAAAGAAATGAATTTGGCCGAAGCAGAAATGCCAGGATTAATGGCTTTGAGAGAAGAATTTAAAGACAGCCAACCTTTAAAAGGTGCTAGAATTGCAGGTTGTTTGCATATGACAATTCAAACCGCCGTTTTAATAGAAACGTTACAAGCTTTGGGCGCAGAAGTTACTTGGAGTTCTTGTAATATTTTTTCTACACAAGATCAAGCTGCTGCTGCGATTGCTGCAGTAGGAACAGAAGTGTATGCTTGGAAAGACATGACAGAAGAAGAGTTTGATTGGTGTATAGAGCAAACTTTATTCTTTGGTGAAGATAAAAAACCATTAAACTTAATTTTAGATGATGGTGGAGATTTAACAAATATGGTTTTAGATCGTTATCCAGAATTAGCTGCTGGAATCAATGGTTTATCAGAAGAAACTACAACAGGTGTTCATAGATTATACGATAGAGTTAAAGCAGGAACCTTACCAATGCCAGCAATAAACGTAAACGATTCTGTTACAAAATCTAAGTTCGATAACAAATATGGTTGTAGAGAATCTGCAGTAGATGCAATTCGTAGAGCAACAGATATTATGTTAGCAGGTAAACGTGTAACGGTTTGTGGTTACGGAGATGTTGGTAAAGGAACAGCTGCTTCATTTAAAGGTGCAGGTTCTATTGTAACAGTTACAGAAATCGATCCTATTTGCGCTTTACAAGCAGCAATGGATGGTTTTGAAGTAAAGCGTTTAGAAACTGTTATAGCAAATTCTGACATTATTATTACAACTACAGGTAATAAAGATATTATTCAAGGGCATCATTTCGAAGCAATGAAAGACAAGGTTATCGTTGCAAATATTGGGCATTTTGATAATGAAATTGACATGGCTTGGTTAAACAAAAATCACGGTCACACAAAAGATACGATTAAACCTCAAGTAGATAAATATATTATTAACGGTAATGATATTATTATTTTAGCAGAAGGTCGTTTGGTAAACTTAGGTTGTGCAACCGGTCATCCAAGTTTTGTAATGTCTAATTCATTTACAAATCAAACGTTAGCGCAAATAGAATTGTGGACAAATAAAGATGCTTACGGAAACGATGTGTATATGTTACCAAAACATTTAGATGAAAAAGTAGCATTTTTACACCTAGCAAAAATAGGCGTAGAGCTTACAGAATTGCGTTTAGACCAAGCAAAATATATTGGTGTAACTGTGCAAGGGCCTTTTAAACCAGAGCATTATAGATACTAGAAATAGTTGTTAGGTTTTAGTTATTAGCAATAGCTGCAATAGTAAACACTAACTGTGATTCCGGAAAAAGCCTTTTAGGTGATTAAGGAATTTTATAAATATAAAACCTTTACATTTATTTGTGAAGGTTTTTTTATTTTGAGTTTTTTTTTGTGCAAAAATTACATCAAGAATATGGGCGTTTTAACAGGCTTTCACTACTCGCTTTTTTTATGCTTAATTTATTTCGGCATTTGCGTGTAATTAGAAGAAATTTTATTGTTTCTAAAAGATACTGCATCGAGTTCGTCATAAAAAAGAGCTCAAACATGCCGCTCTATCCTTAACGCAGCTTTTCGTTCTTATAAGCTTTATTGCTTTGATTAAAAAGTTACTAGAACAATTTTAGCTGTTTTAAAAAATTATAAATAAAGTTCAAAAGACTTTTGCTAATTTAGCGCAGAAATTAATCAAACTAAAATGCATACAACCAAAAAAGTAGGACTCCTTTTAGGACCAATATTGTTTTTTATTATTGTAAATCTCCCTTTTTATCTAATATCAGAAAAAGGAGATGCCGTAATCGCCGTTGCCCTTTGGATGGTAATATGGTGGATTACAGAAACCGTAAATATTGCCGTTACAGCACTATTGCCATTAATTTTATTTCCGCTTTTAAAAGTCATGGAAATTGGTGCCGTTGGCGCAAATTATGGAAGTCCTATTATATTTTTATTCTTTGGTGGTTTTGTATTGGCTTTGGCTTTAGAAAAAGTAAATCTGCATAAAAGAATCGCTTTAAATATTGTAAAATTTACAGGTACAACACCTAATAAAGTAGTGTTAGGTTTTATGATTGCAACTGCTTTTATGAGTATGTGGATTAGTAATACAGCAGCCACAGTAGTAATGTTGCCAATTGCAATATCAGTAATTAAACTTTTAATTGATGATAAAGAGGGCTTTACAAAAGGTGATAAAAATTTTGCATTAAGTATTATGTTAGGGATTGCTTTTGCAGCAAATGCAGGCGGAATTGCAACAGTTATTGGTACACCGCCAAATTCTGTATTAATTGGCCTTTTAGAAAATCAATATAATATTCAAATTTCTTTTTTAACTTGGATGAGTTTTGGTTTGCCATTTTCTATACTTATGGTTGCTGCTGTTTATTTTGTTTTGGTAAAATTGATGTTTCCAAGTAAGGGTATTTTGTTTTCATCATCAGCAAATTTAATAACCGAAGAAGTTGAAAAATTAGGAAAAATATCCAAAGAAGAAAAAAGAGTGTTATTAATTTTTGCAATCACTGTTTTTTTATGGGTAACAAGAACAATTATCAACAGTATTTTTCCTGATTTAAAATTATCAGACACCATCATCAGTTTAATAGGTGCAGTTTCATTGTTTGCAATTCCTATGAATTTTCACAAAAGAAATTTTATCTTAAAATGGAAAGACACAGAAAAATTAGCTTGGGGAATTTTATTACTTTTTGGAGGTGGTTTAGCGCTTGCAAATGGCATGGACTCAAGTGGCTTGTTAGCTTTAGTAACAGATACAATCGCTGCTGGAAATTTTAATATTCTATTTACAGTTTCTTTGTTAATTATTTTAATGTTATTTATGACAGAATTAATGAGTAACGTTGCTCTGGTTGCTGTATCAGCCCCTGTTGTTGCGGGTATTGCAATTGGCTTAAATATTCCTATTTTAAATTTATTAATTCCGGTTACAATGGCAAGTAGTTGTGCATTTATGTTACCAATGGCAACGCCACCAAATGCAATTGTTTTTGCAAGTGGTTATGTAAAAGTCAATCAAATGGTAAAAGCAGGAATTATTTTAAACCTAATAGCAGTAGTTTTATTAATCTTGTATTATCAGTTTGTAATTCCTTTGTTCTTTTAATAACATTTATAATTTTAGAATCTCTTTTTAGAGACGTTTTAGAGTATTATTTAATAAAATATTAAATAATAAAACTTCTTTTTTATGAAAAAATCAACAGCAATTTTTTACATGATTTTTAGTGTTATTGCATTTTCGCTAATGAATACAGTGGTAAAGTCTTTAATTAGTTTTAGTGCATATCAGATTGTCTTTTTTAGATCTATTGGCACTTTATTTTTTACAATTCCGCTTATTATAAAGTATAAAATTTCTTTTTTTGGGAACAATAAAAAGTGGTTAGTTATAAGAGGCGCAGCAGGTGTAATTTCTTTAACCTGTTTCTTTCAATCTTTAAACTATTTATCCGTTGGAACCGCTGTTTCATTAAGATATATAGCTCCAATTTTTGCCACTATTTTTGCATTTATTTTCTTGAAAGAAAAAATAAAACCGATGCAATGGTTTCTTTTTTTAGTCGCATTTATTGGGGTTTTAATTATTAAGGGATTTGGAGGAAATCTAAATGCTTTTGGATTGACTTTAATTATACTATCTGCAATTTTTTTAGGTGTAATTTTTGTTGTTATTCGCAAAATTGGGAATACAGAAAACCCACTGGTCATTATTAATTATTTTATGATTATGGCTTTTTTATTTGGCGGAATGATGTCTATAAATAATTGGAAAACACCAAGTTTAGTAGAGTGGGTGTTGTTATTAAGTTTAGGGGTTTTTGGCTATGTGGGTCAATTGTACATGACAAAGGCATTTCAAGCGCAAGAAACAAGTGTAATTGCACCTTTAAAATATTTAGAGGTTGTTTTTATGATTATAATTGGAGCTTCTTGGTTTGGAGAAGTTTATAATTTATGGACCTTATTAGGTGTTTTTTTAATCTTAATTGGTTTATTGTATAATATCTATTTAAAGAGAGATGTAAGATAATTTCTAGCCCAACCAACCATCTCTATCTAAACTTCTATATTGTATGGCTTCTGCAATATGGTCTGGTGAAATATCTGCAACATTTGCTAAATCTGCAATCGTTCTAGAAACTTTTAAAATCCGGTCATAGGCTCTTGCCGAAAGGTTTAATTTTTCCATCGCCGTTTTTAAAAGGGATAAACTTTCTGGTGATAATTTACAATATGTTCGAATCTGTTTTACACTCATTTGAGCATTGTAATGCACGTTTTCAAAATCTTTAAGTTGACGTTGTATTTAATTTTTTCCTCTAGATTTTTTTTTGTTTAAATTTAAGAGTAAACTTTGTTAGGAAAATCCATCGTAAAAACAAAAAGAGAATGCTAATTTGAAATCCGAAAGCAAACTATTGAGAAAAAGTAATTTCTGCACCATAGGTTTCTTGCACAACACCTGCTAAAACTAAATTTGGAGGCGTTTCAATTAATGTAGCCATTCCTCCAATAGATGTACTATAAGCAATTGCCAACATAAATGCCTTGCCGAAAATTAATTTTCATCTTCGTTGGTATTTGGATTGTCTTTAAGTTGTGTTACAATTGCCATTCCAAGTGGTAAAATCGTAACAGCAGTTTCTGTGTTAGAAATCCACATAGACAAAAATGCTGTTGCCACCACAAAACCTAGAATAATTTGAACAACACTAGTGCCAACAATTCTAATAATATTTAAAGTAATTCTTTTGTAAATTCCATTTTTCTATGGCAATTGATAAAACAAAACCACCTATAAGAAGAAAAATATATTTATGACCATAAGAAGCTGTTATTTCAGATAAAGATAAACCACCACTTAAAGGAAAAAGTACAATTGGTAAAAGTGCAGTTACACCAATTGGCATGGCTTCAGTAATCCACCAAATAGCAATCCAAGCTGCAGATGCCAAAATTGCATTTGCATTTTTGCTTAATCCTTCAGGATGAAAAAATAATAGCACTAGAACAAACATTAAGGGTCCTAGAATTAATCCGATTTTACTTTTTGACATTTCATGATGGCTCGTTAACTAATTGTTCTTTTAATTTTTGATGAAATAAGTTCATTTTAGCTATTTTTACAGTACCAATATTTTTAATTTATGAATACCAATTATAAATTCACAGTAGATAGAATTAAACAATCACTACTAAAACAAGCAGATAAAGAAAAAACAAATAAATACATACAGCTTTATAAAGCTATTAAAAAGTGTATTTTAGATATAGAATTACCTCACAATTGGTCTTTACCCGCAACAAGATATTTATCTAATGAACTAGAAATTTCTAGAACCACTGTATTAAAATCCTATGAACTTTTAGTATTAGAAAAACTAATAATTTCTAAACAAGGTTCTGGTTACAAAGTAAATTTTGATAATCAACCTACAGAAAACAATTTAAAAGATAACAGTTCTTATCAGCTTGAATTTTATCCTAATTTATCAAGTTTAGGTCAATCTTTTTTAAATAATATATCCTTAATAAACAGATCTCCAGAAGCTGGTTTAGCATTTAGGCCAGGTTTACCTCCAATAGATATATTTCCAGTAAATCAATGGAAAAACTTATTAAATACGTATTGGAGACATGTAAAATCTTCCAAACTTTCTTATGCTAGGTCTACAGGTATAGATCCATTAAAAAAAAGTATTTGCAATTATTTAAATATAAGCAGAAATATAAAGTGTAACTATAAACAGATTGTTATTGTTTCTGGTTCTCTGCAATCTTTATTTCTAGTTTCTAGTGTTTTGTTAGATAAAGGAGATAATATTATTATAGAAAACCCTGCTTTTCCAAACGTACATTCAATTTTTAAAAGCGCACAAGCCAATTTACATCCTATTACTATAAATGATGAAGGAATTGATATTGATAAAATAAACGAACTAAATCACTTAAAACCAAAACTAGCACACGTAACCCCATCTAATCATTATCCTTTAGGCATCAAAATGAGTTTAAAACGGAGAAAGGAATTAATTGATTGGGCATCTAAAAACAAAGCTTTAATTGTTGAAAATGATTATGAACATGAGGCTGCAAATCACTTTGAAAAAATACCAAGTATTTTTAGTTTAGATACTGAAGATAGAACTATTTATATGGGTACTTTTAATAGAATATTACATCCTTCTATAAGGCTTGGTTATATGGTTGTGCCAAAATATTTAATTGCTGCTGTTGAAGCTTTACAAGAACATTCTCACAGGTTTGTAGCGCCCTCTATTCAAGTAGTTATGAATCAGTTTATAGAAAGGAATTACTTGTATAAACACATTAAAAATATAGTTGAAGTTGGGCAAGAAAGGCAAGCGCTTTTTTTATCAGAATTTAATAAAAGTAAAACCATGAAAATTGAAAAAACAGAATTTTCAAGTTTTCATTTGGTAGCAAAATTTAATACTAAAATAACTGAAAAAGAGGAATTAGAAATCATAGAAAAGTTGGCAAAAGCACAAATTACAGCACATTCATTAAGCAAATGTTTTATTGGTAGCCAAAAAGGACAAGGTTTAATTTTAGGATTTTCTTCTGTAAGACCTAATGTTTTACTTGAAAAAGTTAAAAAATTAGTGAGCACAATTGGTTAATATTGGTATGTATATTTTTTTTTAAGTGGTATTGTATTCAAACATTTTTTAAAGGTAATTTTATCCTTAAATCTTTTAAAATATAACAACATGAAAAAACTTTACTTTTTATTAATAACAATTTTATTTTCCTCATTCTCTTATGGACAAACTTTATTAAATGAGAATTTCGACTATGGTTCTACATCTGGGGATTTAACAACAATTACAACTAATTGGACTGGTTTTTCAGGTACAGGTTTAATAGGCTATATAAATACTAGTTTATCAATGACAGATTATCCTTCTTCTGGAATTGGAGGTTCTATAACTATAGATTCCAGTAGTGAAGATGCTGAAAGAGGGTTTACTGCTGTAACTTCTGGAGTAGTTTATGCAAGTGCTCTATATACTGCAAGTGATGTTTCTTCTGGTGCAAATGGTACTTATTTTTTAACATTTAGAGAAGGAAGTAATTATCATTCATTAATATATACAAAAACAGATGGTAATGGAGGTATGGTTTTTGGTGTAAGAGAAACTACATCAGATGCTGCTACTATTTTTGGAACAACTTCTTTTGCTTTAAATACAACTTATTTACTAGTTTTAAAATATGATTTTACAGCTGGTCGTGTTTCTCTTTTCGTTCTTCCATCAGTAGAAACTACAGAACCTATGTCTGCCGAAGTAACTACAGATTCTGGTACAAATGCCACATCTTTAAGTGGAATTGCATTTCGTCAAGCTACAGGTGGCCCAACAGCAACAGTAGATGGTATTCGTATTGCAACTTCTTGGAACTCAATTATGGTTAGTCAAAATTTCACAATAGGTGCAGTAACAACAAATTGTGCTACAAAAGGCTCTGGTGCAACAGATGATACTTATATAGTAGCTATTGATTTTACAGGCGGTTTAAATGGTAAAAACTTTGTTTTAACCACCAATGCTGGAAATATTGGTGGAGATTCTCCAACAACATCAGCAACTGGCACTATAACAATCTCTAATATTCCTGAAGGTACAGATATTTCTTTTACAGCAAGTGATACAGCAGATGGTGGAACAACTAGTGAGTCAAAAAGTATTGATAGTCCAGCTTGTATTCCTTTAATTATTAACGAAGTTTTATTTGATCCTGCTGGAGCGCTAGCAACTGATTTAGAAGGAGATGCAAATGGAGATGGAACAAGAGATTCTGCACAAGATGAATTTATTGAATTTTATAACAATTCAAATGCACCATTAGATATTAGTGGCTATAAAGTGTATGATGCATCAGGTTTAACAAATACAGCTCCTAGACATATTTTTCCTGCAGCTACAATTATACCAGCAAATAGCTTTTTAGTTTTATTTGGTGGAGGCACTCCAACAGGAACCTTTGGAGGTTCTTTGGTTCAAGTAGCTTCTGAAGGAGCTTTGCCTGAAAACAGAGAACTAAATTTAAATAATGCAGGTGATGTTATCACGGTTTTAAACACATCTGATGAGGTAGTTTTAACTTATGATAGTTCTGCAACAGGTATCAATCATGGTTCAAATGAATCAGTAACAAGAAGTCCAGATTTAACTGGAAGTTTTGTTTTACACACAACTGCGAATGCTGCCTTTATTTTCTCACCAGGTTTAAAAGTTGATGGAACTACATTATCTTTAAATGATAACAATTTAAATACTATTGGCATATATCCAAATCCAATTTCTAAATCTGTTCAGTATTTAAACATTCAATCAAAATCATCATTACCTATAAATGTTATTATTTATAACGTTGTTGGAAGACAAGTTGATAAACAAAACATAGCAAATAATCTTTTAAATGTTTCTAAATTAAGTGCAGGAATGTATTTAGTAAAAATCTCTCAGGGAGATAGAACCATCACTAAAAAAATTATAAAACAATAAAATTAAAAGAGGCTTTCTAGAAACAAAATTTTTTAGAAAGCCTTTTTTTAAATCTTAAATAATTAGAAATGAATAAACTAAAAACCATTAGTAAAATAGTTTTTGTTATAATTTTAGGTGTTTTTACACAAATTTCTTGCACCACAGAAGATATTTTACCTGCTCTAAAACTGTCTGCAAGCAGCACTGTTTTAAGTGAAGATAATGGAATTATCACTCTTACTGCAACCCTAAATAGTTCAGTTTTTCAATCTGTTACAATTCCTTTAACATTTACAGGAAGTGCAACTTTAAATGATGATTTTACAGTTTCTGCTTCTCAAATAGTAATTAATTCGGGTAGTAATTCAGGAAGTATCACAATTACTGGACAACAAGATATTAATATTGAAGGCCCAGAAACATTGATTTTTAATTTAACTACTTCTACAGATTACTTCGTTTTATCAGGAGCTACAATAGATGTAGCTGTTTTAGATGATGATTCTGATACAGATGGTGATGGTGTTTTAGATGCAAATGATGTATGTCCAAATATTGCTGGAGAAATTGCAAATAATGGTTGTCCGTTTTTAGGTTTTTTAATTAACGAAGTATTGTATGATCCTGATGCAGGTGATGCAGGGGATGCTAATAATGATGGAATTAGAGATGCAAACCAAGACGAATTTATAGAGTTTTTTAATTCTGGTCCTCAAATAGATATTTCTGGCTATACAGTTTCAGATGAATCTGGTGTTAGACATACGTTTCCAACAGGTACAATTTTAGGATTAAATAAAGTGTTGGTTTTATTTGGTGGTGGAAATCCTTCAATGGCACCAGGTGCTTTTGGTGGTGCATTAGTACAAACAGCCTCAACAGGTTTATTAAATATTACAAATGCTGGTGATATTATGACCATGAGAGATACCACTGGAAATGTTGTAGTTGTTTTTGATACGTATCCATTATCTGGAAATCCAAACGAAGCTTACACAAGAAACCCAGATTTAACAGGAGATTTTACACAACATGCAACAATACCTGAAGCAAATGGAAAATTATTTTCTCCAGGAACAAAATTAGATGGTTCTTCTTTTTAAAATTAAATTGAGATAATGACAAACATTGGAATCATTTTATCGCTTGTTTTTGTAGTAATTACTGCAAGATTGTTGTTAAAAAAATACAATCCGCATGCGGTTTTATTATTTTCTGGTTTAACAATGTTATTGGTTGCTGAAATTCTAAATTTTCAAATACCAGCTTTAAAAGGTCCAACAGGTTTTTCTGGGTTCGATTTGTTTAGATATATCAAAGAATCTTTTAGCAATACCAATGCAGGTGTTGGTTTAATGATTATGGCAATTGGAGGTTTTGTAGCTTATATAGACAAAATTGGCGCATCAAAAGCATTAGTTTTTATAGCCATGAAACCTTTAAATTTCTTTAAGAAAAGACCTTATATAGCTGCATCTTTAGTAATACCAATTGGTCAAGTATTATTTGTGGCAATACCGTCAGCAGCAGGTTTAAGCCTGTTATTAATGGCATCTTTATTTCCTATTTTAGTAAATTTAGGAGTTAGTAAATTATCTGCAGTTTCAGTAATTACTGCAACAACTGCTTTTGGTATTGGACCAGCATCAGCAATTACGGCAAGCGCAACAACAGTTGCAAATATGGATGCTATTGAGTATTTTTTAGGATTTCAAATTCCATTAGTATATCCATTAACCATTTCTATGATGATTACCTACTATTTTGTCAATAGATATTTTGATAAAAAAGCAGCTTTAAAATCAAATGATGATACAATTGTTGTTAAAGTTGAAAAAGATACAGAAGAAAAAAATGAAGATGTAGAAATTACTGCACCTTTAATTTATGCTATAATTCCTGTGATGCCAATCATTTTACTAATTGTGTTTTCAGAAATATTTAGTTTATTTCCATCTCCAATTTCATTAGATACTACAACAGCGATGTTTATCAGTTTATTTTTTGCCTTGGTTTTTGAATTTATCAGAAAACGAAAAATTAGAGAAGTAATGGATTCCCTAAAAATATTTTGGAATGGAATGGGTAATATTTTTAAAACAGTAGTTACTCTAATTATTACTGCAGATATTTTTGCAAAAGGATTAATTAGTTTAGGTTTTATAGATGGTTTAATTAGTATTTCTCAAAACCTAGGTTTTGGAGCTGTTGGTATTGGTATTGTGATGTGTGTAATGATTTTTTTAGCATCTATGTTAATGGGAAGTGGAAATGCAGCTTTTTTCGCTTTTGGACCCTTAGTTCCTAAAATTGCAAAATCTTTGGGAATAGAATCCACATCTATCATTTTACCTATGAATTTAGCAGCATCAATGGGTAGAACAGTTTCGCCAGTTGCAGGTGTTATAATTGCAACTGCAGAAATAGCAGGTGTAACCACCTTGCAAATTGTAAAACGGAATTTAATTCCATTAGTTATTGCATTAATCATAATGCTATCTTATCACTATATATAAAAAATGTTAACACTCATAAAAAATACAAATCTCTACACACCCAAAAAATTGGGGAAGCAAGATATTTTAATTGCAGATAAAAAAATTGTTGCGATTGCTACTAATTTAGACAGTTTTAAAAACGAGCATGTAAAAATTATTGATGCAAAAAACAAAATTGTAACACCAGGTTTTATAGACCAACACATACATATAAATGGTGCAGGTGGCAAACAAGGTTTTGCTTCTATGACACCAGAAATAAGTTTATCAGAACTAATAGCCTGTGGGTCTACAACAGTAGTGGGCTTACTCGGTACAGATGGTTCCGCCAGAGATATTAAAAGTTTGTATGCAAAAACTAAAGCTTTAGAGCAGGAAGGTATTTCTGCATACATGTTTAGTGGTTATTATGGTGTAGATTCTTTAACAATTACAGACTCTATCCAAGATGATATGGTTTTTATTGACAAAGTTTTGGGCTGTAAAATTGCAATTAGTGATATTAGATCATCTTATCCAACAGCAGAAGAACTTGTTAGAAAATTAAGAGCTGTAATGGTTGGTGGTTTTTTAAGTCAGAAAAAAGGAATTTTACACGTTCATTTAGGAGGATTAGAATCTAAATTAGATCTACTTTTTGAACTGGTAGAAAAATATAAATTTCCTATTAAACATATATCTCCAACCCACGTTGGAAGAACCAAAGAACTTTTTGACGAAGCCATTCGTTTTGCTAAAATGGGAGGCATTATAGATATTACAACTGGTGCATCAAAATATACAGATCCTTATAAGTCGGTTTTGTATGGAATAGAACAAGGAGCTTCTATTGAAAACATGACTTTTAGTACAGATGGAAATGCAGGCTTAACAAGGTTTGATGAAAATAAAAATCCTATTGGTGTTAAAAAAGCACCCGTTGACACAAATTTAAAAGAAACCATTTTATTAATCAAAGAAGGTGGTTTGGCAATAGAAGAAGCTTTAAAATTAATCACCACTAATCCTGCAAGAAATTTAGGCCTAGAAAACAAAGGTAAAATTGAAATAGGTTGTGATGCTGATTTTTGTTTTTTTGATGAAAATTTAAAATTAACAGATGTATTTGCAAATGGAAAACAACTGATGCAAGATATAGAAATCATTGTAAAAGGAACATTTGAAAGCTAATATGAAACAAAAACGTATGAAAATAGTTAGAATCTTTTTTGCTGTTATTGTTGTTTTGAGTTGTTTAAATATAGCAGCACAAGACACAGAATTAAGCAGCTATACTTTTGGTGAAGGCCTTAATTTTAAAAACAACAAAGGAGCAAAATTTAAAATCGAAGGATATTTACAACCTTATTTTGAATCGAAAAGTTATTCTGATAAAAATGAAGACGAAACCGCAAACAGATATAGAATGCGTAGAATGCGTTTGCGTTTGTCTGGTAACTCTGCAAATGAACGTTTTAGTTATCGTTTTCAAGTAGATTTAGCTGGCGCAAATGAGGTAGATGACGAAGGAAATAACTATTTATTAGATGCGTATGTTTCATATGTACTAACCAAAAGAATCGATATTACTTTTGGGCAAAGAGCAACTTATACAGACAATAGAGAATTGGTTATGAATTCTTATGCACTACAATTGCCAGAAAGAAGCAGGTTAACATCTGCATTTGCAAGTATTAGAGAGTTTGGATTATTTATTGACGGAAATTTAAAAACAGGAAATGGAACTTATTTAAGACCGTATTTTGTTTTAACAACTGGAGATGGTCCAAATGTTTTTGCAAAAGATAGAGGAGGTTTAAAAGTAGGTGGTCGTTTAGATTTTTTACCTTTTGGTACATTTACCAATTATGGGCAATTTCGTCAATCAGATATTGTTAGAGAACGAGCTCCAAAACTAGTGGTTGGTGTTCATTATAGTCACAATAGTGGCATGAGTAGTAGAAGAGGAAGATCAAGTGGAACAATACTTTATTTAGATGCCAATAACGAAGAATCTTTACCAGATTACACAAAATATGGCGTAGATTTTTTGTTTAAATATTTAGGCTTTTCTGTGTTAGGAGAATATATAAAATCTACAGCCTCTGTACCAACAAACATTACACAACGTTTAAGAAATGATGGTAGCACAGCAACAACTTTTGATGTAAATGGCGTAAACGATAGAGATGCTTATATAAGAGGCAGAATGATGCTAGGTCAAGCATTCAACATACAAGGTGGATATCTATTCAGAAATGGATTTTCTTTAGATGCAAGATACACCCGCTTAAAATCAGATGAAAATTCATTCTTAAATAATCAAACCTTTTACAACAGGCCAAATTATTATACAGTGGGTCTTACAAAATATTTAGACAGAAGTTATGGTGCTAAAATACAAGCATCTTATACTGTTGCAGATGGTAGTAAGGGCATCAATACCAACCTTGGAACTTTAACTACTGATAATGAAAATACATTTAGATTAATTCTAACATTAGCTTTTTAAAGGATGAAAAAAACAATCTATACACTATTTACTATATTGATTTCATTGCCAATTGTTGGGCAATTAAGTCCGCAAACAAAAAATATAACAGAAACTTTTTTTCCTGATGTTACCTACGTAGAAAACGTAACACCTGCTCTAAAAAAAGAAAATGGCTACACAAATTATACAGAATTATGGAGCTATTTAAACGATTTAAAAACAAAACACCCAAACAATTTTATAGTAGCTTACATTGGCGAAACTCAAAATAAGCATAAAATTCCAATGGTTGTTTTGTCCAATCCAAACCCAAAAGAAAAAATTAAAGTTTGGATGCAAGGTGGTTTGCATGGAGATGAATCTGCAAGTACAGAAGGGATGTTGTATTTAGTATATCAACTATTAAATAATGACAAATACAAACATATTTTAGATGATATTGAGTTGGCAATTGTGCCAATGGTAAATATAGATGGGTATTTAAAACAAGATAGATATGCTGCAAATGGTTTAGATTTAAATAGAGATCTAACCAAATTAATGGCGCCAGAAAGTGTGGTTTTAAAAAATGCTTTTGTAACTTTTAATCCAGAAGTAGCAGTAGATTTTCATGAATTTAGGCCATTTAGAAGAGATTTTGCTATGATGGGCGATTTTGGTTTAACAACTCTTTACGATGCTATGTTTTTAAACACAGGAAACTTAAACGTTCCAGAAAATTTAAGAAATATCACAGATAACTTATTTGTAGAAAATGCTAAAGAAACTCTAAAAAATGGAGGTTTTAAAACGCATCCTTATATTTCTACAGCAGATTATAAAGGAGATGTTATTTTTAACGAAGGTTCTTTAAGCTCAAGATCTAGCGTAACAAATTATTCTTTAACAAATGTAATTTCTACTTTATTAGAAGTTAGAGGTGTTGGTATTGGAAAAACATCATTCAAAAGAAGAGTTTTTATCACCTTTTCTGTGGCAATTTCTTATTTAGAAACAGCAATTAGAAACAAATCGTTGGTAAAAGAAGAAATTCTAAAAGCAATAAATAACAAACAAGAAGATATTATTGTTACTCATAAAAGGCCTATTTCTAAAGATAAAATTCAAATGATAGATTTGAATACAGAACAAATTATTGATGTAGAAATACTAAAAAGATCAGCATCAAAAGTAGAACCTATAATTCTCAGAAAAAGACCAATCGCTTATTATTTGGACGAAAATCAAAAAATGCTTGTCGAAAAAATGAGGACTTTAGGAGTAGAAGTAAATCAACTTCAACAAGATGAAGAAAAAATGGCAGAGACTTTTACCATAACTTATTATGATAAAAATTTTCTAAAATACGAGCAGATGAATCAACAAGAAGTTGAAGCTAAAATTACAAAAGAAAATAAAACCTTTAAAAAAGGAACTTACAAAGTAATGATGAATCAAAAAAGAGCCAATATAGTTATAGAATTATTAGAGCCAGAAGCACCTAATAGTTTCGTGAGTTTTGGAGTTTTAGAAACTGAAAATGGGGCAACATTACCAATCTATAGAATTTTAAATTAAAAGAAATAAATACAATTTAATATGAAACAATTTCAGAACTCTAATTATAGGATAATACTTTGTGCTTTTTTATGTATTTGTATTCCTTTTTTTGCAATGGCTCAAGATGATGACGAAGACAAAGAACAAAATACAGAAGTCGAAAGAAATAAAGTAGATTTTAATTTAGGAGGTGGTTTAAATTTTTCTTTGAATGATGGAAATTATCAATTTAATTTAGGAGGTTTTATTCAACCAAGTTATAGCACTACCAAAACTGATGGTTTGGATAGAGAAAACACTTACAATTCAAGAAGATCGTATTTGCAATTTTCTGGAAATGCTGTAAAAGAAAAAGTGAGTTTTTTCTTACAGTTAGATTATAGTTTACCAGAACCTTTATTAGATGCTTGGTTAGCATACAAACCATTCGAATATGTAACTATAACTTTTGGGCAAAAACAATCGTTTTTAAATAATAGAGAAATGATGTATAGAGAAGACCGTTTACAGTTTACAAACCGAAGTTTTTTAAGCAACAATTTTAGTAATACTGGAAGAGAAATGGGTGTTTTTATAAGTTCTAAATTTGGAGATTCTTTTGGTATTTCACCAATGGTTGCAGTAACTTCTGGTGATGGAAGAAACTCTTTTGGAGCAACATCTAGAGATGCAGATTTAGGAGGAATAAAATATGGTGGACGTTTAGATTTGTATCCTTTAGGGTATTTTAAAGATGGAAACGATTTAACAAGTACAGATTTATTACACGAAGATAAATTGAAATTTGTTTTAGGAGCCGCTGCAAGTAAAAATATTGGCGCGAGTAACGCAACTGGGGAAGGACATGGAAATTATATTTTGTATGATGTAAATGGGTTGAATAACTATCCAGATTACGCACAAATTTATGCAGATATTTTAGTCAAATATCAAGGTTTTTCTTTGTTGGCAGAATATGTAAATGCAAGTGCATCAAATATTGATATAGCCTATACTGATGTTGCTGCAACCACAATTTTAGCACCAACCCAAATTAGCCAATTTTTAGCTTTGGGCGATAGTTTTAATTTACAAGCTGGTTATGTTACGTTAGGTGGGTTAAGTTTCGACGTTCGTTATGAAAATACAAATCCAGAATTTATAAATAATATCAATTCTATAATTCAAAAAGGAAATGCATTTACTTTTGGGTTGTCTAAATATTTTGTAGGCAATAGCTTAAAATTACAAACTTCTTACACAAGTGTAAATCCAAATAATAGTCTAAAAACAAATCAATTTGATGTATTGTTTCAAATTTCATTCTAATGAAAAAAAGTGTTTTATTTGTTTTATTTAGTTGCTTTTTTCTATCATTAAATTCTCAAAATTTAGTATCAAATACTACAGGATCATTTACGTATGTTCCTGTAGGAGCTTTAAGTTCAAAAACTATAAAAGTTTTTTATAGAATTCCAGATGGTGATATTACAAAAATGCCAATTCTATTTTCTTTTCATGGCGTAGAGAGGAATGCTGACGATTATAGGGATTATTGGATTTCTATGGCAAATGCAAACAAATTTATGGTATTTGCACCCGAATTTTCTGATGCTGATTTTTCTACAGGAGATGCGTATAATTTAGCTAATATTTTTGATGATGGAGACAATCCTTCAACAGGCACCTATAATCCAAAAGAGCAATGGACTTTTTCGGTGTTAGATCCAATATTTGAAAAAATAAAAACTGCCATTTCTGGTTCACAAGAAAAATACAATGGTTGGGGTCATTCTGCAGGCGCTCAATTTTTACAACGTTTTGTAATGTACTTGCCAAATAGCAAATTAGACATTGCCGTTTGCTCTAATGCAGGTTGGTATACCGTTCCAGAATTTTCTATAAATTTTCCTTACGGATTAAATAAAGGACAATTACCAATAAACGATTTAAAAGCCGCTTTTTCTAAAAAATTAATTGTGCATTTAGGTATAAATGATACAGATCCAAACTCTGCAGGTTTAAGGCACAATACTGTTGTAGACAATCAACAAGGGTTAAATAGATTGGTTCGTGGCCGTTATTTTTTTACACAAAGTCATGGTACGGCACAAGGTTTAAATACTAGTTTTAATTGGCAAAAGGACGAGGTTTCTGGTGTAAATCATAATGCGCAATTAATGGCAAATGATGCTTTAGAGCATATTTTAAAGAGTACATTATTTATTCAAAATATTGAGGAAAAATCTTTTAAGATGTATCCAAATCCTGTAAAAAGTGACTTATTTTTTGATAATTCTAAACTAAAACTAACTAAAGTTGAGGTATATACTATACAAGGAAAATTAATTTCTACCTTTAATTTTAATGAATATTCAAAGACTCAAAAAATAGATATTTCTAAAATTTCATCTGGTATTTACTTTTTAAAAGGGAAAGAGTTTGTAAAAAAAATTATTAAGGAATAAATAACTTACCCCAACCAACCATCTCTATCCAAACTTCTATATTGTATGGCTTCTGCAATATGGTCTGGTGAAATATCTGCAACATTTGCTAAATCTGCAATCGTTCTAGAAACTTTTAAAATCCGGTCATAGGCTCTTGCCGAAAGGTTTAATTTTTCCATCGCCGTTTTTAAAAGGGATAAACTTTCTGGTGATAATTTACAATATGTTCGAATCTGTTTTACACTCATTTGAGCATTGTAATGCACGTTTTCAAAATCTTTAAAACGCTCGGATTGTATTTCTCTAGATGCTGTAACTCGTTTTCTAATTTCTACGGATGATTCTCCTTTTCGTTCTTCTGTCAATTTTTCAAAGGGAACAGGAGTTACTTCTATGTGTATGTCTATTCTATCTAATAAAGGTCCAGAAATTTTACTTAAATAACGTTGCATTTCCTGAGGCGAAGAGGTCATTGGCGAATTTGGATCGTTAAAATATCCACTCGGACTTGGATTCATACTTGCCACCAACATAAAACTACAAGGATAGGTTACTGTAAATTTTGCTCTAGAAATCGTAACATCTCTATCTTCTAAAGGTTGGCGCATTACTTCTAAAACAGATCTTTTAAATTCTGGTAATTCGTCTAAAAACAGAACACCATTATGAGATAAAGAAATTTCTCCTGGCTGCGGATATTGACCACCACCAACTAAAGCAACATCAGAAATGGTGTGATGCGGACTTCTAAAAGGTCTTTGAAATAATAAGCCATTATTTTTTGTTTTACCAACTACAGAATGAATTTTGGTGGTTTCTAACGCTTCATGCAACGTCATTGGTGGTAAAATACTTGGCAATCTTTTTGCTAACATTGTTTTTCCTGAACCTGGAGGACCAATTAAAATAATATTATGCCCGCCAGCGGCCGCAATTTCCATACAACGTTTTATAGATTCTTGTCCTTTTACATCTGAAAAATCAAATTCTGGGAAATCGATATTTTTATAAAATTCAGCTATTGTGTCTACAATTGTAGGTTCAATTTTTTTATCACCATTAAAATGATTGATAACTTCCATGATGTTTTCTACTCCTAAAACCTCCAAATTATCTACAATTGCAGCTTCTTTAGCATTGTCTTTTGGTAAAATAAAATATTTATATCCTTCTTCGCGCGCTTTTATTGCAATAGGTAAAGCACCTCTTATAGGTTGTAAACTTCCATCCAAAGAAAGCTCGCCCATAATAATATATTCATCAATATTGGTAGATTTTATTTGGTTGGATGCAGTAAGAATTCCCATTGCCAAAGTTAAATCATAAGCAGCGCCCTCTTTTCTAATGTCGGCAGGAGCCATGTTTATAATGATTTTTTTACCAGGAAGGGTGTAATTGTTGTTGTTTAAAGCAGCAGAAATTCGGTACGAACTTTCGCTGACTGCTTTATCTGGCAAGCCAACCAAATGGTAGCCAATTCCTTTATCTATATTTACTTCAACTGTAATTGTGGTGGCTTCAATACCAAAAACGGCAGAGCCATAAACTTTAACTAGCATTTTTTTCTTTAAAGATAAAGAATCTATCCGAATAAAAAATGCGAGTAAAATATTTTACTCGCATTTTAATTAAAATTTTAATTTTATCTTATGTAGAGTTTCTACTCGCATTAATATTACCAAATAAAGAACGCATCACCATTTTTTCATAGATATCAATTTCAGCTTCATTGCCTGCTGTTTTTTGAAGTTCTTGAATTCTCTTTAACGCAAATTGCTGAATCGTTAATAAAGGTAAAACAATGTTTTCTCTAATTGCTATCGATGCTTTACCTACCGGATGATTTTCCATCAACTCTGTATGACCCGCCAATTTTAATAACAAACGTTTTGTAGTTAGATATTCTTCATGAATTAAATTCCAGAATTCACCATAAACAGGATCGTCTGCCATATAAGCTGTTGGCAACTATAAAAATGACAAAACTCAGGTTGAACATTAAATCTGCTAAATTGATTTTTTTGGTGTAAATTAGCACCAAAATAAAATATTATGGGAAGACAAAGTATTTCGTTCACTCAACCAAATGATGAATGGCTAAAAAATCAAGTTGATAAAAAAGAGTATTCTACTAAAAGTGAACTTGTAAACGATTTAATTAGACAAGCAAGAAAACAACAAAGACAAATTGACTGGATTAGTGCTAAATTGGAGAAAGCTGAAAATAGCGGATTTACGAATTTGAGTAAAGAACAAATATTAGCGGAATCAAAGTCGTTGATTTAATGCCTAATTATAAAATAAGTAATTTAGCGAAGGAAGACTTAATAAGAATGCATAAATACGGAGTTGAAAAATTCGGAACGATTCAAGCTGATAAATATTTCGATTCTTTCTTTGAAAACTTTGACATTATAGCGGAAAATCCATTTTATTTTGAAGCGGTCGACTATATAAAAATAGGATATCGACGTTGTGTTTCTGGTTCAGATAGTATTTATTACAAAGTAAATAATAATATTGTAGAAATTATGGCAATAATTGGAAGACAAGATTTAAAAAATATTCTCTGATTTAAAAATTATAGTTGCCATCACCGTGTATAAAATATTGCTGTATTTACATAAACTAAAGCTTATCGCTTTTTTGCCAACTTTTGAATTTCTGTTGGAAATTCTTCGTTCACAAAAACGCAACATTTGATACAAAACAGCGTTAAAATTAAGATGAACTTTGCAAGTTTATCAACTTACCAAATACTTTATAATTTTATCCATTAATTTTTCAATTATATTTTTCTGAAAACTATTTATTATATATTTCATCAATAACTCTTTCAAAAATGACTTCATCAGAAGGAGAAGGAGCTTTATTTAAGAGGATTTTATTTTCTTTATTAAAAATGACATATTGTGGTATTTCATTCACTTTAAAAAAACTAGCCAAAGAAGATTTGCGCCCTTTTAACAGAAAAAAAGAGTTGTTAAAATTTAATACATTTTCAAATTTTTTATTAGCTACTAACCATTTTTTGTAATCTTTTTCAGGCGAAATATATATCCACTCAACATTATTTTCAACCAAAAGTCTATCTTTAAAAGGTTTGCCTTTTTTAATTTGTTCTATACAAGGTGGGCACCAACTTGCCCAAAAATCAATAACTTTTATTCTTTCTTTAGATCGCGCAAAAATTTTTCGTAAAGTTAAAGTGTCTCCTATATTGTTAATAAATTTAGAGTCTAAAGCGGATTCTGATAATTTAAAATCATACGATTCTAAATCTGCTTTTATACCATTCATAAATTCAATATAAGATGGCTTTGTAAATTTCTCTTTATATTCTTCAATTGAGCTTTTTAAGAGATTAATGGTATTTATACTATTTCCAAACCCTTTTAAATGATAATCTCTTATCATTCTTGCAATGGCATAATTTTCTATTTCACCATCAAAGTTTTTTTGAATAAATTCTTTTTCTGCTAAGAACTTTTCTTTTGAATAGGGTAAATATTTTGAGTCGAGAAAATAATATCTTATGTATGGATTAATATTATCTTTAAAGTACGTACTATTATTAAGGGCAATTACATCTTTGAATTCTTCAATAGATATTTTTCCAAAATAATCAGATAAATCAAAAATAACTTCTGAATTTTTAATCGTTTCTTTTTGAATTATTGGCATTAATCCATCAGATTCATTAAAGTAATAGCCATCTCTACTTGATTTAACATTTACAGGATTGATAAGAGAATATAAATATTCATGCTTTAGATTACTTTTTATAGTATTAATAAATAATTTAGATTGAATGTTATTCTTTTTAACATATTGATTTAAAAAAGCAATTCTTTTATTGTAAATAGACTTTATACTTTCTTTGTACAAATTTAGATTACCCGTATAAGGGTTTTTTTGATATTCAAGCGTTTGAAGATTCATTTCTGAATAATAATTATTTTGTATCGCATTTTTACCAAAAAACAATACTTTTCCATCCTTTATTCTGATGCTAATTGTGTCTCCTGGAATCAGAAAAATAAAACTACGATAAAATGCTTTACCACCTCCTACAACAACTTCTGAAAACAATGGTTTATCTATTGAATTCAAAACCATATGTAATGAATCAGCAAAAATTTCTTTTGTAGCATCTAAATGTGGTCTTCCAAATAGATAAGTACTATTCATAACGTTAAGATATTCAAACGCAATTATATCATCAGTAGTTCCAGTAATTACAACTTTATTTAATTTAGAATCTCTATTTTCAATAAAACTGTTTGATTTTAAAGCCTCTTTTTCTGGCAACGTATTTTTCTTACAATGAAGTAATAATGAAAAAACTATTACATAAATAATATATCTAAATTTCATATTGTAGGTTTAAGGTTAAGTTAATGATTTATAAAATAACTGGGGTTTTTTACCCCAGTATTTTATAAATTACTACCAACATGAACACGATGAAAATCCACCATGTGGCTGACACATACCATCGGCCCAGCCGTCGCAATCTAAAGCTTCGTAAGTTCCACCGTTTTTGCATGATACCCAACACTTTCCTAAAAGAACCAAACCTCCAAATACTTGTTTTTGTTCTGCTCTACTTAGAGCCTTACCAATGTTTAAAATTTGTTTTTTCATAATTAATAAATTATGTAAATTAAGTTTGCTGTGAACATTTAAAGACACTCAAAGTTTGTGTCTATTCTTCGCGAAAAAATATTTTTTGCATTTATAAATTTAAAATGCTTTATTTAATTTTTTTGATTTCTAAAATCTTATTCAATCCCTTTAAATCACTTGTTCAAATCTTACTTATTAATTATAATTATTTCTCTGTAGATTGATTAAAAATGAATAGGATTAATATATCTTTAAGTAAACATTTATCTAATTTTCAGATAGATTTTAATGATTATTAAAAATATTGCGTTTTATTTGTTTAATATTTTATTTCATTTTTAGGTATTCTTCTAACTCTTGTAATGAAATATCTATTTTTAAAATTTTTCCATTTTTACCAATTAGATAATTACGAGGTATGGAGGAGGTTGCATCATATTTTATTAAAGTTTCACTTTCTTTACCCTTTTCATCAATTACATTTTCCCAAGTAAGTTTGTCTTTTTCAATTGATTTTAGCCATTTTTCTCTTTCAGTGTCTATTGAAACTCCTAATATTTGAAAACCATCATCTTTAAAATTGCTATATATTTTCAATAATTTTGGGTTTTGCTTTCTACAAGGCATACACCATGAAGCCCAAAAATCAATAAACAAAAGGTTTCCTCTATATTTTTTTGTGTTAATTATAATCCCTTTATCATTTGGTAATTCAAAATCAAAAATTCTTCCACCAACTTTTATATTTTTTTCTGTAAATATTCTTTTTTTTAGTGATTCTGTGATGTAAGTTGATTGGTTTAAGGTATCTAATTTTTTATATAATAATTTTAATTGATTATTACTTAAAACGGAATCTTTAGAAAATCTAATTAATAAGTCTCCACTACACTGATGTGCAGGATTTTTCTGGATAATAGTATTTAATTTTTCATAAAGTATTACATCCCAATTAACCTTATCACTGTTTTTATTTTCAAAAATTTCAAAATCGGATTGCATTTTTTCAGAAAGAGTTCCAATTACTGTGTCAATTTTTATGAAGTTTACCTTCATGTTTTTGTATCCCTTTTTTTCGATAGTTAAGTGAATATCAATAGTTGTATTTTCTAAATAAAAGACCCTATCAATGGTTGACAAAGGAATAATCGTAAATTCAGAATTTATTGGAAAATCCACTTTGCCATTAAAAGAAAATTTTCCATCAATAACCAAAGAGCTGTCTTTTACATTTCCATAATGTAGGTAAATATAATCAGGTGAATCTCCTTTTATAGTTCCAGAAAGCGTAAATCCTTTATTAGATTCTTCTTTGCAACTATAAATTATTAAGAATAGACATAGTAATTTCCAATTCATTATTATATTTTTAAAGTTAATATTTAAAAAAAAACAGAATAGTATTATTCACACTATTCTGTAAGATTAATTAAAGACAGTGTTTTCCACAACCACAACTATAATGCCCACAATCTGGTCCAGATACACTCATGCAAACTCCACTGGCACAATCTGAATTCGTAGAACATACTTTACAGTTTCCACCATTATCACCCCCTTCATGTTGTAGATTCCCCCCAAATACTTGTTTTTGTTCTACTCTACTTAGAGCTTTACCAATGTTTAAAATTTGTTTTTTCATAATAAATAAATTTAAAAAATTTAAATATAATAAAATAACTCAAGCATTTTATGTCCATTGAGTAAGTTAGACAATCGTTGCAACAATATTTTATGTTTACTCTTTAAAAAAGTATTCCTTATAAATACTCAAAATTTTATTGGTCTCAAATTTAGTTAAAACTATGTACTTTAGTGCATCTTGCTTTAGCTTCTAAAAACCTTACCCGTTTTGATAAAGTGTTGACAAATTTGATATTATGTTTTTATCCCGGCTTTCGCACGAGTAATCACTTACTGCTGACTTTAGTCAGATTTAAAAACCTATGGACTTCCAGTCCATAGTGGTTTATTTTTTTAAATTTATAATACGTTTCAACTCCTCAAAATTACTTGTGCCACTTTCTTTAAAAAGTATGTTCATCTCATTATCAACTAAAAGTAATGTTGGGTAATATTTAATACGAAGATCATCTATAATACTGGTTTCACTATTTCTATCATAGAAATATTGTGGCCATTTCATTTCGTTTTTGGTTGTATATTGAATTACATCATTTAAATTTTTATCGTAAGCAATACTTATTACATTAATTTGGTCTTTATTTTTATTAAAAAATTCTTTTAAAGTAGGTATTTGTTCTCTGCAAGGTTTGCACCATGTTCCCCAAAAATCAATTATTGTGTATTTTTTCTTCTTTAAAATATCTGCTAAATTTTCCCTTTTTAAAGTTAAATTTTCTAATTCGAAATTTTTTAATTTCTGACCAATCTTATTCCCGTAAATAAACGTTTTACCTTTAATTTTTTTAATTTTTAGATTATTTAAATCGTTAGAAATATCTTCTAATACAAATATTTTATTCCCAAGTTTTATGGAATCGTTTATTTCGTATTTAAAATTTTGATTTCTTGAAATATTTTTAGAATCAAAATTTTGAGATACTGGTTTTACATAAAGCGAAAAATAATTCTTATGAAAACCCTGAATAATAAATTGATGTTCTATATTATCAAATACAGCTTTTCCTTCCCAATAATCTTTGAACTTTAGTAATAGCCTAGATTTTTTTGAAATTTCATCTTCGGTTTCAGAAAATCTGTAATCATTTAAAGAGGGATAAACAATTGCTTTTCGTTTAAAACGAGTAATGAAGCCATCTTCTTCAACCCAATAATCATAATTTATTTCAGGAATATTTTTCAAATCTACACTGTCGGAATCATGATTTCTGAAATCTGATTTAAAAATAATAGGTTTTTCGTCTTTAAAATTTCCGTTCTTATTTTGATCTACATATAAAATTTGGCGATCTTTTTTAAATTGAATACCAACCAAAAGTTTATTGTCTTTGGGAGTGTTTTGATATTTAAGAGAATCAATACCTATTCGCATGAATTCTTCTTTACTTAAATAATCCTTTTTAAATAATTCAAAAATATATGAAAAATAATTTGTTTTTAAAGTAGAAATAATGAGAGAGTCTTTTAAATCAAAATCAGAATTACTCATTAAATCTTGATAATATTTTGGATATTTTTCATATTGAGATGAGAATTGTATTGTATTTTCAATAGGTTCAAAAAAAGAATAATCGCCTTCTTTTAGTTCTAATGTTATAGTAGTTTGCTCTTTTTGAGTTTCATTATTTTTACCATTACATGACAGTAAAATAAAAAATAGTAAAACTAGATTAATTGTTTTCATTTTCTTAAAATTGAATTTGTTCAAAGCTTTATTTATTGACGTCTAAAAGTTGTTTTTCATGAATTTATGATTCAGCAATAATAACTGAAATAGCTATCTTATTTTTATCTAAAATTAAATAAAATAAAGAAATAAAAAAAATGCAACCAAAAGATTGATTGCATTTTATGTTTAATATTTATTTAGAAAGTAATCTTATGCAGAGTTTCTACTCGCATTAATATTACCAAATAAAGAACGCATCACCATTTTTTCATAGATATCAATTTCTGCTGTATTTCCTGCTGTTTTTTGAAGTTCTTGAATTCTCTTTAACGCAAATTGTTGTATCGTTAATAAAGGTAAAACAATGTTTTCTCTAATTGCTATCGATGCTTTTCCTACCGGATGATTTTCCATCAACTCTGTATGACCCGCCAATTTTAATAACAAACGTTTTGTTGTTAGATATTCTTCATGAATTAAATTCCAGAATTCACCATAAACAGGATCGTCTGCCATATAAGCTGTTAAACCAAAAAACGACTTTGTTAAACTCATCATACTATTTTCTAGCAAGGTTTTAAAGAAATCGGATGCATTGTAAAATTCTACAATTTCATCAAATCGTCCAGCTTCTTCGTATTTTTTTAAGGCAGCTCCTACACCATAAAAACCAGGTACATTTTGTTTTAACTGGCTCCAGCTGCCCACAAAAGGAATTGCTCTTAAAGAAGCAAAATCTAGAGTATCAGAAGTAGATCGTTTACTTGGTCTGCTACCAATATTGGTCTTTGCATAATATTTTAACGTACTCATTTTTTCTAAATACGGTAAAAACTGCGGATGATTTTTAAAATCGACATAGGTTTTATAACTTGTAACCGCTAAATCTTCAATAATAGTTCTGTTTTTATCGTTTATTTGATCCTTGTTAAACATTTCGTTTTTAATACCAGAACTTATTAATTGTTCTAAGTTGTATTGCGATGAGTTTAAAGTTCCAAAATTAGAGCTAATTGTTTGTCCTTGTATGGTTAACTGTATTTCTTTGTCTTCAATGGTTGGTCCTAAAGAAGCATAAAATTTATGTGTTTTTCCGCCTCCTCTTGCAGGTGGTCCACCACGTCCGTCAAAGAAAATTACATCAATATCAAACTCTCTAGAAATTTTTGTTAAAGTTTCTTTTGCTTTAAAAATACCCCAGTTTGCCATTAAATAACCACCATCTTTTGTTCCGTCAGAAAAACCTAACATAATCGTTTGCTTGTTTTTTCTTTTTGATAAATGATATCTGTACGTGTTATTTGTATATAATTTGCGCATTACATCGCTTGCATTTTCTAAATCATTTATTGTTTCAAAAAGCGGAATTACATCAACTGGCAACTCGTTTTCAAAACCGCATAAATTTAGCATTGCAAAGGTTTGCATTACGTTTAGTGCACTTTGGTTATTACTGATAATGTATCTGTTTGCGCCCCGTTCGCCATTTCTTTGTTGAATGGTTTTTAGGGCATAAATAGATTCAATTGTTTTCACAGACATTTCATCAGACAAAATTAAAGGGTCTATAGTTCCTTTTACCAACGATAAAATATCTATTTGTTCATCGGCTGATAAATGATGATAATTTTTAGGGAATGTAGTGTCGCCAGTTTCAATTAAGTCTGTTACAATTTGCGTAAACGCATCGTGATGCACTCTACTATCTTGCCTAATATCTAGCGTTGCAAAATGAAAACCAAAAATTCTAACTTTGTTAATAAAGTCATTTAATTCTTCTACAAATAAAGATTGATGCTTGTTTTCTACAATTTCTCTGGCAGCATACAATTCTTCTAAAAGTATTTTCTGAGAAAAATTAACTTTTGCATAACTTCTTACTACGTGCTTGTACAAACGCTTTTCTAATCCTGCTAAAATTTCTTGAACACCATCAAAGGTAAAACGTCTTTTTAAACGTCTAACATCTCTGTAATAATTTCTTAAAATTGATTGACGCAATCTTTCGGCAACATCTAAGGTAATTTGTGTAGTTACAAAAGGATTACCATCTCTATCGCCTCCTGGCCAAAAACCAAGATCTATAATTTCGTTTTGCATTGGGCCGCCGTCATAAACATGCTGCTGAATATAGTTGTATATTTTACTAACAGAATGATAAAATACATTCTCTAAATACCAAATTAAACTTACCGCTTCATCAAAAGGAGTAGGTTTAGATTTTTTGTAAAAAGGAGTTTTTCCTAATTGTGCTAGAAGATTTTTGATAAGCAACAAATCATCATTTTGAATCGCTGTGTCCAAATCTGTAATGATTCCTAAAACAGAACCAGGATAAAACTGAGTAGGATGTGCCGTTAAAACAACACGTACTTTAAAGTCTTCTAGATGTTTTTTTAAATCTTCTTTTTTGCCACTTAAAAGCGCAGTTTCTTCAGAGTTTCTAAGTGTACCCAAACCATCCATATTATTTACAGTAGGAAAAGCAGCATCTTCAACAGCATCAAACAAAACTACTTGACGTTCTATATATTGAATAAATTGAAAGAGTAAATCTTTTTTACCTTTTTCTGTAGGATTTTCTAAATATTTCTTAAAAAACTTTTCTACAATTTCTATTGGATTTAATCCTTGTTTAAAACCGTTTTCACAAATTTTATGAAAAAGAGGTAATAAAACACCCGTATTATTTATAGTATCGAAAGGAAGTGTAATAAAAACACTGTTATAAATTTGATATTTAGACAGCACATTATCGTTAAATTTTGTAATTTTTGGTAAATCAGACATTTCTTCTAAATTTTTAAGGTGAATTTACAAAAAAGCAAAAATAAAGAACCTTGCTTTTTTGTAATAATCGCTTATTTAATTACGAAAACGATATAAATTTATAGTGATTTTTTACAAATACGTAAATTGTGAAGAAGTCTCTTGCTTTTGTTGCTTTTGAAATAGAATTACGGCCGTAAATTGGGAGGCGGACATTGTAAATTCCAACGAGTTGGATCGTTTTTAAGTAAAAATGCATTTAGTATATTTCGGTCTAAATATCTTTTGTAATCTTCATAAATTAAAGCTGTTGGCGTTTCGCCAAGATCTTTATAATCAACAGAAAACCAATTTTGAGTTGGGTCAAAAGCATCAATCAACATGAAATTTAAATTCTTTAATTTTAGTTTTTTGTTAATCGCGGAGAAATTATTTTTACCATTCGAAAAATTAGAAAAAGTATAAATACTTAAAGGTTTTTCTAACAGATTTTCATCAATTATTTGCCCTTTTATTGCAAGGCTAAAAAGGAAAATTAATAATAGAAAAGAGTATTTAATTTGCATGATTCTATAATTTCTTGTCAATTATAAACATAAATAAAGATACGCTTATTTTTTATTAAAAGTTTTCAACCCTTCTTTAAGCCAATTATTATAGGTGTCTCTATCTGTATATTGTTGCGCAGAGTTTAAAACCTCTAAATCTGCACTTAACAAAACATAAAAGGGTTGTGATGCGTTTTTGAAATTGATTACCTGAAAAGTAGACCATTTATCGCCCACAGTTTCTATCTTTTTAACTTTTCCGTTTTTCTTTAAAAAATCGAATTGTTGCTCTTTTGGTAATTCTTTTTCATTATCATCAACATACAAAGAAATCAAAATATAATCTTCTTTTAACGTTTGATAAATGTCTGGTTCGCTCCAAACATTTTCTTCCATTTTTCTGCAATTAACGCAAGCCCAACCCGTAAAATCTAATAGAATTGGTTTGTTGGTTTCTTTAGCAGCGGCAAGGCCTTCTTCAAAATCATCATAACAATTTAAACCTAAAGGGCAATCTGTTTCTTGCTCATAAATACTGTAAAATTGTGGAGGTGGAAAACCGCTTAATAAACTTAAATTCCAAGTAGGATTTTTCATAACTCCCGGAGAAATATAAATGATAAATGATATAATTAAAACTCCGAACGAGATTCTTGAAAACGATAATTTCTTGATAGGAGAATCGTGCGGAAATTTAATTTTCGCAAAGATATACAAGGCTAATCCTATGAAAATTACAATCCAAATACCTATAAAAACTTCACGTTTTAGAATGTCCCAATGTGCTACTAAATCTGCATTTGATAAGAATTTAAACGCCAAAGCCAACTCTAAAAATCCTAAAACAACTTTGGTTGTATTTAGCCATCCGCCAGATTTTGGTAAAGAATTTAACCAACTAGGAAACAGTGCAAACAATGCAAAAGGAAGCGCTAAAGCCAATCCAAAACCAGTCATTCCTGCGGTTAATTGTATTGCGCCACCATCCGAAGATAAAGAACCTGCTAACAAAGAGCCTAAAATTGGTCCGGTGCAAGAAAACGAAACGATTGCTAGGGTTAATGCCATAAAGAAGATGCCTACAATACCGCCAACCGAAGAAGCCGAATCCATTTTATTTCCCCAAGAACTTGGCAATGTTATTTCGTAAAATCCGAAGAATGAGAATGCAAAAAATACTAAAACCACAAAAAAGAAGATGTTCAACCAAACATTTGTAGATATTGTGTTTAAAATTTCAGGATCTAAATTGTCTAAAAAGTGAAACGGAAGGCTCAATAAAACATAAATGAATACAATAAAAAAGCCGTACAAAATGGCATTGAAAACGCCTTTCTTTTTGTTCTCTGATTGTTTTGTAAAAAACGAAACAGTTAACGGAATCATAGGAAATACACAAGGTGTTAATAAAGCCAGCAATCCGCCAACAAAACCAAGTAAAAATATGCTAAATAAGCCATTTGAAGCATGGGTATTTGTGTCTGTAGAATTCTTTAAAAGTGAAGTATTTTTTAAATCTAATTGTAATTTTTTGGTTAGATTTTGACTTTTTTCATCAATTGAAATCGCTTCATTTATAGTATTTCCAACCAGGGAAATCGTAAAGTTTTCATCAATATTTATACAAGCAGTTTCGCAAACTTGCCCAAAAAAGTTAAGTTTTATTTGGGTTATTTCTTTGTTCGTTAATTGTATTCTTTGGGTAATAATTGCTTTGTCTTTAAAAACAATTTCTTCTTTTTCCCAAACATCAGAATATTTAGCAAAAGTGTCTTTTTCGGTTGCTTTGCCAACCAATTTATAACCAGTTTCGTTTGCTTGCATTGTTATTTCTAAAGGCAACGAAGCTTCATCGGGGTTATATTGCGAATACAAATACCAACCTTTAAAAAGTGTTGCGCTAAAAATTATATCATATTCGGTTTCTGATATTTTTTGAACAGAAGTTTCTAATTTTATAGGCTCATCCGCAGTTTGTGCATTAGAAATTATTGCTGATAAAAGGATAAAAAATGTGATGAATTTCTTCATTATTTTGATGTTATTTTTAGAATATTTTTTGAAGTATTTTTTAAGGAAAAACGATTGTCTTGTCTATTACTAATTACCCAAATTATTTCATTTTCTGCATTGCAAAGTAACCAAGTATTTTCTTTTTCTATAAGAGAGAATTTCTCGTCTTTAAAATATTTACTCAACTTTTTCTTTCCTTGCATTCCTAGAGGATAAAGATAATCTCCGTTTTGCCTTTTCCTTATGATTAACGGGTATTTTAACAAATCTTTATCAACGTAAATTGTCTGTTTATTTTGTTCGGATTTCTGCAAAACATCCTCAAAAATTAAATAAATAGGTTTTGTAATTTCTAGTTGACTTTCTTGAATTTCAAATGTTATTTTGAGCGCAATCGAGAAATCTCTTTCAGAAAGTAATAAGTATTCTCTGTCTTTTACCAATCTATGCGTTTTAGAATAAACTTGTTTTCCAGATTGTGCAGAAAGTAAATTGTAAACATCATTCCATTCGGTAAAATTATACTCTTTTAACAGCTGATATAAATAAGCTTTCGGATTTGAAAGTTGATTGATTTTATCAATATTTATTTTTATAATTCCATTCTTAGTTTCAATAACTTCGGATGAAATAGTAGCAATTCTATCTTCAATAATTTGTTTGCTCTCTTGTAAATTTTCTAATGTTTTTGCAAACGTTTCTAATAAATTAGGATTGATTTCTTTTAAAACAGGAAGAATTTTATGTCTAATTTTATTTCTGATATATTTTGTGGTTGCGTTACTTGCATCTTCTCGCCAAACTATGGTATTTGTTTTTGCGTATGCTAAAATTTCTTCTCTAGAAAAAGCCAAAAGTGGACGAACGATATCCCCGTTAATTTTAGGAATGCCTGTAAAACCTTCTAAACCAGAACCACGCGTTAAATTGATTAAAAAAGTTTCTAAATTATCATCTGCATGATGTGCTGTTAAAACATAATCAAAATTATGTTTTTCAATAATTTCTTGAAACCAGTTATAACGCAATTCTCTTGCAGCAATTTGTGTAGAAAGTTTATTTTTTAACGCAAATTGTTCTGTGTTAAATTTAATTGTAAAAATCTGATTAGACGTTTTTTGCGCTAATAATTCTACAAATTCTTCGTCTAAATCACTTTCTTTTTCTCGAAGTTGAAAATTGCAATGCGCTAAAGAAATATCGAAATTTAATTCAGAAAAAAGATGCGTCAAAACAACAGAATCCACTCCGCCAGAAATAGCAATTAATAGTTTTTTATCCTTTAAAAAAGGAAAATTAATATTGATATGTTCTTTAAATTTCTGAAGCATTTACGAGTCAAAAATACGGAAATTAAAGTTGAGAATTCAACCAGTTTACTACATCTTGCAGCATTTCTTCTTTACATAAATCATTTTGTAATTCATGATAACCGCCCTCATACAATTTTAGGGTTGCTTTATCAGAATTATTTGCAAACTCTTGAGTGCCTCTATAATCGATAATTTTATCACCCGTACCGTGCAAAAGCAACATCGGTGTTTTAAGTTTATTGGCATTTTCAATAGCCCATTGCCCAGTTTCAATAAAGGTTAAAGAGAAATTCGGACTAATTTTATCATGTACTAAAGGATCATTCACGTACTTGTTAACTTCTATTTTTTCTCTAGAAATATCACTGGCATCCAACTCATTTCCCATGGTTATCGACGGTGCAATTTTTTGTAAGATTTTACCAACTGCTAACTTAATTTTGGGTGGTTGAAAAGCTAATTTTAAAAACGGACTCGTAGCAATAACTCCTTTTAAATCATGATTTATTCTAATGGAATAATTGATAACAGCATTTCCGCCCATAGAATGACCATATAAGAAAATCGGTTTTTCTGGAAATAATTCTTTTGCTTTTTCTATCGTTTTTGTTACGCTTTCTAAAACAGCTTCAAAACTAGGATTATGACCGCGTTTTCCCGCAGTTTTTCCATGTCCAAAATGATCAAAAGCAACTACAGAAAAATCATTTTTAGTCAGCTTTTTTGCAACATGAGTGTAACGTCCAGAATGTTCTCCCATTCCATGTGCTAAAACTACAACAGCTTTTGTACTTTTTGCTTCCCAAATTTGCCCATAAAATTTGGTATTATAAAAATTAAAGTTAAACTCTTTGTGTGTCATATAACTTGTTAATTAGTTATTTTTAGATCATCAGAAGTATCTAATACTTTGTCTTTTCCTAAAGAAATAATAGTGTAATTTAAGGAATTTTTTGATAAAATGTAAACTAATTCAGTATTCCAATAATCTAGAGTTATATTTTTTCTTAAAGGATTATTTCTAATAATATGGTTTAGTTCTTTTGGATATTTGTTTAATTGTTCTTTCTCTAATTTAAGAATTTCTGAAATTTCAAACATTTTTTCTTTTGTTTTTTCTTCGGATGTATTCCTTAATCTATAAACAGAAAATATAGAAAAGGAAATTATAAATAGGATCAAGAATATAAACAAAGGTTTTGTAATTGGATGCCAGACAATACTTTTGGGAAGGTTATTTTCTTTTTCATATTTCCTCCTTTTTTTATGCTTCACCCAAAATACAAGATCTAAATAAAGTTCTAAAATTAAAGTAATTAAATCTGACACTCGTTATTGCTTTTGTAACCAAATTTTAATCTCTTTTCTTAAAGAAACCTCAGGTTTTGGTAACGGAATAGTATTTCCAAATTTTTTACTTCTGTTAAATTTAGAAAAATTTATTTTTAGCTGTTTCCACTCTTCTGGATACGTGTCTAAAAATCCATTGAACATGGTTTGTTCTGTTTTCTTCTCTTTTAAACTATCAAAAATTAGTTGAAATTTTTCTTTTAGTATCATTTAGTAAATATAATTAAACTCGATGTAATTTTGAAAAGAGCTTTTAAGCGATTTTTTTATAATGTTTATTGAATTGATGTAGACTTCTATGCAAATCACAGAAAATAAATCTGTAAATTTTAGTGAAAATTATTTAGAATTTAGCAATACATATTTCATCGCTTTAGCCTTTAACAAACACTCTTCATATTCTTTTTCTGGGATAGATTTTGCCGTAATTGCACTACCAACCGAATAAGAAATATACTTTTTTTCTTCATTATAAAGAATGCTTCTAATAATTACGTTAAAATCAAAATCGCCATTTGGTGTAAAATAACCAACCGTTCCAGAATACAATCCACGTTTGGTTTCTTCTAGTTTTTCAATAATTTTCATTGCAGAAACCTTCGGAGCACCTGTCATACTTCCCATTGGGAAAGTGCTTTTAAGAACATCTACAGGATGTATATTTTCTTCAATTTCCGAAACTACGGTAGAAATCATTTGATGCACTTGCTTAAAAGTATACACTTTGCATAATTCCTCTACTTTTACACTTCCTCTTTTTGCTGATTTTGATAAATCGTTTCTTACTAAATCTACAATCATCACGTTTTCTGATCGCTCTTTAATGTCTCTCGATAAATCGGATGCAATTTTGGCATCATCAATTTCACTTCTTAAACGTTTTGCAGTTCCTTTTATAGGCTGAGAAATAATCTTTGTTCCTTCTTTTTTGATATATCTTTCTGGTGAAGCTGATAATGCGTATTGATGTTCAATTTTTAAAAAAGTAGCAAAAGGCGGCGTAGAAATTTCATTTAAATGATTGTAAACTTCTATCGGATTGATCGTGCTATTTTCTGCATAAAATTCTTGACAAAAATTAGCTTCATAAATATCGCCTCTTTTAATATGTTCTAAAACTGTGGTTACTTTTTGGTGATATTCGTCCTTATGAATCCTAAGTTTTATTTTGATGTTATTTTCAGTTTTTCCTATTTCTAGAATTTTAGATTTTAGAATCTTATCAAAATCGGTTTCAATCTCATCATCAACCATTCTTAAATAATGAAATTCAACTAAATTGTCCTTAATAAAAAAAAGTTTTTGAGGCTGAAAAAAATACAAATCAGCAAAGTCTAATCCGTCAAAATTTTTGGAACTAAGTTGCTCAACGTCATTCTTTACATCGTAAGAAATATATCCAAAAATATAATCTTTTGTAATTGTTTGATATTCTTTTAGCTTCTCAAAAGCATTTAAATGATCTGTTTTTATGGAAGTAAACTCTTCAACAGCCAAAGCGGCATCAAAGTTAGAATATTGCTGTTTGTAATTGTTAGAATCTAGCCAAATTGCTGTTTCGAATTGCTGCGCCCAAAACAATAAATTTTGTTTAAATTCTTTAGTATTATCAACAGAAAAAGTACGAATTGTTCTTTGCATATTCTTTGTAAAAATACAACTCTTTAAAGAGTTAATTGTGATGAAAAAAGCAACCCAAATTAGGTTGCTTTTTTATGTATGCTATAATTCTAAAACGAGTTCAAAATAATAAATTAGGCATTCAATGGTTTTCCATCCCAAGCAGCTTTTGCAGCTTCTTTAACCGCCTCAGAATACGTTGGATGACCATGACAAATTCTTGCTAAATCTTCTGCAGAAGCTCTAAACTCCATTGCAACAGCAGCTTCCATAATTAAATCTGCAACACGTGCACCAACCATATGAACTCCTAAAATTTCATCTGTGTTTTTATCAGCTAAAACCTTTACAAAACCGTCAGTATCGCCACTTGCTCTAGATCTACCTAATGCACGCATAGAAAATTTACCAGCTTTGTATTCTATTTTAGCTTCTTTTAATTCCTCTTCAGTTTTACCAACTGCAGCAGCTTCTGGCCAAGTATAAACAATGCCCGGAATTAAATTATAATTAATATGTGGTTTTTCGCCAGCTAAATATTCTGCAACAACCACTCCTTCTTCTTCTGCTTTGTGCGCCAACATTGCGCCTTTAACAACATCACCAATTGCATAAATATTTTTAATATTTGTTTGTAAGTGATCATTTACATCAATTTGCCCTCTTTCTGTAACTTTAACACCCGCTTTTTCTAATCCTAAACCTTCTGTGTAAGGTTTTCTTCCAACAGCAACTAAGCAATAATCACCAGAAAATTCAATTTCTCTGTCTTTTTTATCCGTAGCTTTTACAACAACATTATTTCCATCTCTTTTTACAGAAGTTACCTTATGACTTGTTGCAAATGTAATTCCTTGTTTTTTAAATACTTTTTGTAATTCTTTAGAAACATCCGCATCCATTCCTGGAACGATTTTATCCATATATTCAACCACAGTAACTTCTGCGCCTAAACGACTATACACAGAACCTAATTCTAAACCAATTACACCACCACCAATTACAATTAAATGTTTTGGTACTTCTGGTAATTTTAAAGCTTCGGTTGATGTAATAATACGTTCTTTATCAATAGAAATAAAAGGTAAAGTTGATGGTTTTGAACCCGTTGCAATAATAATATTTGTTCCTTCAATTATTTCTGATGAGCCATCTTTTTTGGAAACTTTTATATGAGTTGCATCTTCAAAAGAGCCTAAACCTTCAAATACAGTAATATCGTTTTTATCCATTAAATACTTAATTCCGCCGGTAGTAGTTTCTACAACGTTGGCTTTTCTTTCTACCATTTTTGTAAAATCAAAAGATGGTTTTTGAATAGAGATTCCGTGTTCTTCAAAATGATGAACGGCATCGTAATAATGATGAGAAGAATCTAATAATGCTTTAGAAGGAATGCATCCAACATTTAAACAAGTTCCTCCTAAGGTAGCATATTTTTCAATAATTGCTACTTTTTTCCCTAATTGTGATGCTCTAATTGCTGCAATATATCCTCCAGGACCAGAACCAATAACAATAATGTCGTATTTCATGGTGTGTTAATTTTAACGCACAAAAATACGTATATTTTTAGAGATTCAAAGTAGAATTTCTTAGATTTACTGTCAAATTAAATCTAAAAATGTAACCAATGAAAATTATTAAAAAAATAGCAATCGTTTTATTAGTTGCGCTCGTAATTGCACAGTTTTTTGGTCCAGAAAAAAATGAAGGAGATATAACTTCTGTAGCTGCATTTATGGCAGAAACAAATCCGCCCGCAAATGTGCGTAAAATATTATCAGAAAGTTGTTTCGATTGCCATTCTAACAGCACAAAATATCCCTGGTACGACAACATAACACCTGTAAATTTTTGGCTAAATGAGCACATAAATGACGGTAAAAAACATTTAAATTTTTCTGATTGGAGTTCGTATTCTTTAAAAAAGAAAGAACACAAAATGGATGAATTGCATGAAGAAGTTGAAGAAGGCGAAATGCCATTAAATTCGTATACTTGGACTCATTCTGAAGCTAATTTAACGCAAGAAGAAATAGCAGAAATGGTAGCTTGGGGTAAAAACGTGCAAGCAGATTATAAGCAACAAATGAACGCTCAATAATTGAGTTTACAACAAGTTTTAATTATTGGTACTGTTTGGGTAGAACCTAATTCTTCTGCCGCAGGAGCAAGAATGATACAACTTATTGAGTTGTTTTTAAAACAAAACTATAAAGTTACTTTTGCTGCTGCCTCTCAAAAAAACGAAAACTCGGTAGCTTTAAATTCTATAGGTGTTAACGAGGTTTCAATTGAATTGAACAATACTTCTTTTGATCATTTTGTAAAAAAATTGAATCCAACAATCGTTGTTTTTGATCGTTTTGTGATGGAAGAACAATTTGGTTGGCGAGTTGCAGAAAATTGCCCAAATGCCATACGAATTTTAGATACAGAAGATTTACATTTTTTGCGCAAAACTAGACATCAACAAATAAAAAAAGGAGAGGAGTTTACTACAGAAGCGCTATTGAAATCTGATGATACAAAAAGAGAAATTGCTGCAATTTTAAGAAGTGATGTGTCTTTAATAATTTCAACTTACGAAATGGAGTTGTTAAAATCAGTTTTTAAGATTGATGAAAAAATTCTCTATTATTTGCCCTTTTTGTTGAATAAAATTGATGAAAATCAAATTCAAAAATGGAAACCTTTTGAAGAAAGAAACCATTTTGTTTTCATTGGCAATTTCTTTCACAAGCCAAATATTGATGCTGTTTTAACCTTAAAAAATGAAATTTGGGGTAAAATTAAAGCAGCACTTCCAGAGGCTGAAATCCATATTTACGGTGCATATGCAAATCAGCAAATACATCAATTACACAATAAAAAAGAAGGTTTTATTATAAAAGGTTTTGCAAACAATGCAAAAGAAGTTGTTGAAAAAGCCAAAGTAGTTTTAGCACCTTTACGTTTTGGTGCAGGTATTAAAGGGAAATTAACAGAAGCTATGATTTGCGGTACGCCAAGTGTAACTTCAAAAATTGGAGCAGAGGGAATGCATATTAATTTGCCTTGGAACGGTTTTATAGAAGATGATTTTAATACGTTTTCAGAAAAAGCGATTCAGTTATTTTCTGATAAAAAAGTTTGGGAAATTTCTCAAAAAAACGGAATTAAAATCATCAATAAAATATATGACAAAGTCATTTTATCTCCACTTTTTATCAACAGAATAACAGAAATTCAGCAAAATTTAGAACCACACAGAACTCAAAATTTTTTAGGAAGTTTGTTACAACACCAAACTTTACAATCCACAAAGTATATGAGTAAATGGATTGAAAGTAAAAATAGTTAACAGTTTCAAGTAACAGTTTTAAGTAACAGTATTCAGTAGCAGTTTGCAGTAAATAACGAACTGAAAACTGCTGCTGAAAACCGAATACTAAAGCAACCCTGCTCTTTTTAACAAAGCATCTGGTTTTGGTTCTTTACCTCTAAATTTAATATATAAATCCATTGGTTTTTCTGTTCCGCCTTTAGAAAGTACATTTTCTTTGAATTTAGTAGCTACTTCTTTGTTGAAAATTCCTTTTTCTAAGAAATATTCAAAAGCATCCGCATCTAAAACTTCGGCCCATTTGTAAGAGTAATATCCGGCAGAGTATCCGCCTTGAAAAATATGAGAAAAAGAAGTACTCATGCAATTTTCTGCAACATCTGGATATAATGTAGTGTCTGCAAAAGCGGCATCTTCAAATTCTTTAATAGAAGTAATTGTTTCTGTCGACTCGCTTCCATGCCATTTCATGTCTAACAAACCAAAACTAAGTTGTCGTAAGGTTTGCATTCCTTCATGAAAACTTGCAGATTCTTTAATTTTTTCAACATATTTCATCGGGATTATTTCACCAGTTTCATAATGTTTTGCAAATAATTCTAATGCTTCTTTTTCGTAACACCAGTTTTCTAAAATCTGACTTGGTAGTTCAACAAAATCCCAAGAAACTGATGTTCCAGATAAACTATTATACGTTGTGTTTGCCAACATGCCATGCAAAGCGTGACCTAATTCGTGAAACAACGTAGTAACTTCATTAAAAGTTAATAAAGAAGGTTTAGTTGCTGTTGGTTTTGTAAAATTACAAACAATAGAAACATGAGGCCTTTCGTTAATTCCGTTTTTAATTTGTTGCGGTTTGTAAGATGTCATCCAAGCCCCATTTCTTTTTCCTTTCCTAGGATGAAAATCAGCGTAAAAAACAGCAATAAAGTTACTACTAGAATCTGTAACATTATATGTTTTTACATCTTGATGGTATTTGTCGATGTTAAAAACTTCTTCGAAATGCAAATCATACAAACGTTTAGATATTTCAAAAGCGCCATTAATTACGTTTTCTAGTTGAAAGTATGGTTTTAAAATTTCTTGATCTAAATCAAATAATTCTTTCTTCAATTTTTCTGAATAATAAGCGCCATCCCATTTTTGAAGCTGATCTATATTGTCTAATTTTTTGGCATAAGATTCTAAATTAGTAAATTCTTTTAGAGCAGCAGGTTTTGCTTTTTCTAATAAATTGTTAGAAAATTCGATTACTTTGTCTGGGTTTTCCGCCATTCTTTCCTCCAAAACAAAATGTGCATGCGTTTTGTAACCTAATAAATTTGCTCTTTGATTGCGAAGGCTTACAATATCTAAAACAACTTTTTCGTTGTTAAATTCATTGTCTTGAAATCCTTTTTTACCAGCTGCAATTGCTAATTTTTTTCGCAATTCTCTATTATCCGCATAAGTTAAAAAAGGAATATAGCTTGGATGGTCTAACGTAAAAATCCAACCTTCTTTTTCTTTGAATTGGGCTACTTCTTTGGCCGATTCTTTTTCGCTTTCTGGCAAACCAGCAAGGTCTTTTTCATCCGTTATATGCATTTCGAAGGCATTGGTTTCCGCCAATACATTCTCGCCAAATTTTAAAGAAAGTTTAGAAAGCTGTGCATCAATTTTACGAAGCGCTATTTTATCAGCTTCCTTTAAATTAGCGCCATTTCTAGCAAAACCTTTGTATTGTTTTTCCAGCAACATTTGTTGTTCTGGTGATAATGTTAACGTTTCTTTTGAGTCAAAAACAGCCTTTACTTTTTTAAATAAAGTTGTATTTAAAGTAATGTCGTTGCTTAACTCGCTTAACCAAGGAGAGATTTCTTGCGCAATTTTCTGAATTTCATCATTGGTCTCAGCAGAATTCAAATTAAAAAAAATACTTGTTATTTTATTCAGTTTTTCGCCTGTAAAATCTAATGCAACCGTTGTATTTTCAAAAGTTGGTGGGTCAATATTATTTACAATTTCATCAATTTCTAATTTTGTAATTTCAATTGCTTCTTTAATTGCTGGACTGAAATCTTCATTAGAAATTTTTGAAAACGGTGCTATATTAAAATCTTGTAAAAGTGGATTCATTTATTCGTATTTGTTCTGTCAGGTCAAGCGCAGTCGAGACCTTAATTTAACCTCTCGACTGCGATCGAGCTGATATTGTTATTTTTTTACACGTTCAGAAGCTTGTTCAACTTTTAGTTTTAAATCTTCTTTGTAAGCAATAATCTTATCTAAGACACATTTATCCGAAGTACCAATAATTTGTGCTGCTAAAATTCCTGCATTTTTTGCGCCATCTAAAGCTACTGTTGCTACAGGAACGCCTCCTGGCATTTGTAAAATTGACAATATAGAATCCCATCCATCAATAGAATTTCTGCTTTTTATAGGAACTCCGATAATTGGCAACGGACTCATACTTGCCACCATTCCTGGCAAATGGGCAGCGCCACCAGCACCAGCTATGATTACTTTGATGCCCCGTAAATGCGCATTTTTAGAATAGTCAACTAATTTATCTGGAGTTCTGTGAGCAGATACAATATCTACTTCGATCTTAATATCAAAACCCTCTAAAATAGCTATTGCTTCTTGCATGATTGGAAGATCAGAATCACTTCCCATTATTATTCCTACCATAATTACTTACTTATAACTCTAATCGTTTCTTTAACTTTTTGCGCTATTTTTCTAGCTTTATCAATATCAGCATTTACAATGGTAACATGTCCCATTTTTCTAAAAGGATGCGTTTCTTTCTTACCATAAATATGCGGCGTAACGCCATCAATTTTTAAAATTTCTTCTATATTTTGATAAATTACATTTCCAGAAAATCCTTCTTCGCCAACTAAATTTACCATAATTCCCGCAACTTTATTCGCTGTATTTCCTAACGGAAGATTCAAAATTGATCGTAAATGTTGTTCAAATTGATTGGTGTAACTTGCTTCAATTGTATAATGCCCAGAATTATGGGGTCTTGGAGCAACTTCATTTACCAATATTTCGTTGGTTGCTGTTTGAAACATTTCAACTGCTAACAAGCCAATAAAGTCTAATTTTTTAACCACATTTAAAGCAATTTCTTGTGCTTTTCTTGCAACGGATTCTTCAATTCTTGCCGGGCAAATTACGTATTCTACTTGGTTTGCTTCTGGATGAAACTCCATTTCAACAACAGGATATGTTTTGGTTTCGCCATCAGCATTTCTTGCAACAATTACTGCTAATTCATTTTCAAACGGAATTAATTGTTCCGTGATACACTCAACATTTGGTAAAGATTCTAAATCAGAAAAACTTCTAACAATTTTTACGCCGTTGCCATCATAGCCAAAACGAGCCGCTTTCCAAACAAAAGGAAAACTAATAATGCTATTTTCTAAACAGTGATGCAACTCTTCTAAATAAGAAAAATGAGAAAAAGGGGCAGTAGGAATTTGATGATCAAAGTAAAAATGTTTTTGTCTGGCTTTACTTTGAATGATGCGTAAATCTTTAGGTTTTGGATAAATCGTTAATCCTTCTGCTTGTAGTTTATCTAAAGCATCAATATTTACGTTTTCAATTTCAATGGTTAAAATATCTACCGTTTTACCAAAGTTGTAAACAGCATCAAAATCTAACAAATCTCCAACTACAAAATTATTGCAAATTTGTGCACAAGGGGCATCTGGATTGCCATCTAAAATTGAAGTATAAATGTCAAATTTTTGAGTTTCAGCAAGAAGCATTCTTCCTAATTGACCGCCGCCTAAAATTCCTAATTTAAAATCAGAAGAAAAATAATTTTTCACGTTTACTATTTTGTGGTTAAGCAAAAATAAGCATCTATTTTTAGGTATGCTAAAAATTACTGATTCTAATTGTAGATCCGTTTTTTGTAACTCTATATTCTATTGCAGGGCATTGAAAACCATCGGATTGTGGTGCGCCGCCAATTCCCGCATAAATTCCGTATTCGCTGTAGTCACATACGCATTTTAACACGTAGCGAGATTTATCATAAGTCATGGGTGAATTACAGTTTTCATTAGGGCATTTTCTGTCAAAAGCTACAAAATTATTTCCATTTATATTCAAAAGTACAATTCCCTTACTTCCTCCTGAAAGTAATGCAAATCCTCCTGGAGTTTGCGCATTTATCATTTCTGGATTATTTAAATCGGTAACAAGATTTAAAGGCAATGTTTGTATACAATTGCCTAAGTTGGTGTTGTCTGCGCAACTTATAAAAAAGTAAATACTTAGTAAAAGAACTATTTTTTTTAACATATTTAGATTTCAGTTTTTTATAATAACGTTTGCAAGTTACAAATATTTTGTACATTTGTAATTCAATCTCATTCCTGTTAAGGCAATGAGATTTTTAAATTATAGAAATTATGAGTGACATATCATATTATTCTCCGGAAGGATTGAAAAAGTTGAAAGACGAATTGCTAAAGTTAGAGCAAGTTGAGCGACCAAGAGTAACACAAGAAATTGCGGATGCAAGAGACAAAGGCGATTTGAGTGAAAATGCAGAATATCATGCTGCAAAAGAAGAGCAATCTCATTTAGAGTTTAAAATTGCCAAATTAAAAAATGTAATATCAAACGCACGTATTATTGATGAAAGTCAATTAGATACTTCTAAAATATTAATTCATTCTATTGTAAAAATTAAAAATGCTACAAACGGAATGGAGTTTAGTTACACATTAGTGGCGGATTCTGAAACGGATGTTAGAAATGGAAAACTTTCTGTAAACTCGCCAATTGGTAAAGGTTTATTAGGGAAGGAAGTTGGTGATGTTGCAGAAATTCAAGTTCCAAACGGAATTATGAAATTTGAAGTCATTGAAATTTCAAGAAAATAAAAGTAGTAAGAAATAAATTTAGGAATATAAATTCGGATTTTGGCAATGTCAAAATCCGAATTCTTTTTTATATTTACCAACAACCAACAACCAACATGAGCATATTCACAAAAATAATTACAGGCGAAATACCAAGTTATAAAGTAGCGGAAGATGCACATTTTATTGCATTTTTAGACATTAATCCGAATGCAAAAGGACATACTTTAGTGGTTCCAAAAAAAGAAGAAAACAAGATTTTTGACTTATCAAAAGATGAATACACAAAGTTGATGGATTTTTCTTACAGAGTTGCAAAAGCATTAGAAAAAACAGTTGTTTGTAAACGAATAGGGATGAGCGTAATTGGTTTAGAAGTGCCTCATGTTCATGTTCATTTAATTCCTTTAAACGCGATGGCAGATATACAATTTGCTCAAAAAATAAAATTGGTAAATGAAGAATTTGTTAGTTTGGCTAAAAGTATTTCTGATAATTTTGAATAATTATGAAAGATTGGGTCAAATTTGGATTAGGGTGGGGTATTTGGATGTCTTTGTTAATGGCATTTGTTTGGCCGTTAATTGATGGAGAAGAAATTATACTAAAAAAAGTCATTATAACAGGTATCTATTGGATCATAGCAGGGCTCGTATTTGGATATTTATCAGCTAAATATAAAATTGTAAAATCTAAATTTAAAAAGTAATCTCTTTTCTTTTTTATTCAGTGTATAATTTTGTACTTCTTTAAAGACTGTTATGAATTTAAAGAAGTTTTTTTAAGTAGATTTAAATTTTATTTAATACAATCCCAAAAGTAGTTCCTTTGTCGATTTCAGATTTTTTTACGAATATTTTTCCGTTATGATAATCTTCTACAATTCTTTTTGAGAGCGACAAACCTAATCCCCAACCACGTTTTTTAGTAGTAAAACCAGGTTTAAATATTTGTTTAAACATTTTTTTTGGCATCCCTTTTCCTGTATCGGAAATAGTAATTTTAACTTTTTTGTCAGAGTTTTCAATCTCTAATTTTAAAGTTCCTCTTCCTAACATAGCGTCAATGGAGTTTTTGATGAGATTTTCTATAACCCAACCAAATAATTCTGAGTTTAATTTTGTTTGAATATCGTCATCCGAAGAGTAAAATGAAAATGAAATTTGTTTAGAGCTTCTAGATTCTAAATAATCGAAAGCTTGCTTTGTAATGTCTACAATATTTTCTTTTTTTAGCTCTGGGATCGAACCAATTTTTGAAAATCGATTGGCAATTGCGTTTAATCGATGTACATCTTTTTCAATTTCAGTGATATATGTTTCATCAACTTTTTTAATCTTTAAAATAGCAATCCAACCCAAAAGAGAAGACAATGGTGTGCCAATTTGATGCGCAGTTTCTTTTGCCATTCCTGTCCACAGTTTATTCGTTTCTGCCGCTTTATTAGAACTATAAAACAAATAAATCACAGCTAAGAAAAGTGCTAAAATAAGCAAAAAAGCAAGTGGATAATAGGTTAGTTTATCTAATAAATCTGAATTTCGATAATAGATGTAATCTGTTTTACCTAAATATTCGACTTGTATAGGTTGGTTTTGGCTTTTCATAATAGCCAATTGTTTTTTTAAATATTCAGGATCTTTTTCTTTAATCGTGTCTAAATTATTTGAACCTTTAATATTGCCATCAGCACCAACTAAAATAAAAGGAATGTCTTTTGTTCTACTTATAATCTTTAAAGGCAGTTCAGAAATATTCTGATTTAATTCCTCAATACTTACCGTTCTTAATTCTTTAATTGCCTCGCCATGAATTTCCATTTTTGCTCTTTCAGCTTTTTTAAATTTCTGAAAAAACGTGTATGTATTCCAAAGAATCAAAGCAACGATTATAAACGAAACAAGAATTGTAAGCCGCTTAAAAAAAAGTATTTTAAAATATATTTTCATTAAAACAAATATAAAGATTTCTTCTTTATAACTCATTTCAAGTTTTGATAGTATCTTTACCTACCTAAAATTTTTATAAATGTTAACTATAGACCCAAAAGAAATTTCTACAGGGAAATTACATGGTTATTTGTTAGGTGCTATTGCGCCAAGGCCAATCGCGTTTGCAAGTACGATTGATGCAAATGGCAACCCTAATTTATCGCCATTTAGTTTCTTTAATGTGTTTGGCTCAAATCCGCCCATATTAATTTTTTCTCCTGCACGAAGAGTTCGAGATAATACCACAAAACACACTTTAGAAAATGCTTTAGCTACAAAAGAAGTTGTTATAAATGTAGTTAATTATGCTATTGTGCAGCAAATGTCTTTGAGTAGTACAGAATATCCAAAAGGGGTAAATGAGTTTGATAAGGCCGGTTTTACTATGTTGCCTTCAGATGAAATTAAACCATTTAGAGTGGCAGAATCTCCTGTGCAATTTGAGTGTAAAGTTAAAGATGTTATTTTTACAGGTGATGAAGGTGGAGCTGGAAATTTAATAGTTTGTGAAGTTGTAAAAATTCATATAGCTGAAGATGTTCTAGCAGATGATGGCAGCATTGATCAATATAAAATAGATTTAGTAGCAAGAGCAGGAGGAAGTTATTATACAAGAGCAAGAGATGGTTTTTTCGAAGTTCCAAAACCAGTTTCTACATTAGGAATTGGCGTTGATGCTATTCCGTTAGAAATTAGAAACAGTAATGTATTAACAGGTAACAATTTAGGAATGTTAGGTAATGTTGAGCAACTACCTAAATTAGAAACTGTTAATAACTTTGGAAAAGAACATCCTCATTTTATTGGGATAGAAATCACAAAAAAACATACATTTGCTAAAGAGTATTTAAGTAAAAATGATGTAGAAAGCGCTTGGAAAGTGCTTTTATTAAAATAGAAATTATGGAAGTTATTGGTAAAGTAAAATTAATTGGCGAGGTTCAAACATTTGGAACAGGCGGTTTTAAAAAAAGAGAACTAGTTGTAACTACGGATGAGCAATATCCGCAAATGATCATGATTGAGTTTGTACAAGATAAAACAGATTTATTAAACAACTATAAAGTTGGACAAGATGTAAAAGTCTCCATCAATTTAGGTGGTAGAGAATGGATTAATCCGCAAGGTGAAGCAAAGTACTTCAATTCTATTAAAGGTTGGAGAATTGAAAGCTTAACGCAAGGTTCTACATCACAAAATTTACCACCTGTAGATAAATTTGAAGCGGTTTCAAACATATCTGACGAAGAACCAGATGATTTGCCTTTTTAGTAAATAAATTAGAGTACTAGAAGGTTGCATTTCTAGATATCATAAAAAAAGAGCGAATTCTTAATTGAATTCGCTCTTTTTGTATAAGATTTAATCTTCTCTTTCATTTCTTTCATTTCTTTCATTTCTTTCTTTTCTTTCTTGTTTTTCTTTTCCATGCTCAAGATTTTTCTTCTTCTTTTCGGGCATTGGCCCTCGCAAATGAATTATCAATCCGTTTAAAAAATTACGCAAAATTTGATCACCACATTCAACATATTTATCATGATCTTCATTTCTAAACAATGCGCCTAGTTCTCCTTTACTAACTTTAAAATCAACCAAAGCACAAATTTCTACAATATCGGTATCTCTTAATTTGTGTGCTACCCTTAATTTTTTTAAAATATCATTGTTTGTTAATCCCATAGTACAAATGTAAGTTTTTTAACTGACTACACTAAAAATTGCCCACGCATAAACTGCAAACCTTCCAAATCTAAATAAACCAAAAAGCACAACATTTTTAAATGGATACTTTATCATTCCTGCAGCTAAGCAAGCAATAGAAAAAGGCAGCGGTAATATAGCACCCACTAAAATTAGAATACCTCCCCATTTACGGGTATTTTGTAGATTCTTTGCCATTTTAACTTCTAAATATTCTTTTACTGCTTTTATTTTTAACGCTGTTTTACCTAGAAAATAAGATATTAATCCTCCGGAATAAGAAAGTGACGCTAAAATTGCTAAATTTAAAATTGGATCATCTGTTTTTTTAGACCATGCTATGAATATTTCTGGCGGTATTAAACCCAATAATGTTTCAGAAAGAAAGAAAGTTACAAAAATGCCTAGCCTAGAAAAAGTTTCTGTAAAATGATGCAAGCCGTCATTTATATTATACACATATTTGTTAAAAAGAAAAATCACCAAAACAATAACAACAATTGGCAGTATTGCTTTTTTTAAATTAAGACCAACAAATCTATAAAAGCCAGTTCTTGAATAATAGTTGTGAATCAAGTTTGCTTTTTCTGTATTTGTTTTTTTTCTTCTTTTTCTTTTAAGCTTTAGCATTTTATGAGTTTTACCTAAATTAAAACGGTTTGCAAAAATAAGAACAATATTTGAACAAACATTCTTAATAAAACAACATTAACGCTATTTTAAATAATTTATTAAATTCGTATAATTTAATTCAACGTATGATTTGGCTTACTGATGAAATTATTTTTCCTGATTATCATTTTACAACCAAAGATGGGGTTATTGCTTTGGGTGGAGATTTGTCTTTAGAAAGATTAATACATGCATACAAAAATGGAATATTCCCTTGGTTTTCGGAAGATGACCCTATTGTTTGGTATTGTCCACTTAAAAGAATGGTATTATATCCTACTGAATTAAAAGTAACCAAATCGATGCAAAAAATAATAAATAAAAATAATTTTGTAATTACTGAAAACAAGGTTTTTGAAGAGGTTATTTACAATTGTAAAAACATCGAGAGAAAAGATGGTTTTGGTACTTGGATAACAGGCGACATGGAAAAAGCCTACATAAATTTACATAAAAAGGGGATTGCAAAATCAATTGAAGTTTGGTTGGAAAATGAATTGGTTGGTGGTTTATATGGTTTAGAAATTAATGGTGTTTTTTGTGGAGAAAGTATGTTTAGTAATGTATCTAACGCATCCAAACTAGCTTTTATTCATTTAGCAAATAGCTCTAATTATAAACTTATTGATTGTCAAGTTTATAATAATCATTTGGCAAGTTTAGGGGCTAGAGAAATAGAAAGAAATTTATTCTTAAAGATTTTAAAGGAGGTATAATTTTAATTCTTAAAAACAAAAAGCCTCGCAAATTTGCGAGGCTTTAATAAGTATAAAATGGATTATTATCCTAGAGTAACTCTTTTAAAAGTACTCACAGCAACATCTCCATATGTTTTTACATATTGTGCAACATTTTTCTTATCATCCTTAATAAAGGTTTGATCTAAAAGACATTGTTCCAAATCTAAAGTTGTATTGTCAGCAATAAATCTTTCTATTTTACCTGGTAAAATTTTATCCCAAATTTTTTCAGGTTTTCCTTCTGCAGTTAATTCAGCTTTTGCATCATTTTCAGCTTGCCCTAAAACCACTTCATTTAATTGAGACATAGAAATGTATTTAGGAACATTTTTTAAAGTTTTTCCTAATCTACCCAATTCAATATTATCTTTTTCAATAACAGCAATTCTAGCTTCAGTTTCTGCAGCTACAAAAGCAGGATCGAAATCTTTATAAGATAATGTTGTTGCACCCATAGAAGCAACTTGCATTGCAACATCTTTAGAAAGTTCTTCAGCGTTATCTACTGCAGCAGTTAAACCAACTAAGGCAGCAATTTTACCAATGTGAGTGTAAGCACCAACATAAGCAGCTTCAATTCTTTCAAAAGCTGTAATTTCTAATTTTTCACCAATAACACCAGTTTGTTCAACTAATTTATCAGCAACAGACATACCTCCAAAATCAGCAGATAAAAAAGATTCTTTAGTTTCATGATTTAAAGCGATGTCAGCAAATTTACCACCTAAGGCAACAAATGCATCGTTTTTACCAACAAAGTCAGTTTCACAAGCTAAAACGATTGCTACACCAACAGTGCAGTCTTCGTTTATTTTTGTTACTGCAACACCTTCTTTAGAATCTCTATCAGCTCTTTTTGCAGCAATTTTTTGACCTTGTTTACGTAAAACATCAATTGCTTTATTAAAGTCGTTACCTGCTTCAACTAATGCCTTTTTACAGTCCATCATTCCAGCACCAGTAGCTTCTCTTAAGTTTTTAACATCAGCAGCACTAACCTTTACTGTTTCCATGTTACTTTATATTTTAAAGATTATAATTTATTTTATTTATTCGGTATCGTCCTCTTCAGTTTCAGCAACTTCAACTTTAGCTTTTTTAGCAGCTTTGTCTCCTTTTACTTTTACCTTTTCTTCTTTACCTTCTTTCCCTTTGTCTTTATCAGATTTTCTTTCTGATAAACCTTCTGCAATTGCATTAGTAACAAAAGATAGTACTTTGTCTACAGACTTAGAAGCATCATCATTTGCTGGGATAACAAAATCTACTAATCTTGGATCAGAGTTTGTGTCAACCATTGCAAAAATAGGAATGTTTAAGTTTCTAGCTTCAGCTACAGCAATATGCTCCTTTTTGATATCAATTATAAATAATGCACCAGGTAAACGAGTCATATCAGCAATAGAACCTAAATTCTTTTCTAATTTTTCTCTTTGACGATTAATTTGTAATTTTTCTCTTTTAGATAAGGCATCAAAAGAACCATCTTGCTTCATTCTATCAATATGAGCCATTTTTTTAACAGCTTTTCTAATAGTAACAAAGTTTGTTAACATACCACCTGGCCATCTTTCTGTGATGTAAGGCATGTTTACAGCTTTTGCTTTTTCAGCAACGATATCTTTTGCTTGTTTTTTTGTTGCAACAAATAAAATTTTACGTCCAGAGTTTGCAATCTTTTTTAAAGCTTCTGAAGATTCTTCTATTTTAGCAGCTGTTTTATACAAATCGATGATGTGTACACCATTTCTTTCTGTATAAATATAAGGAGCCATGTTAGGGTTCCATTTTCTAGTTAAGTGTCCAAAATGAACACCACTGTCTAGTAATTCTTGAATGTTTATGTTTGCCATTTTTTAAATGTGTTTACTTTCTGTTATTAAATCAATATATAAGTAGTCTTTTACGAGTCTTATATATTTAGATACTAAACTGTTGATATATAATATAACAGCCTCTTTTTTTAAATATTTTGTGAATAGTTGCAAAAAATAAATTTAACAAATATTGCAGAAAAATATTAACGTTTAGAGAACTGGAATTTTTTACGTGCTTTTTTCTGACCAAATTTCTTACGTTCAACCATTCTTGGGTCACGAGTTAATAATCCTTCTGGTTTTAGAATAAGTCTGTGCTCTGGCTCAATAGCAACTAATGCTCTTGTTATTGCCAAACGAATTGCTTCTGCTTGACCTGTTACACCGCCACCGTAAACATTTACCTTAATATCGTAAGATGTTAAGTTTTCTGTTAACATTAAAGGTTGTTGTACTTTATATTGTAAAGTTGAAGTTGTAAAATAGCTTTTAAAATCTTTTTTATTAACTATAATAGTTCCTGTTCCTTCCGAAAGATAAATACGAGCTACAGCTGTTTTTCTTCTACCTATTTTGTGTACTATATCCATTATTTATAATCGTTAAGGTTAATAGCTTTAGGTTCTTGACCTGCATGTTTGTGCTCTGTACCTGCATATACATACAAGTTTCTGTATAAAGCGCTACCTAAAGTATTTTTTGGTAACATTCCTTTTACAGCTTTTTCTATAAGTCTTGTAGGATCTTTAGCAAACATTTCTGTAGCAGTTAACGATCTTTGTCCTCCTGGGTAACCTGTGTGACGAATGTAAGATTTGTCAGACCATTTTTTACCAGTTAGATTAATTTTTTCTGCGTTGATGATAACCACGTTATCTCCACAATCTACGTGAGGAGTAAAATTAGGTTTGTATTTACCTCTAATTAGCTTTGCTATTTTAGAAGCTAGACGACCCAACGTTTGCCCGTCCGCATCAACTAAAACCCACTCCTTATTTACGGTAGCGCTGTTTGCTGATACTGTTTTGTAACTTAATGTGTTCATAATTACACTATTAGTTTTTGTCTTATTAATAATATTAAACTTTTCCTTAAAAAAGGAGTGCAAATGTAATACTATTTATTCGATTGACAAATAGTGCTTTAATTTATTTGATATGTATTATCATATCCATAATAATTAACATATTCTTAAGAAAGAAGAAAGTCTCTTTTGTCAATTATATGAATAATTTTACAATTGTTATTATTGTTAACACTCCCAACAGCATGAAAATTACTTTTCTTACATTATTTTTATGTGTATTTATGTCATTAAAAATGACTACACAAGAAACGCAAAACAACAAAATTGTTAAGAGAATATATACTACAAAAAAACTTACAAAAGTGCCAGTTATAGATGGTGCTATTTCTGATGAAGCTTGGGACGTGGTTGATTGGTCATCAGACTTTACAGAGAAAGATCCTGATGAAGGATCAGCACCAAGCAATCAAACTCAATTTAAAGTAATCTATGATGCAAAATATTTATACGTTGCTATTCGTGCATTTGATGAAAACCCTGAGTTAATTCAACAAAGATTAAGTAGAAGAGATGGTTTTGCAGGCGATAGAGTAAATGTACTTATTGATAGTTATCACGATAAAAGAACAGCTTTTGTGTTTACAACAACTGCGGCAGGTGTTAAAGGCGAAGAAATAGCAACCGGAAACGGTACTAGTTTTGATGCAAGCTGGAACCCAATTTGGTACACAGATGCAAAAGTTGACGATAAAGGTTGGACAGCAGAAATGAAAATTCCGTTCAGTCAATTACGCTTCGGAAAAGCAAAAGAACAAATTTGGGGGTTTAATATTATCAGAAATATTTTCAGGAAAAATGAACGTTCAATGTGGCAAAGAATTCCTAACAACCAAGCTGGTTTTATTAGTGAGTCAGGAGAATTACATGGTTTAATTGATTTGGTTCCTCAAAAACAATTAGAAATTCAGCCTTTTACAGTTTTACAATATGATAATTATCCTTTAGAAGCAGGAAATCCTTATAGAGACGGTAGTGATTTTAAAGTTAATGGAGGTTTAGATGCAAAAATCGGAATTACAAACGATTTAACATTAGATCTAACAATTAATCCAGATTTCGGACAAGTAGAAGCAGATCCTGGAGCTATAGCTTTAGACGGGTTTCAGATATTTTTTGAAGAGCAAAGACCCTTTTTTGTAGAGAATAAAAATATTTTTGATTTCCGTTTCGCAGACGGAAGAGATAATTTATTTTATAGTAGAAGAGTTGGTAGAAACCCGCACAGAAGTGCCAATTTATCCGATGGAGAATTTGCCGATGAACCACAGAATTCCACAATTTTAGGAGCCGCCAAATTTTCTGGAAAAACTCAGAATGGTTGGTCTATTGGTGTTTTAGAAAGTGTTACTTCAAATGAGTTTGCAGAAGTTCAACAAACAAACGGAGAAACTAGAGAAGAAATCGTAGAACCTCTAACCAATTACTTCGTAACAAGGGCACAAAAAGATTTTAATGAAAGAAATTCTTTTACTGGCGGAATTTTTACAGCAACCAATAGAAACTTAGATGGTAATTTTTCTGAATTACATACAGCAGCATACACGGGCGGTTTGGATTTTCAACATAACTGGCACAATAGAGATTACTATATTAATGGTAATACAATTATGAGTTATGTTGTGGGTAGTGCTGAGGCTATAGAAAAGACACAGCTTTCGATTGCTCGACTATTTCAAAGAGTAGATGCAACCCATGTAGAGCTAGACCCAACAAGAACTTCGTTAACAGGTTCTGGAGGTAAAATAGAAGCAGGAAAACAAGGAGGAGGAAACTGGCGTTATAGCGGTGGTTTTGTTTGGCGTTCTCCAGAATTAGAATTAAATGATGTTGGTTTTTTACGCCTAACAGATGAAATCATTTTGTATTCAGAAGTAAAGCATTTATGGCAAGTGCCAACAAAAACCTATAGAAGTATAGAAGTTAAAGCAGAACAAGAGTCCAAATTTGATTTTCAAGGGAATAATAATCAAATGGAATATAAATTAGAAGGAACTGTTAGTTGGATAAACAATTGGTCTACAAGATTAGGTTTTGGTCACGTGCCTGTAAATTATCAAAATGCCTATTTACGAGGTGGTCCACGCTGGCGTTTTGCTGATAAGGATTTTATGTATCTTTCTTTTGGTTCTGATAAAAGTAAAAAGATGAGTTTTTCTGCAGGATATATAAATCGTAAAACAGAAGAAAATGTAAACAACTTAAAAAAGTATTCATTTGATTTAAACTATCAACCTTTTGATGCTTTTAGTATGTCTTTAAATACAGAATTTCAACAGACAATAGATAAAACACAATATGTATCAACCAAAGATTTTGGTAATCAAAAAAGATATGTTTTAGGAGAAATTGATAATCAATCGTTGTCTACAACTTTAAGATTAAATTACAGTATTAATCCTAATTTTACAATACAATTTTATGGGCAACCCTACATTTCTAGGGGGAGATATTCTAATTTTAATTTTGTTACAAATGCAACAGCCACAGGTTTTGATAATAGAGTTGTGATGTATAATTCCAATCAAATATCTGAAAATAATAATATATATTTTATTGATGAAGATTTAGATACAGCCGTAGATTATAGTTTTAGCAAACCTGATTTTTCTTTTGTACAACTGCGTACAAACTTAGTTGCTAGATGGGAGTATATTCCAGGCTCTGAGTTGTTTTTTGTTTGGGCAAGAGGCGGCACAAGGTTTGATGACCCAAGTAGTTCTTTGTCAAATAGTTTGCGAGACCAAATTACAAATAATAAACTAGAAGATACTTTTTTAATAAAAGCAACCTATAGATTTGTAATATAAAATTAGTTGATTAAGAAATTAATCAACTAATTTTATAGAAGAAGCTATAAATTTATTGTTTTCAATTTTACCAACAACTTCGCCTTTTCTAATTACTTCGCAAAAACCAGTATGTTCATCGTGAGCATCGCCAAAATCATCAATCTCAAAGCCTTCAACAAAATACGCTTTGCCATCAATTTTTACAGCTAAATCACACCCGTCTTCACTATTCAACTCAAACTGACATTGTCCACAAGAAACTGATGCAATTTGTTTTATTTCATTTTTGTTTTCGCAAGCAGCTAAAATTAATAAACTTAAAACGATTATTTTTCTCATACTTATAAATTATAAATTAATTTTCTAAAAACTAAAAACTAAAAACTAAAAACTAAAAACTAAAATTAATTCCCACCCCAAGAATCGCGCAGTCCAACAGTTTTGTTGAATACTAAATTATCGGCAGTCGAATCATCATCAATATTAAAATAGCCTAAACGTTGAAACTGAAAACGTTCACCAATTTTTGCAGATTGCAAACTTGGTTCAACAAAAGCAGTTATTATTTCTAAAGAATTAGGATTGATAAACTCCATATAGTCTTTATCTTTATGAGAATCTGGCGCTTCATCTAAAAACAATCGATCATATGCTCGCACTTCTGCTTTAATAGCATGTTTTACAGAAACCCAATGCAAAGTGCCTTTTACTTTTCGTTTGCTTTCTTCTGTGTCCATCCCAGATTTTGTTAACGGATCATAGGTACAGTAAATAACAGTAATTTCTCCGTTTTCGTCTTTGTCACAACTTGTTGCTTTGATAAAATAAGCATTTTTTAAACGAACTTCTCCGCCTAATTTTAAACGAAAGAACTTTTTATTAGCTTCCTCTTTAAAATCTTCACGTTCTATGTAAATTTCTCTAGAAAAAGGAACTTCTCTGCTTCCAAAACCATCTTCATAATCGTTATATTCAGCTGTTAAAAATTCTTCTTTTCCTTCAGGATAATTTGTAATTACCACTTTTACAGGATCTAAAACAGCCATTACTCTGTTTGCTGTTTTGTTTAAATCTTCACGAATTTTAAACTCTAAAAGCGCTACATCAATACTATTTTCACGTTTAGAAACTCCAACAGTTTCTATAAAGTTTTTAATAGATTCTGGTGTATAACCACGTCTTCTTAAACCAGAAATTGTTGGCATTCTTGGGTCGTCCCAGCCAGAAACAATTCCGTTTTCAACTAAAGTTAACAATTTACGTTTGCTCATAATTGTATAACTCAAATTTAAACGAGAAAACTCACGTTGTTTAGGTACAAAAGGATATTCAGTTTTACTATAATCGTGCACATTGTCTTTAAACCAATCGTATAATTCTCTGTGAGGTTTAAACTCTAAAGAACACAAAGAATGCGAAATTTGTTCAATATAATCACTTTCCCCGTGCGTCCAATCGTACATTGGGTAAATGCACCAATCGTTGCCAGTTCTGTGATGCGATTTAAACATAATTCTATACATTAAAGGATCACGCAACAACATATTTGGCGAACTCATATCAATTTTTGCACGCAATGTATGTTCGCCCTCTTTAAATTTTCCGTCTTTCATCCCTTGAAATAATTCCAAGTTTTCTTCTGTAGAACGCTTTCTAAAAGGACTGTTTGATCCAACAGAGGTTGGCGTTCCTTTTTGAGCGCGCATATCTTCCGAAGATTGAGAATCTACATATGCTTTTCCATCTTTAATCATCAAAATTGCCCAATCAAACAATTGCTGAAAATAGTCTGACGAATAACATTCATTTGCCCAAGAATATCCCAGCCAAGAAATATCTTCTTTAATTGCGTCTACGTATTCTTGTTCTTCTTTTGCGGGGTTTGTATCATCAAAACGCAAGTTTACAGGCGCATTGTATTTTAAACCCAAACCAAAACTAATTCCGATTGCTTTTGTATGACCAATGTGCAAATATCCATTTGGCTCAGGAGGAAAACGAAAACGTAAATTTTCTTTAGGCATTCCGTTTGCCAAATCCTCTTCAATAATTTGCTCTAAAAAATTGAGCGATTTCTTCTCTTCAGACATTATTTTATACGAAAAAATTAAAGTGCAAAATTACATATTTTTATGCAGTCACATCCCCATTCTGTAACAAATTCTTAAATTAAGACTCTAATAAGCATACACTAGAAACTATGGGCAATCAAATAAGAAACTACACCTGTTTAAAATGTGAGAACAAAACATATAAACTTGGTGAAATGCGAGCAACTGGAGGCTTTTTCTCAAAAATTTTCGATATTCAAAGTCAAAAATATACAAGCGTAACTTGCGAACGTTGTACCTTTACTTTACCTCATCAATAAAGTAGTTATTATATTTACTAAGAAACAAGAGGAGAACTAAAACGTTGTTTTGAATAGCAGTTCCTTTATACGTATCAGTCCTCTTGTCTTTCTTAGGTTGCTTT
>Ga0222644_1000010_pt1 | contig 191918 bp, 191 predicted proteins | sample AntAcemetagen291_FD_179800 | JGI IMG/M metagenome (GOLD analysis project Ga0222644, IMG submission 179800) | Saline water microbial communities from Ace Lake, Antarctica - #291 | ecosystem: Environmental > Aquatic > Non-marine Saline and Alkaline > Saline | place: Antarctica: Ace Lake...
AAGGGTTTTTTTTACGCAATAAATCTTTGAGATTTATCTATACAAATAATACAAAACCTTATATCTTGACTACAACTCTAAGTCTTTATAGTAGGGATGATCTTAAATGATATATTCTAATTTTTTTTGAAAATGGAGCTAAGTGGGAAATTATCCTTATTTTCGTTGAATAGCTTAAATACGCTTTTAGTCTGTCCAGGAAATAGTTGATGTATATACACACCTTTCAGACTTGTTCTTAAGAGTTTTATTGTCCTAAAATGGCCTAGGTATGTACATTCATTAGGTTACCCTTTTGTTAAGGTAAAGTCGCATAATTGGCTTGGCAATTAATTTAAAAAAGATGATACATCTAAAAAAATCATTAGTGTCCGACTAAAATACGTTTTTTTGCTTTCGTCCTTTTCATGCCCTGTATTAGTGGGGTAGGGTTGCGTTTCTCCAATAGCATGGTATCCATCAGAACATTGTTAGCTGTATATCGGGTGGTTTGGTGGTCAGATAATCCCACTTTTGAGTAGGGTTTTCCATGAAGCTGAACATATTTATGTAGCTCATCAGGTGTAGCCTGATCATAGAAACCATATTTGAGTATGCCCATCTTCTTTTGGTTCTCTTCTGCACCACAAGCATGAGTAGTTGGATAATGAGTCCGCACCATATCCGTATCTCAATGGCATTCTGGTTGTCCCCAAGAAAATACTTTAGGGGGAAGTTCTGTTTGAGGCGCTTGAACATGGTCTCTATCTGCCATCTTTGCTTGTAGATATCACATATTTTATCTGGGCTCAACAGGAAGTTGTTGGATATAAAACTATAGGTCTTTTTTTTGTCGTCATCCCAGTATGCTACGCGCCTGAGCTCTATCATCTGACCATTCTTCTCCACGGTAATGATCTCATCCCTAAGTATATTGTTCGGTGTATTATGTTGTGGATCGAACTCTTCCAGATTTTTGTAGGAAGCATTTTCTTTTTGGCGGGTAACAAAGTAGATATCCTGCTGTGTCCACTCAAAAAACTGTCTGTAATCGTTATAGGCCTTATCAAAGACTACAAACGAGCCCTTCTTCAGGTCGAGCTCCCTGAGAAAGGTGTGGTCGTGCGTTGCCGCGCTACTGAATCGAACCAGACAAGGAACGTCCTCTAGGGCATTTATCATTGTATGCATCTTTATGCCGCCCTTCTTCCTACCGTTGATCGGGTTGCGCCCAACACCCTTTAAAATATCACTGAATAGGCTGATGGTGGTCGAATCAACAATCTTTAGATGCTTTACGGGAAGACGCAGGGAACTGCTGTCCGATAAAAACCTGCCGTATTTATCCAAAAGGGAATAATAGATGGAACTGAAGACCTGTGAGCTTCGGTTGGCGTTGGCATCGGAAAGGGTACTTCGCCTGGGGAAGCTCTCCAATCCAAGGTGGCTGAGCTTTCCCTCGCAGGCCAGCATCACGGTAGATAGCTCCCGAAGTGAACTAACACCACTTAGAGCAGCATAAAGCATGGAGACCAGGTGCTCGTGGGTCTTGCACGTTTTATAGTAGCGGTCACTATCAAATGATTCGGCTGTCCGACTAATAATGTGTCTGGGAATCAGATTTAACAACTGCTTGATTATGGGGTGTCCGCTAAAGTGAGTACTTTTATTCATAGTCTTTGTTTTGTTGCAAAACCAAAGTACTATAAAGCGGGAAAACCTATATGGTAATCCCGCCTTTAAAAAAGTTTAATCGGACACTAATGGTTTTTAATATGTATTGTTTAAGAATTAACAGTTCTAAAATTAAGTTTCTTATTTTCAATAGTCTATAGTAAAATAATGGCTTGTGCTGATAAAATATATCAAAGAGAATTCATATGTAATTAACCACTGAATCGAAAATATTTTATCATTCGCACATAAAAAAGATGCTGTAAGTTTAGCTAGTTGATCACTGTTGGGCGATTATTTTTCACTCACTATTTTTTCCCATTTCCAAGAACTAGCAAGAGATTCTTCTAAAGAATATTTAGGAGTCCAATCTAAAATGTTACGTGCTTTATCTGTTTGAGCGTAAGCTTCAACTACGTCACCTGCTCGACGTCCAACGATTCTATAGTTCAGTGTTTCACCGCTTGCTTTTTCAAAGGCGGTAATTACCTCCATTACCGTCGAACCAGTACCTGTTCCTACGTTAAAAACTTCAAAGTTCTCTTTTGCTTTTTTATTTAATAATCGAGAAAGAGCAGCAACATGAGCGTTTGCTAAATCTACCACATGAATATAATCTCTAATGGCAGTTCCATCTCGAGTGGGATAGTCATTTCCATACACAGAAAGTTGTTTTCTTAAACCTATAGCTGTTTGAGTTATATAGGGAACCAAGTTTTGTGGCACGCCTATTGGTAATTCGCCTATTTTAGCACTTTGATGGGCTCCTATTGGATTAAAATATCTTAGCGCGATAGCCTTTAAATTGAGTTTTACTTTACAGGTATCTCTTATAATTTCTTCTCCTATTTGTTTAGTGTTTCCATAAGGTGATTCAGCTGGTTTTATAGGTGCATTTTCTGTAACTGGTAATAGCTCTGCTTGTCCATAGACTGTACAAGAAGAACTAAAAATCAAACTAACATCATTATTTTGGATGTTTTGAAGTAAGTAAACTAATGCATTGACATTGTTTTCATAGTATAATAGAGGATTATTGACACTTTCACCTACTGCTTTAGACGCTGCAAAATGAATTATGCCTTCAATATGATTGTGTCTTTTGAAAAACGCATGTAGCGCCTCTTTATGCCTAACATCTATCTTTTCAAATTTCGGTTGTATTCCCGTGATTGAAGTTATATTATCTAATACTTCTATAGATGTATTAGATAAATTATCTATGATAATTACTTCATAACCCTGCTCCTGTAGCTCTACGACTACATGAGAACCTATATATCCTAAACCTCCAGTAACTAATATCTTCATAGTCAGTAAAATTACAATTTATTATGAAATCGTTTAAATAAAAAGGGCTGCCATTTCTGCAGCCCTTTAGATAATTCGACAGAAAAAGATTAATCTCTTAATAACCCTCTTGAAATGACTATTTTTTGAATCTCGCTAGTTCCTTCATAAATCTGTGTGATTTTAGCATCTCTCATTAATCGCTCCACATGATACTCTTTTACAAAACCATTACCACCAAAAACCTGCACTGCTTCTACCGATGTATCCATCGCTGTTTGAGAAGCAAAAAGTTTTGCCATTGCACCACTCATATCATAGTTACGACCTTGGTCTTTATCCCAAGCACTTTGCATGACTAAGTGACGAGCAGCAGTAATATTAGTATGCATGTCAGCAAGTTTAAAAGCAATAGCTTGATGATTGCATATTTCCGTACCGAAAGATTTTCTGACCTTAGAGTAGTCTCTGGCTAGTTCATAAGCTCCAGAAGCAATACCTAATGCTTGTGCAGCAATACCAATGCGACCTCCAGAAAGTGACTTCATCGCAAATTTAAAACCAAACCCATCTTCTCCTATTCTATTTTCTTTAGGAACTTTTACATCATTAAAAATTAAAGAATGGGTGTCACTACCGCGTATTCCTAATTTATCTTCCTTAGTACCTATTTCAAAGCCGTCCCAACTTTTTTCTACTATAAAAGCGTTGATTCCTTTATGTTTCTTTTCTTTATCAGTTTGAGCGATTACAATGTAATAATCTGCACTGTTGCCATTTGTGATCCAATTTTTTGTACCATTAAGAACGTAGTGGTCACCTTTATCTATGGCAGTAGTCTTTTGAGAAGTTGCATCACTTCCAGCTTCTGGTTCAGAAAGACAGAAAGCACCTATTGATTCTCCTGTAGTAAGCTTAGTAAGGTACTTTTCTTTTTGAGCTTCATTTCCATACGTATCAAGGCCCCAACATACAAGCGAATTGTTAACAGAAACGATCACAGAAGCACTCGCATCAATTTTAGAGAGCTCTTCCATAACTAATACGTAAGAAATAGTATCCATTCCACCACCTCCGTACTTAGGAGATGCCATCATTCCCATAAAACCAAGTTCCCCCATTTTTCTTACTTGTTCTGTAGGGAATTTTTGTAAGTTATCTCTTTCTATAACACCAGGTAAAAGTTCTGTTTTTGCAAAATCTCTCGCTGCATCCCTAATCATCAGATGCTCTTCTGTTAAGCCAAAATCCATTTATTCTTGTATTTTTAGTTATTTTTCCGTTATGCAAATTTAATGCTATTCTTTCCCATTTTCAATATCTTTAACTAATGAATCATCAGTACTATAACGTTTTAGGAGTTATGTCTGGCACGTCGCTGGACGGCATTGATATTGCACATGTTACCTTAGTATGCAAAGAGACTTGGAGCTTTGAGATCCATATAGCAGAAACTATTCCTTATACGGCAGAGATAAAAAAAAAGCTGGCAGAAGCTATAACTTATGATAAAGCCGATATAATCAGTTTGAATCAGGAATATACGGCGTACCTCGCAGTGCAGATTAATACGTTTATAGAGAAAAACGAGCTCAACAATTTATTAGCTGTTTGTTCACATGGACACACTATATTTCATCAGCCAGAAAATAAATACACGTTACAATTAGGGAACCTACCACAGCTTGCTCAACTTGTTAATCAGCGAGTCATTTGTGATTATAGAGTTCAGGATGTAGAGTTGAATGGTCAGGGCGCTCCTTTGGTTCCTATAGGAGACCGATTACTTTTTGGAACTTATGATTATTGCTTGAATCTGGGTGGTTTTGCAAACATGAGCTTTGAAGAAAATAGGCAAAGAATAGCATATGATATCTGCCCTGTAAATGTGGTTCTCAACCATTATTCTTTGAAGTTAGGTGAAGAGTATGATGCGGGTGGCGCTTTCGCGAAAGCAGGAACCGTACAAATCTCATCTCTAGAGCAATTAAATTCTTTAGACTTTTATCATCAAAACGCACCTAAATCTCTAGGGATGGAATGGGTAAATGGGAATATATTTCATATTCTTGATCAGATTGTAAATACGTATGATATCATTGCTACATTTACAGAGCACGTCGCTCTGCAAATTGCAAAGCAGTTAAAAGAAAATAAATCCTTATTAATAACTGGAGGAGGCGCATTCAACACCTATTTATTGGAATCTTTACAAAAACATACCACCGCAAAAATTATCATTCCAAATTTCATTATCGTAGAAAATAAAGAAGCATTAATCTTTGCGCTTTTAGGAGTTTTAAGATTGCGCAATCAAAACAACTGTTTGGCTAGCGTTACAGGTGCAGATCACGATCATAGCAGCGGGCGTATTTATCTGCCTTAAGAAATTCTAAAAATGCGGGTTTCCACTTGCAGCTATCTTATCTTTGTATAAACCCAAATGGTTATATGAAAGAACTTCTTAAACGTTATGAAAATGCTAGCCCAGAAATCGTTTTCCACTGGAATGATACAGAAACAGATGCCGAAGGATGGACAGTTATCAATAGTTTACGTGGCGGAGCTGCTGGCGGTGGCACGAGAATGAGAAAAGGACTTGATAAAAATGAAGTACTTTCTCTTGCTAAAACTATGGAAATTAAATTTACCGTTTCTGGTCCTGCCATAGGTGGAGCAAAATCGGGCATTAATTTTGATCCACAGGACCCTCGTAAAAAAGGAGTTTTGGAACGCTGGTATAAGGCAGTTTCTCCTTTATTGAAGAGTTATTACGGCACGGGTGGGGATCTTAATGTAGATGAGATTCACGAGGTTATTCCTATGACAGAAGATTGTGGCGTATGGCATCCTCAAGAAGGTGTGTTTAACGGCCATTTTTCACCAACTGAGGCAGATAAAATCAATCGCATAGGTCAATTACGTCAAGGTGTAATCAAGGTAATTGAAAACCCGTTATTCTCTCCAGATGTATCTAAAAAATATACGGTTGCTGACATGATCACTGGTTATGGAGTTGCAGAAGCGGTAAAACACTTCTATGATATTTATGGTGGAGATGTTAGGGGAAAGCGCGCTATTGTACAAGGATTTGGTAATGTGGGAAGCGCAGCCGCTTTTTACCTTTCCCAAATGGGTGCCAAAGTAGTAGGGATTATAGATCGTGTAGGTGGATTGATTAATGAAGACGGTTTCAGCCATCAGGAAATAACAGAATTATTTCTCAATAAAGATGGAAACACACTGAGAGCCAAAGAATTGATTCCTTTTGAAGAGGTGAACGATCGAATTTGGAAAATAAAGACAGAAATTTTTGCTCCTTGCGCAGCATCAAGACTCATTTCTCAAAATCAAATAGACCAGATGATTTCATCCGGACTAGAAGTGATTTCTTGTGGTGCAAATGTACCGTTTGCAGATAAGGAAATTTTCTTCGGTTCTATTATGGAACATACAGATGAGCAGGTAAGCTTAATCCCGGATTTTATTTCTAATTGTGGAATGGCAAGAGTATTTGCCTACTTTATGGAACGTCGCGTTCAAATGACAGATAAGGCTATTTTTAACGATACAAGTATGACCATACGCAACGCTATTCAAAATACATTTAATAATAACAGCTCAAAAAAACAAATCAGTTCTACTGCATTTGAAATAGCACTTAAACAAATAGTTTGATGAAATATTTTTTAGGTAACAGTCCTAAGTGGTTCAAGTTAACCATAATCGCCTTTTTAATTTTTAATGTAGCAGGTTACTTTACCTTAAGTGGTATGTTGATGGGTTGGATTTTCATAGGTGAATTTATTTTTTGTCTGGCCATGGCTTTAAAATGTTACCCATTACAATCAGGTGGATTGCTAGCCATACAGGTGCTTTTATTAGGATTAACCACGCCTGGTGGTCCAGGATTAGAGAGTGGAGTTTATGCAGAGGTTTCTCAAAATCTTGAGGTAATTCTTTTGCTGGTCTTTATGGTGGCTGGTATATATTTCATGAAACCGCTACTCATGTTTATTTTTGTAAAACTCTTCACAAAAATTAAGTCAAAACTTCTTTTATCACTGGTGTTCGTTTTAATTTGTGCTGTCTTATCAGCTTTCTTAGACGCACTCACTGTAACAGCAGTATTGATAAGTGTAGGAATAGGTTTTTACAATGTGTACCATGAAATCCATTCCAGTGATTTAGACCTTAATAAAGACAATACTGTAGATCGCAAACAGATGAGTGGGAAAACGCTAGAGGAATTTCGTTCCTTTTTACGTAGTCTAGTAATGCACGGTGTTGTAGGTACTGCTTTAGGTGGTGTGTGCACTATAGTGGGAGAACCCCAAAATCTATTAATAGGAGGCAAATTGGCCGCTGCAGGTATCATTAGTGTGGACAATCAATTTATTGAGTTTTTTCTTAAGATGGCTCCTATAACTATTCCTGTTTTGATTGCGGGAGTAATAACCACAGCTGTTCTAGAAATTACCAAGACATTTGGTTTTGGTCAGAAAATGCCTCCTGTAGCAAGAAATATTATAGAAGCATGGATGGAAAAGAGAGATGAAGAACGTACGGATAAAGAAAAATATGCACTTGTGGTTCAAGCGGTTTCAGCGGTGTTACTGATTGCTGGATTAGCCTTGCACATAGCTCCTGTAGGGTTTATAGGATTGGGATTAATCGTTATACAGACTGCCTTTATAGGAATTACCGATGAGCACAGCATAGGAAAAGCCTTTGAAGAGGCACTTCCTTTTACAGGTTTATTAGTGGTGTTCTTTGTCATAGTAGCGATGATTCACGACCAGCATTTATTTGCACCTATTATAGGGTGGGCTTTGGAACAAGACGCTAGCAGCCAGCCGGCCATATTTTATTTGGCAAACGGATTCTTGAGTATGCTATCTGATAATGTATTTGTGGCAACTGTTTATATTAATGAGGTAAGCAATGCTTATGATGCAGGAGTAATTAATAAGGAACAATACGAGCACCTAGCCATAGCAATAAACACAGGGACTAACTTACCTAGTGTAGCTACTCCTAATGGTCAGGCGGCATTCTTATTTTTATTGACCTCTGCTCTAGCACCTTTAATAAACTTATCATACGGTAAAATGGTGAAGATGGCATTTCCTTACACAGTAGTTTTGACATTAGTAGGTCTGGCCGCTGTGGTATATTTTTTATAAGAAAAGAGTATTATTGTATAATATTATAGGAATCTGGCTTTCGCGAAAGCCGAATTTTAAAAATCAAATTTACAGGTCAAGACAATGAAATGTTTATGAGCTGCGTTAACAATCATATTAATAATATATTCAATGAGTTTACTTTTTCAAGAAATCGCCGAGATTACTACAGAGTCAGTGCCCCTTGTAAATGAGGAGTCTGAATCTTTATTGGGGCTTATTACTGCTGGTGGTCCATCTGGAACCATCATTATAGCTGTATTAATTCTTTTATTGTTTTTTGCTCTGTACATCTATTTTGAGCGTCTTATGAAAATAAGAGCGAGTTCTAAAATTGATAGTAATTTTATGATGCAGATTAAAGACTATATTTCTAATGGGCGCATAGATAGCGCAAAAATGCTTTGCGCTAAAGAAGGTTCTCCAGTAGCACGACTTACTGAGAAAGGAATAAGCCGTATAGGTTCTCCTCTTGAAGACATCAATAGCGCTATTGAAAACGCTGGTAGACTCGAGGTGTATAAACTAGAAAAGAATGTAAGTATGTTAGCAACCATTGCTGGTGCTGCCCCTATGATAGGGTTTTTAGGCACTGTGATAGGGATGGTGATCGCTTTTAAAACTCTTGCAGACGCTGGTGGTAGTGCAGACATGGGTAGTCTCGCTGGAGGGATTTATACGGCGATGATAACAACGGTCGCTGGTCTAATCGTGGGTATTATAGCATATATAGGGTACAATCATCTGGTTGTAAAAACGGATAAAGTGGTGCATCAAATGGAAGAGAACGCCTCTGATTTCCTTGACCTTTTAAATGAACCCGCTTAACTATGAATTTAAGAGGTAGAAATAAAGTAAGTCCAGAGTTCTCGATGTCTTCTATGACAGATATCGTTTTTTTGCTGTTGGTATTCTTTTTGCTTACATCACCACAAATAACCCCAGAGGCTCTCGATTTATTATTGCCTAGTGCCGGCGGTAAAACCCAGAAGCAAGGAAAAGTGACCGTTAGTATTTCAAAAGATGGAGTTTTTTATGTGGATGCAGCACAAGCTACAGATGAAGATTTAGAATTTAGAATTCTATCGGTACTACAAGGAAAAGAGAAACCCACAATTATGTTGCGATCTGATAAAGATGCAGCAGTGAGCCACTCTGTTAGAGTAATGGATATTGCAAATAGGAACAAAATACAAATTGTACTGGCCGTAAAAAATAATTAGTCATGAGTTACTTAAAGACAAAAGAACAGAGAATATCAGCAGGAGTGAGTATTTTGATTATTCTATTGGTCGTTCTTGTATTTAGATTTGTCTCCATAATTAATGTGATTGAACCACCAGAGGAATCAGGTATAGCAATCAACTTTGGGAATACTGCTGTAGGATCTGGACCAGTAGAACCAGCAAAGCCTACTAAGGTTGCTCCAGAATCTAATCCAGATCCAGTCACACAACCAGATGTACCTCAAGTGGAAAATATAGTAACCCAGGATAATACAGAGGCGCCATCTGTCGTTTCTGAACCTGATCTAAAACCTACTGCTAGACCAGTAACAAAACCCACTGCTAAACCTGTTGAACTTAAACCAGATCCTAAACCAGACTCTTCAGTTTTAGATGCCCTGAACAGCGTTACTGGGGCAGAAACTGTTGCAGGAGAAGTGAGTACGGGTCAAGGACCAGGAGATGGCCCCGGAAATAAAGGAGATATTAACGGTGATCCATATGCAAACACGTATTACGGCGCTCCAGGAAGTGGTCAAGGTGGCAAAGGCTTTGGACTTAATGGCCGCGGTAAGGTGGCTGGGCGCGGTGTACTTCCTACCTGTGATGAAAGTGGTAGAGTAATTGTTGAGATAGAAGTAGATCAAAGCGGTAAAGTTACAAAGGCTACTCGCAAAATGAAAGGGACATCTAATCCCGCCGAATGTTTAAGAATTGCTGCTGAGGCAAGCGCTATGACCTATAAATTCAGCGCTGCGGCAAAAGCAAAAAAAGTACAAATAGGGTTTATTGAAGTGATTTTTAAAGTAGGAGAGTAGTTGTTTACTTATAAAGAGACTTTAGACTGGCTGTTCACACAGCTTCCTATGTATCAGCGAACAGGCAAAGCAGCTTATAAAGCAGATTTGCAAAACACCCTTGATCTCGATAAATACTTAGATCATCCCCATACCTTTTATAGAACTATTCATATAGCAGGAACTAATGGTAAAGGTTCCACCAGCCACATGATCGCTAGCATCTTGCAGGAGGCTGGATACAAAGTGGGATTGTACACGTCGCCGCACCTCAATGACTTTAGAGAACGCATTAGGGTGAATGGTATGCTGTGTGAAGAGCAATTTGTTACAGACTTTGTGAAGCTACATAAACAGTTTTTTAATGATCATAAGCTTTCGTTTTTTGAAATGACTGTAGGAATGGCTTTTCAATATTTTAAGGAGCAAAAGGTGGATATAGCCGTTGTTGAAACGGGATTAGGTGGACGGTTAGACTCCACAAATATTATTACTCCCATGGTGACCGCCATTACTAATATTGATAAAGACCACACAGCGATTCTAGGCAACACCTTTATTAAAATAGCAGGCGAAAAAGCAGGGATCATTAAAAAAAATATTCCTATTGTAATAGGGGAACATAGAGGTTTTTTAAAATCTCGCTTTCGCGAAAGCGGACTACAACAAAAAGCTCCCATATACTTTATTGATCATCGCACAAAAAATTTACCCACAGATTTAAAGGGTCATTATCAAAAACCTAATGCACGACTTGCAGTAAAAGTTATTGAGCTTCTTAAGGAAAGCAAGCAAATTAAAGTGTCACAGGAAGATATTCAGAAAGGACTGCTGCAAGTCGCAATAACTACGGGGTTGCGAGGCCGTTATGACATTCTAAACCTCAATCCTAAAGTTATCGCTGACACAGCGCATAATAGTGCAGGAATAAAGCTTCTCATCAAACAGGTTAATGAGGAGCTTTTCAAAGACCTACATATAATTTTAGGAATGGTAAGTGATAAGGATGCCGATAGTGTTATTAAGTTGCTTCCTAAAGAGGCGCACTATTATATATCTAAACCAGATATTCCTAGAGGGATGAGCATAGAGATTTTAGGCAAGCATTTGAATTCGTTTCATTTGCGTTTTGATAGCTTTAATTCTATAAATCAAGCGTTTAAAGCTGCTAGAAAAAGAGCATCAAAAGAAGACGTAATTCTAGTAACAGGAAGTACTTTTGTCGTGGCAGAAATAATTTGAAAAATCTGTTTTTATTTCTTTGCATAAATAAAAACAGTCGTATATTTGCAACCGCTTTAGGGCGCATAGCTCAGTTGGTTCAGAGCACTTGGTTTACACCCAAGGGGTCGGGGGTTCGAATCCCTCTGCGCCCACAAAAGGTCTTCAGAAATGAAGACCTTTTTTACACCCTAAATTGATAAACCTACCTACTAAATTTAGAATTATGAAGACGGTTTTTAAATTGGCGGCATTAAAGAGGTCAAGTATGCAAAAAATCATTTTGCCAGCAAATAAGCTTGAACTTTCTCATAATTGAGTTTAGTATCTTTAAAATTAATTTTAGGCACCTTTATTAGCTTGGGTAGATTGCTCAGGTTTTCCATCCTACTAGTTGCATTAAAACAGCTTAAAAAATGTAGGTTATATAAAACTTTATCTTAAAAATATATTGAGATTTAGGATTTTCCAATGGCTTAATGCAAGTGTCAGCGATTTCCTGAAGTATTGTCCGTGTAAACCCCATCGATTAACATCCCACTAAAATATTTAAAAAATGAAGGCTTTCTTTTAAGTTCCTGAACGTCTAAATTTCCAGGGTCACTTTAGGGGAGACAATTTAAAAGGAAAGAAACGGTACGTATATATTCTGGATCAGATCAAAAAAGATTCATTTAAGTAATAGACGTTTCAACTTCATTGTTATTGAATACGTTTACTAGTAGATCGTTGATAAATTAAAAAGCATTTTTTTGATCAAACCTTAATTTTTTATCGGTTACTATTCATTTAAATCAAGGTTTCTTTACTTTCTTAATAACAGAATTCCATATGATTCAAAGCACCTATACAGCTCTTTTTTAACATCAGTGGTAATCAATAAATAACTGCTGTTATCAAAAGATTTACAGTCTCTTATATATGTGCCAGATAAGTAATCAAATAAAGCTGGAAATATTCCTATAGTACTTGGAATCGTTTTTCTATAAGGTCCAAAATATTTTGGTGCTTTTACGGTGAATAAGGCACTAAAAACACTTCTTTTAAGTAACCGGTTTTCCTCTAGTTGCTTATAAGCAGCGCCAGTATAATTGTAACCTACACAGTTTCCATGGTCTGCAACGAGTAAAATAATAGCCTTCGGGTCATTTGCTTCAATAAATAGAGCCATACCTATTAGTTGTGATGAAGTGGACTGGTTGTTTTCCTTATTTTTATTTTTCTCAAATTCTACCGCATCTTCTCTATCCTCTCGGATAGAAATATGACCAGGATGTAAAATCTCTATAAAGTAACATGGAAGGTTTTCATTTGCACTTATAATTTGAGCTTCTAAATCACCTTATGGTCCTTTCCTAAAAAGTAGTTGGGTAGTAAATAGGATAGGTCGCTATTAGTTACATTATTGTATCATAAGAAACCTCGGGATAATTGAGTATGAGGTAGGAGTGTTCTAACATTTGATTTGTTTCATACCCATTATTTTTAAAAGTTTGCAGAACAGGATTGTCGCCTAAAATCAGATCTCTAGCGTGTAGGAGTTCATTATTCATTTCTCATTAATGTAGGTAATGGTGTTGCGCTTTAAACAAGGTGCTGTTTGAGGAAAGGGTTGTTGGGTAATTACTTCTAAAAGAAGGGTTAAATTCAAAGCCTAGTTCTTGCATAGTCTTATAAAAGACTTTGCTATTCAATTGAGAGATGTCATTATTTGCTGCCTTTTCACCTACAAATCCATCTGACTGGATCAGGCAGATATTGGGCTTTTTTTGAAATACTTGAGATTCAAAGACCATAGGTTGTATCCAGTCCTTACTTGAACTTAGCGCGGTACTTATAAAAAATAGTAATTGGCATAATGCAACTACACACATAATGCTCAATAATAAAACATTTTTTTATAATGCCTTGCCACAAAATAGGAGCTAACAATGGCAAGTAATCCAAAAAGAATCAGCCCGTTCCATCTCCATCCTAAGTAAATAGATAGTGAGAAAATAATGGAAAAGTTGATCAAAAGAGATGACCAGTACAACTGGCTCCTTCTTTCAGGCCGCTTTTTCTTAAATAAATGATCCAGTAATAAGAATAAAAGAGTAGGTAAGAGAACAAAAAAAGTTATAAAACTAGTCAGCTGTTCCCATGAATTGACTACCGTATAATTTTCAGATATAAATAAATGATAGAGTAGCCACCAGGGATTATGGTAACGGTCCACCAAAAGTGATGTTCACTAGACAAGTATTTTGCTATTCTATTCTTCATGTCTTTTAAAAGAAATAACGTGGGCTCAGTTCCTTCTATCTTTTCTGATTTTATCAATTTAAATTCCTTTTGGGATGCTTTCGCGAAAGCGGCAACCGTATAATCATCAAATAAATGACGAGCATCTCGTTTGCTGTCCAGTATAAATTGCACCCAACTATCTTCTCTACCTAGAAATTCAATGATCAAATATGGAGATAGTTGAGCAAAATAACTCGCGCTCATTTCAAAGGGTACATTTCCTGTTAATGTGATATTATGAATAAGCGCTAATGCCATATTCACATTTGGTTTAAAATCTATCACTCGAGAGGTGAAAGAATCTCTTTTTGCATGATTAAAGCTTATAGCAGGAGAAGGCTGCATCAAATCGCAAACGATAGGTAGTAGCTATCCTTCGTTGGACTTCAATTGATTTAAGTAACATTGATCTATCGCGGGCTGATCTATATCACTTACTATAATATGATCTGACTGATCTAATAATTCTTTTGCAAAAGTGACGTCATTACCCCTTAAGTCAATGATCTTAAGAGCTGTTATCGAGGTGCACCACTTTTTAATGAGGTTCTTTTTGCTTTGAAAAGAAGCTTCTTGGTAGTTGATTTGATTATAATAATTGGACCATTCTGTATTTTGTTTACGAACCATCGAGTCGATTTGCTGTTCTAAAGCTTATAAGATTTTCAATTGAGCAGTCTTTGGAAGATGGACTTCTTTGATTTCTGTATTTTTAGAAGGTCCGTTGCTATCAGATGTAGTTAGTAAATAAATATGAATATAAATGATAGGATGGAATCTAGAAGTAAAGGGCAATTGACGTTTTACTTCATTCAGGGGTATTCCATTAATGTAGTGCTGGAGTGTTTTTACAAATTGCCTATTCTATTTGTGCCAGTAATAAGGGTCCGAAAAAATGCTCGTTAAACTGTTTCAAGGCGCTCCATGGAGTGTTTTCTTTATATTTTTCAATACCCAAGTTATCTATACATATAGCTTTGCCTTTATGAAAAGCCATATTAAAGGCACTAGCATCTTTTAAAGAAAAGCTATTTTCTAAAAGAAAGATTTGCAATCTAAGTGTGAGTTGTGCCGCGCGTTTATACTGGCTAAAGTTCCACTCATAAGAATACGTAATAAAGTCGAGTTGCATTGGAAGAATAATTATTTTATCTATACCTGCACAAATTTTTTAATGGGGCACGAGCCATTTTTTATCAAATAGCTGCTCATAGATGCCAGAAACTTTTGCGCTTATGTATTTTTCAAAATACACTTGATTGATATGTCGGTAAAAAACACCTTTTTCGTGGTAAACAAAACCAGAAGGATCTCAATATAAAGTGGGATGCTTGAGCATTAGTTCGTTTCAGAATCTGTATCGTCCTTGGTGTCAAAACTACTGTTTTTTTTTGTTTCCTTAAACCTATCCAACCTTTCACCGTTGCAACGACTGTTTTGTAAAATAAAACAAATCCAGCCAGTGTATCAATAGCAGCCTTTGCGGCCATTGTGCCTAATCTTGGATCAAAGTAAAGGAGGCGATGCCTCCTAGTAATTTAATTAATAAATAAACTACGATAGAATAAAAGGAATGTTTTGCAAAATTAGTATCGCGTTGAGCTATAAATGTGGTGCAATAAGTTGGTTGATCCACTCCAGAAAACGCTCGTCTTCTACTTTAAAAGCATTTGCAGTATTGCTGTCTATATCTATCTGACCTATATTCTTTCCTTGTTTAAACATAGGAATAACAATCTCACTCTTCACATGGATGCTACAAGCGATGTAATTATCTTGTGACTGTACATCGTCTACTACAAAATTAGAGTTGGATACAGCGACCTGACCACAGATTCCTTTACCAAAAGGAATTACAGTATGATCTGTAGGTTCACCAGCTTGGCTCCATAAATGTAAAGTAGGCGCTGTTTCATGAGCCATATAAAATCCTACCCAGTCATACGTGGATATATTTAATTGAAGGACATCACAAACGGCCTGCATTTTTTCTCTAATTATGAGATTTGGCTGGTTGATAATTTCTAGAATTTGCGGTTTTAATGCTTCTATTTTCATATGAAAGTAATAAGAGGTCAAAGCTAGTTCATGGTTTTGTTTTAATGGCTAACTTTGTTTAAAATATGAGTCCTTGAACCTATTAAAACCATATTATCCAGTTTTTAAATTTGTAGCCACCTTTGCACTGCTATACGTCGTTTTTTCTGTGGGTTATTATTTTTTCTTAGGGGTAGAATGGGGAGATCAGTTATATCCAGACCCTATAACAGCTCAAATAAGTTATCATACTCAAGAATTGTTTCAGGTCATAGGATACGATGCTCAAACCTTAAACTCTCCAGCGCATCCATCTGTCATTATGTTTATTGATGAACAGAAAGTATACCGCATTATTGAAGGTTGTAATGCGGTAAGTGTTATGATATTGTTCACGTCATTTGTTATTTCATTTGCCAGAGGATGGAAAAAAACACTATCCTTTTTAATATCAGGGATCGCATTTATATATCTAGTGAACTTGATAAGATTAGTGATCCTAGGAATTATCTATCAAGACTATAAAGAGTATGCACATTTTTCTCATGAGATCATTTTTCCAAGTATTATTTATGGATCGGTAGTTCTATTATGGATCTACTGGATAAGAAATATAAAACCCGAAGCAGTTGCATAAAATTACATCCATCTTTTTCATAATGATATCATTGGTAGCTTTGGTGTGTGTTCGCATTTTTGAAAAACATTTGTTTTACGATCCTTTTATAGACTATTTTAAATCCGACTTTCAACTTCTGTCCTTGCCCAAATTTGATGCGTTTCTCTATATCATTTCCACCTTTTTCCGTTATGGAATAAACCTTTTGTTTACGGCAGTCATTATTTGGTTTTTGTATAAAAGCAGCGAGTTTGTTAAAGCGACATTGTGGGTTTATTTATTGGCGTTCGTTATTTTATTAGGCTCCTTTTTTGTTTTGGCTTCATTTGATTATCAATGGGTGAAGATGTGTTTGTTTTATGTCAGGAGGTTTTTAATTCATCCTATTTTGTTATTTATTCTAGTACCTGGTTTTTACTTTATTTCCAAAACGAAGAGTTCTATTTGACTCCAAAAGATTTTCAAGAACTTAGTCAGTTCCCGATTCTAGTGGGTCTTTTTAAGAAATAGAAAGTCTAAAGCAAATAACAATTATTTAAAGAATCACTAAAATGGAAAAGCACTAACCACCACCGGATTATCACTCATATCCTGTAATTAATATAAGACTTAACGTATCCCATTGGTAAATGTATGAAAAAGAATTATTCAGTTTTTGTGACATCACATTGTTGTTCTTGTACCAGGGTCTTTATAAATGGAGTAAAGTAAATGTTGCGATTTGGCATTTGAATTATTTTGATTTGTTAGAACGGTTTGCCAAAGCGAAAGTCGAAGTGATTAATGACGAAGAAAACTTCAATATTTTATTAAATAAGTCCTCCTATGTTTTTTGCGAATTTTACACGTTATCTTAATATATCTAAGATGAGGAGTTTGACAGCATTCAAAAGGGAATTACAGAAATTTAGTTGAATAACTATGGAGACAGCATAAATTCTATTGATTAAAAAGGAGGGGAATTTGTTGATTAAAAAAGGATATAAAATACCTATTGGATAATAATTAGGTCACATGGTGGCTCGATCTAAAAGTTTTTATTGAGTTGTAGCCCTAAAGGCAGGATTAAATAGACACAAACTTAGCGGTATAAATTAACCATTTAGCAGCATAGTAATAAAAAAGCCGATTCAAATAATGAATCGGCTTTTGAGTTTTTTAAAAGGGATCTTTTTACTTAGGATCAAGAATCATATTGATTCTCTCTGTTAAATCCTGTAAGTGAATTTTTGAAAGTCTATCACTTGTGCGTCTAGTGGCACGGGCAGCATCTCTTTTAAGGCTTTCTAGCTCAGCACGTACGATAGGCCTGATGTCACTTTGTTCTACATCAATACTCGTACCGCCAAAACGGCCACTTGGAGCATCATTTGTCATTATAAATTCGAGTCTTTCTACATAAGCTCTCTGAAGATTGCGACGGTAACGATTTATGGTCTCACCTCTTGGAAGTTCTTTGAAAAGTCCTTTTCTCAATGCTGTCATCATGGTTAGTAATCCGTAAGCGTCGCTTCCGTTTACTTCCTCATTTTCCATAAGACGTGCCATTCGGCCGAAATCAAGAATATTGTTTAAGGTTCTCACCTGCATGTTGCGCACTCTTTCTATTCCACCAGCAGATTCTATTTTATTGAAGATATTTTGATCGATCAACCATTCTGGTGTGTCAAATAATTGTGTTTGTAAGAAAGCCATTGCACGTTGCTGCTTATCTTTAGAAGCATGCTCATAAACAGCACCTTCTTGACCATAAGCTTTGTATGTTTCTTTAACTCCACCTATATTTCCTGACACATGACCCATGTAACGATTGAATTGTCCTACCAGCTGCCCGTACATTTTTTCTAATTCGTCAAAGTTTTCTCCTTCTTCACCAGTCCATTTTCCTAAATTAGGGACGATTCGCTTGAGGTTTTTGATGCCGTATTCACTAGCAAGCATAGAATCATCTCCTAGGTCTTCTGTTTGGGACGTATGGTCTATTACTCCAAATTGCTGACGACCAAATCTATAAACAGGGTCTCCAGCTTTTTCAAGAATCCAAGCGTCTAGAGTTTCTTTTTCTTCTTTAGCGGTTTTATCTAAAATAGGCTTATAACCCCATGCGATAGAGTATTTATCATAAGGACCCACTTCAGGCATTAAAGCTACGTCGCCATCTTCTGGTTGTGCGATATAGTTAAAACGAGCATAATCCATGATTGAAGGAGCTGTTCCAAATTCCTTAGTGAATGCAGGGTCTCTTAATTTTTCTACAGGATAAGCGATAGAACTTCCCATATTATGGGGCAATCCTAGAGTATGTCCTACTTCATGAGAACTTACAAAACGTATCAAACGTCCCATTACTTTATCATCAAAGTTATTCATACGCGCATCAGGATTGATAGCTGCCGTTTGAATAAAGAACCAGTTGTGTAATAAGGTCATTACATTGTGATACCAGTTGATATCACTCTCTAAAATCTCTCCAGATCGTGGGTCACTTACATGAGGACCATTTGCGTTAGGAATGGGAGAAGCAAGATATCTCACGGTAGAATAACGTACATCTTCTGGACTCCATTCGGGATCTTCTTCTTTAGTTGGGGCATCTTTTGCTATAATGGCTTCTTTAAAACCAGCCGCTTCAAAGGCAACTTGCCAGTCTTCAATACCTAGTTTGATGTATTTTCTCCATTGAATTGGTGTAGCAGGATCTATATAATAAACGATTTGCTTTTTAGGGATTACAAGCTCACCAGCTTTATATTTTTCAATATCTTCATCTTGCACTTCTAGTCTCCACCGGTCTAAGTAAGTTACCGTCTTCGTCTTTTGGTCATTTAAGCCATAATCTTGTTGACCTCTAGCAAACCATCCTACACGCTGGTCAAAGTAGCGACGCTTCATAGGTATTTTAGGTAAAAGAATCATAGAATTGCTCATTTCTAAAGATATAGATTGTACACTATTATTAGACGGAGGAGCACTTGATAAATAGGTTTTCACATGTCTGGACTCAATGTTTTGCGGGTAAGAGCGCAGCGTGTCTATATAAGATCTATCATCATCAAGTCTACTTATTTTGTACCTGCTTCTAGCTCTTTGGGGAAAACCTATAGCTTTTACATCTTTCGTAAAAAAGTCAGTAACATCGATAACGGTATTATTAGTAACGCTGTCTTTTTTGATTGCTTTTACGGGAAAAGAATATAGAATGGGTTCAAAATTCGAGTTTTCTACGGCAATACTTACAGGTAAAGAATCTGCAGCCACTACTTGGTGAGATACGACTCTAAGAAGTACATCTTTGTTGTTTTTTTGCCATCTTAGAGTTTGTGTGTTTTGCTTTCCACCACCGAAGCCAAGACCTGAAGCGGTTTTTGCAATACGGGTAACCATTAACATCTCTCTTTCAAAAAGACTGTCTGGAATTTCATAAAACCATTTGTCTTCTACTTGATGAACGGTAAATAAACCTTCATCACTTTTGGCATCTTTAGTAATGACTTTTCCATAAGGTTGGATATCCCCTTTTTTAGGTTTTTTGGACGAGGCATTTTCGTCTGTTGAAGCTTTCTTTTTTCCTTGAAAAACCGAACAGCTAGTGGTGACCGATACGGCAAGTAGCAGTATCATCAACATTTTAATTGTACGCATTGGATTTGTTTTTAATTGATGCCTAAATATATTATGATAAAATTCATTATTTCTTAACAAGGCGTTAACACGGCAAATGAATTCTTAAATAATGGCATTTAAATTAGTGGAAATTTCGCTTTCGCGAAAGCAGAAATAAAAAAAGCTACCTTGTAAGAGCTTTTCTTATAGGATAAAGATAAGTATCTAGTTAAGTAAATATAGAGTACGTTGTTGCGCGTCTGGAATTCCTATAATAGTGTTGGCATAACCTTCTTGATATATAAGGGCTCCCTTTTTGATATAGCCAGTAGCGTAAGGAACGCAAGTTGCCCAAGATTTCGAATGTTGACAATTTGTAAGGTCTTCTATTTTTATAACGGTATGTTTTTCTACAGTTATAATTATATGTTTGAAATTAATGGCTGTTTTTAACGCTTTAATAAAATTTTCCTTGGTAAGATTATTTTTTTGTAGCGCCGTATTTTCTGCAAGTGCCTGAAATTTTTCTATCGGATGAGCATTCTCAGAATTGGAGAATGATTTGATGTCCTCTAAATACATAGTTATAGCAATGTTTTGAGCTTTATCCTTTATTTTTAGGGTAGTACTTGCGGCAGCTACTGTAGTTTTTCTGTAGGAATACTGCCTGCAGTTGTATCATTTGGCACAGGTAATTTTGCGGGGATTCCTATATCTTTTTTACAGCTTATTAAAAAGAGAAATAGAAAGCTTAGATTCCTCATGCGGTGGATTTTTTATATGTAACGGGTTTTGCTGTATGGTATTATAATAATTAAAAACTTTAAGAAACTAAATTACAAAAAAAAAGCCACCTCATAAGAGATGGCTTGATTTAAAATATAAGTGATGGTTCAACGATCTACATCATTCCACCCATACCGCCACCTGGCATGCCACCGCCACCAGCGTTATCTTCCTTAATTTCTATAAGAGCACATTCTGTAGTAAGGATCATTCCAGCAACAGAAGCTGCATTTTCTAATGCGATGCGCGTTACTTTTTTAGGGTCGATGATTCCTTCTTTAAGCATGTCTACATACTTATCGTTTTTAGCATCATAGCCATGATTACCTGTTGATTCCAATACTTTAGAAACGACTACGCTTCCTTCACCACCCGCATTTTCTACGATAGTTCTCAATGGCGATTCAACAGCGCGAGCTATAATTGATATTCCGGTTTCCTCGTCAGCATTATTTGCTTTTACTTTAGAAAGAACTGATTTTGCACGTACAAGAGCCACACCACCACCAGCAACAATTCCTTCCTCTACAGCTGCACGAGTTGCGTTAAGAGCGTCATCTACGCGGTCTTTCTTTTCTTTCATTTCTACTTCACTTGCTGCACCTACATAAAGGACTGCAACACCACCTGCAAGTTTTGCAAGGCGTTCTTGAAGTTTTTCTTTATCATAGTCAGAAGTTGTGTTCTCTATTTGGGATTTGATCTGTCCCACACGAGATTTGATGTCTGCAGCTTTACCGCTTCCATTTACTAAGGTGGTGTTGTCCTTATTGATATCAACTTTTTCACAGGTACCTAACATTTCCAAGGTAGTGTTCTCAAGAGTAAATCCTCTTTCTTCACTAATTACGGTACCACCCGTTAAAATAGCGATGTCTTCAAGCATTGCTTTTCTGCGGTCTCCAAAACCTGGAGCTTTAACAGCAGCTATTTTTAAAGAACCTCTTAATTTATTTACGACCAGAGTGGCAAGCGCTTCTCCGTCTACATCTTCAGCAATGATAAGAAGAGGTTTTCCGGTCTGAGCAATTGGTTCAAGTACGGGCATCAATTCTTTCATGGTAGAGATCTTCTTGTCAAATAACAAGATGTATGGATTCTCTAACTCAGTCGTCATCTTTTCAGAATTTGTTACGAAGTATGGAGATAAATATCCACGGTCGAACTGCATTCCTTCTACAACGTCTACATAAGTTTCAGTTCCTTTAGCTTCTTCTACTGTGATAACACCTTCTTTACCTACCTTTTCAAAGGCCTTAGCAATAAGATCACCCACTACTTCGTCATTGTTAGAAGAGATAGAAGCAACTTGCTTGATCATCTCACTAGAATCGCCTACTTTTTTTGCTTGTTTTTCAAGATCTTTTACTATGGCTTCAACAGCTTTGTCGATACCTCGCTTTAAGTCCATAGGGTTTGCGCCAGCAGCAACGTTTTTTAAGCCTTCTTTTACTATTGCTTGAGCAAGTACCGTCGCCGTAGTAGTTCCATCACCTGCAAGATCATTAGTTCTTGAAGCAACTTCTTTTACCATTTGAGCACCCATATTTTCTAACTCATCAGAAAGCTCAATTTCTTTTGCAACACTAACACCATCTTTAGTTACTACTGGAGCACCAAAAGATTTACCAATGATTACATTACGACCCTTAGGCCCTAAAGTTACTTTTACTGCATTTGCGAGTGCATCAACACCACGTTTGATTCCGTCTCTCGCAGCTATATCAAATTTTATTTCTTTTGCCATTTTGTTTTGGTTTTGAATTTTGTTTTCACAAAAATTGTAATTACTAGTACTTAGTTTTTTTTATTTTGCTTTGACTAAAGCTTCACCTTTATACACTAGATGATTGCAAGAATATCTTCTTCACGTATGATCAAATAATCGCTGCCATCTAATTTTAATTCTGTGCCACTATACTTTCCATAAAGAACAGTGTCCCCCACTTTTACGGTCATATCGTGATCTTTGTTTCCTTTCCCTACCGCAACAACTTTTCCTTGTTGAGGTTTTTCTTTAGCTGTATCAGGAATATAAAGACCTGAAGCTGTTCTTTGTTCAGCAGCAGTTGGTTCAATAACTACTCTATCTGATAAAGGTTGAATATGTAATGCCATTATAAAGATGTTTTTTTATTATTTCTATTATTATCCGTCCCATAAATGTGCCAAGACAGATTCACTGACAAAACTGCTGTAAACAAAAATACCCAGCCTTTTTAGCTGGATATTTTGTCAGTTTGTATGGTGTGATAACTTATTCGTTGTCAGTTGAGCTATCTTCAGTTGTTGTCGTTTCAGGATCTGGAGTATTTAGCAGAGATTCTGTAGAAGTTGGTTCTGTTACATCGATCGAGCTTTCCGCCTTTCCTTGTATCAGAGTTGTGCTTGCAAGAAGGATAAGTACTAAAAGAGCTGTAGAAAGTACCCAAGTACTTTTATCTAAAAAGTCACCAGTTTTCTTCACGCCGCCTAGTTGTTGTGTGCCGCCACCGCCGAAACTAGATGATAGTCCACCACCTTTGGGATTTTGCACCATGATTACCACTATTAATAAGAATGATACTAAAACGATGAGTCCTAAAAAGATATAAAATGTTGTCATTATGTATGGTTACTTTGTAAATTCTTTATTTCTTGAATTTGGTCTGCAAATAAACCACTTTTTTCTGGATGTTGCAATACTAAAACCTCATAAGCTTTAAGAGCTTTAGAATAGTTTTTTTGAGCGAGATAGACTTTTGCTAGTGTTTCCGTCATAAATTGACTAGGATCTTCATAATGATTTGCTATGTTTATAGAGCTGTTGGAAGATGTTCTAGGTCTTATTTTGGGCTTTTCAGCGAGAAACTGGTCGATACGAGCCATTTTTATAGCACGGTCATCCGCTTCTTGAATGATCTCTTGAGCTGCTGTAGAGGTTTCTTTCTCTTTCTTTTCTTTTCTACGATCAATAGGTTTCAAACTGGTTAATTGCAACCAGCGTGAGAAACTATAGGTTTCATTTTTATCAAAGTCTAGGGGTTCATCAAATATAGAGATCTCTATTTTCTTTTCAAAAAGATCCAAATCGGCAACCTTGGTAAAATCCTTACTGGCATTGAAGTCTTCTTCTAGAGTGATTTTTTTTATTTGTTCCGTTGATCCTTCTTCAGGTTTTTGTACTTCGCTTTTGATTTCATTCTCTTGCTGTTGGAGCAGTTTGATTTGCTCACTAACTTTATTTTGTGAAAATGATTCTGATGTGATAAAATCAAATAAAACAGACCTATCTGTTGTATGCGCGGCCGTTTTTTGAAGCTCTTTGTTATATAGTGGGCTACTTTCACTTTTTAATCCCTTTAAATAGATACTCCTTGCTGCTTGAAAATAAGGGAATTCTTGTAGTGTTTCTTCTAGTGCAGCAAGATGATCTACAGCAATGTCTTTTGGGTGTGCTAGCGCATTATTTATTTGAGCAGCATCTACCATTTTGCAAGTGTATCGTTAAAGATATCTTGTGTTATCTGTTCATAGATGACTTCTAGTGCAGTTTCAAGAGCACCGCCTTGTAGTTGAATATTTGCACTATAGTCGTAAAAGAAACTATACTTTTTTTCAAAACTTTCTTCCTCTACCTTGGTATTGGTGAATCTGATATTGATCTCTATGGTCAGTCTGTTTTGAGAGGCTGTGCTATTTGCTGTCGCTGTCATGGGAGCGATATAATACCTAGTAATTTCACCTTGATAAATATAATCCCCGTTTTTAGGCGTTAAACTCAATCGGGACTGATCTTGAATTAAATCTTCCAATTTAATTTTAAAATCCCTTTCAATTCCTGGCTCCACAAGAACAGCTTGATACCCAAAATAATCTACCTGAAAAGTTTTTACGTTAGCAGGAAGTGTCACGCCACTTAAACTGTAAAAGCCACAAGAGCAAAAACTTAAAAGAGCAAGTCCTAGGAACAAAAAGCGCATATTTCTAAAGATCATATTGTTTTATTTTACGGTAAAGAGTGCGTTCTGAGATGCCTAAATCATCAGCAGCGGCTTTTCTTTTCCCCTTATGTCTTTCTAAGGACTTTTTTATCAGTTCTATTTCCTTGTCGGCAAGGGAAAGGGATTCTTCTTCTTCTATTTCTTGTGCAAAATCATAACGATCGCCGGTTTGTTGTACAGGTTCTACATAATTATTGGGATCTGGGCTTGTGGTACGTGGAGAAGGAGCCTGCTCTTCCTGATTCAAATCATAAGCATTATCGATTACATCTTCGTAATCCTGTTCATTACTTTCTTGGTTGCCATAGATGCGTTTAATCAATCCTGGATTCTCTTCTCTCACATCTTTTGAATTGCCATTTTCCATGAGTTCATTGGTCAACTTTTTAAGATCGCTGAGGTCATTTTTCATGTCAAACAATACCTTGTATAGAATCTCACGTTCGTTAGCAAATTCACTATCGCTCTTTTTCTTTTCCCCTATAACAGCGGGTAAGTTCTTTCCTGCATCGGGTAAATAATAACGTAAAATTGCAGAAGAAATATTCCGGTCTTTTTCTAAAACACTAATTTGCTCTGCAATGTTGCGCAGTTGTCTTATGTTTCCACTCCATCTGTAATTCGTAAGTATAGCAACGGCACTTTCATCTAGTCGCAACGTAGGCATCTTATACTTCATGGCAAAATCACTGGCAAATTTTCTAAAAAGAAGGTGGATATCTTCTTTACGTTCTCGTAAAGGTGGTAAATCTATTTCTACCGTACTAAGTCTGTAATAAAGGTCTTCCCTAAATTTGCCTTTTTCAATCGCATCAAAAATCTTTACGTTGGTAGCAGCTACAATTCTTACGTCTGTTTTTTGTGTAGCAGAAGAACCTACTTTTAAGAACTCTCCGTTTTCCAATACACGCAGCAAACGCACTTGAGTGGGCAATGGCAGTTCTCCTACCTCATCAAGGAAGATGGTTCCTCCATCAGCGACTTCAAAATAACCGTTTCTTGTAGAAGTAGCTCCTGTAAAGGCGCCTTTTTCATGACCGAATAATTCTGAATCTATCGTTCCTTCTGGAATAGCACCACAGTTAACAGCGATGTATTTGGCATGTTTTCTAAATGATTGTGAGTGAATAATTTTAGGGATGCTCTCTTTTCCTACACCACTTTCTCCCGTTACTAATACCGAAATATCTGTAGGAGAAACCTGCAAGGCTTTTTCAATAGCTCTATTAAAACTAGGATCATTACCTATGAGTTCAAAACGCTGTTTAACCGATTGTACACTTTCCATGTTATAAGGTGTCGTAAGTTAAGGGGCCTTCCATATCGCTGTAACCTATGGCTTTTCCCTTTAAAGTCGCACTGGTACAATCAATTATTTCTACCAGTACACATTCACCTACTTTATAATGTTCTTTATCAAATATGGCCACATAGTTTTGTGTATTTCTTCCAGCCCATTGTTGATCAGATTTTTTTGATTCTTTCTCAATAAGACATTCCACTGTTTTACCTATAAAGTATTTTGCTCTTTCATGACCAGTTCTTCTTTGTACGGCTATGATTTCATTTAACCGCCTACTTTTAATTTCTTCTGGTACATCATCCTCTAGTTTCCGGGCCGCCATTGTTCCCGGTCGCTCAGAATAAGCAAACATAAAGCCATAGTCGTATTTTACATACTCCATTAAGCTCAATGTATCTGCATGATCTTCTTCTGTTTCTGTTGGGAATCCAGTAATCATGTCTTGAGAAACAGCACATTCAGGGATAATAGCGTGTACGCGATCTATTAATTTCATGTACTGTTCACGAGTGTGCAGGCGATTCATTTCCTTTAGGATGCGATCACTTCCAGACTGTACCGGCAAATGAATGTAGTTGCAAATATTTCTATGCGCTGCAATGGCATGAAGCACGTCATCACTAATATCTTGTGGATTGCTGGTAGAGAAACGCACCCTTAAATGTGGATGTGCGTTTGCCACTTTATGTAATAATTGAGCAAAATCTACCGCAGTAGCTTTGGCCATTTTACTTGCTTTTTTAAAATCTTTTTTGAGCCCACCACCGTACCAAAGAAACGAATCTACATTTTGCCCTAGCAAAGTAATCTCTTTAAAACCTTTGTTCCATAGATCTTGAACTTCTTCCAGAATAGAATGTGGATCGCGACTGCGTTCTCTTCCACGAGTAAAGGGAACCACACAAAATGTACACATATTATCACAACCTCTAGTAATCGATACAAAAGCGGTAACCCCATTGGAATTCAGTCTTACTGGAGCGATATCACCATAGGTTTCATCTTTGGAAAGAAGCACGTTTACTGCTTCGCGACCTTCATCTATTTCTGCTACCAGATTGGGTAAATCTTTATAGGCGTCTGGCCCTACGACCATGTCCACGATTTTCTCTTCCTCTAGAAATTTAGATTTTAAACGTTCAGCCATGCAACCTAAAACCCCTACTTTCATATTAGGATTCTTTTTGTTCTTAACACGGTTGTATTTTTCTAGTCTTTTGCGAATTGTTTGCTCTGCTTTATCCCGTATCGAGCAAGTATTAACCAGAACAAGATCAGCTTCTTCCATGTTATTTGTGGTGTTGAAGCCTTCTTTTGCAAGAATAGACGCAACAATCTCGCTGTCAGAAAAATTCATCTGGCAGCCAAAACTTTCGATATAGAGTTTGCGTGTATTTTTCTCGTTATGTTCCAGTACTACAGCAGTTCCTTGTTTTTCTTCTTCAATAATCTTTTCCATCAATCGGCCTCTTAGTATAAGTGTGCAAAGATATGTTTTTAGATTGTTTTGTGACACAATGTCAGCACGATCTTATGCGCTTTTTAAAGAGGCCTGCTAAATGCCTTGATTTTAGGACTTTTTAGGGGCAAGACATGGGTGGTTTAGATTTCATTCCATATTCCTGTATCTATTCTTATTTTGAAATGAAATTTTATGTTGAGACAGCTCTGGGCGAAAGTGGAATTTTAACCATAAGGTCACCCGAAATATCACTTTCTTTCTCCGATAAATTCTTTAACAACGTTAACTTAAAAAGATAAACATCAAGACCTGAACGCTTTAATAGAATCTCTATATTTTTAACTAGTTGTTTAACAGTAGTTTGTGGGGTTAAAAAAAATATCACATACCTTTGTAGTCTAAAAATATAAGCTTGATGGCAAAGAATCTTGTGATTGTAGAGTCGCCTGCAAAGGCAAAGACAATAGAAAAATTTCTAGGTAAAGATTTTAAAGTGGAGTCCAGTTTTGGACACATTGCAGATCTTCCGTCTAAGGAATTAGGTGTTGATGTAGAAAAGAATTTTAAGCCTAACTATGTAGTGAGCAGCGACAAGAAGGATCTTGTGAGAAAGCTTAAAAAAATGGCCGCTGCATCAGATATGGTATGGCTAGCTAGTGATGAAGATAGAGAAGGAGAGGCTATAGCATGGCACCTTGCAGAGCAGCTAGACCTTAAAAAAGAAAAGACCAAAAGAATCGTTTTTAATGCGATTACTAAAAGTGCCGTTCAAAACGCCATTGATAATCCGCGCAGTATCGATTACGACCTGGTCAATGCACAACAAGCCCGCCGTATTTTAGATCGAATAGTAGGTTATGAAATCTCACCTATTTTATGGCGCAAGGTAAAAGGTGGCGCCAGTGCTGGACGTGTGCAGTCTGTTGCCGTAAGATTAATTGTGGAACGTGAGGAAGAAATTATAAACTTCAATTCTGAAAACCTTTTTAGGGTTGATGCTGATTTTAACACCGCAGACGGTTCATTGCTAAAAGCAAAATTACCGAGTAATTTAAAATCACTTCAAGCAGCTCAAGATTTTTTAGACAGTAATAAAGGAGCAAAATTTGAAGTCGCTGATCTTGTAAAAAAACCAGCAAAAAAATCTCCAGCAGCACCATTTACAACCTCAACTTTACAACAAGAAGCGTCTCGTAAATTATTTTATAATGTAAGTCGCACGATGCAACTCGCACAACGCCTTTATGAAGCAGGACTTATTACTTATATGAGAACCGACTCGGTTAACTTGAGTAATGAGGCAAAACAAGGAGCACAAGAAGAAATAAGTAAAGCCTTCGGAGACCAGTATCATAAGGAACGCAATTATAAAGGAAAGTCTAAAGGCGCTCAAGAAGCACACGAAGCCATACGTCCTACTAATTTTGCGATCCACAGTTCTGGAGCAGATCGGGATCAGACACGTCTATATGAATTGATCTGGAAACGCGCTATCGCTAGCCAAATGAGTGATGCAAAATTAGAACGAACTAATGTTACTATTTCTGCAAATACCCATGAGAAAAAGTTTACGGCTAGTGGTGAAATCGTAAAATTTGAAGGTTTCCTTAAAGTATATCTGGAAAGCACCGACGATGAAGATTTGGAGCAACAAGGCCTGCTTCCAGATATTAAAATAGGTCAAGATTTATTGAATAAACAAATTACAGCAACAGAGCGTTTTACAAGACCGCCGTATCGCTATACAGAAGCTTCCTTAGTAAAACAACTGGAAGAACTAGGGATAGGGCGTCCATCTACCTATGCACCTACCATTACTACCATACAAAACAGAAAATACATCGAGAAAGGGCAGTCTGATGGTGTGGAGCGCAATTATCTACAACTTACCTTAAGCAACGATAAAGTAGCAGAAAAAAATCTTACGGAGAAAACAGGCTCTGATAAAAACAAGATGATTCCTACCGATGTAGGTCGGGTTGTTAATAATTTTTTAGTGGAGCACTTTGGTAGTATTTTAGATTATAATTTTACAGCAAATGTAGAAGCATCCTTTGATAATATTGCTGAAGGAAAAGAGGAATGGACGGATATGATGAGTCAATTCTACAAAAGTTTCCATCCTACAGTACAGGACGTTGCAGAAAATGCAGAGCGCGAGGTAGGAGAACGTGTTCTAGGAAAGCATGCTGAAAGCGGTAAGCCCATCAGCGTGCGTTTAGGAAGATTTGGTGCTATGGCACAAATAGGCACGGTGGAAGATGAAGAGAAACCAGAATTTGCAAGTCTATTACCTTCTCAAAATTTGAATACGATTACGCTAGAAGAGGTAATGGAATTATTCAAATTACCTAGAACGGTAGGAGAATATAATGGCCATCCAGTGGAGGTGAATCAAGGTCGTTTCGGTCCTTATGTAAAATTCAATGAGAAAACCTTTGTAAGTTTAGAAAATGAAGATGATCCTATGACGCTTACTTTCGAGCGCGCAGCAGAGTTGATCCAGATGAAAGAAACAGCAGACGCTCCTGTTTATATATATGATGAACAGCCAGTTACTAAAGGAGCTGGTCGATTTGGGCCGTACATTAAATGGGCCGGAATGTTTATCTCCGTGAATAAGAAGTATGATTTTGATAACCTTTCTAATGATGATATAGAAACCCTGATCAAGGATAAGATACAAAAAGAGAAAGATAAGTTGATCGTAGACTGGGAGGAAGAAGGCATACGTATTGAGAAAGCGCGCTGGGGTCGACACAATATTATCAAAGGTAAAATCAAGGTGGAGATTGCCAAAGAGATAGATCCGTTAAAGGTAACATTGGAAAAAGCTCAAGAACTCCTAGCTAAAAAAACTCCCAAGAAAAAAGCAGCGGCTAAAAAGAAAGCTCCAGCTAAGAAAAAAGTTTCTGCAAAAAAGAAAACTGCTAAGAAATAAATAGTATGAATGAAAACCTTATTAGGCGCTACCGGAATATTAAATTAATACAATGGCTTTAGAATTTCTAAAAGCTCTCAATGATGCTGTTGTTGCCCATGCAAAAATGCAGCCGGAGCAAACTATAGGGAAAACAATAAAGCTTCACACGGCTCAAGATGGATTGCCTAATCTTAATGGAGTACAACTCGTTATAATAGGCATTCTAGAAAATCGCAGAGATGCAAATGTTTTGTTTCAGGTAGAATCATTAGACCATGTGCGTGAAAAATTCTACGAACTATATTTAGGCAACTGGAGCAGCACTATAGCAGACTTAGGTGACATTCCTCCAGGGGATACTGTGGAAGACACTTATTACTTGATAAGACAGCTCACAGAGCACTTCTTACGAGAATCCATAATCCCTATTTTTTTAGGAGGAAGTCAGGATTTGATGTATCCTATATATCGTGCTTTTGATGAATTTCAGCACATGATAAATGTGGTCAACATAGATTGTAGGTTTGATCTAGGAAACATAGAGTTGCCCATTACTTCCAGGAGTTATGTGGGTAAAATGATTACAGTAGAGCCTTATAATTTATTTAATTATAGCAATCTAGGGTTTCAAACCTACTTCAACTCACAAGATGAAATTGAGCTTTTAGATAGAATGTATTTTGATGCGATTAGATTAGGTCATTTAGATAATGATATTACACTCGCAGAGCCTGTGCTGAGAGATGCAGACCTTGTAGGAGTCGATATGAGTGTGGTGCGTGCTGGTGACCTCGCTTCCGCGAAAGCGAACCCGAATGGACTAGATGGAAAACAAATATGTAGTTTGTCGAGGTATTCAGGCATCAGTGACAGATTAAAGGTATATGGAATTTTTGAAATAAATAAAGAAAGAAATTATGGGGCGCAGCTCGTGGCTGAGATGATGTGGTATTTTATTGAAGGGTACAATTATCGAATCTTTGAGTATCCTGTAGACGTATCTAAAGACTTTATTGTCTACAAAGTTCCCGTAGATAATCAAATCCTTACTTTCTACAAATCTACTGATAGTGGGCGATGGTGGATAGAATTGCCTTTTATTTCAAATGTCAATAATAAATTAAAGCAACACACGTTATTACCATGCGACCGTCGGGATTATGAAATGGCATGTGATCAAGTGCTTCCTGATAGGTGGCTTAATGCAAGACGTAAAAACGAAGTGTAAAAAGTTAAAGCGTATCGCAATTCAATTTATTGAAAAAAAAGTTTGCGGAATCGAAATCTTTTAAATAGGTTTACGCTCTTAATTCATAAAGTAAACATAAAATACCCTTATGAAAAAGTTATTTGTCCTTTTAGCAGTAGTTGCCTTTGTTGCAAGTTGTGGTAAAGGAGATCGTGGAATGGTGGTAGGAACCAAAGGAAAGAAGTGGCACCCTGAAAAACCTTACGGCATGACCTTAGTGCCAGGCGGTGCATTCACTATGGGAAAAAGCGATGATGATATTGCTGCTACTCGTAATGCACCAACAAAAACCGTTACAGTTCCATCCTACTATATGGATGAAACTGAGATTACAAATGCAGAATACCGTCAGTTTGTTTACTGGACTAGAGATTCTACATTCAGAACTAATCTAGCAATTACGGCTGATGATAATGGAGCTCTTCCTGGTGATAATGGCATAGGAGAGTTTGCATTTCTTGATGCTGATGGTGCTAGTGGTGATCCTTTGTCACCTTGGGAACAGTATGTGCAAGATAATTATGTAGGTTTAGGTCCTACTGGTTACGAAGGACGCAAATTGAATAATAGGGTAGACTTAATATGGGATACCGAAGAAATTCCTGATGAGTTCTATGCTCGAGTATACGATGAAATGATGATTCCTTTTGATGAAGCGTATAATGGAGAACGAACCATTGATACAGATAAAATCATTTTTACTTACACCAGTTTAGATTTAAATGCTGCAGCCAGGAACCGCGATGTTTCAAAAACAAGAAAAGATTTTATCTCTCAAGTTCCTGTAAAGATCTATCCGGATACAACAGTTTGGATCCGTGATTTCAATTACAGTTATAACGAGCCTATGCACAATGATTATTTCTATCACGAAGCATATAGTGATTATCCTGTCGTAGGAGTAAACTGGAATCAAGCAAAAGCATTTTGTCAATGGAGAACATTGTATCACAATGCATTTCGCAAACAAAGAAATTTAGAACGAGTTTTTGAGTACCGTCTTCCTACTGAAGCAGAGTGGGAATATGCAGCTCGAGGAGGTCTAGAAGGGGCTACTTACCCTTGGGGTGGGCCGTATGCAAAAAACGACAGAGGTTGTTTTCTCGCTAACTTTAAACCATTAAGAGGTGATTACGCGGCAGATCAAGCTCTTTATACGGTAGAGGCTAGATCTTATGAGCCTAACGAGTATAATTTATTTAACATGGCAGGTAATGTGTCAGAATGGGTCAACTCCTCTTACGAAGCTGGAGCTTACGATCAAATGTCTTCTATTAGTCCTGTGGTAAATGATGCTAACAATAAACGCAAAGGAGTTCGTGGTGGATCTTGGAAAGATGTTTCTTATTTTCTTCAAGTAAGCACACGTGACTATGAATATCAAGATAGCGCAAGAAGTTATATAGGATTTCGAACCGTACAATCATACATGGGTACAGACGTAACTCTTAACGCTCCAACAAACTAAAATATCCAACATAAACTTAACTTAACTTAAAACTTATTAAAATGGCACAGTCTAAAACAACAAAGAAAATATTTAACATGGCCTACGGCATTGGAGCCTCTGTAGTAATCATTGGAGCACTTTTCAAAATCCTTCACTGGGAACTTGATTTAGTATTCACTAAGCTTACAGGAGGAACATTACTTGCTATTGGTCTTATTGTAGAAGCATTGATTTTCTTTATCTCTGCCTTTGAACCAGTTGATGATGATCTTGATTGGTCATTGGTTTACCCAGAATTAGCTGGTGGACAATTGGTAGGTGGTAAACCTCAAAAAGAGGCTCCACAGGACGCTCAAGGGCTTTTATCTAAGAAATTAGACGAAATGCTTAAGGAGGCAAAACTAGACGGCGAGTTAATGACTAGTCTAGGTGACAGTATACGTTCTTTTGAAGGTGCTGCAAAAGATATGGTTCCAACTGCAGATGCGATGTCCTCTACAAAGAAATACTCTGAAGAAATGGCTCTAGCAGCTGCTCAAATGGAATCTTTAAATAGTTTATACAAAGTTCAAGTGGAGAGTTCTAATCGTCAGAATCAAGCAAACGATGCGATTGCTGAAAATGCAACAAAACTTCAGGAGCAAATGGCTGGTCTTACCAATAACTTATCTTCTCTTAATGGTGTGTATGGTAACATGCTAGGAGCTATGAAAGGATAATTAGTTTCATTAAAATTTATAAATTAACAAAGGCTAATTAGAATATTATGGCAGGAGGAAAACAGTCCCCAAGACAAAAAATGATCAACCTAATGTACCTGGTTTTCATCGCAATGCTTGCATTAAATATGAGTAAGGAAGTGTTACAAGCTTTCGGACTTATCGAAGAAAATTTAAGCGCTAGTAATATGGCACTAGCAACAGTCAATTCAGCATCTCTAGAAGATTTGAATACAAAAGCTGTAACGAATGCTAAACAGTATGGTGCAGCTGCTGCAACCGCTCAACAGATTTCCAAGTTAAGTAATGATTATAACGATTATCTGGAAGATATTAAAACCATGCTTACCTCTACTGTAAAAGAGGGGTCTGAGACAGATTATCAAGTTCAAGATGGTACTGATGTTTTGGATAATGCATTTTTCGTTGATGATAAGCTGCGGGAAGAAGGAGAAGAGTTTAAAGCTAAAATGAATCTGTATAAGTCAGATATGATGTCTGCGATAGGAGATGGTTATCCTGCTGTCAATGCAGATCTGTCAGCAAAATTTGACACATCAGACGAATTAGATCGTGAAGGTATCGAAGTGGAATATGTGCAATACAATTATAAAGGATATCCTCTCATTGCTTCAAAAACAAAATTGACATTGCTGCAAAATGAAGTGCGCAATATAGAGTCAGACGTGATGAGCAAATTGTTACAAGGGGAGCTTATACAAATTGCTTCAATGAATAATTACAAGGCTATCGTGAACCTCGACAAGACTGCATTTTTTAATGGTGAGTCTGTTACCGGGACGGTTGTATTAGGTCGTTATGATGACCGCACCGTGCCGAATAAAGTAGTTATTAATGGTCAAGAAATTCCAAAGGATGCCATTATAAAAGGCCAGATTCCATTGAAGTTGAGTTCAGGGACCGTAGGTGAGAAGGAAATATCTGGTTATATGGAATTTATAGAGAACGGTGAAAAGATCACGATTGATATCGAGTCCCAATACGCTGTTATTCCTAGACCTAGTTCTGCAACTATATCAGCTGATAAAATGAATGTAGTTTACCGTGGGGTGGATAATCCTATGACCGTTTCCTTTGCTGGTATTCCGGATAACAAAGTAACTGTTTCTGGTGTTGGTCTTGTTAAGTCAGGAGTTGGTTATATGATGAAACCTGGTGCTGGTAGAGAAGTCATGATAACTGCTACTGGAATTTTACCAGATGGGACGCCAGTTTCTGATTCCAAGCCGTTTAGAATCAAAAACCTCCCACGTCCAACAGGTATGGTGAGTGGGTCTTATGAGAATGTTAAAAAAACAAGAGCTAATTTAGGCATTTCAACGGTGTCAGCTGAGTTTTTAGATTTTGACTTCAAGTTAACGCCGCAGGTTACAAGTTTCTTGTTTCAGGTGCCCGGGCAGCCTTCTACTAAGGTAAGTGGTACGAGGCTAAATGCAGCGGCAAAGGGTCTTTTGGCAAAAGCTAGAAGAGGTGATTTAGTTCAAGTTGCCGATATCAAAGCTACTGTTCCTGGTGTAACACTTAAAAGTGTTTCTAGTGTGACCATAGAGATTACAGATTAATAATAAAAACATTCAAATGATGAATAAGATCATAGTTTTATTAGCAGTAGTGCTTGTTTCGGGAACTGCATTTGCTCAAAACAATATCCTTAACGCAAAAAGTCCTGCTGAGTTCGGTACAAAAACGGAATCTCAATTGGAAAATGATAATGACCAGCCATTACCTTATGGCTTTGTCGGAGATCGTGATATTTTATGGCAACGTACTATATGGGAAACTATTGATCTTGATGAAAGAGTGAATTTTCCATTGTACTATCCAACTGATACAATCAGTGTCGGTAGTGAGCGGAGATCATTATTCCAAGTATTGTCTGCGGCCGCAAGAGCAGGAGAGATTAACTTATATGGAGACTCTTATTTTAATTCTGTAGTGGAACCAGAAAATGTGGAAACATTTCTTCAAGCTGAGGTTTTATCAGATCGAGGTACTGATATCTTAAATGAGCAAGCTATTCAATTAGTGGAAGGAGATCGCTATTCTAACATTGATGTTAAATATAATATTCCTGGATTCGATGAGTTTGTTACGGTAACAAAAATTGATGGTGCTGATGTTATGGAATATAGAATTCGAGGTCTTTGGTACTTCGACACACGACAAAGTGAATTGAGATATCGATTGCTAGGTATTTGTCCGGTAACTCCTGATGTAAACGTTAAGGCAGGCATCATAAGTGATGGTGGAGGTACAGTTCCTGGTGTTGAATTGTTTTGGGTTTATTATCCAGATGCGAGACAGTTGTTGCACACGGCAAAAGCATTCAATACATTAAACTCAGCAAGACCTATTTCTTTTGATCATATCTTGAATTCTAGAAGGTTCAATGCGCTTATTTATAAAATGGATAACGTTCAAGGCGATAGGGAAATCGCACGTTATATACCTGACAATTCGATGATGCAACTTTTAGAGTCAGACAGACTTAAGGAAATTGTTCGTAATTTTGAGTTAGACATGTGGAATTATTAAATATTTTATATCCTTATTAATTCATAAAAAGCCTCGCATTAGCGAGGCTTTTTGGTTTATAGTTTTCCCCTTGATTATTCTGTGAATCATTTAAAAATAATTCTTTAAGTTAATTTAATTGTTAATAGGTAAAGTATTTCAACTCCCTTTTTTAAATTTACGAGGGGAAATTTACTAACATCGCACAACAAAATACCAATATCAGGATTTGAAAAAAAATATCGATATCATCATTGTAGGATCTGGAATTGCTGGTTGTACTCTTGCGTGGCAGTGGTTGCTAAACGGTAAAACGGTTCTTATGATTGCAGATGGGGAGAAAGGTTCTTCGGCAGTAGCTGCTGGCGTTTATAACCCGACTATTTTAAAACGTTTTACGAGTGTTTGGAAAGCTGGGGAGCAACTTGATGTTCTCAAGGACTTTTATACGAAAGTCGAATCGCGTCTGGAGAAAAGATTCTTTCATCCTATTGACATTTTAAGAAGATTCCATGATGAACGTGAAATTAAAACATGGATCAAGAAGTCGGTAAAAGAGGACTTGAAGGATTTTATGTCTTCTGAGCCCTTTGTTTACGATAACAATGCCGTGGATGCCCCTTACGATTATGGTAAAGTCGCCGGAACGGGATGGGTAGATACTATTGGGTATATGAACCAAACGGTACAATACCTTAAAAAGAATTCTTCTTTTTTTAAGGATTCTTTTGATTTTAAAGAATTAACTCATTCGGATGACCAAATCGGTTACAAACAGTATCAATCAGGAAAAATAATTTTTGCCGAAGGTTATAAATTGCTGTCAAATCCATATTTCAAAAATTTGCCATTACAAGGGAATAAAGGAGAAGTGCTCACTATAAAAGTGCCGGGCTTAAAGTTAGATTACATTATTAAATCTTCGGTGTTTTTGATGTCGTACACAGATGATTTATTTTGGGTAGGTGCTACCTATAATGGAGAGGAGCTTTCTGGCGGTTCTACAGAGGAAGCTAAAGAATTCCTCACCTCAAGATTAGAGCGTTTTTTGAAGGTACCCTATGAGATTGTGGAGCATGAGTATGGAATCAGACCCACATCTTCAGATCGAAGACCTTTTGTAGGTGCACATCAACACTACAAAAACTACGTCGTCTTTAACGGTATGGGAAGTAGGGCAGTACTTATGGCTCCATGGGCAGCACAACAATTATTTTATTCTTTATATAACGATCAACAACTGGATGTAGAAATCGATATTCAAAGGTTCACAAATTAGTGTTGCGGTTATTGTTTATGACCTCGACTAGAGGGAAGTCTGCCGCGTTGAATCTATCTTATTTCCTAGGGTGTTCTTTTAACTAGGAGAATACATGTTTTTATTTGAGGTTCATTAAAGAACTTTCAAATTCCATTAATCATTTATCAACTTAGCTTTTTCCTTGTCAAAATCCATAAAGATATTGATCCAGATATTTCGCGATAAGCGTATAACTATGGGAAGGCTAACGATAGAAATGGAGGCGATCACTAGAAAGATAGTCCATCGAGATAATTCGAATACAAAATAGCCCAAGAAAAAAGCTACCATAGCAATTCCAACTCCGACGCCATAACTCACGTACATGGAGCCATAGAAGAAGCTAGGTTCGATCTTGTACTTGGTGTCACAGTGATGGCATCGCTCGTTCATTTCCTGTGTCTTACTAGGATTATAGAGGTTGCTGCTCGTGTACATGGATTCATTGTGGCACACAGGACAAGCTCCTGTAAAAATGCTGTATAATTTCGTTCCTTTTATCATAAGAAAGTTTTACGGTTTGCGTGCTGTCATAACTATTGGAAGATGTAATGACGTATCAAAAGCGCGGTTATCTTGAAATTTAAAAACGCTGCGAGTAAATCGCATAGCATCGCTATGGTATTTGGGAACAAGGAATTTAAATTTTAAAAGAACAAGAGGGCATCTGTTACTAGGTATTCAAATAGGTATTATGCATCTTTGCAAAGATACAAAACGACTATGCTCAACGTTCACGATTTACATGTAAGTTTCGGTGGAGAACCGTTATTTGAAGAAATTACCTTCAGGCTTAATGCGGGAAACCGCGTGGGTTTGATCGGAAAAAATGGTGCTGGAAAATCTACACTTTTAAAGGTTATTTCTGGAGATATCCCACACGACCAGGGCAATATTGCCATGGAGAAAGAGGTGAGTATAGGCTTTTTGAGACAAGACATTGATTTTGAAAAAGGTCGTACGGTGTTAGAAGAGGCTTATACCGCTTTTGCAAAAGCGAGACAAATTGAAGCCCAAATCGAGGAAATAAATAATCAGTTGATCATCAGGACTGATTATGAATCAGATTCCTATTCCAAGCTTATAGAAGATATAGGAGATCTGAACCATGAATATGAGATTATAGGCGGTTATCAATACAAAGGTGAAACGGAAAAGATATTAAAAGGTCTCGCATTTAAACCAGATCAGTTTGATAAACTTACTGATGAGCTTTCTGGTGGATGGCGTATGAGAATTGAGCTGGCAAAGCTGCTTCTTGAAAAGCACGACATACTTTTACTCGATGAGCCTACCAACCACTTGGACATTGATTCTATTCTTTGGTTGGAATCTTTTTTACAGACCTATCCGGGAGCCGTAGTCATAGTAAGCCACGATAAGATGTTTCTCGATAATGTGACCAATCGTACTATTGAAATCAGTTTAGGCCGTATTTATGATTACCCAAAACCGTACACGCAGTTTTTAACTTTACGTGCTGAGTTGCGTGAGCAACAGGAAGCTACTTTTAAAAATCAGCGCAAGGAGATAGAGCGTACCGAGAAGTTGATACAGAAGTTTAAGGCCAAAGCCAGTAAAGCCACCATGGCACAATCGCTAGTTAAAAAACTGGACCGAATGGATGTGGTGGAGATCGAGCAGACTGATAATGCGGCGATGAATATTAATTTTGCCCAATCTATACAACCAGGTAAAATTGTATTAGAGGTGGATCAAGTGAGCAAGTCGTATGGAAATAAAAGCGTATTGGACAAAGTAGATTTGTCACTAGAGCGCGGTAAACGTGTTGCTTTTGTTGGTCAGAACGGCATGGGGAAATCTACACTAGCAAAAATTATCGTTGGTGATGTAGCAGCCCAGGGTCATGTAAATCTGGGTCATAATGTACAGCTGGGATATTTTGCACAAAATCAAGCTGAGTATTTAGATGGAGAGAAGACAGTTCTGGACATTATGCTCGATGCGGCTACTGATAACAATAGAGTAAAAGTACGTGACATGCTGGGGTCCTTTCTTTTTAGAGGTGATGACGCAGAGAAGAAGGTAAAAGTTCTGAGTGGTGGAGAGCGCAATAGGTTAGCATTATGCAAATTATTATTACAGCCATTTAACGTTCTAATTATGGATGAGCCTACCAACCATTTAGATATTCAGTCTAAGAATGTTTTGAAAGCAGCACTTGTAAAATTTGACGGTACACTAATAGTGGTTTCTCACGACAGGGAATTCTTGCAAGGTCTTACAGAGTTGGTATATGAATTTCGCGATCATAAATTAAACCTCTATCTCGGTGACATAGATTACTACTTGGGTCAAAGAAAGGCGGAGGATATGAGAGCGATTGAAAAAGTTGAAGTGGTTAAAACTGTACCGCTTTCGCGAAAGCAGAAAGAAGAAAAACAACAACTTTCTTACGAAGATCAGAAAAAGCAAAAATCACTTAATAACAGGCTCTCAAAAGCAGAATCCCAGATCAACCAGTTAGAAAGAACTATTGCAAAATTAGATGTAGAGTTAGCTGCAAATTATGATGAGATGTCTCAAAAGAATGGTTTTTTCGATAGTTATCAGTCAAAGAAAACAGATTTAGAAAACTGGATGACAAAATGGGAACAGGTGTCAGAAGAGTTAGAGAGTTTTAATAGCTAGCTTTATGTATTTTTTAAGACATTAACTTGTGGACTTAATTAGCTTTGACCTACAGAAATGCCAATTATTTATATTTTAATTGGTAAATGTTTACCCTATTTGAAACGATGCGCAAAGTCATACTTTCTATACTCGCTATTGTGATCCTAATCGCGGCCTCTTTTGGCGCAAAAATGATCATAGATAGTAAAACAGCACCAAAGCCCAAGGTTAAAAAGGATATTAAAATAGTCACGACAGCTGCGATTCAAAATACCACCATTCCCATTATCATTTCAGCAAACGGAAATCTACAGTCAAAGAAGCGCGTTGAATTATTTGCAGAGGTAACTGGTGTTTTTAAACCTACAGGAAAACTGTTTAGGACAGGGCAGCATTATCGTGCTGGTGAAACGATCATCGCTATAGATGACACAGAGTTCTATGCTCAGGTGCAAAGCGCTAGAAGTAATTTAAACAATCAAATTACGGCTATCATGCCTGATTTACGACTGGACTATCCAGAGTCTTATCCACAGTGGCAAGACTATTTAAGCAACTGGAATATGGACAATAGTATCTCCACCCTGCCAGAAGCTAAGGATGACAAAGAAAAATACTTTATTACAGGTAGAAATATTTACACCACTTACTATACGATCAAAAACTTAGAAAGTAGGTTAAGTAAATTCAGAATTAAAGCTCCTTTTTCAGGAGTCTTAACGGAAGCTATGGTAAGCGAGGGAACTCTTGTGCGCAATGGACAGCAACTAGGAGAATTTATACAGGTTGGAATTTACGAAATAGAGGTGGCCGTAAGTGCTGAGTTTACCGATTTATTGCAGATAGGTAAAGGGGTAGAGATGAGTAATATTTCAAAAACAAATACGTACACTGGGCAAGTTACTCGTATAAATGCTAAAGTAAATCAGGCTTCTCAAACTATAACTACGGTCATCGAGGTAAGTGATCCAGGTCTTAAAGCAGGCATGTACCTCACCGCAAATTTACAAGCTCAACAAATAGAAAATGCTGTTGAGATAGATCGCAGCTTGCTTCAAAATGGGAATCAAATATTTGCCGTAAATAATGGGCAATTGCTGCTTATCGATGTAAAACCAGTGCATTTTTCTAATAAAACAGTAGTTTTAAAAGGAGTAGAAGAGGGCACCGTGATCGTGACAAAGACAGTTCCAGGGGCTTATCAAGGACAGAAAGTAAAAACAGAAGAGCTATCAAAAATCGATAAAGCATCCGTACTAGAGAGTTCAGAACCTGAATCAAAATAAGCCATGAGAAAAATAATCGCTTATTTTATAAGACATCACGTAGCCGTTAATGTAGTGATTGCTGCATTTATTATTTTTGGAACTTTAGGTGTTCTTTCCTTAAAATCTTCCTTTTTTCCATTAGTAGATTCAAAAACGATTACCATCAACATTATATATCCTGGTGCTTCTCCTCAAGAAATTGAAGAAGGAGTGGTACTAAAGATTGAAGATAACTTAAAGGGTATAGAAGGAATAGATCGAGTGACCTCTGCCTCACGAGAAAATTCTGGAACGATAATCGTAGAGACTATCAAAGGGTATAACATAGATTTTATGTTGTTGGAAGTGAAAAATGCGGTAGATCGGGTCGCTTCTTTTCCCGCAGGGATGGAGCCATTAGTTGTTGCAAAACTTGAAGAATCGAGGCCTACTATAGTATTTTCCTTAAGTGGTAAAAATGTACCTCTTAAAACCTTAAAACAACTCGCCAGAGAAGTAGAGAATGACCTCAGAGCAATAGAGGGTATTTCTCAAATATCCATTACAGGTTATCCAGATGAAGAGATTGAAATTGCAGTAAATGACAACAGCCTTCTGGGGTATAACCTCACTTTTCAAGAAGTGGCCGATGCTGTTGCGGCATCAAATATTTTAACCACTGGAGGAACCATAAAAACCGATACAGAAGAATACCTAATAAGAGCCAACAACAGAAATTATTATGGAGACGAGCTCGATTATATTCCAGTAAGAACCCAGCCTGATGGCACTATTATTTATTTGAAAGATGTTGCCGTAATAAGAGATCGATTTTCAGAAACACCTAGCGCTAGCTATTTCAATGAAGAACGAGCTGTAAACATAACAGTCACCAGCACAAATGCAGAAGATCTTATCGATAGTGCAAACAAGGTTAAAGAGTATATTAACGATTATAACTTACGTTCTAACAATGTAAAGTTACACGTGGTAAGAGATCTTTCCATCACATTAAATCAGCGTACAGACCTGCTTACTGAAAATGCAATAATAGGTATGTCATTAGTATTGTTGTTTTTGTCCATTTTTTTGAATATAAGATTGGCGTTTTGGGTAGCTTTTGGACTTCCTATTGCATTTTTAGGCATGTTTATTTTTGCAGGTCAGTTTGATGTGACCATCAATGTACTTTCTCTTTTTGGGATGATTATCGTTATAGGAATTTTAGTAGATGACGGTATTGTAATAGCAGAGAATATTTACCAGCATTATGAGGATGGAAAAGATCCTATAAATGCTGCTATTGAAGGGACAATGGAGGTGATACCACCTATTTTGAGTGCTATTATTACTACCATTTTAGCATTTTCTACCTTTTTATTTCTAGACGGTAGGATAGGAGAGTTTTTTGGAGAAGTTTCTGTTATTGTGATCTTAACCTTATTAGTGTCGCTTATAGAAGCGCTGATCATATTGCCAGCTCATCTGGCTCACTCCAAGGCCTTACAACCTAGATCTAAAAAATCAAAGAAAGGAATCGCTAGACTATTTCAAAAGATGCGCGTCCTAAACGATTATGGGGATAAAGCCATGAACTGGATGCGAGATAAATGGTATGCACCAGCATTAAAGTTTACTTTACAATATAAATTACTAGCTTTTGCCATGTTTGTAGCGGCATTAATTTTAACCATAGGTTCTGTTAAAGGAGGTATCATAGGAGTTACATTATTTCCAAGTATATCCAGTGATCAAGTTTCTGTAAACCTTTCTATGCCTAATGGAACAGCAGAGCGCATCACAGATTCCATTATATCTTCCATTGAAGAAAAGGCTAAAATTATCAATACAGAACTTACCGAAGAGTATCTGACTGATCAGAAATATGGAGATACTGTTGCTTTATTTGAGAATATTATTAAATCGCAATCATCTTCCTCTTCTGCCAGTCTTTCTATAAACCTACTTCCAGGGGAATCTAGGCCCGAATCTTTAAAATCACCTATAGTAGCAAACCGGTTGCGGGAACTGGTGGGGAATGTACCAGGAGTAGAAAGTCTTAGCTTTGGATCTGGAGGTAACTTTGGCGGCAGTCCAGTCGCAGTTTCACTTTTAAGTAATAACATTGCCGAGCTAAAAGCTGCAACAGATGATTTTAAAGAAATCTTAGAAAGAAACTCGCTCTTAAAAGATATTGAAGATAATGACCCTATTGGGATCAAAGAGATCAATTTAAAACTCAATGATAATGCATTTGCACTAGGGCTTAATTCGAGAACAGTAATGGCTCAAGTGCGAGCTGCATTTTTTGGTCGTGAGGCACAGCGTTTTCAGCGTGGGCAAGATGAAATAAAGGTTTGGGTACGCTACAATAGAGAGAACCGCAACAATATTAAAGATCTAGACGAGCTTAGAATAACCACTCCATCGGGTAGTAAAGTCCCCTTGCGCGATGTTGCAAGTTATTCTATAGAACGAGGAGATGTGGTCATCAACCATTTAGAAGGTCGTCGAGAGATTTTGATCCAAGCAGACATGAATGACCCTAATCAAAGTACTACCGACATCCTTGAGGATATACGTGAAAATATTATTCCCGGGCTGCAGAAAAAGTACCCTACACTTTCTGTAAATTATCTAAGTGGGCAAGCTCGAGAAGCAGATAAAATAAAAAGCAGTGCTTTAATTATTTTTCCGGTAGTTTTATTGCTCATTTATTTTGTGATCGCCTTTACCTTCAGGAGCGGTACGCAGCCTATCATGCTGATACTGCTTATTCCGTTTAGTTTTATATCGGTGGCTTGGGGACACTGGATTCATGGTTTTCCAGTAAATATTTTATCCTTGCTAGGTATTATCGCTTTGATCGGGATTATGGTGAACGATGGGCTTGTTCTAATAGGCAAATTCAACACGTTTATTAAAGAAGGATTAAAGTTTGATGAGGCATTATTTGAGGCAGGAAAAAGCAGGTTTAGGGCTATATTCTTAACATCTTTGACCACTGTCGCTGGACTAGCTCCTCTACTATTAGAAAAAAGTAGGCAAGCACAGTTCCTGAAGCCTATGGCGATATCTATCTCTTATGGAATAGGAATGGCCACCATTTTAACGCTTTTATTATTACCGCTATTTCTCAGTTTTGGTAATGATATAAAGGTGTGGATCCATTGGTTGCAAACAGGAGTAAAGGTGGAGAAAACAGAACTGACAAGTATTGCAAAAGAGCAAAAAGCATTAGAGGATTATGAAAATGAATAAGCTGGCATATGGTTTAGGTATTTTGATGTGTTTCGCTTTCGCGAAAGCATACCCGCAACAATCTATAGACACATTATTGAGTAGAGAGCAAGCCGTAGCGCTCATGCTCCAGAGCAATTACGACATTAAAATAGCCAATAATACAGAAACAATTGCAGAGAATAACACCAGTATATTAAATTCTGGCTATTTACCAAGCTTGCAAGGAAACGCTGGGACTTCCAGAGATGAAAATGATTCAAACACAGATTTTAACGGTGCGCTGGATCAAAATGGAGTTTCTAGGGGCGATATAGAAATTAACAATGCACAAACCACACAATACAACGCGGGTTTGTCTCTTAATTATGTACTTTTTGATGGTTTAGGAAGGTTCTATAATTTCAAACGCCTTAAAGAGCAGTATCAATTAAGTCAGTTACAGGTGCGTTCTACTATTGAAAGTACTACGGTGCAATTGATGAGTGTGTATCTAGAAATTGCGAGGCTTACAGAGAATGTAAATGTGTTTGAACAAAACCTCGACATCTCAAAGAAAAGAGCACAACGGGCTCAGTACCAATTTGATTATGGGCAGGTAAATAAATTAGAGATTCTCAATGCTCAGGTAGATATCAATACCGACAGTATTAATATTATGAACACACAGCAGCAATTGCGCAATACAAAACGTGATTTGAATCTATTGATGAATAGAGAACTGAACGCTAATTTTGCTGTAGATACTACCGTAGTTTTACAGAATGTGTTAGTAATTGACAGTTTTCTTGAAAAGGTAACGGAGAATAATGTGCGGCTGTTGCAGTCAGAAAGCACCCTTCAAATTAGTGATTACGACATTAAAACAACACGAGCGCTTTTATTACCTAGAATAGGATTAACGGGTTCTTATGGATGGAATCAGTCCATCAACCCGCCTACGGCGTTTTTTCCTGCAACTACTAGAACAGCTTCAAATATTGCGATAGGAGCAAATTTAACTTGGGATATATTTGATGGAGGACGTACCATTACCAGCCTGCGCAATGCAAAAATGGCTTATGAAAACGAAGCCTTATTTAAAGGTCAGTTAGAGCAAGAGGTAGCTCGCGATGTGGCTAACGCAAAAGGGAACTATGATAATGCGCTTGCTATTTATAGAATGCAAGAAAAGAATGTAGCGACTAATACAAGTAACTTTGAGCGTTCACAAGAGCGATTTAAACTAGGTCAAGTATCCAGCATTGAGTTCAGACAGGCACAGGTGAATCTCTTAAATGCTGAAATGGTAAAGAATCTAGCAAAATACGATGCAAAACTTGCCGAGTACCAACTGCTCCAATTCTCAGGGCAGATTTTAAATATTCTTTTATGATAGAACATTTTTTTATGTGTCCCCATTGCTGGCAAGAAATCTCTATGCTATTGGATCCTGCCTATTCACAAACTTATGTGGAAGATTGTGAAGTATGTTGCAATCCTATTGAGTTAAAAGTTTCCTTTGAAGAAGGAGAATTGGGCAGCTTTGAGGCTATAGATTTAGGTCAATAAATTATTTATCGAATTCTCTTGCGTAATGATTAAAAGATATGTATTTTTGCATTCCAATAAAACAAGAAGTTGTCAGAGTAATGATCTGAAGTTTTTAAACAGGTAACTAAACGTTTTTATATCGCGAGGTAGAGCAGTAGGTAGCTCGTCGGGCTCATAACCCGAAGGTCGCTGGTTCGAGTCCAGTCCTCGCTACTAAGTTAAAAGCTCTTGAGAAATCAGGAGCTTTTTTGGTTTGCATAGGTTAGGATTGAGGACGAATTTGTTGTTTTATTTTCCACTGCCTTTTCAAAAAGGTAAAAGGAATTACATTTTATTCAACAGCATATCTTTGTTAGAAATAGTAAGGTTAAAAAGAACAGTAAAACATCGTTACGAATCGCAATTATACATAAACGATTCAAATAAGGTCTTTATTCTAAATTGATAGTGAACTTCATATCTTTTCCATTTACAATTTGAAACGAAACATTTTCAAAAGCAGGAGGTCCGAAAGGTCCAAACACATTTTTAGAAAAACCATAAGCCTCTTTTGGGACCCCAAAGATAGTTTTATCTATTTTACGGTTTCCATTTACATCGTGCCAAACGGCAACTGCATAAGTACCGTCAGGGAGATTTTCGAACGTAATATGTAAATCTCCTGTTTTTGTTGGTTTTATCCTTGCGCTTTTAATTTCTTTGCCATAGTTGAGAAATGATGATTTATGATCATACACACCGATCTCAATAGTACCTTCTGTATTTTGAATACCTCTTACAGTTACTTCAATGAGTCCGTTTTGAGCGAAAATAGGTGTAGTAAATACTAGAGCTACAATTGTAAATATTATTTTTTTCATTTTATAAATTCATGTAATAAGTTGGTATTTTAAATCAACTATAGTTCTTAATTTAAATCATTGCTCAAGTGTTATTTAATTGTTCGTTATAGTTTAACAATCCTACTTAAAACAACAAAAGTACGGAGTTATTGTTTGGTTCCTTTAAGAATGTTTTGGTCGTGTTGTTAACCTTCTTTTCTCCCACCGTCTTATTTGGAATACATCCATCCCTACTAGTAGGATTCTTTGTGCTCGTCTAATTTTTTATAAGGCTTCCTTTATCTAACAACAAAATTTTGTTGAAAAACGCGTAGTTTTACATTCTATAATAAAACTCCATGATTTCAAGAACAACTGTAGATGCCGTATTTGACGCCGCTCGTGTAGAAGAGGTGATAGGTGATTTTGTGCAGTTAAAGAAGTCAGGTTCTAATTTTAAGGGATTGAGTCCTTTTACAGAAGAAAGATCGCCTAGCTTTATGGTATCTCCTGTAAAACAAATCTGGAAAGATTTTAGTTCGGGTAAAGGAGGAAATGCTGTTACTTTTATTATGGAGCACGAGCATTTTACGTTTCCTGAAGCCATTAAATGGCTGGCAAAAAAGTATGGCATTGAAATCCAAGAAACCGAGCAAACTGATGAGCAAAAAGTAGCACAGGACGAAAAAGAATCCATGTTTCTCGTTTCTAAGTATGCGGCAGAATGGTTTCAAAGCCAACTGAAAACTGAGGAAGGAAAAGCAATAGGCTATAGCTATTTTAAGGAACGTGGGTTTACAGATGAAACGATTGATTACTTCCAGTTAGGGTATAATCCAGATCAATGGAGCGCTTTTACAGATGCTGCTATTAAGGCGGGATACCAATTAGAATTTCTAGACAAGACAGGTGTTTCGATCGTAAAAGAAAACAAGCAATTTGACCGATTTAAAGGTCGTGTGATGTTTCCTATACGCAGCCATTCTGGAAGAGTTCTTGGTTTTGGTGGTAGAATACTAACTAACGAAAAGAAAGCGGCCAAATACCTCAACTCGCCTCAAAGCGAGATCTATGATAAGTCTAATGTGCTGTATGGGATTTATGAGGCAAAGCAGTCTATTGCTAAGGAAGACCTTTGTTATATCGTAGAAGGCTATACAGATGTAATTCAGTTGCATCAAGCAGGAGTAAAGAACGTTGTGTCTAGTTCTGGAACAGCGCTTACCAGTCAACAGATACGTTTGATTCAAAGACTCACTAAAAATATTACGGTATTATATGATGGTGACGCCGCTGGAATGCGTGCTGCTATTAGAGGTACAGATCTTATCCTCGAAGCGGGAATGAATGTACGTGTTTGTACTTTTCCAGATGGAGAAGACCCAGACTCCTTTGCAAAATCTCATACAGAATCAGAGATAGTTGATTTTTTGACTAACAACGCTCAGGACTTTATTTCTTTTAAATCCAACCTGTTAAAAAAGGAAGCGGCTGGTGATCCTATCAAAAAAGCGGCCATGATACGGGACATAGTCAATAGTATCGCAAAAATACCGGATGATATTTCAAGAGAAATTTATGTAAGAGAAAGTGCTGCAATCTTGGACATTGGTGAAGATGTATTGTTCTCTACCTTAGCGCAAGTTCGCAACGCTAGTTTAAAGGAGCAAAATAAAAAACAGATCAGAGAGAAATCTCAGCAATCATTATCTAAAGTAGAAACGCCTGAAGCAAGTATTAAGGTAGACCGTAGGGCTCTTTTAGAGCGTTCTATTATAGCGATTCTACTTTTGTATGGAGGTAAAGATGAATTATTTGAGGATGAGTATTTGCAAGATAGTAGTGGTGAAGAGGTGGAGTATGAAACTGTGAAAAGTGAACAACGCGTCTATGAAAAGATATATATGGATCTTCAAGCAGATGAAATCAAATTTACCAATCCAGATTTTCAGAATATATATGCAAAGATTATAGATGTATTATTGCTAGAGCAGAAGCTTGATGTGCAATTAATACTTTCAGCATTTGAAGGGGAATATGCAAATGTAATTGCTGACATTGCTATGTCTGATGACAAATATCAATTACACGATTGGGAACGCAATAAAATTTACCCTAAGCTCAAGGATCAATCGGTATCTGAATACACCAGTCAGGTATTGCTTCACTTAAGACAGTATTTAATTTATGATCTGGTAGAGAATATAAATAGATTGATAGCCAAAAACACCGTTGAAATCGATAATTCAGAGGCGTTGAGGCAAGTGATGGATTACAACCTATTACGTACTAAAATTGATCAGAAAAACAGAACCGTAATTCCATCTGATGGCTTGAGCAGGTTTTTATTTAATTAGTCATATGTAGTAAACGAGATTGATGAATTAAATCTGCAATATTATCAACCTTTAATTTCTTCAGCAACCTAGTTTTATATGTGCTTACCGTCTTTTCATTGATGGAAAGTTGTTTTGCGATGTCTTTATTTCGTTTGCCTTTGGATAATAAACTCAACACCTCTAATTCTCGAATAGATAATTTTTTGAATTTTGAAATAGAGCCATTTTGTTTATAGTTGACTTGTTCTTTAATGTCCTCAGACAGAAATGTATCTCCTTTTGATACCTTTATCAAAGCTTGTCTGATCTCTTTTACCGATCTAGTTTTTGAAATGTAACCGTTAGCCCCTGCATTCAGTGAACTGACAGCATATATTTCTTCGGGATGACTGCTTACTACAAGGACTTTTAATTCTGGGAATATAGATCTTATCTCTCTTAAAGAACCCATGCCGTTAGAATTAGGTAAATCCAACTCAAGAATAAGAAGATCTGGATTATGTTCTAATATACCAGAAATCAATTTTTTTCCGTCGTCTATTTTACTTTTGAATTGGAATTTTTTATGATCTTTCATCATACATTTTATTCCTCTTCTAAAGATGGGATGATGGTCTGCTAATAGGATATGCATTTATGAAATTATAAGTGGTAAATATGATAAAGTCGAAAATTAGTTTCATTAATTTAATTGTGCGCATGAACTTAAAATACAAATAATTACGCAATAATATTACAGCAATTCTTTAGGTACGATACATACAGGTATAGGATTCATCTTGTGTAGGTTTCTGGTGTGGTATGCTGTATATATGGCTAAAACTTCCTGTTCTCTGTCGTTTAAATGGATTTGAGGTGTATTTATATTTGCTTGATTCATGGCTATCTCTAATTCATCATAGCTGGCTCCTATTTGATCTTCGTCTGTTTTTTCTACTCCATAAAGGCCGTCACTGGGAGCAGCTTTCATTATGCTTTGAGGGACGTTCAAATGTCTTCCAACTGCATAGACTTCGCTTTTTAATAAACCTGCAATCGGACTTATATCTACGCCACCGTCCCCATATTTTGTGTAAAATCCTACGCCAAAATCCTCCACTTTATTTCCTGTTCCAGCGACTAACAAATGATGCATGCCACCATGATAGTAAAGAGTGGTCATTCTCAATCTTGCTCTGGTATTTCCTAATGTGATCGCTTCTTGGGTATTGTTTTTAACCTCGGGCATGTTATTTTTAAAAACATCAAATACCTGTGTTAGATCACTTCGTATATCGGACACATGGTCAAATCGATTTTTTAATTGTAAGATATGTTCTTGAGCTCTTGCAACATGATCGGGATGCTGGTGAATAGGCATTTCCACACACAGTACTTCAAGTCCAGTCATAGCGCATAACGTGGAGGCAACCGCACTATCTATTCCACCGCTTATACCTATTACGTATCCTTTAGCGCCAGCTTTAGTGGCATAATCCCTCAGCCATTTTACTATGTGATCTGTTACTTTTTCTACTTTCATAATCGTATTTTTGCAAGCCTAAAACAAATATAAATTTAGCGAGTTATAAGGGTATGAAGATGAATTTATTTAAATATTTAACTATTCTCGTTTTCGCGAAAGCGATAACCTCATGTACATCAGTAACTAAAGTCGAAGATGAGATCGCTAACATACAACTTGATATTCATTTAACAACATTTCATAAAGATTTTGCAGCCGCTAGTGAGGAAAATCTACCTAGTTTAAAACAAGAATTCCCAATTTTTTTCCCAGAAAGAGTTCCTGATAGTATCTGGATTTCTAAAATAAAGGGTCAAGATGCGATTCATAATGTTTTAGAAAAGGCCGTTCAAGAGGCTGATTTTGATTATGGAGAAATGGAGAAGCAACTGGAAGATGTGATGCGACATGTGGTGTATTATTTTCCAGAATTTGAACCTACACCTATAGTTACCGTGCTTTCTGACGTAAATTACCGCCAGAAAGTGATCGCAACTAGTAATGAGTTTATTATTTCTATAGATACCTATCTAGGTAAAGACCATGAATTGTATATAGGAATCAACAAATACCAACGAGAGAATTTAAATATTGAACAACTACCAGCAGATGCCGCTCTTGCTTATGCAAGACTTTTTTTACCACCTATTATGAAGCGCAGCCTGTTGGATAACATGGTTTATCAGGGTAAACTCCATTATATTCAAGAGATGTTTGCTCCTAAATCTTCAGGAGATCAAATATTTAGTTATACTCCAGAAAAGTATGCATTTACTGTAGAAAATGAATCTCAAATGTGGCGCTATTTTATAGATAACGAGTTGCTGTACGATACAGACTCTAAGTTGATGTCTCGGTTTATTTTACCAGCGCCATTTTCAAAATTCGGTCTAGTAGTAGACCAGCAAACTCCTGGTGGCGTGGGCCGTTACATAGGTTATCGAATGGTGAAGTCTTTTATGGAAAATAATAAGGTAGATCTAGAAACCATGATCCAATTAAATGCAGAAGATATTTTTAAACGTTCCAAATACAAACCTTTACAGTAATGGCAGAAAAGAAAAACAGATCTACGATTAAAATAGGAATTGAACTTGATGAAAACCGAGTTCCAGAACACATCAGGTGGAGTGCTCCAGATGGCGGCGTGGACGCTGCAGATGCAAAAGCGATGATGGTTTCTATGTGGAATAGTGAGGATAAAGAATCCTTCAGAATTGATTTATGGACCAAAGACATGCCCGTAGATGAGATGCGTGTCTTCTTTCATCAAACCCTAGTTTCTATGGCAGATACTTATCACAGAGCAACTAATGATGATAAGATGCGGGATACCATGATTGATTTCTGTGATTATTTTGCAGAGAAATTAGAGCTTAAAGATGGCGAGTAAGTTTTTAGTCTAGAATCTTCCTTATCAATTTAGGGTGATTATAAAGTTGAGTCGTTTACTGGCATTGTTTTTATTTTTAAGTAGTTGTAGTTCACAGGTTGCTTTTGATCAAATACTTTGGTAGGAAAATAGAGCTGTCGATAACGATCTGTCTTTGAGAATGGTGGATCATCTCCAAGAAAATTATTTGTTCATCGGCAAGTCTAAGGATCAAACGATTTCTTTATTGGACAGCCTGATAAAAAGGAATCGGTCGTTGTACCTAGAGATAAAATAGAAGGTACTCTATCTAAATTTAAAGATGTTTTAAATTCTTCAAAGCTTAACGTTGAGGATAGACTTTCTGTTTAAGAAGAGTGGTTGAATCATTCTACCTTATTCTTAGAGCTATCGTATTACAAAGTAGCTTTGACACATGCAGAGGAGCCTCATCTTTATATCTAAAAATTGTTTTTATAAATAGTAAACTTGTTTCAACTGAAATTTTTTTAGAAAATGGAAGAACCACTTTTTGATCGTAAGGCATTGATAGAAATGGCGTGGTATAAAATGCCCTTTGGCGCTCATAAAGGGAAGTTCTTAAGTGAGTTGCCAGAGACCTATTACATCTGGTTCAGAAGGCAAGGTTTCCCTACGGGTAAATTGGGTAATTATATGACCAGTGTTTATGATATGAAAGTCAACGGGATAGAAGATATTTTGAGAGAAATACGCAGGAACACCGTTAATGACAGGCCGGTCTTTTAATAGGGTTATTCAAAACTCAAGGTGATGGAGAAAATAAGAACACCAGGTTTAAGACGTTCTGCTCCTCGGCTGCATCATCTTTGCACCACTCTAGATGATATGGCAATCGAATTCATGTGACAAAACCCTAAGTTGTTAGTTATTGGTAATAGGTTCCTATCTATTTTTTTTTAGTGTCTGCGTTTTTTTAACCTCACTGAACTCTGAACTCTGACTTCTAATTAAGCGTCTCATTAATCCCACCTATATAGCTCAACAACTCCTCTTTACCTTGATTGTTAGAAGCGCTGGTTACAAAATACGGAGGCATTTCTTCCCAGATTCCGTCGAGCAAATACTTTTTATAGGCCTCTACGTTGCGTTCTAGAGCTTTAGGTTTTAATTTATCTGCTTTAGTAAAAACAATGCTAAAGGGTATTTCACTTTCACCCAGCCATTCCATAAATTCTACATCTATAGGTTGTGGCTTGTGTCGTATATCTATAAGAACAAAACCGCAAATCAACTGCTCTCGTTTTTCAAAATATTTAGTAATGAATTTTTGAAATTTTGCTTTGCTAGATTTGGATACTCTCGCATAGCCATATCCAGGTAAATCGACCAGATGCCATGATTTATTAATCAGAAAGTGATTGATCAACTGAGTTTTTCCTGGCCTTCCAGAAGTTTTAGCAAGGCTTTTTTGATTCACTAACATGTTGATCAAAGAAGACTTACCTACGTTAGACCTGCCTATAAATGCATATTCTGGAATTCCAGAATTAGGGCATTTTGACACATCTTGATTAGATATTATAAATTCTGCACTAGTGATTTTCATATGGCAAAGATACTTTATAGTCGTTTGTGAGATGAAGCTTGGAATTCATGCTCGCAGATGAGGAGAAAGAAGGAAAGACCTTGGTAAAAGAAATTTATGTTACAGCGCTTTCTTTTCAAACCAGCTGTTCAAGATCTCGTTGAATTGATCAGGATGTTCCATCATGGCAGCATGACCACATTTATCAACCCAGTATAAGTCACTGTTAGGTAGTTTTTCATGAAATTCTTCGGCCACTTTGGGAGGCGTTACTCCATCTTGTCTTCCCCATATAATACAAATAGGTGTGGTCATTTTGGGAAGGTCCTTTGCCATGTTGTGACGTATGGCACTTTTTGCAATCGCCAGCGTTTTAAGTAGTTTATTACGGTCATTTACCGTAGCAAAAACTTCATCTACTATTTCTTTAGTCGCAATTGCTGGGTCATAAAATACATCTTCACTCTTCTCTTTTATGTACTCATAATCACCTTTCTTAGGATAGCTTGCTCCCATGGCACTCTCATAAAGACCAGAACTACCTGTAATTATAAGAGCTTTAATTTTTTCAGGATACAATTTTGTCGTTACTAGTCCTATGTGTCCACCTAAAGAATTCCCTAATAAAATAACCTCTTCCCAACCCATGTGATTGATAAAAGCATTGATGTGTTTTGCAAACGTTCCAACACTGGTTTTAATAAGTGGGGTGCTGTATAAAGGTAAAGTAGGCACGACTACTTGATAACCTTTAGGAGGAAAATAATCGATTACACCTTGAAAATTACTCAGACCACCCAATAAACCATGAAGTATGATAATAGGAGTGCCTTTGCCAGTAGTATAATATTCAAATTTACCGTCTTTAATAAGATCGTGCGTCATAAGTAATTGTAAACCGCAAATATAGTGGTTTTGAATATAGGAAAAACAAGGAATGCTTTCTGCTTTTGATTAAGAAATTGTTATTTTTTTATCGATGTACTCACCATCTTTCCGCTTTCGCGAAAGCAAAACAACAAGCATTTTCAGAGATTCTCATAACATCTTTAAATTGTTAACAACTAGGGTAGTTATTCAGAAATGAATGCTTTTATCAACAAAGTGGTATATTGTGGTAAAAAGTGGTATTAAATTTCCTATTTTTGATGTGATAGCGCTAAACAGCTATTTCCAGTGATCAATTTTATAGGAACATACGAGTGTAAAACCGATGCTAAAGGGCGATTCATGATGCCAGCTGCTTTAAAAAAGCAGTTGACGCCAGTCGTGCAAGAGGGTTTTGTAATCAAACGTGCTGTTTTTCAGCCTTGTTTAGAGCTCTATCCTATGAAGGAATGGAATAAAATGATGGAAAGGTTGAACGGTTTAAATCGATTCAATAGGAAACACAATGATTTCATACGTCGTTTTACTGCTGGAGTGAAAACCGTTGAGGTGGATGCAAATGGGCGATTGCTCATTCCCAAGGACCTCATAACCATTGCAGGAATTACAAAAGAAGTCACCGTTTCAAGTGCGGTGAATATATTAGAAATCTGGGATAAGGAAAGGTATGAAGCGGCTATTGATGACTCGCTAGATGACTTTGCTGATCTCGCTGAAGAAGTAATGGGAAATGACACAACCGATCTCTTATCATAATCCGGTTCTCTTAAAAGAAACCGTAGAAGGATTACATATTCATCCATCTGGAGTTTACGTAGATGCAACTTTCGGTGGTGGTGGTCACTCTCGTGAGATACTTTCCTGTTTAGGTCCAGAAGGAAAGCTCTACGCTTTTGATCAAGATACGGATGCGTTAGAAAACACGATCGATGATCCGCGTTTTATGTTGATTCATCAAAATTTTGGTTACATGAAGCGTTTTTTAAGGCTGTATGGAGTAAAACAAGTAGACGGTATTCTCGCAGATTTAGGGGTGAGCTCGCATCAATTTGATGAAGCAGCACGCGGGTTTTCTACTAGATTTGACGCGCGACTGGATATGCGCATGAATCAGGAGCAAGAGCTTGATGCTGTAATAGTGCTCAATACGTATAGTGAAGAAGACCTGATGCGCATTTTTAAATCTTATGGTGAGTTGCGTATAGCTCAAAAATTAGCGCAACGTGTCGTAACGGCTAGAGAAGCGTCTGAAATCATTACCGTTGCAGATCTTAAAGAGATCTGCGCGCCCTTAGTTCCGGAGCGTATAGAGCATAAATTGATGGCTCAGGTATTTCAAGCGATACGCATTGAAGTGAATAAAGAGATGGAAGTGCTTTATGATTTCTTAAGACAATCGGAAGAGGTTTTGAAAATAGGAGGAAGGTTGAGTGTGATCTCTTACCATTCTTTAGAAGACCGACCCGTAAAAAGATTTATGAGGAATGGTCTCTTTGAAGGAGAGCCAGAGAAAGATGTTTTCGGTAGATCCAGTGTTCCTTTTAAGAAAATAGGGAAGATGATTATTCCTTCTAGAGAAGAGATTAAGTTAAATAATCGCGCTAGAAGTGCTAAGCTTCGTATCGCTGAGAAAATAGAAAGAGAATAAATGGCTGCCAAAATATATGACATATTAAAAGGTAGTTTTTTAACCAATGAAGATGCTTTTAAGAACTGGCGTTTTATTTTGTTTGCTGCTTTTCTTGCCATTATTATGATTTATACAGGTCATAGTTATGAAAGGAAAGTACATAAACTGGCTGCTCTTAAAGAGCATGTGACAGAGTTGCATAGTGAGTATACTGATTTAGAAAGAAGGTTGATGTTTATGCAAATGGAGTCTACCGTAGCTAAAAAAATAAAAGAAAAAGGAATTGCTCCGGCTAAGAATCCGCCGCAAAAAATAGTAATTGTAAGAAACAACAATGGCGACAACTAGTAAAAACATACTGATCAAGATGTACCTCGTAAGTGCCTCCTTTGTTGTTGTGGCGCTCCTCGTTGTTGTGCAAATTATCAATATTCAATTTGTGGAAGGAGACGCTTATCGTGCCAAAGCAGAGCAGAGTGTTTTTAGAAACGATACCATTCCATCTACTAGAGGTAACTTATATGATGCAAATGGTCAGTTGCTGGCTACATCTATAAGTAAATACGATATTCGTTTCGATGCATTAGCGCCTTCTAACAGTGATTTTAATGAGAATATAGCCCCGCTAGCAGAAGCACTAGCTATTAAATTCAATACGACTAAAAACTATTACCTACAGAAATTCAGAAAAGCGCATAGCAACCGCAACCGCTATATGCTAATTGCAAAAAATCTCGATTATGGAGATTATAAAGAAATAAGAGAGTTTCCTTTATTTCAAAAAGGTCCTTATCGCGGTGGATTGATCGTGGAGCAAAGAATAGTAAGAGAGCACCCATTAGGTAAAATGGCAGAGCGCATTGTAGGCTATGATCGTAACGGTAGCGCTCCTGTGGGATTAGAAGGTGCTTTTGCGCCTTATTTAAGAGGTAGTGATGGGGTGCGACTAGAACAAAAAATAGGAAAGAATCAATGGAAACCTATTAGTAGTGAAAATGAAATCAACCCTAATGACGGGTATGATGTCTACACGACCATTGATGTAAATATGCAAGATGTTGCTCATCATGCTTTATTAGAACAGTTAGAATATTTTGAAGCAGATCATGGGACGGCAGTAGTGATGGAAGTGGCAACTGGAGAAATTAAAGCGCTTTCTAATTTAGGAAAAGGAGAAAGTGGCAAGTATTATGAAAAAAGAAACTATGCTGTTTGGGAATCTCACGAGCCAGGCTCTACGTTTAAATTAATGAGTGTGATAGCAGCGCTAGAAGATAAAGTGGTAGATACCAGTACTGTTTTTGATACTCAGGGAGGAAAAATTTCTTACTATGGTCGCAATGTACGGGATTCTAAATATGGTGGTTATGGTAAAATAAGTGTTGCCAAAGCTTTTGAAGTTTCTTCAAATACAGCTCTCGTACAAATGATTCAAGATAATTACAAAACCAATCCTGATGATTATGTAGACAGATTGTACAGTATGAACCTTAATGAAAAACTCGATTTACCTATAAAAGGAGAAGGTGTTCCTATGATTCCGCATCCAGATGATGAAAACTGGAGTGGACTTTCTTTACCATGGATGGGTTTTGGTTATGGCGTGCAATTAACTGCTTTACAAACACTCACCTTTTATAATGCCGTTGCAAATGACGGCGTAATGGTTAAGCCTAGATTGATTAGAGAAGTAAAATCAAAGGAAAAACTCATTGAGAAATTCGACAGAGAAATTATTAATCCAGCTATTTGTTCTCAAAACACGATTGATAAAGTTAAAGTCATGATGGAAAATGTAGTAAAAAGAGGTACTGCAGATAATTTATATAGTAAAAACTTTTCTATGGCGGGCAAAACAGGAACTTGTCAGTCAGAATATTGGAAATCCTCAGGAAATTATATTGCCTCTTTTGCTGGTTATTTCCCAGCAGATACACCCAAGTATAGTTGCATTGTTGTAATTCATAAACCAAATACCACAAAAGGGTATTACGGCAATATCGTTGCGGGGCCAGTTTTTAAAACTATTGCACAAAAAATCTATGCAAACAATCCTCTAATAAATAAAATAGAGCTTCAAAAAATAATTCCATCACAAATTGTAAAATCAAGCGATAATTACCTTAAAAAGATACACGTACAGTCCGAAACAGGCTCTAAAAAGTTGCCCAATTTGATAGGTATGGAAGCTATGGACGCAATTGCTATAGTAGAAAATCTCGGAGCTCAAGTAGTTTTGAGAGGTTTTGGGAAAGTGACCTCACAAAGTCTAAAAGCAGGAACAAAGTTGTCTCCTGAGAATAAAGTTACACTCACGTTATTATGATGAATCTTAAAGATATATTATATAAAGTAAGTCTTGACGTAGTCATAGGTGATACAGATGTGCCAATTAATAAAATTCAGTTCGACTCTAGGGCCATTCAAAAGGGTGATATTTTTGTGGCGCTTAAAGGAACTGCCGTTGACGGTCATGAGTACATAGAAAAAGCTGTTGTTTTAGGGGCGAGAGTAATTATTCTTGAAGAGCTTCCTGATTATCAGGAGGAGATCGTCACGTATGTAAAAGTAGAAAACACTCATAATGCACTGGCACTAATGGGTGCTAATTTTTATGACAATCCTTCAAAGAAATTAAAACTAGTAGGCGTTACTGGAACAAACGGTAAGACTACCACCACTTCTTTATTATACCAGCTTTTTACAAAATCTGGTTTTAAAACAGGATTGATCTCTACGGTAGAGATCTTGATCGACAAGAAAGTAGTCCCTACTAAACATACTACTCCAGACCCATTAACGATCAACAAACATCTAGCAAATATGGTTGATGTAGGGGTAGATTATTGTTTTATGGAAGTGAGCAGTCATGGAATTGCTCAAGAAAGAGTAGCAGGATTAGAGTTTGCAGGTGGAGTTTTTACCAACTTATCACATGATCATTTGGATTATCACAACACTTTTGCAGCCTACAGAGACGTAAAAAAACGATTTTTTGACCAGCTTTCGAGGCGTGCTTTTGCCCTAATCAATTTAGACGATAAAAATGGAGCTGTAATGCTTCAAAACACAAAGGCTAGAAAAATAGGTTATGCCTTAAAGACCTATACAGATTATCGTGCGCAGATTATGGAAAATCAGTTCGGTGGTTTGTTGTTGAAGATCAATGAGCAGGAAGTATGGTCTAAAATGGTGGGGCAGTTCAATGCTTATAACGTTTTGGCTATTTATGCTTGTGCTATAGAATTAGGATTAGAAGAGATAGAAGTTTTGGAGGTTATTTCTCAATTAGAAGGAGTGTCAGGAAGGTTCCAATACTTCACTACTGTAAAAAGTAGAATTACTGCCATAGTAGATTATGCACATACTCCAGACGCACTTAAAAATGTATTGGAAACGATTAATTCTATTCGTACAAGAAATGAAACGGTTATCACTGTAGTGGGCTGCGGTGGAGATCGCGATGTGACTAAAAGACCTAAAATGGCTCATATCGCAGCTGCTTTAAGTGATCAGGTAATATTTACAAGCGATAACCCGCGTACGGAAGATCCGCAGAAGATTCTTAACGATATGGAAGCTGGTGTACAACCACAAGATTTCAAAAAAACCATCACTATTTTGGACCGCAAACAAGCGATCAAAGCAGCCGCAAAAATGGCTGGTAAAAATGACATCATTCTTATTGCAGGAAAAGGTCATGAGACTTATCAGGAAATAAATGGTGTGCGATCAGATTTTGATGATCGTATTATCATTGCAGATTTCCTTAATCAACTCGATAAATAAACAGCATGTTATACTATTTATTCAAATATCTAGAAGAAGAATATAATTTGCCAGGGGCATCACTTTTTGGGTTTATTACTTTTAGAGCGGCTATTGCTTTTGTTCTATCGTTAGGTTTTTCTACCATCTATGGTAAACGCATCATTAATTTTTTACAAAGACAGCAAGTCGGTGAGACCGTTCGTGATCTAGGTCTGGAAGGACAAGCTCAAAAAGCAGGTACACCTACTATGGGCGGCATTATAATTATTCTTGCCACTTTGATTCCAGCATTTTTATTATGCCAGATGGATAATATATACGTAGTCATGTTATTCATCACTACAATCTGGATGGGATTGATAGGCTTTACAGATGATTATATTAAAATATTTAAAAAAGACAAAGGTGGTTTAAAAGGTGTTTTTAAAGTTATAGGTCAAGTAGGCTTGGGTGCTATCATTGGTTCTATAATGTTTTTTCATGATGGTATAACCATTAAGGAAAAAAAAGTAAACCCAGTAAATGCTCAGGAATTTGTTACTCAAAATTCACCTGTAGAATTTGGTCCGGCCATCAAGTCTACTAAAACTACCATTCCTTTTGTAAAGAATAATGAGTTGGATTATGCCAGTTTAATTGATTGGATTAATCCTGCCCTAGCAAACTGGGCTTGGTTGATTTTTATACCGATTGTCATTGTTATAGTTACCGCTGTTTCTAACGGTGCAAATCTTACAGATGGTATTGATGGTCTGGCTGCTGGAACCAGTTCGATAGTTGTTATTACCCTAGCATTATTTGCTTGGATTTCTGGAAACATTGTTTTCTCAGATTACCTCAACGTCATGTACATACCCAACTCTGGTGAGATGGTAGTTTTTATAACGGCATTTGCTGGTGCATTAGTTGGTTTCTTGTGGTACAATACCTTTCCCGCTCAGGTTTTTATGGGCGATACAGGAAGTTTGACAATTGGCGGTATTATCGCTGTACTTGCCATTGCCACTAGAAAAGAATTATTAATTCCTATTCTTTGCGGAATTTTCTTAATGGAAAACCTTTCTGTAATGATGCAAGTAAGTTGGTTCAAATACACTAAAAAGAAACATGGAGAAGGAAGACGGATTTTCCTTATGTCGCCATTACATCATCATTATCAAAAACGTGGTATCCATGAAAGCAAGATCGTTGTGCGATTTTGGATCGTGGGAATATTGCTCGCTATCATCAGTATTGTAACCTTAAAAGTTCGTTAATGAAGGGATCGCATCCACATATCAAAAAGGAACGTCTTGTCATTCTCGGAGGAGGAATTAGTGGCATGGGCGCAGCTTTGTTGGGAGCTCAAAAAGGTTGCGATGTCTTTTTAAGTGAAGGTGGTGATTTAGGTTCCGCTTTCGCGAAAGCCTTACAAGAACAATCCATATCCTATGAGTCAGGAAGTCATTCTATGAAAAGAATCTTGAATGCAAATCTCGTGGTAAAAAGTCCTGGAATTCCTGATGATGCGGCAATGGTACTAGAGATTAAAGCCAAAGGAATTGAGGTGATTTCAGAGATTGAGTTTGCCGCTCGGTTCACGGACGAAATTATTATCGCAGTAACAGGAGCTAACGGAAAAACAACGGTAACGAGTATGATTGATCATATTTTTAACTTAGCAAACCTCGATCATACCACTGGCGGAAACATTGGAAAAAGTTTTGCCCATCAAGTTTTTGAAGGCAAATCGGCACATAGATTATTAGAAGTTAGCAGTTTTCAACTGGATGGAATCAGCAGTTTTAAACCGCACATTGCTATTATCTTGAATATTACTCCAGATCATCTGGATCGATACGATCATAAATTTGAGAATTATGTGGCCAGTAAAATGCGCATAACGAGGAATCAAGATGAGAACGATTACCTCATTTACAACAGCGATGACAGTGCGATTACTGACGCCATTAAACAACTAGATATTAAAGCACAGCTCATTCCTTTTTCTTTGGAAAAAGAATTAGGGATAGGGGCTTATTTATACAACAACGAGATTCATATTCACACTCATAATTCATTATTTACTATGCCTATACAAGAACTATCAATCAAAGGGAAGCACAACACTGCAAATGCAATGGCAGCGTCTACCGCTTCCAAACTTCTTAAAATAAGAAAAGAGACCATAAGACAAAGTCTCACTTCTTTTGAAGGAGTCGAGCACAGACTGGAACGGGTACTTAAAATCAACAAAGTCCAGTATATCAACGATTCAAAGGCTACTAATATCAATGCTACTTATTACGCACTGGATAGTATGGAGCAACCTACCGTATGGATTGTCGGTGGCGTAGATAAAGGAAACGATTACTCAGAATTATACAGTTTGGTAAATCGCAATGTAAAAGCTATTGTATGTCTGGGAGAAGACAATTCTAAGATAGTAGAAGCTTTTGGCAATTGTGTGGAGCAAATGGTAGAAACCAGCAATATGGAAGATGCGGTACGAGTGGCATACAAACTAGCTCAGGCAGGAGATACAGTTTTGTTAAGTCCGGCATGTGCTAGTTTTGACCTTTTCAAGAACTATGAAGATCGTGGACGCCAATTTAAAAACGCAGTAAGAGGTTTATAATTTGAAAATTAAAAGCTACATATCTGGAGATACCTTTTTATGGGCGCTGGTATTAATTTTACTGGTGTTTTCCTTCCTTCCTGTATATAGTGCAAGTGCAAACCTTGCCTATATAGGAACGGGAACAGGTAATACCACAAAGTATTTAGTCAAGCACTTTGGGCATGTAGTCATAGGTTTGGGATTGTTGTATTCTGTACATAAAATACCCTATAGGTATTTTAGAGGCTTGAGTGTTTTACTGTTGCCAGTAGTCATATTGTTACTTATTTACACAGCGATGCAAGGCACCATTATGGGTGGAGCTAGTGCGAGTAGGTGGATGACTGTTCCAGTAATAGGAATGAAGTTTCAAACCAGTACGTTTGCCTTTGTGGTACTGATGGCATATGCAGCAAAATACCTAGCTTCAATAAAAGATAAAGAGGTCACTTTTAAACAGTCCATTTTACCTTTATGGGTTCCTGCAGGAATTATTCTCGCACTTATTGCACCTTTTAATTTATCTACAGCATTACTGATTTTCATAATGGTGTTATTAACTTGTTTTATAGGAGGTTATCCTATTAAATACTTATTGGGCATTATAGGAATAGGCTTTGTCGCTTTGAGCTTATTTGTTTTAACTGCTAAAGCATTTCCTGGAGTTTTTCCTAATCGCGTAGATACTTGGGTTTCTCGTATTGCTACATTTGGTGGAGAAGGAGATTCCGATTCTATGTATCAAGTAGAACGCGCAAAAACGGCGATAGCAAATGGATATCCTTTTGGTGTTGGTCCTGGAAAAAGCGCCACAAAACACGTGCTACCGCAATCGGCGAGTGATTTTATTTATGCGATCATTCTAGAGGAATTTGGTTTAGTGGGTGGCTTGATTATTCTAGCGTTATACTTGTTCTTTCTTTTCCGGCTCATTATTATTTCCACAAAATCGGATTCTATTTTTGGACAGTTACTGGTTGTAGGGGTAGGTTTCCCCATAGTTTTTCAAGCACTAACTAATATGGCAGTTGCGGTAAATCTAATTCCTGTCACGGGACAGACCTTACCTTTAATAAGTAGTGGAGGTACTTCTATCTTGATGACCTGCATGGCAGTAGGAATTGTGTTGAGTGTTAGTGCAAAACGAGAGGAGACTAAGGCTCAAGAAAAAATGAATGAAGATGAAATGAACCCTTTAGATGTACTTAGTGAAGCCCTATAAAATAATCATATCAGGTGGAGGAACAGGTGGGCACATTTTCCCAGCGATTTCTATTGCAAATGAATGCAGGAGAAGATGGGCAAACTGTGAGATTTTATTTGTGGGTGCCAGCGATCGCATGGAAATGGAAAAAGTTCCTGCCGCTGGTTATGAAATCAAAGGATTGTGGATCACTGGAATTCAACGAAGTTTTTCTCCTAAGAATTTGATGTTTCCGTTTAAGGTGATAAAAAGTTTATTTGATGCTCACAAGATCATCAAAGACTTCCAGCCAGATATTGCTATAGGGACAGGTGGTTTTGCCAGTGGTCCATTGCTTTTTATGGCTAGCAAGAAAGGAATTCCTGCCTTAATACAAGAACAAAATTCCTTCCCAGGAATTACTAATAAATTATTGAGTAAAAAAGTAAATAAAATTTGTGTCGCAAGTTCTGGTCTCGAGCGGTTTTTTCCTAAGGAAAAAATTGTTTTAACTGGCAATCCAGTACGTCAGGACCTGCTGAATGTTCTTAATTTAAAAGAAGAGGCAGGAACGTATTTCAAATTAAATAAGAATAAAAAAACCTTGTTGGTATTGGGCGGTTCTTTAGGTGCTAGACGTATCAATCAATTGGTAGAAAGTCACTTAATGGCACTAAAAGAAGAGGTGCAAATTATCTGGCAATGCGGTAGGTTTTATTATGAAGAATATAAAAATAAGTCTGAGGGTATGGTGCAAGTTTATGCCTTTTTAAATAGAATGGATCTTGCTTATGCAGCGGCAGATTTTGTTATCTCGCGTGCTGGTGCTGGGTCTATTTCTGAGCTTTGCATCGTTGGTAAACCAGTGATATTTATTCCATCACCACATGTAGCCGAAGATCACCAAACTAAAAATGCGCAAGCGATAACTGAAAAAGATGCTGCGTTGATGATTAGAGAATCAGATCTGGATCAAAATTTTACAACACTTTGGAATGGTCTGTATTCCAACGAAGAGTTACAGAAAAAGCTTTCAAAAAACATCAAAAAAGAGGCGCTTCCAGACGCAACACAACATATAGTAAACGAGATAGAACAATTAATTAAATGAAAGAGTTAGAACACATATCACATTTTTACTTCATCGGTATCGGTGGGATAGGAATGAGTGCGCTGGCTCGTTATCTACATGAGCAGGGAAAACAGGTGGCTGGATACGACCGTATAGTGACGTCACTATCTGTAAAGTTGGAGGAAGAAGGCATTGATATTCATTACACCGATAATTTCGATAAAATTCCAGAGGCTTTTAAAATTAAAGCAACGGCACAAGTAATTTACACACCTGCAGTACCTATAGATTTTGGAGAACTAGTACGCTTTCGCGAAAGCGGTATGACCACAATTAAACGAGCGCAACTTCTAGGTCAGATTTCTAGAACCATGACTTGTCTAGCTATTGCAGGAACGCACGGAAAAACGACAACGACTGCTATTCTAGCCCACTTACTTTATAAAAGTGATGTCAAGGTAACCGCGTTTTTAGGTGGGATTCTTGAAGGCTACCATACTAATTATCTGTGTTCTGGAACTGATGTTATGGTGGTAGAAGCAGACGAATTTGACCGATCATTCCTGCAACTCGATCCAGATATTGCTGGAATCACTTCCATGGATGCAGATCATCTAGATATTTATGGAGATGCAGCCACCTTCGAAAAGACCTTTCATGATTTTGCTGGATTACTTGACGGCAATACGTTACTAATTAATGAACAACTGGATTTAAAAGGTTTAAAAGTAGGACTCAATTCTGGAGATTATCAAGCGATAAATTTAACCATCCAGGATGGAACTTATCATTTTGATTTAAAAACGCCACAAAGAATTATAGAAAAATGCCTCTTAAGATTACCTGGCCGGCACAACTTAAGTAATGCGATTCTCGCCATGGCAGTAGCTATAGAATATGGCGTAAATGCTGATAAATTGAAGTTGGCCTTAGGATCCTTTCCAGGTGTAGAACGCAGGTTTACCTATAGGATAGATACTGCAAAAAGGGTTCTAATAGATGATTACGCGCATCATCCTACAGAGATCAATGCTGTTTTTCAGGCAGTTTCAGAAATGTATCCAGAAGAAGAGAAATTGGTAGTATTTCAACCGCATTTGTTTTCCAGGACTCGGGATTTTATGGAGGAGTTTGCGCAAGCATTAAGTCAGTTTGATAAAGTAGCCTTGTTAGATATTTATCCAGCTAGAGAACTTCCTTTGGAGGGAATTACTTCTAAACTATTGTGTCAGAAAATAAAATCACTAGAAAAGGCACCTCAGGTAGTGGTTATTTTAGAGAAAGAAGATATTGAAGAGTTTATCGATGAAATGGGAACAAGAATAGTACTCCTTTTAGGCGCTGGAGATATAGGAGTTGAGAGTCATAAGTTAACTCAAAAATGGGCAGATGCATAAGTTTATAAACATCATAAAATTGGTATTGGTTACTTTATTGGTAATCAGTCTTTATGGCTTTGCGTCTAATCGGTACAAGGTCAGAAAGCTAAAAGCGATAAGTATAGCGTTTACAGATTATAGTGATCCATTTATTTCAGAAAAAAACGTTAATAAATTGTTGATACAAAATAACGATACGGTTAAGAACCTGTTCATAGAAAATCTAGATTTGAATAGGAGCGAGATGCGACTCGTTGAAAACGCAATGATAAGAAATGCAGAAGTTTCTGTTTCTCTTGACGGATTGCTCAAAGTTGTTGTACAGCCTAGAAAGCCCATTGCAAGGATTATGGGAAGCACAAATGCTTATCTAGATCAGGATAATTTAATCATGCCCCTATCTAAGGAATATACGGTAAACGTGCCGCTGATTTACGGATACCATAAGAAAGTGCAGGATAAAACTTTTGAATTGATAAATTTTATTAAAAGTGATGAGTTGTTAAAAGCGTCATTTACTCAGGTAGAATTTGACATAAGAGAAGAGGTAACCTTATTGGTAAGAGCTTTTAATTTTAAAGTTAAATTAGGAAAAGTCGAGAGATTAGAACATAAAATGATTAATTACAAAGCATTTATCTCAAAAATGCAAAAAGACAAAAGTCTGGGAGCGATAAAGACAATAGACTTGCGATTTGACAATCAAGTAGTAGTAACAAAAAAGTAGGAAAATGGAAAAACAAGAATATGCAGTAGGGCTGGATATAGGTACAACAAAGATTGTAGCTATGATCGGTCGTAAGAATGAATACGGCAAACTTGAGATTCTAGGTGTAGGGAGATCAAAAAGTTTAGGAGTACATCGAGGCGTGGTAAATAATATTACACAGACGATCACCTCTATTCAACAAGCCGTAAGTCAGGCAGAAACGGTAAGCGGTATAAAAATAAAGGATGTAACAGTTGGTATTGCTGGACAGCACATACGCAGTTTGCAACACAGCGATTATATTACTCGTGGAGATAGTGATGTAGTAATCGATCAAGATGATATAGCAAAGCTTTGCAATCAAGTTTTTAAGCTAGTCATGCTTCCTGGAGAAGAAATTATACATGTATTGCCACAAGAATATAAAATTGATGGACAGTCTGATGTGAAGGAACCCGTAGGAATGTATGGTGGTAGACTGGAAGCAAATTTTCATGTAGTGGTAGGTCAGGTAGCTTCTATACGTAACATCTATAGATGTGTGAAAAGTGCTGATCTTGAATTGAAAAACATCACACTAGAGCCACTTGCCAGCGCAGATGCTGTCCTAAGTCAAGAAGAAAAGGAAGCTGGTGTCGCGTTAATTGACATAGGTGGAGGAACTACAGATCTTGCTATTTTTAAAGACGGAATCATACGCCATACGGCAGTAATTCCTCAAGGAGGTAATATCATTACACAAGACATCAAAGAAGGTTGTTCGATTATAGAAAAACAAGCCGAACTTCTCAAAACAAAATTTGGTAGTGCCTGGCCAGGAGAAAATAAAGAAAATGAAATTGTTTCTATTCCTGGCTTGAGAGGTCGAGAGCCTAAAGAGATTACGCTTAAAAACTTAAGTAAGATCATTCACGCTCGCGTTATTGAGATCTTAGAAACAGTCTTTGTAGAGATTAAAAACTACGGTCATGACGAGCCTAAAAAGCAATTAATCGCAGGAGTGGTTCTAACTGGTGGTGGAGCTCAATTAAAACACATCAAGCAACTAGCAGAATATGTAACGGGGATGCCTAGCAGGGTAGGATATCCTAACGAGCACCTAGCTGGTGATAGCGATACAGAAAGTACGAGTCCCTTATTTGCAACCGCAGTGGGGCTAGTAATGAAAGGTCTGGAAGAGCACTATCAAGAAGAGGTAGAAGAAGTTGCAGAAACTGTAGCTGAAGCAACCGCAATGGATACAGCAGATACAATGAGGGAAGAAGCTCCAATCATTTCTGATGAAGTTAAAAAGCCAGGAATATTTGATTCTTGGGCAACAAAGTTCAAAGAATTCCTAGACAAAGCAGAGTGATCTTTTGTTTAAGAAAACTAATTTAGAATATAATAATAAAAATACAGTGGTGTAAAAACCATAAGATTAAACCATAAAGTAGCCGCATTATGAGTGAAGAATTTAACAGCATAGCCTTCGATTTGCCTAAAAACAAATCAAACGTAATTAAAGTTATCGGTGTAGGTGGTGGTGGTAGCAATGCTATCAAGCACATGTACCAGCAGGGAATTAAAGGAGTAGATTTTGTCATTTGTAACACAGATGCACAAGCGCTTGATAATAGTCCTGTGCCCAATAAAATCCAGTTAGGAGTTACTTTAACCGAAGGTTTAGGAGCAGGAGCAAATCCTGAAGTAGGAGAACGCGCAGCACAGGAAAGTATAGAAGATGTTAAATCATTATTAGACTCTAATACTAAAATGGTATTCATCACCGCAGGAATGGGTGGTGGAACGGGAACTGGTGCCGCCCCAGTAATTGCTAAGATTGCTCGAGATATGGATATCCTTACGGTAGGTATTGTAACTACTCCTTTTCAGTTTGAAGGAAAAGTACGTAATGAACAAGCGCAAAAGGGAATAGAAAAATTTCGCAAAAGTGTGGATTCTTTGATTATTATCAATAACAATAAATTGAGAGATGTTTATGGGAACCTAGGTTTCAAAGCAGGATTTTCAAAAGCTGATGAGGTACTTGCTACTGCCTCTCGAGGTATTGCTGAAGTAATAACAAACCACTACACTCAAAACATTGATTTACATGACGCGAGAACAGTACTTGCTAATAGCGGTACTGCTATTATGGGAAGTGCTCAATCTACTGGGTCTAATCGTGCAAAAGAAGGGATTCTTAAAGCCTTAGACTCTCCATTGCTGAACGATAATAAAATTGAAGGAGCTACAAATGTGTTGCTATTGATTGTATCCGGTACAGAAGAAATTACTATTGACGAAATAGGTGAAATAAATGAGCACATCCAGAATGAAGCTGGTGGAGTGGCAAACATAATAATGGGTGTAGGAGAAGACGAAGCTTTAGGCGATTCGATTTCCATTACAGTAATTGCTACTGGCTTTGATGTGGAACAACAAAATGAGATATCAAATACAGAAGCTAAGCGCATCATCCACACGCTGGAGGAAGAGCAACGAGCGACAGCGATTTTAGAAGAGACTACCAGCAATGTGATTCCAGGGACATTAATTATGGATATTGAAGAGGAGACGGGAGAAGACACTGCTTTGTCGAAAGCAGAACAAAAACCGATAATTACCCGACCTTTACTACCTGTTGAGCCTGTAATTATCGTACACGAATTGGGTGATGAAGAGCCAGAAGAAAGTATTGTAGCAGTGTCGGAAGAAAAAAAAATGATTCCAACTACAGCATTCATAAAAGACTTAAATGTAGTTTATGAAGAAGTGCTGGATCAGACCTATGAATTTGTGATTAAAGAAGTACAATCAGAAAAAGTAGTGCCAGAGGTTATAGAAATAGAAGAGGAGGAAGATCAGTTTTTCTTAGATTTTGACATGCCATTATCAGCTCAGTTAAAAGAGGAAGACAGACCAGCAATTAGGAATCAAGTAAATGATATTGAAGTAACTGATCCTATCAATGTGGTTCCTGTAACAGAGTTCTCTGATACAGGTGTTAAGAAATATTCTCTTGAAGACTACATGGAAGTAGAGGATCAATTAAATAAGGCAAAACCACAAGAGCCTAAAAAGGATAATGTAGTTGCAGAGCCAGAAATTAAGATGATTACTAAAGAAGTAACGCCTTCTTCTGTACCCGTTAAAAAAGAGGTGAGACAAGATGTAGATCCTACAGATTTGCCTCTTAACGAAGTGCTGGTTCAAAGAGCAGAAGAGCGCAAGCGCAAGATGCATGCTTATAATTTTAAGTTCAAAAGCTCTCACCGACTCGATGAGATAGAAAAGCAGCCTGCTTACTTGAGACAAGGTGTAGAATTAGATAAACTACCTCAAGAAGGAGATAGATCAAGAACTACTCTTTCTACTGATGAGAATAACGAGATACAGTTGCGATCTAATAACAATTCTTTTTTACATGATAATGTAGATTAGAAATAGGACTTGTAAATTACAAAGACTCCAAATACTGCTATGGTATTTGGGTTTTTTATTGCACCACTAATTCGTATTTTTAACGTCAGGTAAAGTCGTTTTGTACTTGTATTTTAGAGGTGAATCTAAATGACCAACAGATTGTTTAGTGTTTGTAATCGCCCAAGTGAATTATGACAATTTAACCTTAAAATGTTGCTATACTTGGTCTAAGCTTTAAGTTTTTTTAGTAGTGATAGTATAAAAACTGCTGCCGCAGGTCTGCGATGAGCCTCTTAAAGTATCATGCGATTTATGAAAACCTTATTTTAAAATTAATTTATAATTAATAAGTCTTGTTAATCACAACAGGTACAATGTAAATGCTACAACTTTTGATAGGAGTAGCCTAAATAGAAAAGAAGATTATGAGTTTAGAGAACGATATCATGACCGCCATTAAAGAGGCGATGAAAGCAAAAGATCAAACAGCACTTGCCGCTTTAAGAGCCGTAAAAAGCGAGATTTTATTAGCTAGAACTTCTAGTGAAAGTCCTGACTTGAAAAAAGAGGATGAAGTTAAACTGTTGCAAAAGTTAGTGAAACAACGCAAAGATAGTGCGCGTATATTTTCAGAGCAACATAGAGAAGATCTTTCTGAGCCAGAACTGGCTCAAGCAGCTGTACTAGAAAAGTTTTTACCAGAGCAAATGAGTGAAGAAGAAATTAGTAAAATCGTTTCTGAGATCATTACAAAAATAGGGGCAGCTGGAATGAAAGACATGGGTAAAGTTATGGGGATGGCAAATAAAGAGCTTGCTGGAAAAGCAGATGGAAGAACCATAAGTACAGTTGTAAAGTCACAACTAACTTAGTTTTAACCCTGATTTAATTTTAAAAGTGGCTGTAAGAAATTGCAGCCACTTTTGTTTGTAAATGGTTCTTTCTAAGCATGGGAGAGGGTCTTGTTTTATTCATTGATTTTAGAAAAATAAAGACCAAGTTTTTAATCAGGTATGTAAAATTAATTTGGTGTAAATTTATGATTGGGTTATAAAGAGTAAGTCATAAAAAGGAGTGGCTTAAAGTGAGGTTTTGATTCCATTTACCTCAAAAAAGCTGCTGTTATTCAATTAAAAGAATGGAATGAACCATATATTACCATGCAACGTCTCGGGTTTTATCACAAAATCAGATGTATTCTAGTTGCTTTTTAAGTCTTTTCCGCTTTCGCGAAAGCGGAACAAAAAAATACGATAAGTGTCATTTATTTTTGTATCTTAAAGAACTAACGTTAACATTATGAACGCATTAAACTATTATGATCTAGGGTACTCGGAGGTTTTTGTTTTTGAAAATTACTTAATCAACCAGATAAGAGAAGGGGAGACAGTGGTTGTAGCGCATGCTCAAACGTTAAGAGCGATGATAGACAAACATTTTAAAGATCGTAAAATGGTTTATATAGCTAATAGAGTAAATTCCTATGCTGTTAATCCTTTGGTTTATTTAAAAGTTGCTGAGATTGATAATTTAAAAGCTATGTGCATTGTTGCTGACAGTGATATAAAGAGAAATACAGCATTTTATGAAAAACAATTTAGTGCAAAACCCTTTGAAATTTTTTCAAATATGAACGAAGCTATTATCTGGGCGGCAGATCAGCTTTCTATTATTGAATAATTTTTTGTAAATATCAGTTTCTTCCATTATATTTAGGTCAAAAAAAATAATGCCGGTTAATTCAACTTAACCTGTGTGACATATTCCATTAGTATTATGAAAATTACACACGTAAGTGCAGAGTGTTATCCAGTGGCCAAAGTAGGCGGTCTGGCAGATGTTGTGGGAGCACTTCCTAAATATCAAAATGATCTAGGAGAGCAAGCTAGCGTGATAATGCCGTTTTATGATCTGGCTTTTATTGCTAAGAATGAAGTTGAGAAGGTGGATGAAGGCAATTTTAAATTAGCTGAGAAAGAATATAAATTTAACGTGCTTCAACTCTTAAATTTAGAGTTGGGTTTTACACTTCATATGATTGATATTCCAGAGCTGCTTTTTAAAAATTATATTTATTCTAGCGACGATACAGAGCGGTTTATGGGTTTTCAAATTGCTGCTTTACAATGGTTAGGTAATCAAACGCAATTACCAGGCGTGATTCATTGTCACGATCATCATACCGGATTGATTCCTTTTATGATGCAACATTGCGATGAATTCGTTGCTTTTAAAGATATACCCAGTGTTTTAAGTATTCATAATGCTCAATATCAAGGTTGGTTTTCTCATGAGCAAATCGATTTGATTCCTGCATTTAATGAAGAACACGCTGGTTTATTAGATTGGGATGGAAATATAAATCCGCTGGCTTGTGCTATAAAATGTGCCTGGCGAGTCAATACGGTTTCTCCTAGTTATATGGAAGAATTAAAAACACATGCCAATGGTTTGGAAGGATTGCTCAGTCATGAAACCGCTAAATGTATTGGGATTCTCAATGGTATTGACACTCAGGTTTGGGATGCCGCAACAGATCCCTACTTGAAAATGAATTATACAGCAACCACAAACCAACGTGGTAAAAAAGCCAATAAAAAATGGATATGTGACACTTATGATTTAGATATTGATAAGCCCCTTTTTGTTTTTATAGGAAGACTGGTTTATGAAAAAGGATCTGATCTTTTTCCAGAAGCTTTTAAGCAAGTTCTAAATCATCAAGAAGTCTCTATTTTATTATTAGGCTCAGGAGATGCTGAAACAGAACAAAGACTAAAGGACCTTAAAGGTAAATTTAAAGGCAAATACAATGCTTATATAGGCTATAATGAAGAGTTATCTCATGTGATTTATGCAGGAGCAGACTTTTTATTGATGCCATCTCGTGTAGAACCCTGTGGATTGAACCAGATGTATTCTTTAAGATATGGAACCGTTCCAGTAGTAAGAAGCATAGGTGGCTTAAAAGATACTATTGTAGATGTGGAAGATGGAGGTTTTGGATTTACCCATCCAGATACCACGGTAGAACAAATGGTATCTTCCATAGAAAGAGCAGCAGCACTTTTTAAAGACCAAAAAGAATTTAAAAAAATAAGAAAGCACATCATGAATACAGACCATTCTTGGGGCCGATCTGCCAGTGTATACATACAACTTTATAACTCTATAAGGAACTGATTATGATTAATGACAAAGTTTTAAGTATTATTTTAGGCGGTGGACAGGGGACAAGATTGTATCCTCTTACGGAGAATCGTTCCAAACCAGCGGTTCCTATTGCAGGGAAGTACCGATTAGTGGATATTCCAATTTCTAATTGTATAAATTCTAATATCAAAAGGATGTTTGTGTTGACTCAATTCAATTCGGCTTCTTTAAACAGACACATTAAAAACACCTATCACTTTAGCTTCTTCAGTACTGCATTTGTAGATGTACTTGCAGCAGAGCAAACTCCTGATAATAAAGCATGGTTTCAAGGAACTGCCGATGCTGTGCGACAGAGCATGCACCATTTCTTAAGACATGATTTTGATTATGCCCTCATACTTTCAGGGGACCAGTTGTATCAAATGGATTTCAATGAAATGATCCAAGCACATATCGATGCAGGAGCAAAAATATCCCTAGCTACGATTCCTGTGAATGCAAAAGACGCACCATCTTTTGGTATTCTTAAGACGGATAATAATAACACTATTACCTCGTTTATTGAAAAACCAGAAACAAGCTTATTACTAGATTGGACTAGCCCAGTAAGTGATGAGATGGAAAAACAAGGTAAGGTTCACCTCGCTAGTATGGGAATCTATATTTTTAATAAAGACCTGTTGATCGAGTTAATGAACGATAAAAGTACCATTGACTTTGGTAAAGAAATCATACCTCAGTCTATTGATAAGTATGATATATTGAGCTATCAATTTGAGGGATACTGGACTGATATAGGAAATATAGATTCGTTTTTTGAGGCTAATATTGGTCTTACCGACAATATCCCAGAGTTCAATCTTTATGATCTCAAGCAGCGCGTTTATACCAACGCAAGAATGTTGCCCACCTCAAAAATAACAGGTACGCAGTTAAATAAAGCAGTCATTGCCGAAGGTTGTATTATTCATGCCGCAAAAATAGAGCGTTCTGTCATAGGAATACGTTCAAGAATAGGTGAAGAATCAACAGTAATCAATACCTATATGATGGGAAATGATGAATATGAGACGCTAGAAACTATGGAAAAAGACAAGCCAGAGGTGCTTTTGGGAATAGGAGAACGTTGTTTTATAGAAAACACCATTATCGATAAGAATGTACGCATAGGAGATGATGTAAGAATTCAAGGCGGTAAACAGTTAACAGATACAGAAACAGCTACATATGTCATAAAAGACGGAATTGTTGTGATTAAGAAAAATGCAGTCATCCCTAAAGGCTTTTCTCTTTAAATGATGGCTCATGTAATTACATACAGTCGCTTTACAGATTTTGATATTGATTTGTTCAAGAGCGGTAAACACTACCGATTGTATGAGAAGTTTGGTTCTCATGTTATGAATATTGATGGCGTGAAAGGAACTTATTTTGCCGTTTGGGCACCTAGTGCAAATACTGTTTCAGTCATAGGAGATTTTAATTTCTGGACAGAAAAGGAACACCAACTTCAAGTGCGTTGGGACAGCAGTGGTATTTGGGAAGGATTTATTCCTGGTGTAGCACATGGCGCGACTTATAAATACAAAATCCAGTCTTCACATAATAATATAGGTACAGAAAAGGCTGATCCTTACGCGCGTCGTTGTGAGCATCCACCTCGTACTGGGAGTATTGTATATGATTATAAACCCAAGTGGAACGATCAACAATGGATGACATCGCGCAAGAAAAATAATGCCCTTGATGCGCCCTATTCTGTTTACGAAGTTCATTTAGGCAGCTGGAAAAAGAAACTGGAAGAGAATAGAAGCTTGAGTTATCACGAGCTTTCTATTGATCTGGTAGCGTATGCAAAAGAGATGCAGTTCACACATATCGAGTTCATGCCTATCATGGAGTATCCTTATGATCCATCTTGGGGCTATCAGATCACGGGCTATTTTGCTCCTACGGCAAGATTTGGATATCCAGAAGAGTTCCAAGAATTGGTAAATGCCTGTCATAATGCTGGAATAGGTGTCCTACTCGATTGGGTGCCATCACATTTTCCAGAAGATGCACATGGATTAGGTTATTTTGATGGAACACATCTATACGAGCATCCAGATAGAAAAAGAGGGTATCATCAAGACTGGAAATCCTTGATCTTTAACTACGGTCGCAACGAGGTAAAAAGCTTTTTAATTTCTAATGCGCTGTTTTGGCTCGATCAATACCACATCGATGGCTTGCGAGTAGATGCGGTTGCTAGTATGTTATTCTTAGATTATTCCAGAGAAGAAGGAGAATGGGATCCTAATATACATGGCGGTAGAGAAAATCTAGAAGCGATCGCTTTTCTTAAAGAAATGAACGAGGCCGTTTACCTCAATTATCCAGATACACAAACCATTGCCGAAGAAAGCACTAGCTTTCCCATGGTGAGCGCACCGACTTCAGTAGGTGGACTTGGTTTTGGTATGAAATGGATGATGGGATGGATGCATGATAGCTTACAATATTTCAAAAAAGAACCTATTTACAGACGTTACCATCAAAATGATTTGACGTTTTCTATGACTTATGCATTTACTGAAAACTTTATGTTGCCTTTATCTCATGATGAGGTGGTCTATGGTAAAAGTTCCATTTTAGGAAGAATGCCTAGTGACGAGTGGCAAAAGTTTGCTCATCTGAGATTGCTTTATTCCTATATGTTCACACATCCAGGAAGTAATTTATTGATGATGGGATCAGAATTTGGACAGCATGAAGAATGGAATTTTAATGGAAGTCTGGACTGGCACCTTACTAATTTTGCGCCACATCAAGGAATTCAAGAAGTGATTAAAGACTTGAACAGGCTGTATAAAAAACAAAAAGCCTTACACGAGAAGCAATTTAGTGAGGAGGGTTTTGAATGGATTTCTCATGATGATCACGAGAATTCTGTGATCAGTTATATAAGAAAAGGAACGGATGCTCATCTAGTGGTAGTTTGTAACATGACCCCAGTAGTTTGGGATCATTACCGCGTAGGAATACCAACTAATAAGAAATATAAATTGCTGTTCAATAGCGATGAGATGAAATATGGAGGGTCTGATAGGGTTGTAAAAAAATCGTTCACGCCTCAAGAAAAAGAATGGCAAAATAGGAAGCAAAGCATAGAATTGAGATTACCGCCTTTGGGTGTTTTGGTTTACGGGGTTTAAGGATGAGTTAAGTTTTTTAAAGTGTTACCTATCTTTGAGATGAAGCAGTTTGATAGTTTTTTAGTCCAACGTTTCCATCCTTTAAAATGGTAATTTATTTTTCCACTTCAACTAAACTGTAAAAAGTTTAAGTTCCAACTCGATTGAAATTAGTTAGGTGAATTCTCACTAGTTTCAATTTCCGCATCTTTCCCATCCCAGAAATTTGTCTCAATAAATTACCAGGGAATAGGGAAAGGAGCTTTTAAAATGCTAGCTAAAGGTTTTGACTTTGTCCAAACCTGTTCTTGTTTTTATTATTGAAAGTATTGATTTCCATTTTACATTATCACTTCCTCAGTTTTAACCCTTAATAATTATCAAATCCACAACGCTAACCATTGCGTAACTATCTCAATTTTAACGTGGTAATTTAGTTGGTTTTTCCTATTTTCATTTATTAGAACAATCTTCATAAGGTTGTTTTTAACGTACTGAACACCATTATTCTATGATTACAAATACAGAATTGCACAGTCAAGGAAATGTCTTTCCAGGGAAATTAGTCTCTTTTGATCATGTGGTAGATACGCTCACTTTTAATGCTGATAACGGTGTTATTTTGCGGGTGCAAATCTTTCGCGACAGCGTTATAAGATTTAAATATGGTACGGGCGGTGAATTGGAGAAAGATTTTTCTTATGCAGTAGAAGCTACTAGTAATAGGGGTTATAACAAACTTAGTGTTGTAGAAAAGGAAGATTTCTACAAAATTACTACTTCAAAGATCATATGTCATATCGCAAAGGCCGACTTAAAATCTCGCATTTTTGACCTCACAGGAAATATTATTTGTGAAGATGAGTTGGGTTTTCATTATGAAGAAAGTTATCAATATGGTGGCGAGGTAGTGAAAATGTCTAAGAAAGCACAGGCTGGTGAGAGTTATTACGGTCTCGGCGATAAGCCAGCTGATAATAACTTGCGTGCCAAAAGATTTGAAATGTGGGGAACAGACCAGTATGCATTTGGAAAAAACACAGATCCGCTTTACAAAAATGTACCCTTTTACATAGGTCTTCAAAACAAAGTTGCCTACGGTATTTTCTTTGATAACACTTTTAGATCCTTCTTTGATTTTGCACAAGAGCGTCATCATGTGACCAGTTTCTGGGCGCAAGGCGGGAATATGGATTATTATTTTATTTATGGTCCAGAGGTAACTAGTGTGGTAAGTGTTTATACAGAGCTTACCGGTAAACCAGAATTACCACCTTTATGGGCGCTTGGTTTTCACCAGTGTAAATGGAGCTATTATCCAGAAAGTAATGTAAGAGAAATCACGTCAAAATTCCGCGAGTTACAAATTCCCTGTGACGCTATTTATTTGGATATTGATTACATGGACGGCTTCCGTTGTTTTACATGGGATAATGAGAAATTTCCCAATCCTACTAAAATGATTAGTGATTTAAGAAAGGATGGTTTTAAAACCATCGCGATCATAGATCCAGGAATCAAGGTAGATCCAGATTATTATGTCTATCAAGAAGCTATGGAAAACGATTACTTCTGTAAACGAGCTGATGGCCCTTATATGAAAGGAAAGGTGTGGCCTGGAGAATGTTATTTTCCAGATTATACCAACCCTAAAGTAAGAGCCTGGTGGGCAGATTTATTCAAAGGACTTATTGCAGATAACGGACTTGCTGGTATCTGGAACGATATGAATGAGCCTGCGGTGATGGAAGTTCCCAATAAAACTTTTCCAAATGATGTACGCCACGATTTTGACGGTCATCCATGTTCTCATAGAAAAGCACATAACATTTATGGTGCTCAAATGGCCAGGGCTACCTATGAAGGTGTAAAGAAATATATATATCCAAAACGTCCATTTGTCATCACAAGATCTGCTTATTCTGGTACACAAAGATATTCTTCCAGCTGGTTTGGTGATAATGTAGCAACTTGGGAACATTTGAGTATTGCAAATATTCAAGCGCAACGCATGGCACTTTCAGGAATGTCATTTGCAGGATCTGACATAGGTGGATTTGCTGAGCAGCCTACTGGCGAGCTTTTTGCAAGATGGATCGCACTAGGTGTTTTTCATCCTTTCTGTCGGGTGCATTCTAGTGGTGATCATGGTGATCAAGAACCGTGGACATTTGATGAGAACATTACTAATATCACGAGAAATTTTATTGAGCTGCGTTATAAACTGCTTCCTTACCTATACACCACTTTCTGGCAGTATGCTGAAGAAGGAACGCCTATGTTAAAATCACTAGTCGTTTATGATCAAGAAGATGCGCAGACCCATTATAGGAATGACGAATTTTTATTCGGTGATAAAATTTTAGTCTGTCCTATATTAGAGCCTAATGCAAAAGGACGTAGAATGTACATCCCAAGAGGCGAGTGGTACAACTTCTGGACGCGGGAAACAATTACTGGAGGGAAAGAAGTATGGGTAGACGCAGATATTGATGAGATCCCATTATTTGTGAAGTCGGGGGCTATTATACCGCGTTATCCTGTAATGCAATATGTAGGAGAGAAGAAAATCGAATTTTTAACGCTAGATGTTTATTACACTATAGGCAAAGAAAAATCTATTGTCTATGAAGATGCAGCAGACGGTTATGACTACAAAAAAGGACGTTTTAGTCTTAGAAACTTAAGTTTTAAAGGAAAGGAAAAAGAAATCATTATTTCTCAATATAAAGATGGGAAATACATGACAGAATATGAAACGCTGTGTTTTAATTTTATAGGACTTCCATTTAAAATCAGCTATATTGAGGTAGATAATGTCAAGATATCTTTTAAAGATTTAAACTATGATCAAAAAACTCAAACCATGTATTTGGACAAGAATTTTGCCGAGTTACATATTGTTGGGAAATAAATGTAAGGTGATCTAGGTATAAAAAAGAGGCTTAATGGTCTCTTTTTTTGTTGGTAATTTTCAGATCAATTGTAATTATAGGAGACTTTTACAAGTTTTGCTTTCGCGAAAGCGGCACATCTATCTAGTAGCCCTAATACTAATAACTAACTTTTAATCTTTAGTAACCCAATCAAAGTATTTGGCAGTAATTTGATCTTTATTGTCTAAAATATATTCTTTAAAAGCAAGTGCAGCTGGAGAAAGTTTTTTCTTCTTAAGCCATATCAAATTCCATTGAGTTTTGATAGGCAGTCCTTCATAGGGAATCATATGAATGTCTCCTCTGTCTATGGCATTTTTAATCCCTATCAGAGGCATAATTGAATAGCCAATACCCGCAATGACCGCTTGTTTAAGTGCTTCATTTGAGGTCAATTCAATCTTTTTATGAGCCATCAAATTTTTACCTTGAATAAAGTTTTCCATAGCATTTCTAGTGGCAGAACCTTGTTCTCTATACAACAAAGGTTCTTGAGAAAAAATCAGTTCTTTTTTGCCTTTTCTGTTCTTTTCTCTATCCGTACTGCCTACCAGATACAGCTCATTTTTCATAAGAGGTAAGGTGTTGAGATCAAGATGTTCAGGTAAAACAGACACTAAGCCAAAATCAACTTTATTCTCTTCTAGATCATGAATGACATTTTTTTTATTAGTCACATCCATTGAAAAATCCACCCCATTATGTTCTTTCAAAAACCCAGAAAGGAAGTATGGCATCACGTATTTACCGGTGGAAACAATGGATAGCTTTAGTTTACCGGCTAGCTTGCCTTGATACTGATTAGTCTTATGGTCTATGGTTTGGACTTCTTCCAAAATTCGCTTTGCTATGTCTGCTATTTCATGGCCAAAGTCTGTTACATAAAGTTGCCTTCCTATAACTTCACTCAATGGAATAGGAAACTGCTCTTGAAATTTTTTGAGTTGGATAGAAACAGCGGGCTGAGTAAGAAACAATGCTTCTGACGCCTTAGTGACACTTCTTTTTTCTACTATTTGAAGAAATATTTGAAGCTGGTGTAATGTATAATGCATAATCTTTGCTTATGTATCTCATTACAAATATAAATTAAAATTAATGAATTGAACTATGCATCTTTGTATAGTATATTTTAATCCTATAATTCATGTTACAGCAATTAAAAACTAGAGGATCTAATGAACACTCCACGTCATCCGAGCGATCATTTCATCTGTTTCAAAATGTTAAATGGGACCGCTTTTATCAAGTGCTGAGGTATATAGGTACCGCTTTATTGAGTGTGGCTTACTTGGTTGTTACTGGTATTTGCGTTATTGAGGAACACCCTATGTCATCTTATTTAATACTACCGCTTTTTATAGTTTTTCTAGTAGCTGTAATAGCAATATTACCTCAAATTAAGAATATTAAAAACAATAATTAACATGTCAGCAAGTAAAGAAGTACTCCATAAAGTTCAGTTAGTAGATGGAATATTTACACCGTCAGAAGCTTCAGACGTTATAAGTAGTCTCATCAGAGAAAAAATAAATTTTCATAAGTTACACAGACTATCTATGTGTGAAGGAAATGTAAATAGTGATACTGCTTATGATGATAGCCGTGTAACTGAGTTAACTGAAGAACGGAAAGAATTCAAAGCAATTTGTAGAGAAGCAAAATCAATGGGTAAAAAAATTAAAATTAATGGTATTCTAGAAATAGAAATCTTAGATTAATTTAGTTCTTTAACAAATCACTATGGATCTACATCTTTTGACAGATAACCTGTCGAATCCAGCATTACTGTTTTTTATTTTAGGAATATTTGCTTCTCAAGTAAAGAGTGACCTTGAAATTCCTAAAAGCTCATCTAAGTTTATTTCGCTTTATTTATTGTTTGCTATCGGATTTAAAGGTGGTCAGGAACTATCGCATAGTGATTTTACAGCCGATATTTATTGGGCTGTTTTCATAGGAATCGCTTTGGCAATAGTAATTCCTTTATATACTTTCTTTATTCTAAGGCTGAAATTTTCTATTGAGAATGCAGGAGCCATAGCTGCTGCTTATGGATCTGTAAGTGCAGTCACTTTTGTTACTGCTATTAGTTATTTAGAAATGGAAGGGATTCCATTCGGTGGTCATATGGTTGCGGTAATGGCGCTTATGGAAGCACCTTCTATTATTGTAGGAGTGCTTTTAATGAGCTTGTGTTCTAAAGAGGAAGATAGGTCTGCCAGCAAGATATGGGGTCTTGTAAAACATGCTATTACTAATGGTAGCGTGCTCCTTATTTTAGGAAGTCTGGTTATAGGTTACATAGCAAGTGATGCTCAAGCTGCTGGTATAAAGCCTTTTACGACAGATTTATTCAAAGGCTTTCTAGCGGTGTTCTTATTGGACATGGGAATTACTAGTGGTAAAAAAATAGGTGTTCTTATTAAGAAGGGTTGGTTTGCATTAGTCTTTGCAATCGTAGTGCCACTCGTAAATGGTTGTGCAGTTGCCTTATTATCTGGTTACGTCTTGCAGGAAGCTGGTGACCGCTTATTAATCGCTATTCTAGCAGCAAGTGCCTCCTATATCGCGGTTCCAGCAGCTATGAGAATCGCAGCCCCTAAAGCAAATCCAAGTCTCTATTTACCTATGGCTCTTGCCGTAACATTTCCACTCAACATAACCGTAGGATTGCCTTTGTATTTGTATTTGATACAATAAAAAAACAGCCGTTAAATTATCTTGTTGAGCATGTCCTTAAGGATATTTCTTTTAAAACTTCCGTACAATTGTTCCAGTTGATCAAGTAGACCACATTAGAATTCTTTAGGCAACACTCTAATGGGTTTAGAAAGGCATTTGTGCAGATAGATCTTTATCGGTGACTAGATCCTATTATGATACAAAGGCGACCTAGCAACTGTCATGGGGATGCGGGTTGAGGCACGTATTCCACAAGCTTTCTGTTTTGTCAGAAGCTTATGCTAATCTATCCTGAACAAAAGGAAATAAAAGACGCAGTAGAATTGTCAACAACGGGATGCTGATTTACGATCTAAAGCTTTCTATTTTTATAATAGATCGCAAAAAAAGGAATGTTTTTTAGCTGAAATGGATGTTTTAGCCTCCTTGTAAAAGAAACTTTCTATTGGGTAGCTTAAACCAAACGGGACAATAAATCTAGGTGCATTTTTTTTACTGAAAGGTTTCTATCACAGGCTTTTTTATTTCCCATCGTTTATAAAAAAAGCCGCAATTACGAATATACTGTCGTTTTTTAGCTCTGTAAAACAATATAATTATTCATTTTAGGGGGCGACTTAGAGTCCAGTTGAAATGATGGTATATTGAATTGTTTTCTTAACTATTTAGAAATCGCTTTAGGATTAATTTTGAGAGATAAAATGTCATGGATCTTTGCCATCCAATCTTCCATAATTGATTCTGAGATATCTAAAGCCGCACTCCCATTTCCATAGGGTCTAAATTGTGCTATGCGTCCGTGAAACAATCCGATTGTAGGAACTCCAGAAGAGCTTGCTAAATGCATAATTCCACTATCTGCTCCTACAAAGATGTCACAGCAAGCCATAACAGATGCTATTTCTCTAATATCCTTACTATAAAATGAGGTCGCTTTAAAATCAATTTGTGACACGTTTTCAGCAGGTAGAATTTCTAGAATATTACAATCATAAAATTCTGACAATAAATTTGAATAAAACTTAGACAACCATAATTTTGAATAGCACTTGTCTCCGGTTGCGAAAGTGAATAAAGCAATAGTTTTTTCTTTCTTTCCTTTTAAGGAATTTAATTTCTCTTTGCCATTTTGTAATTCTTGCTTTGAAAGTTTAAGATCCAGTGATGGGATTTCTTTTAAAATTTGTAAGGAATCTTCTGGATATAGGGCACTACGCAATGCAATTATAGCTTCTTTAGCATGATGGATAGTTTCAGTTTTTGTCTTCTCCATTTCTTCATATTCATAAATTTTATAAGTAGCAGGAGTGATTTTAGTCAGTAGTTTTCCCGAAGAAGAGCATTTTACAATATTGATAATAAGATCATACTTTTTGAAGGGCATTTTAATCCAAACAAGAACATACTTTAAAATACTTTTAAATGGTTTTCTAGGTAATAGAATAAAGTTTTTTACCTCGTGATAATTTTGAAATACAACTGGGGAAAGTTGTCCTCTTGTTATAATATCAATTGTCGCATTAGGAAATGTAGATGTTATTTCATTTACTAAGGGCGTAATGAGTAGTATGTTGCCTAGACGATGGTTAGACCTTACAATCAACACTCGCTTAATTTTACTAACATCTATACCTTCTAATCGCTCTTTATGAAGGTCGCTACCTATTTGTTTAGTTAAATTATGCATTAGATTTCTTCTAAATCGGTCAACTTTATTTGGAACTTTCATTGTTATATATTTGGCTTGTATCTTCAATTTGACCTAAGAAAATAAGGTGATTTTTGCACGAATGTAAAGCAATTATCACACAATTAATAAAGGATATTTTTATTCATATAGAGTTAGGTTTATTTCTTAATCTGAAGGGTGCTCTCTAAAAAGGGCAGAGGTTTTATCTTTGAATTATTAATATTGTTGATGTTATTGGATGAGCATTTGCATGTGAATTTTAGGTTCTTTTGGTTTTTAAAACAGAGTTTCATCATTCTTTTACCATTTTGGTGAATATGGAATTAACTCTTGTATTTTAAGCTCTATAATTAAGGAGCAGCTATGCAGTGTCAAGTGAATAAATAGAATTATTTTTAGTATTTAAAGGCAAGAAATACGAGCCTAAATGTGATTCGATTTTATTACTTGAACTTACATTGGATTTATATTCGTTATTTTGATATTAAAAGGAAATAAACATGATGCAAGAATTAAAGAACAGTTACGGCTCACAATTTGAACCAGCATTGATTGACGAAATAAATCAAATTGCTCTTTATAAAGAAGTACCAGAAGACGAGGTTTTGATAAAGCCAGGTGGATACGTCAAATATATGCCGCTTTTACTTTCTGGAAGCATTAAAATCATGCGACCAGATAGTAATGGAGATGAATTATTACTTTACCATTTAGAAAAAGGAGATACTTGCGCCATGACTTTAACTTGCTGTTTAGGTAATAAAAAAAGCGAAATTGGCGCAGTGACTGAAACTCAAGCAAAGCTACTAATGATTCCCATCGGTAAAATGGAGGAGTGGTCTGGCAAATACAAGACATGGCGCAAATTTGTATTCAATAGTTATCATAAGCGTATGATGGAAATGCTAGAAAGTATAGATAATATTGCTTTTAATAACCTAGAGGAACGTCTTGAAAACTATCTTAAAAATAAAAATAAAATTTTAAATAGCAAGCATATTCATATAACTCATAAAGAAATTTCCAGTGATCTACATACCAGTCGAGTAGTCATCTCGAGACTACTTAAGAAAATGGAGAATCAGAATAAAATCAACTTACATCGCAGTTTTATTGAAGTATTGTAACAACTGTTAAATAAATTAAAGATTCTTGACCCTACATTTGTTCTTTAGAAAAGGAGTAATGGATATAGTTGAAATATTGGGATTTACAGGAGCATTTTTAATAGGGTTAATTTTGGGACTTATAGGTGGAGGTGGTTCTATTTTAACGGTTCCTATTCTTGTTTATGCGCTTTCATTTAATCCTGTAATCGCTACAGCTTACTCTCTTTTTGTTGTAGGCTCCACAGCTGCAGTAGGTGCAATTAAAAATATGATTAAAGGAAAGGTGGATTTTAAGACAGCCTTTACTTTTGCCATTCCCGCATTTATAGCTGTTTATCTTACGAGAGCATTCCTTATCCCATCCGTGCCAGATGAGCTTTTTGAGGTAAACGGATTCGTTGTTACAAAAAACTTAGGAATAATGATGTTTTTTGCCCTAGTAATGCTTTTTGCAGCGCTAGGTATGATAGCTCATAAGACACCAAGAGTCACACAAGAATATAAGTACCAGCCACCTAAACTATTATTGATCATTTACAGCGTCATCATAGGTTTTGTCACTGGTGCAGTGGGCGCTGGAGGCGGTTTTTTAATAGTACCCACTTTAGTAATATTTGCTAAGTTATCTATGAAAAAGGCAGTTGCAACTTCTCTATTTATAGTAGCAATTAATTCCTTAATAGGCTTTACGGGTGATTTACAACACACAGCAATAGATTGGGAATTTCTTATTCCTTTTACAAGCCTCTCAATTTTAGGAATTTTCATTGGAATTTGGATCAATAAATTTATTGATGGTAAAAAACTCAAAAAAGCATTTGGGTGGTTTGTTTTAGTTATGGGGATGTATATTATTTACAAGGAACTTTCTATGTCATAGGAGTTGCCATAAAATAAGTAAGTCATTTTTAGTTTAATAAAAAAATTATGATGGTAAAACGGCAATGATCCACACAGAATGTGATGTTAGTCGGTATACGGCTTTCGCAAAAGCTAATAACGCATCCATCACTGCGATTATAGAAACGCACCCTCATGCAGGTTTTGTAAGTTCACATTTAGAACTGCATAAGGAAACTGGTGCTGCGATTTATAGCGGTAAAAAAATAGGAGCAGACTATCCCATCAATCATTTAACGATGATGATCTTATAGAGTTAGCAGCTATTTCTTTAAAAGCAATAAATACTCTAAGTTATTCTCCTAAAGGTATTACTATTCTAGCAAGAGATGGGATTCAAACTGCGTTTTTTACCGGTGACACTATATCTATGTGTGATGTAGGAAGACCAGATTTAAGAGAGACGGCGGGTAACTTAGAAGCTTAACGTGAAGAGCTGCCTGAGATGATGTTTGAAACGGTGATGAATAAGTTTAAAACTTTCTAGACAATGCTGTGATGTATCCGTTTCAGGGTGCGGGCTTACTTTGTGGTAAAAGTTAAGTGATGCAAAGAGCAGTACTCAGGGTGATGAGCGCGAGAATAACTGGGCGTTTAAACAGCAATCAAAAGATGAGTTTATAAAAATATTGCTCGACGGCCAGCCTTTTTTAACGTCTTATTTTGGTTATGCCGCAGCTATAAATAAGACTGGTGCAGTTACTTTAAGTCATGCCCTAGAACAAATCCTGTATACTGAAAAGGTAAAGGTTACTTGGCTAATAGTAGATGTGAGAGATCAATCTGTTTTTTAAAAAGGACATGTAATAGGCAGTATTAATCTCCAAGTAGTTTCTGACACTTCAAAATTTGAAACTTGGCAAAGAGCAATTATAAAACCGAAAGAAGAGGTTACACTAGTTATAGATGCTATAGAAAACAAAGATAAATTACTATACCGTATTTCTAAAATAGGTTATGAAAAGCAATTGAAACAAGTGGTCACTTTACAGTATAAGGTTCTATCAGTCACAGAGTAATTAGACATCGATCATTTTAAAAATAATCTGGATGATTACACTATTGTTGATATACGTAATCAGAGTGAGATCAATGAAGGAAAGATATTTGAAAAGGCACTAGCACATCCATAAAATGAATTGCGAGATACAGCAAGTAACATACCTACAGGAAAACCTATTGTCATCCACTGTACTCGTGGTTATCGAAGTGCAGCTGGTAGTAGTATTGTTCAATATCTCTTGAAAGATACAATTGTTTATGATTTAAGCGATGCAGTGAAGCAATTTCAATATTAGAGGATCAAAAGGTTAAATATAAATACGTGTTTCGCTTTCGCGAAAGCTTGTGTTTAACCTATAAAATCAAAATATATGAATTGGATTTATGAGCCATGGCCATGGTATGTGTCGGTACCTCATATTGCATTAACCATGTTTCTATGACTACTTGTAGGTAAGCAATTTGGAATGTCTTCAAACCTACGTGTGGCATGTGCTGCGATAGGAGCAGGGAAACGAGTGCCCTTTTTCAGTTGCGATTGGAAAGCAGAGAGATGGAATTTAATGGTGGTTTTAGGTGCTGCGATAGGCGGCTTTATAGGCTCTAATTATTTGAGCGATGCTACAGCAGTTGAGATCAACCCAGAAATTGCTCAAAAACTATCAGAGAAGTACGATATTTCTAGCGCTGGTGAGGCTTATTTGCCTACCGAAATTTTTGCAACTGAAAACATACTCCAACCTTTTAATAATTATATTAATTGTGGGAGGCTTTTTAGTAGTTTTTGGAGCCAGATATGCAGGAGGTTGCACCTCTGGGCATGCTATCTCTTGGTTAAGCAATTTACAACTGCCATCGCTTATAGCAGTGATAGGCTTCTTTTTAGGAGGTCTAACAATGGTACACTTTATTTATCCTTTAATTTTTTAGAAAATGAAATATATCACATATGTAGCGATAGGAATATTTTTTGGGATCGTCATGCTCAAGTCAGAAGCGGCTTCTTGGTTTCGTATTTACGAAATGTTTGAATTTGGTAGTTTCCACATGTATGGAATTATAGGCTCTGCCCTCATAATAGGGGTTATAGGTGTCTAAATCATTAAGATCAAGGATATAAAAGCTATTGATAAAGCAGAAATGAAATTACAAGCTAAAGATAAAAGAGTCACTTGATATCTAGCAGGCGGTATTATTTTTGGTTTAGGATGGGCACTTGCTGGAGCATGTCCAGGACCTATATATGTACTCATAGCTGCAGGATTTCCTTCTGTTTTAATTGTTATTCTAGGCGCATTATTGGGAACTTATGTTTATGGAACTCTAAGAAGCAAACTGCCACATTAATTAAAACGGGCTGTGTCTTTTGATCGTGGTTTTAAGGATTTTGTTTTTTACGACAGAATGAACTTGAGTTTATTCTATTCGTTTGTAAAAGTCTTGGGACTTTAAACCCTCCTAAAATAAATAAAATCCATGCTTTAGAAAAAGCATGGATTCTTGAGTGATGGTGACTACGACAGGATTCAAACCTGTGACCGCTGGAGCCGAAATCCAGTGCTCTATTCAGCTGAGCTACGTAGCCTTTATAAAGGGCAAATATACTGTTAGTTCCTTTTAAAAAGAAACAACTTTGCTATAGTTGCTTAATTCACCCTAATAAAATATTTTGTGGCAGTAGTAGTGAATTAAATTCCTCCAAATCGCTTAAAAGCCTCCCGTTCCAGCTCTTCTTTAAAATCAGGATGTGCGATACTTATTAAAGCTTTTGCACGTTGTTTAAGATTTTTACCGAATAAGTCTATTACACCATATTCAGTCACTACATAGTGTACGTGAGCTCTTGTTGTTGTCACACCAGCACCTTGTTTTAAATAGGGAGTAATTTTAGAAAGACCTTTTGCAGTGGCAGCAGTCATGGCAAAAATAGGTTTGCCGCCTTTAGATAGAGACGCACCTCTTATAAAATCCATTTGTCCACCTACGCCGCTGTATTGTCGATTTCCTATAGTGTCAGCACAAATCTGACCAGTTAAGTCTATCTCTATAGCGCTGTTAATAGCAGTTACTTTAGGATTACGCCTTATAATAGCTGTGTCGTTCGTATACGCTGCCTCCTTAAAATGCACCAGCGGATTGTCATCCACAAAATCGTATAGTTTTTGAGAACCCACGGCAAAGCAAGTAACAATTTTCCCTTTTTTCACTACTTTGTCTTCTCCTGTAATCACACCACTTTCAACAAGAGGTAAGATGCCATCAGAAAACATTTCTGTATGGATTCCTAAGCGTTTATGATTGCCTAAGTTATTTAAAACTGCATTGGGAATATTACCTATTCCCAATTGTAAAGTAGCACCATCTTCTATAAGATTTGCCACATGAGCACCTATACGCGCTTCAATTTTAGATATGGGAATACCTCCAGAAATTCCTAAATTACTAGAGTCTTCTACTGCATAATCAATATCACGTAGGTGTATGATTCCATCGCCATGTGTGCGCGGTACATTAGGATTGATTTGCGCGATAACAATTCTGGCCGTTTCTACAGCGGGTAAAGTGATATCAACAGATGTTCCAAGGGAACAGTATCCATGAACATCTGGCGGTGATACTTGAATGAAAGCCACATCTATGGGCAATATGTTTTTTCTAAAAAGCAAGTGTATTTCACTTAGAAAAATCGGAATGTAATCACCGTTTCCTCCATTTACAGCACCACGTACGTTACCACCTACAAAGCAGCTGTTTACATGAAAACTCTTATTATATGGTTCTTGCGTGTAAAGCGCATCACCTTCTGTATGAATTTGTATGATTTCAATATCCTTGAGCTCTTGATAACGATGGCAAAGTGCATTGATGAGTAAGTTAGGGGTCATCGCAGCACCTTGAAAAAATACCCGCTGTCCAGAGGACACAAAATTGACGGCTTCGGCTGGAGTAATTGTGTTTAATAGCATAATTTATACCTATTATAATTTAAATTTACCAGAATAAAATATTCCTTTTAATTTTCTGTTTCGACAGGCTCAGTAAAAGTATTTCAGTTTAAAATTAACAAACAAAGCGCTCAAAACATCTCACTTTACTTTTAAACCTTATATAAAGAACCTGCTGCGGCAGTCGTTTTCTTTTACACTACATGCAAACAATAACAGGTAGTATAGTCGTACAACGAAACTATCCTTATCGTTTTTAGAGATAAAATCTGACGTTTTTTCAATAAAATATTTTTTGCTTTTGTGATAAGCTCCTGATATACCTAATCAGCAACTCCTAGTAAAATAGCTATAGGTTTTAAAAAAAGTCTTTTCATTTTATCAATGATACCCCTATTTGTAGTTGTGTAAGCTAAGGAAGAAAAATTTGTAAAACGCTTGCCATGTTCTTTAGATAATAGGCGGCTATAACCGTTCATGAATATTTTTTATAATTTAAATCCCTAAAAGGGAATAATCAAAATCACTAATTGGTTTTTTTGCCTTTCGCAACATCCATAAACCTTCGGCTACTGGGATTTCTAAGTCGAGTTCTCCGTTCATTTCGTTCTCCATAAACCACAAACCTGTTATAGCTTTCTTTTGTAGGTTTAAAGTGCCATTATAGGTAATGTCAAATTCGTGTTCCAAGTTTTCTGTTGTGAAACCGTCTTCTAAAATTACGTCGTTATTTGTATAATGAACGCTTAAGGATACTATATTGTCTTCCCAGAACCCGCTAAAATTTATAGTTCTTACAGTGGAAAACGGTCCTTTCTCTTCCCTATGATGGCCCGTTATTTTTCCATCTTTAAACGCTAACTCAGCAAATAATTTCACTCTTTCACCAAAGAAAGGAAGTTCATAGCCTAGGCCGTATATAAAATATCCTTCCCAATAACCGCTTAGTTCTTCCATTGTTTATTATTTTTAAGCAACCAGATTCCTTTTCGTTGCGAGCATTTTAAATGCGGTTGAGATAGCAGCGCATTTGCAAAGAGCCTAAATACTAATGCTATTAAAAATAGATTAGTTTCCTAAGATAAGTTTTTTCTTCTGTATCTTTTTATCTTAGGGCTATAGCTTCAACTCAAGTTTATTAATCTGGTCAACATTACAAATACCGTACAAAATCACGCTCATCGCGGATGCGTGAGAGGTGGAGAGTCAATTGATTATTAGAAAATCTAATTTGCTATTTTTTTATCAACTTAAAAACAGAGCTTTTATCACTACCAATTTGTAAAAAGTAAACCCCAGAACTCAAACTAGGAGTTTCTATTTTAAGGGTTCCCGAAGAATTTATTTGAAATTTTTGTTTGAAAATAGATGCTCCATTCATGTTGTATAGGTGGATCATTAGCTCATTTTCTTTGATACGGGAATATCTTATTTCAAAACGGTCTTCGTAAAACGGATTTGGATAAACGACTATGTTATCGCTTGATAAAGATTCTGTGCTTAGAGTAACATTACTTTCTAAAAAGTCAGGAATGCCACTGCCGTCTGTATCATCATCTGTTGGATCTCCATTACCGTTGTAATCTTCATCTTGAGTAAGTAAACCATCTCCATCATCATCATTATCCAGGTAATTTTCTATTCCATCTCCATCCGTGTCTAGGTAAAAGAAATTGGTTCCTCTAGCGCCCACACCGTTTGTTTCTAAAGCTGTAGGTACTCCATCTCCATCATCGTCGTTATCTAGATAATTAGGAATCCCATCCATGTCGGTATCATCGTCAGTTAAATCTCCATTACCATTCAGGTCTTCGCTTAAATCGGGAATTGTATCGTTGTCAGAATCTGTAACCGGCTGGCTGGTCGATACCAATTCAAAATCAACTAAAACATTTTGACATAGAAGGTGAGTGTTTTCTACCACAGCATAAATAGTTTGCGGATTTGTAGTATTTGCAAAAGAGCTGGGATTTGCAATAGGATTGCTTTGTGATTGGGCATCTACCAGAGTAGTGTAGTAATTTATAACTGTTGTGACAGGATTCATATTGCCTATCAATCGATCTGTATTAAATGCCAGATTAAAATCTTCTGTTCCATTTGCATCACTATCATAAATATAAAGATCTACCGCTAGGAAATCTGTTTGTGGATCACGTACTTCTATGCACAATTGCTCTATACTACTGACCCCATTGGGGTTAAGGGATAAATAAGTGTAGCAGTTTATTCCTGCTGCTGAAGGAGTAATAATCACTTCACTATTACTTTGATTGTTTACGTCTGGATTGGTTGCCCATATTTCCCTATTCGTTTGGCTAGAACTATAATTGTTATTCGATTGTAGACCAGCACCAAATTGCATAAACCATTCAAATATATAGCCATTGTCAGCGGCTAAATTATCAGTAATTCTAAGTGTCCACTGGCCGTTTAATGGAACATTGATAAGCGCATTAAAATTACTGGCAGACATATAGTTACCGCTCAGGTATGTGCCGCTAGTAGGTCTGTTGTCAAGGTCGTTACTGGCTTGAGAAGTGAAACAGTAATCGTAACCTATTCCAGGAACTAAGGAGACATCATCAACAGGTTCTCCAAAAAATGTACCAGCTGCATTATTAGGGTAACTTAACAATGTTAACACTCTTCCATTAGGAGCAATTAAAACGATTTCTAAATCGCCTACATAAGAATGTTCTATATTCATACATACTCCTAAAAAGCTATTGGTATTGCTCAATATTGCGCCTGCGGGAAAACAGTCTATCATGATACTTGTTTCATAACTTGTTGCTACTCCATCTGGAAGAAACGTAGTTCCTGAAACGAATGCTGCATCATCACAAACAAGTTGAGGCTCATTTATTTTGTCTATGGTAACAGAATCTCCCAAACATATTTGGTTATGCGATGTGACACACTCGATAGTGCTTTGTTCAAATACAACAACCGTTAATAAATCAGTAGATGTTAAAGAACAAGAACTCTGATCTGTAGTAGTTAATTTGATAAAATAACCGCCTGAAGCATTAAACTGCTGGGTGACTGTCTCACCATATTGAATTCCTAAACCTTCAAAGTCCCATTCATGACTATAATTAGGCATTGACACAGCTGTAAAGTCAATACTATCTCCAGTACAAATTTCAATAATACCATCAACAGCAACTGGTGTGGTACTTTGAATTTCAGATAATATGGGACACTGTGCATATAAAACTGACGAAATAAATAAGGCAAGGAATAGTAGTAATGACTTCATAGATAGGGGTTTAAAAAGAAATATAGTTTAAAAATAGTTATTTCTCCTTCTCAATTACTAAGTAATCCAATTGCAACTTATTAAATTCCTCATTAAACTTTTTAATATCAGAATTCAACACTTCATCAAAAATAGAAAGTTGCTTTTCAATCTCGGTTGTAAGTTCGTTTTTTACCTCGATGCTTTGAGACGTAGGAGCAAAATCGCCTATTTGTGCGAGGCTATTTAAATGCGCTAATTTATTTGTCAATCGTATCGGGAAGTTTAAGGGGTCTTGACCACTTTTATTTTGCGTTTGGTACAATGCTTTTTCTATGGCCTCAAATTTCTTTTTCATTTCCTTGGACATTGCAATCATATCCTTAATTCCTTGTTCTTCTCGGTCGGCGTTTAACGTTTCAAAGGCACGCAGCTTTTTATTAAAAGAGCGTATGTTTTTAATAGACTTGTGCGCCTTATCAACGGTAGCATTGACGTCACTTACAAAGTTAAATTGGGCTTGCATATCAGCCTCGCTGGCTTCACTATTAGGGGTAGAAATAATGCTTATAGGTTGCGATTGTTTATTCCCATTTACGGTAAGTTCTACTTTGTAAGTTCCGGGTACCGCTTTAGCTCCAGAAAGATTTGCCCACCACAATATCATTCCAGGTAGTTTTTCAGCACCACCATACACCGTGTCCCAGTTGAAGGAATTGGCTCCTTTTTTAGGTTTTAGTTTATTCTTTTTATCAAAAGTAGCGTAGGTTTTAATCAGTTCATTTTTAGAACCATAAAAAGAAAGTGAGATGCTATCTTTTTCTTTCATTTCTGGCAAGTAATAATGTACCTGAACACCAGCAGGATGATTTGCTCCTGCGGTAAGTGAACCAGCCCTGCCGTTTCCAGACATGCGATAAGCGGTTTTAGGTTGAAAAAGTTGAGTAGTATTCTTCTTTAAAGAACTCGAATATGCAGCTCTAACCAATCCTAAATCATCATGAATCCATAAACTTCTTCCTTGTGTGGCTACAATTAGGTTATCATCTTTCACAGCCAAATCTGTTATAGGAACAATAGGTAAATTTACTTGGAAAGATTCCCATGATTTCCCATCATTTGTAGAAATATAAAGTCCCGTTTCTGTCCCTGCATAAAGCATTCCTTGCACTTTATCATCTTCCCGTACTACTCTAGTGAAATGCTCTGCTGGAATTCCGTCAGAGATATTCTTCCAGGACTTACCATAGTCGGTGGTTTTGTATAAATAAGGAGTAAAATCGCCCAGTTTGTATCTGGTCGCGGCCACATAACAAGTCGCTGAGTCATAACGACTGGGTTCAATACTGTTTATTTGTGACCATTCTGCCATTATCTTAGGAGTAATGTTATTCCAGTTTTCCCCACCATCTTTAGAAAGATGTATCAGACCGTCATCACTTCCTACCCAAAGCTCACCTGCTTTTAATGGCGATTCTGCCGCAGCAAAAATAGTACAGTAATATTCCACTCCTGTATTATCTTGGGTAATCGGTCCACCGCTAGTGACTAACTTTGTCGGGTCGTTTCTAGTCAAGTCTGGTGAGATGGTTTCCCAGCTTTGACCTTCATTTGTGGTGACATGTACATTATTTGAAAAGGCGTATAACTTGTTAGGTTCGTGCTTAGAAAATAGAATAGGGAAGTTCCACTGGAAACGATATTTCATTCCTTCGGCACCGTGACCCATTGGGTTGTCTGGCCATACATTGATGGCACGCTGTGATTTTGTATTGTGATTGTATCTGGACAAGTAACCACCGTAACTACCACCATAAACGATGTCGTTATTTTTAGGATCTACGGCAATGTGTGCGCTCTCGCCACCAGCAGTTGCTTCCCAGTCTGTATCGCTTATACTGTTTCCTGTTGTGCGGTGCGGGATTCTTATGGTTCCATTATCTTGTTGTGCTACGTATATTCTATAAGGGAAAGAATCATCTGTAGTGACACGGTAATATTGTGCTGTAGGCTGGTTGTGATAGGTACTCCAGGTCTCGCCACCATCATAAGTGATTTGTGCGCCACCATCATCTCCCATAATCATGCGATTGGGGTTTTCTGGTGCAATCCATAAATCATGGTGATCGCCATGTGGAGCACGCGCACTTGTAAAGTTTTTGCCGCCATCGGTACTTTTATGGTAAGAAACGTTCACTACATAAAGTTGATCTACATCTTCCGTGTCGGCATAGATACGTGTGTAGTACCAAGCGCGTTGTCTTAAGCTTCTATCATCATTTGTTTTTTTCCAAGTTAATCCAGCATCATCACTGCGGTACAACCCGCCTTCCTTTTTATTTTCTACGATCGCATAAAGGCGGTCAGAATCTACAGGAGAAACGGTGATTCCCATAATTCCCAACGTCCCTTTTGCAAAACCATCGTTTGTTGAAATTTCCTTCCAAGTTTCTCCATAATCGGTGCTTTTCCATAGGGCGCTGCCATCGCCGCCGCTAGATAAACTATAAGGAGTACGCTGCACACGCCAGGTAGTGGCATATAAATTACGAGCGTTGCTAGGATCGATAATTAAATCTACCGCACCAGCCATATCATTTACATATAGTTTTTTACTCCAGGACTTTCCTCCATCGACACTTTTATAAACGCCACGATCGGCTTTAGGCGTATAAATATTTCCTAAAACTGCTGCATAAAGAATATTGTGGTCATTTGGGTCGATGGCTATACGAGGTACGTGTCTGCTTTTGGGCAATCCAGCACTGATCCATGTTTTACCGGCATCTTCTGTTTTCCAGATTCCGTAGCCACTGGAAACGTTACCACGCAAAGTTTTCTCTCCACCACCTACATAGATGACATTATGATCGCTAGGCGCAACGCTTACGGCACCTATAGAACCTCCAAAAAACCCATCTGATATATTGCTCCATGTTCGTCCTCCATCCATGGTTTTCCATACGCCACCACCGGTACCACCGAAGTAGAATAAGTTAGGTTTTCCAGGAACGCCAGTCACGGCAGCACTTCGTCCACCACGGAAGGGTCCTAAAAGTCTAAATTCTTGTGATTCATAGTATTTCTGTTCTTCTGGTGGTTCTGGAAGTTGTTGTGATTCCGCTTTCGCGAAAGCGAGTACAGTAAAAATAAACAGGAGGTAATAAAGCTTATTCATGGTCAGAAAATTTTCCCTAAAGATACTGGTTGAATTTGAATTTAAGAGATAGAGAAAAGGAATAGATCAAGTCCATTTTATTAAAAGCATTATATGTTTGCAGGCACGATAGTTGATTATGAGACTAACTACCAACAAGATCTTATGAAAAAGCTATTGTTTACCTGTTTACTGATTCCAATAATTGGTTTTTCTCAAGCAAAATTAAGTGCTGCAAAGCAAAATTTATCTTCTAACTCTAGTTCTTCATCAACAAGCGGTAGTTCAAGTTCTAGCAGCTCTAGTTCTAGTAGTGATGGTACTTTCGGAAATTTATTTGCAGATATTTTTGTTGAAGTTTTTTTAATTGTAGGTTATGAAGGGCTTTTTGGCAATCTAGAATACCGTCACTTTTTTCCTTATCCCTATTATTATGATAACGTAAATGGTGAGTACGATTTTGGAGCAGTCGATGGCGATAAAAGAAGTTTGTTAAAAGCTAGAGCTAATTATTTTGCGGCCAATTCTATACAAGGTGTTGAGGCAAATGTGAAGTACCGCTTTCTTCCTATTTTAGGCTTGGAATTATCTCATAATAGCTTTTTTGAAAACAATCTGGCCGGTACTAATGATAACTTGAATACAACCTCATTCATGCTCAATTATTACCGCATTAGAGAACGATCTGTTACTGGATGGTGAGGAATAGGCGCCACTTATGTAGGAAACGAAGTAAATACTGTGGGGTTTGCCTATACCATAGGAATAGAAGTTTATCCATTTAAACCAATTAGTTTACACGCATCTTTCCAACAGTCTTTTATCAATGAAAGTAATATCAACGAACTTCAATTCCAGATAAAATACCACAAAAAAAAATGGCTTATTACACAGGATATCATGATTATTCCATAGCTGGGGTAGGTGTTTCTGGTTTTGTTTTGGGTATTGAGATTGCTTTTTAAAATAATTTTGATCCGGTAAACAGTTTTAAGTCTGCTTCCTAAAAGCAAGAGGAGAGACACCTACCTGAGTTTTAAAAAACTTAGAAAAATGACTTGGCTCCTTATATCCTAATTCGTAAGCGATTTCTTCAGCACTTTTATCGGAGTAGAGCAGCAATCTTCTAGCCTCGGCAGTAATGCGACCGTTGATGATTTTTAAAGGCGAGTTCACATTGTTTTTTTTGAAGAAATTAGAAAGTGTCTTAGGAGATTTAAAAAGTAAGTCGGCATAGTCTGCCACTTGATGTTTTTCTTTAAAATGCTGTTCTACGAGAATATTAAATTTTCTAATTAATTCCACCTGTTTTACAGATAGATCGGTCTGGTTGCTTTCTTGTTTTATTAATCTTGTTGAGGTGATGAGCATTCTTTTTAAAAGGGTGCGCAACATCTCTCCTTGGATGTGGTCTTTGGTGTCAAATTCTTCTTGGAATAAAACTAGCATGGCATTAAAACTGCGCTGGTCTTTTTCATTTAATTCAAGGACAGGAGCGCTGGAAGAACCATAGAAAAGCAATCCCATACACGATACTTCAGAGTCATTGTGCTGTATGCAATAGAACTCACGATTGAATACAAAAGCGATGAGTCCACGGGTATCTTTAGGAATCTCAACCACATTAGTAGGAGTGCAAAAAAGCACTTGATTCTTTTTAATACCCACTTCATAACCGTCTACTATTAGACATTCTTCACCATCAGTACACCACACGATCTTGTAGAGTCCTTTTGCTTTTAGGAGTTGTAACGATGAGCCACATTGAAAACTGGTAAGGGTAAATTTACTTTCGTCTTTTATATTGTGATAATCTAACTTCATAGTTGTGTAATTCAATTTATTTATACATATGTATACATTGAACTAATAGTAAAAGTAGGAAGAATGTATAACTTATATCAATTCACAGACCATCTTTTGAAAGGAGGTTAATGTTCTACATCAAGACTTAAGGTGTTTTCTCATGGAGCCTATTCCAACAGCGTTGACCACTTTAAAACCTTTAGACTTCAATTTACTAGCGGCTATATTGCTTCTTCCTCCCATAGCGCAATAGACAATTACAGGTTTGTTTTTATCGAGACCCTCTATTTTTTGATCGATTGCGTTAAAGGGTATATTTTTAGAACCTTCTATATGGCCACTATTAAACTCAGATGCGGTGCGCACATCTAGCAGTTGCGCATCTTCTTTGAGGTACTTTTGAATAATCTCTTTTTTATTGTTTTTAAATATTCCGAACATCTTTTTTTCTTAAGACGTTCGTTTATTGATTACTTACCTTTAAAATAGTATAAATACTGTATTGAGGTTGTCAGAGTTTACCCTAACCAGATGCGATAAATATAAGTGGAAGAAATCATCTCACAATTAATCACTATTTTAGAATCATGGAAGAACTATTAGCTCATATTATGCTTAGGTATTCAAGTAGGGCTAATAGTGATCTATTTTATGGCAGCATCAGATGGAAGAGAGCAACACCTATGGCAAAAAAGATCGCAAAATAAAAACGCATTGTAGCAATTAAAAAAGCAACATCAAAGAGACGAAATCTTAATCGAACTCGGCCACATACATGCAGAAAGTACAACTGTCAAAACAGAAGCTGTTTCCATAGTGTATCAATTTGCAGTCAGTAGAAGTAGTTTTACTTTAAAGGATGAAGCAAAAGCCACAAGAAATCTTTTAAATCATTATCAAAAATCTATAAAAAATGACGCGACTTATAAAATGAATTTCCCCAATAAAGAGCTGCTCAGTTTTTAGCTTTTACAAATTTTGCACCTATTAACCATCATCAACGAAGGCATACACGACGCGATTATTCGTTCTGAGGCTAACTATATTTTAGTATCGCAGTTGCAGAGGAGTGAAGACTCAATATTATACCACACCATAACGGTAAATGTTATTCCCGTAAACTAATTGCAGATGGTAATGGAATTAAAATGATTGAGAATGCAGTTCAAAAACTTTATGCTAATTTAAAATTTACGAGCACTGCGGGGAATGAAACTGTAGTTAATGTGCAGATAGAAAATGATTAAATGAGGGAACGCATAGTGGTAAAACGGTTTTCAAACTTTCTCATCCTATGTGGTGAGTGTCTCCTTGTAACTTTCTTTTATGAAAATCAGAAACACGTTTTTGGTCTTGTTTATTAAGGATAAAATAAATTACAAACGGAAGTACAAAAGCAGTAATGACGTACTCGCTATCGCTAAAATAAACAAAGTATAAGGTGACTATTAGTGTTGTTATTATAACTAAAGCTATAATTAAGTACCGCAGGTTCGAGCCTTTGGTATATCATTGATTGAGGTGAAATTCTGTATTTGTTTCACAACTTTTACAGTTTATATTTTTATTTGCCCGTCTTGCATTGCAAATTCTATGCGAGTGTTTGTATCAGTTCTATAGGCTATTCCATTTCTGTAACTTTTGCATTTTCCGTAAACTTTCTGTTAATAGTTATTTTATATTTTGAGTTGCGCAAATCACCTATTTTACCCTATCAACTCCTGAATCTCCTCAATCAGTAGCCACTGCTCAGGATAATTACTCTCAACCTGTGCTTTTAATTTCTCGAGTAAGGGCTTGTTAATTTTATCTTCCTCCCGATAATGACGTACTTTTTCATATAAACCTTGTATTGTTCTTTCTCTTTTAGAAAATACTGGTTTTACCGTTTTGGTATCACTCTCATGAAAGACGAGATCAAAGCTGTAATAATCAGCCGGACCTGCATAAGCACTTGTAATTTCTTTTCCTACCGCTAGATTAAGCATACCATCTTCTGGGCAGAATAATATTTCATCTTTATAAGATACGGTGCAATCTATAAACTGGATCAACATCAATTTACCATTTACATTACGTTGTCCAGTAACATTCAATCCTTCAACTCGTATACCGCTTTCATAAGTGAATTCGATACGTTCGTTATCGTAAAAATTATAAGCTTGTAAATCTTGAGGTCCCATATCCTCAATAGCAAGATTAATCCCTTTTAATTTACCTAAGGGCGAGAGAAAACCTAATTTATGAGTGGCTACTCCGTGTCCTATGAGTTCTTTTTCTCTGTAAGCAAGAGCGCTATTTCCTGTAGTTTCAAAATAAACGACTTCATTATCGTCATTTTTGATCATGCGAGTAAAAATCCCACTGACTTGTAATCCGGTACTTATTTCTATAGTTCCTAATGATTTCGAATCAATCAATTTTTTTAGACCTCGATGTCCACCTTTACGTACGGCCATCGTGTTTGCAAACTCTTCTAAGACTTCACTTAGGTGAGCAAAATTGGGAGTCACATAAAGATGCGGTTGCTTGCGTGTTATGTCAAATTCCTGATAAGCTGCATCCATAGAATACTCCCTTTTTTCAACATCGGGTTGTAGACAACTTTTGCTTTCGCCCAGGCTGGATAATAATCCAGCACCATATAATTTAGGGTGTTCCAGTGTCCCTACAAGACCATACTCTACAGTCCACCAGTGCAGGTTTCTTATGAGCGACATCTCGCTAGGGGTTACTTTTTTGTTTTGCAGGCGTTCTATCTCTGCTTCAGCAGCTGTAATTTCCTTATTTAGAGTTGTGTTCTCTTTTTCACTGCGTGTTTCTTTAAGAATAGAAATTTTACGCACTGCTTCATACACTTCTTGGTCGTGAGCGCTAGAAATGGCTTTGCTACCTATTTCGCCAAAACGTCTTAAATACTCGGCATAATCGGGACTTGCGATAATAGGTGCATGTCCCGCTGCTTCGTGAATAATATCTGGTGCGGGTGTGTATTCTATGTTATCCACTTGCCTAATATCGGCCGCAATGACGAGTATTTTGTAAGCCTGAAACTCCATAAATGCCGCTGGTGGTATAAACCCATCTACAGCAACAGCAGCCCAACCTATCTCTTTCAAAATGCGATTCATCCCGTACATAGATGGAATGTTATCTATAGAAATCCCTGTTTTTTTCAGTCCAGCTAGGTAAGAATCATGAGCCACTTGACTCAAAAAATCCACATTTTTTCGCATCACATGACGCCATACAGCTTGATCCTGATAGGTGTAGAGCTCGTAATTTTGCGGCTTTATAAACTGTTTCAAATGTGGTGGCAATCGCTCTATAAGTGGATTAGTCTGTATATTCTCTAGCATTTTTGTAGGATAAAGTTCAAAGCTAGTGTAAAATGAATAATATTAATTATTCCCTGCCCAACTTTAACCATTTTTAAGATACTATACATGGATTATATTTGCAATTCATGACTCGTAAAAAGCAAATACTCAAAACCGCAGCACAACTTTTTAAAGAACGTGGGTACAGCGCTGTCACCATGCGTGATCTAGCAGCTGCTATGGATATGAAAGCTGCCAGTTTGTACAACCATATTTCTGGAAAACAAGAAATTCTCGCCACGCTCATACTTGAGGTAGCTCGTGAATTTACTACTGGAATGAATGCCGTGGGGAAGAATGATAAGTCCGCTTTCGCGAAAGCGGAACAACTCATTTTATTACACATAAAAATAGCCCTTGAATATACCAACGCACTTGCCGTATTGAATACCGACTGGATGCATCTAGAAGGACCGGAGTATCAGGAATACATAAGGCTGCGAAAGAATTATGAACTTGACTTTAAAAAAATTCTAGAAAGCGGTATTGCTACTGGTGATTTCAAATCCATGAATGTGGAGACCCTACTTTTTAATTTGTTAAGCACACTGAGGTCCATATATTTATGGATACCAAAAAAGTCGGCTAACGAAGTAGCCGACCTTAAAAAAGAGTTGCCTCAAATATTACTTACTGGAGTTCGTACTTAGTACTTCTTCAAGGATAGGGTAGTCCGTATAACCTTCACTACCCTGAGAATAGAACGTATCTTGATTCCATGCGGTAGTTTTGGCTTTCAATTCAAAACGAATTGGTAAATCAGGATTAGATATAAACAGCTTTCCAAATGCCACTAAATCTGCATGTCCTTCTTCAATCACTTGATTACCAGATTCCCGATCAAACGCGTTATTGATCATTAAATTCCCTTTATAAATAGGTCTATAATGTTTTGCAATATTACTTTCTAGAAAATCGATATCACTTACATCTGTAAAAGGCTCTGATAAATGCATGTAAGCTAAATCGTGATCGTTTAAACGATGGATCAGGTAATCAAAAAACGAAATCGTATCTGGAGTTCCATGAATTCCAAAAACGCCGTGCAAAGAAGGATTTAAACGACATCCTATTCTGTTCACTGGAAAGGATTCTTTTACGGCCTCAAGAATTTCAAAAAAGAACCTCGCCTTGTTTTCATTACTTCCACCATACTGGTCGGTTCTAAGGTTGGATTCATTATTAAAAAATTGATGGATCAAGTAGCCGTTTGAACTGTGTATTTCTATACCGTCAAATCCTGCTGTTTTTGCATTTGCTGCTGCTTGACCAAATTCTTTAACCGTTTGCTGTATCTCATCAATCGTCATAGCATGAGGTGTAACGGTTGGTTTCTTTTCACCATGAGCATTTCTCAATTCGATATCAGGATTTACCGCACTTGGTGCCCATGGCAGTTCTCCATCATGAAAATCAGGTAATGAAGTACGGCCCACGTGCCACAGTTGCATAAATATTTTACCGCCTGCATGGTGCACACTATCCACTACTTTTTTCCAACCTTCTATTTGTGCATCATTAAATATTCCCGCTACAAAAGCATAGCCTCTTGCTTTTTTTGAAACCTCACTACCTTCTGAAATTATAAGTCCTGCTCCAGCACGTTGTGTGTAATAATCGATGTGTTTTTGATCTGGTGCTTGATGCTCATTAGTAGCTCTACATCTTGTAAGTGGAGCCATAATAACTCTGTTCTTAAGTTGTATTGCTCCTAAAGTTATGGGTTGTAGAAGTGGTTGTATTTCGCTCATATCTTATTTTTTTTAAAGATAATGCGGCAAGAACGGAATTGGGTTAAGGTCTCGTTAATTGGATTTTATTTAAACCATCGGTTCTAAATGAAGACAGCTATTACCACTTGATTGCGATAATAGCTATCATGTTTTGGAGATATTAAAACTAAGTTTTACAAAGTTCAATTATGAATGCCTTTTTGCGAGTTCCTTCTCAATATCAGCCAGTGAGAGTCCTTTTGCTTTAAGTAAAACTAGATAATGATACATCAAATCACCAGCCTCATAAATAAAGTCTTCTTCTTTACCATTAATGGCATCTATAACTGTTTCCACGGCTTCTTCGCCTACTTTTTGTGCTACTTTGTTGATTCCTTTTTGAATTAGGGAATAGGTATAAGAACCTGCTACTTTATCATCAATGCGCTGGTGGATTATTTTTTCTAGGTCTTGGATGGTAAAGCCGTTATTGTCACCCAGAACTTGATTCAGGATCTCTGTGGATCCGTCAACTACTTGAGATAAAGGCATTACTTTGCTAATTTCCCTTCCGTTAGAAGGAATTAAGGGCTGGTTATCAAAACAACTCACCGTGCCTGTATGACACGTCGGTCCATGTGCATTTGCTTGTATAAGAATCGCATCTTGATCACAATCTATTGAAATATCAACTACATCTAGAAAGTTTTTAGAGGATTCTCCTTTAGTCCAAAGTCTTTGCTTGCTGCGAGAGAAGAAAGTGACTCTTTTTTCTTCCTTAGTTTTTTCAAAAGCCTCTTCATTCATGTAGCCCAGCATCAATACTTCTTTGCTTGTTGCGTCTTGAACGATTACCGGTAGTAGTTGATCAGCAGATTTATTGAAATTAGGTGTCATTTTATTTTAAAAATTGTAGCGGTGTTAATAATTTAAGTTGAGATTTTTTAAATCCTTTTCTATTCCTTGATATGATATGTGTACAATTGTTATCTACTGCACAAGCATCGTGTAAGGCATCTTCAAAATCGCTGATTTTTGATTTGAATGCTGTATTCAATTGGTTTTGATTCATAACCTCTACCCGACAAATAGCGTTAATTGCAGCAATTTTACTTTTGGTAATTTTAGGGTCTCTAATAATCTTCTGACTGAGATAGTGGGCATTTGAGATACATATAATGTTCCTGATCATTTCATAATTTTGCTCAACACAACGTGTCATAAATGACGCCGCAGGCGCATAAAAAAGTTCTCTTTCCGTAATGATATCGATCAGAATGTTAGCATCTATAAAAACTTTCATTCTTAATCCAGCTTTAAGTATTCATTGAGTTTCTCATCGTACATGTCATTTCTTTCTTCTTTAGGGTCTTTAATTTTTAGGTTGTTTTTCGCATAATAATCAATACCTACTTCCATTGCTATCAGCTCTGGAAGTAATTCAATACCATAAGGATTTCTAACATCTGATTTTTGAACCTTACTTCTTAAAAAATCTTCTATAAACTTAGAAAGGCTGGTAACGTGTTGTTTGATATACACTTTTGCAAGCTCTATTACCTCCTTGTCTAATTTTAATGTGAGTTTTCTGTCCATAATTTTAGTCCTACTTCACAAATGTACGTTCGATTAATTTATTTGTACGTATAAAAATAATCCCTCTTTTAATTGTTGCGTCTAATAGATATGCCACTTTCATAAAGCTGCTTTTTCAATTCAGGAACTGGCAGTTCTCCAAAATGGAAAATACTCGCTGCTAGTCCAGCACTTGCCTGTGTGATCTTAAATAACTCCTCAAAATGGGCAGCTGTGCCGCCGCCGCCAGAAGCGATAATAGGAATGCTCAATTTCCTGGAAATGACATCAGTTAATTCCAATGCAAATCCGTTTTTAGTTCCATCGTGGTCCATGCTGGTTAATAAAATCTCACCGGCACCTAAGCGTTCTATTTCCTCACACCAGGCAATGGTTTCTAATTCGGTTTCTATACGTCCACCAGCAACGAACACTTTATTTGTCAAACCGCGGTAGGACGGGCTGGCATTATCAGAGATTTCGATGCTTGCTAAAGTGCTTTTTTGTTTTTGACTTTGACTTTGAACTCCAAACTCTGAACTTACAACTTGCTTCGTGTCCACTGCAACCACAACACACTGACTTCCTAATTCTGCCGCCAGCTCACTAATTAGTCCAGGTCTTTTTACAGCAGCACTATTAATAGCGATTTTATCAGCTCCTGCTTTGATGATTTCTTTGGCAAGCGCCACATCGTTAATTCCTCCGCCTACGGTAAATGGAATATTTAAAACAGCTGCTATTTCTCTTACTAGAGAAACAAGTGTATCTCGCTTTTCAATAGTTGCTGTAATGTCTAGAAAGCACAATTCGTCAGCTCCTTGTTCTGCATATTGCCTTGCCAGTTGCACGGGATCACCGGCATCTCGCAAACCAATAAAGTTGATTCCTTTTACAGTACGTCCATCTTTTATATCGAGGCATGGTATGATTCTTTTCTTTAACATAATTATCTTAGTAAGCAGTGATTTTTATTCTCCACCGCAATATTTTAAGTTTTATCTGTCAAGCCGTCGCAGTAAGGCTTTGTTTTTAAATGCTGCGTTCCTAGGAATTATTTAAACCACTCTTCATCCAAAATCCCAAATTCATAATTATCGCTCCATCCAGACTTAAGAGGTGATTTTTTTCTTTGTATTCCTTCTACCACAAATCCACATTTTTCAAGTACTCTTTTTGATGCGTAATTTTTAACAGAACATCCCGCTTCAACTCTATAGAGCTGGTGTTCTTCAAAACAAACTTTTAATAATCTAGTGATCGTTTCTGTGGCATAACCTTTATTTCAAAACCTAGGGTTAAATTTCATTCATAATTTTGCTTTAACATATTTCTTGGACCCAAGTAAAATTCAGCAAACACCTATACATCCACCACCATTTTTTAAACAAATACAGCAGGTGAGTTTACTGGTCGATTCTTGCTGATGATCTTTTATTTTTTCATCGAGTAACTGTTGAGTGATTTCTATACTTTCAGGTATTTCCACCGTAGTGAATTTATCTACCTCTGGTATCAAATTCAAGGAATGTCATTGCTTCTAAATCTTTTATTTCTAGAAGTTGGTATGTCAAGCGTTCCCTATACAAATTCTCTAAGTTCTTTAAACGATATTCTGCCTTCATAAAATGCTTTGCCTACTATCGTGCCCTCACAACCCATATCGCGCAAGCGATGTAAATCATCTGCAACAGCAACGCCACCACTTGCAATAAGCTTGATGGAGTTTGGAACTGTCATTCCGTCGAAGGACGCAAACGGCTTATAATTATCCGAGGGCTCATGAAGACTTAGTATTTCTTTATACAATTCATAACTAGGTCCGGCAAGCATTCCATCTTTAGCAATATCCGTACAAATGATGTATTCAATTCCTTTTTTGTTCCATTCGTTGATAAATGAAACCACTTCTAACTCGCTGCTTTCTAACCATCCGTGTGTTGCAATCCTGCCATCTTTTGCGTCTGCCCCTAGAATGATTTTATGACTTCCATACGTTGAAATCCAGCCCTCAAAAGTTTCTGTATCTTTTACAGCAATACTGCCTCCAGTAACCTGCTTTGCACCACTTTCAAATACTATTTTAATATCTTCATCCGTCTTCACGCCTCCACCAAAATCTACTTGCAATCCGGTCTGCCCTGCAATACGTTCTAATACTTTCCAGTTCACTACATGAGCACTTTTTGCACCATCGAGATCTACAAGGTGCAAATGCTGGATGCCATTAGCTTCAAATTCTTTGGCTACTTCTAAAGGATCTTCATTATAAACCGTTTTCTGGTTGTAATCGCCCTGTGACAGTCGCACACATTTTCCGTCTATAATATCTATTGCTGGTATTATTCTCATCTTGTATTCCCGCAGGCTAAGAACTTTTAGTTCCATCACCTGACTTTGTTTTGCGCAGGCAGGAATCTCTGTGATTCCTGCAGCTGCGAATGATTAAATCCCATTGTCCTGCGGAAATTTCCCGAAAGGGGAAACCAATAGGTTATTTATTTTACTTGTCAAGCCGTCGCAGGACGGCTTCTATTTTGTCATTCCGCTGCATAGCGGCATCGTTTTGTTCAACCTCAATCTATTTTGGTTTCTTTACCCAACCCTAAAGGGTGGAAACCTCACCGCTGATAATCTAAATAGCATGTAATCTGACCCGCTAGATTTCTTTGTTCACAGGAATTATAACGCCACAAAATTCTTTAATATTTGTGCTCCAATCCCAGCACTCTTTTCTGGATGAAACTGTGTTGCATAAAAGTTATCCTTTTGCAATACGCTGCTAAAATGCAAGATGTAGTCACAAGCTGCAATGGTATTCTCACAAAGCTCAGCATAATAAGAATGCACATAATAAACATCGGCATTGGTTGGAAGATGAGTTAAGAGTTTTTCTGAATCACTCGACAAGCTCAGGGCATCGCTTTGAACTCCTAGTTCTGAACTTAAAATATTCCATCCCATGTGTGGTACTTTTTCACCGAGCCCTGAGGTTCTCGAAGGGCGGAATAACTTTACATCAGTATTAAAAATCCCAAGACATTCTGTATTGCCTTCTTCACTGTGATGGCACATCAACTGCATGCCTAGACATATGCCTAGAACGGGTTGAGTCAATTCTTTTAAAATTTGGTCCAGTCCACGTTCCCGCAAGTAGTTCATAGCTGTTCCAGCCTCACCAACACCAGGAAAGATCACTTTATCTGCCGCCTTAAGTTCTTCAGGATGATCAGTTACTTTATTTTCTATTCCTAGTCTATTTAATGCGTTAGTGACACTACCTATATTTCCAGCATTATATTTTACAATCGCTATCATAAGGTTCCTTTTGTGCTGGGCAACTTCCCGTCGCCAGTTTGTTTTACTGCCATTTTTATAGCTTTTGCAAATGCCTTAAAAAGCGACTCGATTTTGTGGTGTTCGTTATCGCCTTCTACTTTCATATTTAGGTTGCATCGTGCAGCATCACTGAATGATTTAAAAAAGTGAAAGAATAATTCTGTAGGCATGTCGCCCACATATTCCCGCTTAAATTCGGCGTTCCAAACGATCCATGGTCGTCCACCAAAGTCTATTCCCACTTGTGCTAGTGAGTCGTCCATAGGCAGTAAAAAGCCATATCTATTGATTCCTTTTTTTGAGGATAACGCTTTCGCGAAAGCGGTACCTAAAGCAATCGCCGTATCTTCAATAGTGTGATGTTCATCAATTTCAAGATCGCCATTCACCTTAATATCCAGATCTAAAGAACCATGACGTTGCAATTGTTCTAGCATGTGATCATAGAACTTCAATCCAGTATCAATGGTTCCATTTCCAGAACCATCGAGATTTAAAACAATGTTGATATCGGTTTCTTTGGTTTTGCGACTCACCCTTACTTTACGAGGTTGCCCGCGTAAAAAAAGGAAAATTTCTTTCCAATTAGAGGTGGATAACGCAATAGTTTCAGAGAGTTCTCCTTCTGCAAGGGGAATGTCCGTGAGGCTTGGTAATTGGATTCCTTTACAACCTAAGTTTTTTGCCAGTTGCATATCACTGTTGCGGTCGCCTATGACGAAACTATTTTCAAGGTCATAATTACCTTTGATATAATGGGTCATTAAACCAGTTTGCGGCTTGCGTGTAGGCGCATTTTGCTTGGGGAAAGAACGGTCTATCAATACCTCGCTGAAGTGGATTCCTTCATTTTCCAACACATTCATCATCAAATTATGCACAGGCCAGAAGGTGTCCTCTGGAAAACTATCTGTTCCTAAGCCATCTTGATTAGTCACCATAACTAGTTCGTAATCCAGTTCCCTTGCGATGCGGTGCAATTGGGTAATTGCCATAGGCAAGAACTCCAATTTCTCATAACTATCGAGCTGATAATCCACTGGTGGCTCTTTTACAATCGTACCGTCACGGTCTATAAATAATACTTTTTTCATAATTGCATTGCTCTCATTTCGTTCCGCTCTCTCGTCGGATGCTCTCGGAGTGCGGGAAACTCATCCCACATTCGACTTTATTACTTATTTCTTGCGCAGGCTGAAATCTCTGTGATTCCTGCGGCTGCTTTGTATTGATGTCATTAAACTAGGACTAATTTGTGTGTCAAGCCGTCGCAGAAATTTCTCTCAGCGCTGTTATCACTTCCTCGCATTCTCTTCTAGTACCAACAGTAAATCGCAAGGTATCCTTAATCTGACTGCTGCGATTACGGATAATGATTCCTTTATCACGCAAGTAATTATAAATCTCAGTAGCATTTTCTAACTGAGCGAGCAAGAAATTTGCTTCACTAGGATATACTTCTTTTATAAAGTCAAAACTATTTAAATGGGCAGCAAGAAAATCTCTGTTGTTGATAATTTCTTTTATTTCTCGTTCTTTTTTTTCTGTTTGTAATAAGGCAGTGAGAACCGCTTTTTGAGACAGTTCATTTACATTATAAGGCGGTTTTGTTCTGTTGAACAATTCAATAATTTCTGTTGAGGCAAATGCAAAACCAACTCTTGCACCAGCAAGTCCATGTGCTTTAGACATGGTTTGTAAAACTACCAAATTGGGATAATCTTCTAGCCGATTGATAAAACTGATGTTTTCGGTAAAATCTTGATAGGCTTCATCAACGACTATGATGCCATTAAAAGCACCAAATAATTTGTCCAACTTACGCTGATTGTCTAGCATTTCAGCTTCAAATTCTGGTGCAAACGGCATGTCCATCATACCGCCATGAGTGTAGTTTTGAGCTTGCCAGTCGTGTTTTAAATCGGCTTTGAGAAGTGCGTTGCCAGTTGGGTTATTGGGAGAACAAATCCATAATAATTTAGGCTGTTCACCTACTGCGCAGGTGGAAATCTCTTCTAGTATAGCATCTACATTCAATTCAAAACGCTCTGTCAAATCAATTTTTAAAACTTTCACATCATTGATAGCCGCACTTACTTCATACATACCGTAAGTAGGTGGACACAGAATAACTTTATCCTTACCTGGTTCACAAAAAATACGGTAGAGCAAATCTATCGCTTCATCACTTCCATTACCCACAAAAATTTGATCTATGGAGATACCTTTTTGCTTTGCAAGCTCTTCCTTAACCCTAGTTTGCATAGGGTCCGGATATCTGTTCAAGTTATGAGATAAGAGCTCAGAGTTACGAGTTGGCTGATTTGGATTCTCATTAGCATCGAGCAATGTCAAATCGTTTTTACTACTGGTGTATAAATCAAACTCACTGCGCGCACTAGAGTACGGCTTTAAATTCCAGATATTCTGACGTACTATGTTTTCTAAATTAAATTCCATCTATTGTAATTCAGTTGTAGGACTAGCCTATTCATTTTTGTCATTCCGCCGCAGGGCGGAATAAGTTAGTTGTTTTTCTCAATGTCTTTTAATCTTAGACTTACTGCATTTTTATGCGCGTCGAGCCCTTCAGCCGCCGCCATTAACTCTACAGCTGGCCCTAAGTTTTTAATTCCACTAGCTGTTGCTTTTTGATAGGTCACTTTATTTACAAAACTATCTACAGAAACACCACTATAATTGCGTGCATATCCATAAGTAGGTAAGGTGTGATTTGTTCCACTTGCATAGTCCCCTAAACTTTCACAGGTGTAAGCACCTATAAAAATAGAGCCAGCTACTTCAATTTGCTGTGCTACTTCGTCAGAATTGGACGTATTAATGATGAGGTGTTCTGGAGCGTACACATCAGACCAGTTGATGCACGATTCGATAGTATCAAGTACTATAGTGACACTATTTTCTATCGCTTTTATTGCGGTTTGCTTTCGCGAAAGCGTGTGTAACTGAATGTCTAATTGCTCATTTACTTTTTCGGCAAGTGCTATAGAATTTGTCAATAGTATGACTTGGGAATCTGGACCGTGTTCCGCCTGAGCAAGCAAATCTGCCGCTACAAAACTCGGGTTAGCATCTTGGTCTGCAATAATTAAAACTTCTGATGGTCCGGCAGGCATATCTATAGCAACTCCCTGTTGTTGGGCGAGCTCTTTGGCACGAGTTACAAAGGCATTTCCAGGTCCAAAAATCTTATCTACTGCAGGAATACTTTCTGTTCCATAGGTCATTGCAGCGATTGCTTGTGCGCCACCAGCTTTGTATATTTCAGTAACACCACATAAGTTTGCCGTGTACAAAACTGCTGGATGAATGTTTCCATTAGCATCTGTCGGACTGCAAAGAACTACTTTTTTGTTACAGGCGATTTTTGCGGGAATAGCGAGCATTAATACCGTTGAAAAAAGAGGAGCAGATCCACCAGGAATATACAATCCAACTTTTTGAATAGGTAGAGATTTTCTCCAGCAAGTCATTCCAGGCATGGTTTCTATGATAGGGTACTCTTTAGTATAACAGGCCTCATGAAACTTATGTATGTTCTGGTATGCGGTTTGAATCGCTGTTTTCAACTCTGCTGAGACTAGTTTTGATGAAGTGTCAATTTCTGCTTGCGTCACTCTTAAAGCAGTAAGCTTTGCTTTGTCAAATTTCTCTGCAAAGGCAAATAATGCTTGATCACCACTTTGCCGTACTAATTTAATGATGTCTGTAACAGTACTATTTATGTTGGCACGTTCCTGCTGTGGACGTTGCAAAAGCTCTTGTTGTTTTGAGAGTTTTGGATTAGAAATAATTCTCATTAGGCTATTAATTTTTCAATTGGGTTTACTAATATTCCTTGGGCACCAGCAGCTTTAAGCTGATCTATCACATTCCAAAAGTCATTTTCTTCAATCACAGAGTGTAAACTTGACCAGCCTTCTTTGGCTAGTGGCAAAACTGTTGGACTTTTTATTCCAGGAAGTAAAGCAGAGATTTCTTCAATCCTATCGTTAGGCGCGTTGAGTAGAATGTACTTGTTTTTTTGCGCATTTTGTACAGCATCAATCCTAAAGGCTAACTTTTCTAGTAATTCTCTCTTCTCAGCGTTTAATTTGGGATTAGAGATTAACACAGCTTCACTATTCATGACGGTCTCTACCTCTTTTAGACCGTTCATGATAAGAGTTGAACCTGTTGAAACAATATCGCATATTCCTTCTGCAAGACCTATTCCTGGAGCTATTTCTACAGACCCGCCTATTTCTTCGGTGGTGGCATTGATGCCTTTTTCAGCAAAAAACTTTTTAACGATAGTGGTGTAGCTGCTAGCTACTTTCTTACCATTAAACCATTCTAGCCCTGTATAATCAACATCTTTTTGAACAGCAAGACTTAGTCTACAACCAGCAAAGCCTAGTTGCTTGATCACATCTACGTTTTGGTCTTTTTCTTCTACCTCGTTCAATCCTAATATTCCAAGGTCGGCAACTCCATTTGCTACATATTGTGGAATATCGTCGTCTCGCAAGAAAAGGATTTCCAGAGGAAAGTTTTTTGCTTGAGTGGATAACTTGCGACCACCGTTGTCAAATTTGATTCCGCAATCCTTTAAGAGCTGCAAAGATTTATCCGATAGTCTTCCTGATTTTTGTACTGCTATTCTGATCATAATTTCTGTTGTCATTCTTTCAATGAGAATGTTGTTTAAGCTGGTCTCAGACATTTTATAGTTTTCAAAAGTTTAGAAAACAAAAAAACCGTCTGGAACAGACGGTTTTTAAAATATGTTTGAATTACATCAATACACTTTTATCTCGCCTGACGGGAAGTTAAAAAATGATGATGATGTAAATTCTGTAGTATCATTGCATTGCAAATGTAAGGGCTGAATTGCTTTCGCGAAAGCGAATCTTAAAAAATCACATTTAATTAACTTTTAATCGACTGTATATAATTTTTTGCGGCTAGGGAGATATCTGCCACGTCAGTAATCTGTCTTATGAATTCGCTTCCTATAATGGCTCCATCGACATAGCTACAAGCATCTTGAAAGTTTTGCTTATTTTTAATATTGAACCCCGTAAGAATGGGCGTATTGAGGTTCATTTCTTGGAGTTTACCTAGATAATCTGTTGCGGCTGAGAAATCAGTTTTAGAACCAGTTGTACTAGCAGAACTTACGGCATAAATAAATCCGTTAGAATTAGTATCTATCTCTCTTATGCGTTTCTCAGAAGTATGAGGAGTGACTAAGAAGATGTTGCTAATGTTATATTTTTCAAATACATCTTTAAATTCTGCCTGGTATATGTACATAGGTAAGTCTGGAATAATGATGCCATCTACACCAACCTCTTGACATTTTATACAAAAAGCTTCAAATCCATATTGCATTACTGGATTTAAATATCCCATTAATAAAACGGGTGTTTTAGGAGTGTGATTCTCCAATTGAAGGAATAACTTTTCAATAGACATGCCGTTTTCAAGTGCTATTTTACTGCTCTCTTGGATGGTAGGACCGTCTGCTAAAGGATCACTAAATGGAATGCCAATTTCTATTAAATCCACCTTAGAGTTTTCTAATGCATCAAGAAGCGTATTGGTATCCTCTAATTGCGGGTATCCAGCCGTAAAGAATATGTTTAATAAGTTTTTAGGCTTGTTTTTAAAAAGTTCCGTAAGCTTGTTAGTCATAATAAATCTTTCTTAGGTTGGGTGTCTTTTGATTTGTTGTTGCGTGCCAGTTTTTCCTTGGGACACTATTTCTACTTCTCGTTCCATTTGTCAGGTGCATGTGTAGTAAATTATAGTTTCCCGTTTTACTCGTTGTTTTAATGTTCTATTTTACTAGTTCAACCGAGATGTTTATTTCACAAGGAAAGACATAGGTTATTCAGTTGAAGTTCGGTTTTATCTATAAATCCAACTCTTCCATATAGGTGTTCATATCCTTGTCACCACGACCAGATAAATTGATGACTACACGATCGGTAGGTTTTAAATTCAAGTCTTTTAGTACAGAAAAGGCATGCGCTGTTTCTAAAGCTGGAATAATCCCTTCTAATCTACTGACTTCAACTGCAGCTATTAATGCGTCTGCATCAGTAACCGCCATGTATTGTGCACGATCAGATACTTTTAACCATGCATGTGCTGGTCCTATCCCTGGATAGTCCAATCCTGCCGATATACTGTGCGGTTCCACAACTTGACCATCCTTATCTTGCATCATGATGGAGCGACTGGCATGTAAAACTCCTGGAGTACCAAGAGTTAATGTTGCAGCCGTTTTATTCGTGTGGATTCCTAATCCAGCAGCTTCCACGCCTATGAGCTTTACGCTTGGGTCATCTAGAAAATGGTAAAAAGCACCCATAGCATTAGAGCCGCCGCCTACACAAGCGATTACATAATCTGGTAAGCCGTCCATTTGTTTCTTTATCTCTTCAGAAATCACGGATTGATAACGTGCCACCATATCAGGATAGGGATGCGGTCCAACTACAGAGCCTATGATGTAATGCGTGTCTTCTGGGTTATTGATCCAGTCACGCATAGCTTCATTAGTAGCGTCCTTAAGAGTTTTAGACCCACTAGTTGCAGGTATTACTGTGGCTCCCAACATTTTCATGCGAGCTACATTAGGTGCTTGACGTTTTATGTCTTTTTCACCCATATAAACGATACACTCCAGACCTTTTAAAGCGCATACCGTAGCTGTTGCTACGCCGTGCTGCCCGGCTCCGGTCTCTGCAATGATTCTTTTTTTACCTAATTTTCCAGCAAGTATAATTTGACCGACGGTATTATTGATTTTATGCGCTCCTGTATGACACAAGTCTTCTCGTTTTAACCATATTTCGCCACCGTATTTTGCTGATAGCCTTTTGGCTAAAAATAATGGAGTAGGTCTTCCTACATAATCTCTAAGTAACTGATGAAACTCTGCTTGAAACTCAGGAGATTTTTCAATCGCTAGATAGTTTTCTTGTAGTTCTTCAATATTAGGATAGAGTAATTCTGGAATGAATGCACCACCGAATTCTCCATAAAACCCTTTTTCATCTACTAAATAGCTCATTTTCTTAATTTTTCCGTGAATAATTTTAGTACTTCTATGTTTTTAAGTCCTGGTGCTGTCTCAAATTTTGAGTTGAGATCTACACCTAAAAACATCTTATGTTTTATTTGTTTTAATTCTTCAGCATCTTCTTTTGTAATTCCTCCACTCAATAAAAAAGGAACTTCTCCTGCATATGAGTCGAGAATAGACCAATTAAATTTCTTGCCGCTACCACCATAATCTGGTGTTGCTGTATCAAATAGGAAGAACAATTTTCCAACGTATTGTCGTGCAAGTTCTTGCCATTCTTTCAATTTGTTAAAATCAAAGTCGGCCGTGATTTGAAAAGCTTTAAATATTTTAATATCTATTTCTAGTAGTGCTTTCGCGAAAGCGGAATTTTCATCTCCATGTAATTGAATAACGTCTAGTTGTAATGGAATGATGTCTTGTAATATATTCTCAAAAGTTTCATTCACGTAGACGCCTACGGTTCCTTTATTCATGATCTCTTGAGAGATTTTCTCCTTCTGCAGTTCAGAAACAAATCGCTTGGACTCAGGGTAACGTATAATCCCCATGAAATCGATGTCCAGTTCTTGTAACTGGTTGATATTTTCTATGTCGCGCATACCGCACACTTTGATCATCATAATTGTATTGATTTTATGAATTGCTCACAACTTGTACCTGGGTCTTCTGTTCTCATGAAATTTTCACCTATTAAAAATCCTTGAAAACCCAAAGCTTTAAGTTCTTTTACCACTTCAGGATTTGAAATACCGCTTTCTGATACCGCAAGAACCCCTTCCGAAAAGTGAGGTAATAGATCCTTACTGTTTTGGATATCTGTTTCGAATTTTTTTAAATCACGATTATTAACTCCTATAACATATTTTGAAGTATCGAAGGAAGCGGTAACTTCTTTAATTCGATGTAGCTCTTCTAGATCGTGTACTTCAAAAAGAATTTCTAGTCCTATGTTCCATGCTTCTAGAGCCATGATTTTTAATTCTTCATTATTGAGACATGATGCAATAAGTAGAATAGCATCGGCACCGTATGCTTTGGATTCATGAATTTGATAGGAGTCAATCATAAAATCTTTGCGCAAAACAGGAATGTTTATTTGCTTCCTAGCTTCTATTAAATCTTCAAGAGAGCCACCAAAAAAAGGCTGGTCTGTAAGACAGCTTATTGCGCTTGCACCAGCTTTCTCATATCCTTTCACCACTTCTTGTAAGGTCGCTAGACATTCAAAAGAGCCTTTACTAGGGCTTTGTCTTTTATGCTCTGCAATGATACCGCTGCCGTTTTTTATACCTTGATGCAGGGATATAGTTTTTCTACTATAATGCGTCATCTTTATTAAATTAGAAAGAGGTGTATTTTTCTTTCTAGTGTTTAGATCACGAGCGGTCTGAATCGTTATTTTATTGAGTATGTTTTCCATTTTTCTAGTTTAGGTGCATTGCATGCGCCCTGTGTTTGCGGCGCATTGCATGCGCTTTTCTCTGTGTGGGCGGATGCTATCCGCCCTGACGCGCATTGCATGCGCCCTTTTACGCTCCTTGGGTCCTGTGTGGGCGCATGCGACCTGCCCTTGAGTAGTTAATTTCTATTAGTTTATGGAAGCTCTTTAAAGCTTTTCCAGATTCAAGAGATATTCTTGCTAGATCTATAGCCTCTAATATATCTATATCTTTTGCTACTGATATGGCAATTGCCGCATTTGCAAGCACTACATCTTTCTGTGCTTTTGTTGCTTTATTTTCTAATATTTTTATGAAGATTCTCGCTGCATCTTCAACGGTTTCTCCACTATATAGATCTTCTTGTTTTAAAGTTTTCATGCCAAAATTGCTAGCAGATAAATCATTAATACCGTTATTTTTAGCCAATCGTACTTTACCAGTAAGACTTACCTCATCATAGCCGTCATGGGCATGTAGAATAGCATATTTCTTGCCTACCTCAGATTGAAAAAGATATTCATAATTACGTGCAAGTTGTAAGTTGAAAACACCAACGCATTGCAATTTTGGTTTTGCTGGATTTACTAAGGGTCCTAGCATGTTGAAAAAGGTCTTTACGCCTAATTGCCTTCTAATAGGAGCTACTGCTTTCATTGCTGGGTGAAACAGCGGTGCATGTAAAAAGGTGATGTTTGTTTTTGTAATTTGTTCTCTGATAACATCAGGGTCATTTGTAAATACAAAACCCAGATGCTCCATAACATTACTAGAACCACTGATGGAACTCACTCCATAATTACCGTGTTTTGCAACTGGAATGCCAGCACCAGCCGTCACAAAACTGGCTAGTGTACTGATGTTAAAAGTGTCTTTCCCATCACCACCAGTTCCACATAAGTCTATGGGATTAAAATCTGATAAATCGATAATAGTTGCTTGTTCTAGCATGGCGTCTCTAAAACCGGCAAGTTCTTCAACAGTAATACTGCGCATTTCATAGACAGTTAGAAAGGCAGCAATTTGGGCATCATTAATTGTACCGCTGGTTATCGCCGTAAGAATATCGTAAGCTACTTTGCGCGAAAGTGTTCCGTGATTAAATAATCTATCTAATATATCCTTCATTATAAGGTGTCTATAAAGTTTTTGAGCATGATTTTTCCATCTCGAGTCATGATGCTTTCTGGATGAAACTGAAGGCCATAAATAGGTAGTGTTTTATGTTTTAATGCCATAATCTGACCATTTTCATCAGAGGCAGTAATTTCTAAGACATCAGGAAAGCTGTGGTTCTCTGCCACCCAAGAATGGTATCTACCAGCATCAAATCTTGAAGAGATCCCTTTGAACATCTCATTTTCAGTATGTATCATCTGAGTAGAAATACCGTGATACACTTTTTCGAGATTGATTATTCTTCCTCCAAACACTTCTGTAATAGCTTGGTGACCCAAGCAAATTCCCAACAGTGGTTTCTTATCCTTCATGTAATGAATAATAGGAATAAGGTTTCCAGCCTCACTAGGAATCCCAGGTCCTGGAGAAAGCACCACAGCATCGTATGGTTCACATTCTTGAGGTGTGATTTTATCGTTGCGTACTACGGTAACATTGGCTCCTAAATCTTCTAAATAATGAACGAGATTGAAGGTGAAGGAGTCGTAGTTATCAATTATTAAAAGGTTCTTACTCATTTTCTAAAATATTTATCGATCCATCTTCTTCTATTTGTGCTATGGTTTCTTCTCCATCTACACAGTCTGTAATAATTCTGAGATCAGAGGTCACCCTTCCTTCACAGCTCAAATCGCCAAAAGTAGAAGCTAGAACCTTTTCATCTTTAATTTTCCCGTCTTTGCTATACGTTCTAATAAGAAAGCCATGTTCATATTTATTTTCAACAAAAATGCTTCTAGTAAAAACTCTAACCTTGATGATATCATTTTGAAAAATAGGTGGAGCGACTTTTATTTCACTTATTAAAAGCCTTTGATAATCTTTTTCATTAAACAAGTATTGGGCACTATCTATGACTTCTTCAAAGTCAAAATTAGGAACGTAAGTCATGTTTTCAAGTCCGTCTTTCTCCACTATTTTTACATTGATAAGGTCCTTCTTATTTGATTGACATGAAAAAAGTAATGTAGAAATGAATAAAATTACCCATGTGGTTTTAATTGTTCTCATAATATTAATTTGCTTGATTTATAGCACTTCTTAGCGCGTTTGTTTTGTGATAGACTTCTTGAGTTTCATTTTCTAAATTGCTTTCTACTACGACACCAGCACCAGCTCTAAATAACAGTTTATTCTCTCGTGAAAGAATACTTCTAATGATAATGGCGTGATTAAAATTACCGTCAAAACCCAAGTATCCTATAGCACCACCATAAAATTCTCTTGAAGATTTTTCATATTCATCAATTAACTGTATGGCTCTGTATTTAGGAGCCCCACTCAAAGTCCCTGCAGGAAAAGTATCGCCTATAAGTTGGATTTTATCTTTTTCATTTATGGTGCCACTTACTTTACTCACCATGTGAATAACGTGGGAATAAAAGTGAATATTTTGATAATCTTCTACCGTTACGCTTCTTGCATGACGGCTCAAATCATTTCTAGCTAGATCTACCAGCATCATATGCTCTGCAGTTTCCTTAGGATCTTTTTTTAACTCTTCTGCAGCTTTTAAGTCGGCTATGTCATTGCCTGTTCTTTTGTAAGTTCCAGCGATGGGTTGAATACTCGCTTTTTTTCCAGATATAAGTAATTGGGCTTCTGGAGAAGATCCGAAAATTCTAAAATTGCCATAATCGAAATAGAACAGGTAAGGACTTGGGTTTATTGCTCTCAATTGTCGGTACACATTAAAATCGTCTCCTTGGAAAGGCTGTTCAAATTTTCTTGATAGAACAATTTGAAATACATCACCTCTACGACAGTGTTCTTTACCTTTTTCTACGAGCTCTTTGAAGTCGCCATCTGTCATTTCTGAAGTTTCTTCTTCGGTACATTTAAAACCATAATTTGCTACATCTCGATGATTAATGACAGTAATTATCTCTTCTAGTTTACTGTCATTATTGGAATATTGATTATCGAAAACGTACAGCTGGTTGTGATAATGATCAAATACCATTACGTTTTGAAAGACTTGGTAGTGTGCAAGAGGTATGTTGTTGGTTTCGCTTTCGCGAAAGCGGAATTCTAAATCTTCAAATAATTGCACCGCATCGTAACTCAGGTAGCCAAAAAGGCCGTTAGTTGGAAAAGGGAAATCATTTTCTACCTGTGCAAATTCATTTTTGAAATTATTTAATGCAGAGGTAAGATCAAAGGCAGAAGAGAATTCTTGAGAAGTTGATTTGAGATCTGGAAAGTTTGTTGTGATTTCTTTATTATTTACTTCAAAAGTAGCTACTGGATTACAACAAATAAAGGAATAACTATTACTGCGCTGCCCGTATTCATTACTCTCTAAAAGAATGCTATTAGGGTAGCGATCTCTTAACCTCATGTATATGGCTACTGGCGTGAGTGTATCTGCAAGGATAATTTTATGGGTGGTATGAGATGTATATTGATCTTGAATTTGATTCATTCCTTTGGGGATTTCAAAAATTGTTAAATGAAAAAAGGCCTACCGTTAAGTAGACCTTTATCGTTTATTTAAAACATGCGGGTAACTTTACGGCTGTTGAGCTATATTATTCCACCACCATGTATGATTTGTTCTTTGCATAGCACAAATGTACTTACGCTTTATGAAAGGCGCAACTATTTTTAGATTATTTTAATAACCTTCTTCATGAACGCCGCTTACCGCTCGACCAGATGGATCATTCATGTTCTTAAATGCTTCATCCCATTCTAGAGCTACAGGTGTAGAACAAGCCACTGATTTTAAAGAAGGAACACAACTTGCGGCTGCATCGCTAGGAAAATGTTCAGAGAAAATACTGCGGTAGTAGTATTCTTCTTTATTTTGTGGCGGATTGATTTTGAATTTAAAAGCAGCTGCGTCCATCATCTCATCTGTAATAACACCTTCAACAACTTCCTTCAGGGTGTCAATCCAACTGTACCCGACACCATCGCTAAACTGTTCTTTTTGCCTCCAGGCAACACTTTTAGGAAGGTAATCCTCAAAGGCTTCTCTTAAGATGTGTTTTTCCATTTTACCGTTTCCACACATTTTATCTTTAGGATTCAATCGCATCGCGATATCCATAAATTCTTTATCTAAGAATGGTACACGACCTTCAATTCCCCATGCAGCAAGAGATTTATTTGCTCTGAGGTTATCATATAGATGTAACGTATCTAGTTTACGTACGGTTTCCTTATGGAATTCTTCGGCATTTGGGGCTTTGTGAAAGTACAGATAACCACCGAAGATCTCATCAGCTCCTTCTCCAGATAGTACCATTTTAATACCCATTGATTTAATCACACGAGCTAGTAAATACATAGGTGTCGATGCTCTAATAGTAGTAACATCGTAAGTTTCTAAGAAGTAGATAACGTCTTTAAGCGCGTCCAGTCCTTCTTGAATGGTAAAGTTAACACTATGGTGAACGGTTCCTATATGGTCTGCAACGACTTTTGCAGCGGCCAGGTCTGGACTGCCGTCTAGGCCTATGGCAAAGGAATGTAGCTGTGGCCACCAGGCTTCTGCATGATCTCCAGATTCCACTCTTCTAGAAGCATATTTTTTTGCAACAGCACTTACTATAGAACTATCCAACCCACCAGAAAGGAGCACCCCATAGGGGACATCACTCATCAAGTGTCTGTGCACAGAATCTTCCATTGCTTTTTTTAAAGCTGCTACAGAGCTGGTGTTGTCTTTAACGGCATTGTAATCTTTCCATTCTCGGTCGTACCATTTAGTGAATTCACCCGTTTTACTATAATAGTAATGTCCTGGAGGAAATGGAGCGATATCATTACAGGTTCCTTCTAGTGCTTTAAGTTCGCTGGCGACGTAAAACTGTCCCAATTCATCATAACCGTAATACAGAGGTATCATTCCTTGATGATCTCTTGCGCACAAGAATACATCTTTTTCACTATCATAAAGAGCAAAACCGTACATGCCGGTAAGCTCATCCATGAAATCAACACCTTTATCTTGGTATAGGGCTAGAATTACTTCACAGTCACTTTTAGTTTTAAAATCGTAATTGCTATAGTTTTCACGGATTTCTTGGTGGTTATAAATCTCCCCATTTACAGCCAAAATTACTTTACCATCTGGGCTATAAAGCGGTTGTCCTCCAGATTGCGGATCTACAATTGTCAATCTCTCATGAGCTAAAATTGCATTGTCGCCACAATAGATTCCAGACCAGTCTGGACCTCTATGCCTCAATTTCTTAGAAAGTTCTAAGATTCTTTCACGTTGTTCTTGACTGTTTTTTTTGAGCTGGAACACTCCTACGATACCACACATGTTTTTAAATTTTAAATGAAAAAAGGTCTACTTAAGAAGTAGACCTTTTGAATATTTTTAAATATCAGAGACTACCCTACGTTTGCGAAGGATTATTATTAGTTCTGAAATTATTATTATCTAACATAACATCACAAACATACCTAAAAATAATTAACAATCAAATGAATTGCTAATTAAAAACTCTTATTAATAACTACAAAGCTTTGGCACTGAAACGAATTCAGTAGAGACTTTGTTTTGCACTTAAAGAGTTTAATAGAAGTTTTACTTGCGCACTGAAACGTGTTCAGTATAAACTTCGCTTTTGCGAAAGAAGCGTTTTAAAGCATGGTTCAGATTATTTTACACTGCCTATAGGAATAATGCTTTCAGGTATTAGGTTCAAATTTGATATTGCCAGTGCTGTAATTGGAGTAAGTCACCTAGTTTAAAGCATACGATGAAGCACGATCTGCAGATTTAGATGTTCAACAGCGATCATAAGGGTTACCATTATAAAGCATCTATTTTTTAGATACGTCACATGATATGGAGCGCGAGATTAAAAAAGCCTTACAGATGTTCACATAAAATTATGGAAATGAGCTACATTATTTTATTTTTTGTCTTACTTATAGAACTCGTTTTGTGAGTACAGCTGTTTTCAAATAATGGTTGTGTCTATATGGCGCTATTCCAGTTGCAGTAACTAGAACACATCTTCTTAGCCTTATTTATGGTGGAGAAATCTTATTTTAATTCGTGGTATTGCAAAGTATAATTCTCTCGATGGTTATATTAAAGCAGTTGGAATTGAGATGATTCTCTTTGTGTTGATTTCTTTTATTTTAGTAATTCATAAAGGAGCTGCCATTCGATTAGATCTATTTATTAAATAGTTAAGCACCATTCCTTTTACAATAGCAATGATGTGATGGATGCCTATAGCGTTAGACATTAGTACATGGAATAGTCTTTGGGCTCTTGAGAAATAGAAATTATCTAGTTACCAATCAACTCTTAAGGAAGTTACAAAAGAATTTGCATTAGGCTATTGGATCAGTGCTGTCTTTGCTGTATTAATTTTGACTATTGGGTCTTATTTAGTATATGTAACAGCTATCTAAATTATTTCTGGAAGTGCGGGGTTTACAAATCAAGTGATTTAGTTATCTGCTAGTGCGATGAGCCAGTGGTCTTGGTATATCATTGATTTAGCTGCAGTTTTGCATCATGTACGGAACAATTTTAGCCCTCTTCGACGGGTGTTTAAGAGCGCTGAAAAGGACTAGTGAAGTTTTGTTTTAATTGGGATTATTAACTAACAAACGGTTTTATATCGCAGCGTTAAGTGTTACTTCATTAGGAGGCTTTATTCCTTGTTATTTACTTAGTGCTACTCCTAAAGGGTATCTATTACTATTAGATATTCCTACTATACTATCATTATTATGTGTGCCTATTGTTGCAATTCTAAATTAGAGACAACTAATAAGACTAAACTTCACAGAAGAGCAAAGGTCTAAAGTTATATAAGGGCTATTTTTATTTTAAGTGCTTTATTACTTGTCCGTGGCTTTTGTTATTTTGGCTCTTCTAATTAATGCGGAGCACTTTCCTTAATAATATCAGGCATTTTTGAAGCAAATTTTTTAAATCGGGGTATGGAAACTCCTCTTATATATCCCTGTGTGGGATGTAATTTTGCATAATCTTGATGATAGTCCTCAGCAATCCAAAATTTTTGAAAAGGCTTTACTTCAGCGGCTACTTTATATCCTTCTTTTGTTAAAGCGGTTATTTTATCCTCAATAATCTTTTTCTCTATATCATTTTGATAAAATAGAATACTCCTATATTGTGATCCATTATCAGGACCTTGACCATTTACTTGGTCAATATTTTGGGAAGCAAAATAAACGTTTACTAATGTTTTAAAAGAAACTATTTCTGGATTATAAATAATCTCATTAGCCTCAGCGTGTCCAGTTCTTCCTGTATTGCTGTCCTCATAAGTAGGATTTTCTGTGTGACCACCAGAATAGCCTGAGATGGATTCTTTTACTCCTTTTACACCTTCATATATTTCTTCCACACACCAAAAACAACCGCTGGCAAAATAAGCTCTCATCATTCCATCCTCAGAAGCAACTTGGATAGGATTTATATTAATGGCTTGCTTAGACTCTTTTTCAGTAGTGTTACATGTTGAGGCAAGAAGCATCATCATGGAGTAAGTAAGAAGTTTCATATCACATAATTTAATAAATATAAATGTATGCTTAGTGACTTGACAAGAGTATTAAAAAAGGGTTAAATAAAAAATCCCTTTACCGTTGTGGATAAAGGGATTTTAAAAGAAAAGTTAAAGGGTATCTCTATAACTTAGCAAATACTTTTTCCATTTTTTCTACTTGTTGATAAGCTAATGCTGCATCTACTAGAATTCTTCCTGAATGTTCATCCGTGATGATTTTCTTGCGACTTGCAATTTCTACTTGAACCTGTGGTGGGATGGTAAAATAAGAACCGCCAGAGGCACCTCTTTCAATGGGTACAACAGCCAGACCGTTCTTTACATTAGTTCGTATACGAATATATGCTTTGATCAATCTCTCTTCGATAGACTTTGCATAATCATCGCTCATTTTCATAAGTGCTTCTTCTTCTTTTTGAGTTTCTTTTAGAATCTCTGCAAGTTCAGATTTTTTATGTTTCAAGTGATCAGCTCTATCAGCAACGCGCTGCTTACTTTTATCGATTACTTCTTTTTGTTGCTCTATTTGTGCTTTGAATTCACGAATGTGTTTCTCTGCAAGTTCCATTTCAAGCTCTTGAAATTCAATTTCTTTAGAAAGGGAATTGAATTCACGATTGTTACGTACGTTTTTTTGTTGATCTGTATATTTTGTAATAAGAGTTTTAGACTCCTCGATCAAATTCTTCTTATCCTTAACTTTTTGAATAAGTTCTTCAGAATGAGCGTCTAATTTAGACATTCGAGTTTTTAATCCTTCTACTTCATCTTCAAGATCTTGTACTTCTAAAGGTAGTTCACCACGCACATTGCGTATCTCATCTACTCTAGAATCGATTAATTGCAGATTGTAAAGTTCTCTTAACTTATCTTCTACAGTAGCCTCGGTCTTTTTTGCCATCTTTTAAAAATAATTAACTGGGTTTGTTCGCGCTTGTGCACAAAGGACTGCAAAATTACTGAATTTTTCTCTAAGATATTCATGTAAAAGGTTTTTTGTAAACTGCTCGCTTTCATAATGTCCTACATCACACAATAGAATGTCTTGGCCTTGAAAGAAATCATGGTATTTTAGATCTGCTGTGATGAATGCGTCAGCTCCAGATTGTAATGCGTTTTTAATGGCAAATGCTCCTGAGCCACCTAATAGAGCGACTTTTTTAATGTTTTGCTTTCGCGAAAGCGAGCTTCTTACTATGCCTGTTTTAAATACAGACTTTGTTTTCTTTAAAAAGTCTTCTACTTTTAATGCTTCTGGTAATTCACCGATAACACCCATTCCTATATTTTGATAGGTGTTTTCTAAGGTAGAAACCTCATATGAAACCTCTTCATATGGATGAGAATTCAATAAAGCGGCTTTTATAGCGATTTCTAAATGTGGCAAAAACGTCATAGAAAGCGCTTTTTCTTCTAGAGTTTCTCTTTTTAATTTTTCTCCTATTTTAGGATTGCTGTGTTGATTACCTTTAAAAGTTCCGGTTCCTTCATTTGAAAAGCTACATTCTGAATAATTGCCCAAAGTCCCAGCACCAGCACTAAATAACGCTTCTTTTACTTTTTCTACATCATTAATCGGCACATAAGTGACTATTTTTTTAATAATTTGTGATTTAGGTATTAATGTAGTTGCGTTAGTGACACCCATTTCTTGTGCCATTCTATAGCTTACACCGCCTTTTGCTGCATCTAGTGCAGTATGGGTTACATAAATGGCGATATCATTCTTAATGGCTTTAATAACAGCTTTACGCACATAATCTGTAGGCTGTAGATGTTTAAGCCCAGAAAATATAATTGGATGGAAGCTCACGATAAGGTTGCAATCGTTCTCAATAGCTTCATCTACTACATTTTCTAAACAGTCTAAGGTGACTAGTATTCCTTTAAGGTCGGTTGATTTCTCTCCAGTAAGTAGTCCTGTATTATCAAAGTCTTCTGCATAATGACTAGGTGCAAGTATTTCTAGATGTGAAATAACATCTTTAATCTTCATAATGGGAATGTTTATGTCTGTTGTAAAATTAACCTACTTTTGAGCTTATGCAAGAATTGAGACTTATATTATATCCTTTTTCTATCCTTTATGATGGGATTACGTCCCTACGCAATTGGGCCTTTGATACAGGGATTCTTGACCAAAGCGAGTTTGATATTCCAATTATTGTTGTGGGCAACTTAAGTACAGGGGGCACGGGGAAAACTCCTATGATCGAATATTTAATCGACCATCTTGCTGGAAAAAGAATAGGTGTTTTAAGTCGAGGCTACGGTAGGAAAACGTACGGATACATAGAAGTCTCTGCAGGGGATTTACCAGAAAGAGTAGGAGATGAACCATTACAAATTAAGAGAAAGTTTCAAGATTTAATTGTAAGTGCGGTATGTGAAAAACGAGTTGTAGGCATAGAACATTTACTGAAGGATCACAACTTAGATGTCATATTATTAGACGATGCATACCAGCATAGACATGTAAAAGCAAGTCATTATATTTTATTGACTAGCTATGATCAATTATATATCAACGATTATTTGTTGCCAGCTGGCAATTTAAGAGAGTCTCGCAAAGGTGCTCGTCGCGCTAAATCTATTATTGTCACAAAATGTCCATCGAGTATATCCGAGGTCGAAAGACATAATATCAAGACGCAATTAAATTTATTACCGCAACAAAAACTCTATTTCTCTATTATAGGTTATGGGGCAATACTTCATGGCATAGATAGTAAAATAGATTTAAATGAATTAAAAGGTAAACAAGTAACCGTTGTAACTGGAATTGCAAATCCAAAACCTTATTTAGAGTATCTAGAAGGCACAGTAGAAGTAGTGCATATAAAATACAACGATCATCATATCTTTACCACCGATGAAATAGAAATGATAAGAAAAGAGAAAATAGTCATTACAACAGAGAAGGATTTTATGCGACTAAAAGAACACCGTCTTTTAAATGTGTTTTACCTTCCTATTAAAACTATTTTTTTGGATAACGATCTTGTGTTATAAAATCTCATAATTTGTAAAGGCACTTTGAATTTTTTCAAAAAACTCTTCCATTTTAAATGGCTTAGGGATGATGTCATCAAAACCTATTTCATAGAAATCTTTTTCAGATTCACTCAAGGTGACCGCTGTAAGAGCTATAATTGGTATCTCTCTATCAAACTTTCTAATTTCCTTGGTAGCTTCTTTACCATCTGTTATGGGCATGTGTATGTCCATTAAAATAAGATCATACTTTTTAGACTTTGCAGCTTTTATTGCTTCATCACCATTGTTAGCCACTTCACAAGTAAAATTCTTTGCTTCAAGAATCTTTCTGGTGATCATTTGATTAATTTTATTATCTTCAACAATAAGGATCAATTTGTTAGATAATTCAGCTGGAGTAGCTGGTTTAGAACTTATAACGTCCTCTTTTGCAATTTCTTGTTTCCTTGTTCTTTGTTCACTTGCGATAGGTGGAGTAATTATGATCTCCGGCTCTGGATCTTCCGTTACATCAGAGGTATCCGTTATCGTGTTAGTTTTAGATCTTTTATTCGATACCGATGGAAAATGATTTTCATTAAAAAATTTATTAGAATCTGGAAGTTCAAACCATATTTCAAAGGAAAATCTACTACCTCGACCTATTTTGCTGTCTAGCTTTACATCTCCACCCATCAAATTAACTAAGTTCTTCACAATAGCCAGTCCAAGTCCTGTACCTCCATATTCTCTTGTAGTACTGCTTCCTTCTTGTGTGAAGTTTTCAAAAATAGCTTGTTGTTTTTCATGAGAAATTCCTTTGCCATTATCTTCTACTTCAAAATGCACTAAGCATTTATTTGAGGTATTATCGACCTTATTTGCTCTTACGTAAATATCCCCATCGCTAGTAAACTTTATGGCATTGCCTATAAGATTGATTAGAATCTGAGAAACCTTTACTGGATCTCCTTGTAATCGGGTAGGTATATTGTTATCATATTGAATATGAAGTTTATTATTTTGGTCTTTAGACTGTCCTTTAAGAGATAAACAGATGTCATTTATTCTTTTATTTAAGTCAAAGGGAATGGCTTCTAATTCAACTTTATTAGCTTCTAATTTATTAAAATCTAAAATATTATCAATAAGGGAAAGAAGGTATTCTCCTGAAGACTGAAGTGTTTCTAAATGCTCTTTTTGGTCATTTCTAGGTTTAGTGTCTAACAATAAATGAGTAAGGCCTGTAACCGCATACAAAGGTGTTCTTAATTCATGGGTAATGGTAGAAAGGAAATCAGCCTTTATTTTAGCTGCATCTTGAGCCCTATCTCTTTCCTCAATGAGTGCCGAGTTTTTGTCTTCTAGAACTTGATTGCTTTTTGCTCTGAGTTTATTATTTTTAAATAATGATAGAGTTAGTAAAGAAAGTAAAGTGATAAAGACACAAAGTAAAATATAACTCGTATCACGTCCTTTTAGTTCTTCTGTTTTCAATGAATTAGAGACCTCTAAAGCTTCATTGTATTTTTTTAATTTATCTAATTCCAAGACAATAGCTGTGCTTTGCAGAGAAGAGTTTTTAATCTCATTAAGTTCTGTAAATTTCTCCAAGTAGGTCATGCTATTCTCAAAATCACCTTCTTTTTTTAGTAATTGTGAGTATATCAAATAACTATTCTTAAGTAAAAAGTTAAAGTTATACTGTTCTGAAAGTTTTATGCTTTGGGTAAGAAAATCTCTGGAAGCAGGAAATTCCTCGTTAATAAATAATATGTTTGATAGGTCTAACTGGGCTTTTGCTGCAGAATAAAATTGTTTGTTATTTATCAGCTTTGGCAACAATTCCTGTAAAGATTTTTGAGCTGAGTTATAATTTTTAATTTTGACATCTAATTCTGCACGTCTTAGTTTTTGTGTTAAACTGAGGGAGTTATCTGGTTTTTGAATAAGAATGACATGAGCCATTGAAAGAGCAGTCTCTGCCTCTATGATAAGATCTGAATGAATGAAGAGCTGTGCCTCTAAGAGTAATAATTCAGCATAATTAGTAGAAGCTTTTTGGAGGTAAGGTGATATGCTTTCTATTGTCTCTCTGGCAGTTTGGAGTTGTTTGGTATTGATGTAATAAGAGATCCTAACCATTTGAGCTTTCGCATATATAGTTGAATCTTTTGCTATTTCTGTAGCGCTATTAATTAGACGATTAGCTTCGTCATAATTAGCGTTTTGTACAGCTGTTTCAGCTTTTTCCAGTAATAGATCTACTGCAATTTTTTGACTAGACTTCGACAAAGGAGTTTCCTGACCATGAGTCAAGTTTAAAGACCCTAGGAGTAAAAAGGTAATTAGTAATTTATGTAAAAGTTGCAAAGACAATTCAGTTCGTTATGATACAAATATATCTTTTGTAAGTTGTAATAGTCTTTTTACGGGTAATAATCGTTCTAAATAAGTCGTTAGTCGATGTTTGTAGATTATTGTTCACTTTTTATGTAATGACTTGGCGTAAAGTACCATGTCTCTTAATCTGTGAGAATACCCACTTTCATTGTCGTACCAACCTATGATTTTGACCATTCTACCGATGACACTCGTCATCTGTGAATCATAAATGCAAGAGTAAGGACTTCCTGATATATCTATGGAAACTAGTGGTATATCCGTATACGAGAATGTTGTAGGATTTGCTTTTGCAAAAGTGTAAAAGGCATCATTTACCTCTTGAACACTAACATCCTTTTTAACATTAATAGTTAAGTCGGTAAGACTTCCATTAGGAACTGGAACTCTAATTCCACAACCACCGATTACATTACTCAAGTCTGGAAATATTCTAGTTAGGGCTTTTGCGGCTCCTGTTGTCGTTGGTACTATAGACTGGCCAGCAGCGCGGGCCCTACGTAAGTCTTTATGGGGCTGGTCATGCAGGCTTTGATCTGTTGTGTAACTATGAATTGTCGTTATGTAAGCCTGCTCAATACCGCAAAGTTCTTGCATTACTTTGATGAGAGGTGCCGCGTTATTTGTAGTACAACTTGCATTTGAAAAAATGACGTCTTCATCATTGAGAATATGCTCGTTTACTCCTAAAACTACGGTCTTAATATCTTCTTCAATAGGTGGTGCACTTAGTATGACTTTTTTAGCCCCAGCATTGAGATGCTTTTGTAAGTCAGTTCTAGTTTTAAATTTGCCTGTGGATTCTATAACGATATCTACATTGTTCCATTGCAAATCATCCAGATTACGGTGATGTGTAAAGGTTATATGATGTTCATTTAAAATTATAGAATGCTCATCAAAAGTAACGACAGCATCTAGAATTCCATGAATAGAATCATATTTTAAGAGATGCGACATGACTTCGTTTGCCGCTAAATCGTTAATTGCAACCACTTCAATTCTCGGGTCATTATAAACCGTTCTTAAAAAAGTACGCCCTATTCTACCGAATCCGTTAATGGCTACTTTTATTTTTACCATGTATTATGGAGATTAGTCTTGATGTTGCGTTGTTCGTTATTAAAATGCCCATCTAGGAAAAAACCTATTCCCATGCCTATAATTAATCCAAATATAATGCTGATGCCAAATAATAGCGGTAGCAATAAACCTGCAAAGGTACCTAAGGGCATGTACCTAAAAGAGTCTTTTGTACGGAGCCTATTTTTTAAAAAGCTCAAAGTAGATTTTAAACTTTCTTTGATTACTTTTCTGTCTTGACTTGTAATTTCTTTACGCTTGATTTGAACATCTAACTTATCATTCAGAAAACGAAGCTCGCTATTTGTTAATCCTAAAGCTTGAATTTCTAGAAGTAATTCATTCCATTTATTAAGTAGTTTCAAAGACTTTGAATCTGTTGATATTTCTCTATAGGAAGTAATTTTTTGAACTGCTTCTTCGATGCTCATGGTTATCTTTTAACTAATAAGTATTTATTTAAGTCTGATTATTTGATTTGAGTTTATTGTAATTAGAATAAAAATTATAAATGCTATAAAGCCCTGAAAATAAAATACCCCAGAATACAGTCCCAAACTCTTTAAAACTGATCAATGCTCCAAAAGTGAACATCATTAAAGCAATACAAGTTATGATTAGAAAAATCAAATATTTTTTTGCTGTAAACTTCATGTATATTACAATAGGTGCTTATGCGCTTTGTAAGAACTTCTTACCAATGCACCACTTTCCACATGTCTAAAGCCCATTTCTAGACCTACAGTTTCGTATCTCTTGAATTGCTCAGGAGTGATGAATTCTTTAACAGGCAAGTGCTTTTTAGACGGTTGCAGGTATTGACCTATAGTCACTATGTCCACATTATTGGCACGCAAATCTTTCATGGTCTCTATCACTTCCTCTTCTAGCTCTCCTAGTCCAAGCATGATTCCAGATTTAGTACGTTTAATACCTTGCTGTTTAAGGTATCTGAGCACTTCTAGACTGGTGTCATATTTAGCTTGAATGCGTACCTCGCGAGTAAGGCGGCGTACCGTTTCCATATTATGGGAAACTACTTCTGGATTTGCCTCAATAATACGGTCTATGTTTCTAGTATTTCCTTGAAAATCAGGTATTAGAGTTTCTAAGGTAGTTTCTGGATTCATACGTCTTATAGCTGCGACAGTTTCTTTCCAAATGATAGAACCCATGTCTTTTAAGTCGTCACGATCCACACTGGTAATCACACCATGTTTTATTCCCATTAATTTGATGCTACGCGCTACTTTTTCAGGTTCTGCCCAGTCCACTGTATCTGGACGTCCAGTTTTCACACCGCAAAAACCGCAAGAACGTGTACAAGTGTTTCCCAAAATCATGAAAGTAGCCGTTCCCTCTGTCCAGCACTCACCCATATTAGGACAGCTGCCTGAAGTACAAATAGTATGAAGATCATACTTTTCTACGGTCGCTCTGAGTTCTTTATATTTTTGACCTACTGGTAGTTTAACACGCAACCATTTTGGTTTTTTCTGAGGTGGCGCTACTGATGTTGTTACTGATTCCATAATACGAAGTTAATGAATTAGTAGTCGTATGAACAACGATTACTAACTCTGTTAAGTTAAATTTGAGAAGGTGTATGAGGATTTCTTTTTTTTTTGGTAGCTCTAGGGGAATAAATGAAAGACTAGTGTTACTTGCTGTGTCATTAATAATAAAGCATACCCAAAAAAAGCGCACGTTATTATCGTTGAATATTAAATTAACTCAACCCTATTTCCATTGTTTTGGTGGGTGTATTATATTTTCAATAAATAGGGCAAACTGCGTTCCTATTAATAAAAGCTCTAGAAAAGGAATAATAATGATAATATCGCTTTCGCGAAAACGAGATAAACCTTTACCTACAACTATGTAAAAAGCCAGATACCTTAAAATAACAATTACTGATATGATCATCCAATTGCTTTCAAAAACTAATGCCAAGACGGAAGAGATTAAAAATCCTATTTGAGTTAAATAGAAAAAACCAAGTAACAACTTATGAGATCTTTTATAATGATTTGCAGTGTTGATATGTCGTTTCTTCTGGTTCCACCATGCGGGCCAACTTGTTTTGGGCATACTGTATGTGAAGGAAGCTTCGTTTAAAGACACTGAAGTGTTTTGAGAAGTAGCTACTTGGTTCACAAATAGATCATCATCTCCACCCAATACTTTCATGTGGTTTATAAAACCGCTCACTTCATAAAATTGAGTTGCGGTATATGCTAGATTGCGACCGACACCCATGTATGGATTGCCGCGCATTGCATAGCTAAAATATTGAATTGCTGTAAACCCAGTTTCAAATCTAATCAGCATATTGAGAAGAGACTTTTTTACATTTTGATATCCTCCATATCCTAAAACAATACTTTTTTCTGTAGTAAGATGCCTTGCCATTATTGATAACCATTCAGTACTGGTGGGTACGCAATCGGCATCTATAAAAACTAAAGAGTCGTTTACTGCCTTTTTAATCCCTAAAGTAAGTGCATATTTTTTGTTTCCCCAGAAATTCTCATTAGTCACTACATGAACCATTTTTATCCGCTTATCTTGAGTCATAAATTCTTCGATAACGTATCTTGTGTTGTCATGGCTACCATCATTAATGAGGATCAATTCAAAGTTAGAATGGTCCTGTTTTAAAAGTTTAGGGATTAAAACTTTTAAATTTTCCTGCTCGTTTTTTGAACAAATGATGACGGAAACTGCTTTATGAGAATTGCCTAGCGGCTCGTTGGTTTGGGAAAAACTAACTTTTGATAAAAATATATAATAAGCGATGTTGACAGAGGTAAAACACAACAAGATATAAAAGAATACACCTATTTCCATAAAGAATAATTAGGTTTTTACTTGATCGTTTTTACAATCTTGCTCCTCAGGTAACTTCCCGCACATGCCGCATGCATCACCATTTTTATTGAGATACGGATTCTGACTGGCACAAGTCCCAGCAAATTTACCATCCTTTTTACCCCAAATTTTAATAGCGATTCCCGCAAAGGCAAGTCCTAGCAATACAAAAGATATTAATATGAGTTTTAAATCCATACTGCAAAGATAAGGCTTGAGAAACGTTGTCTATCTTTAGAATATATAAAATTAGTACAGTCGTATGGCACTGAATCTATTCATCAATCAAATTGACCTCTGTATCTATCCTAACACCATAACGATTGTATACTGCTTCTTGAACATGTTGAGCTACTTCTAATATTTCTTTACCAGTTGCATTGCCATAATTTACTAAAACGAGCGCCTGTTTATCATGGACACCAGCATCACCAAAGCGCTTTCCTTTAAAACCAGATTGATCAATCAACCATCCCGCAGGTATTTTCACATGACCTTCATCAACTTTATAAAAAGGCATGTTTGGATGCATTTTCACAAGGTCTTCATATTGCGTTGTTCCAATCACAGGATTTTTAAAGAAACTGCCGCTATTGCCTATTTTTTTAGGATCTGGCAATTTGCTTTTTCTTATATGAATCACCGCTTGTGATATTTTTTGAATGGTAAAATTACCTTGTAGTCGATCCAATTCTTCTTTTATCGCTCCATAACTAGTTTTGAATTGATAGTCATTATTTTTATTCAGGTTTTGGAGCTTAAAAGTGACAGAGGTAATAACGTACTTACCTAAAGCTTCATTTTTAAAAATGGAATCTCGATATCCAAATTGACAATCTGCTAGAGAAAGTGTCTTTTCTTCAAGCGTTTTTAGATCGATTACTTCGCAGCTATAAAAAGTGTCTTTAAGTTCTACTCCGTAAGCGCCTATATTTTGAATAGGGGCCGTTCCTACGTTTCCTGGTATTAGAGATAGATTTTCTATACCAGCAAGGTTATTGTCCATACAATAAAGAACAAATTCATGCCAGTCTTCCCCAGCCATGACTTGAACCAATACCAGATCGCCTTTGGTTTCTGTAATAGTCATTCCTTTTAATAGAACATGAATTACTGGTTTTTCAATATCGTTTAAAAGTAACATATTGCTTCCTCCACCTAAGAGAAAAACATCCTGATTATAATAATAGCCCAAAGCTTCTTTTAACTGTTGCAACGATGAAGGTGCTGTGTAAGCTTTCGCGAAAGCAGCTATACCAAAAGTATTGTGCTCCTTCAAAGAAAAATGATGGTTTATTTCAATCATGCATTATATGCTTTCAACGCCGCATCTAAAATACGAACGGACTTTTTAAGGGATTCTTTTTCGAGAACATAAGCAATTCTAATTTGGTTTTTACCCTTGCCAGGCGTGCTATAAAATCCTGCTGCTGGTGCCACCATGATCGTTTCTCCGTCAAGTTCAAAATTTTCTAACATCCACTGGGCAAATATGTCAGTGTCGTCTACAGGTAGTTGAGCGACACAATAAAATGCGCCTCCAGGATTTGCGACTTCAACACCTTTTATCTTTTTAAGAGCTGCAATAAGAATGTCACGACGTTCTATATACTCACTTATAACTTCATTAAAATATTCTTGCGGAGTGTCCAATGCAGCTTCTGCAGCAATTTGAGCAAAAGTAGGCGGACTTAATCGGGCTTGCGCAAATTTCATAGCGGTAGCCAAGACTTCTTTGTTTTTAGAGATGAGACAGCCTATGCGGGCACCACACATGCTGTAGCGCTTTGAAACAGAGTCTATCATTATGGCGTGCTCTTCAAGACCAGCAATATTCATGATAGATAAGTGTTTGCGACCATCGTAAGCAAACTCTCTATACACTTCATCAGATAATAAAAATAAATCGTGTTTCTTTACAAGAGCAGTTAACTGGTCCATCTCATCCTGAGTATATAAATAACCAGTGGGATTACCAGGGTTACATATCAGTATGGCCTTTGTTCGATCGGTAATTAGCTTTTCGAATTCGCTAATTGCAGGTAAGGCAAAGTTGTTCTCTATGCTGGTAGAAATAGGTTTTACAGTAACACCACTCGCCGTCGCAAAACCGTTATAATTTGCGTAAAAAGGCTCAGGAATAATCACCTCATCACCATAGTCACAAATACTTCCCATAGCAAATAGTAGTGCTTCACTGCCACCAGTAGAAACAATGATGTCCTCAGAAGTGAGGTTCATGTTTATTTTGTTGTAATAGACGGCAAGTTTATCCCTATAAGACTGATTACCGGCACTATGACTATAAGCAAGAACTTCCATGTCAGTGTTTTTCACCGCACTTATTGCTTGCTCTGGAGTTTTTATATCTGGTTGACCTATGTTCAATTGATATATATGGATTCCGCGTGCTTTGGCAGCCTCTGCAAAGGGAACTAATTTTCTAACAGGTGAGGAAGGCATTTGAAGCCCTTTTTCAGAAATTTGTGGCATGATAAATTTTTAAAATGCAAAGGTAACTATTGATTGAGCATGTGCAAAATACTTTTACAAAACCTTATACTTGATATATATGAAATACGTGATGTTTTTTTTATCGTTTTTGTTCATTATCTCATGCCTTAAAGCACAGGAAGGTTTTGTAGTGGATTCTGATGTTGAGGATGAAAAAAATTCATTTGAAATGTACTCAAATTTGATCATAGTACCAGTTAAAGTTAACGACCTAAATTTTAATTTTATTCTAGACACTGGTGTTACACAAACAATTATTTTTAGCCTCAAAGGCATCGATTCATTATATTAAAGAAGGTAGATATATTCAAGTAAATGGCTATCGTGAAAAACAATTAATTAAAGCATATCATACGGTAGTTAATGAAATTCAAATAGGTAAGTATATTAAAAGTAATGCTGCTGTGATGCTTTTTCTCAGAGAGACAGAGATAGACATGTCACCTAAGCTTGATGTTCAAGATCATGTTTTATTAGGTGTAGATTTTTTTTTAAAACTTTGTTACTTATATGGATGATGAAGATACTTATGTCAAGGTTTTCAACAATTTTAAAGACTTACCTAATTTTTTGAAAAAAGCAAAACAATCTGATCTCCATATTAAAAATAAGAGGCCGTTTGTAATTGTTTCTTAAAATAAGGATAAAGTAAAAGGTGATTATGAGTTGCTTATAGACACTGGTAATGGAGACGCATTGTGGGTTTTAAATGAAATAGATAAGGATGTAATTTTTAAAAATAGTTTTGAGGATTATTTGGGTTTTGGGACGCATGGCAAAATATATGGAAGGAGAACCAAAGTAGATTCTATAAAAATTTTTAATTCCACACTAAAAAAGGCAGCAGTTTCTTATCCATTTAAATAATACCGCAGTATTAAGAAGACTAAAACCTCTCACGATGGTAGTCTAGGTGGTGAGATGTTAAGAAGGTTTAATGTGGTTATTGATTATCCAAATAGAAAGATAATCATGCTGCCTAACAAAGCATTTGATGAAGGTTTTTATTATAATATGAGTGGTCTAGGGGTGCAAAAAGGAGAGTTAGAATTGTTTTCAGATAGAGATAGAGATATTTATAAAAATAACTATAATAATGGGTATAGCACTAAAACAGCTATTAGTGCAGCCAGTTCATTTACTATTTCAACAATTTCTAAATTGGTAAAACACTATGTTTCATAAATCTATGTAGAACTATGTGCGTAAAGACTCCCCAGCAGATAAAGCTGGAATACAGCTAGGGGATCAAATTATTTCAATTAATAAATACAATCAAAAACAACTTGCTATGAGTAAGGTAATTGAGTTGTTTTATAAAAATTCTTATGAGAAATTAAAGATCAAATTTACAAGGGGTAACCTAGAATATACTATTAGCATAACTAATATTCCTCTAGTGTTTTAACCTAAAGTAATTATTAGTTTTAAGCAAAACCTTACCTTTTAATTGCAAAGGAATCATCTTTTTAGCCCTATTTGTATAAAGCGTGGTGCTTTTATAATAAGACCCGTTTTAGAACAATTTACAGCAATCGATAGAGATTTTTCTCATGTTGGAACGGCTTATTTAAATTCATTTGGCAGCACGGTAATAGTATCTAGTGTCTCAAGACCTACTTATCAATATATTCCGAAGATATTTATATACGAAGCGCGTATTGCTTCTCCAGCAGATAATGCTGGCATTGAAGTAGTTTATTAAGTTATATTTATAAATAAGTACAATAAAAAATAGCTCACAATGAATAAAGTCAATGAGCTATTTTATAAAAAGCCCTAAAAGAAATTAAGGATCAAATTGAAAAGAAGTGATCGAGAATTTGAGGTGAAAATTATTAATATCCCTTTGGTATTCTAAGGTAAATTATTTAGTTATTGGGTAAGACTTCACCCTTTAATCGCAAAGGAATCATTTCTTCAGCAATATTTGCATAGACCGTGATGGTTTTTACAATAGGACCTACTTTCTTAGTATCATACGTTACCTTTATTTCTCCAATTGCCCCTGGAGCGATAGGTGCTTCTGGTTTTGAATGAATGTTACAATTGCAGGAAGAATAGGTTTTATAAATCTTTAATGGGTAATCTCCTGTGTTTTTAAAAGTAAATGTTCTAATGCCATTACTTCCTTTTTTTATTTTACCGTAATCCATTGTGGTAAATTCAAACTCTACTGTCGTAGTAGGATCATTAACAGTACTCTCCTGAGCTTGCGCACTTGTAAAAAAGAGTCCAGCAAACAAGATAATAAGCAGTAAATTTTTCATCATCATTTGTTTAAGATATTAAAAGTAAACTATCGTGCTTAAAATCACTGTTAATGCTGTGTAATTTTTAAGTTAATAGTACTTTTGTATCAGAAATTCAAAAATTAAGCCAAACATGTCCTTAGCATCAAAATACGATTCTAAAACTACCGAAGATAAGTGGTACAACTACTGGATGGAGAATGATTTTTTCAGATCTGTACCAGATGAAAGAGAGAGTTATACAATTGTAATGCCACCACCTAACGTGACCGGAGTCTTACATATGGGACACATGTTAAACAACACGATACAAGATGTATTGATACGCCGTGCGCGTTTAAAAGGCTACAACGCTTGTTGGGTCCCTGGAACCGATCATGCTTCCATAGCAACTGAAGCTAAAGTTGTAGCTAAATTAAAAGAACAAGGCATTGATAAAAACGATCTGACTCGTGAAGAGTTTTTAAAACACGCTTGGGACTGGACCGATGAATACGGTGGTATTATCCTCGAACAATTGAAGAAATTAGGTGCTAGTTGCGACTGGTCTCGTACCAAGTTTACTCTTGATGAAGACATGTCTGCCTCTGTTATTAAGGTATTTATTGATCTTTATAACAAAGGATTGATTTATCGCGGCTACCGCATGGTGAATTGGGATCCAGAAGCAAAGACCACACTTAGTGATGAAGAAGTTATTTATGAAGAACGCAATGGACATCTGTACCATTTAAAATACCAAATTAGTGGAACTGAAGATTTTATAAGTATAGCCACTACACGCCCAGAAACTATTCTTGGAGATACTGCTATTTGTGTTCATCCAGAAGATAAACGTTATATGGATCTAATAGGTAAAACAGTAATGGTGCCTATTGTAAATCGGGAAATTCCTGTAATTGCAGATGCTTATGTAGACATGGAATTCGGTACAGGAGCCTTGAAAATCACTCCTGCACATGATGAGAATGATAAGAAAATAGGAGAGACACATAACCTTGAGGTAATCGATATTTTTAATGAAGACGCTACGTTAAATAGCTTCGGGTTGCATTATCAAGGTAAAGACCGGTTTGTAGTACGTAAGGAAATCAGTATCGAGTTAGAAAGAAAAGGCATCTTGATAAAAAAAGAAGATTACGTGCATAAAGTAGGAACGAGTGAGCGCACAAAAGCGGTTATCGAGCCCAGACTTTCTGACCAGTGGTTTTTGAAAATGGAAGACCTGGCAAAACCTGCGATAAAAGCCGTCAAGAAAGATATCGTTGAGTTGTTACCGCCTAAATTTAAGAGTACCTACTTCCATTGGATGGAAAATGTGCGCGACTGGAATATCTCTCGACAATTAATGTGGGGACAGCGCATTCCTGCGTATTATTTTGGAGATGGAAAAGAAGATTTTGTTGTAGCAAACAGTTTGGAAGAGGCTGTTGCGCTTTCGCGAAAGCGAATTAATAACGACAACCTACAACCAGAAGATCTACGTCAAGAAAGCGATGTTCTAGACACCTGGTTTTCAAGTTGGTTATGGCCTATAAGTGTTTTTAATGGCGTTTTAGAGCCAGAAAATGAGGAAATCAATTACTATTATCCTACTCGTGATCTAGTTACAGGGCCGGATATTTTGTTCTTTTGGGTGGCGCGCATGATTGTTGCGGGATATGAATTGCGCGATGAAAAGCCTTTTGATAAAGTTTACCTAACAGGGCTGGTAAGAGATAAGCAACGTCGTAAAATGTCAAAATCTTTAGGGAATTCTCCAGATGCTTTGAAATTGCTAGAACAATATGGAGCTGATGGGGTACGTGTAGGATTGCTTTTAAGCGCTGCTGCAGGTAATGATATCATGTTTGATGAAGACCTATGCCAGCAAGGTAAAGGCTTTGTAAATAAAATGTGGAATGCCTTTAGGCTAACTCAAGGATGGGAAGTGGATAAGTCGATAGAACAGCCTCAACACTCTGCTCAAGGAATAGCTTGGTATAGAAGTCGTTTTAATCAAGTACTTGCCGAAATTGAAGATCACTATAGTAAATATAGGATAAGCGATGTGCTGATGACATCTTACAAACTGATTTATGACGATTTTTGTGGATGGCTGCTAGAGATCATTAAGCCAGAATACCAACATCCCATAGATGCTCAAACACTTGCTGAGGTTATGGAGCTTTTTGAAGATAACCTAAGGTTAATGCATCCATTTACCCCTTTTATCACGGAAGAAATATGGCAAAAAATCGCAAATCGCAGGGTAAAAGAAGCGTTATGTATCAATACATGGCCAGAAGGTGGCACTGTAGACGAAGAGTTGTTATCAGATTTTGAATTGGTGCAAGAGGTAATTTCAGGGATAAGAACGGTACGAAAAGAGAAGCAAATAGCTTTTAAAAATGAGATCGAATTAAAAACAATCAATAATGAAAATTTGGATACCAGCTATAACCCGTTGATTCAAAAAATGGGCAATGTTTCTAGTGTGGAAGTAATTCTAGAGCAAATTGCAGGAGCAGCCAGTTACCGGGTAAAATCTAATGAATACTTTATACCTTTAGAAGGAAATGTAGATGTAGCGGCAGAGTTAGTTAAACTAGAAGCCGAGCTTAAAAGAGCTAAAGGTTTTCTAATAGGTGTGCAGAAGAAGTTAAGTAATGAGCGTTTTGTAAGTAGTGCTCCAGAAACAGTAGTAGCCATTGAAAAGAAAAAAGAAGCCGATGCAATTGCAAAAATTGATACGATCGAGGCAAGTGTAAAGGCACTAAAATAAATTAGAAGCGATTATGGAATAACTCTTAAAGTAACCTTGCTATTTTAATTGATACCTTTTGGTTGGTAAGGCTCATTTTTTTTCGGAGAGTACACCATAAGATTAAGTAGTGTTTTGAATATAAAATTAAAAATAGTCAAAAAGAATAAACTATGAATCCATTTGTAACTATTGTAGTTGTTTTAGGCGCTGCTGTTTTATGTTTAGCAGCTCTAGCTATATATATTCTCACAAAAAAAGATTGAGATATTATTAATTAAAATTTAAAAAACCTCAAAAGAATAGATTTTTTGAGGTTTTTTTTAAATTTTAATTAACTTGAATAGAATTTACCACGGCTTAGGGTATAATTCCTCAATTATAGCTATGTATTTCCTTTTTGCATCAGCTTTAGAGATCGACTGTACTTGAATAAGGGCATTCATTTTAAAAGCACTTCTTAAATCATTTGATTCAAAGCTGCTATTGCTCACATAAGGTTCGTCTATAGCGCGCTTGTAGCAGGCATATAAATGTAGCTGTAAGTCTGGTGCAACCAAAGATTGTTCTTCGGAGCACGCTTTCGCAAAAGCATTCTTAAAATCAATATCAAGTTCTTTTTCTGTCATCTAGAAAGTGGCAAGTACGGTTTCCCCTCCTTTTACCTTTTCATTCAGTGTTACGCAAATATTAGTGTCGACGGGAAGATAAACATCCACACGACTTCCAAATTTAATAAAACCGCTGTCATTTCCTTGCATAATTACTTCACTTTCTTGAGCGTAGTTCATAATACGCCTTGCGAGTGCACCGGCAATCTGTCGGTACATTACTTGTTTTTCATTCTTATGATTGATTACAACAGTTGTGCGTTCGTTCTCTTCACTAGACTTAGGATGCCACGCAACTAGGTATTTACCTGGATGATATTTACTATAAGCAATCTCACCAGAAATGGGATATCTAGTAACGTGAACATTGATAGGAGACATAAAGACAGAAATCATTAATCGTTCTCCGTTAAAATATTCAGTATCTGTAACTTTTTCAATGACCACCACTTTTCCATCAACAGGAGAAACAATTGAAGAGTCACATTGATTTGTAAATCTCTTAGGGTTTCTAAAGAACTGTAGAAGGATGAATAAAAGACCTATGCTAATTATAGATAAACTGATTTGTAGCCATTCTGGTATAGAAACTAACCAGATAGCGCTCATTAATACAATGGTGAGTAAAAATGCAATTAAAATAGATTGTTTTCCTTCTTTATGAAACATAATTGATAATTATAAAAGTTACGTAGGCAAATGGAGCTGCAAAAATAATACTGTCCATGCGATCAAAAATACCACCATGACCTGGCATGATACTGCCGCTGTCCTTAACTTCTGCTTGTCGTTTTATTTTACTCTGAATTAAATCCCCTATGGTACCAAAAAATGCTACAACAAATGCTACAATCATCCATTCCCAAACACTATAGTTAATGATGTCTATAGATTCTAGATAATAGAAAAGGCCTGCTCCAACGGTAATTGACATTACTAACCCTCCTGCAAAACCTTCAATAGTTTTTTTGGGAGAGATGCGTTTCATTAATTTATGCTTTCCAAAATTTTTCCCAAAAATATAAGCAAAACTGTCATTGGTCCATATAATTGCAAAAATACCAATGAGTAGTTCTGGCTGATAGTTAGGTGTAACTAGGTCCATTTGTAAGAACACATCTGGGATGAGCGCTAAGAATAGACTGCTGCCTATGAGGTATAACAAGGCTATGATGTGTTTTTTAGTATTGAATAATGCTATGCGGTTAGCAAGGACTAGATCTCTTATCAAATAGACGTTCACTAATAAAGTGGCAATTAATAGCACATATATAAACTCCACCGAGACACTTTTCCAAACTATAAAATAGTAAGCGATAGGCAAAATGGGATAAATAAGCCATTGCTTTAACCTTATCATGGGCATTAACTCAAGAAGACAAATAAACGCAAAAGCACAAAATAACACTATAAAAACATCTCTTGAAAAAAGTGCGCTTAATACTACTAGAGATACATAAACAATTCCAGATATGGAACGAGTTATTAATTCTCTCATTTAAAGATCTTCAAGGAGTAGTAGGTAAAGTCTTTTATGAGGAGCTCCATAATGCATAAGATCTTTTTCTTGTTTAGCAGTTGCTTCTTTAAAATTCTTAAGAGTTGTAATATTAGTAGGAATATGTCCTTTACTTTGATGTTTAATACCTCTTAATCCTTCACCTATAGATTCCACTATTTGACTCGTGCTGGCCATAATGACATATGTTTCAGGTAATTCTAAAGGTTTAGTTTCCTTAACTTGTCTGGATGAGAAAAGTAAAGCTCCGTTATTTGCAATGATAAATTCGCAAGTTGATAAAAAGAAATCTGCCTTTAAATTAGAAGTTGTAAATTTTAAGTTAAACCCATCAAAACGTTTGGAAAGTCCTTCGTCATAACACAAGATATCTTTTTCAAAATAATCGTGTTCTACCAGAATATCTTCAAAATGCTGCTGAATTTCTTTTTCATCAATTGCATATAGAAATCTTCCACCTTGATGCTGAAAATTATGAATAAACTCCTCGTCAAGAGGCGGCTTTTCATCAGGCATATATTTAGATCGTTCGTTTCCTGTACCCGCAATTAGGTCAGTATCAGAAGATTTCTTAAAGAAATTTTTAAATATGCTCATTGCCTTTTAACAGCATTTTATTTAGGGTGACTGTAAAGATAGTTACTTATATCATTGTTGGCAAATTATTCTTCTTCATCAGCAGGTTTAGAGCCGTTTAAAATTGGTCTAGTGGATGATTTTAAAGAAACAGCTTCTTCCTTAACGAAAGTGCGTTTTCCAAAAATCTTTTCTAGATCATCCTTGAAAATCACTTCTTTTTCTAAAAGAATATCAGCTAGCTGTGTAAGCTTATCTTTATTTTCAGAAAGGATCTTTATCGCACGATGATATTGCTCTTCAATAATTTTAGAAATTTCTTCATCTATAATTACCGCAGTCTGCTCGCTGTAAGGTTTTGTCATGGAATATTCTTGCTGGCCACTAGAGTCGTAGTAAGTTATGTTTCCTACTTTTTCATTCAGCCCGTATATTGTTACCATAGCACGTGCTTGTTTGGTCACTTTTTCAAGATCGCTTAATGCTCCAGTGGAAATTTTATTGAAAATCACTTTTTCTGCCGCACGGCCGCCCATAGTAGCGCACATTTCATCAAGCATTTGTTCTGGACGTACGATTTGTCTTTCTTCGGGTAAATACCAAGCAGCACCTAGCGACTGGCCTCTAGGCACAATGGTCACCTTGATTAAAGGTGCAGCATGTTCTGTCATCCAGCTTACCGTGGCGTGTCCCGCCTCATGGAAAGCAATTGTTTTCTTTTCTGAAGGTGTAATCAATTTATTTTTCTTCTCTAATCCACCTACAATGCGATCTACAGCATCTAAAAAGTCTTGTTTACCAACAGCTTTTTTTCCATTTCGCGCTGCAATAAGCGCAGCTTCATTACAAACATTTGCAATATCGGCTCCAGAAAATCCAGGAGTTTGTTTTGCAAGAAAGGCAGTGTCTAACTCATTCTCTACTTTTTTAAGGGGTCTTAAATGTACTGCAAAAATTTCTTCACGCTCTCTAACATCTGGTAGATCCACATATATTTGTCTGTCAAAACGTCCCGCACGCATCAATGCTTTATCAAGTATATCTGCACGGTTTGTAGCCGCTAAAACGATGACGTTTGTATTCGTTCCAAATCCGTCCATTTCTGTAAGTAACTGGTTCAATGTATTTTCTCTCTCGTCGTTAGAACCAGACATATTTGACTTCCCACGGGCACGCCCGATCGCATCAATTTCATCAATAAAGATTATTGCAGGAGATTTTTCTTTGGCTTGTTTGAATAAGTCGCGTACACGACTGGCACCTACTCCTACAAACATTTCAACAAAATCAGAACCACTCAATGAAAAGAAAGGTACTTTTGCTTCACCAGCAACTGCTTTTGCAAGTAGTGTTTTACCCGTTCCAGGGGAGCCTACTAATAAAGCACCTTTTGGGATTTTCCCGCCTAATGAAGTGTATTTCTCAGGATTTTTAAGGAAGTCTACAATTTCTTGTACTTCTTCTTTTGCTCCTTCGAGTCCAGCAACATCTTTAAATGTTGTTTTAACATCTGTCTTTTCGTCAAATAATTTTGCTTTTGATTTGCCAATATTGAAAATTTGGCCGCCACCTCCGCCTGCGCCACCGCCACTCATGCGTTTCATTAAAAACAACCAAATTCCTATTATCAGTACAAACGGCAATATGGAAAGTAGCAGGTCCATAAGTCCTTCATCTTCTCTGTCAAACACCAATTTAGTTTGAGGGCTATAACTAGTTATAGCAGTTTTTAGTTGTTCTTCAAAAGCTTTTGGGTCACCAAATTCTACGGTATAGTTGGGGAGTTTGATCCCGCCAAAAGAGGGCGTTTTTCTACTAGCTTTATGCTTTTCAATGCTCAGAGCATCTTTAGTCATGTAAACTTGTGCAACTCCTCTGTTGCTTACCACAACAATACTATCCACTTGTTCATCTTCTACCGCTTCAAAAAATGCTAGGTAATTAAGCTTTTTAGTCTGATTTAATGAATTATTAAATAGATAATAACCTACAAATAATACCGCTAGGGGAGCTACTACCCACCAAATATTAAATTTAGGTTTTCCTTGTCCAGGCATTAGGTTTGGACGTTTCTTGTTTTGATCTTTATTTGAATTTTCTGACATTGTGCGTGTGTGATCTTATTAATAAGTACTTTCTATAACGGTAGATTTTGCATCACCCCATAGTTCTTCTAAGTCGTAATACTCTCTAATTTGTTTCTGGAAAACATGAACAACTACATTTACGTAATCCATAAGTACCCATTCTCCTTGACCTGTTCCTTCTATATGCCATGCGTTTTCCTTAAGTTCTTTGCTTACTTTTCTTTGAACTGCATTGACAATTGCGTTTACTTGAGTATTTGAAGAACCGTTACAGATAATAAAATAACTAGTTACTGTGTTTTCTAATTCTCTTAGATCAAGTATAGTGATGTTATTTCCCTTTACGTCTTCTATTCCAGCGACGATTTGTGTAATAAGTGAGTCGGTAGAAACTTTTTCTTTAGTCATTAAATAATTTTTGTTTTCACAAATTTATTCTTTTTTAAGTCGATGTTTATTAAATTACCCATAAACTCGCGAATAAATCTTCATTTTTGAACATAGTCAAATTACATGCCACTACATCTACAAATGATGAGTTGAAATTTCGCTTTCGCGAAAGTGTACTACCACACCTAACAACTATCTATACCATGGAGCAAACTCAAGGTAAAGGTCAGCAAGGTGCACGTTGGGCCTCAGAAACAGGTAAAAACTTGACATTTAGCGTTTTAATACGTGATATACCTTCAGAAATTACTCCTTTTCAAATTAACAAGGTGATATCTGTGTCTATAGTCGAGTGGTTGAAACAGGAATTACAAATACAAGCCAAAATCAAATGGCCTAACGACATCCTGTCAGTTCAACACAAACTTGCCGGTATATTAATAGAAAACAGCTTTTCCGGAAGTGTTTTTTCCCATTCTGTCGTGGGAATAGGACTTAACGTAAATCAAGAAACCTTTGAAGGATTACCTAAAGCCATTTCTTTAAAAAACATTACAGGGAGGCATTTTGACCTTGAGGAGTTGTTATTGAGCTTTTTAAAAGTTCTTGAAAACAATTTGCGCGACCCATTTAGAGTCGCGCAGGATTATAATAAACACCTTTTTAAGTACAACCAACTCACCTGGTTTGCCTCTTTAAATGGAAGTTTTGAAGGACTTGTAAAGGGAACGGATAAAGAGGGAAAACTTCTACTATTAGTACAAAATGAATTACTCACATTCTCTCTTAAAGAATTGAAATGGGTGTATTAGATCAGTTCTAAGCCTTTTATCAATTGGTCTAAAAATTTATTGATGGGTCCTTTTATCATCATCGCCATCATCGCGTTAAAGTCTCCTTCAAATATTAATTGAGCTTCTGAACCATCTTCTTTTTTGCTGATGTTACAAGTTAGATCAAAAGAAAGTTTATCGCTGGTAGAGCCTAATACTACTTGAGAGTTTGGAGTTTTATCCTTAAGTTCTAATGCAATTTCTGGCATTCCTTTAAGACCAAAAAGAAACTTATTTTTACCTTTAAGTTCAAACTTAGTGTCTTCCGGCATCAATTTTCCAAAATTTTCTACCTGAGTAAGAAAATTATAAAGGTCTTCGGGATTTTTTTTCGTTTTTGCTATGCGACTTTCTAGATTCATGTTGATTAATTATACGGTCCAGGTGCTAGGATCTTTTCTCCAGCTTTTTAATAATTCTATTTCTTCTACCTTAAAGTGTCCAGATTGTTTTGCTTGCTCAATAAGGTGGTCATAATCACTTAATGTTGTTAATTCGATATCATGTGTTTTGAAATTTTCTACTGCAAAATCAAAGCCATAAGAGAACAAAGCAAGCATTCCTTTGACCTCTGCTCCAGATTCTTTAAGTGCATCTACAGCATTCAGGCTGCTTTTACCTGTACTGATTAGATCTTCAATTACTACGACTTTTTGTCCTTTTTCTAGGTGTCCTTCTATCTGATTTTGACGGCCGTGCTTTTTTGCTTCTGGTCTTACATAGATAAATGGTAGGTTCATATAGTCTGCAACTAGCATTCCTATTCCTATGGCACCAGTGGCGACCCCGGCGATGACATCTGGCTTGCCATAAAGCACCTCTATCTGATCAGCGAGGTGTTCTTTTAAGAAATTCCTAATCACTGGATGCGAGAGTGTTACTCTGTTGTCGCAGTAAATAGGAGATTTCCATCCACTTGCCCATATAAAAGGTTCTTGTGGTTGTAATTTAATTGCTTTAATTTGCAGTAATAACTCAGCAGTTTTTATTGCTATATTCTTATCTCTAACCATGTGGCAAATGTATAAAGTTTTTGTGAAAGAGGTGGCCATAATCGTTACCTCTGATAAAAGCTCTTTTAAAGATCACAATACCTTTAATATTAAAAAGGTAAACTTTGAAGAACTTGTAAAACAAATTGAAAATAAAGAAATCACTGACGTAGTTTTATATTCAAAAAATAAATCTAAGCTTTTAAAAAGACTTCATAAATTACTACCTATCGTTATAGCTGCTGGTGGACTGGTCTTAAATCAAGATAACGATTTTTTATTTATACACCGCAATGGAAAATGGGATTTGCCTAAAGGTAAAGCTGAAGACGGCGAGACCATAGAGCAAACTTCCATACGGGAGGTGGAAGAAGAAACAGGTGTTAGAAATCTTCAAATCAACAATTATTTGGGGCATACCTACCATACTTTTTCTAGAAAAGGAAAGCTTAAATTAAAATTGACACACTGGTTCATCATGGAAACAGACTTTAATAAAAAGTTAAAGCCACAGAAGAAAGAAGGAATTGACAAAGCGGTATGGTTCAACAAAAAGGAGGCGATCTGTGCGTTGAAAGAATCTTATGCTAACATAAGAGAGCTTTTTCCAGAAGATATGTTAGTTGATGATCCGGGATAAGTCCAGATAATGACTTAATTGATAAGCGTCAATTTCTACCACAACTGTATTATTAAGAAATTCAAAATCTTTTGGTAAAGCTACTTTTTTCGAAAGGCGTAGGTTTTTTGATATATCGCTGTTAAATTGAAAGGACAGACCACAAGTTTTAAAATCCTTAGCGTTAAATTGAAATGCCGTTTGGCGTATGTGTTCTATAAACTTATTTTGCAAATCTCCCGTAGGTATGTCATTTACCAGATTTGCGACGGTTTGTTGCAGGTTTGCATCAAAGATTAGTTGAATATCAAATTCTTTTCCTTTTAAGATGATGTCGCTTAAGTGAATTTCTTTTAATTCGGGTTTTAAAAAGGTTTTTAAAAGTCTTCCTTTTTCTTTATTGCTGCTGTATTCTAATTCATAGCTCGTAAATTTTTGATTGTCAGAAATAAAAATAGTATTTACATCCTCTAAGCCTTCACGTTTTTGCTCTTTGCATAGAATGCGTTCTCTTCGGGTTGTGAAAATTTCAAATAATGATGTTAATGGTGTTCCTTCCATATAAGTCACATCTATAAAATCTTTTGTAATCAATCCAGTAATGCCATGATTGAGAACTTCATCTGCATTTGTATTAGAATTAAAGTTAGGAACCGAGAAATTGTAACTGTTTCCATCACAAATCACTTCTTTTTTCAACACCTCATGTGAAATAGGACCTGCAACATCTAAAGCTAAATTAGGTTTTTCGATTTCTTTACTTTTTGAATCATTGCAAGCTATCAAAGCGACACAACTTAAAGCTAAAACTATTTTTCTCATTATTTGTTCCATTTGTAAATAGGGTATGTTAAATGTGCTGGTTCATAATTAGGACTGCGCTTATGAATCCAGTCTAATTGCTGGTAATTACTCTCTCTGAAATTCTTATTTGACATTTTGATAGAATCAAACTCCCTTTTTAAGGCCTCATTTTTATTTAGAAATTCTTTAGCCGTAGATTCAAATACATAGCTGGAAAACCCTTCTTTTTGTTGTAAGATGCTGTCAAAATAATTCCACTTAAAAAAAGAATCTTGACCAGCTGGCTCTAGTGTTTCCATTATATATTTGATGCCAGGTTGATGAGTTGGAATCATAATATCGCTTTCGCGAAAGCGCAACTCATCAACTTTTTCTTCCACTTCAATAGCGTGATGAGGATAATGACCTTCATACGCATTGGTTGATGTTTTATAGCTCGCAATTCGATACTTAGTTACCGTAAGGGTCGTATCTCTAGTTAAAAATTCCATTTGAATATGATTGTGTCGCATCAATTCTATTATTTTCCATTGACTTTGAGGAAGGATGTAGTAATCCGGTACTAAAACACTATCAGCAGCTTTAAAATAATTTCGAAAAACAGTTTTTTTATTAAAGGGTTGATCTCGATCATACGTCATCAAATCATTTCCCGTCAATTCGTTTTTATGAATTACCGCTTCATAACCGAGAAAGTTCAATGTGTCTGCTTTTGAATTATCCAACTTATAATTAAGTGCATAGTGAGAGTCATTTCTAAAGGTTTCAAAAGAATCGGATCTTGCTTTTTTGATTTCTAATACGTTTTCAGAACCTATTGCAATCATTTCTTCCATAATAGCTCTGGTACCTAGTACGCGATCTTTATAAGGTTTCAACATGTGTGTCTCCACCATCATTCCAAGGGTATTCCATAAACTTGTATATCCAGTGGAGTATCTTGGATAATCCATAAATTGAGAAAAACCTTTTTCTGGAGAAGAATTGTAAACGTTTACATATGGTGTTATAGGTAGGTCTCTTTTTGCCAGTCTAGCTTCCAGTTCTGGTTGTAATTTTGTGTGAAGATATCTTCCTGCTGCGCTACCTAATTTGTTGTGTTGAGTGAACAAATGGGTAATCGTGTATTGATAATCTGCTCCGTTGCTTACATGATTGTCGATAAAAATATCTGGATTTATTTTGTGATAGATGCTATAAAAAGCTAGGGCATTGCGAGAGTCTGCTTTTATAAAGTCTCGATTCAAATCATAATTGCGCGCATTACCTCTAAATCCATAAGATTCTGGACCATTTTGATTGGTTCGAGTAGACGTATTTCGATTTAAAGAACCTCCTACGTTATAGACGGCAATTGCGCTGAAGACTAAATTATCTGGCGCGTCTACTTTTCCCGTCGCAAGATCTCTCAGGAGCATCATGGTGGCGTCTATACCGTCACTCTCTCCTGGATGAATTCCATTATTAATTAAGATTTTGATTTTATCTTCATTGGCACTTTTCCAGTTGATCCTGCTCTTTGAAAAACTAATTAAATGTAAAGGCTTGCCGCTGTCCGTGAGTCCTATTTTTTCAATTTCTAGATTGGAAAAATCAGCAGCGAGTTCTTTATAGAATGTAATGATCTCTTTATAGGTCGCCGTTTGATTACCATTGCCATCTTCAAAAGGGGTAGGGTATTCTTTAGCTTCTGTATGGGTGGCTTCTTTTGTATGTTCTCCACAAGAAAAGAATAGGAATGCAGTAAATATGAGTATTAGGGTAAACTTCATTTTGTTTTTTTATGATATAGAATCTAATTTGTTGTCTAATAACCCAACTTTCTTCGCTCGTTTCTTTTATGCAAACCTAAGGAACCTAGATCCTGACTGTATCAGGAACTAGACTCGTATAATCACCATTATTTCTAATCACATCTCTAACAATAGAGGAAGATATATAGCTTTTTCCTGAACTGGTGAGTAGAAATACGGTTTCAATCTCCGAGAGTTTCCTATTGGTATGTGCAATTGCTTTTTCAAATTCAAAATCGGCTGGATTGCGAAGGCCTCGCAAAATAAATGCAGCGTCTTGTTCTTTGCAAAAATCAATCGTAAGCCCAGAATAGGTGATTACTTTGATTTTTGAATCTTTACCAAAGGCCTCTTCTATAAAATGCTTGCGATCCTCTAGGGAGAACATATATTTCTTATCGGCATTAATACCTATGGCGATTATAATTTGGTCAAAAAGACCTAAGCCTCTTTCTATTATGTCATAGTGACCTAAGGTAATTGGGTCAAAACTTCCGGGGAAAACGGCTCTTTTCATGAGATATGATATTTAATGGTATTTTCTATAACTTCAGTAAGTACTTTTTTCAAAATTAAACCTGATGCAGTTATTTGCTGCGGGACAATACTTTCTTTACTCATTCCAGGGTTTGTATTTATCTCTATAAAATGGGGAATGCCTTCGTGAAAAATAAAATCAGCTCTTGCAAGGCCCTTTAATTTGAGTACTTGATAAATACGTCTAGTCGTTTGTTGAACAGCTTTGGTGTTTTCGCTATTAATTCGTGCAGGAGTTATTTCTTTAGATTTACCTTGATATTTTGCCTCGTAATCAAAGAAGTCATTTTCACTTACAATTTCAGTAGGTAATAGTACTTTTATTTCATTACCGATTTGATAAGCACCTACAGAAACCTCTACGCCATCGAGAAAAGATTCAATAATAATCTCATCATCTACTTCAAAGGCAGTTTCTAAGGCAGCATTCATTTCTTCTACCTTATAAACTTTTGAAACTCCAAAACTGCTACCGCTGCGGTTAGCCTTTACAAAACAAGGCAGCCCGATGTTTCGCGCTATTATTTCTTCATCGATAGCATCCCCTTGATTGATATACATGTGATTACCAGTAGTAATGTTCCATGGTTTTAAAACAGCAATACAGTCTCTTTTATTAAAGGTAAGAGCACTTTGATAAGAGTCACAAGAAGTTTGTGGGATATTCAATAGCTCCAGTAGGGCTTGTAATTTACCGTCCTCTCCAGGAGTTCCATGAATGGTGTTGTAACAGCAATCAAAGGTGATTTTTTTACCATCTATGGATAAACTAAAATCATTTTTGTCTATATCATATCTAGTGCTAGCAGCGTTCTTATAGTACCACCCATCTATTAAAATAGCAATGGGATAGATCTTATATAAATTAGAATCTAGGTTTTGGGCAATGACAGCCCCACTTTTCAGTGAAATTTCCCATTCGTGGGAATAGCCACCCATTAATACTGCGATGTTTTTCATTGGTTTGATTTTCGAGCAAGCTTCAACAACAAAGTTAAAAAAGTTGTCGCTCTAAGAACGTATTCTATCCTTATCTTTGTAGTTATTATGAACGGTCTGTGATATCTATGTCAATTATCACTTTAAATACACTTAATAATTTGTTTTTAACGCTTCCCTATTCGAATAAAAATGAAACCTTTTGCTGCGGCTTATGTTTTGATTTTCTATTTTACCAGTACGGGCTATATTTCAAATTATTTTAGATTTATTTGATATAATAATTGTTAGTATATCCTTTTGAGACTCTAAATTTAATCTATCCCTATGAATTTCATCAGATTCATTTTTACTAAAACCTTTTGGATTCAAGTAGTGATTGCTGCCTTGGTTACAGTATTGCTGTGTTTTGCCTATTTATTCTGGCTGGACTGGTATACCAATCACGACCAAAAAATACAGGTTCCTCAATTAGAAAAGCTTTCTCTTATTCAAGTTAATAAGCAGCTCAAAGAACTGGACTTACGTTGTAAAATTATCGATAGCGCGAGTTTTAATCCTTCTTATAAGCCTAAAACAGTTATTGAACAGGATCCAATAGCTGGTAAATTTGTAAAAGAAAACAGGCAGATTTACATCAAATTAAATGCATCTGGTTATGGAAAGGTAACGGTACCTAATTTAATTTACAAAACGAGAAGACTTGCTATTCCTACATTAGAAGCATTAGGTTTTAAGATAGGACAGATTACTTACCAACCTAATATCGCCGAAAACACTGTTTTAGAAATGCGATATAATGGAAACATATTAGAGTCAGGAACGCAACTAAGTAAAACGGCTACCATTGATTTAGTATTGGCAGATGGTAACAACCCTTCGGCAGTTACAGAGGAAATTATGGAAACAAATGATAATGAATAACGAAGTGGAACACGACGATTTAGAAGAAGAACAAAAACACGAGCACCATCATTTTGTTGCCAGTAGCGGTCAGGATCCACTACGGGTAGATAAATATTTGATGAATTTTATCGAGAATGCAACACGTTCTAAGATACAACAGGGAATTAAAGAAGGCGCAGTGACCGTGAATGGAGAGCTTATAAAATCTAATTATAAGGTAAAACCTTTAGATGACATTAGAGTTTCATTTGATCATCCACCACATGAGTCATTGCTCGTGGCTGAGGATATACCCTTGGATATTGTTTATGAAGATGACTATTTAGTAGTGGTTAATAAACCGCCAGGAATGGTCGTGCATCCTGGGCATGGAAATTATTCGGGTACGTTAATCAATGCGCTGATTCATCATTTTGAAAACCTTCCCAATAACTCTAGCAATAGACCTGGGCTTGTTCATAGGATTGATAAGGATACCAGTGGTTTGCTAGTCGTTGCAAAAACAGAAGAGGCAATGGCATATTTATCAGCTCAATTTGCTGCCAAAACTAGTGAACGGGAGTACATAGCTATAGTTTGGGGTAATTTTAATGAATCCACAGGTACTGTTGAGGGGAATATAGGACGTCATCCTAAAAACCGTTTGCAAAATACCGTTTGGTTAGGTGATGATGCTGATAAAGGAAAAGTTGCCGTTACACATTACTCTGTTGAGGAAGATTTAGGATACGTGACCGTTATAAGTTGCCGTTTGGAAACCGGTCGCACACACCAGATTCGGGTGCACATGAAGTTTATAGGCCACACGCTTTTCAATGATGAGCGTTATGGAGGCAATAGAATTCTCAAGGGAACTAACTTTACTAAATACAAGCAATTTGTAGACAACTGCTTTAAAGTTTTACCACGGCAGGCTTTGCATGCACGAACTTTAGGATTTAAACATCCACATACAAAAGAATGGATGAGTTTTACCAGTGATGTGCCTCAAGATATGGTAGAATGTATAGATAAATGGCGCACTTATGCGACCAATTCTAAAGACATGTAATAGGGTTTTGGTTTATCTGTAGCTTCTTATCTTTATTTTAAAAGGTATGTTTATCCTTAGGCAGCACAGGGCAAAAGCAAGATAGTCACTATTATTTTTCAAGTTCTAACCTTACTATTTGCACGAGTTGGCATCTCTAGTTTCTATTTGAGCTTGGAATTAAGTGGAGAAAATAGATAATTGGGAATGCCACAATCCCTAATTCTTAAAAGAACAAAAGGCGACACGCTTTCACGTTGATAAATTTGAACACTTAGGACAAAATATTTTTAAACTGTTGACTGTTGTGGAGCTAATATTAGTCCAATTAGCAGATAAGCAAAGTTGCGAGCAAAGCGGGCAGCTAGCATGTCATTTGTTATAAAAAAAGCCTTAACAGTGACTTCTGTAGGAGAATAAATTGGGCTTATTCCATCAATTTTTGAATATATAAATACAACTTAACTAGATTTTGAGAGCGATATGTGTTCTTAGAGGCTATTTTTACTGTTCAAAATAGAGTTTATGAAAATTTTACTTTCTCCAGCAAAATCATTGGATTACAAAACAAAGTTGCCCACTTCAAGAGATACACAACCCATATTTGCAAAAGATGCTGCGCAAATTAACGCAAAATTGGAGCAATTGAGTAAGAAGGAAGTAGGCGCATTGATGCACATTTCAGATCAACTAGCCGAGTTGAATTTTCAGCGTTACAAGAATTTTAAAGAAAATTTTACCAATGCAAATTCGCGTCCTGCGATTTATGCTTTTGCAGGAGATGTGTACACCGGCTTTGATGCCTATACCCTAAATACAGAGTTTTTAGACCATGCTCAGGACACTATTCGCATCTTGTCTGGAATGTATGGTTATTTAAGGCCTTTAGACCTGTTACAGCCTTACCGACTAGAAATGGGAACCTCTCTACCCATTGGCAATAATAAGAATCTCTATGAATACTGGAAAAGTAAGATCACTTCAAGTTTAAACCAAGAAATCACAAAAGAGGAATTGCTCGTTAACCTCGCTAGCAACGAATATTTCAAAGCTATAGATAAGAAAAACCAAGAGGGAAAATTAATCACTCCTGTTTTCAAGGATTATAAAAATGGCCAGCTGAAAGTGATTTCTTTTTATGCCAAAAAAGCTCGTGGAACCATGGCGAGATTTCTGGTAGAGAATAAAGTTGATTCTCTTGACGGGATTCAGGGTTTTGCCATAGACAACTATAGATTTTCAGTGCAGGAGACCACTAATAAAAGCGAGCCTGTTTTTATAAGATAAACTGGATAGATGTTACTTTTTTAGAGTTTTTAGAATGTCACTTTTTTTCTTAATCAATACATAATTTTCAATTGCTGCCGCAGCTAGGAGTTCAACTTTTAAAGCACAGAAGGCAGAAAGACATACTAAAAAGCTATTTGCTTTGAGTAGTACAATAAATAACCTTTATCTTTCGTACATGGAAGAAGAAAACACGCACTTTTCTATAAAGGACTGGTCACTCAGCGACAGGCCCAGAGAAAAACTCTTGCATAAAGGCAGCTCTTCACTTTCTGAAGCCGAGTTGATAGCCATTCTCATAGGTAGCGGTACGCGCAAGATGAGTGCCGTAGAGTTGAGTCGCATTATTATCAATGATGCACAAAACTCGCTTGACGTTTTGGGAAAGAAAAGTCTTAAAGATTTAATGAAATATAAAGGTATAGGCGAGGCTAAAGCAATAACTATAGCCGCAGCGATGGAATTAGGTAAACGCCGTGCGATGGAAATGCCTATAGAACTGCCTAAAATAAAATCTAGTGAAGATGCTTTTAAAATTATGCAGCCTGTCATAGGAGAATTGCCCCATGAGGAGTTTTGGGTGATGCTGCTGGATAATAGTCATAAAGTATTAGAAAAGAGAAATATAAGTATAGGAGGTATAACAGGAACGCTTGTAGATGCTAGAGTTGTGTTTAAAAAAGCGATAGAAGCAGGAGCGGTGGCTATGGTATTAGCGCATAATCACCCAAGTGGCAATTTAAAGCCTAGTATGCAGGATAAGGCATTAACTATTAAACTAATTGAGGCAGGAAAGTTGTTAGATATTAAAGTTCTCGATCATTTGATTATCACGCAGCAAGGCTTTTACAGCTTTGCAGATCAAGGATTGATATAATGATATTAATTTACTGCTCTAATATTACCACAAGAAAAGAATATATCTTCAAGCATATCTTTAAACGTTTGATGATTCAGGAATTTAAATTTACTACAGATGTAAGCGAGTTCGTCAGTCATTCAGGAGTTAAATTTAGTTACGGCCCAAAACCATTAGGTGAGGAATTTTTTATTTGGTCCAAAGGTCTTCTAGATGAAACTGGTATTGATGATCACCAAATCGAATTTCATAAGTGGGAAGAGCTCCCCGTTTTTTTTAAGGCTCCTGAACGCAGCGATATTCCTTTTGACATATTTTCTGCCTCATTTTATTTAATAACTAGATATGAAGAGTATCTCCCGCAGGTTAAAGATGATTTAGGCAGGTATAGTGCGAAAGAAAGTATAGCAGTTCAAGGTGATTTTATTTTATTGCCGCTCGCAGACCTTTGGGTAAGAAAATTATTGGAACTTTTAAACAGAAAATTTAATATAGTTCTTAAAAGGAGGCAACAGTTAAGGACAACTGTGGCCATTGAAGTAACTTCATTCTTTAAATATAAGGGTAGAGGAATTATAGATAACGCCATTATGTTCTATGTTCATATAAAGCGAATGAAATTTCGATATTTATTAAGACAGATTTTTGTTCTTTCTGGGATTAAATTAGATCCTTTTCATAATTATGAGCAATTGATTGACTTCATAAGAAACAGGTGGAAACACGGCAGGAAATTATCGACCACTAGTGATAATATGATTTTTTTCTTTCATTTAGGGAATTATAATCGAGTAGATAACGGTATAAGTTATAGGTCTAGAAAGTATCGCGAGGCCATTAAACAAATAGGGGATTACACGGACATAGGTTTGCGTTATTCATTTTATTGTGATGATAAAGAAGTTAAGACGCAAGGAAAAAGGTATGAGCAAATTGCTAATAGGTCGTTACAAAAAACGATGGCAGCTTATTCTAAGATAGCGACACCTGGTCATTATAAAAGATTGGTAGATCTAGAAAGTTTAGAAGACTATAGTATGGGCTATGAGACCATGCCAGGTTTTAGAGCCAGTACCAGTCATCCATTTTATTTTTATGACCTAGATTATGAAGTGCAAACGCCATTACTTATACATCCTTACGCACTTCATTACAAAAGCATATCTGGAAACATGCTTAACGGACAAAAACAAGTAGTCCAACAACTAAAAAGAAGAGTAGAAGAGGTGTCTGGTCATTTTATTGTGATGTACGATTATGCACAATTCGAGCAAGGTTTAAAAAGTCATGCGACTACAATTTTAACATTTATATATGACAAAGAAGTTTAAAAATATAGAACACATTTTCTTTGATCTAGATCACACATTATGGGATTTTGATCTGAATAGCAAGCTGGCGTATCAACAGATATTTCAAGAACATGGAGTCACCCTAAATCTAGAAAAATTCATTCACGTTTACGAGCCTTTGAATTTACAATTCTGGCGCATGTTTAGAGAGAATAAAATATCTAAAGAAAATTTACAATACCAAAGGCTTAAAACGGCTTTTGATGCTTGTAACTATAGCGTTGATGATGATCAAATTCATCTTTTTGCTGATTTATACATTGCGTACTTGCCTAATAACAACCATCTGTTTGATGGTTGCATTGAATTGCTTGATAAACTTCAAGAAAAATACCAGTTGCATTTAATTACAAATGGTTTTAATGGAGTACAACAAAGCAAAGTAGAGAATGCAGGCTTGTCAAAATATTTTGACGTCGTTCTTACTGCTGAAACTGCGGGTATTAAGAAACCAGATGCCGCTATTTTCCATCAAGCGTTAGAAATGGCAGGAGCGTCGGTCGCTAATAGCATGATGATAGGAGATAGTTACGAAGCTGATATAAAAGGGGCTCAAGATATAGGGCTAGCGACCATATGGTTTCACATGACTGATCAAGAAATTCCAGAGAATGAAGTAGTTGTGCATCAACTTAAAGATATTTACCCTTTATTATCGTAATCGTAATGATTTTTCCAACGTTTTTGTAAAAATTCCTTTTGGGCGTTTTCTCTTGGATTATTTCCTGGTTTATATAGGGTCGTTTTACTTATTTCAGTCGGTAGAAAATCATAGTGTGCAAAATTTCCTGGATGGTCATGGGCATATTTATACTCCTCTCCGTAACCCAATTCTTTCATTAGTTTAGTAGGAGCATTGCGCAAACCTAGAGGCACAGAAAGGTCACCAGTTTCCTTAACAAGACGTTGTGCATTTCCTATCGCCATATAACTGGCATTACTTTTTAAAGATGTTGCGAGATAAACGGCACACTGACTTAAAATAATACGCGATTCGGGATAGCCTATGGTAGTGACTGCTTGGAACGTGTTGTTTGCCATTATAAGCGCTGTAGGATTTGCATTTCCTATATCCTCAGAAGAAAGGATCAACATTCTACGCGCTATAAATTTGACATCTTCACCGCCTTCAATCATTCGAGCAAGCCAGTAAACCGCCGCATTGGGATCACTGCCTCTTATGGATTTAATAAATGCACTTATGATATCATAGTGTTGTTCTCCGGTTTTGTCATAACGCGCTGGATTTGCCTGAACCTGTGATAACACCATTTTATTAGTAATTGATATTTTTTCAGTGGTTTGGGAATTCACAACCAGTTCAAATACATTCAATAGTTTTCGAGCATCTCCACCGCTTATTCTTATCAATGCTTCTGTTTCGGCTATTTCAATATTTTTCTTAGATAATAGCTCATCGATTTGAATGGCTCTAGATAATAAGTTTTCTAAGTCCGCTTTCGCGAAAGCTTCTAAAATATACACTTGACACCGAGATAGAAGTGCGGGGATAACTTCAAAACTTGGGTTCTCTGTAGTGGCTCCAATCAGGGTTACCCATCCTTTTTCAACAGCTCCCAAAAGGGAATCCTGTTGTGATTTACTAAAACGATGTATCTCATCTATGAATAGGATAGGGTTTCTAGCGGTAAACAAGCCTCCTGAGTTCTTTGCTTTGTCAATTACCTCACGTATGTCTTTTACACCACTATTAATGGCGCTAAGCGCATAAAAAGGCCGTTTACTTTCTTGAGCAATGATATGTGCGAGAGTGGTTTTACCAGTTCCTGGTGGACCCCAAAGAATTAACGAGGGTGCAGTACCATTAAGAATGTGCTGTTTCAAAGTGCCTTTGTCACCTACTAGGTGTTGCTGGCTTAAGTATTGATCAAGATTGTTAGGACGTATACGTTCTGCTAGTGGTATGTGTTGCATGATGTAAAAATAAATATTCTATTGTTTAGGTACAACGTTAGCGGAGTTAGATTTGCGCATTATGTCATGACAGGTTTTCGGTTCTGTACAATGGCTCTTTAATTGATACCTTTACTTGAATGAAAGATTCCGAATACTTTAAACTTGATTTAATAACTATTTTACCTGCAATAGTGTTTGTATTTGTAATGTGGCTGGTGTACTGGTTAGAAGTAGAGTTTCACTTTAGATTTACCGATAACGGTATACGTCCAGACCGCCTTTCTGGGTTACAAGGTGTTGTATTTGCACCATTTATTCATTCTGGTGTAAAGCACTTATGGAGCAATACTCTTCCATGTCTCATCTTGATTACAACACTTACTTATTTTTATAGAAACCTTAGCTTTTATGTAATTTTTATGGGAATACTAATTACGGGTGTATTGACTTGGTTTTTAGGAAGACCTTCCTATCATATCGGGGCAAGCGGTGTAGTTTATATGCTAGCGGCTTTTCTTTTTTTTAAAGGTATCTTAACAAGACATTATAAAATGCTGTCATTGAGTTTTGTGGTGGCTTTCTTTTATGGTAGTTTGGTATGGTATGTATTGCCTATTAAAGAAGGTGTTTCTTGGGAAGGTCATTTAAGCGGCGCCATCGCTGGTATAATTTTAGCCATTATTACGCGCAATAAGCTGCCAGAGAAAAGAAAGTATGTATGGGAACTCGATCAGTATAAAGAAGAAGATGATCCCTTTATGCGACAGTTTGACGAGAACGGTAATTTTATAGAGTTGCAGGAGGAAGAGGAGTGAGAAGCTGATTTAAAAAAGTATTGTGCTGTTTTATGAGGATGTATCAGTAAACAAAGAACAAATGGATATATGCTTAAAATAGTTGGTTCTTATCAAATCTGTTCTAAAGAAAACTATGCTACATCCCTTCATTATGGGAAGTTCTAGTGGCTGTTCTATAGATAGAAGATCCTTAAGAAATTTCTATTTTTTTTAAAAAGATCCTTTAAATAAAATCTTTTTTAATTAAATTATATTTTCAACCTAAGCGTTAGCCTCAGTTTAGATTTGTAATGCAAAGAAGAGGGAAAAGAATAATTAGAATGGGTACAAAGCGAGATCTTTTGGCCACTAAGTACAGTTAAAAACAATAATCAATTACAATCTCTGTCTGACGGCTTCATATAACATGGCGCCACAGGCAACAGATACATTTAAAGAGGCGATGTCTCCTTGCATGGGCAGTTTAACAACTTGATCTAGTACTTTTAAAGTGGACGGGTTGATACCTCTATCTTCACTTCCTAATACTAGGGCAAGAGGTATATTTAGATCTATATCATATAATAAGTCTGTTGCCTTTTCATTAGCACCGACCGTCTTGATATCATAGGCTTTTAGTAGGTATACGGCGTCCTTTATGTGATTCACTTTGCAGATAGGTATGTTGAATACGGCACCCGCACTTGTTTTTATGGTAGCAGCATTTACTGGGGCACTTCCCTTTTCAGATACAATAATTGCCGTTACTCCTGTACATGAGGCCGTACGGATAATAGCACCAAAATTCCTTACATCAGTTACCCCATCAAGTAATAAAAATAGAGGACTACTTGTCATATCTGTTTGTTCAAGAATAGTCTCTAATTCATGAAAGTCCACAGGAGATATACTCGCTGCCGCTCCTTGATGATTTCCTTTTGCAAGGTGATCTAACTTTTCAATAGGTACATAGGAAACCGCAATATTATTTTTACGGGCAGCAGTCTTTAATTGTTGCATTAGCAATCCTTCAGCCTCTTTAAGTAAGTAGATTTTTGAAATCTCTTTATCACTTTCAATAGCCTCCATGATGGTTCTAATACCGTATATGTAAGTTGTTTTTTCCATGTTGCAAATGTAGTAGTTATACTACTTATAATTTTAATTTACTGGAATAAAAGGCTGGCTTTCATTTTCTACGATTATTTTCTTTGTAACAATTGCTTCCGCATACAAATTCGCCACATGTTGATCCTTAATTTGTTTAGTAAAAGAGCTTATGTTAGAATTAGTGCAACAAAAAAAACTTATTTATTACTAAAGTATGTACACAATTTATAACAGGTGTTTTGGCCAAAGTTTTTGGCTGTCTGGGATATGAGTAAAAAATTAGAGATGCAATTGACCCATTCGTACGGGTATTTTTTATGGCGAATCCTGCGTCTTTTACAAATAAGGTAGGTACAATTGTTTTTCTGTTTTCAACTTTGTTGATTAGTCTGTTCGTTTAATGTGTGTGATGGTCTGTATACAGGTAGGTATGGGGAGGGATTTAATAGCAGGTATGATTTGTGATTAAAAACGTATGTTATAAGGATATATCTTGGTATTCCTTCAAAACATATAATTTCCAGGATCTATGGAAGCACCTTTTAGTATAAGAGGTCATAGAATGAAAATAAATGAAAGTATGTGCTTATGTTGAAAGCTCATATTTTTTTAGTTGATTGGAAGAGAAATATAATGTTAATCATATTCTGTTTTCGTTATTATCTGTTAGGTGGTGCATTTGTTTCTATTATTTAATAAAAGCTATGGATTACAGTAATAATGCTGAAGATGTTTGTAAAATTATCCTAAGTTTTAAGTTTAACTTTAGGTATTCAAAAAGGAATTAGATAGGTATAGTTATGGGAAAGAATTGTTGTCGGTTTAAATGACGGAGAATATTGAATCAGGTTTGAAATAACTTTAAGATTATATGTCTTGCTAAACATATGGTTTGGTCTAAAGCAAAAAAAACCCAAGCGTGAGCTTGGGTTTTTAAGATTGTAATAATTGTTAAAATTTACTAGTTTACACAGAACGGTACTCTATCAAATTCACCAAAAACTCCTCCACCTCTAGCAAAGGTTAATATGGAACAAGTGATTTCAAAAAACCCATCACCGTTAGCAGCATCGCCCTGACCATCACCAAAAGAATCAGTTATTATAGCTACGTAACAACCATCTGCAAGCGTTATAGGAGCAGTGAATGTGGTAGGTGTTGCTCCAGCAGCGACGCTAGAAAGTGAACCACCTGGCATGGCATACACTTCATTTCCCATGTCATCCTCAATAGTAAAACCAGTTTCACCAGCATATCGATCACCTTGAATAAAAAGAGTTGCATCATTGCAAATTATAGCCTTGAAGTATTCGACTACCAAGATGGTACCGAACGTTTCAGTAGTATCGCTTGTCGCTTTGATTGAGAAGGTATCTGTTACACCATCTGCTAATACAATAGCATTAAAATCAAATACAACAGAAGCAGTACCTAGGTAAGAATCTGCAGGAATAGTTATGGTTCCTAAAGTAACACCACCAGCAGCGGGAGCGTTCCCGACAAACTCTATTCCAAATGTTCTAGCTGCACTAGACGGTTTTGTTATAGTAACTGCAAATTCTTCAGTTGAACCTCCTGTAGGAACAGAAATTTGAGCAGAAGTATCGCTTAAACCTACTGCTGTTCCTTCAAAAATCAACTGATCTTGATCACAACTCGTTAGAAGCAAGGCTCCTAAAAAGGTAAATGTAATTATAAGTTTTTTCATTTTATAAATTTTTTATTATTAATAACCAGGATTTTGTTGACCTGCTACAGCTGGGTTACCAGTAAATTCAAGCAATGGTATAGGCATATATTGTGTTTCTATATCAGTTGCAGGACGATCACAAAGAGGCGCTTGATATAAAGTACAGTCTACTGCATTTCTATCATAACCTACGTTAGCTCTTTGACCAAGTCTCTTGATGTCGATATAACGGTGACCTTCTCCCCATAATTCTATTCTACGTTCTGCAAGTATGTCTGCAAACGCTTCTTGAGTTGATGTGTAAGTCGGAGTAGTTACAGACGTGGTGAAACGTGCATTACGTACCAAGTCAACTTGAGCAGCTGCATCACTAAAAGCACCATTTCTAGCTGCAATTTCTGCAAGTATAAAGTGCATCTCTGCAGTTCTCATCACTTTTGAATCGTTACGAAGTCCACCAGCCAAACCACCTAAGTTTTGATCTCCAGGATATTTATCAACTACAAGTTCATCACTATCACGAGGATTTAGATCTGCAGTTGGTGTCGCAGAAATATTAGAAGTAATATCAATATAAACGGGACGTCTTACATCTCCATTAGATGAAAAATTAGCTTCTAGGATGTTAAAGACATCTCTACTCATTTCAAAAACTGGTCCATCATTTAGGGTACTACCATTCGTATTGAATAGACTGCCTAAAGCAGGGCCACTATTTAATGTGACATCAAGATTGAAGATAATTTCACCTGCTCCAGCACCTGGAACATCTTGCCATATTGCTCTGAATGCAGTTTCATTACCACTTGTAGGCAATGAAAAGTTAGCAAGTACTGCATTTGCATTGTTGCTGGCTAGAGATGTGTCACCTCTATAGTTAGCTACTCTCGCTCTTAAAGCCCTTACAAAATTTTGTGAAACGAAAAATCTATCATAAGAAGTTCCTGCCCCGTCAAATAATGTTTCGGCTCTTTGTAGATCCGCAAATATAAAATCATACGTATCTCCTATAGTAGTTCTAGGCAAAGAAGTCGAAGCGTCTGCAGGAAAGTCCAAAACAATAGTACCTAAGGTAGAATCATTTTCTAAATCTTCTCCAAAATAGGCTAAGATTCTACTGTAAGCATAAGCTCTAAGTGTTAAAGCCTCAGCAATAGTCTGATTGTATAGATTTTCTTCTCCAGGCTCTGGTGTGATATTTGCAGCTGCGGCTAGTAGAGTATTTGCTCTAAAAACCGCTCTGTAATTACCTTGCCATATGTTTCGAGCTTCATCACTATTAGGGTTTAAAACTCCTTCATGAAGAGTTATAGATTGACCACCGTGGGAAGAACCTATAGCCACCTCATCTGTAAATCTGCTACTAAAGTTAATCTCTGTTGAAGTATTTACGGTACTATAAATACCAAATATTCCGGTAGCTAAATCATCTACATTCACAAAAGCTGCCGCAGAACCTAGTTCCCCAGGTTGAATGATGTCTGTTGCATCATCGCATGAGGCGAATAATGCAACCATACTTAATGCTATTATTATTTTTTTCATTTTGTTTTTTATTAAAAGTTTAAGTCTATTCCAAATGCTATGGTTCTACCAGTAGGGAATTGATTGAAAGTGGATGTTCTTCTTTGTTCTGGATCACTACCTCTAAAATCAGAAAATGTCAATAGGTTTTCTCCATTCACAAAAATACGTCCTCCTGATAAGAAAGAATTCTCTAAAAGAGATTTCGGGAAATTATAACCAAATTGAGCAAAACGGAGTCTTAAAAAATCAGAGTCCACAAGAAATCTATCACTATTAGCTGCTGGATTTATATTGGTGGCATCTAAGCTAGGAACATCAGTAACACGATTAGTAGGTGTCCACGCTCTTAGTAAGTCAGCTGATAAGTTTCCGTTTCCTGCAAAGTTGAAATCAAGAAGGTTATCATAATCACTGTCAATAAATGCAGTTCCAGTTACATATGCAAACTGAGCTTCTACAAAGAAGTTTTTGTACGATGCATTAAATCCAAAACCTCCAAAGAATCTTGGGTTTACACTTTTACCCGTAAATTTTCTATCTTCATTGTTGATGGTCTCTGTAAGGTCACCGTTTGCATCTCTAAACAATAGGTTTCCATTAGCAGGGTTCACACCAGCGTATTCGGCCAAAAAGAATTCGTTAATTCTTTGACCTTCTTGTAAAACAGTCAAACCAGCGTTATCAATTCTTCCACTTTCTGGAGATACATCTAAAACTTGATCATCATTAAATGTTCCGTTAGCAAATACATTCACATTTAAACCACCTTCTTTTGTTGCTCGTACTATATTATAATTAGCAGTTAATGTTACTCCATTATTTCTTACACTTCCTACGTTCTTATCAACATTGTCCGTAGTGTTTACTAATGATATCTGTTGAGGTGCAAACAAGTCTGTCGTTACCCTGTTGTATAAGTCAAGACTTCCACTCAACCTTTGGTCAAATAAAGAGTAATCAATACCAAAGTTGAGCGTAGTTACTGTTTCCCATCTTAGATCGCTTACCGGAACGACTGAACTAGGAACGAAAGTTTGTGTGTCTCTATAACCGTTAAAGGTTGAGAATTGCTGTCTTGTGTTGTTTCTAGCCCCATAATATCCACCAGAGATTCTATCATTTCCAACCGCACCATAGGATAGTCTTGCTTTTAATAGATCAATAGTTTCATTATCTTTTAGAAAGTCTTCTTCACTTACATTCCATCTTAATGCAGCAGCGTAAAAAGTACCCCATCCGTCATTATAAATAAATCGGAAAGACTTATCTCTTCTTACCGTAGCTTCAAAACCGTATTTACCGTCGTAATCATAAGCAATGTTACCAAAAACGGAGAAACCACCAGCTTCAACTTTTTGAGCGATTGCATCTGCTCCTAGATTGTCACTTCCTCCATTATCGTCGATAAAAGAACTACCGTCTCCAGGAGAGAAAGTCCTAGGGTCCATACCTACTTGAGTAAATCCAAAACTTTCAAAGTGAGCTTTTATGTATTCCACATAACCATTTACTCTTACGTCATGTTTCTTATCTTCCTCGTTTTCGGCTTCCCCAAATTTCTTAGCCCATCCTAGGTTCAAGTTAGAGTTCATTCTTACATCTCTAAAATAGTTTTGTTGAGTTCTTCCCTCAAATGGCTCTACGTTACTTCCAGCACGAATTCTAGCAAGTGCTGATAATGGACTTGTTGTATCTAAATCATTTTCCTGTTCAACCTCTAGTCCAAGTCTGTATCTCAATGTGAAGTTATCAGTAATATCATAAGCGACATCACCACCAAGTTGAATAGTTAATTTATCTTGTTCATCACGATCAAAACGTTGAGCGTCTAGATTTACATAAGGAGCATTTCTAAAAGTAAACGCAGCTCCGCCAGTTAATAATGTGGAAGTGTTAACATTAGGATCTAAATATGGTAATCCGTTGTTAGCTGCCCAGATGGGGTTAAAAAATACAGATCCACTACCATCAGCTCCTTGAGTTCTTGAATCAGAATACCCTAAAAATGCATTAGTACCAAATCTAAATTTACCATTGTCAGATTTTCCATTCACGTTAGATCTAAATGTCATTCTCTGAAGCGTTCTTCCTGCAAGCGCAGATTCTGATTCATTGTAATTTATAGACGTAAATTGGGTTATGTTTTTACCACCAGAACGAAAACTTAAGTTATGATTTTGATTTGTTCCTGTCTGGAAAAATACATCTTCCCAATTAGTGTTTATAGCAAAAGCATCGATGTCAGCGTCTGACAGCGTGTTACCGAGTCCTGCACCACGACTTTTTTCAAAGCGTAAAAGACCTTTAGCATCAAATCTATTATAATCTGTATCAATAAAATTTGTAAAACCAGATGTCGCGTTGTAGGATATCTTCAAAGGGGATTCATATTGTCCACCTTTGGTAGTAATAAGGATTACACCATTAGCACCACGGTTACCGTAGATAGCGGTTGCAGCTGCATCTATAAGGGTAGTTATGTTTTCTACATCATTAGGGTTAAAAGCCGCAAAAGCATCTCCACTGATTGGAATACCATCGATTATGTACAAAGGTTGTGTGTTACCATTTAAAGAAGAGGCACCTCTTAATTGGACAAACGGCGCTGCTCCCGGCTGCCCACTGCTGGTTTGGACAGATAGTCCTGGTACCTGACCTTGTAAGGACTGAAGTAAGGATGCATTAGGACGGTCTTCAATATCACTTGCGTTCAACTGTGTACTTGCTATGTTGCTTTTTAGTCTCGTGGTCTTACGGTATGCCTGAATAACAACAGTGTCAAGTGAGTTATTTGTCATAGTAACGTCAACGTTGGTTTGGTTGCCAACTATCATCTCCACAGATGTGTAACCAATATAAGAATATACAAGTACGTTTTCTGGCGAAGCTAATAGACTATACTTACCATCAAAATCTGTAGTTGTAAACGTTGAAGTACCTTTTATAGAGACTACAGCTCCTATAACTTCGCCCCCATCGGGACCTATTACCTTTCCGGTAACAGTTTGCTGTGCAAAAGCAACTTGCACAACTAACGCTAGTAAAAGCGTTAAAATTCCATTTAATTTTGTTTTCATGTTTAAATTTATTTGAATTAGCCAGCCCCAAAAATCAAATAAAGAAGTTTATAAAACAACTTTTTTAGACTCTATTTATACTATTTGTTAAGAACTCCTTAACGTTAAGCTAATATTCTAGAAGTTTATTTTTAAATTAATGTGGGCTACTGTGCTGGATAAGTCCACTTTAGCATTTTCAAAACGCCCGTTTGCAATGCTTAAATTTAAAATGCCAGCTTGTGTTAAAATTGCAATTCCACCTCCATAACCATATAGTTTATTCAATCTTTTACTGTTAAAATTTTCAAATACACCTATATCTAGAATACTGTGGAGGTAAATCTGATCGTTTAAACGGTATCTATACTCAGTTGCCAGTGTGGTATAGAAAGAGCTGTCTATGCTGTTTTGGTTAAACCCTCTAATACTTCCTAATCCACCGAATTGATAAAGCTCATTGAATTTGATATTGTTGGATTGCAAATAGTAACCAGTTAACTTATTGAAAAACGTACTTCTGTTTGTTAGATGCCATAATTTTAAAAAGGTTGCGTGAAAATTAAATTGTTTTTCATTAGTATTCTTTAATTCTCTATTACTTATTCCTAAACTGGTCCTGATCATTAGGTTTTCAGGCATTAAACGATCTGTGGTTGTTTTTATTAACTCGGCCTGTACTTCGATGCCATTTTTAGTGAAGTCTTCTGTATCTATGTTATCTCCCGTTGCTGTTGAATTTGTGTTGATGTAGTGAACACCGATAGTGCTGTTCCAATTAGGTTTATAAAATATTCCAGCGTTTAATGAAGTTCTCTGGTATGTGCTGTCTCGTCGTTGAATGTCCAAACTGGAATTTAGTCCAATAGCTGTCTTCCACATATACGGGAGGTCTATGCTGGTTGAAAACTGAGTTTGGTCTCCATTGTCATTTCTGTAGGCTAATAAAAATGTTTCAGCTCTGTCGAGGTTGTTTTGTAACTTCAGGTTAATAAAGCCGTTTAATTCAAGTTTGCCGTTCGTGGAATTATTGAATCCTATCAACCCGTCAGCTGTGTTCGTTTTTATTTTTTCCAAGTATAAGAATATAGAGGTGCTGTCTTTCTTGAATAGCACCTCTGCCTCTTTTGTTTGTTTTATAAAAGGTATATTTTTAAGGCTTTGTTCTAATGCAACTATTGTTTTATCATTATAAACTTGTTTTTGTGATGAAAAATTGCTAATTAATCTTTTGGGGAATTTTTTATACCCTTTTACGATTATCCTGTTTAAGTATCTTTTGGTTTTTTGGGAAACAAGCAAGCTGGCTTCAATGGTGTCACTGTCCTTTAGTATTAAATGTGATAGTTTTGTTTCGGCAAATGGGTATCCATCTTGGATAAGCGATGTATTATGTTGTGATAAATATTCTTCGATACTAGGAATGGCAATAAGATTACGCTTTCGCGAAAGCATAACAGTTTTTACAATCCTCTTATCGATCAAGGTGTGCTCCTTTACAATAGCTATATGAGTGTACTTTCTATTAAGCACAATTTGCATGGCTTGCAAAGTGTCGCTTATGCTTTCATTTTTTAGACTCATCAGGTCTAGGAATCCCTTTTTCACTAAGGATTTTGAAATACTGTCCATGATAAAAACGATTTTTTTGTTATTTATAAGTACCGTTTTGATAGAATCTGTATCCGAACTTTTAAAATTTTTATAGGTTATCTGTAAACGATTGTTTTGACAATTTGCTAGGTTTGTGAATAGCATGTATATAATAAGGAGAGGAATTTGTTTCAAGAAATTATTTTTAAAAGTGCTTATGCCTATCATTTAACGCGGCAATCCATAGTATTCTTATGTACAAATAAAAGATATTCTAAATATTTGATAGTGAGGTTTGAATAACTCAATTTTATTCATACCTTTGCCGACCCTGAAAATAGGGATTAATTTATTAGCGTAAAACTATATGCCAACGATTTCACAATTAGTACGTAAAGGAAGAGCCAAAATAACCAAGAAGAGTAAATCGGCTGCTTTAGATTCTTGTCCTCAACGTCGTGGAGTATGTACTCGTGTTTACACTACTACACCAAAAAAACCTAACTCAGCAATGAGAAAGGTTGCTCGTGTTAGACTTACCAACGGTAAGGAAGTAAACGCATACATCCCAGGAGAAGGACACAATTTACAGGAGCACTCGATAGTATTGGTTAGAGGTGGAAGGGTTAAGGATTTGCCAGGAGTTAGATATCACATTGTGCGCGGAGCGCTGGACACCGCAGGTGTTGCAGGTCGTACACAACGTAGATCTAAGTATGGTGCTAAACGCCCTAAGAAGTAAACAATTTTTAAAACACCTAACGCTACTCTGTTTAGGTTTTTTTAATTAACAATTTCAACAAGAAGAAATGAGAAAAAGACAGGCCAAGAAACGTCCTATCCTACCGGATCCACGTTTTAACGACCAGCTAGTAACACGATTCGTTAACATGATGATGTTACACGGAAAGAAATCTACTGCATTTAAACTTTTTTACGATGCAATGGATATCGTAGAGGAAAAAAATCAGGACGAAGAAAAAACGTCACTAGAAGTATGGAAAGATGCGTTATCAAATGTAATGCCCCATGTTGAAGTGCGTTCACGTCGTGTGGGTGGTGCTACTTTTCAGATTCCAATGCAAATTAGACCAGACAGAAAAATATCTACAGCAATGAAGTGGTTGATAGGGTATTCACGTAAGCGTAATGAGAAATCTTTTTCCGTTCGTTTAGCTTCAGAAATCCTAGCTGCGGCTAAGGAGGAGGGAGCTGCTGTCAAGAAAAAGACAGATACGCACAAAATGGCCGAGGCAAATAAAGCATTCTCACACTTTAGATTCTAAGAAATGTCAAGAGATTTAAGATTTACTAGAAACATTGGTATTGCCGCTCACATTGATGCAGGTAAAACCACTACTACAGAGCGCATCTTGTATTATACAGGTGTTTCTCATAAGATAGGTGAGGTGCATGATGGTGCTGCAACTATGGACTGGATGGAGCAGGAGCAAGAACGTGGCATTACGATCACTTCTGCTGCTACAACCTGTACGTGGAAATTTCCAATGGAGAATGCAGAGCCACTACCAGAAACTGAGGATTATCATTTCAATATTATTGATACTCCAGGTCACGTAGATTTTACAGTAGAGGTAAATAGATCCTTACGTGTACTTGATGGTTTGGTGTTTTTATTTAGTGCTGTTGATGGTGTAGAGCCACAGTCGGAGACTAACTGGAGGCTTGCCGATAATTATAAAGTACCCCGTATAGGTTTTGTTAACAAAATGGACCGTCAGGGTTCTAATTTTCTTGCTGTTTGTCAGCAGGTAAAGGATATGTTGAAGTCTAACGCAGTTCCTATTGTATTAAATATAGGAGATGAGGATGAGTTCAAAGGTATTGTAGATCTTGTTAAAAACCGTGCTGTAATATGGCATGATGATACTCAGGGAGCAACATTTGATGTGATTGCTATTCCTGAAGATATGAAAGAAGAGGCAAGGAAATATCGTGGTATGTTAATCGAAGAGGTTGCTGCTTATGATGAAGATTTGTTAGAGAAATATATGGAAGATGAGGATTCTATCACAGAAGACGAGGTGCATGCTGCTCTTCGCGCTGCTGTAATGGATATGTCGATTATTCCAATGATTTGTGGTTCGGCCTTTAAAAATAAAGGAGTGCAGTTTTTATTAGATGCTGTATGTCGTTATTTACCTTCTCCCATGGATAAAGAAGGTATCAGGGGTATTAATCCTGATACAGAGAAAGAAGAGTTACGTAAGCCTAGTGTCAAGGAACCTTTTGCAGCTTTAGCTTTTAAAATTGCGACAGATCCTTTCGTTGGACGTTTAGCTTTCTTTCGTGCTTATTCCGGTCGTTTAGATGCAGGGTCTTATATTTTGAACAATCGTTCAGGAAAAAAGGAACGCATTTCTCGTATTTATCAAATGCACTCCAATAAACAAAATGCTATTGATTTTATCGAAGCTGGAGATATTGGTGCTGCTGTAGGATTTAAAGATATCAAGACTGGGGATACCATGACTGATGAAAAACATCCAATTGTTCTCGAATCCATGGACTTTCCAGATCCCGTTATCGGTATCGCTGTAGAGCCTAAGACAAAAGTAGACATGGATAAGTTGGGTATGGCTCTAAGTAAGTTAGCTGAAGAAGATCCTACTTTTCAGGTAAGAACTGATGAATCCTCAGGACAGACTATTATTTCTGGTATGGGTGAACTTCACTTGGATATTATTGTAGATCGTTTGCGTCGTGAGTTTAAAGTAGAGGTGAATCAGGGTGCTCCCCAAGTGGAATATAAAGAGGCTATCACTAGATCGGCTAATCATAGGGAAACGTATAAGAAACAATCTGGTGGTCGTGGTAAATTTGGTGATATTGTATTTACAATTGAACCTGCCGAACCAAATGAGGAAGGAAAGATCGAAGAAGGTCTTCAATTCATTAATAAGATTAAAGGTGGTAATGTTCCTAAGGAATTTATTCCTTCTATTGAAAAAGGTTTCCGTGAGGCTATGAGTGCTGGTCCACTTGCTGGTTTTGAAATGGACAGTATGAGAGTTACTTTAAAGGATGGATCTTTTCATCCAGTGGATTCTGATGCACTTTCATTCGAGCTTGCAGCAAGAATGGGGTATAAAGCCTCTGCAAAATCTGCAGGTGCGGTAATATTAGAACCCATCATGAAGCTAGAGGTAATCACTCCTGAAGAAAACATGGGAGACATAGTTGGTGACCTTAATCGCCGTCGTGGTCAGGTTAATGACATGAGTGACCGTAATGGTGCTAAAGTCGTTAAGGCCGATGTGCCTCTTTCTGAAATGTTTGGTTATGTAACAACTCTACGTACCCTTTCATCGGGTAGAGCGACTTCTACAATGGAATTTTCGCATTATGCAGAAACTCCGTCCAATATAAGTCAAGAAGTAATTGCAGCAACAAAAGGTAACAACTAATATTCATACGATGAGTCAAAAAATCAGAATTAAACTAAAGTCTTACGATTATATGCTGGTAGATAAGTCTGCTGAAAAAATCGTTAAAACAGTAAAAAGTACAGGTGCTGTTGTAACCGGACCTATACCGCTTCCTACACATAAGAAAATCTTTACGGTGTTAAGATCTCCACACGTGAATAAAAAGTCTCGTGAACAATTTCAACTAAGCTCTTATAAGAGGCTTTTAGATATTTATAGTTCTTCATCAAAGACTATTGATGCTCTTATGAAACTTGAACTTCCTAGTGGAGTAGAGGTGGAAATTAAGGTATAATTTTCCGTTAGTATTATAGTGTTAAGCTGTTTATTTGCGAAAGTAGATTTGCTTAAATAATTTAAAATAACAATTAATTAAATAAATATGTCTGGGTTAATAGGAAGAAAAATCGGAATGACTAGCATTTATGACGAAAATGGTAAAAACATGCCATGTACGATCATAGAGGCGGGTCCTTGCGTTGTTACCCAAGTCAGAACTAAAGAAGTGGATGGTTATGCCGCTTTGCAATTAGGTTTCGATGACAAATCAGACAAGAATGCTTCTAAAGCCGCCCAAGGGCACTTCAAGAAAGCAGGAACTGCTGTCAAAAGAAAAGTTGCTGAATTTAAAAGTTTTGATGAGGAGTACAAATTAGGTGATTCAATCACTGTTGATATGTTCACCGAGGGTGAGTTTATCGATGTTGCTGGGACATCAAAGGGTAAAGGTTTTCAAGGTGTTGTAAAACGCCATGGTTTTGCTGGTGTAGGCCAAGCAACTCACGGTCAACACAACCGTTTGAGAGCTCCTGGATCAATTGGTGCTGCATCTTATCCTGCACGTGTATTCAAAGGAATGCGTATGGCGGGTCAGATGGGTAATGAAAAAGTTAAAGTTCAAAATTTAAGAGTATTAAAGGTGGTGTCTGAAAAGAACATCCTTGTTGTTAAAGGTTGTATACCTGGTCACAAAAACTCTTACGTAATCGTACAGAAATAATGAAGGTAGCAGTATTAGATTTAAAAGGAAAAGAAACTGGACGTCAGGTTGAATTATCTGACGATATTTTCGGTATTGAGCCTAGCGAGCATGCTATTTACTTAGATGTAAAGCAGTATTTGGCTAATCAACGTCAAGGTACACACAAGGCTAAACAACGTGCAGAGATTACTGGAAGTACACGTAAGATCAAAAAGCAGAAGGGAACTGGTACTGCCCGTGCAGGTTCTATAAAGTCTGGTGTATTTAGAGGTGGTGGACGTATTTTTGGTCCAGTTCCACGTAGCTATTCATTCAAATTGAACAAAAGTCAGAAGAGGTTAGCCCGCAGAAGTGCTCTAAGCCAAAAGATTGCGGAAGGTTCTTTAAGTGTTGTTGAGAATTTTGTTTTTGATGCACCGAGAACTAAAGATTTCATTCAAGTTTTAGACGGTTTAGGACTTAATAATAAAAAGTCTCTTTTTGTGTTGGGTGAATCAAATAATAATGTATATTTGTCTTCGCGAAATTTGAGGGGTGCCGAAGTTATAACTAACTCGGGATTAAGTACTTATAAAATTCTCAATGCTACAAATGTAGTTCTATTGGAAGGTTCGTTAGAAGGTATTCAAGAAAATTTAAGTAAATAAGTATGAGCATTTTAATAAAACCTATTATTACCGAGAAGGCAACTAGAGATAGTGAGCTTCTAAATCGTTTCGGTTTTGAGGTTTCTCCTAGGGCTAACAAGGTTCAAATAAAAAAGGAGGTTGAGGCAACGTACGGTGTTACTGTTCTTAAGGTAAGAACAATGAATACCCGAATCAATCGCAATACTAAACATACTAAAACAGGGATCCAAGTTGGTAAAATTAGTGCTCGTAAGAAAGCATTCGTACAACTTAAAGATGGTGAAACCATTGATCTTTATAGTAATCTATAATTAAAAGACAATAATGTCAGTAAGAAAATTAAAACCAGTAACTCCTGGACAGCGATTTAGAGTTGTAAATGGCTTTGACGCTATTACAACTGATAAGCCGGAAAAGAGTTTGCTAGTTCCGAAAAAACGCTCTGGTGGACGTAATGATAGAGGTCGTATGACCATGCGTTACATCGGTGGAGGTCACAAAAAGCGGTATCGCTTAATCGATTTTAAGAGAGATCGTCACGGTGTACCAGCAACTATTGCCTCTATAGAGTATGATCCGAATAGGACTGCTTTTATTGCTCTCGTTAATTACCAGGATGGAGAAAAACGGTATGTCATTGCTCAAAGTGGTATGGCTGTTGGTCAGAATATTGTTTCTGGTGATACAGCAACGCCTGATGTGGGTAATGCGATGAAGCTATCACAAATACCATTAGGTTCTATAGTGAGTTGTATAGAGTTACGTCCTGGTCAAGGTGCTGTTATCGCACGTAGTGCTGGTTCATTCTCACAACTGATGGCTCGTGATGGAAAATATGCTACAATTAAGATGCCTTCAGGGGAGACAAGATTGATTTTACAAGAATGTTTAGCAACTATTGGTGCTGTTTCCAACAGTGATCATCAATTACTTGTAAGTGGAAAGGCTGGTCGCAGTCGTTGGTTAGGCCGTCGTCCACGTACTCGTCCTGTGGTAATGAATCCAGTAGATCACCCTATGGGTGGTGGTGAAGGTAAATCTTCAGGTGGTCATCCACGTTCACGTAATGGTATTCCTGCAAAAGGGTATCGCACTCGTGATAAAAATAAAGCAAGTAGTCAATATATAATAGAACGTAGAAAGAAATAAATTATGGCTCGTTCACTTAAAAAAGGACCTTACGTATTTCATAAACTTGAATCTAAGGTTGCTCAGAATGTTGATTCTGGGAAGAAAACTGTTATCAAAACTTGGTCACGTTCTTCGATGATCACTCCAGATTTTGTTGGACAAACAATTGCTGTACACAATGGTCGTCAGTTTGTTCCCGTATATGTTACGGAAAACATGGTCGGTCATAAACTTGGGGAATTTTCACCTACTAGATCTTATAGAGGTCATGGTGGTGCAAAGAACAAAGGTAAAAAATAAGCAAAGCTATGGGAGTTCGTAAAAGACATATGGCTGAAAGGCTTAAGGAAGAAAGAAGTAAAGTTGCATTTGCCAAATTAAATAATTGTCCCACTTCACCTCGCAAGATGAGGTTGGTTGTGGATATTATAAGAGGCAAAAAAGTTGAGGATGCGTTAAACATTCTTAAGTTCTCGTCAAAAGAGGCAGCTCGTAGACTTGATAAGCTTGTGCTTAGCGCTGTTGCAAATTGGCAGGCTAAAAATGAGGATTTGGATGTTGCTGATGCTGGATTGTTCATCAAAGAAATTAGAGTTGATGGAGGATCCATGTTAAAGAGGTTGCGTCCTGCGCCGCAGGGAAGAGCACACAGAATAAGAAAAAGATCAAACCATGTCACTCTTGTGTTGGGTCAAACTAATACCTTAGAGGTTAACTAATATATTTATGGGACAGAAAACAAATCCGATAGGAAATCGCTTAGGTATCATTCGTGGATGGGAATCTAACTGGTACGGTGGAAATGATTATGGAGATAAGCTAGCGGAGGATGATAAAATACGTAAGTACATTCATGCGCGTCTATCAAAAGCTAGTGTTTCAAGAATTATTATTGAAAGGACTTTAAAATTAGTAACGGTCACTATCACCACTGCTAGACCTGGTATTATTATCGGTAAAGGTGGATCAGAGGTGGATCGTTTAAAAGAGGAGTTGAAGAAAATATCTGGTAAAGATGTTCAAATCAATATTCATGAGATAAAGAGACCAGAACTAGATGCACATTTAGTTGGGTCAAGTATTGCTAGACAGATAGAAAATCGTATTTCCTACAGAAGGGCTATTAAGATGGCAATTACCGCTGCCATGAGGATGAATGCCGAGGGAATAAAGGTTCAAATATCTGGTCGATTGAATGGTGCTGAAATGGCTCGTTCAGAGAGTTTTAAAGATGGTCGTATTCCTCTTTCCACTTTCCGTGCAGATATTGACTATGCGTTAGTTGAGTCTCATACTACCTACGGAAGAATTGGTGTGAAAGTTTGGATTATGAAAGGTGAGGTTTATGGTAAACGTGAACTTTCACCTCTGGTAGGACTTGCTAAGAAGCAACAAGGAACTAAAGGAGGTAGTGCTAATACTCGTGGTGGCAATCGTCGCCGAAGAAAATAATAATAGCTAGAAATGTTACAACCTAGAAAAACAAAATTTAGAAAACAGCAAAAAGGTCGCATGAAAGGCGATTCTGGACGTGGTAATCAATTAGCCTACGGAACTTTTGGAATTAAATCTTTGGATTCTAATTTCATTAATTCCAGACAAATTGAGGCTGCGCGTATTGCTGCGACACGTTTCATGAAGAGAGAAGGTTCTTTGTGGATTAAAATATTTCCAGATAAGCCTATTACCAAGAAACCTCTAGAGGTTCGTATGGGTAAGGGTAAAGGAAACGTAGAGTATTGGGCAGCGGTTGTTAAGCCAGGAAGGATTCTTTTTGAGATATCAGGTGTATCACACGCTGTTGCTCAGGAAGCATTAAGGCTTGCCGCTCAAAAATTACCAGTAAAAACCAAATTCATAGTCGCTCGCGATTATCAAGAATAGACCTGTGTCATGAAACAATCTGAAGTTAAAGGTTATTCCTTCGAGGAATTAAAAGATAAGCTTGTGGAGTCGCAAGCAGCATATGGGGATCTCAAAAGAACTCACAGTATGTCGCCACTAGATAATCCTACACAGATTACTAAGTTGCGTAAGACTATTGCAAGAATCAAGACAGCGATCAATAATAATTAGTGCGACAATGGAGACTAGAAATTTAAGAAAAGAGCGTGTAGGAGTTGTTAGAAGTAATAAGATGGATAAAAGCATCGTTGTTACCGAAGTCAAAAGACAAAAGCACCCTATGTATGGAAAGTTTGTTTTAAAAACAAAAAAGTATGTTGCTCATGATGAAAAGAATGAGTGCAATGAGGGCGACACTGTTCGTATAATGGAAACACGTCCTTTGAGCAAGTCTAAGAACTGGAGATTAGTAGAAATATTAGAAAGAGCTAAGTAATGGTACAACAAGAATCAAGATTAAGAGTAGCTGATAATACTGGTGCAAAGGAAGTTCTTTGTATTCGTGTGTTAGGTGGAACTAAAAGGAGATACGCTTCGGTTGGTGATAAAATTGTGGTGTCTGTGAAAGAATCTACACCTAATGGTAACATTAAGAAAGGAGCTGTTTCAACTGCAGTTGTTGTGCGTACGAAGAAAGAGGTTAGGAGACCTGACGGATCTTATATACGTTTTGATGATAATGCTTGTGTTTTATTAAATCCTACTTCGGACATGAGAGGTACTCGTGTTTTTGGACCTGTTGCACGTGAATTACGTGACAGACAGTTCATGAAAATTGTTTCACTTGCTCCTGAAGTTTTATAATATAATATTATGGCAAAGTTAAAAATTAAAACCGGTGATGCAGTTAGAGTTATTGCTGGCGCTCACAAAGGTTCAGAAGGTAAAGTTAGTAAAGTCTTTATCGATAAAAATAGGGCCATCGTTGAAGGAGTCAATATGGTTTCAAAACACGAAAAGCCAAGTGCTACTAATCCGCAAGGTGGAATTAAAGAAAAGGAGGCAACGTTACACGTTTCTAATCTTTCCTTAATTGATAAGAATAATAGTAATACTAGAGTTGCTTATCAATTAATCGATGGTAAGAATGTACGTATTGCTAAAACAACTAAAGAAGTTATATAATCATGTCGTATTTACCAAGACTAAAAGGAGAATATAAGGAGCGTATAGCCGTTGCCTTGCAATCCGAATTTGCTTACAAAAATGTAATGGAAATTCCAAAACTACTTAAGATTGTTTTAAGTCGTGGGGTTGGTGGTGCTGTTGCTGATAAAAAGTTAATTGATTATGCGCTGGATGAGTTTACCACTATTACTGGACAAAAAGCGGTAGCCACTTTGTCCAAAAAGGATGTTGCATCCTTCAAATTGCGTAAGGGTATGCCTATAGGTGTAAAAGTTACTTTGAGGGGCGATCGCATGTATGAGTTTTTAGACCGTTTCGTAACCGTCGCGTTACCGAGGGTTCGAGATTTTCAAGGCATAAAAGCTGATGGATTTGACGGTAGAGGTAATTATAATTTGGGTATTACGGAACAAATAATATTTCCAGAAATTAATATTGATAAGGTTAACAAAATTGCTGGAATGGATATTACATTTGTTACCAGTGCTGACACGGATAAAGAGGCTAAGTCTTTACTTGCAGAGTTAGGTTTACCTTTTAAAAAGAACTAATTAGAAATGGCAAAAGAATCAATGAAGGCGCGTGAGCGCAAGCGAGAAGCGGTAGTAGAAAAGTATGCTGCTAAGAGAAAAGCTCTAAAGTTAGCTGGAGATTATTTGGAGTTACAAAAACTACCCAAAAATGCATCTCCTGTTCGTTTACACAATCGTTGTAAATTAACTGGTCGTCCTAAGGGCTACATGAGACAATTTGGTGTTTCCCGTGTAATGTTTAGACAGATGGCTAATCAAGGTTTAATCCCAGGCGTTAAAAAAGCTAGTTGGTAATAGCTTAAACATATAATTATGAATACAGATCCAATTGCAGATTATCTAACTAGAATTAGAAATGCTGTTAGAGCAAATCACAGAGTAGTTGACATTCCAGCATCAAAAGTTAAGAAGGAGATAACAAAGATCTTATTTGATCAGGGTTATATCCTAAGTTACAAGTTTGACGATAATGAAACTCAACAAAATATAAAGATCGCGTTAAAATACGATCGTGAGACTAAAGAATCAGTTATTAAAGATTTACAACGTCTATCAAAGCCGGGGTTGCGTAAGTACTCTGGAGCAAATGAGTTACCACGAGTCCTTAATGGGCTAGGTATCGCTATTATTTCTACATCTCGTGGTGTAATGACTGATAAGCAAGCTCGTTTTGAAAATGTAGGTGGTGAAGTTCTTTGTTACGTTTATTAATATACAAGTATGTCTAGAATAGGAAGGAATCCGGTTGCTATACCCGCTGGTGTATCGGTAAAAGTAGAAAATAATGAGGTTACCGTGGAAGGTAAATTAGGTAAGTTGGTGCAATCCTATGAGGATGTGACTATTGAGTTGATTGATAATACTCTAGTCGTATCAAGATCGTCTGACGTTAAGGATCACCGTGCAAAACATGGTCTATATAGGTCGTTAATTGATAATATGGTTCATGGTGTTTCTGTCGGTTGGACAAGGGATCTTGAGCTCGTTGGTGTCGGTTACAGAGCTTCTAGTCAAGGGCAGAAGCTGGATTTGGCTTTAGGCTTTTCGCATAATATTGTTCTCAATATTGCTCCTGAAGTAACAATTGAAACTGTATCCAATAAAGGTAAGAATCCAGTTATTAAGTTGTCGTCTTGTGATAAGCAATTAGTAGGACAAGTTGCTGCTAAGATAAGGGGTTTTCGCAGTCCTGAACCCTATAAAGGTAAGGGTGTTAAGTTTGTAGGAGAAGTAATCAGAAGAAAAGCTGGTAAATCAGCATAATTTATAATATTATGGCATTTTCAAAAACGGCAAGAAGAATAAAAATACGTAAACGTATTCGCAAAACAGTCAATGGTACGGCAAGCCGTCCTAGATTGTCAGTTTTTAGAAGTAATAAGGAAATTTACGCGCAAGTAGTCAATGATGTTGATGGTGTTACCATTGCTTCGGCCTCTTCCCGTGAATTGAAATCAAGTGTTCCAAAGGTGGATGCAGCCAAAGAGGTTGGCAAAGCCGTTGCGTTGAAGGCAAAGGCTGCTGGTGTAGAGATCATATCTTTTGACAGAGGTGGTTATTTGTATCACGGTCGTATTCTTTCTCTTGCTGAAGGAGCTCGTGAAGGTGGTTTAAAATTTTAATTAGAAACATTTAATATAATGTATCAAAAATATAAAAATGTAGAAACGGTGAAGCCAAGTGGTCTTGAGCTTAAAGATCGTTTAGTAGGTGTTCAACGTGTTACTAAAGTAACGAAAGGTGGACGTGCTTTTGGTTTTTCCGCCATTGTTGTTGTTGGTGATGAAAACGGTGTTGTTGGTCATGGTTTAGGAAAGTCCAAAGAGGTTTCAGAGGCTATTTCCAAATCGGTTGAGGATGCTAAGAAAAATTTAGTGCGTATTCCTTTAAGAAAGGGGACTATACCACATGAACAAAAAGGTAAATTCGGTGGAGCTAAGGTATTACTTATGCCTGCTTCTGCCGGTACAGGTGTTATTGCTGGTGGAGCTATTAGAGCCGTTCTTGAGGCAGTAGGTGTTCATGATGTTCTTTCAAAGAATCAAGGTTCCTCTAACCCTCATAATGTAGTGAAGGCTACTTTTGATGCTTTATTGCAATTGCGTAATGCGGAAACCGTAGCGAAGCAAAGAGGAATTTCACTAGATAAGGTATTTAACGGATAATCATTGTTATGGCTATATTAAAAGTAAAGAAAGTACGTAGTGCTATCAATAGATCGGCAAGACAGAAGAGAACACTAGAATCTCTAGGGTTAAGAAAAATGAATCAGATTGTCGAGCACGAAGATAATTCTGTGATACAAGGTATGATCGCAAAAGTTCAACATTTAGTCTCCGTAGAGAAGGCTTAAAAATATCAAAAATGGGTTTACATAATTTAAAACCAGCAGTAGGGTCTGTTAAGAACGCGGCAAAGATAATTGGTCGTGGTCAAGGTTCAGGTAAGGGTGGTACTGCAACACGAGGTCATAAGGGAGCTAAGTCCAGATCTGGTTATTCTAAGAAAGTGGGTTTTGAAGGTGGTCAAATGCCTCTTCAACGCCGTGTGCCAAAATTTGGTTTTACCAATATTAATAGAAAGGAATACGCTGGTGTTAATCTAGATGTTATTCAAGCTTATTATGAGGCTGGTCGGCTTACCGAAACAGTAACGATTGAGGATCTTATAGCAGAAAGATTGGTTTCTAAGAGAGACCTTGTAAAGATTTTAGGGAGAGGCGAAATTAGCGCTTCTATCACTATTTCGGCTAATAAATTTACGGCGTCTGCAAGGGCTGCTATTGAAAAAGTAGGTGGTAAGACACAAACAGTATAATCCAGCCCAATGAAGTTAATTGATAATTTAAAGAATATCTGGAATATAGAAGAATTAAGGGATCGTATTATTATGACCTTTAGTCTTCTTCTGGTGTATAGATTTGGTGCTCAGATAACGCTGCCGGGAATTGATTCTACTCAATTAGTTGGATTGGCTGCTAATTTTAAAGATGGTATTGGCGGTATTTTAAATGCTTTTACGGGAGGAGCATTTGCTAAGGCTTCAGTTTTTGCTTTGGGAATAATGCCTTACATATCGGCAAGTATTGTGGTACAATTAATGGGTATTGCTATTCCTTATCTACAGAAACTTCAAAAGGAAGGTGAATCAGGAAGGAAGAAAATTAATCAGATTACCAGATGGCTTACCATCGGTATTTGTTTAATTCAAGCGCCAAGTTATATGCTTTCCTTGACTTCGCTTGGTGTACCCGAAACAGCATTTATGATGCAAAATCAGGAAACTTTATTTTTAGTGGTAAGTACCATAATATTAGTTACTGGTTGTGTCTTTGCTATGTGGTTGGGTGAAAAGATCACTGATAAAGGAATTGGTAATGGTATTTCCTTACTAATTATGGTGGGTATTATCGCAACCTTGCCTCAGGCATTTATTCAAGAGATTGGTTCTAGGGTCGATGGTGTAGGAGGTTGGTTTCTTATAATTGTCGAGGTAGTCATTTGGTTGTTTATTATTGCGGCGTGTATCATGCTTGTTATGGGTGTAAGAAAAATTCCTGTGCAGTATGCTAGAAGGTCAGCTACCGGTGGATACGAGAAAAATGTTTTTGGTTCACGTCAGTACATTCCTCTAAAATTGAATGCCTCTGGAGTAATGCCTATTATATTTGCTCAGGCTATTATGTTTGTGCCTTCCGCGATTGGTCAGATGGATTCGGGATGGGCTAAAGCCATTGGAAATGCTTATGTGGATATTTTCGGCTTTTGGTACAACTTAACTTTTGCAGTATTGATAGTAGTATTTACTTTTTTCTACACTGCTATTACGGTACCTACTAATAAAATGGCAGATGATTTAAAGCGTAATGGTGGTTTTATACCAGGTATACGTCCTGGAACCGAAACTTCTGAATTTTTGGATCGCATTATGTCTCAGATTACACTTCCTGGGTCGTTGTTTCTTGCGGCGGTTGCTATTTTTCCAGCTATAATTTCATTGATGGGTGTTACTCAATCTTGGGCCTTATTTTATGGCGGTACATCTCTTTTAATCATGGTGGGTGTTGCGATAGACACCATGCAACAAATTAACTCCTATCTTCTTAATCGTCATTATGACGGTCTCATTAAGACGGGTAAAAACAGAAAAGCAGTAGCATAATGGCAAAACAATCAGCAATTGAACAAGATGGTTCTATCATTGTCGCCCTTTCTAACGCTATGTTTAGAGTAGAATTAGAGAATGGTCATGTTGTGACTGCGCATATATCAGGTAAAATGCGTATGCACTATATAAAATTATTACCTGGAGATAAAGTTAAATTAGAAATGAGTCCTTACGATTTATCAAAAGCGAGGATCACTTATAGATACTAATATGAAAGTAAGAGCATCAATTAAAAAAAGAAGTGTTGATTGTAAAATAGTCCGTCGTAAAGGTAGGCTGTACGTGATTAACAAAAAGAATCCAAAATTTAAACAAAGACAAGGTTAAGCTATGGCTAGAATTGCAGGGGTAGATATACCTAAAAATAAACGTGGAGTAATTGCTTTAACTTACATTTACGGTGTGGGTAGGAATAGGGCTAATGATGTTCTTATTGCTAGTGGCGTAAGTATTGATAAGAAGGTTAGTGACTGGGATGACGATGAAATCGGTAAAATTCGATCTGCTATTGGCGAGTTTACTATTGAAGGTGAACTTCGTTCTGAAACTCAGCTTAACATCAAGCGTCTTATGGACATTGGTTGTTATAGGGGGATTCGTCACAGATCTGGTTTGCCTTTGAGAGGGCAACGTACTAAGAATAATTCTCGTACTCGTAAAGGAAAACGTAAGACCGTTGCTAACAAGAAGAAAGCAACTAAATAATAAGTAACTGATATGGCAAAGTCTAAAACGGTAGCTAAAAAGCGTAAAGTAATTGTTGATAGTGTAGGAGAGGTTCACATTTCTTCTTCCTTCAATAACATTTTAATTTCGCTTACTAATAAAAAAGGTGAGGTGATCTCGTGGTCATCTGCAGGAAAAATGGGTTTTCGTGGTTCTAAAAAGAATACTCCTTATGCGGCGCAACTTGCTGCTGAGGATTGTTCAAAAGTAGCACATGAAGCAGGTTTGCGTAAGGTTAAAGCTTATGTAAAAGGACCTGGTAATGGTCGTGAAAGCGCTATACGTTCTATTCATAATGCAGGTATTGAAGTAACAGAGATTATTGATGTTACTCCACTTCCACATAATGGATGTCGTCCACCTAAAAGAAGAAGAGTTTAATTTAATTTTAATATCGAAGGATTATAAGATCATCGAAGGATTTAGACCTGAATTCATGATACATCTTTCAAAAAATTTACAAAATGGCAAGATATAGAGGTCCTAAGGCAAAAATTGCGCGTCGATTTAGAGAAGCAATTTTTGGCCCTAGTAAAGCTTTGGAGAAAAAAAATTATCCTCCAGGGATGCACGGAAACGCTAGGCGTCGTGGAAAAGAATCGGAGTATGCGGTTCAATTAAAGGAAAAGCAGAAAGCTAAATATACTTACGGTATTTTAGAAAAGCAGTTTAGACTGATGTTTGAAAGAGCAGGTCGCAGTTCCGGTATTACTGGTGAAGTTCTGCTTCAATTGTGTGAGTCCCGTCTTGATAATGTCGTTTATCGAATGGGATTGTCAAAAACACGTAGAGGTTCTAGGCAACTTGTTTCACACAGACACATTACGGTTAATGGGCAATTGGTAAACATACCTTCTTATCAGTTAAAACCTGGTGACGAAGTTGCAGTTCGTGAGAAGTCAAAATCTCTTACAACTATAGACGATGCGCTGTCCAGCAGTGATCGTGTTTACGACTTTATTACTTTCAACAAAGCTTCTTTAAAAGGTTCTTTTGTTAGCGTTCCAGAACGTTTACAGATTCCTGAAAATATCAAAGAGCAATTGATTGTAGAATTGTATTCTAAATAATATTCAACATATTTAAATAATCTTATGGCAATATTAAATTTCCAAAAGCCGGACAAAGTGATCATGATTGATTCAACTGATTTCGAGGGAAAATTCGAATTCAGACCGTTGGAACCAGGTTATGGACTTACCGTTGGTAATGCGCTTAGGCGTGTATTATTATCCTCCTTAGAAGGATTCGCAATTACGTCAATTCGCATTGAAGGAGTTGACCACGAGTTTTCAACCATTGAAGGAGTTGTTGAGGATGTAACTGAAATTATTTTGAATTTCAAGCAAGTTCGTTTCAGACGTCAAATCGATGAAGTAGACAGTGAGGTAGTAAATATATCATTTTCAGGTAAGGATCAGTTTACCGCAGGAGACTTGCAAAAGCATATCTCGGGTTTTCAAATTTTAAACCCTGAAATGGTTATTTGTAATACTGAAAGCAGTGTGAGTTTAAATTTAGAGCTTACAATTGAGAAAGGTAGAGGATATGTTCCTGCTGAAGAAAATAAAAATACCAATGCTGCTATAGGTACTATTGCTATTGATTCTATTTTCACCCCTATCAAAAATGTTAAGTACAGTATTGAGAATTATCGGGTTGAGCAAAAAACAGATTTCGAGAAATTAGTATTTGAAATTATTACTGACGGTAGTATTCATCCTAAACATGCTCTTACTGAAGCCGCCAAAACTTTGATCCATCACTTTATGCTATTTTCTGATGAGAGGATTACATTGGAGGCTGATGAAATCGCTCAAACTGAAACTTATGATGAGGAAAGTCTTCATATGCGTCAACTCCTTAAAACTAAGTTAGTGGACATGGAGCTTTCGGTTAGGGCTTTGAATTGTCTGAAAGCAGCTGAAGTCGAAACTCTTGGTGATCTTGTATCTTACAATAAGAACGACTTGATGAAGTTCAGGAATTTTGGTAAGAAATCGTTAACAGAACTAGAAGAACTAGTAAATATCAAAGGGTTAAACTTTGGGATGGATCTAGCAAAATATAAATTAGACCGTGACTAGGTTTGTTCCTAGTTCAAGAATACAATAGAAAATGAAACACGGAAAGAAAGTAAATCATTTAAGTAGAAAGACTGCCCATAGAAAAGCTATGCTGTCTAATATGAGTTGTTCTCTTATTGAGCACAAGCGCATTAATACTACTGTAGCGAAAGCTAAGGCCCTCAAACAATTTGTGGAACCTTTAATTACTAAGTCAAAGGAAGATACTACTCATAATAGAAGATTGGTATTTGCTAAGCTTAGAAGTAAGGAGGCTGTAACAGAACTATTTAGGGACGTTGCATCCAAAGTTGCTGATAGACCAGGTGGATATACGCGAGTTATCAAATTAGGAAACAGGCTTGGGGATAACGCTGACATGGCAATGATCGAGCTTGTTGACTATAACGAGATTTATAAGTTAGAAGCTGGAGCTAAGAAGCCAACTACTCGTCGTAGTAGAAGAGGTAAATCAACTACGACAGCGCCAGTGGCTACTGAAACTAAATCTAATGAAGAAGAATAATTTTCTTCATAAGTTGTAGAAAAAGGATCAATGATTATTTCATTGATCCTTTTTTTTTGAATTATTTTTGAATTTAAATTGGTTATGGGATATTTAGAAAAAAAAGATGCCATTATTTTGTTGGAAGATGGTACTATCTTTCACGGTAAGGCAGTAGGTAAAGGTGGCACAGCCACGGGAGAAATTTGTTTTAATACAGGCACAACAGGTTACCAAGAGATTTTCACTGATCCATCTTATTTTGGGCAATTAATGGTAACCACAAATGCGCATATTGGAAATTATGGTGTTTCAAGTGGTGATCAAGAATCTGATTCTATTAAAATAGCTGGTCTTGTTTGTAAAAACTTTTCAGAAGTTTTTTCCCGTGAAATTGCAGATGGTGACTTGCTTTCACTTCTTGAAAAGAAAAATTTAGTTATTTTGTCAGATGTTGACACGCGAGCACTCGTATCATATATACGCGACAATGGTGCACAAAATGCAATTATTTCTTCTGATTTAGATGATCTAGAAAAACTAAAAACACAGTTGTCTAAGGTTCCGTCTATGAAAGGTTTGGAGTTAGCATCCAAAGTCTCCTGTAAAGAGCCGTATTATTTTGGAGATGAGGATTCACCCATTAAAATTTCAGCACTAGACCTAGGGATTAAAAAGAATATTTTACGTAATCTCGCTTCACGAGGTGTCTATATAAAGGTGTTTCCATATGATGCTTCTTTTGAAATGATGAGTTCCTTTTCTCCAGATGGTTATCTTTTGTCTAATGGCCCAGGAGATCCTGAACCCTTAACTTCTGCTATTCAAACGGCCGAAAATATATTAGCAGCAAACAAGCCTCTTTTTGGTATCTGTTTAGGTCATCAGGTTATTGCGTTGGCAAATGGTATTACTACATATAAAATGCATAATGGTCATAGGGGCATCAATCATCCTATCTTAAATTTGGAAACTGGAAAAGGAGAAATAACTTCTCAAAATCATGGATTTGCAATAAGCAGGGAGGATACAGAAAAAAATACCAATATTGAGATAACACATTATCATTTAAATGATAATACTGTTGCAGGCATCAAACATGTTTCTAAACCATGTTTTTCTGTTCAGTACCACCCAGAAGCAGGACCTGGACCCAACGATGCCACTTATCTATTTGATCAATTTATAAACCTTATTAATACAACAAAAGAAGTTACAACATGAGCACAATTATAGAAGTACACGCAAGACAAATTTTTGATTCTAGAGGAAATCCTACAGTGGAAGTTGATGTTTTCACATCAAATGGTGTGATGGGAAGAGCTGCTGTCCCATCAGGTGCATCTACTGGAGAGCATGAAGCTGTTGAGTTAAGAGATGGTGGAAAGCCTTATATGGGTAAAGGTGTCGGTAAAGCAGTGAACAACGTGAACACCTTAATCGCAGCAGAGCTTTTAGGAACTTCAGTTTTTGAACAAGCTTATATCGATCAAATAATGATTGATTTAGACGGTACCCCTAACAAAGCAAAGTTAGGAGCAAATGCAATTTTAGGTGTTTCATTAGCATGTGCTAAAGCGGCAGCTCTGGAACTCAATCAACCATTATATAAATACATCGGTGGTATGAGTGCCTGTACGCTTCCTGTCCCTATGATGAATATCATTAATGGAGGTTCTCATAGTGATGCACCTATAGCGTTCCAAGAATTCATGGTTATGCCAGTTGAGGCAGATAGTTTTTCTCATGCCTTACAAATGGGTACTGAGATCTTTCATCACTTAAAGAAAGTACTTCATGATCGAGGGTTGAGCACTGCTGTAGGAGATGAAGGTGGCTTTGCACCTAAATTAGATGGAACTGAAGATGCGTTAGATACTATTTTATTAGCAATTAAGAATGCGGGTTATGAACCAGGAAAGCAAATAATGATTGCTTTAGATTGTGCGGCGGCTGAGTTCTTTGTAGATGGTAAGTACGATTATACTAAGTTTGAGGGAGAAGCTGGTGTGATAAGAACCTCTGAAGAGCAAGCCATATACCTCGCAGACTTAGCAGATACATATCCTATTATTTCTATTGAAGATGGAATGGATGAAAACGATTGGGATGGATGGAAATTCCTTACTGAAAAAGCAGGTCATAAAGTTCAATTAGTTGGAGACGACCTTTTTGTTACCAATGTAGAAAGACTTTCTAGAGGTATTGAGAACGATATAGCAAATTCCATATTGATTAAAGTAAACCAGATAGGTACACTTACAGAAACAATTGCAGCAGTAACTATGGCTCACAAAGCCGGATATACTTCTGTGATGTCTCATCGCAGTGGAGAGACTGAAGATAATACTATTGCAGATCTTGCTGTGGCACTATCTACAGGCCAGATCAAGACGGGATCAGCTTCACGATCAGATCGCATGGCAAAGTATAATCAACTACTTCGTATTGAAGAAGAACTCGCTGGTTCAGCTTATTTCCCTGGAAGAAAAGCTTTTCAGTTTTAAAGTTTAAGTAATATTTTACTTTCGCGAAAGCGGAATTATCAAAAGCCATCTAAACAATAGATGGCTTTTTTGTATATTCATTTTATAATATTTAAGAATCAATTTAAATACATACCTAAATGTGTCTTTAGAATGCTAGAACCATCTACAGCGATTAGTTTGTAATTGTATGTTCTAAATTTAGAAACTGTCGTGCTGAGCAATGCGGTAAAGTTAGTTATAACATAATATTTGTTAATTTCTGGGACTTACAAACAGCATTAAGATTGCCTTTTTGGGTCGTCGTTTTGTTTTTATATAGAGAGTTTTTCGCTTTCGCGAAAGCGAAATTACAAACCGTCTTTTGTTCATTTAATAGCTTTTGATAAAAAGACCAACTATATAAATAGAAGGAAGGCCAAATTTTTATTAAATTATCTAATTTCAACTGCTAATTTGAGGGAAAATCAATGGTTGTGACGTATTTTCGTAAATACACAATCCAAAATTTAAAAATGGCAGACAAGGCAATAATAGAGTTTGAAGGCAAGAAATATGAATTTCCTGTAGTCACGGGCTCGCAAGATGAAAAGGCAATAGATATTAAGACGATGAGAAGTGCAACAGGCGGACTTACCACCATAGATCCTGGTTATAAAAATACAGGCAGTTGTGTAAGTGCGATTACGTTTCTAAATGGTGAAGAAGGTATCCTTAGATATAGAGGATATTCTATTGAGGAGCTAGCAGATAAAGCCGATTTTATTGAAGTTGCTTATTTATTAATTTTTGGTGAACTACCTACTGCTATTGAATTAGACAAGTTTAATAAAGACATTAAAGCTAACTCAAATGTAGATGAGGATGTTAAGAAAATTTTAGACGGGTTTCCTAAAACAGCCCATCCTATGGGGGTTCTTTCATCATTGACTAGTGCATTAATCGCATTTAGCCCTAAACCAGTAAATGTGGGTAGTGGTGACGATATATATAAAGCAGTGGTAAATATTATGGGTAAATTCCCAGTTTTAGTTGCATGGTCATTAAGGAAACGAACAGGACAGCCGCTTGATTATGGTGATGATAGTTTAGGTTATGTCGATAACATACTTAAGATGATGTTTAAGAAAGCAAACTCAGAATATAAAATTGATCATATAGTAGCAAATGCATTAGATAAATTATTAATCCTTCATGCGGACCATGAGCAAAACTGTTCTACAAGTACCGTAAGAATCGTTGGCTCTTCTCATGCAGGTCTTTTTGCAAGTTTAAGTGCTGGTATATCTGCACTTTGGGGACCACTTCACGGTGGAGCAAATCAAGCAGTTCTTGAAATGCTAGAAGCTATTAAGGAAGATGGTGGAGATACTAAGAAGTATATGGCTAAGGCTAAGGATAAAGATGATCCCTTCCGTTTAATGGGATTCGGTCATAGGGTATATAAAAACTTTGATCCACGAGCTAAGATCATTAAAGTAGCTGCAGACGAAGTTCTTGAGGCATTAGGAGTAGATGACCCAATTTTGGCAATCGCAAAAGACCTTGAGAAAGAGGCACTAGAAGACCCTTACTTTGTAGAGCGAAAATTATATCCTAACGTAGATTTCTATTCAGGCATCATTTACCGTGCAATGGGAATTCCAGTAGAGATGTTTACTGTAATGTTTGCATTAGGACGTCTTCCAGGATGGATCGCACAGTGGAAAGAAATGCGCGAGAATAAAGAGCCTATAGGCAGACCGCGTCAAGTGTACATCGGTGAGAATTTAAGACCATTTAAAGAAGTGTCTAAACGATAAATTATTTTATGGGTAAATCTAAAAACCTCCTTAAAAGCCTTGCTTTTAAGGAGGTTTTTTGAGTTTTGAGTTTTGAGTTTTGAGTTTTGAGTTTTGAGTTTTGAGTTTTGAGTTTTGAGTTTTGAGTTTTGAGTTTTGAGTTTTGAGTTTTGAGTTTTGAGTTTTGAGTTTTGAGTTTTGAGTTTTGAGT